>Ga0078972_1000303_pt1 | contig 205190 bp, 200 predicted proteins | sample YelNatPaOPGAMG01_FD_67568 | JGI IMG/M metagenome (GOLD analysis project Ga0078972, IMG submission 67568) | Hot spring thermophilic microbial communities from Obsidian Pool, Yellowstone National Park, USA - OP-RAMG-01 (SPADES assembly) (version 2) | ecosystem: Environmental > Aquatic > Thermal...
TTGCCCGGCAAAGAAGCTTCCAGGTTCAGGGTGGACAATCCCCAAAAAGAAGACCTCCCCGATCCTTCCTCAAACGCAAAGCGCAAGTTTCATGTCAATACTATTATGAAACTGTTAATAACTCATTGATAAAAATCAAATTTCTCTTTCGGATCGAAATAAAGGTCTTGGGGGTTCTTATCCGGAACCCTTTTTCCGGATAAGAACCCTGTAACGGAAAACCATTGGCCTTGATCTTCGTTGGGAAAATCCTGGGCTTCCATGGATGGCCGTTCGACACCAGATCTCCCTGCTCCATAGAAATTGGGCAGGAATTTCCCCGGTCTTTCAGGGTAAAGGATGCGTCCGATTCTTACTTCTGTTCGAAGATAATTTTATGGTTTACCAAGTTCATGCCCTTAATGCGGGCCTTGATGATTTTCTGTTCTCCGAAGATATCCACCAAACGGTAAGCATCGTCCCCTTCCGGTTCGATGACATCGACCGACTCCATTAAAAGGGCTTCCTCTCCCCCTTTAACCAGATAAGCATTGGATTCACACATGGGTTAAAACCTCCTTTTTTTTCTGCCGTCCCCGGTTTTCAGGGCGGTGATTTTCAAAATTCGTGTCCTTGAAGTAAAGCGGATGCGACCTGATGAGAAAAGGCCCCTTCCTCCCCGCCCCTAATGTTTATGCCTTGAATAATGGGAATGCCGATGTCTATGCACGGCCTGCCCGTGGAAATGCCGGTGTTCGTGTATCAGATTGACCTTGAGCAGCAGCTCTTCATCGGCCAACAGGGCCTGGCAAGCGTCGATTTTTTCCAATCGGTGATCCTCGGACAACAAAGCCACTCGGGCCTGTATTTCATCGACCAGGGAGAGGTCGTGGGTGGCGATCACCAGGGTCTTGCCGGCCTCACTTAATTCCAGCAGGAGTTCCACCAAAAAGCACTGGGTTCGGGGATCGAGACCGGAGGTGGGTTCGTCCAGGAGTAAAACCTCGGGATTCATGGTCAGGACCGACCCGACGGCCACCATTTTTTTCTCCCCTCCGGAAAGCCTATAAGAAGGCCGGTCTTTCAGGTGCTCTATGTTCAGCATCCGCATGACCTCAAAAGCCCGATCCAGGGCCGCTCCTTCCGCCATTTCCAACTGGAGTGGACCATAAAGCAGTTCATCCAGGACCGTCGGGCAGAATAATTGGACCTCGGAATCCTGAAAGACATAACCGACCCGCTCCCGGAAAAAACGCAAGAACCCCTTGTTTTTCAGGGTTCCTTCCGAGACCTCGTTACCTCTAAAAAAATATTTTCCCTTTGCGGGGTGTATCAATCCGTTCATCAACTGCAGGAGGGTGGATTTGCCGCTGCCATTGGCCCCCATAATAGCAAACCGCTCCCCTTCCTGGACGGCGAGGTTGACATCGCAGACGGCCGCAATCGTATTATAATAGCTGTAACTGACCCCTTCCATGCGTATCAGATCTTCCATGGCAGCCCTCTACATCCATAAAAATAAAACCCCTACCGCTGTAAAGGCCCCGGCGGCCAGCCAGTCCCTTGAGTTGAGCTTCTTGATTCCGTAAATCTTGATCCGGTCGGAAAAGCCCCGGCCGACCATGGCCTTGAAAATTTCATCCCCGCGCCACCGGGTCTTTTGAAAAAGAAAGGCGATCCTGCCCACGACCCAGCTTCTCCCCTGGGCACTGCTCACCTGACCGACCAGCCGGCTCTTTTGGGCCAGGTGTAGGTCTTCCATGGTCCTGGCCATCAGAAAAATGTATTGATAGGAAAGCGACAGGATCAGGAGAAAGCCATCCGGGACCTTCAGCACCTTCAAGCCCTTGATGATCTCGGGGAAGGAGCTGGTGGTCCAGACCAAAAAGGAAAGGGCCAGGGAGTTCATGACCCGCAAGGTCAGCATAGCCACCCCATGGAGCCCTTCGGCGGTTAAACCGATCTCTTGCGGAACCCGATAAATCCAGAACCGATAAGGCCTGGAAAGATGAAACATAGGAAATAAGACCTTCCCCGGGGTAATGACATTCAAAGCCGAAGGAAGGGCCACCAGAAAACCGAAAAGGAAGCCCAGGAAAAGGACCCGTTTATAAAAAACGACGAGGTTCAGTCTGGAGGTTAGGGTCAGCAGGAAAACAAAGGTTCCGATGATCATTTCAGGCATCAAGGCTTTCTTCAGGCTGACAATGACCACAAAAAAGAGAAGGAACAAGACCTTGATGCGGGCGTCTATTTGCTGTAAAAGGCCATCTTTTACGAAGGTATTCGGTTGCAGGTAGCCGGTCGTGATGATATGGGCCAATTGCTGCATACCCTTCTCCAGAAAAGATACTTTCAGGCGTCCCCTTCTCCAGCGAAACAGGTCGGGAAGGGGCTTTTCCAGCAAGAAAGAGGGGACCTTATTTTCCATTTCCGGACCTGACGATCATTCTTGAAATTCCATAGACCAAAAGACCGACGATTACTATACCGATGAGCCCTGAAACGATATAGGAGATCACCTGAACGGTCAGGGAGGCCCCCTCCCCACCGAGGTTATAGTCCGGGAGGGGGGCCCTCCATAGCTCGGCCCATTTCTTCAACCCCTGAGGTATATAGCCGACCAGCTTCTCCAGTTCCTCCGGCCCCCATTCCCCCCAGGCTGCCCCTGCCCGGAATTTTTTAGGAAGGAGAATCCCGAGAGGGGAAAGAAAGGCCATGATGACCAGACCGATCCACAGTTTTTTTTGGGATGATGTCATCTCAGACCTCCTTCCTCGATAATCCGTAAACCAACCCGGGCTCGTGTCCTACAAAATATTTCAAGAGCAAGGCCGTTATCAGACCCTCGATCAGCCCGAAGAAAAGTAGATGTTCCAGAGCCATGACCGGCACCGCCACCGCCAAAGGGTATGGGGCATAAAGGGGCCGCCCGTCCGGCCCGGCGGCGATGAGGGGTTGAATCCCGAACTCGAATCCGGTAACGATTGCCGCCACCGCCAGACCTATATATCCGGAAAGAAAAGCGGCAACATACAGCCTGGCCCCACCGACGGCCTTTCCTCTTAGCCATTGGAACACCCCATAGGAGACAAAGGGCATAACCACGGCCATGTTGAAGCAGTTGGCGCCGATGGCGGTAAGGCCGCCGTCCCCGAAGACAATGGCCTGGATGATCAAGCTGACGGATACGGCGATCACGGCCGTCCAGGGGCCCAAAAGCAGGGCGATGATCCCGGCGCCCACGGCATGGCCGGTGGTCCCTCCCGGAATGGGGATGTTGAACATCATGATGAGGAAAGAAAAAACCGCCCCCATGGCCATATAGGGGATATGTTTGAACGAAAGTTTTTCTTTCATCTTTTTCAAGGCGACCGACCAAAATACCAGGGCCGCTCCCCAAAAAGGCCCATAGGTCAGTGGACTGAGGTAACCGTCGGGGATATGCATTAAAACCTCCAGGTCAAGCCGGCCAGGATCGAAAAATCCGTCTCCGTAGGGGTCATCCCGCCCTTGATCCCCAAGTCCAGGTCAAATCGATCCGATAGGGAGTAAATAACCCCCCCCAAGAGAAAAACCGGGGGGGTCGTTTCCGCCCGGTCGGTAGGGCTTTCGATGCCGATATTGCCCGCAATCTTCAGGTCCTTGACCACCTCAACGGTAGCGGCCACTGAGGCCTGCCAAAGGTTTTCCCTTTCCTCGTTTTTGTTTTCGTTTCGTATATAGCCCAGATTGAGGTGGAAGGCCCAGGGTTTCCCCTCCCGGCTGGCGATGAAAAAAAGACGATAGGTGGTTTTCCCGGCCCCCCGACCCTTGTCGCTGTTTCCGGTGGGCAGACTGAGACCGGGTTTAAGGGCCAGGCTTATGCCCTCCTTTTTATAAAAACGCCACTTCATTTCCAGAGACAGATCCGAGAGGCCGCCTTCGTGGACGACGGCCTCCGACGTTTCCTTGCGCTGGTGCAGGTAGGGAAGGGTGAGCATCAGATCCATCGGATCGCTCAGGCCATAGGAAAGCGTGGCGGCGGCCGGGTAGGTTTTCGCGGTCGCCCCATTATCCTTGTCCTGCCCGTATTCCCCGTTCACTTCCAGCTGAAATTTACCCCGGCCTTGGGTCCCGGTGTCATCGGTAATCAAGGGGTGCATGGCCCACAGGTTCGTTGTCGAAACCAGAGCCAGGAACCAGGAACCCAGAACGGCCACCCACTGACGAAGCCGCCAACAATGATCGGCCTTTTTCGTCTTGAAATCCCTGTCCATCCTCCTGATAGCAATATCTATCCGAAAAATTTCGGGGACCTTATTATTCATCCTCTCATCATAGTATACACCCGGTGGGTGGGTATGTTCTCCCGTCTCTGACTTCAGTGCTGGTCTTTTCATCGGACTGATCCATGGGGGATCCTTGCCCCCTTCGGCCTTCTCCCTCCTTTGGCGGGATTTCCCCCATGGGTCAGTCCGGGAAAGACAGGGCCCTGAAGTCCATGACTCCTTAAAACCCGCCCCTCCTGGTCCTCTAAGGTCAATTTTATATGAAAACCCTTAATAAAAAACCTCAAAGACTCACGGGCATCTCTTGGAACACCGGGGGTCGGCCTCCAACGTTCACCCCTCGTCCCTCCACATTTCCTTTATTCTCTCCACCACGGCCTGCACCAGATGGGGCAGCGGTTCTTTGACCACCCCGATGATTTCCACGGCCTCCTGGGATAAGGGCAAAAGGATTTTTCGGGACGAACTGGTCATAACCGCCTCGGCCATTCGGGGAGTGATTTCCCCCAGCATGGCGTTGGCCCAAGTGATCCCCACCGGCCCCAGAATAAAATCGGCCGTAGGCAATACATGACAGATGGCGTTTTCCCCCGAAGCCCCCTTGTTGGCCCCGGCCTTAAGCATCTGAGAGGTGGCGATGGCGTTGGTCCCCAGGGCGATCACCTCCACCGACTCCTTAAACGTCTCTTTCAGGGCCTTGACCAATAAGAGTCCGATTCCTCCGCCCTGACCGTCCACCACACAAATCCGTTTCATCGCCTTGCCACCGAATGTCTTTTTTTCGATTTCATCCCCTTAGGACGAGAGCCCTCCACGGCCGCATCCTCCCCTCTTTTCTCTTTTCGATTCGGGTTCACCGCCTAACCGGAGTCCAGGAATCAAAATAAAAAAGGCCTTGAAAGTCCGGCTGCTTTTTTCCGGCCAGGCCTTCATGGCCCGTTTCGGGGTCATCTCCCGTGATTTTTTCCAGGCCTTCCAGGCCCTTTTTCGCTTATTTGTACTGTAGGACAAACCCCTCTTCCTTGTCAAGGGGTTTTTCGGGATCCTGGGCCGCCTTGGCGAATTCCTCCGGAAAGACCAAGGCCTGATTTCTTGTTAAATTTATAATTTAATGAGGAAGTCATTTTTTACTTGCCTTTTAACATTAAATGTTTTTATATTTTAAATTTAAAGAATTAGGAAGGAGGGATTGCTCATGGCGGATTTTACGCTGGACGAGGAACAGAAGCAGATTCAAGAGATGACGCGCAAGTTTGCCGAGAAGGAGCTGCGGCCGATAGCGCGGGAGTGTGACGAGAAGGACGAACTGCCGGAGGAGTTGTTGGCCAAGGTTTGGGAGTTGGGGTTTTGCGCCAACATCATTCCGGAGCGGTTCGGCGGGTATGAGATGGGCCGGTCGGTGCTGAACGGCACGATCATGTTTGAGGAGCTGGCCTGGGGGGATGTGAGTCTGGCCCTGGGGGCCTTGTCGCCCTTGTTGGTGGTGGTGCCCTTGTTGGAGTATGGGACGGAGGAGCAGCAGGCCGAATGGTTGCCCAAGTTTTGCGGGGAGCGGTTTTATCCGGCCACGGCGGCCCTGATGGAGAAGCGGATCACCTTTGAGCCGACGGTCTTGCAGACGACGGTGGAGCGGCGGGGGGAGGTTTTGGTCCTCAACGGGGCCAAATGCATGGTGCCCTTGGCCGACCGGACGGAGCAGATTTTGGTGTATGCCACGACGGTCAAGGGGGCCGGGCCGAGTGCGGTGGAGGCCGTTTTGGTGGATCGGAACACGCCGGGGGTGACGGTGGGGGAACGGGAGAAGCACATGGGGTTGAAGCCCCTGCCCTTGTTTCCGGTGACTTTTGAGGAGGTGGAGGTGCCCCTTTCGCGCCGTTTGGGGGGCGAGCGGGGGATCAACTATATGCGGTTGTTGAACCTGTCGCGGGCGGCCTTATGCGCCATGGCCGTGGGGGTGTCGCGGGCCTCGAACGAGTATGCCATCCGCTATGCCAAGGAGCGCTATGCCTTTGGGGAGCCCATCGCCAGCCGGCAGGCGGTGGCCTGGATGCTGGGGGAGTCGGCCATTGAGGTGGCGGCCATGCGGCTGATGACCTGGAAGACGGCCTGGAAGCTGGACCGCAAGGAGGACGCCACCCGGGAAGCGGCCCTGACCAAGATGTATTGTGCCGACAAGACCATGCTCATCACCGACTACGGGGTCCAGGTCCTGGGCGGTCACGGATACATCCGGGAGCATCCCGTGGAACTCTGGTTCCGCAACGGCCGCGCCTTCGACACCCTGGAAGGACTGGCCATCGGCTGATCCCCTTTCCCCTTTCACCTTTTACTTTTTACTTTTTACTTTTTACTTTTTCCCTTTCACCGCTTATTCCCAATTGAGGAGGGGTAAAAATTATGATTGATTTCTCATTGAAACCCAAGACATTGAAGGCCTTGAAGGTCGCCCGCCGCAACGCCGAGTATGTCCGGACCTTGGCCCGCTATTACGACGAACACGAACACGCCGAAATGAAGGAAGAAGAAAAAGAGCGGCTCCGGGCCAACATCGCCGACCTGATGAAGGTCTTGGCCGAACCGGGCGAGGGCGACGGGCAATTCCTGACCAACATCATCCTCACCGAACAACGATCCTGGGGCGATCCGGTGACGGCCAGCGCCGTGGCCACCCAAGGGTTGGGCAACGCAGCCATCCGAGCGGTAGCCACCCCGGAGCAGCGGAAACGGTTTGATCATCTCTTCTGCGCCATGGCCATCACCGAGCCGGGCTGCGGTTCGGATACTTCGGCCATCACCACCACGGCCAAGTTGGACCCCCAGACCAACGAATGGGTCTTGAACGGCGAGAAGATCTTCGTCACCTCGGGCAAGCGTTGTGAGGCGGTGGTCGTCTGGGCCACCTTGGACAAAAGCAAGGGCCGGGCGGCCATCAAAAGCTTCGTGGTCGAGAAGTTCCGTCCCGGGATCACCGTGACCAAGCTGGAACACAAACTGGGGATCCGCGCTTCGGACACGGCGGTCATCGTCTTGGAAGACTGCCGCATCCCTTACGACAACATCCTGGGTTCCCCGGAAATCAAGGAATCCAAAGGCGGCCAGGTCGGTGTGCTGGCCACCTTTGACGCCACCCGACCCGGCGTGGCCGCCCAAGGCATCGGGGTGGGCCGGGCCGCTCTGGAATTCACCAAAGAAAAACTGGAAGAAGCCGGAGTAACCTTTCCCTACGATCGAGGGATTCATTCCTTGACGGCCGTGCAGAAGGAGATACTGGACATGGAGGCGAATCTCGAGGCGGCCCGCCTGTTGGTCTGGCAGTCGGCGGCCATGATGGACAAAGGACAGCGCAATTCCCTGGAGGCCTCCATGGGCAAGGCCAAGGCCGGACGGGTGATCAACCAGATCTGTCAGCGCTGCGTGGCCCTATTGGGCCCCCTCGGCTACTCCCGAGAATGGCTGGTGGAAAAATGGATGCGCGACTGCAAGATCAATGACATTTACGAAGGGACCGGCCAGATCCAGATGCTCGTCGTCTGCCGCCAGATCCTCGGTTTTAGCCGCCATCAATTAAAGTAGCCGAGAACGGACCTGGAAACCGAAAGCAAGGGGGACCTTGGAGGTCCCCCTTCTCTTTCTGGCCATCCGGCAGATCCGATCATTCTTCCCATTGGACTACAAGGGGTTTTCGATCCACGGCCCGATGGAACTTCAACTTGGGATAGCCGAGCACCAAAAGACCGTAAGGGGTATTCCCTTCGGGCAACTCCAAACTACGCAGGACGGCGGGGGAATCGAAGGCGGCCTTGATCACCAGTCCGATATAACAGCTCCCCAACCCCAAGGTCATCGCCCCCAAGACCACCGTCTGGGCGGCGATGATGCAGTCTTCCTGAGGCGTACTGGGATTGGGCGGGGAATGGAAAATCAAGACCAACGGCGCCCCGTGCAGGATGGGATCGATCCCCATCTCCCAGGCCCGGGCCAGCCGGGCGTAACGGTCGACAAAGGCCTTCCTGTCTTTTAGTTCTTGGGGAATCTCTTTTCCTTCCGTTTCCAGTCGCTCCACCTTGCGCTGCACCCGGGCGATGAGTTCTTGAAAATAGGCCACCGTGGCCTCAGAGATCCTGCGGATCCCTTCCCGACGAGTGATGACCTTGACCTGGACCGATTGCATGTTGCTGCCGGTGGGACAATAGCGGACCATTTCCAGCAATTTTTCTATGTCTTCCCGGGGAACGGGACGGTCGCGGAAGGAGCGGTAGCTCCGCCGTCGTCTTACCATCTCTAAAAAGGCTTCGCTACCGACCGGCAGGTCCTTGCTCAAAGGCGGAAAATTGGCCATGTCCATTTTATGGTGGGTGACGGCCCCCACGGCGCAGAGGGCCACGCAATGGCCGCACAGGTTGCAACAGGTCTCGTCGGCCTGGGCGACGATCACCCCGTCCCGATTGGAAAAACATAAAGGGCAGCGTTTGGCGCACATGCCGCAACGGTTGCACCGTTTTTCATCGATAGTCACCCAACTCATCGGCTTCCTCCTCGTAGGCCTTTTTTGTCCGGGATCTGCTTTCCCGAGATTTCCTTGATTTTCCGAGGTAAAAAGGTTAAAAAAGTGATTAATGAACTATAAGCCGGGCCCCTTAAGGGGTCAAGAAGAAAAAAGGAAAAAGGAGAAAGAGGTTTCCAAAGAAGAATGGACGAAAAGATCTTCGCCTCCCTTTTTGCCGATGAGGTCTTGAGAGACATCTTCCCTCCCTCCCGGTCGGATCTTTTTTTCGAGGCCCTCTACGGTGACGCAGCGGAAGGGGCCTATACCATCATCTTGAAGTACCATGGATTCGACCCGAAACAAGACCTTCTTCGTTTCGAATGGGAATTGCACCGCCTCCCCGGCAAATGCCTGGCCTGCAGTCTGACCTATGGCCTCCCCCAAGTCTTCACCCGCCACCCCGTCATCGATCTTAAAGGGCTGATCCGGAAGTTGGAAGGACGGCTGGGGGACGGGTTACGTTTCGGGTCTTGGCGACTGGGCCGCACCCGGGAGATCTCCGACGATCTTCACACCATTCCCCTGACCATACAACTGGAACGAATAGAAAAAGGATGACCGAAAAAACGGAAAAGAATCTCTCTACGGCCTTGGCCGATGCGTCTCGGTGGGCGGCCCGAAACCAAACCTTCGCCCAAAAAGCCGACCATGAGGGACAAGCGACGACGGCCCGCCTCTTTCGGGCCTTGGCCGAAGCCGATGCGGTCCAGGCCCGGCGTTATCTGGCCCTCCTTCGGGGAAAGATTGGAACCACGGAAGACAACCTGGAGGAGGCGTGGCGACATTCCGCCTCGGCGGCCAAGGAAGATCTCCAGCGGACCGAGGAGGCCCTTGAGGAAAACCACTCCGCCGCCGTCTCGGCCTTTTCCCAATCCCGCCAGGCCAAGGACTGCCATACGGCCTTGATCCGGGGCCTCAAGGAAGACCTTTCCTCGAACACGGATCTCGATTATTATGTCTGCCAAATCTGCGGTTATATCAGCAAAAGCCGGGTGCCGGACCGCTGCCCGGTTTGCGGGGCCATACCCGGAAAATTCAAATGGATAGGGTAAAACCTGTTCAGGAACAAAAAAGGAGGCTTGCCTAAAATGAAGAAAAAAACGACAAGGCGGAGGAAACCCGACCGCGACCTGGAAAAGGTCTATCCCAAAGGGAGGTTCATCGCCAAACTGCGGCGTCTGGCCGATATCCTGGAGGCCGGAAGGCCCTTTCTGATTCAGATCGCCGGAGAGCGGCTCTACATCCCTAAAACGGCCGTGGTCAATATCGAACACGAGCGTGAAGGGGGTTGGGAGGAAGTGGAATTTCAGATCAAGTGGCGAAACGAGGAGGAAGCCGCCGTGGCGAAACCGCGCCGGACCTCCCCGAAAGGGGTGCGCCGCCGCGCCACATCATCCAAAACCCGGGGCTCCAAGGGCCGGTAATCGGCCCCGCTCCCGCAGATCGACCCCGACCTATTCCGCAGCAGACAAAGAGGCGAGGATCTCCGCGGCCAGGTCCCGCACCTCGCCGTCCTCGGCCAGGGCCCGGAGGGTGCGCAGTTTGCTGAGAAAGGCCTGTTGTTCCCTCAAGGACCGCCGCGGATAATCCTCGGCCATGTCCCGCAAAAGGTCCATAACCAGTTCGGGATCGGGATAATCGAGGAAGAGGTATTGGATCCCCCAATGTTGGGGACGGCCGTATTCTTCCAGATATTTTTTGGCCAAGGTCTTGAATTTTTTTGTCCCCAAATGCTCCTGCAACCGGCTGACGGCCTGATCGTGAGCCGGCGTCCCTTGTTTTCCTTGAAACAGCTTATTGGCCTCCTTAAGGGCCAATTTCCTCAGCCATTCGGCCTTCCCCCGTTCCTTCCGCGAACGGGGCCTTTCCTCGTCCCGGGAGACATGACGGCTGCGGTCCCTTCGTTTGTCGATCTCGCTCCAGGAGATCTCCCGGTTCCGGTAATCCCTTTCCCTCTCCGGCATACGGACTCCCCTTTCGGCTCCTTACCGTCGAACCTCATTCGTTTTTCAAAGAGGGTTGGCCCGTGGACTCGAGGACGCTCATCCACAAGTTCCCCGCCAAATCCACCTGCTTCCTCTCGGCCACGGCCGTTCGAATGGGGATGTGGACGAATTCGTTGTTCCACAGGCTGATGAGCATGTTGGTCTTTCCGGCCATACCGGCGTGAACGGCATGTTGTCCGAGAAAGCCGCAAAAGATGCGGTCGTTGGAATTGGCCGGTCGGCTGCGGATGATGTAACTGGGATCGATGTATTTGAGGTTGATCTCGACGCCCTTCTGAGCGAAATAGCCCTTGATCCTTTCGCTCAAATAGAGGCCGATGTCCTTGAGTTTGATGTTCCCTGAGGCGTCCCGCGTCTCCGGTTCATCGGCCATAAAGCGTTGCCCCGCCCCTTCGGCCACGACGATGACGGCATGCCCCCGCATATCCAGGCGTTTTTCCAAGGCGGCCAACAACCCTTGTGGCCCTTCCAGATCGAAATCCGCTTCGGGGATGAGGACGAAATTCACTTCCCGGCAGGCCAGGGCCGCGCTGGCGGCGATGAAACCGGAATAGCGGCCCATCAACTTGACCATGCCGATCCCCCGCGGCGCGCCCACGGCCTCGACATGGGCGCTGCGGATCACTTCGGAAGCATATTCCACCGCCGTTTCGAAACCAAAGGATTTTTCCACCCAGGAAATGTCGTTGTCGATGGTCTTGGGGATGCCGATGACCGCCGTGGTCATGTTCCGTTTGCGGATTTCTTCGGCGATCAATTGCGCCCCGCGCAAGGTCCCGTCCCCGCCGATGGCGAAAAGGATGTTGACGTTCAGTTGCTGCAGGGCATCGACGATGGTTTCGACGGGATAAAGGCCCCGGGAAGAGGCCAGGATGGTGCCCCCCAATTCGTGGATGTAAGAAACCCGTTCCGGCGTCAGCTCGATCACGGGATGGCCGTATTCGGGCATGAAGCCTTGATACCCGTAAGGGATGCCGATAATGTTGCGCACCCCGTAAATGTAATAGAGTTCCAGGACGATGGAACGGATGACGTCGTTCAGACCCGGGCACAGGCCTCCGGCGGTGACTACAGCGCACTTGATCTTTTTCGGATCGAAGAAAATTTTCCGCCGCGGTCCGGCCTTCTCAAAGGAAAGAGGAGGCGTCCCTTTTTCCTGGCATTCCAAAAAAAATTTGAGGGAGGTGTCCGCCACCACCCGTTCCTCTTCATCCACGAAGTTCTGGCGCCGCCCCTGGGGATGGTCCGCTTCGGGGAAGGAAAGCAACCGAACGGGGGACTGGATCTTGGCCGCCCCCAACTGCTCGATGACGGTATCTTTTTCGTTCAGTCTCTGGATCGCCACCGCTCACTCCTTGACGGAAAATTTGAATTCCCCTTTGCCCAAAAGGTCGTGGAGATGGAGGATTCCCAAGACCCGACGCTCGGCGTCGACGATGGGCAAGACGGTGATCAGATGCGTTTCCATAAGTTCCAAGGCCTCCGAGGCCCTGGCTTGAGGAGAAATCACTTTGGGCTGGCGGGTCATCACCTCCTCGATCCGGGTCTGCTCCCCAAGGGCCTTCTTCTTGAAGAGACGCCGCAAATCCCCGTCGGTCAGGATGCCCAACAGGCGCCGGCTCCCTTTTTCCACCACCAAAACCGCGCCCAGGTCGTGGACGTCCTTTTCCACCGCCTCGATCAGGGTCTGATCGGGGTGGACCATGGGGATTTGTTCCCCCGTCAACATCACCTCCGATACCTGAACGGCCAGCCTTTCGCCGAGGGTGCCGCCCGGGTGGAACCTCCGGAAATCCTGATGATTGAAACGGCGGCGGATGATCAGGGCCACGGCCAAGGCGTCCCCCATGGCCAAGGCGGCCGTGGTGCTGGCCGTGGGCGACAACCCCAAAGGACAGGCTTCCTTTTCCACGCCCACATCAATGACCAAGTCGCTGTGTTCGGCCAGGGTGGAGGCGGGATTGCCGACAAAGGCGATGATCATGGCCCCCATCTCCTTCAAGCTGGGCAGGATGAGGGTCAACTCCCGTGTCTCTCCGCTGTTGGATACGGCCAAAACGATGTCCTTGGCGGTCACCATCCCCAGATCCCCATGCATGGCCTCTACGGGATGGAGGAAGAGGGAGGGGGTCCCGGTGCTGTTTAAAGTCGCCGTGATTTTTCGGGCCACGATCCCCGATTTCCCGATACCGGTCAAGACCACTCGACCTTTGCTTTGATAGATGGCCTCGACCGCCTCGGTGAAGGACTTTCCCAATTTGGGGATAAGCCCGAGGATCCCTTGGGCTTCCACCTCCAAAACCTTTTTGGCCTCGTCCAAGATCATATGGCCCCGCCTTGTCTCTCCAGACAGTGTTTGTCAAAGGTTTCGTCGGGCGGAACCGGATAGTCGCCGGTGAAGCAAGCCAGACAAAAGGCGGAGGCCGGCAAACCCGTGGCCTCCACCAGCCCGTCCACACTTAAATAACCCAAACTGTCCAATCCGACAAACTTTCGGATCTCCTCCACGGACTTTTGGCAGGCGATCAATTCCCCTTTGGTGGAAAAATCGATACCGTAGTAACAAGGATAACGATGGGGCGGGCAACTGACCAACATGTGCACTTCTTCGGCCCCGGCCTGGCGGATCGCCTGGACCCGGGTACGGCTGGTGGTGCCCCGGATGATGGAGTCCTCGATGATGACCACCCGTTTGCCCTCCAGGACCTCGCGAATCGGGTTCAGCTTCACCCGGACCTTGAAGTCCCGCATGGTTTGCGTGGGTTGGATGAAGGTCCGTCCCACATAGTGGTTGCGAATGACGCCCATCTCAAAGGGGATGCCGGAGGCCTCGGCAAACCCGATGGCCGCATAGTTCCCGGAGTCGGGAAAGGGCATAACCAGATCGGCTTCCAGGCGATATTCCCGGGCCAACTGCCGGCCCAGCCTTTTCCGCACTTGATAGACGTTGCGGCCGAAAATCGTACTGTCCGGCCGGGCGAAGTAGATGAATTCGAAGATGCAAAAAGCGGTTCGTTTCAAAGCATGGGGCTTCAAGGAACGCAATCCGTTGCGGTCGATAATGACGATCTCCCCAGGTTCCACCTCCCGCACATACCGGGCCCCCACCAGATCCAAGGCGCAGGTTTCCGAAGCCAAAACCCAAGCGCCGTTCAAGGCCCCCAAACAAAGGGGGCGGAAGCCTTGGGGATCCCGGGCTCCGATGACCTGATCTTGGGTCATCAGCAGCAGGGAATAGGCCCCTTCCACCCGGGACAGGGCCTGGATCAGGGCCCCTTGGAAACCTTTTTCCATTCCATGGGCGATGAGATGCACAAAGATCTCGCTGTCCATGGTCGACTGGAAGATGGCCCCTTTGCTTTCCAGTTCCCGGCGTAAAAAATGGGCGTTGGTCAAATTCCCGTTATGGGCCACGGCCAAAAACAAACCCCCGAAAGACACCAGAAAAGGCTGGGCGTTTTTCATCACCGAGGAGCCGGTCGTCGAATAGCGGACATGGCCGATGGCCGAACGGCCCTCCAAAGCCGACAATTTCTGTTCATCGAAGACTTCCGACACCAAACCCATGCCTTTCCATTCCCGGACCCGGCTCCCGTCGGAGGCGACGATGCCGGCGCTTTCCTCCCCGCGGTGTTGGAGGGCGTACAGTCCGAAAAAGGTCAATTTTGAGGCATCGGGGTGGCCGAAGATACCAAACACACCGCATTCTTCTTTAAGGGTTCCCTCGTCTTTCGTCGACACCTTCATCCAACCCCCTGGTGCTATACTTCTCGGCCCCTCACCCGGCCACCCCGCGGCGGTCAAGCTCCTTAGGGGAGGTCTCTATGATACTCCTGTATGGTCCGAACGGAAAGGGTTTTCTGCTTAAGCGCTGCTATAGCCTCGGCCGTGGCCTTGGCCCCGGCCACGGTGGTGGTATAAGCCACCCGATACAACAAAGCGGCCTGTCGGATGGAAGCCGATTCGGAGACGCTTTTGGAACCGATGGTCGTATTGATGACCAATTGGATCTCGCCGTTCTTGATCAAATCCACCACATGGGGACGGCCCTCCCGGACTTTATGGACCTTGCGGTTGGGCACGCCGGCCTGGTTCAAGAAAGCGGAAGTCCCGGCGGTGGCCACGATCTCAAAACCCAGGCGGACCAGCTTTTCGGCCGTGGACAGGATCAAGGGCTTATCCCCGTCCTTGACGCTGATAAAAACCGTACCGGAAAGGGGGAGCATGATCCCGGCGGCCAACTGGGATTTGGCGAAGGCCGAACCGAAGTCGCGGTCTATGCCCATCACCTCACCGGTGGATTTCATCTCCGGTCCCAAAAGGGTATCCACCCCGGGAAAACGCAAAAAGGGAAACACCGATTCCTTGACCGAGACATGGGTGGGAACGACTTCTTGTACCAGTCCTTGGGATTCCAGACTCCGCCCCAACATGACCCGGGTGGCCACTTTGGCCCAGGGAATGCCGGTGGCCTTGCTGACGAAGGGAACGGTCCGGGAGGCCCGGGGATTGACCTCCAAGACATAAAGGACGCCGTCTTTCATGGCGTATTGGATGTTCATCAGGCCTTGCACCCCTAATTCCGCGGCCAAGGCATAGGTTTGGGCCTTGATGGTTTCGATCTGAGTCGGTGACAAGGAGTAGGGGGGAAGGACACAGGCGCTGTCTCCGGAATGGATGCCCGCCTCTTCGATATGTTCCATAATTCCGCAGATCAAGGTCCGTTCTCCGTCGGAAACAGCGTCCACATCGATTTCTATGGCCTGTTCCAAAAATTTATCGATCAGCACAGGGTGGCCCGGCGAAACCGAAACGGCCTTCTCCATAAACGATTCCAAAGCTCGTGGTTCGTAGACGATCTCCATGGCCCGGCCGCCCAAAACATAAGAAGGCCGGACGACCACGGGATAGCCGATCTTTTCGGCCACCCTCAGGGCCTCTTCCGTAGTGAAGGCCGTGCCGTTTTCCGGTTGGATCAAACCCAGCTTTTTCAACATGGCCTGGAAGCGTTCCCGGTCTTCGGCCCGGTCAATACTGTCCGGGGAAGTACCGATGATCGGGGCCCGGGCGGCTTGAAGGCCTACGGCCAGGTTCAAAGGGGTCTGCCCACCGAACTGGACGATCACCCCCTTGGGCCTCTCCCGGTCAATGATGTGGCAGACATCTTCATGGGTCAACGGTTCGAAATACAATTTGTCGGAAATATCGTAATCGGTGCTGACCGTTTCCGGATTACTGTTGACCATGACCGCGGCATAGCCCTCCTCTTTGGCGGTCAACGAGGCATGGACGCAACAATAGTCGAATTCGATCCCTTGGCCGATGCGGTTAGGACCGCCGCCGAGGATGATGATCCGCTCCTTATCCGCCGGGCGGGACTCGTCTTCCAGGTCATAGGTCGAGTAATAGTAAGGGGTGTAGGCCTCAAATTCGCCGGCGCAGGTATCCACCAGCTTGTACACCGGCAACACCCCCCATTCCTTTCGTTTTCGAAACACTGCCTCGGCCGAGACGCCGAAGAGGTGTCCCAACTGGACATCGGAAAAGCCGCAGGCCTTGGCCTGACGCAGTTGGTCGGCCGTCAGGGCGTCGAAGGGTATGCCTTTCAAGGTCCTTTCCATCTCCAGGATCTGGGCCAGGTTGTTCAAGAACCAAGGATCAATGCCGGTGAGGGCCTGGATCTCCGAAACGCCCATCCCCGTTTCCAAGGCGGCCTTCAGGTAAAAGAGGCGCTGCGAATTGGGCTGACGGAGTTTCTGGACCAGTTCATCCGGACTCAGACCGGTCAGGTCCTTGCCGTCGGCCCCGAAACCGAAACGACCGATCTCCAGAGAACGGATCCCTTTTTGCAAGGCCTCTTTGAAGGTCCGACCGATGGCCATGACCTCGCCCACGGATTTCATGGAGGTGGTCAAGTAATCCTCGGTGCCGGGAAATTTCTCAAAGGTCCACCGGGGGATCTTGACCACGCAATAGTCTATGGTCGGCTCGAAAGAGGCCATGGTCTCCCGGGTGATGTCGTTGGGGATTTCGTCCAAGGTGTAACCCACGGCCAGTTTGGCCGCGATCTTGGCGATGGGAAAACCCGTGGCCTTGGAGGCCAGGGCCGAGGAGCGGGAGACGCGGGGATTCATTTCGATCACCACCATCTCCCCGTCCGCCGGATTGACGGCGAACTGGATGTTGGATCCGCCGGTTTCCACGCCGATCTCTCGGATGATGGCCAAGGCGGCGTCGCGCATGCGTTGATATTCCCGGTCGCTCAGGGTTTGGGCCGGGGCCACGGTGATGGAATCCCCGGTGTGGACGCCCATGGGGTCAAAATTTTCGATGGAACAGATGATGACCACATTGTCCTTGAAGTCGCGCATGACCTCCAATTCGTACTCTTTCCAACCCAAGACCGACTGTTCCAGCATGACCTGGTGGTTCATGCTGGCTTCCAACCCGCCTTGGACCAAGACCTCGAACTCTTCCCGGTTGTAAGCGATCCCCCCTCCGGTCCCGCCCAAGGTAAAGCTGGGTCGGATGATGATGGGATAACCGATCTGCTCCACCGCTTCCCAGGCCTGGTCCATACGGGTCACGATCACACTTTTCGGGACCTGCAAGCCGATCTTCCACATGGCCTTACGAAATTCATCCCGGTCCTCGGCCTTTTTGATGACCGGAATGGAGGCCCCGATCAGTTCCACTCCAAAAGCGTCCAACACCCCCATCTCGGCCACGGCCACGGCCGTGTTCAGACCGGTCTGCCCCCCTAAGGTGGGGAGGAGGGCCTGGGGCCTTTCCCGTTCGATGATTTTGGCCACCATTTCCGGGGTTATCGGCTCGATATAGGTCCGGGCGGCCATCTCCGGATCGGTCATGATCGTCGCCGGATTGCTGTTGACCAGGACGATTTCATAGCCTTCTTCCTTCAAGGCCTTGCAGGCCTGGGTCCCGGAATAGTCGAATTCACAGGCCTGGCTGATGATGATCGGCCCGGAGCCGATGATCAGGATCTTTTTAATGTCGGTCCGTTTGGGCATGGTTTACTTGCTCCGGTACTTTTCCATCAAATTTAGGAATTGATCGAAGAGGTACGAGGCGTCGTGGGGACCGGGCGAGGCCTCGGGATGATACTGGACCGAAAAGAGGGGCATCTTTTTATGCTCGAAGCCTTCCAAGGTTTGATCGTTCAAGTTGATGTGGGTCAACTCCACATCCGGGTCGTTCATGGAAGGGATGTCTACGGAAAAACCGTGGTTCTGGGAAGTGATCTCCACCCGGCCGGTCTTCAGATTTTTCACCGGCTGATTGGCCCCGCGGTGGCCGAATTTCAGTTTGAAGGTCCGCCCCCCCAAGGCCAATCCCAGGATCTGGTGGCCCAAGCAAATGCCGAAGATGGGCAGGGCGCCCAGAAGATTCCTCACGGTGTCGACGATCCCCGGATTGGCCGCCGGGTCCCCAGGACCGTTTGACAGGAGGACCCCGTCCGGCTTGAAGGCCAGGATTTCAGCGGCGGAAACGCCGGCCGGCAAAACCAATACCTGACAGCCCCGCCCCTCCAGGTTCCGAAGGATGTTGAATTTGACGCCGCAATCCAAAACGGCCACCTTAAAGGACCGATCGTTTCGGGGCCAAAGGCGTTTTCCCGCTTCCGGGGAGAGAAACACCTTTCGTCCTCCCAGCCAAAGATAAGGAGCCTCGGTGGTCACCCGTTCCACCAGACCCAGACCGAGCATCGGGGGAATGGAGCGGGCCTTTTCGATCAGGTCCCGGGGATCCAGGGTCTCTGTGGAGGCGGCCACGCGCATGGCCCCGTAATTCCTTAGGTGCCGGGTCAAGGCCCGGGTGTCCAATCCCTCCAGGCCGAGGACACGGGCCTGTCGCAAGTAATCGGCCAAAGTCTGGCGGGAACGGAAGTTGCTGGGGAAGGGGAGATATTCCCGGACCAAAAAGGCGGCCACTTGTACCCGGTCCGATTCCACATCCTCCTCATTGATCCCGTAGTTGCCTATGAGGGGATAGGTCATGGCCACGAGCTGACCGGAATAAGAAGGATCGGTGAGGACCTCTTGATAACCGGTCATGGCCGTATTGAAGACACATTCCCCCAGGGCCTCTCCCGGACCGGTGAAGGAACGGGCCGAAAAGGTCGTTCCGTCTTCCAAGGCCAATAACGCTTTCATCGTTTTTTTCCTAAAAAAATGAAGGGCTGTATTTTCCCGAGGCTTCTTCTCAAAGGACTTCCCTTTTACTTCATCCTTTCGGCTATAACTTCGGCCGCCCTCTCGGTCAATCCAAGGTAGCCTTGCAAGGCCCTTTGGCCGGCCCGGCCCCTTTGGGTCCGTTCTTCCGGATGGTTTAACAAGTGAAGGATTTTTTCTTTCAGCTCCTTCCCGTTTTCTACGGTGAATCCGGCCCCGGCCTTTTCCAAGAGGCGCCGCGCATCCTTGAAGTCCTCCAGGTGGGGGCCGTAGAAAACCACCTTCCCCCAGGCGGCCGCCTCCAGGATATTTTGGCCCCCTTTGGGCACCAAGCTCCCCCCGCAAAAAACGACGGTGGCCAGGCTGTAGAGCCCGAAAAGGTCCCCCATGCGATCCACCAAAATCACTTCTTCTTTTCGCCTTTCCCCTGAAGCAAGGAGGCTTCCCAACAATTGATAAGCCATCCCCCTGCCCTTCAGAAGCCCTTCCACCTGCGGAATACGGGCCAGATGGCGGGGGGCGAGGATCAGGATCAGGTCCGGGAAAAGGACCTTCAGTTCTTGATAGACATCGAGAAGGACGGCCTCTTCCCCGCTGCGGGTGCTGCCGGCCACCCAAACCGGTGCGCCTTCTTCGATGGCCAGGGTCCTTCGCCAGAAGACGGGGAGATTTTCCTGGGCTTGCCCGGCCAGACCGTCATACTTGATGTTTCCAAAAACCCGGACCTTGGCCGGATCCGCCCCCAAGGCCTTGAACCGCTCCCCGTCCTCCTCGTCCCTGACCAAAAGGACCTCGAAACGGCGAAGCAATGGGCCCCAAAAAAAGGCCGCTTTCTTGTATCGGGAAAAGGATCTCTCGGAAATGCGGCCGTTGACCAGGATCAAACGCGCCCCCCCACGACTGGATAGGTAGAGAAAATTCGGCCACAACTCGGTCTCGAGGACGACAAAGCCCCTGGGTCGGAAAAAGCGTAAGGCCCTCTTCACCGCCGGCCAGAAATCCAAAGGGAAATAGACCACAGGGGTTTCATCTCCCAAGAGCGTTTCTGCGGTTTCCCTTCCGGCGGGCGTGGTCGTGGAAACAAGGACGGGGACATGGGGGAGCCGCTCTTTGAGCTTTCGAATCAAGGTCACAGCAGCCTTGATCTCTCCCACGGAAACGGCATGGACCCAAATCGGCCTTTTCTGAGGGGCATCCTTGGGGGTCCGCAGATGAAGCGGATACCTTCCCAGATACTCCATCCAACGGCTGCCGTATTTCCCTCGGCCCAGATTATACAAAATCAGCAGGGGGAACCCAAGAAAAAAAAGGAACCCGCCGATCAAATTATAAAGAATCAACCCTATGAACATCAGCGTTTTTACTGATAATGAAAAAATTGTTTAAAAATTCGTCTTTACTAAAAAGCCCCCGACTTTTTGGATAATCCGACCCTCTCCCGAGGAGAACCCGCGACGTCTTCGGTCGTTTAATTTTTGTAGGCAATGGCGGCACAGGAAATGAAAACCGTCCCGGAGACGGCCGGGACCTTTCAGTCCGCGGAGAGAAAGGCTCGGTATCCTTTCCAGGTCATATAGAGATCGGCCTTGCTTACCAATTCAAAGGGGGAATGCATGGAGAGGACCGGCGTCCCGCAATCCACGACCTCCATCCCCAAGGTGGCCAGGAACTTGGCGATGGTTCCTCCTCCGCCTTCGTCCACCTTCCCCAGTTCACCGGTCTGCCAGGCGACCCCTTTTCGATTGAAGAGGTTCCTCAGCCAGTGGAGGTATTCGGCATGGGCGTCGCTGGAGCCCACCTTTCCTCCGGAGCCGGTGAACTTGGTCAGGCACAATCCATACCCCAAGCGGGGGGCGTTGCGCTTTTCGTGGACCTCCTGGTAATCCGGTTCCAGGGCGGCGGCCACATCGGCCGAAAGGGCCCGGGTTTGCAACCACGTCCGAGAAAGGATTTGGGGGGAGAAAGCCTCGCCCCGGCGATCGAAGAGTTCGGGCAAGAGGTCCTCCAGAAAGCGGGAGCGGGCGCTGGTATTGCCTTCACTGCCGATTTCTTCCTTGTCATAAAACAGGACCACCGCCGTCCTCGGCGGCCTATCCATGCTCAAGGCGGCCTGTAAACTGGCGAAGGCGCAGACCCGATCGTCCTGTCCGTAGGCCCCGATCAGACTGCGGTCCAACCCCACATCCCGGGCCGGTTCGGCCGGGACCAGCTCCAATTCAGCGCTGACCAGGTCCTCCTCCCTGATCCCGTACCGGCGATACAGGTGGTCCAATATAGCCAGTTTGAATCGTTCCCGCGTCCCTTCCGCACCCAGAGGGATGCTCCCCACCAGGACATTCAGTTTCTCCCCTTCCACGGCCTCGGAGAGCTTTTTTTCCATCTGGACCTTGCGGGAAAGATGAGGCAGGAGATCGGAAACACAAAAGACCGGATCGGTGTCCTTTTCTCCGATGACCAAAGGGATCTTTCGATCATCGGAGGTATAGACCACCCCATGTAAGGCCAAGGGCCGGGCCAGCCATTGATACTTCTTGATCCCCCCGTAATAGTGGGTCTTGAACAGGGCCAGGTCGGCCTCTTCATAGAGGGGGTGCTGTTTCAAGTCCAAACGGGGGGCGTCCACATGGGAGGCGATGATCTGTAAACCGGCCGAGAGAGGGAGCCTGCCAGGGATGACCAGGGCCAGGACCTTTTCTTTCCGGATCAAAAATCCTTTGTCCTTTTTGGAGGCCTCCTCCCAGGGGACGAATCCCGCCTCATTTAACCGACGGGAGATTTCGACCACGGCCTCCCGTTCGGTCTTGGCCGCGTCAAGAAACTTCTTGTAGGCTTCAGCCGTTTCCCATACCCCTTTCTCTTCCTCCTCCTCCAGGAGATCCCACACCGGCCGTCTTTGGAAAAGGAGCTTCTTTTCCAAGGACTCCGCCTGCTGTTTACTGATCTTTTTCAATTCTTTCCGACTCCTTGAATCTTCGTCCTACCACCTCACCGGGGCCGTTTCCGCCGGATCCTCCCTTGAAAACCTGAAAGGCCCTCGGCGGGAAGATTCGGCATGCTATACCTTGGGCGTGGTGGACCGAGGGGGAATTTGGCTTCCGCTTAGGGGGAAGGCCTTCTTCAAGCGGGGCGGACAGGCTTCTGTCCCACAATGATCTTGTGTAGTTTAAGAAAGTTGCAGTTGACGACCTTTTGGATTTCAATTTCCGTGGAACGGACCAGGGAGACCACATCCAAATCGGTGACGAATCCGATCTTGGCGCAAAAGGGCGAGGCCAGTTCTTCTAACTTGGCGAAAAAACGATCGGGGTCCTTGGAGTGATTGACGATGATGATCTGGCCGCCCGGCTTGCAGACCCGCAGCATTTCGTTACAAAACTGCAGGGGATCCGGAACGGTGGTGATGACGAAGGGGGAAAGGACGGCGTCGAAGGTATTATCGGGGAAGGTCATCCGGCAGGCATCCATGACTTCCAAATCCACTTTGAGGCCGTTGTTCATGGCCTTGACCCTCTCCCGGGCCTTTTCGATCATCTTGGCCGAGATGTCGATCCCGACGACATGGCAATTCTTCGGATAATGATAGAGGGTCAAGCCGGTTCCGATGCCCACCTCCAGGACTTTTTTGTTCGAAGCATCCAGATATTGTAAGGCCATTCTCCTGCCGGTCTCCAAGACCTTACCGAAGATCAAGTCGTAAAAGGAAGAATAAAAGGAATAGATCCCTTCCATGGACCGACCGTTTCCGTTGCCGTTATTTTTTCTGATCATGCACGTCCTCGTTTTTTGGGCTGTCAGCCTGATGCGGCCTTCAGATATTCGGAAAAGGCATAATACATCTTGTTGGCCTTCTCTTCGAATTCAGGATCGTTGAGATCGAAGACCAAAAACCCCGGTTCCGCGGCGATAAGGGGGATCACCCATCCCTCACGGACGATACGATTCCTGAAGTCCGTCTTTTGCAGGACATAAGCCAACCCCTCGGTAAATCCCGGAGGAAATCGGTAAGGGAAATACCACCATTCCCCTTTGAGGATATCTTGATAATACCGGACCCTTTTCTCACCGAAGACCTCCTCCCCTCCTTGAAATCCCTCGACCAGGGTCATGCCCCGATAATAGGCCATGGCCTGTAAAAGGCACTGTTCCAATTCGTGCAAATTTCCCTGCCATTCGTGGAAAAAGGCCTTGAGCAGAAAGAAATAGCGCAGGTAACGGATCGGCTTTTCCCGCAAGAAGTATTTGATGTGGTAAGGGATGTCTTCAATGACCTCGTTTAGGGAAGGGAGGTGGATATGATAGGTGAAGCGGTAGCGGAGGCCCTCCAGAAATTCATCCGTTTGGGTCCCGAGGGCCAAGACCTTCCATCCGGGTGGGATCATCTTCCCGCCCTTTTCAATGGGGGCTTGGCCGGTCAGCCAATCTTTGAAGCGCTCCTGCATGGATAAAGGCAGGTACTGAAGGCCCTCGAGGAGGAGCGTGCCCGTGTCTTTTAAGGTTTGGTATGCCTGCCCCCACTGATCCTCGGAAAAATGGAGGCCCTTGAGGGTGAAGACCGGAGTATTCTGCCAAGGGCCGTTTTCGATAAGAAAGCGGGCCACCCTCTTTTTGCCCGACCCGATAGGGCCGGTGATCAAGACCGATCCCGGGGCCTTGGCGATGAAGGCCAGGAAGTGTTGAAAAGGCTCGATACGCTGGGGATGTCCAAGCAAAGGCGGTTCCATGATTTTCGGCGGTTTCGGACGGTAAAGGGCCTTTCGGCGTTTGATTTCATAACATAAAGAAGGAGATGAAATCAACCCTTTATTTCTTGAAGGGTCCCGACGCCTTTTACCGGTTGAGCAACCGCTCTTTCATTTCCCGGGCGGCCCAATCCATCAAGGGTTTGAGATGGACGATGTCCATGGTATTGTAGAGGATCAGCCGCTCCAGGGCCTCGGCCCGCCCGCCGCAGTACTCCCTCCACAAGCGCACGGCGTCCCAGCCGTCCAATCCTCTAACCAGGGGATCGCGGACCAGGCCGAGCCTTTCTTCCACCCTTTTCAACCCCCCGCCCAAACCGAGCCTTTTCAAGAGGAAACGCAGGTCAATGTGCACGGGAGGGAAGGTGATCCCCCGAAATTCCTTCTTGAGGAAAGGCAGGTCGAAACAGGAACCGTTGAAGGTCACCATCACGGAATAGGCGGACAGGGCCTCTTCGAAGGCTTCCAGATTCCGGCCGTTGATGAAGGTCCGGACGGTGCGGCCGTCAAAAAGGCCGATGACCGTGATCTCCTCCGTTTCCGGAAACCCGCCGCTGGTTTCGATGTCCAAAAAAACCGCCCGGTGCCGAAAGGGTTCGTAGAGACGCCAATGCTCGTTCGGTGGAAGACGATGGGCGAAAAAAGAGGGGTCTTCCTGCTTTTCCAGGGAACGCTTCAATTCCTCCCGCACCCGGCCTTCTTTGACCTCCGAAAAAAACGGCCCCGGATGAAGAAGGAAATCCTTCCAAGTCCAGATCCCTTTTCCCCAGAGCATCCGTTCGGTCCGTGGACCGATGCCCGGGATGTGCAGGAAGGTATGCTCCAGCAAGAACGACCGTCCTCAAAAGAGAAGGTGAGGCCCCTCTATGATGCAATAGGATCCCGACCACGGAAAGGCCGGGGACTCCTTTGTTAGATCCTGGTCAGCATGGAAGAAAAGTCGTTTTTGACCTCGATCAGGTCCAGTTGGACCGAGATCTGCCCCCGGTGATGGGTCTGATGATTGAACCAATGGAGAAGGATCTTCCACAAGATCCCTTCCGCCTCCTCTCCTTTAAAGGTCTTGTATTTCACCGTGGAGTGGAAGCGCGGTTCCTCGATCTCCTCGATGAGTTGCACCAGGGTTTCGTCCGTATCCCTCCTGTCCTGAAAGAGCTTCCGATAATCCGGGTCATACCGCTTCCTCAGCTCCCTCAAATCGACCCGGACCAGGGGATGGCTCAATAGGGCCCGGCTTTCGGGGAGAAACTCCTGAAAACGGGACAGCCAATACAAATCGGCCGAAAGGAGATGAAAAAGGGTATCGAAAAGGGTGGGGAAATAGGCCTTACTTTTCTGACGGATCGGTTCTTCCCCCAAGGGTTCGATCAATGCCAAAATAGTTTCATTGACCCCCCGATTGTATCGGGCCAAGGCCTGAAAAATTTCTTTCATAAAAACCCCCCTTTCCCTTCTGTTTTTCTTTTCCGATATCACAGCCGCTTGATTTGTCAAGAAATTTATTTTTTGACAAGTTCCGTCTGAAGACTTAGACTAAAAACCCTTGGAAAAGGGATCCATCCGGGCGACGCCCAGAAACAGAGGCCGGAGCGAATAAGGGCGACCTGGGGAAGGCCGTAAACGGAGGACCAACCCGGCGTCCCCGGTGCAAGAGGAAGAGGTATGTCCGAACGGCAAGACCTACGTCTCCTTATCGTGGAAGACGAAAAAAACCAACGGGAGGTGCTCCAAGGTTTTCTGCAGAAAAAGGGGTATCCGGTCCAGGCCCTGGAAAGCGCAGAAAAGGCCCTGTCTTGGTTGAAGGAGCACCCTTGCGATGTCATCCTCACCGACTACCGCATGCCCGGCATGGACGGAACGACCCTGCTCAAGGAAATCAAGGCCCTTTCTCCCGAAACCCGGGTCGTCCTCATCACCGCTTACGGAACCGTTGAAAAGGCGGTGGAGGCGATGAAGCTCGGGGCCTTCGACTACTTGACCAAACCCGTGGACCTGGACGCACTCCTCATCCTGTTGGAACGGATCGGAAACGAGATCCACCTGACCCGGGAAAACCGTGAACTGCGGCAGGCCCTCAAGGAAAAATTCCGTTTCGAAGGATTGATCACCCAAAGCCGAAAGATGGAAGAGGTCCTTTCCCTGGTGGCCCGCGTCGCCCCCAGTTCCTCATCGGTGCTTATCCGCGGCGAAAGCGGCACCGGGAAGGGATTGATCGCCCGGATCATCCATTATCACAGTCCCCGGGCGGACGGCCCTTTCGTCACCCTGAATTGTGCCGCCGTCCCGGAAAACCTGCTGGAAAGCGAACTCTTCGGCCATGAAAAAGGGGCCTTCACCGGGGCCCTTTACCAGCACCCGGGTAAATTCGAACAGGCCCGAGGGGGGACCCTGTTCCTCGACGAAATCGGCGATCTCTCCCCGGCCCTGCAGGCCAAGCTGCTCCGGGTCCTTCAAGAAAAGACCTTTGAACGGGTAGGCGGAACCAAGACCTTGAAGGCCGATGCGCGGGTCATTTCCGCCACCCATCAAAACCTCGAAGAAGGCATAAAGGAAGGGCGTTTTCGCCAGGATCTGTACTACCGGTTGAATGTGGTCTCCCTCTTCTTACCTCCCCTGCGGGAACGCCGGGAAGACATCCCCCTCCTCATCGATCATTTCTTGAAAAAATTCGCCGCCCAAAACGGCAAAGAAGGATTGGAGATCTCAAAGGAAGCGCGGGATTTATTGCTCCGGCACGACTATCCGGGGAATGTCCGGGAATTGGAAAACATCGTCGAACGGGCGGTGGTCCTCTGCCGCGGCGGCCTGATCACCACCCAAGACCTGCCCTTCCATCTCAAGGAAGGGGTCGGGGAGGCTTCCCTGCCTGACGCCGGGCGGGGAAAGACCCTGCCGGAACAACTGGAGGACCTGGAGAAACGGCTGATCCGCCAGGCTTTGGAGGAATGCGGAGGGGTCCAGACCCGGGCCGCCGATAAATTAGGGATCAGCGAACGGGTCCTCCGTTACAAAATACAAAAATATTCCCTTTAAACGGCCGAGGAAAGGGCATCGGCCGTAATCTAACCCCTCTCCCTTCCCTACGACCGGGGGGCGGCTTCTTCTTTTTCCTTCTCCCTTTCTTTTTGATACATCTTGAACAGTTCGCTGGAAATGATCATCTTTTGGACATTGGAGGTCCCTTCCAGATATTCCATGCCCCGGGCGTCGGCCGCCAATTGATTGATCAACTCGCTCCTCAGGTACCCCCGACCGCCCATCAAGACCTGGGCCCGGGCGGCTACATCCATGACCATCTGGGTGGCAAAGAGTTTGGCCTGGGAGGAATAGAGACGGTATTCGGGTTTTCCCACCCTTTCGATGGCCTGGGCGCACAATCCTCGGGCGGCGTTGATCCGGGCGTACATATCGGCGATCTGGAAACTGATGTCCTGGCTGCTGGTCAAGGGATGATCGAACTGCCGCCGTTGGTGGGCGAAGCGATAGATCTCCCTGAAAATACGGTAGGCCAGACCGCAACAGATGCCGGCGATATGGATCCTCCCCTGATCGATGACGCCCAAGGTGAGAAAGAGGCCGGTCCCTTCCTCGCCCACCAGGTTTTCGGCGGGCACCTCGGCCTCCCGAAAGATCAAACGCCCGGTAGGCAGGACCTTCAGGCCGTCTTTTTCCGGCAGTTCTTCGATGAAAAACCCGGGAGTCCCCTTTTCCACCAGAAAAACGCTCAACGACCGGGGACCCTTGGTCCCTTTGGTGTTGGCCAGGACCCCGTAAAGATCGGCCAGGCCGCTGTTGGAAATGAAGATCTTTTCACCGTTCAGGCGGAAACGGCCGTCCACCTTTTGGGCCAAAAGCCCGATGGCGCTGGCGTCGGACCCTGCCTTTTCCTCGGTCATGGCGATGGCTCCCAAAGCGCCTTCGGCCATCAAGGGCAGGTATTTTTTCTTTTGGGCCTCGTTGCCCCTGGAGACGATGTCAATGGCCCGGCTGTGGGAAACCAAGATGATTCCCAAGCCCGGCGAGGCGTATCCCAGAAGCTCCATGAGGCAATAAACATCCATTTCCGAGGTCTTTTGCCCGCCGTACTCGATGGGAACGAATTGCCTGAAAATCCCGGCCTGTTTCAAGTCCGAAAACAGCTTTTCCCAAATCTCCGGGAAAACGGCCCGCTGGTTTTCGATCCGGGAAATCAGATAGGGGTAGCTGGGGATGACCGTTTCCTTGAGGATAGCCGCAAAATCCTGCACATACTTTTTTTCCTTCCAGCCGTTGCGGTAAGAGTCCAAGATGTTCAAGAGTGCATCCATCGGGTCAACCTCCTATGGGAAAGGGTTCGTCGGGACTTTTTTCTGACCCTCCTTCGGGGCGGAACCTGAAGCGCGGAAAAATCCGTTCTCTGAACAAAGGAACTCCTTTATATCATACGGGTCCTATCCCCGGTCAAGATGAAAATATATTTTCTGTCGCCGTTGACTCGGTCGGGAAATTGATTTAGAATGCATCCACTCAAGATTTCCTGAGGGTAAGCCGGGGCTATGGAAAACAAAATCCTCATTGTGGACGACGAGGAAAGGATCGTACGGTCCATCCGCGGCGTCCTGGAAGACGAAGGCCTGACCGTGGTCACCGCGGCCACGGGAGAAGAGGCCCTGGAGGTCTTCTTCCGGGAATCCCCCCAGGTGACCTTGCTGGACATTTGGATGCCCGGCATGGACGGGATCGAGGTCCTGAAACGGATCAAGTCGGCCGTCCCCGACCATCCGGTGATCATGCTTTCCGGCCATGCCACCATCTCCACGGCCATGGCCGCCGTCAAATTGGGGGCCTTCGACTTCCTGGAAAAACCGATTTCCCTGGAGGTCCTCCTCTCCACCATCCGTCAGGCCCTCTCCCCAAGAGAAGCATCCCCTTCCCTCGAAAAAGCGGTCCCCCACCCCGCCGAGCCGCCCTCCTCCGATGAGCTTTCCCTCTGGAACGGCAACGACGAGGGTTTGAACGGCCTGCCCCTTTCCACTTTCAGGAACCCGGCGGTCTTTCTTCAGGCCTCCTCCGGAGAAGGGTCGGTCGTCCCCCAGCGGACCTTGAAAAAAAGCGTCGTCCTTTACGGCACAGGGCTGCACTACGGACGGAAGACCGGTTTGCTCCTCCAGCCCTTGCCGCCCAACAGTGGGATCCTCTTCGGCAGCGTCTCTTCCGAGGAGGTGGTCCCCCTCCATGTGGACTACGTAGAAACCACGGAGATGGCCACCTCCTTACGCAAAGGACGAGCCGTGGCGCGGACCATCGAACACCTGACCGCCGTATTTCACGCCTATGGGATCACCAATCTGATGGTCAAGATGATTGAAGAAATCCCCATCATGGACGGTTCGGCCATCGAATTCTGCCGCCTCATCGAAAAGACGGGGATCGAGGAACAGGAGGAAACGGTGGAGGAGCTGGTCATCCGCCGTCCCGTCGAATTCTCCCGGGACGACCGCACCCTGGTCATCGAACCGGCCGATCGTTTTTCCGTCCGATATGAATTGGAATATCCTCCCCCTATCGGCCGTCAGACCTATGAATTCGTCCTGGAAGATGCAAGGCGCTTCAAAGAAGAGATCGCCCCGGCCCGCACCTTCGGTTTCTTGAAGGATATGGAACTCCTCGACCGCATGGGACTGGGCGAGGGAGGGAGGATCAACAATTTCATCCTCGTCGACGACGAGAAGATCGTCAACACGGAACTGCGCTTTCCCGACGAATTCGTCCGCCACAAAATCCTGGATGTCATCGGCGATTTTTATCTCCTCAACCGCCCCATCCGGGGCCGGATCACGGCCCGGCGCACCGGCCATACGGACAACATCGGTCTGATGAAAAAACTCCAGGCCCTTTTCGAAGGGGCCTAACTCCTTCTTTCGATCTCCTTCAACAGGTTGGTGAACAGGAAATGGTGAAAGGGGAGGAACAGGTACCAGTACAAGCGGCCCCAAAAGGTGTGGGTATCATAATAAGCGGTCACCGACAGGCGCCGCCCCTTTTCTTCTTCGATCCGAAATTCGAGCCAGGCCTTGCCCGGTAGTTTCATTTCCGCCCGCAGGAGGAGCCGCTCCGGCACCCGGAGATCCTCGACCCGCCAAAAATCCACCACATCGTTGACCGAAAGCTGGGTCGGGCTCTTCCGGCCGCGGACCAGTCCCACGCCCAAAAAGACCCGATCCACAAACCCTCGTAAGCGCCACATCCAGTTGGCGTGAAACCAGCCCTCCTTCCCCCCGAGGCGGCACAGGGAGCGGAAGAGGGATTCGGCCTCTTTTTCCGTGGGCAGGGAATATCGGGCCCGATAGGTCGTCTCTCCTTTTAATTCGGCCAGTTTGATGGCCAGGGCGTGGGCGGGAGGATAAGCGTCGGACCAACGGGTGTGCACACGGTCTTGTTCTTCCCGGGTCATGGCCCGGAGGAGGGTCTCTTTAAAAGAAAGGGGTTCGAAGGGGATCAGCCGCCGGATGGCCGGATCATGTACGGTCAGGTCCCCTCTCAATCCTTCGAGGAGGCAACGGCTGATGGCGTTGGGTACAGGGGTCAACAGACTCAAAGGGTAGGAAAAAAGGGGTATGGAGGAAAAAAAGAAAGGGACGAAGAGGGTGCGGGTCCGCAGGATTTCGGCCGTGATCCGCAGCATCTGTTCAAAAGTCAAGACCTCCGGTCCACCCAATTCATAATCCCCCCCTGCGGTCTCCTCCACCTCCAAGGCCCCGACCAGGTACTTGACCGTGTCCCGGATGCCGATGGGCTGGACCGGATTGTTGGCCCAGGGGGGTATAAAAACGACCGGCAGCCGTTTGACCAAACCGGAGACGATCTCATAGGCGGCGCTCCCGGAGCCGATGATCAAACCGGCGCGGAGGACCGTCACCGGCACGCTCCCTCGGCGCAACTCTTCGGCCACCGCCGACCGGGCGGATAAATGGGGGGAAGAAGGACAGCGCACTTCTCCCAAACCGCCTAAATAAATGATGCGGCGGACCCCCGTTTCTTGAGCGGCCCAGCGGAAGATCTCCGCGGTCTGACGATCCCGGTCCGCTTCCCCCTTGGGACAATGGTGGAGGGAGTGGATCAGATAGAAGGCCGTATCCACCCCGGTCAGGGCCTTTTTCAGGGAATCCCCATCCGTGGCCTCGGCCACCACCGTCTCGGCCTTCGGCCCCAAAGGGGCTTGCGGGACCGCACCCCCGCGGACCATGGCCTTGACCCGATACCCCCTGACCGACAATTCCGACGCCAAGCGCCCCCCCACATATCCGGAGGCCCCGGCCACCAAGATCGGACCGGCTTCCGGACGGGGTCGGGTGGGGAGATCGGAACAAAAAAAATCCCCTCCCTCCTGGACAGGGCAGGACAAATCGTTTATCATCATGCCGGTCTTTTTCTCCCGCGAGGTCGCCGCGAAGGGCCTTCACCGCCCGGGATACAGCCCTTCCGGAAAGAGAAAAAGGGGGGGCCGGGAAGTTCAAAAGTAGAGATAGGAGGGAAGAGAAACATGCCCAGCCTGGATGCCATGCGCGAAAAATGCCCCAACTTGCAGGCCAATCTGAAACAGTGCAACTGTTCCTATGAACCCTGCGAGCGCAAGGGTCTTTGTTGCCAATGCCTCCATTATCACCGTCGCAACAGCCAACTGCCGGCCTGCTTTTTCCCCGAGGCCGTAGAAAAGACCTATGACCGCTCCATCGCCCGCTTTATCCAGAGCCGCCGCTAATCGATCGGAATTGGTGGTTCGGAGTTCAAAGGGCCGATGGAATAGTCCTTCCGACGGACCTTGATCGGCGGGTAATCGTTCCGGGCCGTTAGAGGAGCGGTTCTCGTTTTTTTCATCTTCGCCCTTAACCGCTTCACCCTTTACGAGGTACGCTTCCCGGTTCTAACCTCCGGTCAACTTCCGCAAGGCCTCTTCGTACTTGGCCCGGGTCTTTTCAATGATCTCCGGCGGCAAGGAAGGGGCCGGGGGCCTTTTGTCCCAGCCGATGGACTCCAGATAATCCCGGAGGAACTGTTTGTCGAAACTGGGCTGACTCCGGCCCGGACGGAATTGATCCTTCGGCCAAAAACGGGAGGAATCCGGGGTCAGGACCTCATCAATGAGGATCAAGCGGCCGTCGAAGAGACCGAATTCGAATTTGGTGTCGGCGATGATGATCCCCTTTTCCTCCCCCCATTGTCTGGCCTTTTCGTAAATGGCCAAACTGAACTTTTTCAACCAGTGGGCCTGTTCCTCCCCCACCAGGCGGATCACTTCCTCAAAGGTCACGTTTTCATCGTGCGCTTCTTTTTCCGCCTTGGTGGATGGGGTAAAAATGGGGGTCTCCAGCCGGTCCGACTCCTGAAGGCCCGGGGGCAGGGCGATCCCGCAGACCTTCCCTGTGGCCCGATAATCCTTCCAGCCCGAACCGGAGAGATAACCCCGGACGATGCATTCCACAGGCAGGGGTTGGGCCTTCCGGACCAGCATACTGCGGTCTTTCAAGACCTCCGCATAAGGACGACAGGCCGCCGGGAAGTCCTCGACTTTCGTGGAAATCAGGTGGTTAGGGATGATCTCTTTCAACATATCGAACCAGAATTCGGAAAGACGGGTGAGGATGACCCCCTTTCCGGGGACGGGATCGGGCATGACCACATCAAAGGCCGAGATTCGGTCCGTGGCCACGATGAGCAGATGTTCTCCCAAGTCATAAATGTCCCGGACCTTCCCCCGGTTGATCAGGTTCAAGCCGTCAAAATGCGTTTCAAACAACCCTTTTTCCATCATGGTTTCCCCCATTTTACCAGGTACTAATGCTATAAACAGAATTTCGACCAACCTTTCAAACGCCGTTAAACCACATCCTCTTTGTAAAAATCCGGTCCTCCTTTTCCAAAGGTCTCATCCAACTCCCGCATCCACCCCCGGACCCGCTCCACACCGTAAGCCTCTTCCCAAGCGGCGATGATCCGCTCTATGGGGATATCGGCATAGGTTCCTAAAAATTCCGTGTATTCCATGTATTGGCGGTTTTCCAAATTGTAGGGTTGAAAAATGGAGTCCTCGCGACCGTTGAATTCAAGGGGCAAGACGCGGTGCCGTTCACACAATTCTTTATTGAAGGCCGGTGTGGCCTTGACCCATTTGCCTTCCAGGAAAAAATCGGTATAGCCGTGGTAGACAAACAAATTGTTCCCCCCCTGACGTTCCAGCATCTGTTTGGTGGCCAGGTGGTTGCGCACATTGGCAAAGCCCACCCGGGAAGGGATGCCCAGGGCCCTTCCCAGGGCGCAGAGGAGCGAGGCCTTGGAAACACAATACCCCCGCCCCATTTTCAAGACATGACTGGCCCGGTAGGTCTCCGGGCGATGAAAAGGGACATACGGATCATACCGGATACCGTCCCGGACCGTGAGATAAATGCGAACGGCCTGCTCGATGGGGCCCTTCGCCCCGTCGGCGGCCTTTCGGGCCAGTTCGATGATAGAGGGATGGTCGCTGTCGATCAGTGAAGTCGGTTTGAGATACGCCGCATCCATTTCTTCCATAAGCCTTTTCTTTCCCCTTTCCTCTTTTCCCTTTTTACCTTTCTCCTTTTACCTCTTTAGGCCCTTCCGAAATCATCTTCCAAGCGCTCGATGTCGTCTTCACCGAAATAGGTCCCGGTCTGGACCTCGATGAAAGTCACCGGCCCTTCTCCGACATTTTCGATGCGGTGCACGGCCCCCTTGGGGATGTCCACGGCCATACCAGAGGTCAGAGATATCTTTTCCTTGTCCCGGGTGACCAAGGCCTCCCCGGTGAGGATGTACCAATGTTCCTGGCGATGTCTGTGTCTTTGCAGGCTGAGTCGCTTGCCCGGATAGACGACGATCCGTTTCACCTTGTGATCGGGTTCGTCGGCCAATACCCGATAATAACCCCAGGGACGATGGTCTTCTTCCATTTAAAAAATTTACACCTCCTTCGTCGTTCCTTTCTCCGAAGATTTTAGGAATTTAACGGCCCGAAAAGGTCCTTCGCCCTTTCCCTTATCCTGGACCTATGAGGGCGGCTTCGCTTCGGGATGTTATAGCAAAAACCCGCCCCTTTTACGACCCTTTTTTCGCCCCTGCCACCCTGCGGAAGGCCCCATAGGCCTCTTCCAGGACCTTTTCCGGATTCGAACTGTATTTAGGAGAGATATGAAACGGAAACAAACGCTTTACCCCGGCCAGGGCCGCCAAGGTCCCGGCCTCTTCGGCCGTCAGATGGAATTTCTTTTTGGCCCGCTGCCGGTCTGCCTCCATAAAAGGGGCCTCGATAAACAGGGAATCGGCATTTTTCGCCAGTCCAAGGATAACCTCTTGGGTTTGCTCGTTTAAGATGGTATCCGATACATAAACGATCTTTTGCCCGGGGGTGATCTTGAGGATCCGGTCCTTCAAGGTCCCTAAGGGGAAATAGGTGTCTTCCTCCCCGTCTTCCGTTTTCAGACGGGTGGGGACGAGAAAATCCCTGGTTTCCCCTCTCCAGACGGCCTCTTTCAGCCCTTTCAACCAGGCCCCTTTGGCGAAACCCCAACGCTCCAATTCGGTCTTCAGCACATGAATATGGAACCGTTCTTCCAAGGCAAAAGCCAGACAAGGAATCTTGTGGTCCAAAAACGCCCCCCGGACGCGAAAAGGTCCTTCTTCATAGAGGATCCCGTCGAAGGGTTGGACTTCCCTTTCCCCTTCGATCTTGAAGCCGGTCACCGACCGAAGGCGCACCTTTTCCAGGCGATCGGGCAGGACCTCATGAACCACAAACTCCAGCATCCCCTCATAATTTTCCACCAGGTTCCAGGTATAGGCCGAAATCTTGTTCACCACCTGGTCGATGAAATGCCGCGGGCCGAAGAGGGCGACGGATTTAGGGCGGCCCAATAGGACCCTCAAAAGGCGGTCAAAGCCGATAAAATGGTCCATGTGGGTGTGGGAGATAAAAATATGGCTTATTTTTAATAAGTTACGCGAAGTCAAGGCCTGGCAATTCCCCAAATCGAAAAGGATCGCCCGGCCGAAAAATTTCATGTCGATATACAGGAGGGGATCTCCTAAAGGACCGTTGACCAGATGGGGATGAAAGATCGGTTTCATGCCTGCATCATAAAATATTCCTCGGTTTTTTTCCAGTAAGTCCTTTCAAGTCCATATTCCTCATTGCCTTTCCCTACCCTCTGGGGATATAATGGATTTACTACCTAATCCATCTTATGGCCATGTCCCAACCCATCTTCAAAAAAGGACCCAACAACTCCACCCCCTTCTCCACCATCGTCTTTATCGCCTTTCTTTTAGGCGTCCTTTATTTGTTTTATTTGGTAATCCGCCCCTTTCTGCTCGATCTCTTTGTGGCCACGGTGACGGCCATGGTCTTTTCCCCCCTTTACAGGAAAATCCTGAAATTTTTTAAAGGTCGAAAAATCCCTTCCGCTCTTGCGACCCTTTTCCTGATCCTCTTCATTTTCCTGGTCCCCCTCTCCCTCTTCTCCGGACTTATCACCGCCCAATCTCTGGATCTTTATGAGAAGATCTCCAAAGGGCTTCAGGACGGATCCCTTCAAAAGGCCATAAATTTGAAGTTGGTCTATTTCAACCTTTTTTTCGACCGGTGGCATATCGATTTACAGGCCCTGAGGCTGGAGGAACAAATCGGCAAGATCCTGACCACTTTTTCGGAATTCATTTATACCGAGATGACCGCCCTGGCCAGGGGGGTCGCCTCCTTTTTCTTGGATTTGGTCATCGTCCTTTTCGTCACCTTTTTCCTCCTCATTGACGGGGAAAAGTTTTTGGCTGAAATCAGGATGCTGAGTCCTCTGGAAGTCGGCCATTACGACCGTATCTTGTCTCAATTGACCGTCACCATCAAAGCCACCTTAAAGGGGTCCATCGTCGTCGCCCTGGCGCAAGGATTCCTGGGGGGGTTGGGCTTTTGGATTTTTGGTCTGCCGTCGGCGGCTTTTTGGGGGATGTGTATGGTCTTTAGTTCGGTCATCCCCCTCATCGGCACGAGCATCATCTGGATTCCCGGGGCCGTCTATCTGGCCTTTACTTCCTCTTTTTGGTTGGCGGTGGGTTTGGCCCTATGGGGGACGCTGATCGTTTCCGGAGCGGACAATGTCCTGCGTCCCTTTTTGCTCAAAGGTTCGGCCAATCTGCATCCCCTCTTGACCTTTTTGAGCGTCTTGGGCGGGATTATCTATTTCGGTTTTCTCGGCTTCATCTTAGGGCCGGTTTTGCTTTCCTTCCTCATGACCCTCTTCGAGATCTACAAGATGGATTATTTGCCCGGGCCGGTCCCTCCGGGTCCGGAAGGGGAAGAGGGCGGGACAGGATAATAGGGGAAGTCGAAAACCATCGAAGGTCGCAAAAAGAAAAAAAACCGGAACGACCATCGTAAGGAAAGGAGCAGGAAAACATGAAACTAAGAGTACCGGTGGGATTCATCGGCGGCGGCAATATGGCCGAGGCCATGATCCAAGGACTTTTGGCCGCCAAGACCATCGTGCCTTCCGACTGCTGGGTTTGTGACATTATCGAAGATCGCTTAACCCACCTAAAAAGCAAATACGGGGTTATGGCCGTATCGGATACCCCTCAGGTCATTCGTTCCTCTCGGGCGGTCATCCTGGCTGTCAAACCTCAGAATATGGAAAAGGCCCTGACCGCCCTGGCCCCCCTTTGGTCCAAAGAAAAACTCCTCATTTCCATCGCCGCCGGGGTCCCTATTTCTTATATCGAGGGCTTTTTTGAAAAAAAGCCGAAAGTGGTCCGGGTCATGCCCAACACCCCGGCCCTGGTCTTGGCCGGCATCAGCGCCCTGGCCAAAAACGAAGCGGCCGATGAAAAAGACCTGGCCTTGGCCGAGTCGCTTTTCCAGGCCATCGGGGAAACGGTGCGGGTGGAAGAGTCCCAACTCGATGCCGTTACCGGGCTATCGGGAAGCGGTCCGGCCTATGTCTTTTCCTTCTTGGAAGGGTTGATCGAAGGGGGGTTGAAAATGGGCCTGCCCCGCTCGGTGGCCCAAAAACTGGCCGTCCAGACCGTCTTGGGAGCGGCCCAGATGGCCCGCAAGATGGACTGGCCCATCAGCCAATTGAAAGAAATGGTCACCTCCCCCGGTGGGACCACCATCCACGGTCTGCATGTCATGGAAAAGGCCGGTTTCCATGGGATCCTGATGGAGGCCGTGGAAGCGGCCACCCGCCGTTCCCGGGAGCTGGGCCAGGCATTGAAGAAAGGGTCCTGAACCTCCGACCCCTTTCCCTTTAAAATACCACCCCAAATAATTGGGCATAGGCTTCCCAATTATTTTCCTGGGTAGGCATTTTTTGTCCACCTTAAGGGTAGGCCCTTTCCCCTGCTTCCTTGGCCCCATATTGACATCCTTTTGATTTTATTTATTTTTTTTCCGCAAGCCCCTGAATCCCCCGCCTTGGCATTCCCCTTGCAATAAAAAAATTAAAACAAAATCGCTCTACAAACTGATCGCTTCAGTTTAATCCAAGTCGAAAGAGAAGGAGGTGAATTAAAGAATTTCGGAATTTTTCCGATAAAGAAGTCAAGGGTGAGGGTTTTAGACCTATTAAAAATTTTCCAATTATAGAAAGGAGAAGGGACATGTTGAAGAAGCTGAACAAGAAAAAGAATCAAAAAGGTTTCACCTTGGTCGAGTTGTTGATCGTCATCGCCATCATCGGCATCCTGGCCGCCATCGCCATTCCGCAGTTCAGTCAGTACCGGGCCCGGGCGTACATTACCGCATGTAAAGCGGATGCCAAAAACGCCTATACCGCCGTGCAAGCCTATATTTCCGACTATCCTAATGCCACCCCGCCTGCGGAAACGATTAGCCCTGGCGCTCAAGGATCAACCTACTCTTCGGTCAAAGCAAGCCCCAACGTTACCATTACCATTGCTTCTGGCGGACAAGTCACCACTACCGATACGAATCATTTAAACGGAAGTTATGTTATCGCTGCGGATGGGGCAGTGACGGATACTTTGGCACCCAAATAAAATTCTTTTCCTGAAAAAAGAAAATCTTTATAGGCCGCAAATTGCGGCCTTTTTCATTTTCTTTGAGCCCGGAAAAAGCTTGACCTAAGGGTTTACATGCTGTTAAGTGTTTAATAAAAAATCGGTGTCGGCCTATGGACCATTTCTCTATAAAAAGCAGGCTCTTCCGATCGCTCCCTTTTCTTTTATTGTTTTTTGTTTACGGAATTTTCACCTATCCTTGTATCTACTGGGGGGACAGCGGGGAATTTTCTTATGTAGCCACCTTTTTGGGCATCCCCCACCCCACCGGTTACCCCCTTTACACCCAAGCGCTTCGCCTTTTTTCTTCGATCCCTATCGGTTCCCCCTATTATCTGCACAATCTTTTTTCGGCCCTCATGGCCGTCTTGGGTATAGCGCTCCTCTATAAAATTTGTTTTCGAGTTACCGGCAGCCCCACCTCCTCCTGGATCGCCACCTTTTACTTCGCCCTTTCTCCAACCTTTCTGATGCGGGCCGGCCTGGCCGAGGTCTATACCATGGAAGTCTTTATCGTCCTTGGCCTAACCTATCTCGGCCTGTCCCTCTTACATGAATGGGACACCAGGAAATTTTGGACCATGGCTTTCCTTTCCGGCCTCGGTCTCAGCCACCATTTGATCACTACCATGTCCTTCCCGGCCCTGCTTTATATATTGCTTACGGCCCCTAAAGAAGCCAGGCGTCTTAGATTGTATGGAGGTTCGGTCCTTTTCGGACTATGCGGGCTTCTGCCTTATTTTTTCATCGCCATCCGCAGTCACTCCTCCCCGGCCTTTTCTTATCCCCAACTTTTCGGGATCTCCATGTCTTCGTGGAGGGATTGGTATTGGCTGATCAGCGGTGAAATCTTCCGCCCAGAAATGTCCTCTTTCAGTCTCAAAAAGCATATCGAGGATTTCGGTTTCTTCTTCTTCCTGCTTTTTAAAGATTTTTATTGGGTAGGAGGTGTCCTGGGATTGTTGGGCCTGGTCAAGGAAGCCAAAAACTTTTCCCGATCTTTCATCTTTCTTGCCTTATTGTTTTTTATTCAAGCCGCGGCTTTAATTCATTACAATGTCCCGGATGTGGCTGAATTCTATGTCATGGCCTTTTCCCTCTGGACCCCCTGGATGGCCGTCGGTTTGCACCAGGTCGGATCGTCACTTCAAAACGCCCGGTCGAAAAAATATCCATTCTCCAAGAAAGGGATTACGGTCTCCTATCTCCTTCTGATATTCCCTGTTTGGGGACTGTTTCAACTCTATCAACCCCTTTCCCTGAATCAGACCCCTTTGGCCTATGTTCACCGGGTCCTTTCTTATCCCCAGAGCAACTTTTCCCTTTTTACCACCTATACCGGCCGAGACATTTTTCGGCTTTTCCGGTTCTTGACTCCGGCCAGGCCGGATGTAACCGTTATTGACTACGGCTTGGACTTGTTAAAGGAACGCTCGCGCATGATTAAAGTGGACGATCCGTTAAGTCCGACTTTCTCTAATCGGCTTCGGGCCAACAACACCCAACTCATGGAAAAAATGGTGTCCGACCACCTTCGAAATCACCCGGTCTATTTCAGCAGGGAGGAATGGTTCCTGACCGATAAATTTTCTCAAAAAAAGGTCTTCGACTCCTTCAACGCCGTCACCTTAAAACCCCTCCCGGCCGTGATGGACTCCCTGCCCACTCCTGTTCGGCCTGTGGGGCTGGTTTTCGGATCCGCTCTTAAGCTTGTGGGTTATGCTTTGGATCCCATCCCGATCATGGAAGGAGAGCTTTTTACCTTACGATTGTACTGGCAAAAGATAAAGGATATCTCCGGGGATATTACGGCCCTTCTGATATTTCAAAACAAAAAGGCCCCGCACTCCCTTTCTCCTTTGGACCACTTTTTTTCCCAACTGACCCTGGGATACGGCTTTTGGTCTCCCGCGGATTGGCCCATCGGGAAAATCATCGAAGAAAGGTATCAAATCACGGCGCCGACCTTAAACACGAGTCCATACAATATGTATATCGCCCTTTTCGACAAAAAGACCTTTGAACACCAACCAATCCAAAACATCCCGAAATCATTCAGCCTTATAGGAGAAACAACCGTTGTCGCCAACCCTGAACTCAAACACTATTGGGACAAATAAGAAAAGTGATGGGCCCTTGTGGCTCCTGATTGTTCTGGTCGGATTGGCTATCCTTTTGGGCCTGGCCTGGGGAAAGGCCTTCATCAATTATCGGTTGGGGGAAAAATGCCTATCCCAAGGCCGATACGATATGGCCGTATTGGCCTTCGAACAAACCGTCTTGAACCATTTTCCCGGATCCCCTTTCTCGCAAAAGGCCTTGAAGCGCTTGTTCGAAATCGGGGAGCTGGCCACTCGTCAGAAAAACATCCCCCTGGCCCTCCAGGCCTATCATGCCGTCCTTTTTTCGACCGCCAGTCTATCCGTCTTCCGCAATATTTTTTCCGAATCCTCTCGCACCGCCTGGGAACATTTAAAAACCATCAATCCCCACTGGGTCGCCGCCCAAATCCCCCGGCACTTCCCCAACCGCTTCTGGGCGCCGGCCTTAGGGATATGGCTGATCCTCTGGTTATATTCAATCTATTCCTTCATTCAAAACGCATTTGATAAGATCGGACGGTTGAAAAAGCCTTTCCCTTTTTTTTCCTTAGGATCCTTTCTCCTCTTTTTTGGTCTTTGGGTCTGGGCTCTAACCCAATTATAAAACGGCCCTGCCACCGGTCTTAATAAAACTTTTATGAAGGCAGTACTTCCCTCCTATGCAAAGCAGGAAAAATACCTTTCGCATTTTTTCTTCATTATCTTGTTTTTTTTATTTCTTTTGGTCGGGATGTTCTTTCTTTTTCAGCGCTTTGTTTTCTTTCCCAAAATCCTAATCTTTTTGTTGATCATTGTCGCCTCCCTCTTTTTTAAAAAATTTCAATTACTGATCAAAGACTGGCTAGTCTTTATCGGCTTTATCTATCTGTTTGACAGCCTAAGAGGTCTTATTTATATCTTGATCTGCAAGCTGAGCCTTCCCGTTTATACCCTCTATGTCATAAACATTGAAAAGTCTTTATTCCAGGGCATCCCTTCGGTCTCACTGCAGAACTGGTTGTTAAACCCGGAAAAACTGACCTGGCTGGAAAAAGGCTGCACCGTTATCCACGGCAGTCATTTTGTCGCCTTCCTTTTAATAGGCTTTTTTTTCTGGCTTAGCAAAAAAGACCTATTTAAAACTTACAAAGTAGCATTCTACCTAACCGCCGTCGGAGGTCTTTCCGGGTATCTATTCCTTCCGACGATACCTCCCTGGATGGCCGCCGATTTATTGCATCGTTTGCCCCCCTTGATTCACTTCAATATCATTCTCTATAATACCAGCATTCCGGATATCAGCACCGGCTTCGATACCAATCCGGTGGCCGCCATGCCTTCTTTGCACGCGGCCTTTCCTTTACTTTGCAGTTTCTTGCTCTGGAGAACCTATCGCTGGAAGACTTTTCCTTTTTTTCTTTATACCTTAGCGGTATTGTTCACTATTGTTTACACCGGTGATCATTATGTTACCGATATTCTGGCGGGTTTGATGCTGGCTTTGATCAGTTATGGTATCGCCCTGCGTTTGACCAAGGATAGCTCAACCGTTTCCTCTCTTATTGCCGAGTCGAAAACCGGCCACCTAAAACGGCAAAATCCTCTGTTGTTGGGAATCGTTCTTTTTTTTGCCGGATTTTTAATCGGAAACTGGAACAAATATGAATTTACCCGCTATTCCAACAGATATAGTCTAAATGCCCCCAGGTATATCGACTTCTTTAAACATGAAAATACATACAAGAGCGACTTTGCCATTCAATTCTACTTCGGCAAACATTATGTCACGAAAGGGCTTTATCAACAGGCCCTGCCTTATTTCAGGCAATCTTTACGGGTGGCTTCAAATCCTCGTCAACAAAAATCAGCCGAACAACAAATCCTCTTTTGTACTAGGATGATTGAAGCAACCCAAAAATGGTAAATGAGTAATATAAAAGAGAGTCGAAACAGACCGGAATTCACCGCAGAGTTTTTAATGTGGGGAATTCTTTTTGATTAAAACCCTCTAAGGGAAGGGGGGATGTGAACTCCTTTGGGAAAAGTCGCTCAAAAACAACTACCGAAGCTAAGGGTTCAAGAATCCCTTGAATGCCTTGTGTTCTTAAACATCACGAGATCAGCCTTTCACCGGTCTGGCGGAGGCTTTCTCCATTAGATTGATTATGACCGGCACTGCCGCTGGCAGATCAGGGCAGACCCAAAAGGGTTTGATCGTTGTTTCCCCGGATAGCATTTTCCTCAAGGTTTCTTTGCCCTGACCGGTTTGGACCAGGAGGGTGGGGCAGCCGGCCCTGTTTCCGGCCTGGATGTCCTTCAGACTGTCGCCGACGAAGAGGCACTTGGTTAGGTCCAGGTTCATTTCCCGGGCCGCCTTTTTTAAAAGGCCGATGCGCGGTTTGCGGCAGGCGCAGCGGTCCTCCGGCCGATGGGGACAAAAATAAATTTTTTGAATATCCCCTCCGGCGCGGCGGATTTCCCGGATCATCTTTTCATGGATCGCCGCCAATCCCTCCTCCGAAACCAGTCCCCGGCCGATAACCGATTGATTGGTGATGACCACCACCGGTATCCCGGCCAGACGAAGTTTCTTCAGGGCCGCGCGCGCCCCGCGGATAAAGCGAAACTCCTCCCAGGACTTGACATAGTCCGGCCGGTCTTCGTTGATCACCCCGTCCCGATCCAGGAAAACGACACGGTTCAAATATCCCTCCCCTGATTCAAGGATAAATCACTACCTTGCACCGCAGAGACACAGAGGTCGCAGAGGAGACATTTTTTTCCAATCCCTTAAGAGGAGGGATTGAAAAAAACCCTGCCCGGCTTTCAGCCACGAGTGCGCAAAGAGCAAATAATGTTTTCCTCTGCGTTCTCTGCGTCTCCGCGGCGAACTTTTTTATTTCCTGCCCTTTACCTCATCCTCCAGCCGTTTAAAAAACCGCACCATGAAACGATGCCTCCCCTCGGCCATTTTCCTCCCCGTCTCGGTCTGCATACGGTCCTTGATCCTGACCAATTTGAGACTGAACTCGCGGTAGGCCGTATCCTCCCGGCTGTAAGAAGCGGTTCGGCTAAGATCCTTATGGGAATTGTGCAGTCTGGCCCCCACCTCCCCGGCGAAGAGGAAGGCCCGGCCCACCCCGACGGCGCCGATGGAATCCAGCTTGTCGGCGTCGAAAAGGGCTTTGGCCTCAAGCGTCTTCGGGGCCTGCCTTCCCCGAAAACGATGGCTGCGGATGCAGATCAAGACCTCCTTTTTCAGCGAGGGGGGCAAATCGAAGCGGTCCAGGATCTTTTTCGCCTTTTCCGCACCTACCCGGGCGTGGCAGACCTTCCCCTTGGATGCGGTCTCCTCCTTCCGGCCGATATCGTGCAACAGGGCGGCCAGACCGAGGACGGTCAAATCCGCCCCTTCTTTCCGCCCGATTTTCAAGGAGAGGTCATAGACCCGTAGAACATGGTCGAAGCCGTGGCTGGCCGAAGAGGCGTCCATCTCGGCCCGCACCGTTTCTTTCAGTTCCGACCACCGGGCCGGGGTCAATATCCTCATGGAGAAAGGGCGTGGTTTTTTCACGGAAACGACGGTCCGGATCTTAGGAAGGAGGAGAAGAAAGGTTCGTCGTCCGAAAAGGGTATCGTTCGATCTTCTCCCCGAACACCGGAGAAAGGGTTAGAAATGGCCTTAGGGTTTAGGGACGATTCGGTCCAGGAAGCGGGTCCCGTAGGCGGACAATTTATCCGGGTCCTTGATCTCCAGCCAGCGCCCCTCCGCTGTCCATCCCCGTACCTGCATGTGGACGGAAAGGCGCGTGCTCACCGGGTCCAGGCATTTGAGCTCCAAACGTCCCTTTTCTTCAACCCTGCCGAAGGCATCTTCCGGCAAAGGTGGAGCCTCAACCGGCCCGATGACAATAATTTCGGGTTCTTGTCCTTCCCGGACCACGGAGATTTTGTTCCTTTCCAAATAATCCAAAATCTTTTTCTTGACTTCGGCGCAGGGCAGATCCTGCACGACCAGGTGGGCACCGCCGGGGGCCGGTCTTCGTTCGACTTCTTTGCACGTCCCCATCAGAAGGAGCAACGTCGCTGTCAGCATGAAAGAAGAGATCGTTTTCATCAATAAATGACCCGTTCGATGACCCGAGTGCCTTGGGGGTCATAGCGCACCGTCGGCCCCTGGATCTTCAACCTTAAGTAAGGATTGATATTGGTCCCATAAGGCATGCTGTAGAGGAGGCTCATGAAATTTCTGAGCCTCGTGGTGATGGTCCCGTCGCCTCCGTCGGGATCCATGAGGGAGCCGTCGGAAGTGTGTCCCATAAATCCCAGGGCATGGGCCATTTCGTGGGTGATGGTGTTTTCCAGGCCTCCCTTGCAGAAAAGCTGGTTGATGTTGATATAGACCGTGGCCTTGGTGATTCGACCGGAATTGAGGTAGTTCAGATAAGTCACCCCGCAATACTGAGAAGAAGCGGTATAACTGAAGGAAACCCCTTCCGAAGGCGGGGAATTGACGAAGGTGAAACTCACCGGCCCGGCCCAACGGTTGATGGCCCCTTCCGCCCCGGATATCCCGCCGGTATAGACCTTGATGTCGTTGGAGGCCCAACGGACGGTATAGCCGTCCAGCTCCTTGGCGTTGTGTTCATAGAGGAACTGATAATCCGATAAGGACGAATCCCCGTCGGAGTCGCTGAACAGATCGGCGCAACCGGCCAAAAGAGCCGATAAAAGCAGAAGGGGGAGGAAGAAACAAAAGATCTTTTTCTGCATGGTGCGGACTTTCTTTCCGTCCGGGGGTGGATCCAAAATGGGGTGAGTGAAGGGATTCGAACCCTCGACCCCCAGGGCCACAACCTGGTGCTCTATCCGGCTGAGCTACACTCACCGTTTGCCATTGACCTTCTTTTATTATAAAAAGAAGGGGGCGATGATGCAAGGAAATTTTCGTTCGGCCCTCGATCCCTTTCTCCTTGACTTCTCTTCGCAGATTTGACAATATTTTTCCCTTTCACAACCATAAAAAAAGGCGGCCATGAAAGAAACGGACATCTTGGAAATCTTCAAACGCCGGACGCGCCATCCTCTGCGTCCGCGCTCTTCCCAGCTCATCCAGGCCCTTTTCACCGACTTCAAGGCCTTTACCCCGGCCGGGGAGTCCTTGGTCTGCGGTGAAGCCAAATACTTGGACAAAAGGATCCTGGTCATCGGCCAGGAAAAACCGACTTTGGAAAAACTCCGGGATCCTCAAAACGCCAAGAAGCTCAACTTGGGCATGCTCTCCGCCGACGAACATTCCCAGATCCTGGGCATGCTCAAACAGGCCCGGGAGATGGACCCCGATGAACTCCTCATCCTCTGTCTGATCGACACCTATGGGGCGGACATTTCCATGACCTCGGCCCGCCGCTTTCAAGCCTATTTCATCAGCCACCTGATCCGGGAATTTCTGACCATCCCTCTCCGCACCGTATCGGTGGTCATCGGCGAAGGGGGGAGCGGCGGCGCTTTGGCCCTCCAGGTCACCGACCGCCGGGCCCAGATGGAAGACGCCCTTTACGCCACCGCCCCGCCGGAATCCATGGCCTCCATCATCTTCCGCGACGATTCCCGCATCCGGGAGGCCCTGTTGATCTCCAAGCCCACGGCCAAAGACCTCAAGCAGATCGGGGTCATCGACCAGATCCTGCCCGTTCCGGAGGATATTAAAGACGTCCGCGGTTTCGCCGCCTCCATCGAAGCCTATCTGGAAAAATGCATCCGCCGGCTCTTCCGGATCAAGATCAAAAAACTCCTTGAAAAGCGGGAAAAGAGGGCCCTGGCCTATGGACTGCCCCTGCATCAGGGCAAGCTGCACGAGCTGAGGCAGCTCTTGGAACGACCGATCAAAAAGTTTTTTTACAAAGTCCCTCCGGACATCAAGGTGGTCACTTTCCACAGTCAGACCCAAATTCCCGACGATTACGCCGGCAGTGAACCCTTGGAGTTGGATCGAGAATATGTGCGTTGCGGCCAGGAGCGGGGGACCAAATCTTCCGGGGGTTGCGGCCAAATGATCAAGCTGGAAGACTACATAAAGAATCACCAGGTTTGTCCCTTTTGCGGCCGTCAAAACATCCTCGATGCCGGTGGGTGGATCGAATGCATCGCCGACCCGGAAAGCTTTTTTGAAATCAACCGCAACCTCACCGTCCATTCCCTTTTGGACGAGCGGTTCATGACCGATTATTATCGGGACTTCCTGGAAAAACAACGGTCCCATTTCCGCGAATCCCTGGTAACCGGCGAGGCGACCGTCTACGGTCTGCCGGTGGTGTTGGCCGTCTCCGAATTTTATTTCAGCGGGGGATCCATGGGGGTGGCCTTCGGCGAAAAATTCAGAAGGGCCGTGGACCTGGCCATCGAAAAACGGTTGCCTTTCATCTCCTTATGCTGTTCCGGAGGGGCCCGGTTGTATGAAGGCATCCTGGCCCTGATGCAAATGGTCAAGACCATCGCCTCCATCAATCGGCTGAAACGGCACCGATTGCCTTTTATCTCCATCCTCGGCGACCCCTCCACCGGAGGGGCGATCGCCAGCTACGCCGCCCTGGGAGATGTCATCCTCGCCGAACCCAACGCCTTGGTCATTTTTACCGGTCCGCGGGTCATGGAATCCCGCGGATTCGAGGTGGATGAAAATCTGGTCCGTTCGAATTCGTTGCAGCAGCTTTCCGGGCTCATCTATGAATACCGGGATTACTTCTTCGACATCCGCGGGATTCATCAGGTGGTGGAACGAAAAGACCTGAAACGCGAACTGGCCAAGTACTTGGAATTTTATCAAAAGAACCGTCCCCACTGAAAACGGAAACCACCGTGGCCGTCGTCCGCCCCGAAGAAAACATCCTGTATCGAGACGGGAGCCGCATTCCTCCCCATTATTGGGAAGAACTGGCGGCCTTGGACCCCGAGGACGTCTGCAAAAGAGGCGGGGTCACTCATGATGGGGAAAAGGGATATCGGGTCCCTTTTTTAAGCCGGATCTATTGGGTGGAACCCCTTCAAAAACGCATCCACCGGGAAGATCTTCCGGAAAAAAATTTGAGTTTTCAGGAATACCTCGTCCTCCTGGTCTATCTGATCCAGTCCCAGGACCTCCCTTTCCAGGGAAGGAGCATCACGGAAAGGGAGATCCCCGGTGGGGATTTGTTTTTTCGGGGCCCCCATGCCTTGTTCCGAGAACCCTTGGAAGGGCGGTTTGGCAGGGACCCTGAGGGCTTCCTTCAGGCCGGCCTGAATTTAGGCGGAAGTCCAACCGGCAAAGGGGACGCCTCTTTTAAACTTTTGGTCTTGCCCCGCATCCCCGTGGAGTACATCCTTTATCGAGAAGACGAGGAGTTTCCGGCCCAGATCGTCATCCACTTCGACGGCGGCATCCATCGCCACTTGCCGTTGGATGTCATCTGGTCATTGGTCAACCTCACCGGATGGCGGATCCTTGGCGCCGACCCTCAAAAACCATGAGCGCAAGCGGTCTTAAAACGCCCTGTTGGATCAACCTGCCCCAGAAAATCCCCGGGTGGAAAAACTTTATCGGGTCCTGGCTCGTTCCGGGCGGGCCGACCCTATTGGTGGATGTGGGACCCTCGGCATCGGTGGAATATCTGGCGGAACAACTTTCTCGGATGGGAATAACCGCTATTGACTATGTCTTTTTGACCCATATTCATATTGACCATGCCGGTGGATTGGGCACCTTTCTGCGCCGTTATCCTCAGGCCAAAGCCGTCGTCCCGGCCAAGGCCATCCCCCACCTGGTCGACCCCACCCGGCTCTGGGAAGGGAGTTTGAAGACCCTGGGGGACAAGGCCTTGGCATACGGCCCCATCGAACCCGTCCCGGCGGAGAGGCTCGTCCCCGATGACGCCTTTTCCTTGGAGGGCCTGACTATATTGGAAACACCGGGTCACGCCCCGTTTCATCTGAGTTTCGTCTACGACGATCTCCTTTTTTGCGGGGAATCGGCGGGCATCTTCATCCCCTTCGGGGACGACTTCTACCTGCGTCCGCCCACGCCTCCCCGCTTCTTTTTCGAAACCACCTTGGCCAGCGTGGAAAAGATGCTGGCCCTGGAAAACCGGGCCATTTTTTACGGCCACGGAGGCAGCCACCCGGAAAGCCGCCGAATGCTCAAGGCCTATCGGGAACAGTTGTTTCTTTGGAAAGAAGTCATCGTCCGTTGCCTGGCCGAAAGGCCCGAGGCCCCGCCGGAAGGGATCATCGAAAGGCTTTTAAAAAAGGACCCGTTTTTGAGGTGTTTTTCGAAGATGGATCCTTCGGCCCAGGAAAGGGAGCGCTATTTCATGGGCAACAGCATCGCCGGATTTGTAGAGTATCTGAAATCCCGGAATTCCCCATCCCCTTGAGGCCGGCCGTTCCTCGGCAAATCTCCGGTTGAGTTTTTAGAGGATTTGGATTATAGTGATCAATGTGCCCCCGTAGCTCAGTTGGATAGAGCGGCAGATTCCTAATCTGTAGGCCGTGAGTTCAAGTCTCGCCGGGGGCACCAGGATTAATAGGCGCCGCTTCCATTCCCCCCCTTTTTTCCGTCCCTTATCTCCCTCGACCCTTTCTCGGTACTGAGCGTCTCGGGGGCATGGGCTTTGCCGAAGCCGTACCCCTTTTCCTCCAACGCCCTTCCCTCAAGGAAGGGCCGAAAGGGGGTCATCCGGGATCGGCCTTCATTCCCAGATTTCTTTGCTGCGGGGGTTATGGGCCGGCATCTCTTTGGCGGCCCCCGCCTTGTGGGCGTTGTTCGGTTGTTTAGGTGGGAGGCCGAACTTCTCCCGCAGGCGCTGATATACGATTTCCGGCACCAGGCCTTCGATGTTCCCGCCCAACGAGGCGGCCTCCTTGATGATGGTCGAGCTGATATAGAACCACTGATAATCGGTCATCATGAAGACGGTCTGGACCTTGCGGCTCAATTTGCGGTTCATCAGGGCCATTTGAAACTCGTACTCGAAATCGGACAAGGCCCGCAGCCCCCGAAGGACGATGTTGGTTTCCTTCTTTTGGACATAGTCCACCAACAGTCCCTGAAAATGATCGATCTCCACCCGCGGATAATCTTTGAGCACGGCCTTCAGGATGTCCAACCGTTCTTCCAAGGTGAACAAAGGCTTCTTGTTGGGATTGATGGCGATGGCGACGATGATCTTGTCGAAAATTTGCAGCCCTCTTCTCAGCAGGCTCAGATGCCCGTTGGTGATGGGATCAAACGACCCCGGATAAATGGCTACTCGGCTCATTTCCATTTACGACCCTTTCCTGAAATGGTAGAAGGAAACCCTGGTCCTTCCGTAGCGGCGCCGATCGGCGACCGACCATTCCCCTACCTGCTCCGGCACCGGTTCTTCCAAGTCGTGCTCGAGGACCAACACCCCTTCCCGGCTGAGCAAAGGAAGGGTAAGCAAGGGAGGAACGATCTTTTCGCACCACCCCCGACCGTAAGGGGGATCCAGAAAGATAAGGTCAAAAGACGACCCCTGTTCGGCCAAAAAACCCAGGCCTCGGGCCAGATCCCGGCGGATCACCCGGCATCTTTCCCCGAATCCTAAACGGTTGATGTTTTCCTTCAGCCCTCTGACCGCCTCCGGAGACCGATCCACCAGGACCGCCTCCCCTCCCCAGCGGCTGACGGCCTCCAATCCCAACGCCCCGCTGCCGGCAAAGAGATCGGCCACCCGATAAAAAGGCCCGTATGGCTCCAGGATGTTGAAAACGGCCTCTCGAATCCGATCCTGGGTGGGGCGAATCCCCCGGCCTTTTACCGGGGCCAGCCGACGCCCTTTACCTGTGCCGGCGATGATGCGCATAGGCGTTTCCCGGAACCGGTCCGATCCGGTCCCCTTGCCCCTTACCCCGTCAACGGTCGGCCCAAATCTCGGCGATCTGCACGGCGTTGGTGGCCGCCCCTTTCCGAATATTGTCGGCCACGATCCACATGACGATCCCCTTCTCGTGGGAAAGATCCTCCCGGATGCGTCCGACAAAGACCTCGTCACGCCCGGCGGCGACCAAGGCCGTGGGGTAAACCTTCTCCGCCGGATCGTCCATGACCACCACGCCGGGGGCCTCCCGTAACAGGTCCCGGACCTCCTGGGGGGTGATCTTTTTTTCCGTCTCGATGGTCACCGCCTCGGAATGGCCGTAAAAAACCGGGACCCGAACGGTGGTGGCCGAAACCCGAATGGAGTCGTCCTCCAGGATCTTGCGGGTCTCGTTGACCATCTTCATTTCTTCCTTGGTATAATCGTTCTCCAAAAAGACATCAATATGGGGCAGGCAATTATAGGCGATCTGATATGGATAGACCTGGATTTCCGGGTCTTCCCCCCGCTCCAGGGCGGCGATTTGTTGCTTCAGTTCCATCACCGCCTTCCAGCCCGTGCCGGAGACGGCTTGATAAGTGGAAACGACGATCCGACGGATGCGGACCCGGTCGTGGATCGGTTTCAAGGCCACCACCATCTGGATGGTCGAGCAATTCGGGTTGGCGATGATCCCCGGTCCTTTAAATATGCGCTGGGGGTTGCACTCGGGCACAACCAGCGGGATGGCCGGGTCCATCCGAAAGGCGCTGGAGTTGTCGATGACCACGGCCCCGGCCCGGGCGGCCAAAGGGGCGAACTTCAGGCTGGTCGCCGCCCCGGCGGAAAACAAGGCGATCTCCACCCCTTTAAAGGAATCTTCCTTCAGCTCCTCGACCGTCACCGGCTCCCCCCTAAAAAGCAAGGTCTTGCCCGCCGAACGGGCCGAGGCTAAAAACCGAATGTTTGCAACCGGAAAATCCCTTTCCTCCAGGCAACGGATCATTTGGTTGCCCACGGCGCCGGTGGCACCGACCACCGCCACATTCCATAAACGACTCATGATCTACCTTCCTTTTCGGTTGAATATTCAGGGTCGGGATGGACGTAGGTCCTCACCCTATTCTACAAACATCCCCTTTCTTGCCTTGGACGCATCACCGCCGCGTCGGCCGCGGCTATAAGTGGGATACGACCAAATCCCCCACCTCTTGAGTGGAATAACCCATCTTGCCGGCGTTCAGGTCTTTCACATAGTCCTTGACCACGGTCCGAACGGCCTTTTCCACCCGGGCGGCCGCCTTTTCCAGACCCAAGTGGGCCAACATCATTTGAGCGGCGTTGACGGCGGCCAAAGGATTGATCACATTCTGACCCGTGTACTTGGGGGCCGATCCTCCGATAGGTTCAAACATGGAAACCCCCTGGGGGTTGATATTCCCGCCGGCGGCGATCCCCATACCCCCTTGGATCATGGCCCCCAGATCGGTGATGATGTCTCCGAACATGTTATCGGTAACGATGACGTCGAACCATTCGGGGTTCTTGACCATCCACATGCAGACCGCATCCACATGGGCGTAATCGGTGGTGATGTCCGGATATTCTTGGGCCACTTCATGGAAGACCCGCTCCCAGAGATCGAAGGCGTAGGTCAACACATTGGTCTTGCCGCAGAGGGTCAATTTTTTCTTTTTATTCCGCTTCCGGCAGAGGTCGAAGGCGTAGCGCACGCACCGTTCCACCCCTTTGCGGGTATTGATCGACTCCTGGACGGCCACCTCGTCGGGGGTTCCCTTCCTCAGACATCCTCCGGCGCCGGCATACAATCCCTCGGTATTCTCCCGAACGACGACGAAATCGATGTCTTCGGGCCCCTTGTTTTTCAGGGGGGTTTCCACGCCGGGATAGAGGACCACGGGCCTTAAATTGATGTATTGATCCAATTCGAAGCGGAGCCGCAAAAGCAGACCCTTTTCCAAGATCCCGGGTTTGACCCGGGGATGGCCGATAGCCCCCAAATAAATGGCGTCGGCCTTTTTCAGGGCCTCCAAATCGGCCTCGGGCAAGATGTCGCCGGTCTTCAGATAACGGTCACCGCCCAGGTCATAGGTCTTGAATTGAAAGGAGGCCTCCCCCCGCTCCTCCAGGGCTTTGAGGACCTTGAGTCCTTCGGCCACCACCTCCGGTCCGGTGCCGTCTCCGGGGATGACGGCAATGTGAAAGGTTTTTTTCATAACTTTTTCCCCTGTCTTTTCTTTTCGCCCGTTCGCCCACGGCTTCGGGCTTGTTTTCGAATATGCGGAATCAATCCCCCGTCACGGATCACCTCCCGAATAAACGGGGGCAACGGTTCGGCTTGAAAGGTCTTCTTTTGGGTACGGTCTTCGATCTGGCCGCTTTGCGGGTCCACTTCCACCTGATCGCCCGCCCGGATCGTCCGGGCCGCCTCCAAAGACTCGAAGATGGGCAGGCCCATGTTGATGGCGTTGCGATAAAAAATGCGGGCGAAGCTCTCGGCGATGACACAGGAAATGCCGGCGGCTTTAATGGCCAACGGGGCGTGTTCGCGGGAAGAACCGCATCCGAAATTCCTTCCGGCGACGATGATGTCCCCGGGACGGATCTTCTTGACGAATTCCGGGTCGGCGTCTTCCAGGCAATGTCTCCCCAACACCTCGGGATCGGAGGTGGTCAGGTATCTGGCCGGGATGATCACGTCGGTGTCGATATGGTCTCCAAATTTCCAGGCTTTTCCGCTGTATTTCATACCTTTTCCCTTTTTCCCTTCCCCGGTCTTCACGGCCCGTCCCGTAGGGATCATTAACGCCGCCCTTTTTCCTTTTTTTGGGGCAGGGCCTCCACCGGCCCGATCATCCCTAAAACGGCCGAGGCGGCGGTTACGGCCGGATTGGCCAAATACACTTCGCTTTCCGGGTGGCCCATACGCCCCACGAAATTACGATTGGTGGTGGCGATGGCCCGCTCCCCTTTGGCCAGGATTCCCATGTGCCCTCCCAGGCATGGCCCACAGGTGGGGGGGCTGATCAACGCCCCGGCTTCGAGAAAGATGTCGAACAGGCCCTCGGCCAAGGCTTGGCGGTAGATCCAGGGCGTGGCCGGAATGACGATCAAGCGCACGCCTTTGGCCACCTTATGTCCTTTCAAGACCTGGGCGGCGAGGCGCAGGTCTTCCAAGCGGCCGTTGGTGCAGGAACCGATGACCGCTTGATCGATGGGGATCTTACCTACCTTGGACACGGGACGGGTATTCTCCGGCAAGTGGGGAAAAGCCACCTGGGGCTCGATCTCCCCCACATCGTAATGCCGGATTTCCCGGTATTCCGCACCTTCGTCGGAACGGAAAATCCTCCCTTTTTTCCGGGTCCTTTCCTGAAGATAATCGAGGGTCACCCGATCCGGTTCAAAGATCCCGTTCTTGGCCCCGGCCTCTATGGCCATGTTGGCCATGGTCAACCGATCGGCCATAGCCAAATCGGCTACGGTAGAGCCGCTGAATTCCAGGGCCTGATAACGGGCCCCGTCCACCCCGATGTCCCCGATGGCATGGAGGATCAGGTCCTTGCCCGACACCCAGGGCCTTAATTTCCCGTGAAAGACCAGTTTGATCGTCTCCGGCACCTTTAACCAGGTCCTACCAGTAATCATGGCCGCCCCGATATCCGTACTGCCCATGCCGGTGGCAAAGGCCCCCAGGGCGCCGTAGGTGCAGGTGTGGCTGTCGGCCCCGATCACCAGGTCGCCGGGCAGGACCATCCCTTTTTCCGGCAAAAGGGCGTGTTCGACCCCGGCTTCTCCTCCTTCGAAGTAATAAAGCAGTTTCTGGTCTCGGGCGAAAAGACGCATCTTCCGACACTGCTCGGCGGCGGCGATGTCCTTGTTGGGCGTGAAATGGTCGGCCACCAAGACCACCTTTTTCGGGTCGAAGACCTTCTTCCCGCCCCCCTCATAAAAGACATCAATAGCCAAAGGGGCGGTGACGTCATTGGCCAAAACCAGGTCCACCGCGACCTCGATCAACTGTCCGGGGTGAACGGTCTTCAGACCTGCATGAGCGGCCAAAATCTTTTCCGTGATGGTTTGTGCCATAGAATCCTCAATAACAGAGAATAGCTTCCCCTTCGTCTTTCAGGTTACGGCCACTTCCAAAGACCCGACGTTGGCTATGCGATCAAGACAATTTCTTGGTCGGATTCTTCTTGAGATATTCCAGACGGTTCAAGGCGTTCAAGTAAGCCTTGGCGCTGGCGATGATGATGTCGGAATCGGAGCCCTTCCCTAAAACCACCTTGCCGTCCCTTTCCACGCGCACATTGACCTGGCCTTGGGCGTCCATGCCGCCGGTGATGGCGTTGACCGAAAAGCTGATCAATTTACAGGCCTTGCTGCAGGTCTGGACGATCTTGTTGATGGTATTGAAGGTGGCGTCGATCGGCCCCACCCCGAAGCCGGCCTTTTGAATGACCTCTCCGTTGACCTCCAACTTAACCGTCGCCGTGGGGACGGCCATGTTCCCGCTGACCACGCTCAAGTAAAGGAGTTTATAGGTATCGGGGATCATCAAGATCTCGTCGGCGATCAAGGCCTCAATGTCTTCGTTATAGACTTCCTTCTTTTTGTCGGCCAGCTCTTTGAATCGTTCGAAGACTTTCTGCATGTCTTCTTGGCTCAGGTTGTATCCCAATTCCTTCAACCGTTCCTGGAAGGCATGCCGCCCCGAATGTTTGCCCAGGACCAGCGTGCTTTTGTCCAGTCCGATGTCCTGGGGGGTCATGATTTCATAGGTGGACCGCATCTTCAAGACCCCGTCCTGATGGATGCCCGACTCGTGGGCGAAGGCGTTGGCCCCGACCACGGCCTTGTTGGCCGGGATCACCAATCCGGTGATCCGGCTGACCAACCGGCTGGTGGGATAGATCTGCTTGGTATCAATACCGGTCGTATAGGGCATGAGGTCCTTTCGGGTATGGATGGCCATGACCACCTCTTCGAGGGAGGTATTCCCGGCCCGTTCGCCGATGCCGTTGACGGTCACTTCCACCTGACGGGCCCCGTTCTGGACGGCGGCCAGGGTGTTGGCCACGGCCAATCCCAGGTCGTTGTGGCAATGGACGCTCCAAACCACTCCCTCCGGGGCCGAGACCTTTTCGATGACATAACGGACCAGCTTCCCGAATTCCTCCGGCAGGGCATAGCCCACCGTATCGGGGATGTTCAAAGTGGTCGCCCCGGCCTTGACCGCCGTTTGCATGGCCCGGGCCAGGAAGTCCGGGTCGGTCCGGGACCCGTCTTCGGCGGAGAACTCGATATTGGAGGTATAGCGTCGGGCATGGGAAACGGCCCTTTTGATGATCTCCAAGACCTCTTGCCGCGTTTTCTTTAATTTATATTTGAGATGCAAATCAGAGGTGGCGATGACGATATGAATCCGGGGATCGGCCGCCTCACGAATGGCCTCCCATGCCCGGTCGATATCCCCTTTTTCCGCCCGGGCCAAAGCGGCCACCGTCAGACCTCGGACCTCCTTGGCAATCAGAGACACGGCATCAAAATCCCCGACGGAAGTAATGGGAAATCCGGCCTCGATGACATCCACTTTCAACTTCTCCAACTGCCGGGCCAGGCGCAGCTTTTCCGCTTTGTTCATACTCGCCCCGGGGGATTGTTCTCCGTCTCTCAAAGTGGTGTCGAAAACAATGATCCGATCGCTCATGGTCCTTTTCCCTCACTCCTGCTGAAGTTTTTTGGTTCTGCTCCCGATTCGTTGATCGAAAGGGATCAAAGGGTCAAGGATTCACGGGTTGGGTTTAGTCCAGGGGACCCCATGACTTGGGTTTCCCCCTTTCCAACTAAGCCGCAAGGGACGAATAAATAATACTCTAAGACGGCCTTTTTCCGGACCCTTCCCCTGACTCCTTGAACCCTTACCCGGTCGCCAACCCTTTGGGAGATGATCCTTTTTCTTCAAAAGCCCCGTCCCGTTTCCTGACCTATGTGGGTTATCCGACCGGTTAGACCGGTTTCTCCGCCGGTTCGGGGACGGGTTTCTTTTTTATTCGGATCACGGCCAAGACCGGTCCGGAAAGGATATAGCCTAACATCCCCAAAGAGAGCATCAAAAAGGGCTCCAAGGCCACCAAAACGAAGAGCAAAACGGCGGCCACCAAAAAATTAAAAGACCGTCGTTCTCCCAACTTCATCCCTTTGAAGCTCGGATAAGGAATGTTGCTGACCATTAGAAAGGACAAGACATACATCATGATCAGAACAGCCCAATGTGCGGTCGATCCCGTCCCGCCGATTTGGTGGATGAAAAGGATGGTACCGGCGACGACACTGGCTGCAGCCGGGATCGGGAGACCGACGAAATACTGAGGATTCACCTGTCCCACCTGGACATTGAAGCGGGCCAGACGCAAAGCTCCACAGACGACATAGAGGAAGGCGGCGATCCAGCCGAAGCGGTCAAACGGTTTCAAGGCCCATAAAAAGACCACCACCCCCGGGGCCAGACCGAAGGCGATCAGGTCCGAAAGGGAGTCGTATTGGACGCCGAAGGCGCTGGCGGTCCGGGTCAGACGGGCCACGCGGCCATCCAACCCGTCCAGGACGGCGGCGATGAGTATGGCCAAAGCGGCCTGATAAAAATGCCCGCCGATGGCGGCGATGACGGCGTAAAAGCCGCAGAACAGACCGCCGGTGGTGATCAGATTGGGGAGGACATAGACCCCCCTTCGTCGTTCCTTCCGCTCTTTTTTCCGCCGTTTCTTGATCTTCATAAGAATTCTCCTATGATGCTTAATCCCCCTTTGACCCGCTCCCCCCGCCGGACCTTGATCTTAACCGTAGGCGGCAGGAAAAGGTCCACCCGAGACCCGAAACGGATAAGACCGATCCGCTCCCCCCGGCTGAGCCTTTGCCCCGGTTTCACCCAGCAGACAATGCGGCGGGCGATAAGACCGGCGATCTGGACGACCCCGATTTCCTCCCCTCGGTCGGTGAGGAACAGGATGGCGTTCCGTTCGTTTTGGGTAGAGGCCCGCTCTTGATCGGCGGCCAAAAAAGTCCCCGGTGTATACACGACCTCCCGGACCACCCCTCCGGAGGGGATCCGATTGATGTGACAATTGAAGACCGACATGAAAATGCTCACTTGGACGGCCTTTTGGGAGGCAGAAAAAGGCGTGGATTCCCTCTCCTCCACTAAGACGATTTTGCCGTCCGCCGGGGCCAAGATATTGTTTTCACCCGGCGGGGCCTTCCGTTCCGGATCGCGGAAAAAGGAAACGACGAATACGGTCAACAAGCCGAAAAGGATCCATCCCGGGGGGTAGCGGAGAAAACCGAAAAGGGCCGTCGCCGCCAGACCCACGACGATGAAAGGATATCCCTGACCGGCAATGGGTATACGCATCAAAGATCGCCAACCCTTGGGAGGGACTCGGTCCTCCCCTTATTCGCAGTCCTTTTCGCCGTAAGGATCCACCTCTTTATAGTTATCTTTCGGGGACTTTTTCTCCCTGCGGGGAGGTTCCTTTTTGCTTCGGGCCATGGCGATCGTCCCCGTCCGGGCGATCTCCTTGATGCCCAAGTGACTGAGGAGATCCAAAATGGCCTTGATCTTACTCTCGTTGCCCGTGACTTCGATCGTATAAAACTGGGGACTCACATCCACCACCTTGCAGCGGAAGATGTCCACGATGCGCAGGATCTCCGCCCGGCTCTGGGCCTCGGCCCGAACCTTGATCAAGGCCATCTCGCGTTCGACGAATTCGGTGTGGGTGAAATCCGAGACCTTGATGACGTTGACGAGTTTGTTGAGCTGTTTGTTGATCTGCTCGATGATCTGCTCGTTGCCCCGCGTCACCAAAGTGATTCGGGACACCTGGGGATCCAGGGTCTCGGCCACACAGAGGCTCTCGATATTGAAACCCCTTCCGCTGAATAGTCCGGTCACCCGGGAGAGGACGCCGGGTTCATTGTCCACCAGCACGGAAATGGTGTGCTTTTCTTCTGGTTGATTGTCCATGTCCTTTTTTTTCGTTTGCCTTCCTTCCAGGTCCTTTCCCTCCCCCTTACCATTGTTACCGGGATCCCTTTAGGTCATGGCCGATCCCTACACCAAGACCATCTCGGTCATACCCTTTCCGGCGGGCACCATGGGACGCACACATTCTTCCGGGGCGACGATAAAGTCCATGATGACCGGTCCGGGGGCGGCCAACCCTTTTTCCAGGACCGGAACCACCTCGTCCGGTCGCACGGCCCTAAACCCCACGGCCCCATAGGCTTCTGCCAGTTTAACGAAATCCGGGTTGCCGTTCAGGCGGGTCTGGACGTATCGTTTGTTGTAAAACAACTCTTGAAACTGCCGGACCATCCCCAAATAGCCGTTGTTCAGAATTACGATCTTGACCGGTATTCGGTTGGCTACGGCCGTGGCCATTTCCTGGATGTTCATTTGGATGCTCCCGTCTCCGGCGATGTCAATGACCAAACGGTCCGGGCAGGCCACCTGGGCCCCGATGGCCGCGGGAAATCCGTACCCCATGACGCCGAGCCCCCCGGAAGTAAGGAAAGAATTAGGCCGATCGAAAAGGTAATACTGAGCGGCCCACATCTGGTTCTGCCCCACTTCGGTGGCGATGATGGCCTCCCCCCGGGTCAGCTCATACAACTTTTCGATGACGAACTGGGGCTTGATCTCCGTTTCCGAAGGCTCGTAAGTCAAGGGATGGGTCGTCCGCCATTCCTGGATCTGATCCAGCCAAGATTGACGGGCCTTTCCCCAGTGGGTCGCATCCTCGCCTTGGAGGAGATGGTTCAACTTCGTTAAGGCGTCGCGGCAGTCTCCGACGATAGGTACATCCACCAAAACATTTTTTCTTATCGAAGTCGGGTCAATATCAATATGAATAATCTTAGCCTCGGGTGCGAACAATTCCACCTTGCCCGTGGCCCGATCGTCGAAACGGGCCCCTACGGCGATCAACAGGTCGCAGTGGGAGACGGCCATGTTGGCCCAGTAGGTGCCGTGCATCCCCAACATACCCAGGCTCAAGGGGTGACCGCCGGGGAAAGCGCCCAGGCCCATCAAGGTAGTGGTCACCGGGATGGACATCTTTTCGGCCAAGGTCTTCAGTTCCTTGGAGGCCATGGAGGAGACCACCCCGCCCCCGGCAAAAATGATCGGCCTTTTGGCCTTGACCATCAAAGCGGCCGCCTTTTGAATCTGCCCCGGATGGGCGCTGTAGGTCGGCCGGTAACTGCGCAGCTCCACCTTTTTCGGGTACTTGAATTCGGTCTTGTTCTGGAGCACATCCTTAGGCAGATCCACCAGGATCGGGCCCGGACGTCCGGAACGGGCCAGGTAAAAGGCCTCCTTGATGATCCGGGCCAGGTCTTCCACCTTCTTGACCAGGTAATTGTGTTTGGTGCACGGCCGGGTGATGCCGACGATGTCCACCTCCTGGAAAGCGTCGTTGCCGATCAGCAGGGTCGGCACCTGGCCGGTAAAGACGACGATGGGGATGGAGTCCATATAGGCCGCGGCGACGCCGGTCACCGTATTGGTCGCCCCCGGTCCCGAAGTCACCAAACAGACCCCTACCTTCCCCGAAGCCCGGGCATAACCGTCGGCCATATGCACCGCCCCTTGTTCATGGCGGACCAAATAGTGACGAATCGGACTTCTGCCCAAACAATCATATATATCGGTGATCACCCCTCCGGGAAGACCGAAGATGGTGGTCACCCCTTCTTGTTGGAGGCTCTCGACAAAGATTTCCGCACCGCTCAGCCGCACCTTTTTACTCCCTCATTTTTTGACGATATTCGTCCAAGATCCGCTCCATTCGATCCCGGCCGGCGAGCTTCAATTTTTGAATCCGTTTTTTTTCCAGGGCCTCCTCATCAGTCAGGTAGAGTCTTTTGTTGAACTCGGCCAGCCGATTTTCAAATTCCAGGTGCTCCTCCCACAGCCTGCGCAGCTCTTCATGCTCCGGCAGGAGACGTTCGATCAATTCTTGGTCCCTCTTTTCCATAACCCCAGCCCCGAAATTTAGAATTTATAGATTTTAATGGATCGGGCCGGTTTTGTCAAATACAAACCTCAGCCTAACTGGTTAATTGTAAAACAAAATAAGTTTGAAATCCGCACAACCTTCCGTTATTTTAATCCTACCCGGGCGGCCACGGGGCCCGTAACAGGCCGACCCCGCCGGACCGAGGTATTCGGCCGAAGGTCCGAAAAAGTCGCAGCGAACCCTACCAAACTCAAGGAGGAAGGCCATGGAAAAAAGGATCGGCAACACCGTCTTTTTTCTGGAGGAAGGGGATATCACCCGTCAGGAAACGGAGGCCATCGTCAACGCCGCCAATTCCCGCTTGGCCGGAGGCGGCGGGGTGGATGGGGCCATCCACCGGGCCGGGGGACCGAAGATCATGGAAGAATGCCGCAAGATCGGGGGCTGTCCCACCGGGCAGGCGGTGATCACTACCGGCGGCAATCTCAAGGCCAAATATGTGATTCACACCGTAGGCCCCATTTACCGCGGAGGCCATCAGGGAGAACCGGACCTCTTGGCCAGCGCCTACCGGGAAAGCCTCAAGCTGGCCGAAAAGAAGGGCATCCGTTCCGTAGCCTTTCCCTCTTTAAGTACCGGGGCCTATGGCTATCCCTTGAAAGAAGCCGCCGAGATCGCGGTCAAGACCGTGACCGATTACCTCAGGGAACACCCGGTGTTCGATCGGGTGGGCTTTGTCCTCTTTGGGGAAGAGGCCTATCGGGCCTATGAGGCGGCGGCCCAAAAATATTGTTGATCCGGCCGATCCCGGCGGTCTTATAGGGATCGAGGACGACCAAGGAGAAAGGGAATGCAGATCTATCTGGTGCAACACGGGACGGCCAAGGCGGAAACCGAGGATCCCCAAAGGGCCTTGACCGTCAAAGGGGAAGAGGAGGTCCGAAAGGTGGCCGGGGCTGCCGCACGGTTGGCCTTAAACCCCTCGCGGATCATTCACAGCGGCAAGCTTCGAGCCGAACAAACGGCCCGTTTCCTGGGCGAGGCCCTGGGCCGACCGGTGGAAAAAGGGGAAGGGCTGGCCCCTAAGGATGATCCCTGGCCCTGGGTCGAGCGGATCCAAGGGACCGAAGAGGAGCTGATGATCGTCGGCCACCTCCCCTTTTTGGAACGGCTGGCCTCTCTGCTCATCGGCGGAGACGAATCCTTACGCCCCCTCCTCTTTCGTTTCGGGGCGATCAACTGCCTTAAGCGGAAGGAAGACGGCAAATGGGCCGTGCGCTGGGTTCTAACGCCGGAAATGGCCGAAGGGATGGAGGTCACCTCCCGGGACGAAGGATAACCCTTAAAGAATAAAGCCGTCTTTTGAGACTGTTATAAGGAGGGCTGGGGGTTTTCATGGGGTGGTGCCGGAGGTCGGAGTCGAACCGACACGACCGCGGGGGTCGGGGGATTTTGAGTCCCCTGCGTCTACCAGTTTCACCACTCCGGCACAGGATAGCGGCCAAAAATGATGAAAAAATATAATGGGCTAGGCCGAAATTGTCAAGGGAAAAGAATCACGGCGCAGGATAAAAAAATATTGACAACTTTACCGTAATCCGACTATAATACAAACTTTAATTCAAGGGGCTGTAGCTCAGCTGGGAGAGCGCATGACTGGCAGTCATGAGGTCGACGGTTCGATCCCGTTCAGCTCCACCAAAAAGACGATTCAAGGCCTTTCTCCTCCACGGAAGGCCTTTTTTATTTAAAGAAGGGCCTTTCACCCCATCGATACGCATCCCCATCAGACGATCTTTCCGAATCCATCCTCAAAGGTATTAAAAAAAGTATTGTAATTTTCCTTATCCTTGACTAAATAGAAAACAGTGATGGAGATTTCCTGAAAGGGAAGGAGGTATTTCCATTCACTTAGGTGACCTTTTACTGCGGGCGATTACGGCCTACCCCGACAAAAAGGCCGTTCGCTGTGACGATGGGATTTTCACCTATCAGGAATTCGGTCAAAGGGTCCTTCGCCTGGCCCACTTCTTTAGGGAACAGGGCCTTCCGGCAAAGGGGCAAGTGGCCATCCTCCACTATAATTGCCATGTCTTCTTAGAGGCCTACTACGCCTCGGCCCTGATCGGGGCCCCCTTGGTCCCTCTCAATTATCGTCTTTCCCCGAGCGAACTGGAATTCATAATAAAAGATTCCGAATCCGCCTTTCTTATCGCCCATTCGGATTTTTATCCGAAAATAGAAGCCCTTTCCCATTCCCTGATCCCCAAGGAACACTGCCTCTGGACCGCCCCCACCCCTCAAGCCCTCTCCCGTGGGATAAATTACGAACATGCCCTCGCTTCTTCCCCATCCGAGCCCTTTGAATGGGGGCCGGGGGACGAGGCCACGGCCCAAATCTATTACACCAGCGGGACCACGGGCAAACCCAAAGGGGTCATGCTCAGCCATAAAAACTGCTGGGTCCACGCCTTGGGGACCATCGCCGAGCTTCAAATGACCGACGCCGATGTCTGGATCCATGCCGCCCCCCTTTTCCACTTGGCCGATGCCTGGGCCACTTGGGCCGTCACCTGGGTCGGGGGGACCCATGTCCTGGTCAAGGAATTCGAACCTAAAACCGTTTTGGAAACCATGGTCCGGGAAAAGGTCACCCTCACCAACATGATCCCCACCATGCTCAATATGCTCATCAACCACCCCGATTTCTCCCATTATGCCTTCCCCCGTCTCCGCTATATCTTAAGCGGCGGGGCGCCCATCGCCCCGGAAGTGGTCCGCAAGATCATGGAAGGATTCGGCTGCGATTATGTGCAGACCTACGGCATGACCGAAACCAGTCCTTATTTGACCCTCTCTTTGCTCAAAGACCACCTCAAACAACTCCCTCCGGAACAACAGTTCTTTTATAAGGCCAAGACGGGGCGTCCTTTTATGGCCGTTTCCCTCAAGGTGGTCCGCCCGGACGGTCAGGAAGTCGCCCCGGACGACCGCGAAGTGGGGGAGATCATCGTCAAGGGCGACACCGTCACCCCAGGATATTGGAAACGGCCGGAGGAAACGGCCAAGGCCTTCAAAGACGGCTGGTTATACACCGGGGACCTGGCGGTCCTCGACCGGGAAGGTTATGTCAACATCGTCGACCGCAAGAAGGACATGATCGTGACCGGCGGTGAAAACGTCTATTCCACGGAAGTGGAAAACGTCCTCTATCAAATCCCCCAGATCTTGGAAGCCGCCGTCTTCGGCATCCCCGATGAAAAGTGGGGCGAGGCCGTCCACGCCGCCGTGGTCCTTAAGCCCGGTCAAGAGATCAGCGCCGAGGAAATCATCGCCTTTTGCAAGGAACACCTGGCCCGGTACAAGGCCCCCAAGTCCATAACTTTTCTCCACCAATTGCCCCGCACCGGTTCGGGGAAAATATACAAAAAAGGTCTTCGCGACCCCTTCTGGGAAGGGTTGGAGAAAAAAGTGCATTAAAAAAGTCCCGGCTTTTCGGGTTCAATCGCATATCCTTTCCTGCATAGACAGGAAACTTCCCCAAGAATCGAAAAGACGCTTTTCGAAACATAACGATCAAGGCCCATTAACCCTAAACCAGACAAGGAGGTCGGTTATGGAAACAAAAGATCGTTTATTGAAACGCCGGGATTTTCTGAAAATTACCGGGGCCGTCGGATTGGGGAACCTGTTAAGCCGACCGGTCTTGACCTTCGGACAGACCAAGATCCGCCTTTCCATCGCCACAGGCGGGACCGGGGGTGTCTATTATCCATATGGGGGAGGCATGGCCGCGGTCCTTTCCAAGCACCTGCCGGGCGTGGAAGCCACGGCCGAAGTGACCGCCGCCTCGGTGGACAATTGTAAACTGGTGGCCGCCCAAAAGGCCGATATGGGTTTCGTCATGGCCGATGTGGCCTATGACGCCTTCACCGGTACCGGAAAATTCAAGGATAAACTCCCCATACGCAATCTGGCCGTCCTCTATTCCAATTTCATGCACATCGTCACCCTGGAGGGCAAGGGCATCAACACCGTCGCCGACCTGAAAGGGAAAAAGATTTCCACCGGCGCCCCAGGATCAGGAACCGAAGTCAAGGCCCTGCGGGTCCTGGAGGCCTACGGCATTAATCCGGACAAGGATGTCACCCGCGACCGATTGGGGGCCACCGAATCGGCCGGGGCCTTGAAGGACCGCAAGTTAGACGCCTATTTTTGGGACGGGGGCCTTCCCACCGCCTCGGTTTTGGATCTGGCCGCCACCCCCGGCATCAAGATAAAACTCATCGGTCATGAAGACGGTGTGGCCCGGATGATCGCCAAATACGGACCGGTCTATTTCAAAGGCCGGATCCCCAAAAACGTCTATCCCGGGATAACCGTGGACACACCGGTGGCCGCTGTCGCCAATATATTGATCTGCCATGAAAAAATGGATCCCAACCTGGCCTACCAAATCCTTAAGACCTTCTTTGCCTACAAACCCGAATTGGTGGCCGTCCACCAGGAGGCCAAACATCTGACCCTGGAGGACGCCGTGGAAGGTTCGCCCATACCCTTCCACAGCGGGGCCATAAAATTTTATAAGGAAAAAGGATTGAAGGTGTCTTAAAAGGCAGACCATGGCCCGGGGAAGGAATAGGGTTTTCCGTCTGACCCTGGTTTCTATTCTATTGCTTCTGGGAATTCCTTCCCTGGGCCGCTCCGCCTTTTCTCTTCAGATCCGCGAGGTCTCTTCCGGGCGGGTTTTATGGGAAGAGCCCGTTTCCCTAAAGGACCGTTTCACCTTGGTCCACCGGAATTCCATTTACGGTGCACAGGTCCGAGAGAGGTTAGAGGTCCAACCCGACGGCTCCCTTCGCCTGACCGCCATCCAATGCAAGGCCCCGGCCGTTCTGGAATACTACGGCCTGGAGACCTCCTCCTCGCGCTGGATACCTATGGACCGTAGGTTCGAATCTCTGGTGGTCTTGGTCAGCCGCAACGGTGCCTATCACCTGGAATGGGGGGGCAAGAGGTTTGACTTGGCTCAAACCCTCAAGGATGGGACGACCGTCGAGATCCGCCTGATTCGATTTCGATCTTTAAATTAAAAAGGATGAACCATGGACACTCCCGATCACGAACCCCTCGAACCGTCCGGGCCCACCGTCAGCCAGGAGCGGTTGCAGGAGGCCCAGAAGTACATCGAAGAAGAGGAAGGGGTGACCCGCCGGGTTTCCCGATCCTTCGAGACCTTCATCACGGTGACGGCCGTGGCCATGTCCTTGTATCACCTCTATGCCGCCGTGGGCACGGTGACCACCCAGATCCTGCGCGGGATCCATTTGGCCTTCGTTTTCTTCTTGGGTTTTCTGATCTTCCCCCCCCTAAAAAAATCGCGCCATCGCCTGGCCTGGTACGATGTAGCCTTGGCCCTTTTGGGGGTCGCCACCATTGCCTATATGCTGGTGGATTTCGAGGAGTTCATTTACCGGGCCGTCACCCCCACCCAATGGGACAAGGTTTTCGGGGTCGTCTTGATCCTTTTAGTCCTGGAGCTCGTCCGGAGGGCCACGGGCTGGATCATGCCCGTCGTCTGCATCGCCTTTCTGGTATATGCCTTTATCGGCCCCTACCTTCCCCCTCCCTGGACCCATCGGGGCTACGACCTGGAACGGATCGTCGGGCATATGTATATGACCCTGGAAGGCATCTTCGGGGTCCCCATCGATGTTTCGGCCACTTTCATCATTCTTTTCACCATTTACGGGGCCTTCCTGGAGTATTCCGGGGCGGGCAAATTCTTCATTGATTTTTCCTTCGCCGCCATGGGTAAAAAACCCACCGGAGCCGGCCGGACCGTGACCTTGGCCTCTTTCCTGTTGGGGGGCCCTTCCGGAAGCGGTGTGGCCACCACGGTCACCTTGGGCTCGGTAGCCTGGCCCATGCTGGCCAAGGCCGGCTACGACAAGGAATCCGCCGGCGGACTGCTTTCGGCCGGGGGGATCGGGGCCATTATATCCCCTCCTGTTTTAGGGGCCGCCGCCTTTCTCATCGCCGAGATCCTGAAGATCTCCTACCTGGAAGTGCTGCGCATGGCCGTGGTCCCGACCCTGCTCTACTATCTTTCCATTTTCTTTATGGTCGAATTCGACGCCAAGAAATTCGGGGTCCGGCAGGTGGAAATCGAAGAGCGGTACAGCCTGTGGGAGTTGACCAAACGCTACGGTTTTCATTTCACCTCCCTCATCGCCATCGTTGGTCTGATGATCTGGGGTTTCACCCCGATCTTGAGCGTCTTTTGGGCCACCATCATCGTCTTTTTAGTCAGTTTCCTCCGCCCGGAAACGGCCCTCAAACCCCAAAAACTGATCTCCGCCCTTCGGGCCGGTTCGGTCGGAGTCCTGGGTGTGGCCGCCACCTGCGCCAGCGCCGGTATCATCGTCGGCGTGGTCACCTTGACCGGTTTAGGCCTGAAATTCAGTTCCATCGTCATCGCCTATGCCCATGGTAACCTGTTTTTGACCTGCGTCTTCACCGGTCTGTTGATGTGGGTCATCGGGCTGGCCGTGCCGGTGACGGCTTCTTATATCATCGGGGCCGTCATCGCCGCACCGGCCTTGATCATGCTTAAGGTCCCGGACTATGCGGCCCATATGTTCATTTTTTACTATGCCGTCCTCTCCGAGGTCTCTCCCCCCACGGCCCTTTCCCCCTTCGCCGCCGCGGCCTTGACCGGCGGCAATCCCTTCAAGACCACCCTCATGGCCTGGAAATATACCCTGCCGGCCTTCATCGTCCCCTTCATGTTCACCCTTCACCCTAACGGAATAGGGCTTCTTTTGGCCGGACCCTGGCCCAATATCCTCTGGACCACCCTGACTTCCATGATCGGCATCGTCGCCCTGGCCGGGGGAGTGGACGGGTGGCTGCTCAAACGGACCACCCCCTGGGAAAGGGGCCTTCTCGTCATCGCCGGCCTGGCCCTGGTCTATTCCTCTTGGGTCTTTGACGCCTTCGGTCTGGGGTTGGCGGTCTTGGTCCTTGTCCTCCAGGCCGTCAGGCGATCCTGAACAAAACGGGCCCTTTTTCCTGTCCATAGGAATCCGGGAGGGTTACACCTTCAGTCCTGGATCCTTTGGGTCAACCCGGCCCCGGATAGACCTTAAAAAGGGTATATTTTTGATTAGATGGTTGACAGAAGGCGAATGATTTTATAATCTCATTCAAACCTTTTCCGTAACAGGAAGGGGACTTTGCGAGATAACGACGAATCCCCGCCGGGGTAGCCTGTTATCCGACCATCCTTTCCTGATCAAGCGCTTGGGATTTCCTGTCCCATCCACCGAAGGAGTTATGCGAGATGCCGATTCACATTCAGGGAACGGGAAGCTACCTCCCCCCCAGGGTTCTGCACAACCGGGACATCGAAAAAATTCTGGACACCACCGATGAATGGATCACTCAAAGGACGGGGATCAAAGAAAGACGGATCGCCGAACCCGATGTGGCCGCCTCCGATCTGGCCTTGGAGGCCTGTCGCTCGGCCTTGGAAGCGGCCGGAACGAGGGTGGAAGAAGTGGAATTGATCATCATGGCCACCATCACCCCCGACACCCATTGTCCCGCCGGGGCCAATTGGCTCCAGGCCAAGCTGAACGCCCCTCAGGCGGTCACCTTCGATGTGACGGCCGCCTGTTCCGGATTCCTCTTCGCCCTCAATGTGGCCGAACAATACATCAAGGCCGGCACCTGCAAGAATGTCCTGGTCGTGGCCTCGGAAATCATGACCCGCACCTTGAACTGGAAGGACCGGGCCACGGCCATCCTTTGGGGCGACGGGGCCGGGGCCGTGCTCTTGACCGATGCAGAAGGGCCCCCCCAAATCCTTTCCACCCATATCCATACGGACGGGGCCAACGGTATGAACCTCCTCATGCCCGGAGGCGGTTCCAAGACCACGCCCATTTCCCATGAAAGCGTGGACAAAGACCTCCACACCCTGAAGTTGATCGAAGCCAGCGCCTCGGTCCGGGTGGCGGTCAAGCACTTCGCCGAGTCCTGTTTGGAGGCGGTGGAGGCCAACGGGTACTCCATCAAAGATGTGGACTGGGTCATCCCCCACCAAGCCAATCTACGCATGATTCAGTCCCTGGCCAAGCGTCTGGACCTGCCTATGGAAAAGTTTTATATGACCATCGAAAAATACGGCAATATCTCCTCCGCCTCGGTGGCCATCGCCCTGGACGAAGCGGTCCGGACCGGCGCCATCCAAAAAGGGCAATTGATCCTTTTGACCGCATTCGGGGGCGGCTTGACCTGGGGCAGCGCCTTGATCCGATGGTGAAAACAGTGGTTCGTATCTCGTGAAGCGTATCTCGTACGCTCGTTTAGGACGAAAAAAGCATTAGTAATGATCGATCAGGCTTAATAAACCGATATTCTATGAGATGAGAGACGCTTCACGAGATACGAAATATGACCATAAAGCAAAGGAGATGCAAAAATGACCACCTCATCCAAAACCCAAAAAAGAAAAAAGTATGTGTACTTTTTCGGAGCCGGCAAGGCCGACGGCAAGGCCGAAATGAAGAACCTTTTGGGTGGGAAAGGGGCCAACCTGGCGGAAATGACCAACCTGGGGATCCCCGTCCCGCCGGGGTTCACCATCACCACAGAAGTCTGTACGTATTATTACCAACACAACCGTACCTATCCCAAAGAATTGGCCAAGCAGGTGGAGGAGGCCTTGGCCCGGATCGAAAAGATCATGGGGCGGAAATTCGGGGACCCCGAAAATCCCTTGCTCCTCTCCGTCCGTTCCGGGGCGCGCCGGTCCATGCCGGGCATGATGGAGACCGTCTTGAATCTGGGTTTGACCACCCAGACCATCCCCGGTTTGATCAAGCGGACCCAAAACGAACGCTTCGCCTATGACGCCTACCGTCGCCTCCTCATGATGTACGCCGACGTGGTCATGGAAAAGGCCGCCGGTCTCGAACCCGAGGAAGGAGAAGGGATCCGGCAAAAACTGGAAAAGGCCATGGAACGGATGAAGGAGCAAAAAGGGGTCCGTCTGGATACGGAACTGACCGCCGAAGACCTGAAAGAGCTGTGCGACGAATTCAAACGGATCATCCAGGAGACCTTGGGCAAGGCCTTTCCGGACGATCCCCATGAACAGCTCTGGGGCGGCATCGGGGCCGTCTTCCAGTCGTGGATGGGTAAAAGGGCCGTGGCCTACCGCAAGATCGAGAACATCCCCGAAGACTGGGGCACGGCGGTCAATGTCCAGGCCATGGTCTTCGGCAACACCGGAGAGCGGTCGGCCACCGGCGTGGCCTTCACCCGCAATCCGGCCACGGGGGAAAACACCTTTTATGGAGAATGGTTGCCCAATGCCCAAGGGGAAGATGTCGTGGCCGGCATCCGCACCCCCAACCCGGTCAATAAGGCGGGCAAGACGGAAGACACCCAACACCTCCCCTCCCTCGAGGAGGCCATGCCCGATCTGTACCGGCAACTGTTCAAGATCCAAAAAAAGTTGGAAACCCATTACCAAGACATGCAGGACATCGAGTTTACCATTGAAGACGGAAAACTTTGGATGCTCCAGACCCGGACCGGCAAAAGAAACGGCCAGGCCGCCATTCGTATGGCCGTAGAGATGGCCGAGTCCAAATTGATCAGCAAGGAAACGGCCCTTCTCCGGGTCAACCCCGATCAACTGGATGAACTGCTCCATCCGAGTGTGGATCCCCAGGCGGCCAAAAAGGCCGTGGAATTGGCCAAGGGCCTCCCGGCCGGTCCGGGAGGGGCCGTGGGACGGATCGTCTTTACCGCCGACGAGGCCGAGGCCTGGGCCAAGAGAGGGGAAAAGGTCATCTTGGTCCGAAACGAGACCTCTCCTGAGGATGTACACGGCATGCACGCCGCCCAGGCCATCTTGACCGCCAAAGGGGGTATGACCAGCCATGCCGCCTTGGTGGCCCGCGGCTGGGGCAAGTGTTGCATCGTCGGGGCCTCGGAGCTGGATATCGACGCCGTGGCCAAGGTGGTCCGGATCAAAGGAAAGGAACTGCATGAAGGGGACTGGATTACCCTGGACGGGACGCGGGGTCGCGTTTATGAAGGGCAGCTCAACCTGTTGCCCGCCGATCCGGCCAACAACCCCTGGTACATGAAACTGATGAAATGGGCCGATCAGTTCCGCAAGCTGAGGATCCGGACCAACGCCGATCGGCCGGAAGACGCCAAAACCGCTCGGGCCTTCGGGGCCGAAGGGATCGGCCTCTGCCGCACCGAACACATGTTCTTCGAAGCCGACCGTATCCGCTCGGTCCGGGAAATGATCCTTTCCGAGACCCGGGAAGAACGGCAGAGGGCCCTGGCCAAACTCTTGCCCATGCAAAAAGGTGATTTCATCGGTATCTTTGAAGCCATGGAAGGGCTGCCCGTGACCATCCGCCTCCTGGATCCCCCCCTCCATGAATTTTTGCCCAAGACCGACGCCGAGCTGGAAGAACTCGCCAGGGAAATGGGGGTCTCCTTCAAAGACTTAAAGGCCAAGAACGAATCCCTCCATGAATTCAACCCCATGCTGGGTCACCGCGGCTGCCGCCTGGGCATCACCTATCCGGAGATCTACGAGATGCAGGTCCGGGCCATCATGGAAGCGGCGTGTGAACTGACCCAAAAGAAGGTCAAGGTCCTGCCGGAAATCATGATCCCCTTGGTAGGCCATGTGAACGAACTGGAGGCCATGCGCCGTTTGACCGTGGAAACGGCCCAAGCCGTGCAGAAAGAGATGGGGGTCAAGGTCAAATACCTGGTCGGGACCATGATCGAGCTCCCCCGGGCTTGCATCACTTCCGATGAAATCGCCGCCCAGGCCGACTTCTATTCCTTCGGCACCAATGACCTGACCCAGACCGTTTACGGGCTTTCCCGGGATGACGCCGGTCGCTTCCTGCCCTATTATCAGGCCCACCGTATCCTGGAAGAGGACCCTTTCATCACCATTGATGTCCAGGGGGTCGGGGCCCTGATGAAGATCGCCGTGGACAAGGGACGAAAGGTCAAAAAGGACTTAAAGATCGGAATCTGCGGCGAACACGGCGGGGAACCCAAATCGGTGGCCTTCTGCCACAAACTCAACCTGGACTATGTGAGTTGTTCCCCCTTCCGGGTGCCTATCGCCCGCCTGGCCGCGGCCCAGGCGGCCTTGACTGAGAAAAAACCCAAGAAAACATGACGTTCCGGGTCCGACCGCTTTTTCGGGTTTTTTGATCAGGGCCGGCGACGAGCCGGCCCTTTTGTTCTCGCCAAACCCCCTTGAGAAGAATCGGGGAAAAGGGGATAATAGTCCCATATGGGAAAAAAGTTCAAATTGGTATCCGAGTTCGTCCCCAAGGGTGACCAGCCCCGAGCCATCGAACAACTCTGCCGGGGGATCGAACAAGGCCTGAAGCACCAGGTCCTTTTGGGCATCACCGGGTCGGGCAAGACCTTTACCATGGCCCAAGTCGTCGCCAGGGTGCAAAAACCGACTTTGGTTTTGGCCCCCAACAAGACCTTGGCCGCCCAGCTGTACGGGGAGTTCAAATCCTTTTTCCCGGAAAACGCCGTCGAATATTTCGTCAGTTATTATGACTATTACCAGCCCGAGGCCTATATCCCCCAGACGGACACCTACATCGAAAAGGATTCTTCCATCAACGAGGCCATTGACAAAATGCGCCATTCGGCCACCCGGTCGCTGTTGACCCGCCGGGACTGTCTGATCGTGGCCAGTGTCTCCTGCATCTATGGCCTGGGTTCCCCCGAGGCCTATGAAGGGATGCACCTTTCCTTGGAGAAGGACCAGGAGATCTCCCGGGAAGAGGTCTTGGGCCACTTGGTGGACATGCTTTATGAACGGAACGACTTCGACTTTCATCGCGGGACCTTCCGGGTCCGGGGGGAGGTGGTCGAGGTCTTTCCGGCCTACGAAGAAGACCAGGCCTTACGCATCTCCTTTTTCGGTGATGTCATTGAAGGGCTGTTTCTCATCGATCCTTTGCGGGGGAAAAAGACCGCCGCCCTCGACCGGGTACGGATCTTTCCCAACAGCCACTATGTCACCCCAAAGGAGCGGATGGAACGGGCCTTTCAGGCCATTGAGGCCGAATTGGAGGAACGGATCGCCTATTTTCGAGAAAGAAACAAACTGATTGAGGCCCAGCGGATCGAGGAGCGGACCCGTTTCGACCTGGAAATGATGCGGGAGCTCGGGTATTGTCACGGCATCGAAAATTATTCCCGGCACCTCACCGGTCGGCGGCCCGGTGAGCCCCCGCCCACGCTGCTGGAATATTTCCCCGACGACTTCCTCCTTTTCATCGACGAAAGCCATCTGGCCATCCCCCAATTGCAGGGCATGTACCGGGGGGATCAGTCCCGGAAAAAGACCTTGGTGGAATACGGGTTCCGTCTCCCTTCGGCCCTGGACAACCGGCCCTTGAATTTCCGGGAATTCGAAAAGCGGGTGCATCAGGTGGTTTATGTATCGGCCACGCCGGCCGAATACGAATTGAAAAAATCGGGTGGGGTGGTGGTGGAACAGATCATCCGGCCCACGGGTTTGATGGATCCCAAGATCACCGTCTTCCCGGCCGAAAACCAGGTGGAACATTTAAAGACGGAAATCCAGAAAAGGGCGGCCCGCGGGGAACGGGTCTTGGTCACCACCCTGACCAAACGCCTGGCCGAAGACCTGAGCGAATACTACCAAGAATCGGGGATCAAGGTCCGCTATCTCCATTCGGATATCGACACCTTGGAACGGATGGAGATTTTGCGCGACCTGCGCCTGGGGGTCTTCGACTGTTTGGTGGGGATCAATCTCCTGCGGGAAGGGTTGGATCTTCCGGAAGTCAGTCTCGTGGCCATCCTGGACGCCGACAAAGAGGGTTTTCTCCGTTCCACCCGCTCCCTCATCCAAACCTGCGGCCGGGCGGCCCGGAATGTCTCCGGTGAGGCCTATTTTTACGCCGATCGGATCACCCCTTCCATGGCAGAGGCCATCCGGGAAACGGAAAAACGCCGCTCCCTTCAGGAGGAATTCAACCGCCGCCACGGTATCACACCGGCGACCATACAAAAATCGATCCAGGACATCCTCGCCTCCGTTTACGAGGCCGATTATGTGACCGTACCTTTGGTCAAGGAACCGAGCCGATCCTATGCCTATGACGACCCCCGGCGGATCCCCCAGTTGATCAAAGAACTGCGCAAACAGATGAAGGAGGCCGCCGCCCGTCTGGAATTCGAAAAGGCCGCCGAACTCAGGGACCGCATCCGGGCCCTGGAAGCGGAGGAACTCCTCTGGAAATGACCGTCCCCTGGACCGGAAAAGGTGCCGCCCAAGACCTGAATTTCACCCCTTTCTTTCTTTGACAACTTCAGATAGAATAACGGAGGTTTGGAAACCTTGGACACGGAAAGGAACACCGCTGATGGACTCCATGGAAAAGGAAAAACTCCTGGATCGGCTTACCGAGAGCGACTACCTCCCTTCCCTTTCCCCCTTGGCCATGCGACTCATCGGGCTGGCGGCGGACGAACAGAGTTCCATCCTGGACCTGGCCCGGGTGATCGAACAAGATCCAGGACTGACGGCCCGATTGCTGAAGATCGTCAACAGTGCCTTTTTCGCCCATCGGGAGCCCATCTCCTCCATTTCCTATGCCGTGATGGTGGCCGGCTTCAACAAGATCCGTCTCATGGCCTTGAACCTGTGCCTGAAGGATACCTTTCCCTTGGGCAAGGTCCAGGGTATGGACTATGATTATTTCTGGAAGACCTCCCTCTATCGGGCCATTATCGCTCAAGACCTGGTGAAGGGCTCCCCCCTCTCCTCCGAAGTGGATCACGAAGAGGCCTTTACGGCGGGCCTGATCCTGGAAATCGGCCACCCCTTATGTTTTCATCTTTGCCCCGCCGAACTCAAAGACGCCTTTCCGGGGGGCGACGATCCCTTGGAAGACATCCTTCAATGGGAGGAAGAAAAGTTAGGCTATCATCATCGCCAATTAGGGGCCCGGACCCTGGAAAAATGGAATCTCCCCCCATCGTTCGTCGAGATCCAAAGGGTTTTCGGGTCCCAGGCCCTTAAGGAGGGCGTCGCCCCTTTCACCCAGGTCATGGAAATCGCCCGGGCCTGCACCCATCTCTTTTTCGGACGGGGCCGGGAAGATTTTTCCTTGCTGGAACGGTTCGCCCAATTGATGGAGATCAGTCTGGAACGCCTGACCGAGATCTTATCCAACGCCTTCATCCGCGTGGAAGATTTGGCCCGTGATTTGAAAATCCGGATCGATCCCGACCAGGACCGGATGGATGTTATGGAAAAGGCCGGGCGGGTTTTGTCCGAAATCAACGGGTCCTTGGAGGCCGAGCGACAAAAGATTTCCGGCCTTCCCGCCGGCCAGGGCTCATCCACCCCGCCCCTTCTTTCTGAGCTGTCCCCTAAAAGGAGAAAGGAATGGGAAGGGGCCTTGGATATCGTGGCCCACGAGATCCGCAACCCCTTGACGGCCATCGGCGGCTTCGCCCGGCGCATCATCAAGAAGGGCCAAGAGCAATCCTCGGAGCTGGTCCAATACGCCGAACTGATCGCCCAGGAGGCGCAAAGGTTGGAAAAGGTCTTAAACGAACTCATGACCTTTTCCGGGAACAATCCCCTCGCCGAGCCGGGGGGGTCCGACAAATCGACGAAGAGCTGAAGATCAAGGAGGAAACGGCCATGGCAGAACTGATCAAACGGGCCGCGGAGCTGTTGGTCCAAAGCCGGCACGCCATCGCCTTAACCGGGGCGGGGATTTCCACCGAATCGGGCATCCGCGATTTCCGCGGACCCGACGGGATCTGGACCAAAAACCCCGAGGCCGAACGAAAGGCCTATCAGAGCTATGCCCGCTTTCTGGCCAACCCCAAGGAATATTGGATCGAGCGGTTGACCGGCCCCTCGCTCTTAGGGGACATCCATCGGGCCGAACCCAATCCCGGCCATCGGGCCTTGGCCGAATTGGAACACCTGGGGCTGTTGAAATGCGTGATCACCCAGAATATCGACAACCTGCATCAAAAGGCCGGAAGCAAACGGGTCCTGGACTACCACGGCAATATCGCCAGGCTCCGCTGTGCGTCATGCGACACCCGCTACGACCCCTCGGAATTCGATCTGGAAAAGATGCTGGCGGAAGATCGCTTGCCCCCCATCTGCCGGGCATGTAACGGGGTCATTAAATCCGATGTGGTCCACTTTCATGAGGCCATCCCCTCCGATGTGGCCCGGGAAAGCCAAGAAGAGGCCGAGCGGTGTGATCTGATGCTCGTCTGCGGGACCTCGGCCGTGGTCTATCCCTTCGCCTACCTGCCCCGGATGGCCCGCCATGGGGGTTTCGGACGAAAAACAACCGTCATCGAAGTCAACGCCGAGCCCACCCCCTTGACCGAGGAAGGAATTTCGGACTTCCTGATCCAGGGCAAGACCGGGGTCATTCTCCCCCGCCTGGTGGATGAGGTGAAAAAAATAAAAAGCCGTTGATCCTCAAGTTTTTCAGGGTCTCTTCCTAAAAAAGGGCCGCCGTTTTCGCCTCAAAAAGCCCCCGAGGGACGCCTGCGCCCCCTTCACCCCTCTTCTTTCCAACAAGGTCTGGACAAAAAGGGGAAAATTTACTATAACCACACCATGACTCTTCAGGCCGTCAAAGGTTTTAAAGACATCCTCCCCGGGGAGACGGAGAAATGGGCCTTCATGGAAAAGACGGCCCGGCAGGTCTTCCGGACCTACGCCTTCTCCGAGATCCGCACCCCCATCGTGGAGAAAACCGACCTCTTCATCCGCTCCATCGGGACCTTCACCGACATCGTCGAGAAAGAGATGTACACCTTGACCGACCGGAGCGGCGATTCCTTGGCCTTGCGCCCGGAGGCCACGGCCTCGGTGCTCAGGGCCTTTATCGAACACGGCCTGGCCGCCCGGCAGCCGATCCACAAGCTTTATTCCATCGGCCCCATGTTCCGCCACGAGCGTCCCCAGAAAGGGAGGCTGAGACAGTTCCACCAGATCAACGCCGAATATATCGGCAGCGCCAGTCCTTATGCCGATGCGGAGATGATCCGTCTGGTCCTTCACCTCCTGGACCGTTTAGGGTTGAGAGACCTCCGCCTGCGCATCAATTCCCTGGGTTGTCCCCTCTGCCGGCCGTCTTTTTCCGCGGCCCTGGTCGAGTACTTGGAGGACCGGGCCTTGCTCCTTTGCCCGGACTGTCAACGGCGGATGAAGGTCAATCCCTTAAGGACCTTCGATTGCAAGGTGGAGCGTTGTCAAGAAGTCATGGCCGAGGCCCCGACCATCCTGGCCTACAATTGTCCCCTTTGTCGGAACCACTATGATCGGGTCAGGGAGTTGGTTTCCGATCTCAGCCTACCCGTTTACCCCGATCCCCGTTTGGTCCGGGGACTGGATTATTACACCCGAACCACCTTCGAGGTCTCGGCCGAAGGTCTGGGGGCCCAAGACGCCGTCGCCGGCGGCGGACGATACGACGGCTTGATCCGGTCCTTGGGGGGTCCGGACCTGCCGGCCATAGGATTCGCCATAGGGATGGAAAGGGCGGCCCTACTCATGCCGGATCAAGAGGACTGGGGAACGGGGCCGTTGGTCTTTCTCATCCCCCTGGGAGAGGAGGCCAGGAGTCGGGCCTTCGGGCTGCTCAACGCCCTGCACAAGAAGGACATACCGGCCCATATGGAATATGAGGAAAAGAGCCTGAAGAGTCAACTCAAGCGGGCGGACAAGATGAAGGCCCCTTATGCCGCCATCCTGGGCAGCGAGGAACTACGGGAAGATCGGATCCTCATCCGCGATTTGAACCGGCAAGAGCAGGAACGGATCCCCCTCCCCCGTTTTCTGGATTTTTTTCTGGAAAAAAGCAAAAAATCAAAGGCCTGAAACCGGAACGGCCCTTCCTTCCGCATCACCCCGGCTTAAGGCCGTCCGGTAGAAGACCAACACGGTAAAGGAGTCTGTTTTGAAGAACCCCAAACCTATTGGGCGCCGGACCCACGACTGCGGGTCCTTGACCGCCCACGACATCGGAAAGAAGGTCGTCTTGGCCGGCTGGGTGGATACCCGCCGGGACCACGGCGGATTGATCTTTATCGACTTGAGGGATCGGGCGGGGATCACCCAGGTGGTCTTCAACCCGGAAATCAACGCCGAGGCCCACCAAAAGGCCCATCACCTGCGTAGCGAATATTGTCTGACCATTCAAGGAACGGTGCGCAGCCGGCCGGAAGGCATGGCCAATCCTAACTTGAAAACAGGAGAGATCGAGGTCCTGGTCGAGGATTACGAACTTTTGAACACCTCCAAGACCCCGCCCTTCACCTTGGAAGACAAGACCGAGGTCTCCGAAGCGGTGCGGCTCAAATATCGCTATCTGGACTTGAGACGACCGGCCTTGCAGAAAAATTTTCTCGTCCGCCATGAGGTGGTCCGTTTTATCCGGAACTTTCTCAACGATCAGGGGTTCATCGAGGTGGAGACCCCTTTCCTGACCAAGAGCACACCGGAAGGGGCCCGGGACTATCTGGTCCCCAGCCGCATTCAACCGGGTAAATTTTATGCCCTGCCCCAGTCCCCCCAACTCTTCAAACAATTGCTCATGGTGGCCGGCTTCGACCGGTATTACCAAATCGTCCGCTGTTTCCGCGACGAGGACCTTCGGGCCGACCGTCAACCGGAATTCACTCAACTGGACATGGAATGTTCTTTCGTTACGGAAGACGACATCTGTGAACTCATCGAAGGTTTGATCTCCGGCCTCTTCCGGGAGATCCTGGGTCGGGAGATCCCCCGGCCTTTCCGCCGGATGACCTACGAAGAGGCCATGAGCCGTTACGGGACGGACCGCCCGGATCTCCGGTTCGGCCTGGAGATCGTCGACCTGACCGAGACGGTCAAAGACTCCCCGGTCCGGGTCTTTGCCGAAGCGGCCGAAAAAGGGGGCTGCGTCAAGGCCATCCGTGTCCCCGGGGGGGCCTCCTTTTCCCGAAAGGAACTGGATGACCTGGTCACCTTGGCCCAAAGTTGGGGGGCCAAGGGACTGGCCTGGACCAAGATCCATCCCGACGGTTGGCAATCCCCCCTGGCCAAGTTCCTGAGTGAAGAAAAACGGCGGGCGATCGAAAAGATCACCGGCGGGGTCACGGGCGACCTGATCCTTTTTCAGGCCGACCTTCCCTCCCTCGTCCATGAAATCCTGGGCAAGGTCCGCCTCCATCTGGGCTCACAAAAGGGCCTACCCGCGGACCGTTTCGAATTCACTTGGATCAGGGAATTCCCCCTATTGGAATACCGGCCGGAAGAAGGCCGTTACGGGGCGGTCCACCACCCATTCACCGCCCCCTTGGAGGAAGACCTGCCCCTCTTGGAGACGCACCCGGGAAAGGTCCGCTCCCGGGCCTACGACCTGGTCCTAAACGGCAACGAGATCGGCGGCGGAAGCATCCGCATCCATCGCCGGGATTTACAGGAAAAGGTCTTTCGGATCTTGAGCATCTCTCCCGAAGAGGCCGAGGAAAAGTTCGGCTTTCTTTTGGAGGCCCTGGAAATGGGCGCCCCACCTCACGGGGGCATCGCCTTCGGTCTGGATCGTTTGGTGATGCTCATGACCGGAGCATCTTCCCTGAGGGAAGTCATCGCCTTCCCCAAGACCCAAAAGGCCGTTTGTCCCTTGACCAACGCCCCTTCCTCGGTGGATCCCCTCCAGTTGAACGAATTAGGACTGCGTTTGGAAGGGAAAAAATAATCGCCACCGGTCGCCCCAACCCAAGGGGCCGCCGGTATGTCGGATAAAACCCAAGACCCTATACGGAGGCAGTTATGGCCCGTTGGAACCCTAACAAGAAGGTCCTCGATCACGAACATACCCGTTTTTGGAGTTATGAACTCAGGGATGTTTCCGAACCTAATCTGCAAAGGGAGATCTTTCCCTATGACAGCGTTTGCCGCATCGATTTCGACCACAAACTCATCCCCATCGATCCGGCCGAAGAATTTTGGATCACCGACACCACCTTCCGGGACGGCCAACAGGCCCGCCCCCCCTTTACGGTGGAGCAAATCGTCCGAATCTTCGAATTCCTCCACCGCATGGGCGGCCCTTACGGGGTCATCCGCCAAACCGAATTCTTTCTCTACAGCGAACGGGACAAGGAGGCCCTGCGCCGCTGCCGGGAGAAGGGCTATCCCTATCCGGAGATCACCGGCTGGATCCGGGCCCATCCGGAGGATCTGAAACTGGTCAAGGAAATGGAGCTCCCCGAAACGGGGATCTTGACCTCCGTTTCCGACTACCACATCTTCTACAAGCTGAACCTGACCCGAGCCAAGGCCATGGAACAATACCTGTCCATCGTCAAGACCGCCTTGGACATGGGAATTATCCCCCGCTGCCATTTTGAGGACGTGACCAAGGCCGATATCTACGGCTTCTGCGTCCCCTTGGCCATCGAGTTGATGAAGCTTCGCGAATCCTCGGGCATCGACATCAAGATCCGCCTCTGCGACACCCTCGGTCTGGGGGTCACCTACCCGGGGGCCGCCCTGCCCCGGAGCGTCCCCAAATTGGTCCGGGCCATGATCGACGACGCCGGCGTGCCCGGGCGCCTCTTGGAGTGGCACGGCCACAACGACTTCCACAAGGGCTTCATCAACGCCACCACCTCCTGGCTCTACGGCTGTTCCGCGGTCAACGGGGCCCTTTTGGGCCTGGGGGAACGCACCGGCAACACCCCCATCGAGGCCCTCTTGATCGAATACATCGCCCTCACCGGTCAGGAAAACGGCATCGACACCCGGGTGATCACCGAGATGGCCGAATACATGCAGAAGGAACTGCATTACCCCATCCCGGCCAACTACCCCTTCGTCGGGGCCGAGTTCAACGCCACCAGCGCCGGCATCCATGTAGACGGCCTAATCAAAAACGAAGAGATCTACAACATCTTCGACACGGAAAAGATCTTAGGCCGACCGGTGAGCATCATCATCACCGACAAGTCCGGCCTGGCCGGGGTCGTCCATTGGGTCAACAAGCGCCTCGGCCTATCCGGATCGGCAGCCTTGGACAAACAGCATCCGGGCGTGGTCAAGATCTACAAGTGGGTCATGCGCCAATACGAGGAAGGCCGGACCACCTCCATTTCCTCTCAGGAGATGGAACGGATAAGCCGCAAATATCTCCCGGAATACTTCGTTTCCGAGTTCGACGAGCTCAAACAAAAGGCCTATCATCTGGCCTCCCATATCGTCGAGGAGATGCTCCAGCGGGAGGAGATCCTCAGCATGAACCCGACCCTGCAGGAACCCGTTCTGGAGAACTTCATCGAACTCAACCCCTTCATCCAATTCATCTACATCACCAACATGGAGGGGAGAAAGATCACCAAGAACATCACCCGCATCGTCGATCGGGCCAAGTACCAGGTCATCCGCCCGGACGAGGACTTTTCCGATCGCACCTGGTTCACCGAACCGATCAAAGACGGGAAGATCCATGTCACCGACTTTTACACCTCGAAGATCACCGGGGCCTTGTGCATCACCGTCTCCGGGCCGATCCGCAACCCGGAAGGGGAGATCGTCGGCATCCTGGGGGTGGACATCAAGTTCGAGGACCTGGTCAAAATGGAGCAAGACGGGGAATTGTAGCCTTTTCCGTGGCCTCCTTTGGGCTTGACAAATAAAAAGAATCGGTATTAGATACCGAACGACTCCGGTAGCCCCGGCCTTCGAACCGCCGTAGAGACGGGGACGGCCTCGGAAAGTCAGGGAAGGCGTGGATCCCATTGCCGGATGATCCACCCGATCATTATACAGGAAAAGGAGGAAACAACGTGGCGGAAATCTTGGCTCCCATGGCCGGAAAGATCATCGAAATCAAAGTGAATGTGGGCGACCAGGTCCAGGAAGAGGACGAAGTGGCGATCATTGAAGCCATGAAGATGGAGATGCCGATCATCACCGAGACCGCCGGCACGGTCAAGGAAATCAAGGTCAAGAAAGGGGATTCGGTGGAGGCCGAGCAGGTATTGATGATCATCGAGTAGAAAAGACCGATCGTTAACGGATCCCCATTCTTCTCCAAGCACCAGGCTATGGGCACCGGGTTTCAGGTATTGAGGGGGCGGGCCTTGCCGTTGGGCCTTTCCCACTACTCCGGTGCCGATAGCCTGTTTTTTTTCCTTCCCCGGCCGTTCCCGCCGCGAAAGACGGGAACCGAAGCGACAACCCCAACATAGAGGTTGAACCATGACCACGGAAGAACGCATCCAAGAATTGCTCGAACGAAACGCCCAGGCCGAACTGGGTGGTGGGCCGGACAAGATTGAAAGCCAGCACCAAAAGGGAAAACTTACCGCCCGGGAGCGGATCGATTACCTGTTGGACAAAGGGACCTTCCAAGAGCTGGATAAGTTCGTCGTCCACCGCTGCCACGACTTCGGCATGGAAAAACAAAAGATCTACGGGGACGGCGTAGTCACCGGATACGGGAAGATCAACGGGCGGCTGGTTTATGTCTTTTCCCAGGATTTTACCGTTTTCGGGGGCAGTCTGAGCGGGGCCTTCGGAGAAAAGGTCTGCAAGATCATGGACCTGGCCCTACGTAACGGCGCCCCCATCATCGGCCTCAACGACTCCGGCGGGGCCCGCATCCAAGAAGGGGTGAACAGCCTGGGGGCCTACGGGGAGATCTTTCGACGGAACGTCCTCAGTTCCGGGATCATCCCCCAGATCTCGGTCATCATGGGGCCTTGCGCCGGAGGGGCGGTCTATTCCCCGGCCATCACCGATTTCATCATCATGGTCGAAAAGACCAGTCACATGTTCATCACCGGTCCCCAGGTGATCAAGGCCACCACCCACGAATCGGTGGACCCTGAGACCCTGGGCGGAGCCGCCCGACACAACACCACCAGCGGGGTGGCCCATTTTGCGGCCAAGGACGACCGGGCGGCCTTGGACCTGATCAAGGAGCTCTTGTCCTTTCTGCCCCAAAACTGCAACGAATCCCCGCCCGTTTTACCGACCCGGGACGATCCGGAACGGATCGACCTGGAACTAAGGACCGTCATCCCGGACAATCCCCGCAAACCTTACGACATGAAAAAGATCATCCTTTCCGTGGTCGACGATCATCATTTCTTCGAGGTCCAAAAGGCCTATGCCAAAAACCTGATCGTCGGCTTCGCCCGCCTAAACGGCCGGCCCGTGGGGATCGTGGCCAATCAGCCCCGGGAGCTGGCCGGATGCCTGGACATCAACGCCTCGGACAAGTGCGCCCGTTTCGTCCGCTTTTGCGACTGTTTCAACCTGCCCGTGGTCACCTTCGTCGACGTCCCCGGCTTTCTGCCCGGCGTGGCCCAAGAGCACGGCGGGATCATCCGCCACGGGGCCAAGGTGATTTATGCCTATTGCGACGCCTCGGTCCCCAAGGTGACGGTCATCACCCGCAAGGCCTACGGTGGGGCCTATGACGTCATGGGCAGCAAACACCACGGCGGAGACATCAATTACGCCTATCCCACGGCCGAAATCGCCGTTATGGGGCCGGAGGGGGCCGTCCCCATCGTCTTCCGCAACCGCTTGAACGAGGCCGCCGACCCGGAGAAGACCCGTCAGGAATTGATCGAGGAATACCGACGGACCTTTGCCAGTCCTTACAAGGCGGCCGAATTGGGATATATCGACGAGATCATCCTCCCGGAACAGACCCGACCCAAGCTGATTCGCGCCCTGGAATCCCTGGCCGGTAAGACGGATATTCATCGTCTCCCCCGACGCCACGGGAACATCCCCTTGTAAGAGGGAAAGGGGTGAAGAACCGTCCGGAACGACCCAAAAGGGAAACGGGTTTGAAGGGCGGATCGGCGAACGACGACCCCGAGGCCCGACCCCTGAAGGGAGGCGATAGGGAAAAACCTTTTTGCCCATGATGGAAGGAGAGAAACCATGTTCGACAAGGAAAAGACCGCCCGGCTGAAACAACGCCAAAGGGAGTGGGAGGAAAAAACGGAGGCCAAACTGGCCAAGGCCCCGGAACGACAGACCACCTTCCAAACCTTGTCCGAGATCCCGGTGAAAAGGCTGTATACGCCGGCCGATCTTCCGGACTTGGACTACGAAAAGGACCTGGGCTTCCCCGGTGAATTTCCCTTCACCCGGGGCGTCCAGCCGACCATGTACCGGGGGCGTTTCTGGACCATGCGTCAATATGCGGGGTTCGCCGACGCCGAGGAATCCAACCGCCGATACAAATATCTTTTGGAACAGGGCCAGACCGGGTTGTCCGTGGCCTTCGATCTCCCCACCCAGATCGGCTACGACTCGGACCATCCCTTGGCCCAGGGAGAGGTGGGCAAGGTGGGGGTGGCCATCGACTCCTTGAGGGATATGGAGATCCTTTTCGAAGGTATCCCCCTGGACCGGGTGAGTACATCCATGACCATCAACGCCCCGGCGGCCGTCCTCTTGGCCATGTATATCGTCGTGGCCGAAAAACAGGGGGTCTCTTCCCAAAACCTGAACGGAACGATCCAAAACGACATTCTTAAAGAATACACCTCCCGCGGGACCTATATCTTCCCGCCCCAGCCTTCGCTGCGCCTGATCACCGACATCTTCGCCTACTGTTCCCGGGAAGTCCCCAAATGGAACACCATCAGCATCAGCGGTTATCACATCCGCGAGGCCGGGGCCACGGCCGTCCAGGAAGTGGCCTTCACCCTGGCCAACGGCCTGGCCTATGTCGAGGCCGCCCGGCGGGCCGGGTTGGAGGTGGATGTGATCGGTCCCCGTCTTTCCTTCTTCTTCAACGCCCATCTGGATTTCTTTGAAGAAATCGCCAAATTCCGGGCCGCCCGGCGCCTATGGGCCAAACTGATGAAGGAAAGATTCGGGGCCAAGGACCCCCGTTCCATGACCTTGCGCTTTCACACCCAAACGGCCGGTTGTTCCTTGACCGCCCAGCAACCGCGCAACAACATCATCCGCGTGGCCTTTCAGGCCCTGTCCGCCGTCCTGGGCGGGACCCAATCGCTGCACACCAATTCCATGGACGAGGCCCTGGCCTTGCCTTCGGAAGAGGCCGTGCAGACCGCCCTGCGCACCCAGCAGCTCATCGCCTACGAGACCGGAGTGGCCGATACCGTGGATCCCTTGGGGGGATCCTATTATGTGGAACACCTGACCTCAGTCATCGAAGACCAGGCCATGGAATATATCCGGCGCATCGACGAGCTGGGAGGGGCGGCGGCGGCCATCGAAAAGGGCTTCATCCAGAAGGAGATCCAAGAAAGCGCCTACCGCTACCAAAAGGCCGTGGAAGAAGGCCGCAGGATCGTGGTCGGGATCAACAAGTTTCAGGTCAAGGAACCCCCCCCGAAAGGGTTGCTTAGGGTCGATCCCCGGGTGAGGGAACACCAGGTCCGCAAATTGAAAGAAGTCAAGGACAACCGGGATGGGCAAAAGGTGGCCGCCGCGCTGGCCCGGCTGAAGGAGGCGGCCCAAGGCACGGACAACCTCATGCCGCCCATCTTGGAGGCCGTCCGCGCTTACGCCACCTTGGGCGAGATCTGCGACACCCTGCGCTCGGTCTTCGGGGAATACACGGCCGCGGCCATCGTTTAGGCCCGAAAAAGGAGGTCCTTCTATGACAACGGATAGAAAGATACGCGTCCTGGCCGCCAAACCCGGACTGGACGGTCATGATCGAGGGATCAAGGTCATTTGCCACGCCTTGCGCGACGCCGGGATGGAGGTCGTCTATACCGGCCTGCGCCAAACGCCGGAACAAATCGTGGCCACGGCCGTGCAGGAGGATGTGGATGTCATCGCCATGAGCGTCCTCTCCGGGGCCCACGACTATCTTTTCCCCCGGGTCATGGAATTGGTCCGGGAAAAAGGACTCTCGGATGTCCTGGTCATCGGCGGCGGGATCATCCCCGAGGAAGACATCCCGGCCTTGAAGGCCGCGGGGATCAGCGAGATCTTCGGGCCGGGCACCTACACCAAGGACATCGTCGAATACATCCGGAAGAATGTGAAGAGACCCGGGGGATGACCAAGCCTTTGGCCTTTTCTTTTTCGGCCTACCAAGGGGCCTCTCCCCGCGGGTTCAGTCGAGGGGGGAAGGGAAGAGCCGGTCCATGCGGAAATGTAGGAGCATGGCGATGAAGGCCTCGTGTTTCAAGGGGTCGTCCCTCAGGCCGAAGAGGTGACTTTGACAGGAGCAGTCGCTGCAGCCGAATCCGGGGACGGTCCATTCGGCGATCTTCGCCAAGGCGGCGGCCAGGGAACACTCCAACCTTTCCGAGGCCCGAATGGGCAGAAGGGCCTTAACCTGCGCCTCCTGCCGGAGATAATCGATGTGCCAATGGCGTTTTTTCCTCAGACGCCGGTGTCGTTTAAGGCGCGCCGTCAGGCCCTGTGCGGCCGAACCCACATAGACATAATAACCCGCCGGAAAGAACTGCGGCCCCTGCCTTCCCACGACGATCCACTTCCCCTCTTCTAAGCGCAACAGGAGCAGGTAACTCCCTCGGTCGGCCCCTTCCCTTTTCAGGATCTCCCAAGGGATGGCCAGAAGCCGGGTTTCAGGGGCCAAGGTCAAATCTTTTCTCCAGGCCACCGCCACCGGGAAAAATCGGACCTTTTCCTTGACGGCGAGCATGGTTCGGGCGAAGAGGGGGTCCGTATGGTAATCGGGCAAAAAGAACTCGGCCCGAGGCCAGTGGACCACAAAGAGGACCCCCGTCGGCCTGCCCTTATCGCTGAGGTCGGCCAGTTCCTGCAGGTGGCGCGTCCCTCGAGCGGTGACGGCGTCGGGAAACATGGCCAGTCTTTTTCCGAAGAGGGTGCAGGATTTCACCTCGATCAGTAATTCCCCGCCTCGATGGCGGACAAGGAGGTCGAAACGGGAATGACCGACGGGGACCTCTTTTGCTAAAACCCGCGCCCCTTCCAGGCCCGGGACCCGGCCCGTTTCCAACAGATAGGCGGCCACGGCGTTGGTCCGATGGGTATGGAGCATGATGGGGAGGCCTTCCCGTTCCACGGCGATGACGGTGTAAGGGTGAGCCCGTTCCCTTTTCCAACCGTCACGGACCAGAAAGACCGTCCGACCCGGGAGCAGCAGTTCCAGGAGCCTTCCGGGATTGGGGAGAAAGGCCGTGCGTTCCCCCTCTTCGGTCCGACAGCGGATGAGGAAACGATTCGGCCGCTCCAAGAATCGGGCCTTCTCGAACTCCCGAAACCAAGGGCTGGGCAAAGGGGAATGGTTCACCTTTCCAAGACCTTGATCCACTTCCCGGATCGGTAGCGCCAGACCAATAAGATCCCGCGGACGATGAAATCCCCGATGAGGGTCCCGTACACCCAGACCACGGGCAGCCCCAGGTGGGCGAAGATCAAGGTCAGACCGCAACGGACCCCGATCAGCCCGGAAAAGGTGCTGAGCACCGGGAAGCGGGTGTCGCCGGCGCCCCTTAGGGCCCCGCTGATGGCCACATCCACCCCCAAAATCGGCAACATGGCGGCCAGGATGTAGGTGAACTGCATGGTGTAGCGGACCGTTAGATCGTCCCTTCCCAAAAAAAACCGGGCGAAGGGTTCGGCGAAGATGACGATGATCAGGGCCAAAAAGGACATGGAGACCACGGCCAATGCGCAGGTGCGCCAGCCGATCCGCCTCGCCCCGACCGGGTCCTTGGCGCCCAAATATTGTCCTACCAGGGTGGAACCGGCGATGGAAAAGCCGAATCCCATGACCATGGCGATGTTGAGCATGTTCACCCCTACATTGTAGGCGGCGAAGGCCGATGTCCCGTAATAACGACCGATGAGCATCAGGAAGACGGAAAAGCCGATTTGAAAGAGGGCTTGTTCGAAAAAGGCCGGATACCCCAGGGAATACAAACGGCGGTAACGGGACGTTTGGGTCCAGCGGTCCTTGACGAACCGCACCACCAACCGCTGTCGGAGCCATTGGACCAAAAGGATCGCTCCTCCCAAGGTGAGCCCCAAGTTCATGGCCAAGGCGCTGCCCGCCGGCCCCATGGCCGGTATCCGTCTATAACCGAAGATGAAGAGATACAGTAAGGGCACATTGATCACGGCGGTGAGGATGTTGACGATGAGCGGCGTCCAGGCGTCCCCGGCGGCGCGTAAGGCGGTGGAAAGGATGAAGTTGACGGTCAACCCGATGATGAAGGCCGTCTGCCAGTAAACGGTGTCGCCGGCCATGCCCGTGGCCGCGGCATTCAACCCGAAGACGGAAGCGATGGCCTTTGGGAAGACCATACCCACGGCCATCAGGACCAATCCCGGAACCGAGGCCAGGACCAAAGAGGCCAGGGTGACCCGACCGGCCTCTTCATAGTCTTTTGCGCCCCAGGCCCGGGCGACCAAGGCCGTGGTCCCGGCACTGACCCCCATGAGGACGGCTTGGACGGTAAAAAAGACCCGTTGACCGATCCCCACCGCCGCCACGGCGTCACCTCCCAAGGCCCCGACGAACTTGGTTTGGATCAGGGCCACGACGGAGAACAAGAGATTGCCCAGGATCGTCGGGAGGGCCAAGGCCCAAATGCCGGGGCGTTCTTTTTCTTGCCTGGTCCGGGAAGGAAAGGAAACGGGCGAAGCGTTTTGATGATTCGGAGTTGTCAATTTCCTATTTTTGGCTTATGGTAACCTCTACACCACCATATCACGCCGACCCAAGGGATTCAAGGAAAAATCCTTAAAGGAAAGAGAGGGCCTTCGGCATAAAAGGCGGGAGGAAAAGGATCATCCTGGGGTATCGGGGTCAAGGACATGGACATCCCATTTTATCAAGTCGACGCCTTCACCGACCGGGTCTTTTCCGGCAACCCGGCCGGCGTTTGTCTATTGGAGACTTGGCCGGAGGATCCCCTCCTCCAAGCCGTTGCCGCCGAAAACAACCTCTCGGAAACGGCCTTTTTGGTCCCGGCCGGAAGGGAATACGAACTGCGCTGGTTCACCCCGAAAGTGGAGGTGGACCTCTGTGGTCACGCCACCCTGGCCGCCGCCCATGTCCTTTTGGCCTTCATCCATCCCCAATGGACCGAGGTGGCCTTTCAAACGCGACAAAGCGGCAGGTTGACCGTTTTCCGTGAGGGGGATCGTCTGGTCATGGACTTTCCCAAACGCCCTCCCCTCCCATGTCCGGCGCCCGAGGGATTTTCGGAGATCATGGGGCTTTCCCCTTTGGCTACCTATCGCTCCCGGGACCTTATGGCCGTTTTCGAGACCGAAAAGGAGGTCCGCTCTCTTACACCGGATCTGAATCGCCTGGCCGCACTGGATCTCTTCGCCGTTATCGTCACCGCACCGGGAAAGGACTGCGATTTTGTTTCCCGGTTTTTCGCCCCCCGGGTCGGCGTCCCCGAAGATCCGGTGACCGGTTCGGCCCACTGCACCTTGGTCCCCTACTGGTCGGAAAGGCTGAACAAGAAAGAACTCCACGCCCGGCAGGTTTCGCCGCGGGGCGGAGAGCTCTTCTGCCGTCTCCAAGGGGATCGGGTGTTCATCGGTGGACGGGCCAAGACCTTTTTAACCGGGACCATTCGTCTCTGAAACTTTACGGCACGGCGTCCGGTCATATTCCTTTGCCTTTATCGTCGAGAGATGGTATAAAAATCTATATTCAAGAAAGGGGGAGGCCGATTGAACGAAACCTGGATAGCCTTGGGATTCCTGGTCGTGGCCGCGGCGGCGGCCTTTTTCCTTATTCGGACCCTCAACCGGATCAGCCGGACCGTCGGACACTTGGAGGAGGTGGTCAAAAGCTTGGAAAAGGAAATCCCTCCTTTACTCCGCAACTTAAAGGAGACCTCGGACCATCTGAACGGGATCACCGCCCAAGCCCGGGACCGATTGAATCAACTGGAGGTCCTCTTCCAAACGGTCCGTGAATCCACTCAAGTCTTTTCCATGATCAACCGCATCCTACGTCACGGGATCACCCCCACCCTGGTCAATCTGGCCGGGCTGGCCGTGGGTCTGAAGACGGCCGGATGGACCTTGTTCAAAGGCAAGGAAAAAGGAGGAAAGTGATATGGCGGAAGAAAACAAGGGATTTTCCGGTAGCGCTTTGGTCTTATCCTTCATCTTGGGCGGCGTGGTCGGGGCGGCCGTGGCCATCCTCTACGCCCCTTGGGAAGGGCGTCAGGCCCGGGGCAAACTGCGGGATCTGACCGAGGAAATGAAAGAAAAATCAGGACAACTTTCCCAAGAATGGAAGGAAAAAGCGGCCACCTTCATCGAAAAAGGCAAGGAATTCGTGGAACAAAAAAGGACCGTCCTTTCCTCGGCCTTCGAGGCCGGAAAGGAGGCCATGAATAAGGAAAAAGAGGAGCTCACCCGGACCGAAGAAGGGTGATCCCCCTAATCCTCATCAGGCAGGTTCCATTGCTCGGGCAGGGGCTGAGGGCCGGGTCTGATCCCGGCGATATCCGGGTCTTCAACGGTCGTCCTCGGTGACTGGGTTTTGAGGGCCTTGGACTGAAGGCGACGAATGGCCTTGTCCTTTTGCTTCTGTTGCCGGGCCTTCTCCTTTTCCATCTTACGGAAGGTGGTCTTCGAACGCTTGGCCATGGATCGTTCCTTTTCTTGTGGGGTTTACCGGCCCGAAGGGGCTCCATAGGCGTCGAGACCTAAAGACCACCTATCGTCCTTGGGACGGCCGGGTCTATCAAAAAGCCTTAAGGCATCTTATAGACCAGGGCATTGATGTTCATCCCCGCCCCCACCGAGGCGAAGACGGCGATGTCCCCCGAGTGGAGGACATGGTTGTTGAGTTTCCCCCTCTGGAGGAGGTCATAAAGGGTGGGCAGGGTGGCGACGGAACTGTTCCCCAACCAGGCCACGGTCATGGGCATGATCTCTTCCGGGTCCTTTTCTTGGCCGTAGAGTTTGAAGACCCGTTTCAAGATGGCCTCGTCCATCTTTTGATTGGCCTGGTGGATGAGGACCTTTTTCACCTCGGCCAGGGACAAACCGGCCTGGTCCAAACTGGCCTTGACTGTTTCGGCCACATGACGGACGGCGTATTTATAGATCTCGTGACCGTCCATTTTGAGAAACAAGCGCGGGGCATAACAACCGGGACCGTAGGAAGGGCCCATCCGCAGGAGGTGCGCCTCATGGTAAGTGTCCGAGCGGACCGCATAAGAGAGGACGCCGGCCTCCTCTTCCGTGGCCTCCATTAGGACGGCACCGGCTCCGTCCGCATAGATCATGCTGTCGATGTCGTGGGGATCGGAGACGCGGGAAAGGGTCTCGGCCCCGATGACCAGGACCTTCTTGGCCCGTCCGCCCTTGATGAATTGATCGGCCAGGATGACCCCTTGCAACCATCCGGGACAGCCGAAGATGATGTCGAAGGCCACGGTATAAGGGTTGCGGATCCGCAGTTTGTGCTTCACCCTCGAGGCGATGGAGGGGACCATCTCGCAAAAGGGGCTTTCGGCGCGCACCTCACCGAAATTGTGGCCGACGATGATGAAGTCCAGGGTCTCCCGGTCCACCCCTTCCAAGGCCTGTTCGGCGGAAAAGAAGGCGATATCCGAGAGGTTCAGATCCGACGTGACATAACGCCTTTCCCGGATGCAGGTGATCTCCTGGAACTTGCCAACAATCTCGGCGTTGGTCTTGGGATTGGGGCTTCCGTCGGGATTAAAAAAACGATGATGCAGAAAATGCTCGTTGGTGATGTTGACTGGGGGGACATAACTCCCGCTTTGGGTGATGATGGAATAGGGCATGATGTTTCAATGTTTCCTTTGCCATGACGATAACGACCGAATTGCTTTAAACATAAAATAATAACCTGAATCTTTCAGAAAGTAAAGAGGAATCGTCCGGGTCCTCCTTTTTTAAGGGCGGATCCTCCTTTCAGGTTTCCCCCATGCCGCCTTTTTTTACCCGACCGCAGGAGACCGGATGATCGGCCTATGCCTGTCACGCGCATCACCGATCTTTCCTTCACCGGAGAAGGAGTCGGACGGGAAGGGGGCAAGGTGGTTTTTCTGCCCTTCACCTTACCCGGCGAGGTGGTGGAATGGGAGCGGATCGAAACAAAAAAAACCTTCGACCGCGGCCTGCCCCGCCGCATCCTCGAGCCTTCACCCCTTCGGATCCGGCCGACTTGCCCCCTCTTTGAACGTTGCGGGGGCTGTCAGTTGCAACATTTGGATTTTCGGACCCAGGCCGAAGAAAAAGAAAGGCTTTTTCGTCGCCTCGCCGCCCACACCCTGAAAACGGAAGCCCTTTCTTTCCTTCCCCCCCTCCTCTCCCCTCAAGGATTCGGCTACCGACACCGTCTTCGCCTGAAGACGGCCCGCCAAGGGAAAAAGGTCCGCGTAGGTTTCTATCACCGCCGGAGCAGGGACTTGATCCCCTTGGATCATTGTCCCTTGGCCAATCGAGCGGTCAATGCCGTCCTGCCGCCCCTTCAAGAAGTCTTGCAGGATCTTCCGCCTGAATCGGGGGAACCGGAAGTGGAATTGACAGTCGCCGACGACCCGGCCTCGGCCCTAAGGGGAGGTATTCTCCTGGAGCTTGCGCAAAAGACGGCGCATCCCCGCCTCCGGGAATTGACCCGAGAGCTAAACGCCCTCCCGGGGTTGGCTTACGCCTTTTTCCGGGTCCGCGGTTCCTTCCGTTTGTTCGGGGAAAGACCCTTCGATCCGGAACGGGACGCCCTGGAATACACCATTGCCGGTATGAGGGAAGGGGCTTCTTCGATCCGGCTAAAGGTCTTCCCCTCGGTCTTTTCCCAAGCCAACTTGGAGGTCAACCGTCTTTTGATCGCCGAGCTGACCGGGTTGGACCTCTTTGAGGCTTCATCGGATTTGATTGACCTCTATTGCGGGATGGGCAACCTTTCTTTACCCCTTTCCCCCTTCTTCCGCCGGGTCGTCGGCCTGGAGATCTTTCCCCCGGCGGTGACCAACGCCGAATGGAATAGGAAAAAAAACCGAATCGTCAACTGCACCTTCCTGGAAGGGGCGGCTGAAAAGACGAAAGACCTGTGGACCTCACGAACCTCCCCGAAATGGGTCTTCCTCGATCCCCCTCGATCGGGGATCAAAGGTCTGGTTTCCTTATTGAACGAAGCTCGCGGGTCCATTCAAGGGGTCCTTTATCTTTCCTGCCATCCCCTGACCTTACTTCATGATCTGGATCGTTTGGCCGCTTTCGGCTGGAAAATCGTCTGGATGCAAATGGTGGATTTCTTCCCCCAAACCTTTCACCAAGAGTGGCTGGTTCATTTGACCCCTTGAAACTTTTCACCGAATCCCCAAAGGGACCGAAAGGGGTTTCCATAGACGACAATCATTGGTTTTCAATACAGCTCATTGATTTTATAAGAAAAAATTTCTGTTGGGTTTCCGACGGAAAAATGTTATAATTATAATGTTAAAAAATCGTCAGGAGGGTGCCCCATGGTAGGATTCAAAGTGGGGGATTTGGCGGTCTATCCGGCTCACGGCGTCGGTCGGATCGAATCCATTGAATCACGGAACCTGTACGGTACCTCTCAGAGTTTTTACATCATGCGGATCCTGGAAAACAACATGATCATTATGATCCCGACCAACAACGCCGATAATGTCGGGCTGAGGCAGATCATCAAAGAAGAGGAAGTGGCCAAGATCTTTAAGATTTTGCGATCCCGGGACGTGGAATTCGACACCCAGAGCTGGAATCGGCGTTATCGGGAATACATGGAAAAGATCAAAACCGGTTCGGTCTATGAAGTGGCCCAGGTCCTCCGCGATCTCTACCTGTTGAAATTGGAAAAAGAGCTGTCCTTCGGAGAGCGGAAGATGCTCGATACGGCCAAAAGCCTATTGGTGAAGGAAATATCCATCGCCAAGAAGATGGAAGAGGCCAAGGTCGAAGAAAACATCCGCCGGATCTTCAAAAATTGATCCTTTCCCACGGGCCTTGCTGAAGGGAAACCCGGTCCGGATCGAGAGACGGAAGCCGCCGTCGGGGCGGTTTTACCTCCCTCATACCCCTTTTTTTCCCCTTTTTCCCCCTTGAAGAAACTCCCCGTTTATCTTATAGTTATTCAATAACGCCCATGGAACTGGCTTGGAGCAAACCCCAAAAGGTCAACCCGGGGGACCTTTTGCTCCCTAAGAATTTAAAAACGGTGACCGAAGAAAGCCCTTTTAGCGCCCAAGAGGCGGATCCTTACTTTACTTTTCTTGCGGATCACGAAAAGGTTCAACCCAAACCGGTTATTTTTCCGGGGAAGAAAGGAGGTGAAGCTATGCAGACCCTCGTCTTAAAAATTCTTTTGATGATCTTCTGTGCCGGCGGCGGTTATTTGTTGGGCGGTCAGATCGGCGGGAAGCCGGGGCCGGGCTGGCCTCATTTTATCGGGGCCGTTTTGGGCTTGATTTTTGCCTTCCTGGTCATGGAACTGGAGAAAATCCTACAAAAAATTCCAACACGCACCGTTTTGGGGGCGATCATCGGATTCGTTTTGGGATTGGTTGTGGCTCGGCTCCTTATGTTCCCTTTTGAATGTTTCCGGGACGCCGCCCTGCTCCGCTATGCGGTGTTGGTCTTGCTCAGCGGTTCTTTGGGCTATCTGGGCCTTCGTCTGGGGAGCCTGAAGGCCCCGGACATAAGCCGTTTGGCCAACCAGACCATCCTCCCCGCCGCCTCATCCCGGGCCGCTCCCCGATACATCCTGGATACGAGCGTCATCATTGACGGCCGGATAGCCGACATCTGTGAAACCGGTTTTATTGATGGGACCTTGATCATCCCCCAATTCATCCTCCAAGAACTGCATCACATCGCCGATTCCGTCGACGCCTTAAAAAAGGTCCGAGGCCGCCGGGGATTGGATATCATCGAAAAAATCCAAAAGAGGAACGCGCCCCAGGTGGTCATCCTCGACCAAAACCCCCCCAAAGACAATGTGGACGCCAAATTGGTGGATCTGGCCTTGGAACTGAACGCCACCATCATGACCAACGACTTTAATCTGAGTAAAGTGGCCGAACTGAGGGGGATCAAGTGCCTGAACATCAACAAACTGGCCAACGCCCTCAAACCGGCGGTCCTTTCCGGAGAAGTCTTGACCGTGCAGATCATCAGGGAAGGCAAGACCCCGGGCCAAGGCGTCGCCTATATGGATGACGGGACCATGGTGGTGGTGGAAAACGCCCGTCGCCATATCGGACGGTCCATTGACGCCGTGGTCACCAGCGTCCTTCAGACCGGGACAGGCCGGATGATCTTTGCCGAAATCAAAAACGGATGAGCCCTCTTCCCTTTCCGGGATTTCCCCCCCATAACGGCCGGGACCTCTCCCGGAAAGGGAACGAGTCGGACGAAACCGACCCTTGACCCATCCCCTTTCCATCATCGTTACCGCCGAAGATACACGAAAAAGACTGGATCACTTCCTGGTGGAGCAAGGGCTGCCTTATTCCCGATCCCGTTTGAAAAAATGGATCGAAGAGGGGCGGATCACGGTCAACGGCCGCAGGGAAAAAGGGGGCTACCGCTTGAAGGTCGGAGACCGCCTGCTCATAGAGCCCGAAGCCGATCCCGTCTCCATGCCCCTGATACCGGAGGAGATCCCTTTAACCGTCTGTTTTGAAGACCGGGACCTTTTGGTCTTGGAAAAACCCGCCGGTTTGGTGGTCCACCCGGCGGCGGGGAACTACCGGGGGACCTTGGTCCACGCCCTTTTACATCATTGCCGCGACCTCTCCGGGATCGGAGGGGTCTACCGCCCCGGCATCGTCCACCGATTGGATAAAGACACCTCCGGCCTTATGGTGGTGGCCAAAAACGATGCCGCCCACCAACACCTGGTCCGTCAATTTCAACAAGGTCGGGTGATTAAAGAATACCAGGCCCTGGTCTGGGGCGTCCCCACCGCCCCTTCAGGCCGGATTGCCAGGCCTATCGGCCGCCATCCCCGGCAGAGGAAAAAAATGGCCGTGGACGCCCCGCGGGGGAAAGAGGCCGTAACGGAATGGCGGGTGCTGGAGCGTTTTCCCCAAGGGATCTCCTGGTTGAAACTGATCCTAAAGACCGGCCGCACCCACCAGATCCGGGTCCATCTCTCCTTTTTAGGATGGCCGGTGGTGGGGGATCCCCTTTACGGGGGAACGAAACAGATCCGTCCCCTTACCCGCTCCTTTCCCGGCCTGAAAGAGGTGACCGTCACCCGCCAACTCCTCCATGCCAGCCGGCTGGCTTTTTTTCATCCAACAAACGAAAATTTTTTGGATTTTTCCTCCGTTCTCCCCGAGGACATGCAATCGTTTTTGCGTTTCCTTCGTCAAGGGACGTAACCCCAAAAACCTATGGGGTAAACTGTAAAAAATTCCTTGACTTTTTCGGATTTTTTCCTTATTTTGAGGGGAACATTGAATGGGGAATACGCCGCGTCCCTGAAGAAATCGTCCTATCCCGCCCGTAGGGAATAAATCCAATAAAAAATCGGCAAATTTCAAGATCGCCATTCCCATTGCAATCACCAAAGCCCGATAACCATATCTCAATTTTGACAAAGACGCTTCCTGCGCGGCTTTATACCGTGTAAGGCCCGTTTACGGCCCGATCCCGGAGAGGATCGATCTTAACCCAAAAGATTCGAAGAAAACAGAGGGGGACATGAATTTAGCCGAACTCAAGAAAAAAAAGATCAGCGAACTGACCCAAATGGCTCGAGAATTCAATATCGAGGGGGCCAGCGGCATGCGCAAGCAGGAATTGATCTTTGCCTTGCTCCAGGCCCAGACCGAAAAAAACGGCCTGATTTACGGGGAAGGGGTGTTGGAGATCCTCCCGGACGGTTTCGGTTTTCTCCGGTCGCCGGATTACAATTATCTCCCCGGTCCGGACGACATCTATGTTTCACCTTCCCAGATCCGCCGTTTCAACCTGCGCACCGGAGACACCACCTCCGGCCAGATCCGTTCCCCCAAGGACAACGAACGGTATTTCGCCCTCTTAAAGGTCGAATCGGTCAATTTTGAAGACCCTGAAGTCTCCCGGGACAAGATCCTTTTCGACAACCTGACCCCTCTGTATCCGAACGAACGCATCCGCCTGGAGACGGACGATCCGAAAAACTACTCCGTCCGGATCATGGACCTTCTGACCCCTATCGGGAAAGGCCAGCGGGGGCTGATCGTCTCCCCGCCCCGAACGGGCAAGACCATGCTCCTCCAGAATATCGCCAACAGCATCTCCCGCAATTACAAAGACATCATCCTCATCGTCCTGCTCATCGACGAACGGCCCGAAGAAGTGACCGACATGCAACGATCGGTCAACGCCGAAGTCATCAGCTCCACCTTCGACGAGCCGGCCCAGCGGCACATCCAAGTGGCGGAGATGGTCATTGAGAAGGCCAAACGGTTGGTCGAACACAAGCGGGACGTGGTTATTCTTTTGGACAGTATCACCCGCTTGGCCCGGGCCTACAACACCGTGGTCCCGCCCAGCGGCAAGATCCTCTCCGGCGGGGTCGATTCCAACGCCCTCCATCGGCCCAAACGCTTCTTCGGAGCGGCCCGGAACGTGGAGGAAGGAGGAAGCCTGACCATCATCGCCACGGCCTTGATCGACACGGGCAGCCGGATGGACGAGGTGATTTTCGAAGAATTCAAAGGGACCGGGAACATGGAGATCCACCTGGACCGGAAACTGAGCGACAAACGCATCTTTCCGGCCATAGACATCAACCGTTCGGGGACCCGTAAGGAAGAACTCCTCCTTACCCCGGAAGAACTGAACAAGGTTTGGATCCTCAGAAAATTGTTGGCCCCCCTGACCGTGGTGGACAGTATGGAGTTCCTCCTGGAAAAGATGGAAGGGACCAAAAACAACGCGGAATTCTTGAGTTTGATGAACAAATAAACAACCGAAGGGAACGGTCCCCGCCTCTTTGGGACCCCGCCCCCTCGCCGACAGGAGAAAAGACCATGAAAGAGAAGATCCATCCCCCTTATTACCAAACCACCATCCGTTGCGCCTGCGGCAACGAAATACCCACCGGTTCCACCCGAAAAGACATTCGGGTGGAGATCTGCTCCCAGTGTCATCCTTTCTTTACCGGGAAACAAAAGATCGTGGATTCCGCCGGTCGGGTGGAACGCTTCCAGAAAAAATACGCCAAGACTTTAAAAACAAAGGCCCCGGCCGCTGAGGAGACGACCGGCTGAGGGTTGAAAGGGCCCACAACAGAGGAAGGCCGCCTCTCTTCCGGACCGGGGTGAGGGGGCCCTCTTGCCTCTCAGGAAGGCTTAGGAGTTACACCTCGGCCTCCGGTTCCACCGGGTTATGACGAACCGGAACGACGCACTCGGTCAAAGCAGGACGAAAATGATCCAAGTAGGAGGACAAGCGGTCATAGAAGGGGTGATGATGAAGGCCCCCAAGTCGTTGGCGGTGGTGGTCCGCAAACCCAACGGGGAATTGGCGGCCAAAGAGGACCGTCTTTATCCCTTGTCCGACCGCTATCCCTTTCTCAAGTGGCCCATCCTGCGCGGGACCCTGATCTTGATGGAGACCTTGGTTTTAGGCCTCCGGGCCCTGAACTATTCAGCCAACCAGGCCCTGGACGAAGGGGAGGAAAAAAAAGAGATCGGTTGGGCCGCCCTGGCAGGGACCCTGGGCATGGCCTTTCTCCTCGGTCTGGGCCTCTTTGTCGCCCTGCCCCATTGGATCAGCGCCTATGCGGGGCGACGGTCCCCCTTCCCCTTCGGCGTGGACTCCCTGACCTTCCACCTCTTGGACGGCGTGATCAAGGTCTTTTTCTTCGTCGCTTACATCTGGATCATCTCCCGTTTCAAGGATATCCGCCGCGTCTTCCAGTATCACGGGGCCGAGCATAAATCCATCTTCGCTTACGAAGCCGGCCAGGAGTTGACCGTGGAGAACGCCCGCCCCTACTCGACCCTCCACCCCCGGTGCGGGACCTCCTTTATCCTCCTGGTCTTGGTCATCAGCATCCTCTTTTTTTCCGTCGTCTTTCCTTTTCTGCCCAAGATGACCGCCTTAAGCGGCTTCACCCGCAACGTTCTTTATGTCGGGTTCAAGATCCTGTTCATGATCCCTATCACCGGCCTGGCCTATGAGGCGATCAAGTTCTCCGGGAAAAAGGCCCACCTTATTTGGGTGCGTCCTTTGATCCTCCCCGGCTTGTGGCTCCAACGCCTGACCACCCAAGAACCAACGGACGATCAGCTTGAAGTGGCCTTGGCCGCCTTGAAAAGGGTCATCCTCCTGGAAGGCCGGACTCCCGGCTCCGAGGTGGTCTAAGGATCATTATGTGGCTGAAAAAACTTGAAGAAGTGGAGAAGCGTTTTCTCACCCTGGAGGAATCCTTAGGCGACCCGGAAGTCCATAAGAATCCCGCCCAATACCAGAAATGGGCCAAGGAACACGCCGGGCTGGCCCCCCTCATCACCGCCTATCGCCGTTACAAGGACCTGTCCCGTCAAGTGGAGGAAAACAAAGAACTCTTGGAAGATCCCGATCCGGAGATCCGGGAATTGGCCAAAAGCGAACTGGCCTCGGCCAAGGAAGAACTGGCCCGGACCGAGGAAGAGATCCGCATCCTCCTTTTGCCCAAGGACCCCAACGACGAAAAGAATACCTTCTTGGAGATCCGGGCCGGGACCGGCGGCGAGGAAGCGGCCCTTTTCGCCGCCGATCTCTTTCGCATGTACGCCAAGATGGCCGAAGGCAAGGGCTGGAAGGTGGAGGTGATGAGCGAGCACCCCACGGGGATGGGCGGATACAAGGAAATCATCGCCCTCATTGAAGGCAAAGGGGCTTACAGCAGACTCAAATACGAAAGCGGGGTCCACCGCGTCCAACGGGTCCCGGTCACCGAAACCCAAGGACGGCTGCACACCTCGGCCGTTACCGTGGCCGTCCTGCCCGAGGCGGAAGAGATCGATGTGGTCATTGACCCCGATGACCTGCGGGTGGATGTCTTTCGCTCCTCCGGTCCCGGCGGTCAGAGCGTCAATACCACCGACTCGGCCATTCGGATCACCCACTTGCCCACGGGTCTGGTGGTCACCTGTCAGGATGAAAAATCCCAGCACAAAAACAAGGCCAAGGCCTTGAAGGTCCTCAGGGCCCGGCTGCTGGACCTCAAGACCAGGGAGCAACAGGAAAAGATCTCCGAAGAACGAAAAAGTCAAATCGGCAGCGGCGACAGGAGCGAACGGATCAGGACCTATAATTTCCCCCAAAACCGGGTGACGGATCACCGCATCGGTCTGACCCTGTATCATCTCGATGCCATCATGGAAGGAAACCTGGACGAGATCATCGACCCCCTGATCGCCCACTTCCAGGCCGAGCAGCTCAAGGCCGGGGAAAACTGAAGACCATGGAAGGAACCGTTTCAGGGTTGAGCCCGGAGGGGGCGTCCGCTTTGTTTCCTCCTCCGCGGCCGGGATCGCCGTCCGTGCCCGGGCCGACCGTCCGCGAGGCCTTGATCTGGGGAATGACCCGCCTTAAGGAGGCCGAAGTCCCTGATCCGAGGTTGAGCGCCGAACTCCTCTTGGCCGAAGTGCTGGGGGTGGACCGTATCGCTTTGATCCTCGCCCCGGAGCGGCCCCTGGAGGACGCCCTTTGGGCGTCTTTTCAAGAAAAGATCCAAAGGCGCTCCAAGCACGAACCCATCGCTTATCTCACCGGGAAAAAGGAATTCTGGTCCTTGACCTTTCAGGTGAACCCTTCGGTCTTGATCCCCAGGCCGGAAACGGAATTGTTGGTGGAAACGGCCCTTTCCCTGCCCTGGCCCGAAGGAGAAAGCAAGACCGTTTTGGAATTGGGAACCGGCTCGGGGGCGGTGATCATCAGTCTCGCCCTCTCCCTTTCCCATCGGAAGGGCTTCCGATTCGTGGCCACCGATGTCTCTCCCGAGGCCTTGGCCGTTGCCCGGCAAAACGCCAAAAACCATGGAGTGGAAGAAAAGATCCGCTGGGTCATAGGGGATTGGCTTTCTCCGTTCACCTCCCAGAGGAGATGGTTCGATCTGATCCTCTGCAACCCCCCTTATGTGGCCGACGGGGAATGGAGCGCATTACCTCCATCGGTCCGGGACTTCGAACCTTGGACCGCCCTCCGGGGCGGAGCGGACGGATTGGCGGCGATCCGGAAGATCTTGGGCCGGGCGTCGGCCCAACTGAAGGTCGGCGGGTGGCTCCTCTTGGAAATCGGCGAGACCCAGGCGGAGGCCGTCCGGGAAGCGGCCGAAAAATATTCTTTTCACGCCATGGAAATCCTCAAGGATTATTCCGGGAAAAACCGCTTGTGGAAGGGGTGCTGTCATGGATAAGATCCGTATTCAAGGAGGGGTTCCTTTAAAAGGGAAGGTCATCCTCTCGGGCGCCAAAAACGCCGCCCTGCCCATCATGTCCGCCGCCCTTTTATGCGACGGTTGGTGCACCCTTTCCAATCTGCCCGTCTTACGGGACATCCAAACGGAAAAAAAACTCCTCGCCCACTTGGGGATCTCCTTGGACGAGGTCTCCCCCGACACCCTTCGCCTCAACGGCTCCCGCATCGATCGGTTTGAGGCGCCCTACGAGCTGGTCAAGACCATGAGGGCCTCCATCCTGGTTTTGGGACCCCTTTTGGCCCGCTTCGGAAAGGCCCGGGTCTCCCTGCCCGGAGGATGCGCCATCGGGGCCAGGCCGATCAACCTCCACCTCAAGGGACTGGAAAGGATGGGGGCGAAGATCGAACTGGAACACGGTTATGTCCTGGCCAAGGCCAGGCAGTTGAAAGGGGCGGAAATCGTTTTCGACATCCCCACGGTCACCGGCACCGAGAACCTGATGATGGCCGCCTGTCTGGCCAAAGGGAAGACGGTCCTCGCCAATGCAGCCAAAGAGCCGGAGGTGGTGGACCTGGCCAACTTTCTCCGGGCCATGGGCGCCCGCATCGAAGGGGCGGGATCGGATGTGATCACCGTCCAGGGGGTGACCGGCCTCAAACCGGCCGATTACCGGATCATGCCCGACCGCATCGAGGCCGCCACCTACCTGACCGCCGCCGGAATCACCGGTGGAGAAATCACCTTGGCCGACTATGACGGCTCCTTTCTGGAAACGGTCCTGGTCAAATTGCGCGAGGCCGGATTGGAAATCGTGCAGAAAAAATCCGGCCTGACCGCTTACGGACCGAAGAAGATCAAGAGCGTATCCCTGACCACCCGGCCTTATCCCGGTTTTCCCACGGATATGCAGGCCCAGTTCATGGCCCTCATGTGCCTGGGGGACAATACTTCCCTGATCAAGGAAACCATCTTCGAAAACCGCTTCATGCATGTCAGCGAGCTCCGGCGCATGGGAGCGGACATTCAAGTCTCCGGCAATCAAGCCGTGGTCAAAGGGGTCCGCAGGCTGTTGGGGGCCCCGGTCATGGCCACGGACCTGAGGGCCAGCGCTTCCCTGGTCTTGGCCGGGCTGGCTGCGGAAGGGACGACCGAAGTCTCCCGGGTGTATCACCTGGATCGAGGATATGAAGGCCTGGAAAAAAAATTGAAGGCCCTGGGCGCAAAAATCGAGCGCATCAAGGAGTCATAGGGTCTCCTTTGCCGGGTGGGAGCCCCGGCGGTAAAGGAAACATAAGGATCCTTTTTCAAAAGGACGGTGAAGGCAAAAAATCCGCCCCCTTTTACCGGGCTTTTCCTTATGGTCGGCCGTCGCCCGGCCGTCCCTTTGGTCGTTTCCTTGATGACGGGGCTGGCCCTGGGAGACCGGATCCCCGAACCCTTCCCCTCCTTGCTCCCCTGGCTGTGCCTGGCCCTCTTTTCCGCCTTATTTCTTCTCACCGCCCTTTTCCGTTCCTTGGCCCTATGGACCGGCTGCGCCTTCTTCTTGGTCACCGGTCTTTGTCTGACCACTTGGCTCTCCCCCAAGGCCCTTTCCCCCCCGGTCCCTTCCCATTTGTTGGGCGCCCCACAACGGTTGTCCGGAGAGATCCTCGAAGGACCCCGCCCTTTCCGGGATCGGGTGCGCTTCATCGTCCGTCTGACGGCTTATCAGGTCCAAGGTCGGGATTATCCCGCCCAGGGGAAGATCCTCTTGACCGTCAAGACACCCCCGCCCGCTTCCCTCCCCCTCAGCACCTTCATCCCCGGCGACCCGGTTCGGTTTGTCTGTTCGTTGGAGCCCGTTGAAGGCTACGGCAATCCCGGAGGATTTGACCCCAAACGGAATCTGGCCAGGCAAGGGATCAAGGTCCTGGGTTTCGTGGAAGACCCGGAACTGATCGTCCTCAGCGGGCCCAATCCCAGGCCCCGTTGGTTGAAGAAATTATCCATCCTCCGGCAACACGTCCTTCGCTGGATAGACCACCATGTCTCCTTCCCCGCCTCTTCCTTGGCCAGGGCCGTCTTGACCGGAGACCAAAGCCAAATCCCTCGGGAGATCCAGGAGGCCTATGCCCGGGCCGGGGTCTCCCATCTCCTGGCCTTTTCCGGCCTGAATCTCAGCCTGGTCGCCGGCTTCTCCTATTTCCTGTTCCGCTGGACGTTGAGCCTTTCCGAAAGACTCCTCCTCACCCTCAATGTCCGGAAATGGGCCTTGGTCGCCTCTTTTTTTCCGGTCTTCGCCTACGCCCTCTTGGCCGGCTTGAATCCCCCGGCGGTCCGGGCCTTCCTCATGGTGACCTTGGCCGTCCTGGCCCTCCTCCTCAGGCGCTATTCGGATCTGCTAAACAGCCTGGCCCTGGCCGCCCTGATCCTGCTCCTCATCGCCCCCGACGCCTTGTTCGGACCTTCCTTTCAGTTATCCTTCACCTCCGTCTGGGCCATCGCCCATCTTTTGCCCCGCCTCTGGAATCCGGAGGATAAGCGGAATACCAACCGGCCCGGTCCCTTATACCGACTGGGTTATTATCTCTGGGGGACCTTCGCCATCTCCTTGGTCTGCCAATTGGCCACGGCCCCTTTGGTGATCCGGTGGTTTCACCAGGTCTCCCTCATCGGTCTGTTCAGCAACCTCCTCCTTGTCCCCTTAACCGGGGCCTTGATCACCCCCGTCGGACTTTTCGGCCTTATCGTCGCCCCCCTCTCCCCGGCCTTCTCTTCCTTGATTTTCTCCGTGATGGATGTCCTCCTTCGTTTCACCCTTTGGGCGGTTCAACTTTTCTCCTCTTTGCCCTTGGCCTACCTCTCCCTTCCCCGGCCCGCTTGGCCGGAAATCGCCTTGTTCTTCGTCTTTTTGACCCTGATTTTTCACCATCGGCAAACAACCCTTCGGGCCTTTTGGCTCCCCCTTACGGCAGGGGCGGTCCTGTTTTTCTATTTTCTTCCCCATCTCCAGGAGGCCATAGAGCGACCCCTTAGGGTCCACTTTCTGGATGTAGGACGGGGCAGCGCAGTCCTTCTTGAATTGCCCAAAGGGGAAAAGGTCCTCATTGACGGCGGGGGTTCCTTAAATCCCGATTTTGACCTGGGCGAACGGGTGGTGGCCCCTTTCCTTTGGTCCAAGAAGATCAGCCGCCTCGACCTGGTGGTTTTGACCCACCCCCACCCGGACCACTTGAACGGTCTGCCTTACATCCTTTCCCGCTTCCAGGTCAAGGAAGTCTGGAGCAACGGGGACCCGAACGATACCGACCCTTTTTTACGGTTCCGGGAATGGATCCAAAGAAAAAGGATCCCTTGGATTTGTCCTCTTTCGGATTACGCCCGCCCCTTCGGCGGCGGCCGCATCGAGGTACTCCAAAGCCCTTGCGGGGGAAAGGGTCCCTTCTTCGCCTCGACGCCATGGTCCTCTGAAAACAACCGTTCGTTGGTGTTGCGCATCGTCCAGGGACGAGAGGCCGTCCTCCTGCCCGCCGACCTTGAGGCCGAGGGAGAACAGGCCCTCCTGGCCCGTTCCCGGAATTTGCGCAGCCGCATCCTCCAGGTCCCGCACCACGGGAGTCTGACTTCGAGCACCGAGGGTTTCATCCGGGCCGTCCAACCCACATGGGCGGTCGTTTCTTCGAGATATTCCCCCCGATCTCCCTTGCCTCACCCTGAAATCATCAAACGGTATGAGCAAAGGGGGGTGAAAATCCTGCGGACGGACGAGGAGGGTTTAATCACCTTTACCTTGAAAAATGGAAGATGGGAGGTGGAAAGCCGGCGCCGCGGACGGATCACCGCCTTTTGAGGAGAGGTCTTTCACCGGTCAAAAAATCCCTGCTTCGCAACCGGCGGCCAAGGTCTTCCCCAGCTCCCGACAGCTGGAAAGGATCTCCGGCAGGACAGGGCCCCGGGCGATGACCGGTTCCTGGACCTTTTTGAATTGATAGCCGATGCAGATCCTCTCTATACCGGCCAGGGCCCCCCGCCCGTCGTTACCGGCGCTGATGAAAACGGCATAGGGCTTACGGAAGATGCGGGGGTGTCCCCGAAGTTTCTCGTATGTCCTGTCGAAGAGGTCCTTGACCGCCCCGGCCATATACCCGAAATATTCCGGAGAGCCGATGATCAATCCGTCGCAAAGGATGAGATCTTGTTCGTCCGTTTCCCAGGCCTTTTTAAGAAGGACGCGAACCCCTTCGATCTCCCTCGCCCCTTCGGCCACGGCCTCGGCCATTTTCTCTGTATTCCCCCCTTGAGAATGATAGACGATCAATAGGGTGATCATAAGGTCCCAAGCCTTTCTCGAAAGGTTTCCCCCCATCTCCTGCCTCTTCTTTGGGAGAGACGAATCCCGGGGGAAACCGCTTTTTCTCCTTGATTTCTTTGGTTCCTTTGGAACAAAATACCTTTCCCGGGCGGATGTCGGCCCGAGGATTCCGGAAGAACGGCTTATTCCGAAAAAAGGTAGGGCAAAAGAGGAAAGATGTAAAGGGAAAATGACCGAGGCCGCAGCCAAAAGATCCGAGCCCTTGTCACCGGAAAATCGCGCCCGCGCCTACGAACGGGCCAAACAAGGGACCTTGGTCCGCGCCGCAGCGACGGTGTTCATCTGGATCTTCGCCTTCGGCGCCTATCTGGCCGGTGTCATACAAGAAAAGCACATCACCGGCATCGGTCTCTCCGTCCTGTTTCTCCTTTTCATCAACCTCCCTTCCCTAATGATCTACCGCCGAGCCGCAAACCTGAAGACCTTTGAATTCGTCACCTATTTATTCAATTTGATCGAAGTCATCGGCTACACGGCGGTCATTTATTTTTTGGGAGGGATCAAGGCCCTGTACCTCAGCCCCATCTACGCCATTTTGATCAGCTACCTGGGAGTGATGGCCCCGCCCCGCTTCCCCTTTCTCGTGGCCGCTTTTTCCTCCCTGGCCCTCGGGACGACCGCCCTCCTGGAATACCTGGGGGTGTTGCCCTCCTTTGATCTGCATCACACGCCGCCCTACCCCCTCTGGAATCAAGGGGCCATCATCCTGGCCGTAAGCGCCACCTTTTTCGTCGTGGCCTTCTTGACCTCGACCGTTACCCGACAGGTCAGGAGAAGCCGGGAACAACTCCGCTATCAATACACCATGTTGTCCGAAAAGACCCGTCAACTGAGGCAAACCGAGCAGGAACTACGAAAGATCAAAGAAGAATTGGAAAACAGGGTCGAGGAAAGGACGGCGGAACTTCAGCAGGCCGTGGCCCGGCTGCGAGACGAGATTCAAGAAAGGGTCAAGGCTGAAGAGGAATTACGGAAAAACGAAGCCCGGTTCCGTCGTATCGTCGAATCCTCGCCTCTGCCGATGGGTCTCATCAACCCGGAAGGGGGCGTCGAATACGTCAATCCCCAATTCACCGAGACCTTCGGATTCACCGCCGCAACCGTCCCCTCCCTGGCCGAGTGGTTCCGATCCTCTTCCCGCCCCGCCTCTTCCTTGGCAGACCTCTTCCAGCGCTGGCGCACGGTGATGGAGGAGACCGCTCCGGCCCTCTTCAGTCCGGTCGTCTTCGAGGCCGACTTGACCTGCAAGGACGGCTCGGTGCGCACCGTGGAAATCCGCGGGGCCCCCATGGGCGAGCGGATATTGACCGTCTTCAACGACCTTACCGAACGCAAGGCCGCGGAAGAAGAACGCCGAAGGTTGGAAGGACAACTGCGGGAGGTACAGAAACTGGAAAGCCTGGGCATCCTGGCCGGAGGGATCGCCCACGACTTCAACAACCTGTTGTTGGCCATCCTGGGCAACGCCGATCTGGCCTTGCTGTCCTTACCGAACCCTTCCCCGGCCCGAGCGTATCTGGAAGACATCGTCCGCGCCTCCAAGCGGGCCGCCGATCTCTGCCAACAGATGCTGGCCTATTCGGGAAAGGGGCAATTTCAGGTCGGGCTGTACGACCTCTCGGAAATCGTCCGCGACATCGCCCAGATGATCGAGGTCTCCATTTCCAAGAAGGCGGTCCTCCGATATGTTTTCCCCCAGGACCTTCCCCCGGTGAAGGTCGACGCGACGCAGATGCAACAAGTGATCATGAACCTGATCACCAATGCCTCCGAGGCCCTGGGCGATCAGGAAGGACAGATCACCGTCTCCACCGGGGTCCAGCACTGCGACCAGGCCTATTTGGCCCATAGTTGTGCGCCCAACGATCTGCCGCCGGGACTTTATGTCTATCTCGAGGTTTCCGATACGGGGTGCGGCATGGATCAGGAAACCCAACAACGAATCTTCGATCCCTTTTTCACCACCAAATTCACCGGCCGGGGCTTGGGTCTGGCGGCGGTCTTGGGCATCGTCCGCGGCCATGGAGGGGCGATTCAGGTCTACAGCGAACCCGGGAAGGGAACCCGATTCAAGGTCTTGCTGCCGGCCCAGGAAGGGAAAGGACTCCCCCTGACCTCCTCCGCCCCTGACCTTGAGGATTTCAAGGGCGGTGGGACGATCCTTTTGGTGGACGACGACTTGCTGATCTGCCAAGTGGGGGGAACCATGCTCGAGCAACTGGGTTTTCAGGTCCTGACCGCCCACAACGGCAGTGAAGGGCTGAAGGTCTTCCGGGAGCGGATGGAGGAGATCCGTTGTGTCATCCTCGACCTGACCATGCCCGGACTGGACGGAGACGAGACCTTCCGACGCCTCCATCGGTTGAATCCCCATGTCCCGGTCATCCTTTCCAGCGGCTATAACGAACAGGAAGTCTATAGAAAATTCAACGGAGCCGGACCGGCGGGCTTTTTGCAAAAACCCTATACCCTGGCGGCCCTCAAGGAGGTCCTGGCCCGGGTCCTGCAAGAAGATCCCCGACCAGTATAAGGAGAGGAAGGAAAGATGAAAAAAATCGGACGTCTCCACGTCATTACCGACACCGTCCTCCAGGACCGCTTTTCCCATGAAGAATTGGCCGAGGCGGCCGTCGCCGGCGGGGCCGACACCGTTCAGTTCCGGCAGAAGACGGGGAGCACCCGGGAGATGATCGAAAGGGCCTGTCGAATGCAGGAGATCTGCCGCCGCTTCGGCGTGCCTTTTCTGGTGAACGATCGTTTGGACTGGGCTTTGGCCTGCCGCTCCGACGGGGTCCATCTGGGGCAGGACGATTTTCCCATCCCCCTGGCCCGGCAGATTTTAGGAAACGAGGCGATCATCGGCGGTTCGGCCGGCGATTTGGACGAGGCCCGCAAGTGTCTGCAAGAAGGGGCCGACTATATCGGGTTCGGCCCGGTCTTTCCCACCTCCTCCAAGGCGGACGCCGGACCGGCGGCCGGTCTGGATCTACTGGCCGAGGTGGTCCGGGAAATCCCCTTGCCCATCATCGCCATCGGCGGCGTCACCTGGGACAACCTGCCCCAAGTCCTTAGGACCGGCGTCCACGGCATCGCCGTCATCTCGGCCGTCTGCTGTCAAAAGGATCCCAAAGAGGCCGCGGCCCGCCTGCGCCGCCGCCTGGAGGCCGGTCCTCATGGTTGAACGGATCAAAGATGTCGGTGAATTCGGCCTCATCCGCCGAATCCGGGAACTGCTGGATCGCGAAGGCGTCTCTACACCCGGAGTGACCCTGGGCATCGGCGACGACACGGCCGCCTTCCTGCCCCGGCCGGGGTGCGAGATCCTCATCACTTGCGACAGCTTGGTGGAGGGCCGTCATTTCCTGCCCGATTGGATCACCTTCGAAGCACTGGGCCGTCGGGCCATGGTCCAGAACATCAGCGACATCGGGGCCATGGGAGGCAGGCCCTTATACGCCTTGGTTTCATTGGGTCTGAAAGAAGACCTGCCCCTGGAAAAAATTGACGACCTCTACCGGGGTTTTCTGAAGGAGCTGAATCCCTTTCAGGCCTCCATCATCGGAGGCAATCTGACCCGCTGCGGGGCCGAACTGTTCATCGACATCACCCTCATCGGCGAAGCGGAACAAGGCAAGACCCTTAAACGCGGCGGGGCGCGAAAGGGCGATGCCCTTTTGGTCAGCGGCTGTCCCGGCAGGGCCGCGGCCGGCCTCGACCTCCTCTTACACCGTCCCGACGATCCCCGTCTCAAGGACCACCCCCTGGTCCGTGCCTATCAGACCCCGACCCATCGGGCCCGCTTGGGGGAAAAGGTGGCCCGCGCCGGATGGGCCACGGCCATGATCGATATAAGCGACGGCTTCCTGGGGGATCTGGGACACATCTTGAGCGAAAGCCGAGTGGGGGCCCGCCTTTTCCCCGAACGATTTCCCATCCCTCAGGAGCTCAAAGAGGCGGCAGAAGAACTGGGGAGGAATCCCTTGGCCTTTTTCCTGGGCCCCAGCGACGATTACGAGTTGATCATTACCTGTCCCCCTGAAAACGCGGAAAAGATCCTGGACCTGGGAAAGGCATTGGATCCCCCGGTCTCCTTGACCGTGGTCGGAGCAATCAACGACCGTCCGGAGGTCATCACCTTGGCGGCCGGGGATGGAACCGAAACCCCCGTCTCCTTAGGAGGATGGGATCATTTCCTGGAAAAGACTCGAAGGAGAAAAAATGGTTGAACGTTCCCTGGCCGAACAGGCCGCCGACGATCTGTGCCGCATCCGTGAAAACAGGCCGTTGATTCACAACATCACCAATTATGTGGTCATGAATGTCACAGCCAACGCCCTTCTGGCCCTGGGGGCCTCGCCGGTCATGGCCCACGCCCTCGAAGAAGTGGAGGAAATGACTTCCCTGGCCCGGGCGCTGGTCTTGAACATCGGGACCTTAAGCCCTTCCTGGATCGAGGCCATGATCAAGGCCGGGAAAAGGGCCCGGGCCTTGGGTCTACCCGTCGTCCTCGATCCCGTAGGGGCCGGGGCGACCAGGCTTAGGACCGAAACGGCCCGCCGAATCATTGAAGAGGTGAGGCCGCAGGTGATCCGGGGCAACGCCTCGGAGATCCTTGCCTTGATCGGCCCTTTGGAGGGGCGGGGCGCGACCAAAGGGGTGGACTCGATCCATGCCCCGGAAGAGGCCGCCGCAGGGGCCCGACAAAGCGCAAAGGCGTTGAAGACCGTCCTGGCCGTCACCGGTCCGACGGATTGGGTGACCGACGGGGAACGCCTAATTCGGGTGCAAAACGGACACGAAATGATGGGACGCATCACCGGCAGCGGTTGTACGGCCACGGCCTTGATCGGGGCCTTTTTGGCCGTAAACAACGATCCCCTTTCGGCCGCCGTCGGGGCTCTGGCCTGTTACGGTTTGGCCGGAGAGACGGCCGCCCTTAAGGCCGAAGGGCCGGGGACCTTCCAGGCGGCGATCCTGGACGCCCTTTACCAAATGGAGGAGAACACCCTGCGAGCCAAGGCCCGGATAGAAAGGGATTAGAGGGCCCACCATTCCAAGGAATAGATCGGCCCTTTCTTTGTTCTTCATCTTATCCCGAGACCCCCTTCACCAAAAAGGTCTTCTGTCGGCATACCTCGCCGAAAACCCTTTTTTTCGGATGGTGCGGCGTATATTTTTTATGGACTTTTGGCGCGATCTATGTTTAATTTAATGTTTTTCAACGAAAAAAGTGATGGATACCCTGACCGACATCGTGCAAAGGTTTTTAAACCAATCGGAGGCCGAACGGCGGTTGTCCGATCGTACCCTCACGGCCTACGGACGGGACCTTAAGGAGTTTTTGACCTTCCTGCCCCAAAAAGGGGCCGAGCACCCCTCCGCTTTGGAACCGGCGTTGATCCGAGACTTTTTGGCCTCCTTACACAAGAAAAACAAGAAAAGCACCGTGGCCCGGAAGATCGCCGCCCTCCGTTCCTGTTTCGGATACGCCCAGAAGGAGGGCTGGCTGAAGGAAAACCCCATGATCCGCATCCGGACCCCCAAGGCGGAAAAGGCCATCCCTCCCTACCTTTCGGAAAAGGAGGTGGAGTTCCTGCTCCAGGAGCCGGAGGAGGTGGACTGGTTGCATCTGCGGGACCAGGCCTTTTTGGAATTGTTTTACGCCTCGGGACTCCGCCTCGGAGAATTGTCCACCTTGCGCTGGGAAGATCTGGATCTTTCCGTCGGTCTGGTGCGGGTAACCGGAAAAGGGGGTAAGGAGCGGGTGGTGCCTGTGGGGCGCAAGGCCATAGAGGCCCTGGAGCGCTATAAGGAGGGGGTAAGGAGGGCCGCCGAAGGCGGGGAAATCCAAATGATGGATGGGGAGGCCGTGTTCTTGAACCGCCTGGGGCGGCGCATCAGTGACCGCTCCATCGCCCGGCGGCTGAAAAAGAGGGTCCTTAAAGGGCATCTTTCCCCGGCCGTAAGCCCCCATGCTCTGCGGCACAGTTTCGCCACCCATCTCCTCAACGCCGGCGCCGACTTGAGGATCGTCCAGGAACTGTTGGGGCACGCCTCGTTATCGACCACTCAAAAATACACCCATGTCAGCCTCAGCCGACTGTTGGAGGTGTATCAAAAGGCCCATCCAAGGGGATGATAGGATGTTTACGGGGACCACGATATTGGCTTTGCGTCATCAAGGGCGGGTGGTCGTCGCCGGAGACGGTCAGGTGACCTTGGGACAGACGGTGATGAAGCACAAGGCCCGGAAGATCCGCCGCCTCTATCACGACCGCATCCTTACCGGTTTTTCCGGGGCCACGGCCGATGCCTTGACCCTTTTTGAAAAGCTGGAAGCCAAGCTGGAACAATTCAACGGCAACCTGACCCGGGCGGCCGTGGAAATGGCCAAGGATTGGCGGACGGACAAGGTCCTGCGACGCCTCGAGGCCTTGCTCTTGGCGGCGGATAAGGACCATATCCTGATCCTTTCCGGCAGCGGTGATGTCATGGAACCCGACGAAGAGGTGGCGGCCATCGGTTCCGGCGGTCCCCTGGCCCTGGCCGCGGCCAAGGCCCTGCTCCGGCATTCCCAACTGCCCGCGGCCGACATCGCCCGGGAGGCCATGCAGATCGCCGCCTCCCTGTGCATCTACACCAACGAAGAGATCGTCTTGGAGGAGTTGTAGTTTGGAAAAAGGACATCTGACGCCCAGGGAAATCGTCTCCGAATTGGACAAATATATCGTCGGTCAGGATGCGGCCAAAAGGACGGTGGCCATCGCCTTGCGCAACCGGTGGCGCAGGCAGCAGGTACCGGAACCGATACGAGACGAAATCGCCCCGAAAAACATCATCATGATCGGCCCGACCGGCGTGGGCAAGACGGAGATCTCCCGCCGCCTGGCCAAACTGGCCCAGTCTCCGTTTCTCAAGGTCGAGGTGACCAAGTTCACCGAAGTGGGCTATGTCGGGCGAGATGTGGAATCCATGATCCGGGACCTGACCGAGTTGGCCGTCAATATGGTCAAGGCCGAGGAAAAACAAAAGGTCCTCTCCAAGGCGCGGGAGATCGCCGAGGAAAGGCTCCTCGACCTGCTCCTGCCGCCCAAAAACGAGCCGTCCAAGGTCGAGGAAACCCCGGGCCAAGACAAGATCTTGGAGGTCGTCCGCCGTCCCGGCAACGAACCCTTGTCCACCCGGGAAAAACTCCGCAGTCTCTTCCGGGAGGGGAAGCTGGACGAGCGCTATGTGGACATCGAGATCAGCCAACGCACCATCCCCATGGTCGAGATCTTTTCCACGGCGGGCATGGAGGAGCTGGACTTCAATCTCAAGGACATGTTCGGCAACCTCTTCCCCAAAAAGACCAAGAAGCGCAAGGTCAAGGTGCCCGAGGCCTTCGAAATCCTGGTCCAGGAGGAATCCCAGCGTCTGATCGACATGGACAAGGTCACCGAGGAGGCCCTCCGGAAAGTGGAACAGACGGGGATCATCTTCCTGGACGAGATCGACAAGATCGCCGGACGGGGTTCCAGCCACGGACCGGATGTCTCCCGGGAAGGGGTGCAACGGGACCTCCTGCCCATCGTCGAAGGGTCCACGGTGACCACCAAATACGGGATGGTCCGGACCGATCACATCCTCTTCATCGCCTCCGGGGCCTTTCACAACTCCAAGCCTTCGGATTTGATCCCGGAACTGCAAGGCCGTTTTCCCATCCGGGTGGAGCTGCATTCCTTGACCCAGGAGGACTTCATCCGCATCCTGACCGAACCCGAATCGGCCCTGATCCGGCAATACAGCGAGTTGTTGAAGACCGAGGGGATCGAGTTGACCTTTCTGCCGGAGGCGGTGGCCGAAATCGCCCGGATCGCTTACGAGGTCAACCAGCGCACGGAGAACATCGGGGCCCGACGGCTGCACACCATCATGGAAAAGCTTCTGGAGGAGTTGTCCTTCGAGGCCCCGGACCTCCCCCGAAAGAGCTTTGTCATAGACGCCGCCTATGTCCGCAACCGACTGGCGGCCATCGAAGAGAATGAGGACTTGAGCCGGTACATCTTGTAACCGTCCGGAACGGAAAGAAGCTTATTCCCTTAAGGCCGAAAGGTGACGCCATGAGTCAGGAAAACGAACGCCCCGGTCGTCCGGAAACGGCCTCCATCCTCATGGAGGCCTTGCCCTACATCCGCCGCTTCTATCAACAGACCATGGTCATCAAATACGGCGGTCACGCCATGGTGGATGAACAATTGAAGACCAGCTTCGCCAAAAGCGTGGTCTTGATGAAATACATCGGCCTTAATCCCGTCATCGTCCACGGCGGGGGCCCCCAGATCAAGAGCGTCCTGGACCGGATGCACATCACCTCCCAGTTCGTCCAGGGGGTCCGGGTCACCGACAGCGAGACCATGGATGTGGTGGAGATGGTCCTGGGCGGCAAGGTCAACAAAGAGATCGTCCACCTTATCAATCAGCACGGAGGCAAGGCCATCGGCCTGAGCGGCAAGGACGGCCGGCTCCTCCTGGCTCAGAAGATGAAACTCTTCAAGAGCCGCGGGCCCGACGACCCGCCGGAGCTGATCGACATCGGTATGGTCGGTGAGGTGGTCGAGGTCAATACCGAGGTCATCACCACCCTGGAGGACCACCATTTCATCCCGGTCATCGCCCCTATCGGAGTGGGCAAAGGAGGCCGGACCTACAACATCAACGCCGATCTGGTGGCCGGCAAGGTGGCGGCGGCCCTCAAGGCCCAGAAGCTCATCCTCCTCACCGATGTGGAAGGGGTCAAGGACAAGGACGGACGCCTGATCTCCACCTTGAACCGAAAGGACATCCCCCGCCTGATCGAAGACGGGACCATCTCCGGGGGCATGATCCCCAAGGTCAACTGTTGCCTGGAGGCCCTGGCCGGAGGGGTGGAAAAGGCCCATATCATCGACGGCCGGGTGGAAAACGCCGTCCTTTTGGAACTCTTTACCGACCGAGGGGTGGGGACGGAAATCACCTGAAAACCCGCAGGGTCGGCTGTATTCCCCCGGGGGAAGAGAGGGGCCGCCGACGGTGGATCCCCGGTGAAAGGAAATCGTATGAGCACAGAAAAGACCATTCAAGACATCGTAGCCCGGGCCGATCGGGTCCTGATGCATACCTATGCCCGAACGCCGGTGGCCTTTGTCAGGGGAGAGGGCTGCCGGCTGTGGGATCAAGAGGGCAAGGTCTATCTGGATTTTCTGGCCGGCATCGCCGTCACCGCCCTGGGCCATGGCCATCCCCGGGTGACGGAAACCCTACGGAACCAGGCGGGCAAGCTCCTGCACACCTCCAACCTCTATCACATCGAAAATCAGATCGCCCTGGCCGAACGGTTGACGGAGCATTCTTTTGCCGACAAGGTCTTCTTTTGCAACAGCGGCACCGAGGCCAACGAAGGGGCCATCAAATTGGCCCGTCGCTACGCCTCGGAAAAATACGGGCCCCACAAAACAACCATCTTGGCCATGTTCAACAGTTTTCACGGGCGGACCCTGGGATCCCTCTCGGCCACGGGACAGGAAAAGTTCCGCAAAGGCTTCGGCCCTTTACTGCCCGGTTTTTCCTTCGTCCCCTTCAACGACCTCAAGGCCCTGGACCAGGCCTGGGACGATTCGGTCTGTGCGGTTATGCTCGAACCGGTTCAGGGGGAAGGCGGCGTCCGCGTCCCGGACCCGGACTATCTGAAAGAAGTCAAGCGGCGCTGCCGGGAACGGGAGGCCCTCTTGATCTTGGACGAGGTCCAGACCGGCCTGGGCCGGACCGGAACCCTCTTTTGTTATGAGCAATTCGAAACCCAACCGGACATCATGACCCTGGCCAAGGCCCTGGGCAACGGCCTGCCCATCGGCGCCCTTCTGGCCACCGACGAAGCGGCCTCGGCCTTTCAGCCGGGCAACCATGCCGCCACCTTCGGCGGGAATCCTTTGGTCACCGCCGTGGCCGAAACGGTCCTCTCCGAGCTCCTCAAAGAGGGCTTTTTGGCCGAGGTCCGGGACAAAGGGGTTTATTTCAAAAAAAGATTAGGGGAGTTGAAAGAAAAATTCCCCCTGATCCAAGAGGTTCGGGGGTTGGGTCTCCTCCTCGGCCTGGTCCTGGACCGGCCGGGGAAACCCTATGTGGACGCCTGCCTGGCTAAGGGCTTTCTGATCAATTGTACCCAGGAGACGATCCTCCGCTTCGCCCCGCCCTTGATCGTCAGTCAAGGGGAGATCGATGCCTTGATCGAGGTCCTGGAGGAAGTGTTCAAGGAACTGTCATGAGCAAAAGGGATTTTCTCAAGGTCTCGGACCTGACGGCCCGGGAGATCGAAAACCTCTGGAAGAGGAGCCAGGCCTTTAAGGCGGGAAAGGTCAAAGGCCGGCCTTTGGCGGGAAAGACGGTGGGGCTGCTCTTCGAGAAACCTTCCACCCGCACCCGGGTGTCCTTCGAAGCGGCGGTCATCGAAACCGGAGGCCATTCCCTGTTCCTCAGCGGCCGGGACACCCAATTGGCCCGCAACGAGCCGCTGAAGGATACGGCCCGAGTCCTGTCCCGCTACCTCCAGGCCTTGGTGGTGCGCACCTTCGCCCAGGAGACCTTGGAGGAGTTGGCCCGCTGGTCCACCATCCCGGTGATCAACGCCTTAAGCGATCTCCATCACCCGGCCCAGGTCTTGAGCGACCTCTTCACCGTCTGGGAACGGAAAGGGACCCTCCAAGGATTGAAGGTGGCCTGGGTGGGAGACGGAAACAATGTGGCCCACTCCTGGATCGAGGCGGCCTGTCTCTTTCCTTTTGAGTTGTTTTTGGCCTGTCCCGAGGGTTACGATCCCCAGGCCGAGATCTGGGACCGGGCCCGAAAGACGGCTGGAGACCGGATCCATCTCACCCGCGACCCCTTTGAGGCCGTAAAAGGGGCCCAGGTGGTCAATACCGATGTCTGGGCCAGCATGGGTCAGGAAGCCGAGGTGGCTGAACGGGTGCGCGTCTTTCGGCCTTATCAAGTGAACGAAACACTCCTGGCCGCGGCCGCTCCGGATTGCCTCGTCCTCCATTGCCTCCCGGCCCATCGGGGGGAAGAAATCACCGACGAGGTCTTGGAAGGTCCGAGGTCGGTGGTCTTCGATCAGGCGGAGAACAAGATGCACCTGCACAAGGCCTTGTTGGAATTTTTGCTGGTCAAGCCGACGAAGGACCGGCGTTAGTGACAGGAGACGATTGATAAGCCTCCCCCTGCGGCGGATAAGCGCGAAAAATTGAGGGGGACCCATGGAGAAGGGAGAAGAACAAAGCATGAAGATCGTCCTTGCCTATTCCGGGGGATTGGACACCTCGGTGATCTTGAAATGGCTTCAGGAAACTTACCAAGCGGAGGTCGTGGCCTTTTCCGCCGACCTGGGACAGGAGGAAGATTGGCCGGCCGTGGAACACAAGGCCCTCCAAACCGGCGCCTCCCGATTCGTGGTCAAGGATTTAAAGGAGGAATTCGTCCGGGATTATGTCTTTCCCGCCTTCCGGGCCAATGCCGTGTATGAAGGGCATTACCTCCTGGGGACCTCTCTGGCCCGGCCGATCATCGCCAAACACCAGGTGGAGGTGGCCGAGGCCGAAGGGGCCACGGCGGTCAGTCACGGTGCAACGGGTAAAGGCAACGACCAGGTCCGGTTCGAATTGACCTACCTAGCCTTAAACCCCGGCCTCAAGATCATCGCCCCCTGGAGGGAATGGGACTTGAATTCCCGTTCCTCCTTGATCGCCTATGCCCAAAGGCACGGCATACCCGTACCGGTCACCCCGGAAAGACCCTACAGTTCCGACGCCAACCTCCTGCACATCAGTTACGAGGGGGGCATTTTGGAAGACCCTTGGAGGGAACCTCCGGAAGACATGTTTCAAATGACCGTCTCTCCGGAGAAGGCCCCGGATCAACCGGAATATGTGGAAATCCGTTTCGAAAAAGGGGACCCTGTGGCCGTAAACGACCGGACCATGGCTCCGGCGGAACTGCTGGCCTTCTTGAACCGACTGGGAGGCCGCCACGGCATCGGCCGGGTGGATTTGGTGGAAAACCGCTATGTAGGCATGAAGTCCCGCGGCGTTTATGAAACGCCGGGGGGGACCTTGATCCGGGTGGCCCACCAAGCCGTCGAGTCCCTGACCTTGGACCGTGAGGTCCTGCACCTCCGCGACGCCCTCATTCCCCGTTATGCGGAGATGATCTATTACGGCTACTGGTTTTCTCCGGAACGGCGGTTGCTCCAGGCCTTGATGGATGAAGCCCAGGCCGGCGTCTGGGGAACGGCCCGCTTGAAACTCTATAAAGGCCAGGCCGTCGTCGTCGGCCGCCGGTCGGACAAGTCCTTATATCGCCCGGAGTTCGCCACCTTCGAAGAGGACGAGGTCTACCGTCAGAAGGACGCCGAAGGATTCATCCGCCTCAACGGCCTGCGCTTGAAGATCCGAAGGTTGATCGAAAAATCGTGAAAGGGGTCGATGTGCTCCGACTCTTCCTTCGGGACTCGGACCGCGTATCTTGCGAGCCCCCTTCACGAGACCCGCTTCACCAAGGAGCAAGGTCCGGTCGGCCTGTTTCCAAGAGGCGAAGATGGATGTAAACGAACGGAAACCGCGGGAGACAGATTGAGGTCATGGCCGAAAAACGCCCTCGGGGAAAAAACACCGCCAAGCCCTGGTCCGGCCGTTTTTCCGAAGGGATGGACCCCCAGGTGGAGGCCTTCGCCAATTCCATCCCTTTTGATTATCGCCTCCTGCCTTATGACTTGACGGGCAGTCTGGCCCATGTGCACATGTTGGCCCGGCAGGGGATCGTTTCCCGGGCGGAAGCCCGAAAGATCCGCTCCGGCCTGTTGCAGATCCGAAAGGAATGGGAGGCCGGAAAGCTCACCTTTCCCCTCGAAGACGAAGATGTGCACATGTTCGTGGAAAAAAGGCTGACCGAGAAGATCGGCCCCACGGCTGGAAAACTCCATACCGCCCGCAGCCGCAACGACCAGGTGGCCCTGGATCTTAGGCTCTATCTTCGGGATCAAATCGACACCTTAAAAGAAAACCTGCTGGCCTTGCAGCAGAGGCTCCTGGAAAAGGCCAAGGAGGTGGGGGAGTTGATCTTGCCCGGATACACCCATCTGCAACGGGCCCAACCGGTCCTCCTCGGTCACCACCTCTTGGCCTATTTGGAGATGTTCTGTCGGGACCAAGAGCGGTTCAAGGAGATCCGAAAAAGGGTCAATGTCCTGCCCTTGGGCAGCGCCGCCCTGGCCGGGACCTCCTTTCCCATCGACCGCTCCTTTGTCGCCCGGGAACTGGGCTTCGAGGCGGTCTCGGCCAACAGCATGGACGCCGTCAGCGACCGGGACTTTGTGGTCGAATTCCTGGCCGCCGCTTCCATCTTGATGATGCATTACTCCCGGATGGCCGAAGAGTTGATCCTTTGGTCCACCTCCGAATTCGATTTCATTGAAATCGGCGACGCCTACTGCACCGGCAGCAGCATCATGCCCCAAAAGAAGAACCCCGATGTGCCGGAACTGATCCGGGGAAAGACCGGTCGTGTTTACGGGCACCTGTTGGCCTTGTTGACCACATTAAAGGCCCTGCCCTTGGCCTACAACAAGGACCTGCAGGAAGACAAGGAACCCCTTTTCGATGCGGTGGAGACGGTGATCCTAAGCACCCGTATCCTCTGCGGCCTTTGGTCCCAGATCCGGTTTAAAGGCGAACGGATGCGTCGGGCAGCCGAAGACGGCTATCTTTTGGCCACCGATGTGGCCGACTATTTGGTAAAAAAAGGATTGGATTTCCGGACGGCTCACCGGGTGGTCGGGCAATTGGTCATTAGCGCCCTGAAAAAGGGGATGCCTTTAAAGGCCTTCTCCTTGGAAGAGCTGAAAGGTTTTCATCCGGCCTTTGCCGAAGATGTCCGGAAGGTGATGAACTTGGAAACGGCCATGGCCCGAAGGGATTCTTTCGGAGGGACGGCGCCGCGGCGGATGCGTGAGGCCATCCGCGCCATGGAGAAACGGTTATGTACTTTGTGATGAATCGCCGAAAGGCGGGAGGGCTGGTCCTTTTTTTGGCCTTGTTTCTTTTACCGGCCTGTGGGAAAAAGGCCAATCCCGTCATACCCGAAAAGACCGTCCCCCAAAAGGTGGAGCGGATCCATTACCGGGTTCAAGAAGGGACCTTGGTCCTTTATTGGGCCGTCCCCAAACAAAATACCGACGGAAGCCCTTTAACCGATCTTAAGGGTTTTTCTTTGACCCGGGGAGATTGGCCGACGAAAGACCTCTGTCCCACCTGCCCGCCGCCGTTCAAAGAGACCTTCATGATCGACCTCAAAGGACCGGTTCAGCCGGACTTGGACATCGGGGCCGATCAAGTCCGTTTGCGCCTGCGGGAACTTAAGGCGGGCTCTACTTATTTCTTCCAGGTCAAAGCCGTAAGCCGAAGAGGGGCTGAGAGCGAACCCTCCCCGACCCTACAGATCTCTTGGGAGATCCCCTTTGCACCGCCCCAGGGCCTCGAACTCCTTCCCGATCCCCAGGGGCTGAAGATTTCCTGGAAGCCTTCCACCGCCCTTGTGGACGGGTCAAAGCCGGAAAGACCGGCCCTTTACCTGTTGGAAAAGAAGGTGGACCAAGGGCCCTGGGAAGTTTTGGGCGGGGGACCCCTTTCGGTTACCACCTTCACCGATACGGGGTTAAACGAGAAGACCACCTATACCTACCGGGTCAAGGCCTTGCGACAGGTTGGGGGTTTTGTCTTGGAGAGCGAAGCCTCCGGGGAAAAGGAAACGGTATACCTCCGTCCCTTCCCGCCGCCGGCGGTCCAGGACCTGGTCGTGTTCTCCACGCCCGCCGGGGTGGAATTGCGCTGGCAGGGGATCGAAGGCGTCTCCCTGGCCGGGTATCATGTTTATCGGAGGCAGAAAAACGAAAAGACCGCCCGCCGATTGACGGCTGCACCGCACCAGGACACTGTCTATGAAGACGGTAAAATCACTCGAGGCGAAACCTATGTCTATTCCGTGTCGGCCGTCGGCCCCGCTCCCACCTTTTTGGAAGGGACCCGTTCCAAGGAGGTGGAGATCACGGTGAGTCCCTGACGCGGCCCATACCGGTCTCAACCGTTTGGAAAAAGGACCACAACCAAAATGGATTAACGGGGTTTGGCCATGCATTATTTCCGTTATAAAAACAACCGACTCCATGCCGAGGGCGTCCCGGTGGAGACCATAGCCGCCGAAATCGGGACCCCCTGTTACCTTTACAGCAAGGCTACTTTGGAACGCCATTACCTGGCCTTTGAGCGGGCCTTTGCCGGCATCCCCCATTTGATCTGTTACTCCCAAAAGGCCAATTCCAACCTGGCCATACTGCACCTTTTCGGAAGACTGGGAGGCGGCACGGATATCGTCTCCGGCGGAGAACTGTATCGGGCCTTGAAGGCCGGGATTCCGCCGGAGCGGATCGTCTATTCCGGGGTGGGCAAGACCGAAGAGGAAATCCGCTTCGGTCTCAGCAAAAACATCCTCCTCTGGAATGTGGAATCGGCCGAGGAATTGAAGGTGATCAATGAAATCGCCGGTCAGATGCGCCGGAAGGCCCCCATCAGCCTCCGGGTCAATCCGGACATCGATCCCAAGACCCATCCCTACATCGCCACGGGTCTTAAAAAGAACAAATTCGGAATCGACATCCGCCGTTCCTTGGAGGAATATCGCCTGGCCGCCGAACTCCCCCACCTTGAGGTGGTGGGGGTGGATTTTCATATCGGTTCCCAATTGACGGCCGTCCAACCCTTTTTGGCCGCCATCCAAAAGGTGAAGAACCTGATCCGGGAGTTGCAGCACCTGGGGATTTCCGTGCGGTACTTGGATCTGGGCGGCGGCCTGGGTATCACCTATGACCAAGAGACCCCGCCCCACCCCAAAGAATACGGGCGGGAGGTGCTGCGGGAGTTGGGTGGCCTGCCGTATACCTTGATCCTGGAACCCGGCCGGGCCCTGGTGGGTAATGCCGGGATTTTAGTGACCAAGGTCCTTTATCTCAAGGAGGGGGAAGAAAAAAATTTTATCATCGTCGATGCCGCCATGAACGACCTCATCCGTCCTTCCCTGTACGGGGCCTTTCACCAGATCCGGCCCGTACGCCGCAGCCGCCGCACCCCGATCATAGCCGATGTGGTCGGCCCCATCTGCGAGAGCGGAGATTTTTTGGGCAAGGACAGGGAACTGCCTGCCCCGCGTCCCGGCGAGCTGTTGGCGGTGATGAGCGCCGGGGCCTACGGCTTCGTCATGAGCAGCAATTACAATTCCCGGCCCAGGGCGGCGGAAGTCCTGGTCATGGGTGATCGCTTTGAAGTGGTGCGCCGGCGGGAGACCTACGCCGACCTGATCGGTCCGGAAAGGATACCCCGATCCCTTCAAGGAAAGAAAAGACGGGAGGGAAAAGAGCGATGCTGACCGTGACCAAAATGAGCGGATCGGGCAACGATTTCATCCTGATGGACAACAGGGACGGGAAGGTGTCCGAGGCGGAGATGCCCGACCTGGTCCGGGCCTTGTGCCGCCGGAGGGTCTCGATCGGGGCGGACGGGATGATCTTTATCGTGCCTTCAAAAACCTACGACTTTCGTTGGCGCTTTTTCAACGCCGACGGCAGCGAGGCGGAGATGTGCGGCAACGGCGGCCGATGCGCGGCCCGGTTCGCCCGGGAAAAAGGGTTCGCCGGAAAGGAAATGGTCTTTGAAACCCTGGCCGGCCCGATCCGGGCCTGGGTGACAGGTTCCGCGGTCAAGCTCCAGTTGACCCGGCCGGGACCGCCCGTCCTCGATCAGTGTCTGGAACTTCCCGACCGACGCCTGGCCTATGATTTCATCAACACCGGCGTCCCCCATGTCTTGATTCGCGTACCCGATATCGAAAAGGCCGATGTGTCCGGACTGGGTCCGATCATCCGCTATCACGAACGATTCCGGCCGGCCGGGACGAATGTCAATTTCGTTCAGATCAAGGAGGACGGCCTCCTCTGGATCCGCACCTACGAACGGGGGGTGGAGGGGGAGACCCTGGCCTGCGGCACCGGATCGACGGCGGCGGCCGTTTCGGCCTTTTTGAAAAAGGAACTGCCTTCCCCCGTGCGGGTCCGGACCCGAGGAGGGGAAATCCTGACCGTCCATCTGGAAGGTACACCCGGCCAAAAGGTTATTGAAGTTTATTTGGAAGGAGAGGTCCGCCTGGTCTTCGAAGGGACGGTCTTCAAAGAGGCCTTGTCTTAAAAAACCTCTCCTTCCCTTTCGCTTCACCGGAACCGAAGCAAAAAGGTGTTTAAGGAAAGGAGGTACGTATGATCCGAGTCATCGTCGCCGGTGTGGGCGGCCGTATGGGCGGCCGTATCGCCCAGCTCATTCGGGAATCGGAAGACCTGGTCTTGGCCGGGGCCTTCGAGCGGTCCGATCACCCCTTTGTCGGAAAGGACTTGGGGGAATGTCTGGGCCTGGGGAAAACAGGGATCTTCGTGGCCCCCGCCCTGCGGGAAGTGATCGAAAAAGGAGAGGTGGTCATTGATTTCACCGCCCCGGGTGCTTCCTTGGAAAACCTGCGGACGGCCGCACAGGCCGCCAAACCCATGGTCATCGGCAGCACCGGATTCACCGCCGCCCAAATGGAAGAGATCCGCTTTTTATGCCGATCTCTCCCCTGTGTTTTGGCCCCCAACATGAGCGTGGGGATCAATGTCTTGCTCAAGGTGGTGGGGGAGATGGCTCGCATCCTGGGCGAAGGCTTTGACCTGGAGATCATCGAGGTCCATCACAACCTCAAGAAGGACGCCCCCAGCGGGACGGCCCTCAAGCTGGCCCAAGTCCTGGCCGAGGCCCGCTCCTTGGACCTGGATCGGGCGGCGGTCTACCAAAGGAAAGGGATCATCGGGGAGAGGAAGCCCCAGGAAATCGGCATCCAGACCTTGCGCGCCGGAGACATCATCGGCGAACACACGGTCCTGTTCGGGGGGTTGGGGGAGCGGATCGAGGTCATCCATCGGGCCCACAGCCGGGACACCTTTGCCCGGGGGGCCTTGCGGGCGGCCCGTTGGATCATCGGGCAACCGAACGGGCTGTACGACATGCAGGACGTCTTGGGACTCAAGTCCTAAAGCCCTTCGGCTTTTTATCCGATAACAAAGAAAGGGCCGATCCCCTTCCGGTCCCTGCGTATTTGGGTTGCATCGTTGCCCAAGATCCGTTATCCTAAGGGGTAAAGAAGGGACCAAAGGCGGGGAAGAGACGCAAAGGCAAGGGATGACGGGAAAAGAGGTCTTCATCGGTCTGGGCTCCAACCGAGGGGATAAAAAAAAAATTGCCTCGAGGCCTTGGAGCGGTTGTGCCTGGACCCCGGGCAAATGGTGCTCCGTTGTTCCTCTTGGTACTTAAGCGAACCGATCGGGCTGGACGATCCCGAGTGGTTCATCAACGGCGTCGTCTGGGTGACGACCGATCTCAGCCCCCTCGAATTGTTGCGCCGCCTACTGGCCATTGAGACCCGGATGGGGCGGAAACGGACCGTCAAGTGGGGGCCGCGAATCATTGATTTGGATCTTTTGGCCTTTGACCAACTCGTCCTAAAGACGGAGGAATTGGTCCTCCCCCATCCTCGGGCGGACCAAAGGAGGTTCGTCCTCGAACCTTGGGCGGAGATCGCCCCGGATTACCAGCATCCGGTCTTGAAGAAGACCATCCTCCACCTCAAGGAAGAACGGGAAGGATGCGGTCAGGCCGTCATCCGCCTTGAAGATTGAAGGGGCGGGGGAATTCAACCGGACCGAGAGAAAATAGACGATTCCATGTGGCTCCGATGGCTCATACTGATCCTCCTCGGGTGGCTGATTCTCCGTCTGGCGCGGAAGCTTTTTTCCTCCCCCGAACTCCCCGGTAAAAAAGCCCCCAGAGAAATACAAGACGAAATGGTCCAGGACCCTGTCTGCGGGGTCTATGTGCCCAAGAAACAAGCCGTCGTCCTCCAAGGGGCCGGCCAGGAAAAACGGTATTTCTGCAGCACCCGTTGTCGGGATCAATTTCTCCAGGAAAGAAAGGACGCTTCATGAAATTCTTTATTGATACGGCCAATCTCAAGGAAATCCAGGACGCCGTGGCCCTGGGCCTGGTGGACGGTGTGACCACCAATCCCACCCTCCTTTCCAAAGAAAAAGAAAAGCCCCGGGAATTGATCAAGAAGATCTGTCAGCTGGTGGACGGGCCGGTCAGCGCCGAGGTCGTCTCGGAAAAGGCCCAGGACATGATCAAAGAGGCCCAATCCCTGGCCAGGATCCATAAAAATATAGCGGTGAAGATCCCCATGACCCCCGACGGGCTCATGGCGGTCAAAAAACTTTCGGCCCTGGGCATCCCCACCAATGTAACCCTGATCTTTTCGCCCCTCCAGGCCCTCCTGGCCGCCAAGGCCGGGGCCACCTATGTCAGCCCCTTTGTCGGCCGTTTGGACGATATCGGTCAGGAAGGCATGGAAATGGTTGGGCAGATCGTCACCATTTTCAATAATTACGGCTTTGAAACGGAGATCATCGTCGCCTCCATCCGCCACCCGATCCATGTCTTGCAGGCGGCCTTGATGGGGGCCGACATCGCCACCGTTCCTTACAAGGTCCTTTTGCAACTGGCCAAACATCCCTTGACCGACATAGGGATAGAAAAATTCTTGGAAGATTGGAAAAAGATCCCCGGCAATAAAAGCAAATGAGCGCCTTATCTTTTTTCCGGTTTTTTTTCCATTTTTTGTGGTTGGTTTCTTTCCTGGCGGCGGCCGCCGTACGCCCGGCCGCGGCCGACATTTACAGGCATCTGGACGAAAAGGGGGTCATCCACTTCACCAATGTCCCGGACGGCCCCCACTTCCAACTCTATATCAAGGAAAGTTCACCCCCACCAACGCCCAAGAACGGTAAAGGCCGCGGCCGATCCCTCGCCCCCACCCGGGCGGCCTTATATTACCTGCCCCAATTGAACGGCCATATCGAAGCGGTTTCTCAACAATACGGAGTGGACCCCCACCTGATCCGGGCGGTCATCCACGCCGAATCCAATTTCGACCCCTTCGCCGTTTCCTCCAAAGGGGCCCAGGGGCTGATGCAGCTCATGCCGCAAACGGCCCGTGATCTTCAAGTCAGCGACGTTTTCGACCCGAAAGAAAACATCGACGGCGGCACCCGTTACCTTCGGTATCTCCTCGATCTGTACCATCAAGACTTGACCCTCGCCTTGGCCGCCTACAACGCCGGTCCGGAAAGGGTCAACACCTATCGGGGCATCCCTCCTTTTCCGGAGACCCAAAACTATGTGCAGAAGGTCCTTCAGATCTATCAACGTCTGAAAAATTCCTTGATCACCAAACGATAGGACCTTCACCGCTCATGCCTCCGGCCGGCCCACCCATCCTGAACATCCCCAATTATCTGACCGTATTGCGGATCTTGTCCATCCCTTTGATCCTCATCCCCTTGCAATACGGCCGCCCTCGCACCAGCCTCTGGGCCGCCGGGATCTTTTCCGTGGCCTTTTTCACCGACTGGCTGGACGGCTTCATCGCCCGAAAAAAGAACCTGGTCACTCAATTCGGAAAGATCCTGGACCCCCTGGCCGACAAACTCCTCATCGGCGGCTCCCTGATCATGCTCATCGGCTTGGGTTGGGTCGAGGCCTGGATAGGCATTCTGCTCATCGGCCGGGAGATCGCCGTCACTTGGCTTCGGTCCATGTTGGCGGCCAGGGGCTTCATTTTGGCCGCCTCCAAGGCCGGAAAATACAAGACCTTCTCCCAGGCCCTGGCCATGATCCCCCTGATGATCCATTACCGTTACGCCGGTTTCGACTTCCATCTTTTAGGCACGGTGTTGCTCTGGATCGCCCTCTTCTTGACCCTTTGGTCCGGGATGGAATATTTCATCCGCTACTATCCCCTGCTCACGGGTAAAGGGACGAAGGGGAAAAAAGAAACCGGGTGATTTTTTCTTGACTTGAACAAATCTCCGTTTTAACATGGCCTTTCAGTTGTACAGAGAGTAAGGTACGTGGAAAAGATTTTGCCAGGAAGGTTGAAAGCCGAACTGGATCTTTCCGGCCGGAAGCTGTTACAACTTAATCGTAAAGGCGGAGGGAGGTGAGTTGTAATGGCCAAAGGCCAGGTGAAATGGTTCAGTGACAAGAAAGGTTACGGCTTTATTTCACAGGATGACGGCAATGATGTGTTCGTACATTTTTCCGCTATCCGCGGCGACGGGTTCCGCACCTTGCAGGAAGGGGATAGGGTGGAATTTGAAGTGACCCAAGGCCCCAAAGGGCTCCAGGCGGCCAATGTAGTGAAAGTCCAGTAAAAGGTCCTCTTAAACGGAAAGGGTTGGGGAAGGGTTTTTCCCCAACCCTTTTTTATTTTTTCATCTTCGGGCCTACCCCTTAAGAAGGCGTCATGCCGCTCAAGGTCCAGCGGTCCCGAAGGATCTCGTATTTCAGGAGATAGATTTTTCCGTCATCGGCCCGGATTTTGAAATAACGATGATCCTCTCCGTACCAGCGGTCGAGAACCTCCTCCACCCGGAAGGTCCGGTCCAAGAGGCGGAAGGAAACGGGTCTTTCGCCGTATTGATACCCCGAATAGCAGGAGACTTCTATCTGAAAATTCCCTTTGTCCGATGACGCGGTCAATGGGGGGCTCCTTTTTTCCCCTCGCCTCCGCCCCCCCCTTTCCCCCCTCCGGGATAGAGGATCCACCCACCCCGATAAATCCTTACGGGGAAAGGCCTCACTCTTTCAGCACCCGTGAAGGGTCGGAACGAAGGTTGTCCAGCTTGGCCTTGAAGGAATCGGGGGGCTCCACTCCGGCGTCCTTTAACATCTTTTCCGCCCTAAGGCCGATGTTCCGGGAATCCCGGTAGAAACTCGGATCCTTCTCCGCCCCCGGGGTATAGGAGGCCAAACGGTCGCTCTGGGGGAGATGGAAATTGACCCGGGAGATGACCCGCTTCATCTCCTTGGATCCGCAGGATTCGCAGGTCGGCTCTTCCGGGGCCTGGGGGCGGTTGACCCAAAAGCCGCTCACCCGCCCGCATCGTTGGCATTCGTATTCGTAAATCGGCATAACCCTTTCCGTCTTTTGCTTCTTTTGCTGCCTTGTATTTTAAAAAGATCCACATTCCCTGTCAACGCCTTTGTCGGAAAGGGTCTTGGGGGGCGGCGTCCCCCAACGACCGGGGGTCCGTCGGGAACAAGGACCCGGGGATTTCTCCTTGGATTCGAAAGGAAAATAGGCTATGCTGAGGCGGAGTTTTTTAGGAAGAAAGGAGTCTGATCGTGAGGGAAGTCGTCGTCTTGGGCGCGGGACTGCATCGCTACGGGGTCTTTCCGGAGAAGGACATCGTCGCCTTAGGGACGGAAGCGATCACCATGGCCTTAAAAGACGCCGGGGTGTCCTGGGAGGATATTGAAGGGGCCTACTGCGGGACGGTTCAACAGACCTTATCCACAGGGCACCGCATCTGCAACCGCATGGGTTTGACCGGATTGGCGATCACCAATATCGAAAACGCCTCGGCCAGCGGTTCCTCGGCCTTTCGCGAGGCCTATTTGGCCGTGGCCTGCGGGGTCCACGACATCGCTTTGGCCTTCGGGGCCGATAAATTGAACGCCTCTCCCTTCCGCAAGTCCGAAGGGAAAGGAAAGGGAGAAGAAAAAGGCGGGGACGGGGACGGAGAAAACGGGGCCTCCACCCGCCGCTTACCCGTTCTGGCCTTCGCCGAACTGACCCGCCACTTCATGAAGGAAAAGGGCATCACCTTGGATCAACTGGCCCAGGTCTCGGTGAAAAGCCACTACAACGCCTCCTTAAATCCCTACGCCCATTTTCAGCAACCCGTCACCCTAAAAGAGGTCCACCAGGCCCGTAGGGTGGCCGAGCCCTTGACCGTCCTCCACTGCTGCCCATGGGACGAGGGGGCCGCGGCCGTGGTCCTCTGCGCCAAAGAAAAGGCCGGGCGCTATACCGAGAAACCTTGTCCCACCGTGGCCGCCTCGGTGCTCAAGAGCACCCCGCCGGACGGAGATTTTCTGATCCATCTCACGCAATGGACGGCCCACCTCGCCTATGAACAGGCCGGCATCGGTCCAAAGGATCTGGACCTGATCGAACTGCACGACGCCTTTACCATCGAAGAGATCATCTACTCCGAGGCCCTCGGTCTGTGCCCGGAGGGCGAAGGGGGAAGGATGGTGGAAGAAGGGGTCACCTCCTTGACCGGCACACACCCGATCAACAGCAGCGGAGGTCTGATCTCCATGGGTCATCCCATCGGACCCACCGGGGTCGGACAAATCGCCGAGATCCTCTGGCAGATGCGCCGGGAATGCGGAAAAAGGCAAATCCCCAAGCCGGTCCGCTGGGCCTTGGCCCATATGGTCGGGGCCGGCGGGGTCTGTGTCATCCATATCTTGAAACAATAGGTTGAGCATTTGACCGGATCCACTGCCTACCCTCGATTTCCCGGAGGTGATGTAGGGAAAAGACGAGGCCGCCCCCACCAAGAAAGGAACTTCCATGCGTTTATTTACCCGATCCCAATCGCTCTGGGAAAAGGCCCAAGCCCTGGTCCCCGGGGGCATGCCCGCCCATTTGTCCCCCAACCTCTTGGTCAGAGGACAAAGCCCCTGTTTTATCGAACGGGCCGAAGGCTGCCGCTTCCGGGATGTGGACGGCAACGAATACATCGATTATCTCTGCGCCTACGGCCCCATGATCCTCGGCTACAATCATCCCGGCGTTGAAGCGGCCGTGGCCGAGCAAAAGGAAAAAGGGGATTGCTTCAGCCTGCCCTCTCCCCTTTGGGTGGCCTTGGCCGAACGGATGGTCAACTTGATCAGCGCCGCCGACTGGGTGACCTTCGGCAAGAACGGCTCCGATGTCTGCAACCTGGCCGTGCGCCTGGCCCGGGCCCATACGGGGCGCAAAAAGATCGTCATGGCCCAGGGGAGTTATCACGGCATCGGCGCCTGGTGCACCCCGGTCCGGGAAGGGATTATCGAAGAAGAACGCAGCCAGGTCCTGACCTTCCCTTACAATGACGCCGATGCGCTGGAGGCTTTGCTCAAACAACACGGACCCGAGACGGCCGCCGTCATCGTCACTCCCTTTAAACATGAAACGACGCGGGACCAAGAAATGCCCGCCCCGGCATTCATCGACCGGCTGAACGCACTCACCCGACCGGAAGGACCGGTCCTGATCATAGACGATGTCCGCGGCGGCTTTCGCCTGGATATGCGGGGCTCGGCCGAGTATATCGGCCTCAAGCCTCACCTGTCCTGTTTTTCCAAGGCCATGGGCAACGGCTACCCCATCTCCGCCCTCTGCGGCCAACAAGAACTGAAGGAGGCCGCTTCCAGGGTCTTTTTCACCGGTTCTTTTTTCGCCGGGGCCGAGTCCATGGCCGCCGCCCTGGCCACTATTGACCATATGGTGAACCACAACAGCCTGCAACACATCTTCCGCATGGGAGAGATGCTCAAACAGGGGATGCTGGAACAAGCCGCCTCTTTGGGGCTGAAGATCCGCTACACCGGCCCGGTGACCATGCCCTTTATGACCTTCGAGGACGACCCCAAGTTTCAAAAAAGCCGCACCTTCTGCGCCCGGGCCTACCAGGAAGGGGTCTTCTTTCACCCCTACCACAACTGGTTTCTCTCCGCCGCCCATGAGGAAGGGGATATCCGGGAAACCCTCGAGGCCACCTTCAAGGCCTTTAAGGCGGTCAAAGAAATGACCTGAAAAAACCCTTTCCTTTCGGATTGCGGACGGCTATTTTAAGCATAGGGTAACAACGAAAAAGGAGGGGCCATGGGGGACAGCCAGAAAAGGGCGGCCGTTGCGATCAAGGCTTCGGAAAAACGAATCCTCCTCAAAAACGGCTTCATTGTCGATGGCACCAAAAGGCCGGGCTATACCGGTGATTTGTTGATCGAGGGGGAAAAAATCAAAGAGATCTCTCCCCTACCCATCTCCTTTGACGGAGAAAGCTTAGACTGCACCGGAAAGGTCGTCGCCCCGGGGTTCATCGATGCCCATTCCCACATGGACCGGACCCTGGCCTATGAGGGTCATGAAGAGCTGAAGACCCCATTTACCGCCCAAGGTTGTACCACCTTTGTAGCCGGCAACTGCGGCTTCAGTGTCGGCGGTCTTTGCCGGGAAAATCCTTACTGGAACGCCATCACCCTCTACGACCAATTTCCCCGGCCGGTGACCTGGGATGATATGGGGGGATATTTCGCCCACCTGGAACGGATCGGCCTGAGCCACAATCTGGTCATGTTGGCCGGCCACGGCACCGAGTGGATCACCCTGCGCGGCCGAAACCCCAACCCTTTTTCAGCCGAAGAAAAAAGGGCCCTTTTTAAAAGGCTGGAAGAAGCCCTGGATGATGGGGCGGCCGGCGTCTCCTTCGGGCTCCAATATGAGCCGGACATCTTCTGCCCTCTGGATCAGATCAAAGAAGTGGCTCGGTTATTGAAAAAAAAGGACAAGGTCCTGACCGTCCACGGTCGGGCCTATTCGGTGATTTCGGGCGCCTATCGGGACCGGAATACCCCGCACAATGTCCTGGCCATAAAGGAAATGATCGAGGTGGCCCGAGAAACGGGGGTGCGCCTGCAGTATTCCCACCTTATGTTTGCCGGCACCAAATCCTATCCCTCTTATCGGGAATGCCTGGCGCTTATCGAACAAGCCTCGGCCGAGGGGGTGGATATCATGACCGACACCTATCCCTATCACTGCGGATACTCGGTCATCAACGTCATACTGCCGGGTTGGTTCCTGGCCGACCTCCCGGCCAACTACCGCAAGCCTGAAGCGGTGGAACGGGTCGAACGGGGCTTAAACCGCATGTCCGACCATATCGGTTTCGGATTTGATGATATTCAGATCATGCACGCCGACCACCCTGATTTACTAAAATACGACGGATGGTTTCTTGGTGAAATCGCCCGGGACCTCGGCCTCAGCCCGGCCAAGACCGCCTTGCTCATCTCGGAAAAGACCCGCGGCCGGGCCCACATCCTCAACCACCATTACAGTGATAGGGAAATCATCGAGGCCTTGATCCGCCACCCGGCCTGCCTCTTCATGACCGACTCCACGGTTTCCCCTTCAGGGCTCCAGAATCCGGCCTCTTTCGGATCCTTCCCCCTGGTCCTCCAATATGCCCGGGAGCGTAAGCTGATCTCTCTCGAGGAAGCGGTCCATAAGATGACCGGGGCTACGGCCGAACGCTTCCACCTGCAAGACCGCGGGGTTTTACAAAAAGGATACGCGGCCGACATCACGGTCTTTGATCGGGAAAAGATCCGGGACAACAACACCCTGACCCGAACCGACCAGACCCCCACCGGGATCGAGGCGGTCTTTATCAACGGCCGTCTGGTCAAAGATGCAAACGGCGTGGATGGATCGGTCAAGGCCGGGAAAGTGATCCGGATCTGAAAAGCGGCTTTTCCATCATAATGTTTCAGTAAAATTCGGACAGAATCGGGGTAAAAAGGGTGTTAGTTGAGGCGCTCAAAAGATGCTAAGATATAGAGGAGGAGGAAGATGCGCAGAGTCCGGGTCGGACCAAGATAATATTCAGAAAATCTAGGATTAGATTCTAAAAAGAAGGCGTTTTTAGGCCTTAGAATACCGTTTTCGTGTTTCACAATGGCGTTGTAAGGGGCCCGGAGGTTTTTGAAGGACTTTACCCCCCATCCTCAGCAACCAGCTCACGCCCCTTCGTCCTGATTCCTATCTCCTCCTTGGTTTTCAGTAGAAATGATTCGCTACCCACCGCAATATTCTCAAACCATTTGCCGTCTCAAAACCGGCCTTCCGCGCCAACGCCTCATAATCCATCCTGGATAACCATTAACAAAATCCAGCATTTTCTTGAGATTCAGTAGCTTCGCTAACTCCTCGCAGTCTATGGCAAAAATGCCTGTTCGCTACGGCATGAAACCCCACCCTTAGAATAGGATTTTGGGGGTCAAAAATGTCATTTTAAGGCCGAAATCCGTCTCGTTCTAAACTCCTTTAGCCCTAAATACAAGCACTTCACATGGTCCGACCCTAAAATGAACTAACGACCCTAAAATGGCTAAACCGGCATACCCATATAGTTTAGACTATTTCACATTATATCAGCAGACTTTCAAACCGAGCATGAAATCCCGGAGGTGGAGCCAGAGATCATTGGCCAAGTTCTTGTGATCGTTCAGCACATTTATTAGTTGAAAGGGATCGTTTTTCCGATTATATAGTTCGTCGTATTCCGGGGTCTCCCCTTTTGCCCCAGGGGTGCAGGACCAAATTTTATCTTCTCCGCTTAATTTTAATCCTTCTTTATATAGATCCGGAATCCCCGGGATCATCTGTTTCACCACGTCTTTGTACATTTCCAGGGGAACCAGCGGATTGTCCTTGAATGCCCCTTCATTCAGCCAGTGGATAAAAGACCAGTCCTCGGTGATAATCGACCAGGAATGATTGTAATACCCGGCGAGCACAAACTCCCTGATTTTGTTTTTTTCGCCGGTCATGAGCGGCAGCAGACTCTTACTGTGCATAACCGGCCGGTCCTGATTCGAAACACCCAGAAAATCCAGAATAGTGGCGGTGATATCGATATTTTGGACCAGGCTGGAGATCCTTTGGGGCTCCAGATCAGGATGACGGATTACTAATGGTATATGGACCAGTTCCTCGTAGGGCCAGGGCCGGACTTTGCGCATCAGACTGTGTCCATGTTCTCCATGACCAAGCGGTTCCCCGTGATCGGAAAACCAAACGATCAATGTATTGTCATAGAGGCCCAGTTTCCTTAATTTCTCCAATACCTTTCCGACATATTGATCGACCATGGTTATTTTTTCGGCATAAAGCATACGAATATGGTGAAGTTCCTCTTCTTGGTATCCTATCTTTTTATCCCCCTGTTTCAAGGAAAGCCCGACAGGCAGAATAATATCTTTCCCTTGATAGTCTGGATCATAAGGGCATTTTAAATCCGGGTTATAAACGGAAGGGGGATCCCAGGGTTCATGGGGATCAAAAAAATCTATCCAGAGGAAAAAGGGACGTGCCCGGTCGAGGATGTTGTCCAAATAATGCATGACCGCCCTGTAGGTCTGGGCGGCGTGTTGATCTTCGTCGGTCTTCCAGTATTGCCTCTGACACAGATATCCCTTGAGCTCCTGAAAAGTTAAGGTGCTGATAGGGAATTCTTCCCCGGTCTGGGGATTGATCACCGGTTGATGGAAATCCATGGGATCCAAATGTCTGAGGGGTTCATTAGCGAAAAAATGGTCCCCTTCCTGCCCACGGATGAAATGGACATAATCGAATCCGCGGCTGTAAATATATTTCTCCAGATGCAACATGGGACAATCGGCGATAAGTGCCGATTGTATATGATTGCGATAACAGAGATCACTGAGGGTGGTGTCTTCCGGCAACAGATTCACCCATCCGGCAAAAGGGAGGGTGAATCGGCCTGTGGCCAGGGCGCGCCTCACCGGAATCGTGGGTAACCCTTCGGCATAGGCATTCTCAAAAACCGTTCCCTCCCGGGCCAGGGCATCAATGTGCGGAGTTTTGATCCATGGGTTCCCGTAACAGCCGGTATAATTAAACTGCCAGCTGTCGGTAACGATCAGGACCACATTTTTAATTTTGCTCATTTTCTCGCCTCCCTGTTTAGTATTCCATTTTTTTCTTCAATTCCTGATCGATCCAAACCCGAGCCAGGATAGGGCCGGCCCGATGGCCACCTACTCGCAGTTCACCGTAATAATTCCGGACCCAAGGCCACCAGGCCGCATAATCATAGGCTGTGGGCAGCACAATGGCCGGAGCTTGTTCCAGAACATAGACCGCCAGTTTCTTGATGACTTCAAGTCCTTGTTTTTCCGTAAGATTGTGATTGGTGGCGGTTTCATGCCAGGTTTTGTCCACATAAGGATCGGACATCATGTGGGGATTCCAGGGTTGTCCGGTGACGAAATTCCTGCGTATCGCCGAAAAAGGGCCGCCGTGATCGATTACAAAAAAATAACCTTCGCTGTGTGTTTTTTTGGTCATGCTGGACAAATAAGAAGGATAATCCAAAGGCTCCAGCTCCATAGTGACGCCGATCCGGGATAAGTAGGCCTTGACCAATGAGGCCATATCCTGCATAGCCTGGTTGCCGGCCGGCAGTTGGGCCTTGAAGGTAAATCCATTGGGGTAGCCGGCCTCGGCCAATAATTTTTTAGCCTTTTCCGGATTGTAACTGAACAGTTCCCTGGCCGAAGGGGGTAGCTTTTCTAAAGGGGTATAAACCTCTTTAAAAGTGGGGGGAAAAGGATAGGTATGTATTTCGGCTTCTCCTCCCATGAAGGTCTTAATAATTTCCATACGGTTGATGGCCATATTCAGGGCCTGCCTGACCCGGAGGTCGTTGAATGGTTTTTTATCCATGCGCATGGCCATGGAAAAATTATTGGGATTGATATATCGAGACCAAAGCAAATGAGGGTTTTTCTCTTTCATGCCTTTGACATGCTTCCAATTGATATTCATCATCAGGTCGATTTTTCCGGTCATGAGGGAAGCCAGTCGTGTGGCTTCATCTTTCATGATTAACATCACAATCCGATCGGTGAAAGGCAGCTTGTATTTCTTCCCCGCGATGACCTCCGAATCCCAGTAGTTCGGATTTCTGGTGTAAGTCTGGGAATGACCTTCTTTATATTCGGTTAACATATAGGGACCGGTACCGGTGGCGTTTTCCCATTTCTTGGGGCCACCGGGGGCTTTTTCCTGTTCCGGGGCCTGCATGGCATCGTAATAACCCCAACCCAAAGGGAAATGCCAGTCGGCACTCCATTCTTTCAGTTGGACGATCACTGTATATTTGTCACGGGCTTCCGCCTTACCGATGAAATCCATCATAAAAGGAATGGCCCGGGGAGAATTTTTAAGACGGTTGATGTTATAGACCACATCCTCGGCCGTAAATTCCCGGGTGTTCATGACGCCGGGTTTGTTTTGCCAGAAAACCCCCTTACGCAGATGAAAAATGATCTGCAAAGGATTTTTTTTGGCCTCCCAACTTTCCAGGAGTTCTCCCCGTTGAACCCGGGGTGGGATCCAGGCACTGGCGGTAAAATCGTACTCTTTCGTCCCCCTCGGTCCTTTTTTGAGGTCACCCATAATGAGGTGTTCGGCATAGAATCCCGTATCATATCCATGTTTCCAGACCCAATCGGCATTGTCCCAGCTGAGGGCATTCACCCCCGGAGCCATATCCAGGTAGGTCAACGTGCCGCCGTACTGAGGGGTCATAGGTCCCGTTCCCCAACAAACAGAAAAGCCGCTTACAGCCATAAGCAGGGTTAAGGCTATAAAATGCGCCATTTTTTTGATTTTTTTCATATCCTGCGCTCCTTTCAAAAAAACTGAATGCACCTTTTCTTTACGGACGGCTAACCAGGCCAAGGTTCACGGCTTTGTGATAAAACAACCCATTGGGTTTGGGGGATGATACAGACTTTAAGATTTCACGATTTTCCTGTTATACTTTTAAAAGCATAAATCATGCCATTATAATAATCTTATATAATCAATAACTTGAAAAAACAATCCATAAAAAATGCGAAATATGATGACAGAAAATATTAAATATGATACTTAGATGGATAAAGCCAAACCTGGACGGCGGCGGGAAGTCTATGTTTATCGATAAAAACAAATTTTTTCGAAATATTACGATCCAAACCTGCTCCAGCCTGGAAATCGAAAAAGCCCTCTTTTGTTCCTTCAATTACCTTCGACGCTTTATTCCGGCTGATCAGATGACGGTTAACTTTTTTGATGACCGGACCAATGAGGCGGTCATTTTGGCATCCGCAACCGGGGAGAGCAGCACAAAATGCAATATTAGAATTAAATTGTCAGAGAAGGAAAAACAATGGTTCTTCGACCCCCGTGTGACTCCGGACCTTGTTCTTTTGAAAAGCGCAGAAAGAGCTCCCATCGCCGAAAAATTCCTCAAGGCCTTCAACAAGCCGGATTCTTCTTTTTTATTCCTACGGCTTCGCATTGAGGGTGTCTTAAAAGGGAGTATCACTCTCCGGGCCGAAGGGAGGAACCGTTTTACCAAGGACCATCTGCAGTTATTTTCGCTGCTCAAGGATCCCTGGACCATTGTCTTGAATACCAACCGGCAGTATCAGGAGCTGGTCCAATTAAAGGAATTGCTGGCGGACGACAATCGTTACCTTCGTAAGGAACTGGAACGTCACACCGCAAGTAAGATCATCGGCGGCGAAAAGGGTTTAAAGCATGTAATCTCTATGGCCGCACACGTGGCACCCCAAAACAGCCCTGTGCTTTTATTGGGAGAAACCGGTGTGGGTAAAGAAGTTATTGCCATGGCCATCCACCAAATGTCCCCAAGGGCCGAAGGCCCTTTTGTCAAAGTCAATTGCGGGGCTATTCCGGATACGCTCATCGACAGTGAACTTTTTGGGCATGAACGTGGGGCCTTTACCGGGGCGGTTTCCCAAAAACGGGGTCGCTTCGAAAGGGCTAATCATGGGACGATTTTTCTGGATGAAATAGGAGAACTGCCATTACCAGCCCAGGTTCGGTTGTTAAGGGTTCTCCAGGAAAGGATTATCGAACGAGTAGGAGGGGCCGACCCTATCAAACTCGACATCCGGGTCATCGCCGCCACCCATAGGAACTTGAAAAATATGATCGAAAAAGGAAGATTCCGGGAGGATCTCTATTATCGTTTGAACGTATTTCCCATCGAAATCCCCCCTCTTCGACATCGAAAAAACGATGTCGAAGATTTGGCCGAATATTTCATCCGCAAGAAATCACAAGAGTTGGGAATCTATCCTCCACCCCAAATTACCCCTGCGGCTTTAAAACTTTTGAAAGAATATGATTGGCCGGGAAATGTCAGAGAATTGGAAAATCTGATCGAAAGGGAATTGATTCTCCATAAAGGAGGGCGGATAGATTTAAAAACTTTTCAATCCAATGCTCTAAATCTACACCAATCCGATCAGGAAAATTTTTCCGGTTCCCCATTGACCTTCCGGGAAATGGTCTATCGTCACCTCACCCAGGTGATGAATCTGACGGAAGGTCGGATTCAGGGAAAAGGAGGTGCCGCCGAACTGTTAGACCTCAAGCCGGGGACGCTACGACATAAATTGAGAAAATTGAATATTCCCTTCGGGAGGAAAAAGTATTTATAACGGCTCAGAAGGGTTGGACATCTTGTTCAAAACCGCCACCAGTCTATCTTTAGAAGGGCTGATCCCTATTGGAAGGCCTAAGCAAGCTTGACATTGACTGGTACAACCGATCCAGGTTATGATCTTTAAGACGATTCCATGGAACCTATCCACATATGAAAGAACCGTCCGTCTTATTTAGACAAGAAGGCCCTGTCGGCGTCATCACTTTGAACCGCCCCAACAGCCACAATGCGGTCACGGCGGAGATGGTCTCCGAATTCCAAGCCCTCCGAGCCGGGATCGGTTGGGACAGCGGCCTTTCCGTCTTGCTCCTTACGGCCCAAGGCCCGGATTTCTGTATCGGCACCGATCCCGAGGCCTGGCGGCGGTTCCCTTCCCGTGAAGAGGCTTTAACTTACCTATCCCTAACGCCGATCATCGCCTCCTTCAACCAACCGGTCATCGCCGCCATTGCGGGGAGGGCCTACGGTCAGGGCCTCGAATTGGCCTTGGCCTGCGACCTCCGCCTTTGCGCCGAAGAGGCCTCCTTTGCCCTGCCCCAAATTGCTTCGGGCGAAATCCCTTTTGACGGAGGGACCCAGCGTCTCCCCCGGTTGATCGGCCGTCTGCGGGCCATGGAGATGATCCTGACCGGTAAGGCGATCAACGCGGCCGAGGCCAAAGACATCGGTCTGGTCAATGGAATCGTGCCCGCCGCAGAATTGAACGCCTCGGCCTTCAACCTGGCTAAAGAGTTGGCCGCTAAAGGTCCGATCGCCTTGCGCTACGCCAAGGAAGCGGTCCTCAAGGGCCTGGACCTGACCTTAGAGCAGGGACTGCGCTTAGAGGCGGACCTCTACTTCCTGCTTCATACCACCCAAGACCGCCGGGAAGGCATCACGGCCTTTCGGGAGAAAAGAAGCCCCAAGTTCGAAGGACGATGAACGCGTTCGAGACCCTGATCCTGGAAAAGAAAGAAACCCTGGGCCTCATCATCCTCAACAGGCCCGAGGTGATGAACCTCCACAACATGGCCATGCGGGACGAATTGTTTGAGGCCCTGAGCGCCTTCCGCTTGGACGAAGACATCCGGGTGATCCTGATCCGGGGGGCCGGGGAAAAGGCCTTTTGCGCCGGAGCGGACCTCAATGAGTTCCTCACCGCCCCACCCCCCACCGCCGCTCGGGAGGTACGGTTCGACAGTGATCTCTGGCGGCTTTTTACTACCATGCCCCAATCCTTGATCGCCGCCGTTCATGGCTATTGCTTGGGTTCCGGCATCGAAATCGCCCTCTGCTGTGATTTGGTCCTGGCCTCGGAAGAGGCCCGCTTCGGGCTTCCGGAGGCGTCTTTAGGCATCATCCCCGCCGCCGGGGGGACCCAAACCGTCCCCCGGGCCGTGGGGATGGGACCGGCTTTGGAGATGATGCTGACCAACCGTTGGATCAACGCGGCCGAGGCCCGGCGGATAGGGCTGGTCAATCGGGTGGTCCCCAGGAAAAGGCTCTTTTCCGAAGCTGAACAGACGGCCCGACTCATCGCCGATAAAAATCCTCGAGCGGTTCGAGCGGCCAAGGAGGCGGTCTTAAGAGGATTGGATCTCCCATTGGATCAGGGGTTGGAGCTGGAAAGGCGCTTGGCGCTGCGCCTTTAAATGAGTAGTTAGTTCAGAGTTCAGAATACAGGATAAAGGATCGAGGATCGAGGATCCAGCATCCAGCATCCAGCATCCAGCATCCAGTATCGAGCATCCAGTATCCAGTATCATGATTTGAGAGTGAGGAATGTAAATGAACACCGTTGACATTTTAAACATCGCCGTCTCCATCTGTCCCGAACGGGATTTTCTGGTTTTTGAAAACCGGCGGCAAAGTTATGAAAAAACCAACGAACGGATCAACCGCCTGGCCCAGGCCCTGGCCAAACTCGGCGTCGGCAAAGAAACGCGGGTGGGGATGCTGAGCGTCAATCTCCCCCAGTATATCGAGGCCTATTTCGCCGCGGCCAAAGGCGGGGCCATTTTCGTGCCCTTGAATTTCCGGGCCAAGGCCGAGGAATTGACTTATATGATCAACCGGGCCGACATAAAATTACTTTTTGTCGGAAAGCGTTATATCGGCCTGATCCGAGAGATCCTCCCCCACTTGACCGGTCTTAAGCAATGCATCGCCGTCGAAGGCTCGGAAGAAGGGATGCTGGAATACGAGGCCTTGATCTCCTCGGCCCCGGACGAGGAATACTTCATGGAAATTGAAGACACGGATACCACCATTCTCCTTTACACTTCCGGCACCACCGGCCGTCCCAAGGCCGTTCCCTTGAGCCACGAAAGTTTCTCCGCTTACCTCTTGGCCAATGTGGACCCGGCCGATCCGGAGGTGGAAGAAAAAAACATCCTCACCGTCCCTTTGTACCATGTGGCCGGCATCCAGGGCGTCTTGGCCGCCGTCTACGGCGGGCGCACCCTGATTTTGATGCGCCAATTCGAGGTCAAGGAATGGATGGAAACCGTTGAGCGGGAAAGGCCCGACCGGGCCATGCTGGTCCCGACCATGCTCAAACAGCTCATGGACCACCCGGAATTCAAGACCCACGACCTCTCCAGTTTGAAGATCATCACTTACGGCGCGGCGGCCATGCCCTTTGAAGTGATCCAAAAGGCCATCGAGGCCTTCCCCGGTGTCTCTTTCATCAACGCCTTCGGCCAGACCGAGACCGCCTCGACCATCGCCATGCTCGGGCCGGAAGACCACGATCTCAGCGGAAGCCCGGAGGAAAGGGAAAAGAAACTGAAACGGCTGGCCTCTTCCATCGGTCGGCCTTTGCCCGATGTGGAAGTCCGGATCATTGACGAAGAGGGGAATCCCCTCCCCCCGGGAGTCGTCGGGGAGATCGTCGTCCGCGGGCCTCGCATCATGAGCGGCTACTGGCAGGATTCGGAAAAAACGGCTAGGGCTTTCACCCCCGACGGCTGGCTGCGCACCTCCGATCTGGGCTATATGGATGAAGAGGGTTATATTTACCTTTCCGGCCGGGCCGATGATCTGATCATCCGAGGCGGCGAAAACATCTCCCCCCGGGAGGTGGAAGAGGCCCTCCTGGCCCATCCCAAGGTGGCCGACGCGGCGGTCATCGCCGTCTCCAGCCTGGAATGGGGGCAGGAACCTCGGGCCCTGGTGGTCTTGCATCCGGGTGAAGAGGCAACGGCCGAAGAACTCATCGAATTCACCCGCAGCCGCCTGGCCTCTTACAAGTGTCCCCGGTCGGTGATCTTCCTTCCCGAACTGCCCCGCAACGCCTTGGGAAAACTTTCCCGGAAAAAGCTGGCCGAGGAATACGGAAAAACTCCCAATTGACCTGGGGCCTGGAAGGATTATAATATTGACGGGAAAGCCTATCCGAGGCCCCTGCCCCCTGAAGTTCAAGGGCCCTAATGGACAAAGATAATCCCTTGGATTTCCATCAGGGGTTTCCAATCCGTCGAAAGGAGTTTTATGCCATGGCCAATGAGGTAGGGAAAAAATACACCTGCGAAAAATGCGGCGGCACCTACATCGTCACCAAAGGAGGCAAAGGGACCCTTTATTGCTGCGGTCAGCCCATGGTGATCAAGAAATAGGAGAAGGAAGGAGAAAGTTACATGAGTCAATTGGGCAAACGATACGAGTGCACGGAATGCGGGACGGTCATCCTCTGCACCAAGCCCGGCGAGGGGAATCCGGTTTGCTGCGGTAAGGAGATGGTGGTCCAGCAACCCAAAAAGAAACCGTCGTCGGATTGATGATGAAAAAGACCCCCCTTTGTTCGCTCCTGGGCATTGATTATCCTATCCTTCAAGGCGGCATGCTCTGGCTGGCCGACGCCGGATTGGCCGCCGCCGTATCCAATGCCGGGGGATTGGGCGTCATCAGCCCTATGGCCGCCATGGAACCCCAGGGCGATCCGGTACAGAACCTGAAGGGGCAGATCGAAAAGGCCCGGTCCCTGACCGCCAGACCCTTCGGTGTCAACATCCCCTTGGACCTGAGGGACTGCGGGTTACTCTTGGATCTCCTTTTGTCTGAAGGGGTAAAAGTGGCCGTAACCGCCGCCGGGGATCCCCGCCTTTACACCGAAATGCTCAAGAGCGGAGGGATGCGGGTCCTCCATGTGGTCAGCAATGTCAAACAGGCCCAGGTGGCCCAGTCGGCCGGGGTGGATGCCGTCATCGCCGAAGGGGTGGAGGCTGCGGCCCGCAACGGTCCGGATGAACTGCCCCTCTTTGCCTTGCTTCCCCAGGTGGCCGACGCCGTGACCATCCCGGTTATAGCCGCCGGAGGAATCGCCGATTCCCGAGGGATCGTCGCCGCCTTCGCCCTCGGCGCCCAAGGGGTCCAACTGGGTACCCGCTTTCTGGCCACCAGCGAATGTATCGCCCACCCCAACTACAAAGAGGCCGTCCTCCGCGCCCAGGACACCGATACGGTCATCACTTGTCGTCCTTTAATCCCTTCCCGGAGCCTGAAAAACACCGAATTCACCCAGACCCTTTTGGCCATGGAAGCGGCCGGGGCCGATGCGGAGGAGATCCGGGCATTCATGGGCCATGCCCCTTCCCGGCGGGCCGGATTGGAAGGCGATCTGGACAACGGCGAGGCCTACTGCGGGGCTTCGGCCGGTTTGATCAGAGAAATCCTGAACGCCGGTGAGGTCATCCGGAGGCTGGTTAGAGGTTATACCGAGGTCGTAAAAAACTTATAAACCTTCATTCCTTTGGTGAAGAGCCTGGCGGTCACCCCTCATGATAGGATCCTGTGGGGAGATCCGCCGGATCTACTCAAAGACCAATTTCAGCCTTTCCAGGCGATTCTTCATCTCGCCGATGATCTCGGTCTCCTTTTGCGGCGTTTCGGCCTCGAAGGTAACGGAGAACCTCAAGAAAGGCCCGGCCTCGTCCCAAGGGACGGTGGAGATCTGGGCCCGGCGGATCAGGAAATCCGAGCACTCGGCCGCCGTCTTGAAGACCACCCCGTCCGCCGTCCCTTTCGGGGATCGCACATAACAGTAGAAGGACCCTTTGGGTTTGCGGGCCGCGAAACCCACTTCCTGCAAGGCCGGGACCAAAAGATCGAAGCGGCGGGAATACTTTTCCACCGTTTTGCGGGTGATTTCCGGATGACGCAAGGCGGTAACGGCCGCCTTTTGGATCGCCCGGAATTGACCGGAATCGGTATTGTCCTTGACCGTGGCGTAGGCCTGTACCGCCTTGGGATTTCCGCAGATAAAGGCCATCCGCCAACCCGTCATGTTGAAGGATTTGGACAAAGAAAAGACCTCCACCCCCACCTCCATGGCCCCCTCCACCGAAAGAAAGCTCAACGGGGCGTAGCCGTCATAGGTCAGCGCCGAATAGGCGGCGTCGTGGATCACGACCAGCCCGTTTTTTTGGGCGAAGGCGACCACCTCGCGGAAAAATTCCGGACCGGCCACGGCCCCGGTGGGGTTGTTGGGATAATTCAGATAGAGGGCCTTGGCCCTTTTCAAGATGTCCGAAGGGATGGAAGCGAGATCGGGCAGAAAATGGTTTTCTTCCCATAAAGGCAGGGGATAAACTTCGCCGCCCAGGTATTTGGTGTAGGTGGCGGTCACCGGATAGCCGGGGACCGTGGTCAGGAGCACATCGCCGGGATTGATGAAACACAAAGGTAACATGGCCAAGATCGGCTTGGAGCCGATGCCGTGAATGATGTGCCGCTCGGGGTCTATCCCGGAAAGACCATAAACCCGCTCCAAATAACGGGCCGCCTCCTGCTGAAATTCGGGGATGCCGTTGTCGGCATACCAGCGGTTTTCGGGTTTGCCGGCCTCGACGGCCAAGGTCTCGACCACCAGGGGATCGGCCGGCCAATCCGGCTCCCCCACCCCCATGTCGATGATGGGGATGTCCGGGTGTTCCTTTTTGGCCGCGGCCTTGGCCCTTTTAATGGCCTCGAACTTGTATATCTCCGTGGAAGTCCCGAACCGTATTCCCCCCAACCTTTCGGCGATCTTGTCGTCAAAAAAATTCATTGTGGTCTCCCTACAATATGCGGACTTATGGCTACCCCGGATAAACCGGGAAGAATATAGGCAAAGCAAACGATTCCGTCAAGACGGAAATGCAAGGAAAAACAACCTCTCCGCCGGGAGATGGGCTTAGAACAAGGAAGCCGCCGCAAGGGCGTCCTGCGACGGCTTCCCAATGATTTTCAAGTCCTTACCGCCGAATCAACGGACCTTCTTGGCCTTGGCCTTGAACTCCTCGATCCGTTTTCGAACGGTGATCTTATCGTATTTCCCGACACTGGTCTTGGGGATGTCGTCCACGAAGGCGACATAGACGGGGAGCATCCACTTGGTGATCTTTCCTTTTTCCACACCCTCTTCCTGGAGGAACTTGAGGATGTCCTCTTCCTTCTTATCCGTACCGGGGATCACCTTGACCAAAGCCATGGGGATCTCGCCCCACTTTTCGTCCGGGACCCCCACATAAGTGGCCTCCAGGACGAATTCGGCGTTGCTGGTCAGGTTTTCCAGGAGCACGGTGGGGACCATCTCCGAACCGCTGCGGATAACGTCGGTGATGCGGTCGGCGATGATGATGTAACCGTCCTGATCGATTTTGGCCGCATCGCCCGTGTGGAACCAGCCATCCCGCCAGGCGGCGGCCGTCTTTTCCGGATCTTTGTAATATTGTTCGGTGATCCAATGGCCGCGGAGGATGATCTCACCGATGGTCTCGTTGTCATGGGGTACATCATTCCCGTTTTCATCCACCACCCGGGCCTCGATGGCCGGATACATGGGTAGACCCGTCTTGACCAGGACCTTGTCGATCTCCTCTTTGGGCCAATCGACCATGTTCCTTTTCACTACCGCGGTGATGACGCCGGCCATGGTCTCGGACATACCGTATCCGGAGGAGGCCCGCATATGGGGAAAGAGCTTCTCCGCCTTCTTTTTCAGGCCCAAAGGCAAGGCCCCTCCTCCAATGGAGATGTTGGTCAAGCTGCTCAGGTCCCATTTGTCCAGATCCGGATATTCCAAGAGCATGGCCAACATGGTCGGGACCATCACCGCCGCGTTCACTTTTTCGTTCTGAATGAGCTCACAAAAGCTTTCTGGGGTGTATTTACTGGAAAAGACCATCTTGGCCGCCCCGTGGACCATCATGAAAGGCGTCCCCCAGGCGTGGATGTGGAAAAAGGGGATGACGGCGAAGAAGTTCATTTGGTTGGGACGGGGAGGATCGTCGGGCAGGGTTACCGAATTCCCCGCCCTTTCCAGGGTATGGATGCATTGCAGATAGACCTGACGATGGGTATAGAGGGCCCCCTTGGGTAATCCCGTAGTCCCGGTGGTGTAATAGAGGGTGGCGTGGGTGTCTTCGTCCAGCCAGGGCCAATCGAAGGTATCCGGTTGTTCCTTGAGCAAAGCCTCGTATTCATAGAGGGGCTCGACCTTGGTCTTGGGCAGTCCCGGTTTGTCCGACATATAAACGAACTTCTCCACGGCCGGTTTGATCCGGTCATAAAGGAGCTCCACCAAGGGCAAAAGGATTTCATCCACAAAAATGACCTTGTCTTCGGCGTGGGTGATGACATAGGCCATGTGATCCAATGAAAGCCGGATGTTGATGGGATGGGAAATGGCCCCGATGCCGACGGTGGCGAAGATGTTTTCCAGGTGGCGGTGATGATTCAGGGCCATGGCCCCCACGCGGTCGCCTTCCTTCACCCCCAAGGCCTTCAGGAGATGGGCGTGTTGACAGGTGCGCCGGTACCACTCCCGCCAGGTTAAGCGGAAATATTTGCCTTCATCGTTGCGGTAGACGATGGCGATGTCGTCCGGATACATGGCCAAAGGCCGGCGCATGAAATGGGTGATCAAAAGCGGATATTTTTTGCTGTACTCGGGATAATAGATCTTCTGGCTCATCTTTCTCCTCCTTTCTTTTTCAACTTATACTGATCGGTCCTGCTCAGGAATATTTCCATCCTGGAGAACACGGCCGACGCCGTGGAACCGTTAATGCAAAGATCCCCACCGCCGGGAGCAATATTAACTCCATAGAAAATTCCGACGGGAAAGGCAAGCAGAAAAAGTTCGGATCAGGCAAAAGAAGTCCCTCTTCCCCGGATGGCAGGGTCTCGTAGAGAAGGATACTGATGAGGTGTCTCAAAAACAAGAAAGGGGCCCGGCAACGCTTTTCAGGTCCCCTTTCCCGTTCCTTTTTGTCCTAACGCCTTCAAAAGGCCTTACAGGGCCGCCGCCTTTTCCAAATAGACCTTCTCCAACTCGGCCAAGGCGATCCTGACATCTTCGGCTTCGATAGTCGGTCCACACCAGAAGCGGAACCCCGGAGGGGCGTCCCGATAAGAGCCGATGTCGTGGGCGGCGTTTTTCTTGCTCAGTTCGCTGACCACGCTCTTGATGAATCGGGACTGCTCTTCCTGGGAAAGGGCCTTGAACTTGGGAGCGGTCACGCTCAGGCAGACCGAGGTGTTCGAGCGGATTTCCGGGCTCTCGGCCAAAAAGGCGATCCAATCGGTCTTGGCCACCCAATCCTCGATTACCTTGAGATTGGCTTTGCTGCGGGCGATGAGACCTTTCAGGCCGATCCCACCGGCCCATTTCAGGGCGTCCAGGTAATCTTCGACGCAGAGCATGGATACGGTGTTGATCACCTCTCCGGCGAAGATGGCCTTGTTGACCGCCCCGCCCTTTTTCATACGGAAGATCTTGGGCAAGGGCCAGGGGGGGTCATAGGATTCCAGGCGCTGGACGGCCCGCGGGCTCAAGGCCAGCATGCCGTGGGCCGCCTCCCCGCCCAGGCATTTTTGCCAGGAGAAGGTCAAGGCGTCTATCTTGGTCCAGTCGATCTCCATGGCGAAGGCCGCACTGGTGGCGTCGCACAGGGAGAGCCCCTCGCGGTCTTGGGGGATCCAGTCCCAATGAGGGACCTTGACCCCGCTGGTGGTCCCGTTGGCCACGAAGACCACATCATTGGACCAATCCACGGCCTTCAAATCCGGGATCTTTCCGTATTCGGCCTTGAGGATGGTGGGGTTGAGCTTCAGTTGTCCGGAAACATCCGTGGCCCAGCCCTGGCTGAAACTCTCCCAGACCAGGACCGTCACCGGTTTGGGGCCCAAAAGGCTCCACATGGCCGCTTCGAAGGCCCCGGTATCGGAGGCGGGCATGATGCCCAGCAAAAAATCATCGGGCATTTCCAGGATCCTCTTGGTCTCTTGAATGGCCTTGGCCAGTTTTTCCTTGCCCGGTGCGGAACGGTGGGAACGCCCGACTAAAGCGTCTTTCAAGGCGTCCAAGGTCCACCCGGGTCTTTTGCTGCAAGGGCCGGAACTGAAATTGGGGTTGGGCATATCCTTTTCCTTTCCTGGTTAACGAAATAACTCCCCGGGGCGGAAACAGGATCTTTGGGTGTGTTCTTTTCAGTCGGGGGAAAAGAAAGGGGCTTCCGGATGATCCCGAAAGATGACCAAAATCCTTCTACCTGAAACCGCCGGGGAAAAGAAGTTTTATCTTACTGATTATTCAGGAAGATTGTCAAGAAAAAAGCATAGCCGGCCCGGAGGAGGAAAAAATACGATCCTAAGGCCTCTTGCGGTTTATGGATATCGTTTCAACAACAGAAGGCCTCCGATGATGATCAACCCGATACTGACCAGACGGCGGAACCCCTCCTCGGAGATGCGCACATGGATGCGGTTTCCCAGCCAGATCCCCCCCACGACGGCCGGAAGTAGGTAAAGGGAGGAGACGATTCTGGGCAAGGTGATCAGACCGGCCAAGGCATAGGAAGGGATTCGGATCAAGGCCATCAGGGTGAAAAGGGCCATCAGGCTTCCGCGGAAGGCCTCTTTTTTCAAGCCGGATAAGTGATAATAGAAAATGAGAGGCGGTCCGCCGGTTCCGAACATGCCGGCCAAGAGGCCGGCGCTGAGGCCGATGACCGGTATAACCCATAGGGGCCAGCGGATAACCCGGGCGGAGTCGGTGATTAAAAAAAGGAAACCGGCTGTTATCAGGAACCCAGCCAAGACGGTCAAGATGAATACCGGATTTCCATATTTCAAAATCAGGGTCCCTAAAACGGTCCCGATCGTGACCCCTGCGGCCAGGATGGACAGGCCTTTCCATTCGATTTTTCGCCAGGAGGTGAAGATGACATAGGCCTCGGCCGGCAAGGCGACAAAGAGCAAGATCACGATCACATGGGTTAAGGGTTGAATGAAAAGGGCCAGGATACCCACGGCGATCAGTCCCAATCCAAAGCCGAAGAGGACATAAATCGTCTGGGCCAAGAAAAGAATCAGCCCGGTCAAGAGCCATTGGGAATAGGAAGAAAAAATGGAGGCGTCGAGGAGCATGGTAGATGGGCCGATCATGGTATGGGTCAGCCGGGAAAATACCCGTTCAAAAGGATATTGTCAAGGAAGAGTCGATCCAGAGGGAAAATTCTTTCCCCAAGGTCTTTTCCCTTGACAAGGCGGCCAAGAAGGGGTAATTTAGTTTAAGTAATAACTTAATCAAATTAAAAAAAACTTAACTATTACGATGGAAAACCTCAGGGTCCTGTCCGACCCAACCAGATTTAACTTATTAAAACTCCTAATAAACAATGACCTGTGCGTCGGCGCCTTAGCCTCCCGGCTGGGTATATCCAAGGCCGCGGCCTCGCAACACTTGCAGATCCTGAGGAAGGCGGGATTCGTCCGGGGGGAAAAACGGGGCTATTGGACCCATTATTCCGTGAATAAAGAGGCCATCCGGGACTTGGCCGCCCAGCTCCTTAAATGGGTCGAAAACCCGCCCCCCACCGGAATCATCTGCATCAAGACCCTGCCGGAAGGAAATATCGAAAGGAAAAAGGAGGTGACCATGATGTGTTGCCAAGACTGCTGTCAACAGCCCGATCAACTGAAGGGGACCCCCCAAGAGTGCACCCCGGAACAGATCCGGAAATGCCATGGGGATTCTAAAACCCATCCTTGTGTGGAGGAGAATAAGGGCAAAGAACAGAAGGATCGTCTCTAAAAGAGTCGGCCCTGAGAAAAGGTTTTTAGAACCCAAGGCTTCAAGGGGTCAAGAGAGGGGTATGGGGAAAAACCCTTTAATCCTTGGCCCCTTTCGGACAATGAATTGGGAGAAGACCTACAAGGGATAAAGGATATGGGAATAGAACTGAAACCGATCGGTCATGTCGTAACCGAGGCCAAGGAGATCCCCAGGAGTTATTTGATTTCCGAGGTGGAAGGGACCCTGGTGATCGACGAAGCCTATCTGGAGGGCTTGAGCGATATCAAAAGGGGGGATAAAATCTATGTCCTCTTCCATTTCCATAAAAGCCCGGAATTCTCCCCCGCCTATCTGCGGGTCAAGCCGCCCCATCTCAATGAAAAAAAAGGGGTCTTCAGCACCCATTCCCCCATCCGTCCCAACCCCGTCGGACTGTCCGTCTTGGAAGTCCTGGATGTCCAGGGCAACCGTATCCGGGTCAAGGGTCTGGATATGCTGGACGGCACCCCCATCCTGGACATCAAATCCGTCCCCTGTCCCGGGGGATCGAAAACAGGGACGGGATGAAAGGCAACGAATCAGGGCAAACGCTGCCTGATCATGATGATCCAGATCAAAGAAAAGGGAAGACATGCCCATCGTCGAAGTCCATCATCTGGTCAAGAAATATGACGGATTTACCGCCCTGGAGGGGATCTCCTTCCATCTCGAAGAAGGGGAAATCTTCGGCCTGTTAGGGCCGAACGGGGCGGGTAAAACGACCACGATCCATGTCCTGGTGGGTTTGGCCCACATCACCTCGGGATCGGTGACCGTCGCCGGATTCCCTTATCCGGAAGGCCTGAAACAGGCCCAGGGACTGATCGGGATCGTCCCGGACGAGAGCAATCTCTACGAAGACCTGGACGGCTTTGAGAACCTCTGTTTCTGCGCCTCCCTATACGGGATATCCAAAAAAAAGAGGGAATCCCGGGCCCGGGAACTGCTCGAACAATTCAACCTGACCGAGGCCGGCCGTCGCCCTTTCAAGGCCTATTCCAAGGGCATGAAGCGAAAACTGACCATCGCCGCCGGGATCATCCACGAACCCAAGATCCTGTTTCTGGATGAACCCACCACCGGGATCGACGTGGCCGCCGCCCGGCAGATCCGGTCCCTGATCCAAGTGCTTCACCGCCGAGGACTCACCATCCTTTTGACCACCCACTATATCGAGGAAGCGGAACGCCTTTGCCGGCGCATCGCCTTCCTGGTCAAGGGGAACATCGTGCGCACAGGGACCACAGAGGAACTGATGCAGGAAGCCCAGCAGGAGCATATGGTCCAGTTGACCCTGTCGGCCGCGGATCCCGATCTTTCTCAAAAAATATCCCAAGCCTTCCCCCATATCCGCGCGGAAGCCGTCAACGACCGGACGATCCACTGCTACTCCGGGCAACCCGTCAACATGACCCCTCTGGTGGTCTTTCTGGATCAACTGGGCCTGTCGGTTTTCGAGGCCAAAATCATCCGGCCGTCCCTGGAGGATGTCTTCGTCAAGATCACCGGCATCGAACGGAATCAAATGACCCAAGAAAAAGGGCCGGGGGGCAAAGGAGGTGGAAAGGGATGAAAGCCTGGGTCGCCTTTTGGAATATCTTAAAAAAAGACATGAAGACCTATTACCTCAAACCGCCCAACATCAGCTGGGGAATCATCTTTCCTTTGGCCTGGACCCTCATGGTCTTTGTCAAATCCGGCTGGTCGGTCAATCTCCTTTCCCTCCTGCCCGGGGTCATGAGCCTGTCCATCCTTTTTGGAACCACCTCCATGCTGGCCGTGACCATCACCTTCGAGCGAAGAAGCCGCTCCTTCGAACGGCTGCTCATCGCCCCCTTGGACTTGAACGTCCTTATTTTGGCCAAGACCTCCGGGGCCATCCTCTTCGGGATGATCAACGCCTTCTTTCCGGTTTGCCTGGCCCTTTTTCTGATCCCTCTGTCCGGGATCGCCTGGGCCCCGGTGCTGGCCGACCTCTTTCTCATCTCGGCCACTTCTACTTTCCTGGGTCTTTTTATCGCCGTTTCGGTCAGCGAAGTCTTCGAGGCCCAGACCTTCTCCAATTTCTTCCGCTTTCCCATGATCTTTCTCTGCGGTCTCTTCATCCCGGTCCAGGACCTGCCTTGGTTTCTCCGGCCCCTCTCCTATATCCTGCCCTTGACCTATGGGGCCGATATCCTCAAATCCCTCATCGCCAAAGAAGGCCGTCTCGGCCTCCCCCTTAATTTCTTGGTCCTGCTCTTTTTCGCCGTTCTCCTTTTCGCCTTCAGCATGCGAAACGTCCGGAAAAAATGGATCGTTTAGTCCCCCTTTGGGTCCCATGGCGATCCGGACCTTTTTTGCCTTCCTCCACCTATCCCGGCGGGGTATCACCCCCCTTTTTCCTTATCCTGCCCTGATTTAAAAAAGCCTTAAAAAAAGATTGACAGCTCTACCTGATGGGTATAAAGAGATCGAGACGTTTTTAAAGGACACCTGAATCCTTATGGTAGGAGAGATGACCATGAGCGAACCGGACCCTGGCGGTTGCCCTTTACCAAAACCCCGAGAGCAGAGACACCGCTCGGGGGAAGACGGCCTATCTGAACGAGGGACCATACCGCTCCGGATGACGCATACACCCCCACCTGACCGATAAACCCCTCTCGGTTCACTTCCGGCCGCGTTCCTCCCCCGACGGTCCAGAAGAGGTGAACCGTGAAAACCTCCCTTTTCCCATTCCCCATCGGTTGTGGAAGACCCGGAACCCGTGGATTAATAGGCGTTCCGATCTCCGGCCCGAGAAGCAACGTAAATTTTTTTCAATTTTTTCAATTCCTTAAATGGACCGGGATCCTTTCGCAACCGGTCACACAACAGGTGCGGTCATGAGAAGGACCCGCTGGTTTCGCCCCTTTCCGGAAAAAAACAAGCCTTTTTCCGCTTCCGCGTCGCCGAATAATGCCGATGAACGTCGGTTTCAGGAGATCTGTTCCCTTTCTCTCATGGAGGCCTTCCGTGCCTTAGCCAGCCGCCCGGAAGGGCTCACCTCCTCGGAAGTCGAAGAACAAAGGGAGAAATTCGGGCCCAACGAACTCCCCAAGCACCGCCTTCCCGGTTTTTGGAGCGACATTCTGCAACGCCTGAAAAGTCCTTTGGTCGTTCAGCTTCTGATCATCGCCTCCGTCTCGGCCCTTATCGGTGAACTCAAATCCACCGGCATCGTTTCGGTGATGATCCTTCTCAGTGTGGGGCTCTCCTATATCTTGGAACGTCGTTCCCGGGGCGCGGTCGAGGCCCTGGGCAAACGGGTCCAGTCCAGGGTTTATGTCCTAAGAGACGGTAAAGAAACCGAAATCCGCATTTCCGAAATCGTCCCGGGAGATGTCGTCCTCCTTCAAGCCGGGGCCATCATCCCGGCCGATTTGAGGTTGATCCAGACCAAGGATTTTTTTGTCAGCGAATCGGTCCTGACCGGGGAATCCCTGCCGGTCGAGAAAAGCGCCGATCCCCCGCCGGAGGCCGCGGCCTCGATCCTGGAGTTGCCCAATGCCTGTTTTTTAGGGACCTTCGTCACCAGCGGCACGGCCCGGGGCCTGGTGGTCCATACCGGTCCTCGGACCGTTCTGGGGACCCTTTCGGAAAGGTTGTCCGGAAAGGAGGAAAAAACCAGCTTCGATCAGGGTCTTAAGTCCTTTACCTGGCTGATGATCCGTTTCATGGCGGTCATGGTTTGTGCTGTATTCTTTCTGGTGGGCCTGACCAAGGGACAATGGCTGGAGGCCCTGCTTTTCGGGCTGTCCATAGCCGTAGGCCTGACCCCGGAAATGCTGCCCATGATCGTCACCGTCAACCTGGCCAAAGGGGCCTTGAGCATGGCCTCCCATAAGGTCATCGTCAAGCGCCTTCCTTCCATGCAGAACTTCGGGGCCATGGACATCCTTTGCACGGACAAGACCGGCACCCTGACCCAGGATCGGGTGGTCTTGGAACGCCATGTGGACATCATCGGCCAAACCAGCGAAGAAGTCCTGACCTATGTCTACCTGAACAGCTATTTTCAAACGGGTTTACGCAACTTGATCGACCGGGCCATACTGGAGCATGCCGAACTGTATCCCGAACGGGATTGTCGCCTGGTCGATGAACTCCCCTTCGATTTTCAACGGCGCCGCATGTCGGTGGTGGTCGATTACGAAGGGAATCACGTCCTCATCTGCAAGGGAGCGGTGGAGGAAATTTATGACTGCTGCAGTCACTATCAATTGGACGATGAGGTCTATCCTCTGATCGACCTGATCCGGGCCGACCTCTTCGAAGAAGTGGAGCGTCTCAATGCCGACGGCTTCCGGGTCTTGGGGATCGCCTATCGGGAGTTCCCCCGGGAAAAGACGGTTTTTACCGTTGAAGACGAAAGCCGCCTCATTCTTCTGGGTTATATCGCCTTTTTTGATCCCCCCAAGACCGGCGCGGCCGAGGCCCTGGAGCTCTTGGAGAAATCAGGGGTACGGGTCAAGGTCTTGACCGGCGACAACGCCCTGGTGACGCGCAAAGTCTGTCGGGAGGTAAAGTTGAAGGCCTCTCGAGTGATCAGCGGGCCGGAACTGGCCGGCCTTCCGCCCGAGGCCTTTGCAAAGGCCGTGCTGGAACACGATATCCTGGTCAAGCTCACCCCCCTTCAGAAAGAACAGGTCGTCCGGTCCTTGCGCCAACAAGGGCATGTGGTGGGCTTTTTGGGGGATGGGATCAACGACGCCCCAGCCCTCAGGGCCGCGGATGTAGGGATCTCCGTGGATTCGGCCGCGGATGTGGCCAAGGAAGCGGCGGATATCGTCCTTTTGGAAAAGAGTCTGCTGGTCCTGGAGGCCGGCATTCTGGAAGGACGGCGGGTCTTCGCCAACATCATCAAATACATCCGCATGGGGGCCAGTTCCAATTTCGGCAATATGTTCAGCGTGGTCGGGGCCAGCTACCTCCTTCCTTTTCTTCCCATGCAGCCGGTCCAGATCCTGGCCAACAACCTGCTCTACGATTTTTCTCAGACAGGGATCCCCACCGACCGGGTGGATGAGGAATTGGTCGCCCGGCCCCTTACCTGGAACATCGCCAACATCAAACGCTTTATGATCTTCATCGGCCCTATCAGTTCCCTTTTCGATTACGCCACCTTTGCCCTGATGTGGTTTGTTTATCAAGGACGGATCTTCTTGGACCCCTTGAGCCGGCCTGAAGCGCGGGAAGGGGCGATGCGTCTCTTTCAAAGCGGATGGTTTGTTGAATCCCTTCTGACCCAAACCTTGATCGTCCATATCATCCGCACCCGTCGGATACCTTTCTGGGGGAGCCGGGCCTCCTGGCCGATGACCCTGACCACCTTATGGATCATGGCCGTCGGCGCCTGGCTCCCTTATTCTCCTTTGGCCGACACCTTGGGACTGGTCCCTTTGCCTTTAAGTTATTGGGGCTGGACCTTGGCCTTTCTTACGGCCTACAGCATCTTGACCCACAAAGTGAAAACCTGGTTTTTTAACCGCTATGGAGACTCATGATCATGGATACCTTATTGGATGCCCTTCAGGAAGGAAGGTTGTTCGAACTCCCGGAAAACGACAAGACCCATGCCCTGCAGTTTTTGGCCCACATCATCGAGGCCTTTCCGGAAGTGCCGGCCGGAACGGATGTGGTCGGCCAGATCATGGCCAGGGAACAAAACACCAATACGGCCTTGGGCAAGGGCTGGGCCTGCCCTCATGCCCGGGTGAACTTCGATGAAGACCTGAAATGCGTTGTCGGTTGGAGCCCTTCAGGCATCGACTACGGGGCCATGGACGGGAACCCGGTGCACCTGGTGGTCATGTATCTGGTCCCGGCCAATCAGCGCAATCATTATTTAAAGGAGATCTCCCTCCTGGCCAAGGCCCTGGAAACCTCCCCCGGCACGGAAAACCTTCCCCTTTTGAAAGATCTGAACGCCGTCAGAAATCATCTTTTGGACCTGATCGACGCCGCCAAGGAAACCGTCGGGCCCGAGGCCCGGGCACGGATGATCCGACTGCAAACCCAGCCGGCCCCCGAGCTCTTTGCCGGCCCGGACCTCTCCTCCTGGGTCATCGAAGCGGTCACCCTGGTGGCCGCTCCGGGGTGGAACCCCATCGTCTTGACCCAAAACGACGATCTCCGTAAATGCTTGGACTCCGCCGAAGGAGTAGTGGAACGCTTGGAAAGGGAAGGGATCTTCCAGAACGGCGGCTGGAGGCTGTTGAAGAGAGCCGCCATCCCCTATCAGGGCCGCCGGACGGTCTATGATTGCCTGGCCATAAAAACCGTCAGCAACCCATCCCCCAATTCCCGAACCGGCCGTTAAGGCCGTTGTTTCAAAAAACGATAAGGAGAGAAGGTCGGGCCTTTAAAACCGTAGGGTGGCCTTCAACCGTTTGGGGTGGAGCAAAAGGTCCAGCCCTTCCAGGATATGGGTGACGAAGATATCCGCGGCCCGGATCGCATCGGCGGCGCAGCCTTCCCCGGTGGAGACGGCCACCCCGATCTTGGCCGCCTTAAGCATCAACCGGTCGTTGTTCCCGTTGCCGAAGGCGATGGTCTGTTCAGCCCCCAAACGACGGACGTATTCCTCTTTCTGCCGATCGTGGTCTTGGCCGGTCAGGATTTGGATCCGGCTTCCCCGGATGTCCTTGAGCTCTTCTTGGGCCTTGCCGAAGGTATCGGCGGTCAGGAAATGGATTTCCAAAAACCCGCCGATCTCGTTCAGCCGATCCCTCACCCCTTCCAGCAGGCGCCCGTCCACCGACAAAGTGCCGGTGAAATCGGAAACCAGATACTTTAATTGAACCGGCCCGAATCCGGGGATATCCAAGGTGAACATAAGTCCTCCTGTTTTTTGGGCCTTATTATCTCTTTTCCTTTTTCAAAAGTAAACCAACAAACAACAAGGCCGCCAGCCAGGCCGTAGCCGTTCCATAATAAAAAGTGGCCTGGGGACCGAGACGGTCCCATAAAAATCCCCCCACCAGGCTGGCCGGAAAGACGGCCAAGCCGACCAAGGTATTATACAAGCCGAATCCGGTGGCCTTGAATTCCGGCGGGACCAAAGTGGCCAGATAGGCCTTCTGCACCCCTTCGGTCATGGCCATGAACAAACCGTAAGCGACAAAAAGCAACCAGATCTGATAGGGATGGCCGGCCCGGGCGAAACCCAGGTAAATCAAACCGAAAAAGAAGAAGGCCATGAGGATGATCGGTTTGGGTCCGATACGGTCGGAAAGCAGTCCGGCCGGTAAGGCGCCCAAACCGTAAATCACATTAAAAACCATATACACCAGAGGTATGACGGCCGCGGAAAGCCCGACATTTTGAGCGCGGAGGATAAGAAAGACATCGCTGGAATTGCCCAGGGAAAAAAGGGTTACCACAACGATGAAGTATTTGTAGGGTAGGCTGAAGCGGGACCAAGCCGGTTTCGGTATTTCCGCCTCGCCGACGGGGCAGGTTCGGGTTTCATGAATAAAAAAGATGATGGTCAGCACGGCCAGGGCCCCAGGGATTATGGAAAGCCAGAACACCCAACGGTATTGTCCCTGGAAATAGGCCAATAAGCCGAAAGCCACGGCCGGTCCGACCACGGCCCCCAGGGTGTCCATGCCCCGATGAAACCCGAAAGATCGACCCAAGACATGCTCTTGACAGGACTCGGCGATCAAGGCATCCCTTGGGGCGTTACGGATGCCCTTGCCGAAGCGATCCATAAAACGGGAGGCCAAAACCTGCCCCCAATTAGGGGCCGTGGCGATCAGGGGCCGGCTTAAGGTGGAGATCCCGTATCCCAAGGCCATCAGCCATTTTCTATGGCCCAGACGGTCCGAAAGCCAGCCGGAAAAGACCTTGAGCAGGCTGGCCGTACTTTCGGCGATCCCTTCGATCAACCCGATGACCGATTTGGGGGCCCCCAGGACGGTGGAAAGAAAGAGGGGGACCAGGGGATAGACCATCTCGGAACTGAAGTCCATGAAAAAGCTGACCAGACCGGTAAAGAAGATGTTTCGGTGCAACCCCATGATTTTTTGGGAAGGGTTTTGTTCCATGGCTTATCTTTCTTCGCGAAATGTAAGGTAGTTACCGAAAAGGCCGTTCGGCCTGTCCGGATCTTCGTTTCTTCGGCCGATTATTTTGTAACTATCGTTACATCATTTTATTTCCAATGTCAAGATGAAAATAATGCAATTTTGTTACATATCGAACCAAATATTTATCGAATTTATTTTGTGAATAAAGTTACATTTTTAATTGACTTTTTACTGGGCCCAAGGTAATTTTAAATAAAAAGGAGCCAGAAGTCGGTCCGATGACAAGGGAACCCAAGGCCATGAAGTGGCTGTTTTTCTCTTATAGCCTGCCGGCCGAACCTTCCAAGGCCAGGGTCTATATTTGGAGGCAGCTTAAGAAATTAGGGGCCGTCAATTACCAATCCCTGTGGGTTTTACCCCATTCCGGGGAGCGTATCGAGGCCCTTAAAAAACTGATGGCCTCTATCGAAAGTTTCCAGGGGGAAAGCCTGGTGATCGAGGGAAAAAGCTTGACCAAAGACCAGGAAGAACGTATCCGTAAGGCGATTATCGATTCCCGGCAGGAAGAATACCAGGAATTGATTGAAAAATGTGAAGACTTTTTTAAAGAGATCGACTTCGAGATAGCCCGGAAAAACTTTATCTTCGCCGAAGTGGAGGAAAATGAAGAGGAGCTGGAAAAACTGAAATTATGGTTCAAAAAAGTGACCCAGAGGGATGTGCTGGATATCCCTTTACGGAAAACGGCCGCGGAAAAACTAAAAGACTGCGAGAAAAGATTCGATCAATTCGCCCAAAGGGTCTACGAACACCTTCAATTGAAAAAAAATGAAGCGGAAAGCGCCCCCTCCCGGAAAGGGCGAGAGGGGAAAACGGGCGGAGCCGTAAAGGTCGAAGGAGTTAGGGGTGAAGGGCCGTAACGGCACGGCGGAGAAAAGGGTTTGTCCCGGAAGGCGGCCCTTTTCTTTGCCTGAAGGAGTAATCGCCTTGACTCAAGCAAAGATATTTTTTATAATAAAACTTTGAAACAAAGGAACAAAGCGATGGAGTTCGCTTAACCGTCGCCGTAATCGGGGACTGATAACTCCTACCAAAGGGTCTTTGGTAGGAGTTTTTTATTTCCCCGCCGAACCATCCGAGAGAAAGGGAGGGCAGATTAGCGATATGGTGCTCGATAACTATGCCCAACTCAAAGAGGAATTGATGGTCTGCATCAACTCCTTGCAGAAAATCGAAAACCATTCCGATGGGATTTATGCCGAACTCAAAGATAAAATCCAGAATAATGTTTTCAACCTGGTGGTCCTGGGACAATTTAAAAGGGGAAAGACCAGTTTGATCAACGCCCTTTTGGGCGCGGAACTATTGCCCACGGCCGTCGTTCCCCTCACCTCCATCGCCACCATCCTGAAGTACGGGGAATCGTTGCGAATCCAGGTTTTCTTTAACGACGGTCGGGTCCAGGAGATCGACTTGGACAGCCTGCCTCAATATGTAACGGAAAAAGGAAATCCCAAGAATGAAAAAGAGGTGCAGGAAGTGGTTATCTCTTACCCTTCGGCCTACCTGCGTGACGGGGTCCGTTTGATCGACACCCCCGGGGTGGGATCGGTTTATGAGCATAACACCGATGTAGCCTATCAGTATCTTCCCAAATCGGACGCCGCCCTTTTTCTCCTTTCCGTGGATCAGCCGGTCAGCAAAGAAGAACTGAACTTTTTAAAGGAGGTCCGGGAATATTCCCATCGGATTTTTTTCCTCCAGAACAAAGCGGATTATGTCGGACTTGAAGACTTAAAGGAGTCCATGGCTTTTGTCAAAAACATTCTCTCCGAATCGTTGGGCGATGAAATCAAAATATTTCCGGTTTCGGCCAAATGGGCCCTCCAGGGCAAGACCTCTGGATCGGAGGAACTCTTGAAGAAAAGCCGGCTTCCGGAATTTGAAAATATTTTAAATACCTTTCTGATGCAGGAAAAAGGAAAGGTCCTGCTCCTTTCCGTGACCCAGAATCTGCTTCGGCTGCTTTCCCAGGCCTCGTTGAAAGTGGAGTTGGCCATGAAATCCCTGGCCACTCCTTTGGAAGAACTGCAAAAAAAGATCAAGCTTTTCGAAGAGAAAAAAGAAGAAATCCTGGTTGAAAAAGACGATTTTTTTCTGCTTTTGGACGGTGCCGTAAAACAGATCATTCAAGAAGTCTTGGAAAAAGATACGCAGGCTTTCAGAAAAGATTTGAGCCAAAAAATATCCGATAATTTGGGAAGCCGTTATCGAGAATATTCCGGCCTTCCTTTAAAGGAAATGCAACGGCGTATGGAAGAAGACCTGATCGCCGAAGTCCAGCAGGCCTTCGTCACCTGGCGCAAGCTCGAAGAGGACAAGTTGTCCAAAACCTTTGAGGCCTCCTGCCGGCGTTTTATCTCCAGGATTGACGAAATGGTGGATACCTTGCTCAATTTTTCCGCCGAACTCTTCTCCGTCCCCTTCGATATCGTCAAGGCCGAGGCCCTTTGGTCGTCCAAGTCCCGCTTTTATTATAAATTTAAGGATCAACCGGTGGGCATAGAAATCATGACCTCTTCCCTGACCTTGATGCTCCCGAAATTTATCGGCGAAAAAGTCCTATTGAAAAAATTGCGGGAGTTTATACAGGAGGTGATCGACCGCCAAGCGGGTCGCATCGTTTCCGACTTCAGAGAAAGGTTGGAGCAAAGCAAGCTGTCCTTCCGCTGGGAAATGTTGCAAAGGATTGAGGCCACCTTGGAGGGTATCTCCAAGGCCATAGAAAAAGGGCTGAGTCAGAAATCGAGGGACGAAGAAACGGTCGAGGCTCAAAGGACCGTACTCATGGAGGAGGAAAAGAAAATGTCCGAGATCAAGGGAAAACTGACCCAGCTCCATCAAAAAATATCCGCCTGATCGTATCGGTCTAATGCTCTGGGCCGAAAAGCTTTCCATACAGATCTTCTCCATGGCTGGTGGGTAAGGGTGGTCCCTCGATCAACCGGAAGGTTCGTGTTCCGTCGTCTTTTCGTTCGGCCCGGAGGAAAAGGGTTTTTTCTTTTCTGTTTTCATAAACCCAATGAGCGAAAGCATATTGATGGGTGACGTAAAATATCTTGACCCCCTTTTCCAGCAAGGCGGCGCTGATTTGTCGGGCGATCTCGGACCCTTCTCTTTCGTTGGTCGCGGCGAACGACTCATTGAACAACATCAAAGCATGGGGCCGGAGGAGATCCACCATCTTGCTCATCCGGCTCAATTCCTCGTCCAATTTACCTCTTTTCAGGGTGAGGTCCTCTTCCCGTTTAAAGTGGGTGAAAATCCCCCGTGAGCAATCGGCCCGGAAGGACGCCGCCGGTACAAACAGACCGCTTTGCATCATCAATTGGGCCAGGCCGATGCTTCGTAAAAAAGTGGATTTACCGCCCTGATTGGCACCGGTGATTACCACGCAATCCTTTCCGTCCGCTTCGAAATCGTTGCCGACGACGGTATCCCGCATCGTTAAAAACAGTCCGATGTCATACAATCCCTGGGCCGAGTGCTTCCGTTCTTTCGGCGGGGCGGGCTGGGGAAAGCAGACGGCCCCGCCCAGTCGGACCAATTCTTCATAAAGGTTCAACGCGCCGACGTAAAAGGCCAGTTCGGCCCGCAGGCGTTTAAAAAAACCGTCGAGGTGATCGGCGGATTGGGCTAAAACATTCGCCACTTTGCCGATCCCCCTGTTTCTTAAATTCTCCAGGGCCTTGACGCCGGCCTCATCCCGGGGGTGGATGGAAAAGGAATAGCAGGCCCCTTTGGAGGGAAAAATCCGTTTGAGCCAACCTTTGCGGCTTTCCAGAGGTTTTCGAAGGAGGTAATCGGTTCCTTCATTGCCCCTTCCCAGGGCAGCGCTGATTAAGATGCCGTCCTGGAATCTCAGGGCTTTTAAATGATCTGCGATCTCGGCCAGATAAGCCTCGTGGAGTTCCTGCTGGAGTCTGCGGAAAAAGGAAACAAAGCCTTCGGAGTTGAATTGGTCCACCTGTTGGTCGGCGATATCCTTCAATTTTTTTAGCAGTTCCGTAAGCATCTGCACCATTTCCAAGGAACCGTGGAGGACCGAACTGGGAAAATGGCCGTAAATACCATACCAGCCCCTTTTCTTGCGGTCCAAGGCTTCCTCGGCCAACCGGTAAAGTTCCCGGACCACCGACGGATTCTTCAAGGCGTCCTTCAGCACTTCCTGCCGATAACGGATCGCCTCGGCATCTTGCAAACCGTTCAGCAAAACCGTTTTGGCCGCTTGATACAGATATTCGTCTCCGCTGGCCATGGTTTTCAACAAAACATCTAATTCCAGGTCTTGGACCAAGTCCTGTTCATTCGCCGGCAAGGGGGTCTCAAGGTCGAAATCCCGATCTTTGAACAGGAGAAAGACCTTCATGAGGGTATACGCTCCAGCAACTGGGGATAGGTTAAACGATGTTTCTCGGCGATGGAAAGGGCGTAGGCCAAACCGTCGGCGGGTCTTCTTTCGATCCTAAAGGTTCGCCAAGCCGGATTGTCCGGGTCCACCGTACTGACCATGCTGACGGTTTTCTCGCTAAAGGAAGCCAGCTCGTCAATGAAGGTCACCCATACACAGAGCGCATCCAAGGCGACGATCCTTTCCATGATTTTCTTGCTTAAATAGACGGCGTCTTTCAAAGTGGTGGAGGTGAAAATCTCATTCAGAATAAGCAGGCTCCGGGGTGTGGCTTGACGGAGGATATCGCGGATCCGGATCAGATCATCCTCCAGTTTACCCCGAAGGTCGATGATGCTTTCTTCCTTTTCAAAATGGGTAAATATTCGATCATAAAGAAACAGTCGCGCTGCTTTGCCTGGAACGGGAAGTCCCAAGCAGGCCCAATAATGCAACTGCCCGAAAGTGCGGGCAAAGGTGGTTTTCCCTCCTTGATTCGGACCGGTGACGACCAGGATGCGCTCTTTTCCTTTCAAGTAAAAATCATTGCAAACAATGGGCGTTTTTTCCCGGAGGCATTTATCCGCCAGGGCCAAATGAAATCCTTCCCTGACATAGACTTCTTTTTCTTTTGAAGAAATTTCCGGGTAACAAAATTTCAACCCCGCCCTTTTGAATTTTTCGATATATTCCAGATAAGCCACGTAAAATTGTATTTCTCGATCAAAAAGGATGATTTTATCATCCCAAAATGAACGGTTGTTTTCGTAGTAACGATCCAGACCGGAAAATATCTCGGGATAGAGTTTAGCCACAAACTTAAGGATATTCGCCTCCACATGATTCATACCGCCCGCGCCGGGCAGGTGCGGTATATAATCCTTTACCGCCCCTTGCTTGAATTTTTCAAAAATGACTTCAACCTCTTTACTGTAATCGGCTTCCGATTCGTAACGCCGGACTTTTACTACATCCCCTTTGATCAAAATACAATAGGTTACGGTGGCCAAGGCGGCCTTCATTTCCTCGGTTTCTTTTTGAAGGCCTTGAAAACGTTCCGATGCGGTATAAGCCGAAAGATATTCCTTAAAATCGATCAGACCGCGGGCCTTTACTTCCGCCCGGCTTAATTCCGCCGCCAGGCAACCGACGGCCTGGCAATAAACGGCGACCGATTCCAAAAACCAGCCGGCCTTGTGATAATGGAAGTCCAGCTGTTCGACCAAAGAAAGGTACCGTCGCATTTGGATCATTTTTTGGGAAAAAGATCGTATCTGCTTCAATAACCTTTCATCTTCAAGATCCCGGGCGATTTCCTGGCGGTAGGTGATAAGGGCGATATCTTGTAAATAAGTATAATAAAACGGCTGCAACCGATACGCCTGCCTATCGGCGGTTACGGCCTTGACAATCTGATCAAGATTTAAATCGACAAAACAGGCCGGGGCTTCAAGGGTTTCTTTTTGGATGCCGTCGCCGGCTTTTCCCCATAGAATACTTTGGAAGGCCATGAATCCAATCGCCTCTTTCCCGAAGGTGTTTTCCTTTTTTCGTTCAGTCTTCGAATAGGATCAAACCCCTGTTTCCATCTTCGGCCCGACAGGGCAAGAAAAAAAGGGATCGCCCCTCTATTCCGGAACTCCTTGATTTCTGGGAAAATAATTTTCCGGTTTGTAAATCATTCGGAAAGGGTTGGATCGGATGACGGTCCGGCGGACACCCACGGCCTTGAGGATCCTGAAGCGGATCCCCGACCTCCGGTACTTTCCATAAAGAGGTCGTTGGGTGCAATCATTCATCGGCGGCCGAGCCGTTCCAATTCCCGGCGCACGATTTCCTTTAGGCCCAAAGGATAACCATGGGTGGCTGAAGCCCACATCTGGATTTGATTTTCCGACCAATGGAACCGGTATTTTTCCGAGAAATACCTAAGCATCTTTTCCCCGTTATCCACGCTGAGATAACGAAGGGTGATCACTTGGGACGGGATCAGTTCCCGACGCAATAGCCCCAGATCCTTTTCCGGTAAAAACTCTTCTACAATGGCAATAAAATGAAACCGGTTGAGCCGGTTCAGACGGCGAATAAAGGCCTTTTTTTGGGACGAAAGTCCGGCCACATTGTCCAGGACAATCACCCCGGGTTTCCCTTCAAGGTTCCAATGGTGGATCAACCTTTGGCCGGGTTTGTCCGTCCCGAATTTTCTCTTCGGCTGTCGAAAGGATGCCTGCGAAGACAAAGCCGAGGCCTCCGCTTGGGCCGGGGAAAGGGAAAAATCCAAGACAATAAAGCGCCACTGATCTTGGGTCATGGCGATGATCTGGTTGACCAAAGCCGTCCGCCCTATGCCGTATTTTCCTTTGAGAATGACATTCACACCTTCCTTCAATGCGGCTACAATATTTTTCCTTTCCTGATTTCTACCGATGAAGAACATGGATACCCTCAAACGGCCCGTTCGAGCTCCGTGTCCGAAAAAACGAGCGCCCGGTCCGAATCAGAAAAAGAAATCAGTGCAAACAGGGCCTCCCAACCGCTGCACCATCCTACCGCACTGATCAGGGCCGCCTTGTCCTCGTCGCTTTCCGTGCCGTGAAAGCCATGTCGGAACGACTTGGCGTACACCGCCAAATGGTTTACCAGATAGCGCACCCAGGCCTGGTGGGCCGCCAAGTCCTCCAAGGACCCTGAACGAAAATCTTCCAGGAGATGACCCCGACAGCGGGCGCTGGATCCGCTGTTCATGCATTTTCCGCAAACCGCCTTCCGCCAGTATGGTTGGGTATGGATAGCGAATTTTTTAAGCTCGAACGGATCCCGTCCCCGTTGGATGACCTCCGGCTTGGCCATACCGGTCGACTCCGGACCATAACCCATCTCACACATCAGGCAAGGGCCTTTGGGGCGCAAGTTCCTCTCTAAACGAAGAGCGGGAAAAGGCCCCCCGACGTTTATGGCCTCCCAGGCCCGCTCCATAATATCCAAATAAAGGATGGCCGGGCCGTGCATCCATCCATGACGAAAGGCGGCCTCCATCTGGAGAAAGCCCCAGGCATGGCGGTTACAAAACCCCCAGGCCTTTCTCAGTCGCCAGCGGGTGGAAGGATTCATGATACTTCCCTGAATAAACCACCACAAATAATGGATTTCACCTTCCGATAGTTGAAAGTTCATGGTTTCTCGATATGTTTCATTTGTTGAAAAATTTCCCGGGCGGTTTCTCGAACCGACTCGACGGGATCAAAACAGGCCACCGATATCGCCTCCCAGGCCTGTTCCCCACCGATTTTGCCTAAACTTTGTACGGTTTCTTTGCGGATTAAAAAGGAAGGGTGGCTTAAAAAAACCCGGAGTTGGGGAAGGGAAGCGGGATCATTGATTTCTCCCAAGGCCCGGACAATCTCCCGGAGGAAATAAAGGTCCTTCGTTTCTTGGGCCGCCCGGATCAACGCCGGAACGGCTTTTACAGCCTGCAATACCCCAAGGAGGTGGGCGGCTCGACAGCGAGTCTCCGGCTCCGGGTGCTTCAAGGCTAGAACAAGGCGCTCGGCATACTCCATCTCCTTTAACCGGTTAAGATCCTGGCCGCAACGAGGACAAGTGTCAAAAATCCTTGAGGATTCAAACCAGCAAAAAGGGCAGTAATAGATCACGCTTTCGGTAACCTCCGGAATCCCGGTAAAGCAAGAGGTTCAAAGACCGATCGCCAATCCCCGAAAATAAAAAACCCGCCTGGCAGCGGGTTCATCCATTTCTTCTAATGCCCCCACTGCAGCAACCTTCCATACAGTAGGAGTCATTAGCTTATCCTTAGCGCTTTTCAGGGGGACTCCATCCCCATAAATAAATATTAAAAGGTCTTTCGGAGCCTGTCAAGACCTTTTTCTTCCAGAAGGGAAAATAAACAAACGGGTAAACAAAGGATCGTCTCCGAAAGAGTCGGCGATGGGGGACGGTTTCATGGACTCCAGGTTTCAAGGGGATAGGGGAAGGGTCCGGCCCGCTTCATTTTTTTCTTGCCTTTCTAAAAAGGTTATGTTATAGGAAGGTCGACTAAAGGGATGGAGTTCCCCTGTTCGCCCTTCGGGCTGATGACTCCTATCGTTGGATGGACCGGCGGTAGGGGTTTCACCGAAGCGTAGAAGACAAACCGCCGATAGGCGGTTTTTTTTTGCCCCCCTTACCGGTCCGAAAAATTCAAGAAAAAGAAGGATAAGAAATTATGGAACACATCTTTACCATCGCCGCCCTTTGGCTGGGGTTGGCCGTTATTTCCGCCGTCATCGCCTACCATTTACGGATATCCATCGCCCTGATGGAAATCTGCATCGGCGTCGTCGCCGCCGCTGTGGCCGGCTATTTCGGCAAACTGGACGATCTGGGTTCCAACCAGGAATGGCTCCGTTTTCTGGCCTCTTCGGGTGCGGTCCTCCTCACCTTCCTGGCCGGGGCCGAACTGGAACCGGAGGTATTGAAAAGCAAACTGCAAGAAGTGACCGTGGTCGGTCTCTTCGGTTTCTTCGCTCCCTTCGCCGGATGCGCCGCCCTCGCTTATTATGTATTGGGCTGGAACCTTCAGGCCAGTCTTCTCTGCGGCGTGGCTTTATCCACCACCTCCATGGCCGTGGTCTATGCCGTCATGCTGGAAACCGGATTCAACCAAACCGAATTCGGCAAAGGGATTTTAGGGGCCTGCTTCATCAACGACCTGGGGACGGTCATCGCCTTGGGCCTCCTTTTTGCCCCCTTTACCTATAAGACCCTCGTGTTTATCGTCGTCACCGCTTTCATCCTAACGGTCCTGCCTTTGATCAGCCGTTGGTTGACCAAAGTGTACGGCTATCGAACGGCGGCCATCCGCACCAAGTGGATCATTCTGGTCCTTTTCGGGTTAGGCGCCTTGGCCCTCTGGTCCGGGAGCGAGGCCGTGCTCCCGGCCTATATCGTGGGTATGGTCCTGGCCGAATTTTCCAACGGAGACACCTCCTGGGTCCGCAGGCTGAGGACCTTGACCGTCGGCTTTCTCACCCCATTTTATTTTCTTAGAGCCGGGACCTTTGTCTCTTTGCCGGCCTTGGTTTCAGCCCCCTTGGTCTTTCTGGTGTTGTTGGCCGGAAAGGTTTTTTCAAAAATATTCGGCCTATTCCCGATCATCGCCCGCTTCCGTAGAGAAAAAAAGGAACGCTGGTATTACACCCTGCTCATGTCCACCGGTCTGACCTTCGGCACCATCTCCGCCCTCTATGGCTTTACTCACGGCATCGTCACCCAGGCCCAATATTCTTTTCTGGTGGCCGTGGTCATCGCCAGCGCCGTGGTTCCCACCCTGATCGCCGGCATGTTTTTCCTGCCAAGGCATCTGCTGCCGCAGCCCGACCAGAAGATTAAATGGATGGTTCGGGAGGATGAAGAAAGCGAAGAAGGATAACCAACCTTTTTCTAAGGTTTTGACAGCTCCCATCAAGGATGTTATGATTAAAAAGGACGAATCGAAAGCATTGCCGATCCCAGAACCGGATAAGACTTTAAATAACTATTTTTTCTCTTCGTCAAGGGAAGACAGGTTATGGCCTTTCGATTTCCAGAAGGTTTTCTCTGGGGCACGGCCGCTTCCGCCCATCAGGTCGAGGGTAACAACACCCAGAGTGATTTTTGGTTTTTGGAGCATTTTCCGGGAACGGCCTTCGCCGAGCCCTCCGGGGATGCCTGCGACCACTATCACCTCTATCCGGATGACATCCGTCTCTTGGCCCGATTGGGATTCAACTCGTATCGTTTCTCCCTGGAATGGGCCCGCATCGAGCCCGAACCGGGCCACTTTTCTTTGGCCGCCCTGGACCACTACCGTAGGATGTTGGCCGCCTGCTGGGAGAACCGCCTGCTTCCCTGCCTGACCTTTCATCACTTCACCGCCCCCTTGTGGTTCACCGCCGACGGCGGCTGGGAGGACGAACGGGCCCCCGACCGTTTTGCCAAATTCTGCGAGCGGGCCGCGCGGCACTTGGGCGATTTGATCGGCCTGGCCTGCACCATCAACGAGGCCAATTTGAACGGTTCTTTGGCCGTTCGCGGGACCTTCCCCCGAGAGGGATTAAAATACCGTTTGAAATTCATGGCCGAAGCCGCCAGGCGGTGCGGGACAACGCTGGAACGATTCAGTCCCTACCTTTTCGGCGATCCGAACCGCATCAATGAGATTATGCTCAAGGCCCACCTGAAATCCCGGGAGGCCGTCAAATCCGGTCCCGGTCGTTTTCCGGTGGGTCTCACCCTGTCCATGGACGATTATCAGGCCCTGCCCGGCGGCGAAGAAACCCGGGACCGGGCCCTGGCCCAAGATTACGGCCCTTTTCTGGAAGCGGCCCGGTCCGATGACTTCATCGGGGTCCAAACCTACAGCCGCACCCGCTTCGGGCCCGATGGTCCGGTCGGATCGGAGGAAGGGGTGGAGGTCTTGGTCATGGGCTATGAATTCTGGCCCGAGGCCCTGGAGGCCACCATCCGCCTGGCCTGGCAGTGGGCCGGGGTGCCGATTTACGTCACCGAAAACGGCATCGGCACCGATGACGACAGACAGCGGATCGCCTATGTGCGGCGGGCCCTCAAGGGCCTGATCCACTGTCTCCAGGACGGGGTGGATGTCCGCGGCTACTATTATTGGTCCTTTTTGGACAACTTCGAGTGGCTCTTCGGTTACAAGCCCCGCTTCGGCCTCGTGGCCGTGGACCGCCAAACCCAACGGCGGACGGTCAAACCCAGCGGCCTCTGGTTGGGCCGGATCGCCCGCCTAAACGCCTTTGAAGAAGAGCAATAATTCCCTTCCCTTGCTTTATCCTTTTTTTCGGGGAAAGGGCAAAAAAGGCCGGACCATGGGCGGCTCGAAAGGGCCGTCGATCTGCATCATCTCTTTCCGGGTGCAGGCCTTGGCCCGGGTATCCTTTTTATCCCGCCCCCTCTCGACGAGACCTGAGCTGTTTCGGGTTGTTTTGTAGAATCCGGCCGATCTCTTCCTTTTCGGTTTTCCAAAGTGATCCCCCTCAGTTCTTGGACGCAAAGGCCTCCCCCCTTTCCGGCTTGAAGGACACTTTCGAGTCGTCAGGGGATCCGCCCCCGATCTTTTTTGGGGATGTTTTCGAGGTTGACAATTATACTACGTTGTGGTATATGGCTTTTAAACCGTAAGCTTCTGCTCCCATGGACAACCAAGAACTGATCCATTATCGAAAAAAGCTGGGCTTGACCCAAAAGGAACTGGCCCGGCTTTTGGCCGTTTCCTTGAAGGCCGTGCACAGCTATGAACAGGGCTGGAGGAATATCCCGGAAAACGTGGCCCGCCAGGTCTTGTTTTTGGTCCATCACAGCCATCCCCGCGCCGGAAAGAAAGGGCCTTGCTGGACCAAGACCCGTTGTCCGGAGCAAAGGAAACAAAACTGCCCGGCCTGGCGCTTCCAGACCGGCGACCTGTGCTGGTTCATTACCGGGACCCTTTGTCAAGGAAAGGCCCATAAAAGTTGGAGTGAAAAGATCGAACAATGCAAAGGCTGTCCCATCTTCCAACCCCTTTGTGACTTTTGACATGAAAGAGGGATGTCCATGACCGAAAACAACCGTTATCGTTTTGAGACCCAGGTCATTCACGGGGGGCTAAAACCGGTTTCTTGGGAAGGGGCCACGTTGCCCCCTGTTTATCAAACGGCCTCCCATGTCCACGAAAGCGCCGAAGGATTGAGCCAAGCCTTTGCCGGCAACACGGCCGATCCTATTTATATGCGCCTTTCCAATCCCACCCACCGGGTCCTGGAAGAAAAGTTGGCCCTCCTGGAAGGGGGGCGGGGGGCCGTTTTCATGTCCTCGGGCATGGCGGCCATCGCCAATACCTGTATGGCCCTGCTGCGCGCCGGGGACGAATTCGTGGCCGGGAACTCTTTGTTTATGTCCACCTATGTCCTTTTTGCCCGGATCTTTCCCAAATACGGGATAACCGCCCGGTTGGTGGATCCAACCGATCGGGAGGCGATCGCCCAAGCCGTCACGGAAAAGACCCGCTTCGTCTATCTGGAGACCATCGGCAATCCCCGCTTGGATGTGCCGGACCTCCGGGAGATCTCGAAGCTGGCCCATGAAGCCGGGCTGCCTCTGATCGTGGACCACACCCTGGCCACTCCTTATTTGTGCCGTCCCCTGGAAATGGGGGCGGATGTGGTCATACACTCCACGACCAAATACCTGAGCGGCCACGGCGCCGCCCTCGGCGGGGTGGTCATTGACGGAGGAAGTTTCGATTGGACGGGTCCCCGCTTTTCCGATTTCCGGCCTTTTGTCGAACGCAAAGGGCCCTTGGCCCTGCTGGACCGGATTTGGAGGGAACAGCACATCAACTTCGGCACCACCCCTTCCCCCTGGCATGCCTATTTGACCGTTTTGGGCCTGGATACCTTGGCCCTGCGCATGGAGAAGATTATGAAAAACGCCGCGGCCTTGGCCGGGTTTTTATCGGCAAGGTCCGAGGTCCGCTGGGTGAATTACCCGGGGCTTCCCCGGCATCCCTCCAGGAAAACCGCCGAAGAACAATTTCAAGGAAAGGGCTTCGGGGGACTGATCACCTTCGGCCTCAAGGATCCATCGGCCTGTTTCGCCTTTATCCGCCGGCTCCGCTTGATCTTGCACCTGGCCAACCTGGGGGACTGCAAGACCCTGGTCATTCATCCGGCCTCCTCCCAGTATGTTTCCTTCGATCCCCAAACCCGGGAATACCTGGGCATCGGTTCGGACCTGATCCGATTGTCGGTGGGCATCGAACATGTGGACGACTTATGTGAAGATTTAGACCAGGCCTTGAAAGGGCTAAGCTGATGGATTCGTCGTTCTAAACCCCGGCTTTTGAACCTTGACCATTCCAGAGGATCATCCCTTGAGCGAATACATTGAAAACGACCCCCGCGGCATCTCGGTCGGTTTGGTGGAGAAAAAGGCCTTCACCTTTGCCGAACCGCCGGATGAGCTGGTCTTGGAATCGGGTTGCCGGTTGGGTCCGATCACCCTGGCCTATGAGACCTATGGGACCTTTCGCGGAGACAACGCCGTTTTGGTCTGCCACGCCCTTTCCGGGGATTCCCACGCCGCCGGATATTACACAGCGGAGGATCCCAAACCCGGCTGGTGGGACATCATGATCGGCCCCGGAAAAGGGATCGACACGGACAAATATTTCGTCATCTGCTCCAACATCCTGGGCGGTTGTATGGGCAGCACCGGCCCTTCTTCCATCAATCCCAAAACCGGTCGGCCTTACGGACTGGAATTTCCCGTGGTCACGATCGGGGACATGGTGGAAGCCCAAAAAAGGCTCTTGGATCATCTCGGCATAGAAAGGCTCCTCTCGGTGGTCGGGGGATCCATCGGAGGCATGCAGGTCCTGGAATGGGCCATCCGTTTCCCCGAACGGGTCGTAACGGCCGTGCCTCTGGCCACCACCACCCGCCATTCGGCCCTGGCCATCGCCTTCAACGAAGTGGCCCGTCAGGCGATCATGGCCGATCCGGCCTGGCAAGGCGGGGATTATTATTTCGGTCCCGGTCCGACCATGGGTCTGGCCGTGGCCAGGATGATCGGACACATCACTTACCTCTCGGACGAGGCCATGCGCCTCAAGTTCGGTCGGCGCCTCCAGGATAAGGCCGATTTTTCCTACAATTTTGACGCCGATTTTCAGGTGGAAAGTTATTTGCGTTATCAAGGGTCCAAATTCGTCGAACGGTTTGACGCCAATTCTTTTCTATATATCACCAAGGCCGCCGACTACTTCGATCTGGGCCGTCAACACGGGCGGGGTTCGGTGACCCGGGCCTTTTCCAAGACGCGGGCGAAGTTTTTGGTCGTCTCTTTCACCTCCGATTGGCTCTATCCCACCTATCAATCCCGGGAGATCGTCCGGGCCTTAAAGAAAAACGGCCTGGACGTCAGCTTCTGCGAAATCGAGGCCCAATGGGGACACGACGCCTTTTTGTTGCCCAATGAAAGGCTCTCGGAGATGATCCGAGGCTTTTTGGATCGTGCTTATGGTCAGATTTGAAGAAAACGGCATCCGTTTCGACCTCCAATGGGTGGCTTCCTGGATCCCCCCCGGCTCCAAGGTCCTGGATTTGGGCTGCGGCGAGGGAGAGCTGCTGCACTATTTGAAGACCCATAAGTCGGTGGAAGGGACCGGGATCGAACTGGACGAGGCCAAAGCGGCCCGTTGCATCGAAAGGGGCCTTTCCGTGGTCCACGGGGACATGAACCGTGAAATCCGGGATTTTGCGGAAAACAGTTTCGATTTCGTCATTTTGAGCCAAACCCTTCAACAGGTCTACGAACCGGCCGAACTCCTCCGGCACATCCTGCGGATAGGAAAAAACGGGGTCGTCTCCTTCCCCAATTTCAGTTATTGGCGAATTCGACTGCAGCTGCTCCTGACCGGGTACGCCCCGGTGACCCGGGAACTCCCCTATCAATGGTACGACACGCCCAACATCCGGGTCATCACCCTGAAGGACTTTAAAAAATTCGCCGATGCCGTGGGATTTGAAATCGTCCGCTCGGCGGCCTTGGTTATCGTGGACGAAAAGCGGGGAGGACGAAGGGTTTCTTTCTTGTCTAATCTCAGGGCCGCTTACGGTATCTTTCAAATCCGAAAGAATCATCAAGAGACTCTGAAACAGACGAAAAGTCCGGCCCCTTCTAAAGATGAAAGCCAAAGGAAGGTAAAGGAGACCCCCTCATGAAAATCGCCGACTCTATTACCGATCTCATCGGCCGGACCCCTTTGTTGCGCTTAAGAAAGGTCGCTCGAGGATGCGCCGCCGAGGTAGTGGCCAAACTGGAATCGTTCAATCCTTTAAGCAGCGTCAAGGACCGTATCGGGGCGGCCATGATCGAGGCCGCGGAAAGAGCCGGTTTGATCGGTCCCGAGACCATCCTTCTCGAACCGACCAGCGGTAACACCGGCATCGCTTTGGCCTTCGTCTGCGCGGCCAAGGGTTACCCTTTGGTCCTGACCATGCCGGAAACCATGTCTCGGGAAAGAAGGCAGATGCTTCGATTCTTGGGGGCCGAATTGATCCTGACCGAAGGACGGCTGGGGATGAAAGGGGCGGTGCAGAAGGCCGAGGCATTATCCGCCCAAGACCCCCGTTATCTGATGCTGCAACAATTCAAAAACCCGGCCAATCCGGAGATTCACCGAAAGACCACGGCCCGGGAGATCTGGGAAGACACGGACGGCCGGGTGGACATCCTGGTGGCCGGGGTGGGGACCGGCGGGACCATCACCGGCGTCACTGAAGTCCTTAAGGAGAAAAAACCGAGCGTTCAGGCTGTTGCCGTGGAACCCGAAGATTCACCGGTCCTTTCCGGCGGGAAAGCCGGCACCCACAAGATACAGGGTATCGGGGCCGGTTTCATCCCCGAGGTACTGCGTCTCGATCTCTTGGACGAGGTGATCCGGGTCTCCGATGAAAACGCCGCGATCATGATGAAAAGGTTGGCCCGTGAAGAAGGAGTGGCCGTCGGCATCTCTTCCGGTGCGGCGGCCTGGGCCGCGGTGGAAGTGGCCAAGCGTTCGGAAAACCGGGGCAAGATGATCGTGGTCATCCTTCCCGATACCGCTGAACGATACTTGAGCACCTGGGTCTTTGAAGAAACATCGGAGGAGAATAAAGGATGAAAGACGCTCATGAAAGGAACCGCTGCGCCGAAGCGCCGCAACCGTCCGAAGAGGGTCATCTCTCGCCTGAGGAGATCCGCTCCCTGACCAGGAAATTGAAGACCGATTCCCGCATACTGGCCCGGGAAAGAAAGGAATTGATCCGTTCCGCCCCTGATCCTCTGGCGGTGATCCGGATCATCCGCATGACCCGAGCGGTCCTTTTCCCCCAATACGGGTCCCACCCGGAAAGGCCGAAGGAAGCGGGCTGGAGCCCCAAGAAAGATATCGAGACTTTGTATTCGCTCTTGGCCGAACAAATCACCGCCTCCTTGGCCCATGACTGCGAGCCGCCCCAACGTTCTTGTCCAACCTGCCGTGAATGGGGCCGTCGTCATGCCGCCGCCTTCCTGAAAAGCCTGCCCGAGACCAAGGCCCTCTTGCTCAAGGATATCGCCGCGGCTTATGAGGGGGATCCGGCGGCCAAAAGCTACACGGAGATCATCGTCGCCTATCCGGGCTTTTTCGCCGTTTTGGTTTATCGCATCGCCCACACCCTTCTTAGCATGGGCATCCCTCTCCTTCCCCGGATGATGACCGAATACGCCCACAGCCGGACCGGCATCGACATCCATCCCGGCGCGGAGATCGGGGAGTATTTTTTTATCGATCACGGCACCGGCGTGGTCATCGGAGAAACGACCCAAATCGGCAAGCGCGTCAGGATCTACCAAGGGGTGACCTTGGGGGCCTTGTCTTTGCCCCCCGGGGCCGGAGACCTATACCGCAACAAAAAGCGCCACCCCACCATCGAGGACGAGGTGATCATCTACGCCAACGCCACCATCTTGGGCGGAGAAACGGTTATCGGCAGGCGAAGCGTCATCGGCGGCAACGTCTGGATCACCGAGAGGGTCCCGCCGAATACGCGGGTCTTGCTCAACAAACCGGACCTGATCTATTTAAGCAACTAACCTATTGCCAGGGGGACATTTTCGAGGGGAATTCGATGCCCCCAGGAAATCCCGCTGCAGCGGGCGCCCTTTCATGAAAGAATCGGAAAAGAAAAAGGGGGAGTATTTCCCCCCCAAAAAAGAAATGGAGCCCCCAGCTCTTTTACGGTCCCTTTCCTCCTCTTATGCCGAGGACGCCCTTCTCCCAACGATCAGGAGATATGCTTCCTTTCCACCGCCTGAAGGGGGCAGGCCTCGACACAGTCCCAGCAGTTCATGCACATATCCTGAAAGACCATGGGCGGCTCGAAAGGGCCGTCGATCTGCTTCATCACTTTCCGGGTGCAGGCCTTGGCCGAGGCGCAACGTCCCTCTTGGGGATCGCACTTTTTCGGATCGCAGAGATCATAATGGACAAAAGCGAATTCCTTTTTGGGTTGCATGGACATGGTGGATCCATCCGAGAAAATAAAATGACTGACGACCTCTTTAACCCCAAAGATAAGACAGCCACCCTTCTCAGTCAATCCAGGTGACTTTTATTCTGATCCCATCCTCTTTTTCCGGCCCAAAAGGGGGCAAGGAAAAAGGCCCTTCTATGGGCCGGCCGTCCCAAACCGCCCCTCGGCAATTTTCCCAGAAATCCCCCTGCAATCCCTCGAGGAATCTTTTCAGTTGCCCTTCGGTCAACCCTACCCCTTCGGCCAGCAAGGCCGGGGCCAGTTCCGGCACCAGTAGATTGAAAAGCTTCAGGATGACCCGGCCTGGTTTGGGGGATGCGGCCTCAGGTTCCGCGGCCGAAGTGATGGCCGGTCTTAACGAGGCAAAAAACCCGCCCCGTCTTAGGGTGGCCCCCACCAAGCCGGGCATGGCCGCCGAAAGGGCCACGGTGGAACCGTCTCGGACTATGGCCTGTTTCAGGTCATCCACCGCCTTCCCGTTCAAAAAAACGGTTTGAATCCGGGTTTCCACATAATCGGCGGGAATAGACAGGGACCGGGTAAGGAAGTCTTTTAGGTTTCCTCCCGTTCGGGTTTCGATCATGACCCCCTCTTGAAACAAAGGAAGAAAGTAAGGAAGGGCCTTTTCCCCTAACCTCCATTCCAAAACATGTTCCATCGTTCCACCAAAAAAAAGGGAGGTCAGGCTCCGACCTCCCTTGTCCGATACCGCTACCGAGGTTACCAGTTAAAAACCTGATCCAACTCCTCGTCCTTGACCTGGAAGGTGATGTTGTGGGGGGGTAGTTTTTCCTTTTTAAAGAAGTCCGGCAGCCGGTCGTCTTGGGCGGTAAAGCCGGCCCGGGCGTTAAAATCCCTTTCGTTCTTTAATACCGATTTACCCAAGGCGGTCACGTCATCGGCCGTCAGATTCAGCCCGTAAAAGGCATTGATCATGTCGATCAAGGCCTGAAAGGTCTCCGGTTGATCCATGACGGCGAAGGCGATAAACAGGCACATGCCGGTGGAATCGATGGCGGCGGTGGCAATCTGCAGATTCCGGGACAGCTCCGCTTGTCCCTCGGGTTTCAAGGGATCCAACTGACCGCCGACATTCAGGATGTTGGTGGCCACGGCATATCCGGCGGTATGGTCGGCCCCCATGGGGCTGGTGGCATAAGTCACTCCGATGCCCTGTACGGCCCGCGGGTCATAGGCCGGCATGGCCTGACCTTTGACTACTGGGACCCGTTCGACACCGAAGACCTTGCCGGTGACGGCCGCCCCGCTGCCCAGAATGCGGCCCAAGGGGGTCCCCTGCCCCACTTCTTTGATCAAGCGAATGGCCCCCTGGGCGTCGCCGAATTTCAGCAATCCCGCCTCCATGGCCACTCCGATGGTGGCCCCCATCTCAATGGTGTCCAATCCGTAATTGTCATCCAGGAAATCGAGTTGGGCGATGGCATCCAGGTCGTCTATGCCGCAATTTCCGCCGTGGGCCCAGACCGTTTCGTATTCCGGTTGTTTAGTCAAAAAATGTCCATCCTTGTCGTTATAGATGCCGGAGCAGCGGATGACGCAACCGCGATGGCAACCGTGGGTGGCCAATCCCCCCCGCTCGGTTTCCAGTGCGGCCTCGGCTTCCCCGCTGATCTTGGCCGCGCCGGGGAACCGCCCTTCTTTAAAATTGTAGGTCGGATACCCTCCGGCTTCGTTCAGAATATTGGTCAGGACATTGGTCCCATAGGCCGGCAGCCCCTGGCCGGTCACCGGGTGGCTCTGCAGGCCCTTGACCCAGATCCTCGAGGCTTCCCTGAATTTTTCCGGGTCCTTGGGGGCACGCATAGCCTTGCCCGTATCATCCAAGACGATCACCTTCACCCCCTTGGAACCCATAACCGCCCCGACCCCGCCGCGGCCGGCATGCCGGGTGGGTCGAAGTTCCATGTCCGTACAAGCAATGGAAGCCGCGGCCAGCTTCATCTCGCCCGCCGGACCGATGGAGATACAGGCGATTTTATCCCCGTATTCCGCCTTCATTTTTTCAATCAAGTCGTAATTGGGAAGGCCCTTCAAGGTGTTGTCGGGTTGGATTTTCACCCCGTCCTTGTTGATGAAGATTTTGTATAAGGTATCATCCTTCGGCTTTCCCTCAAGGATGATCGCCGCATAGCCTAAACGGGCCAGGACCTGGGCCGGTTGTCCGCCGGCATTGGCCTCCTTGATGCCGCCGGTCAAGGGGCTTTTACAGCCGATCGAAATCCTTCCGGACATGGCCGCCGTGGTTCCGCTTAACAGACCCGGGGCGATCACCAGTTTATTGTCCGCTCCCAAGGGGTGGCAGGTAGGCGGGACCTCTTTGGCCACGACCGCCGAGGTCAAGGCCCGGCCCCCCAGTCCGGCATATTCTCCTACCGGTTCCTCACGGATTTTGGGTCCCCCTTCCGCTCCCATGTCGATTCTTAGAATTTTTTCCATGGTCCGCCTCCTTCTGGGTTAGAGGTTGCATAAGGGCATTACCATAGACGGGGAAACGGTCATCTCCTCTCCGTTTTTGGTAATCTTAGAAAAATAAGGAGAAATGTCAATATGTCATAATTGACACGACTGTGAGATAGGTAAACGGCCGAGACAAAAGATCAACCACCGGCTAACGGGGGGAAGATCCCCAGTCGGTCCCCTTCTTGCAAAATATGCGTCGGTTGGGCATGGCGGCCGTTGACGAAGATGATTTTGGGCTGTTCCCTGGGGATGCCCAACCGATCCATCAAGGCCTCGACGGTTATCCCTTCCTCGACCTCGACCGTATTGGAAAAAGCGGAAGCACCCGCCTCCGGCAGATAACGGGTCAAGGAGGCAAAAAGACGCAACTCAATCTTCATCGGTGGAGGCGGACCGCTTTTTTAAGGGTCGGGTTTTTTCGTAAATAGCCGAAAAGTCCCATCCGGCTTCCTTCTTTTAAAAAACGGAGGGGTCTGCTGGCTCATGCTTTCTCCGGCCAGGGGATCTCGCCCAGGGCCATGCGGACCAAATCGGTGACGAAGATCTTCGGTAGTCCCACCTTCGAGGTAGGCCGCCGCAAGACCGCATCACAAATAGGACACATGGTGATCAGGGCCTCGGCCCCGCATTCCAAGGCGTCGTTGATATTCTGCTCTTGTATTTGAACGGCCAACTCCCGATTGGTCATTATAATCGGACCGCTGCAGCACAAGGCGTCTATGCCAGCATATTTCCTTGGGGGCCGCTCCACCCCGATCAGGGCGAAGATCTCATCCAACCAGGGTTCCTGTTCCGGCAGCCAGCGGGTGGCGCAGTTGGCCTGGTAGGCCACCTTCTTGTTCAAGGGTCTGATGTCTTTCCTGTGGTTTTTGAGATAGTCCAACAAGTATTCATAGAGGTGTTGGAATGTATAGGGAACGGTGATGCCCAGCTCCTTGCTTTTCACCTTGGCCAGGGCGTATCCTTCGTTGTGGATATAGACCACGGGTTTTTTCAATTCGGCCAGTTTGCCGATCACCCGGGCCGCGTATTTGCGGACGAAACTCTGCCCGCCCATATGGACGCAACCGCAAAGGGACATCAGCTCCGGCCCGCGAACCACGGTCAGTCCCTTGAACAACCGGCTTTCCAAAGTCCCTTCGGGGAACTGACGAAATTCAAAGGAATCGAAGGACAACACCGGTTTGTCCGGATCGCCCGGAATGACCTCCATGGGGGCGGCCTTTCCTTCCAGCCCCTGGGCCAAGGCCTCCGCGACCGGTTTGGTATGGACGACCAAAGGGGCCGTACCGATCTTCTCCTGCATCATGAAGATCAGATCGGCCGGGTCGGCCCCGGTCGGGCAGTGGCTGGAGCAGGCCACACAAGTAATGCACAGGTTGAGGATATCGGCCGCCTTACCCTCGGCCAATAATTTGATCTCCTGAACGGCCTTGTCCCGGTCATAGCCGGCATAACGACAGGCCGCCAAGCAATCCCCGCAAAAATCACATTTCGAAGCATCCCACATAAGGCACCTCCATGTTTTTTCGCCTTGGGCGTAAAAATTTTTTTCGGCTTCCAGACCGCAGCCGGATCGGGATTGGTCCTCAAGAAGTTACCCCCATTCCTCTTTCCTCGTTCCTCGCTCCTCGCTCCTCGCTCCTCGATCCTCGTTCCTCGTTCCTCGCAAACCGGCAACCCCTACCGCGAAACAAAAAGTCCCCTTTGAGAAAATCCGACTACGCCGCCCCTACAAAAGTCAATTTCGTCCCCGCCATGTTCAACAGGAACTGTCCCGGCATCTCCTTTTCCATAAACATGATGGCCTTGCGTCCTGTACAGTGGCAGGGTATGACATAGGACGGGTGGAATCTCTTCAACTCCTCGGTGGTCCGGCCGATGATGGGTTCGAAGGCGGGACCGGAGAGGTGAAAACCCCCCATGACCGCACAAATCTTATCTACCCCCGTCACCTCCACGGCCCGCTGGACCGTATTGACGATCCCGGCATGGGCGCAACCGGAAAGAATAACCAATCCTTTTCCCTTGAGGTTCATGACGATGGAGGTGTCGTCCTCGATGGGATCCCACTTCTCCACCCCGTCCTCTTCAAAATGGGCGACAGCGAAACCCTTTTCAAAATCGGTCTTCCGCGGGATTTCACCCAAGAAGAGGATATCCCCGTCCAGGAGGGACAGGGGCTCCTTGCTCTCCAGCGGGGCGAATCCGGCCTCTTGGAGCATTTCCCGGGTCAAGGGAGGAAAATAGATCTTTAATTGCTCTCCCAGTTTGAGGTAACGGGGGGCCTTGAAGGCCGCCGGATGAACGGCCAAGGGCACATCCCTTTTTCCGATCATGGCCCCGAGGGCGGCGATACCCCCGGTGTGGTCGCTGTGGCCGTGGGAAAGGGCCGCCGCCTCCACGGCCCGCATCTCCACTCCCAGGGCCTGGGCATTGTAGGCCGCCCCGTGCTCAGAAAAACCGAAATCGAAAAGCAAGGAACGAATGTGGTCCCCATGAGTGATTTTCACGACAGCGCAAAATCCGTGTTCGGCCAGGATGGAGTTGCGGATATTTCCTTCCTTGACCGCCGCCGCCCGGTGGATGATATCGCTGTTATCCCCGGCCGTAATCTCAATATAATTGTCCTGAAGGGTTAAAATCTCGACCTTATCCACACCGGCTAAGGGATAAAGACTCATGACCGCTCCTCCTTTCGGTATAAGGGAACCCTTGCCTAACCGTGTCCCCTGGGAATTAAACAGGTTTGACTTGGCCGTTTTGGATGAAGTATCTCTTTTTCAAGGTTTCCGGATTTTCCATGATTTTGGTCATGATGGTTTGGGTAAGGGTCTTCTTGATCTCTTCGATCCGGTGGGGAGGGTCTTCGCCGATGGCCATCTGGGCCAATTCGGTGATGTTATAGACTTCCAGCCCGTGTTCGAATGCCTTTTCCGCCAAGGCGAAACAACCGGTGCAACTGAAAACAATGGCCTCGGCCCCCACGGCCTGGGCCTCGCGCACCCTCTTTTCGGCCAGAAGGGCCGCCGCTTGGGGATTTCTTCCGCTAAGAGGGGCGCCGCAGCAAAGGGATTCCCGGCGGCTGTGTTTCATTTCCACCACCTCGGCCCCCATGGCCTCGAGAAGGAGACGGGGTTTTTCGTAAATTTCCGACCCCAAATTCCGCCAGGCGCAGGAGTCGTGAAAGGTCACCCTTCTTCCCACCTTCCAAGAGAACGGCAAAAGCCCTTTTTGGTGTCGGTCCAAGAGATATTCGGCGATGTTTTGGGTTTCGATATCGAATTCAGGGATGATTTCCGGATAAACGCCGCTGATCATGTGATCACAACCGGGGCAGAAGGTGATCATCCTTTTCACGCCCAGGGCCTTCAATTCCTTCAATAACTGCCTTCCTTTAAGGACCGCCTCCTCCCGGCCGAAATGATGGTATACATACCCGCCGCAGCAGTATTTCATGCCGCCGATGACAGGCAGTCCCTCAAGCAGCTTCGTCCGGGCTAAATCGGTATAGATGTAGGACAGGCTGCAGCCCAGATAGAAGACCTCTTCCCCGGGTTCGGGATGGGAAAAGGCCTGAAGGGCCTTCAGCTTCTCTTCTTTTTCAAACTCCAGGCCGATGGACATGAGGTTCCAGGGGACCTCTTCGGATATGATGGAAAGGCCCGATACCCCCTTCTCCCGGGCCCGGCGCAAAAGGATCTCTTTCCTGAGGGCCGAAGGCCGGGACTGGGTCGGGCAAATCACATCACAATAGCCGCAGGCGGCGCAGTTTTTCAGGATGAGTTTCGACTCCAAGGTCTCGATCATGCGGATGACCTCTTGTCGGGCCTCTTCTTTCGGCAGTTCCAGAAAAGGACAGCGGTTCAGACACAGACCGCAGCGTTTGCAGGTTTCTCCGTTGAACATGTTTGTTTCCTTCCTCCCTTCTGCGGGACTTATAGATAAGCAGGGCGGCTATAGTTCTATCAACCGGTTTAGATGGAGTCAAGATTCTTTTCTTCAGGCCGAAAGGCCGGCCCTAAGCCGAGATGCATCCGGCTTTTTGTCCGCCTCGGGAGGAATGAAATCCTAAGAGAAAAGGGGACAAAGCAAGGAAGAAAGGTGGGGAGTCAGGAAAAAGAAGGCGTAAGCGGACTGGACCCTAAGGGATGGCCTTACTTCCAAAGGAGTTTCCATTCCGGCCGGTTTTCGTCTATGCCCAATTCGGAGGCCTTAAGTCCCAAACTCAGCCCCAAAAGCTGGGCGTAGAGGAGAGAAGCCGGTGGGATGTCCTTTCCCGGGGAAGCGATCATCTCTTCTCTGACCCGCTCGAATTGCAATTGGCAGTGGGTACAACCGACGGCCAGTAATTCCGCCCCGGCCTGGGCGGCGTTGGTGAATTTGTTTCGGGTCAATTGCCGGGAAAGCTCGCGGTTCTTGTCCCACAAGGGCTCCCCACAGCATTGGAGCCGGAGCGGCCAATCCACGGTCTTGGCGCCGGTGACCTCGATCAATTTCTCAAATTTGGTCGGTTTCACCGGATCATCGAAATCCACCACATCATGGGGTCTGAGGATATGGCAACCATAATGAGCCGCTATCTTCACCCCGGAAAAGGGGCGGACGATTTTTTTCTGAATGGCTTCCGGGGTTATATCCTCAAAGAGGACATTCAGGAAATGCTTGATCTCCACGCCGGAAGCGTAGGACAAACCCTCTTCCTGCAGCATAGCCCCGATCTCCTGCCGCAGGTCCTCATGCTGTTTAAGGAGCTGGTCCGCATAGCGCAGGGTCCCGTAACAACACTTGCACAAACAGACCAGGGGCAGCCCTTTTTTAGCGGCCAGGGCGATGTTCCGGGCCGAGGAAAAGACAAAGGCCTTGAAATCCAAAAAGCGGATGGGGTATCCGCAGCAATTGAATTCCGTTTCTTCCACCTGGACCTCAAAGGTCTTTAAGACCCGTCGGCTGGCGGTTTCATTAAAAGGCGCATAATAAGGGACTTTACAGCCCGGGAACAATAAGACTTTCATAAAAAGTATCCTTAACCTTCCATTACGGACTTGGAATGGCTGAATGAAAGGCGTGAAGTGTGCCTCATGAAGCGCCTCTTACGAGATACGAACAACACACTCAACGCCGAAGGCTTTTAGGTTTTCCCCCCTCGGGCCTGGTGGAAGGCCATGCTCTTCAGCTCGAAAAAGATGTCCGTCACCCGCACTCCTTGGGGGCAATTTTCCTGACAGTTGTAACAACCCAAACAATCCCAGACCATGCCCGCTCCCAAGACATTGTCCTGGATGCCGAACTTCAAGCTGTACATGATCTGGTGCGGCAACAACCCCAATTTTTCCCTCGGGAACTGGTAACTGCCGACCACCGGGCAGGCGTTGGAACAGGTCTGGCAGGTAAAACAGTTGTTGAAGCTGCTGCCTTGACGGGAAAGGCCTACTCCTTCCTTGAATCTTTTGCCGGAGGGGCTCAAAGGGACCAGGACCTTGCTGCGGTCGGCATCGAAGCGGGAGAGAAAATCATTCCTCAGTTGAATGAAGGGCTCGGGGCTCCCTTTCCGGGTCAGATCCGCCTCCATGGCGAACCACTGATCCTGCAGATTGATCCCCACGGGGCAGACGGAGGTGCAGCGATAACAATGGGTGCAGATGGCCTCCCCTTCTCGGATGACGGGCAGTTCTTGAACGGACTCCTTTTCGGTACGGATCAATTCGGCCAGGGCCCGAAGTTTTTCCGAAGGGAAGATGTTTATATTGGGGATTTCCCGATAAACCGGCCCTACGGAACAATGGATACTGCAGGTGGCGCAGTGGGTGCAGGCGTCCAGTTCGATGGCCCTGATCGTGGCCGTATTGGCCGGGCCGGTCCGGCTGCGATCCGTCACCCGGTTGATCAACAAGACCAGCGGGCTGGTCAGGACATGGAAAAATTTGGTAAAAGGCAATAGGGCCAGGCCGAGGAAACAAACCAAAAAGTGAAAATAGCGCAGCCCTTCCCGGACCCCTTTTCGCCCCAGGGTCAAGGCGGCGGGGGTTATGGCCTTGGCCACACCATAAGAAACGAAAGCGGCGGTGGGTTTGGAGTGGCAGGAGGCGCAGTTCATTTCATGGACCTCTTTCCCCTTGGAAAGGACCGCCGCTTCCGTAGAAGGGGCCTTGGGGAAGACCACGGCGAATTCCTTGGCCCAATAGGCCCGCAAGGCCGAGGCTTCTTCCTCGTCGGAAATGGAAGAATATTCGGCTACCATTTCCTCATACCGTTCGTGGGAGATGATCTTGGTGGCCTCCAAGAAAAAACCGGAGAGGGCGATCAAGGCCAGCACCACCAGGGCATAGACATCCATCCCCCGCGTGGTCAAACGCATAACCCGGTTGAAGATCCGGCGATAGGCGGCGATGATCACCCCCAAAAGCATCATGGCCCCGAAAAGGTTTCTTAAAAACAAAAAGGGATTGATGGTGGAAAAATATTCCGGAAAGAGCTTTTGGGTGATGAGCCGATCCAGGGCGTGCATCAAAAGAAGGAGGATAAACCCGTAGGCGATGCAAAAATGCATGAACCAGCGCAGCCACCCCTCCCGGCCGATCTGTTTTTGGATGAAAATTTCCAGGAACCAGACCTTGATCAGGCGGAAAAACTTCAGGCTGAAGAGGGTGGAAAAGATTCCTTTTATCCCCTCCATGACCCTTTGAGCCATAGAGAGGTCTTGCCCCGGATCCCCGGTTCTTTTTCTAAACCAGCCCAGGACCTTATAAAGGGTCCCCAGACCGAAAACGATCAACGCCGCATATAGACTGATCTTGAAAAACATGACGGTTTCCCTTGATGCCTTTCCTCTTCGAAGACGATAACCCGATGATCTCTGACCGTTTTTGGCGAATTTCCTATAATAAAGCAAATCCTATAACACAAAATCATATGGATATTCAATACCTAATTTGAATTTCCTTTCAGTAAAGGGCTTGAAAAAAGATTCTTTGTTATTAAAATAGCCGTAAATGGAACCTAATCCCTCTTTCTTAAAAATCATCCTGGACAGCCTCACCGAAGGGGTGTTCACCATCAACAAGGACCGGGTGATCACCTCCTTCAATCAGGCCGCCGAGCGCATCACCGGCTTTTCCAGGAAAGAAGCCGTCGGCCGTAAATGCTTCGAAGTCTTCCAGGCCGACATCTGCCAGAATTCGTGCGCCCTGGCCCGGACCCTGGAAACCGGTAAAAATGTCGTGGACTTGCCGGTCACCATCCTCAATGCCCAGGGTCGGGAGATCCCCATCAGCGTCACCACCGCCGTCCTCAAAGACCACCGCGGCCGGATGGTGGGCGGGGTGGAGACCTTTCGAGACCTGAGCGCCATCGAGGCCTTACGCAAGGAAATCACCCAAAAATACACTTTGCAAGACATCGTCAGTAAAAGCGAGGCCATGCTGAACATCTTTCAGACCTTGCCCGACATCGCCCAAAGCGACAGCACGGTCCTCATCCAAGGTCCCAGCGGCTCGGGAAAGGAGCTGTTGGCCAAGGCCCTTCACCACTTGAGCCCGCGCAAGACAAAACCCTTCGTGGCCGTCAACTGCAGCGCCCTGCCGGAAACCCTGCTGGAATCGGAACTCTTCGGCTATGTCCGGGGGGCCTTTACCGACGCCAAGAAGGACAAACCGGGAAGGTTGGCCCAGGCCGACGGCGGGACCCTTTTTCTGGACGAAATCGGCGACCTACCCCTGCCGGTCCAGGCCAAACTGCTTAGGGTCCTTCAGGAAAAGACCTTCGAACCCCTGGGATCGAACACCAGCAAACCCCTGAAGGCCCGGGTGATCTCGGCCACCAACAAGGACCTGAAGGAGCTGGTCCGACTCAACCGGTTCAGGGATGATCTCTACTACCGGTTGAGGGTCATCCAAATCGACCTGCCGGCCCTCAAGGATCGCCGGGAAGACATCCCTCTGCTGATCGAGCACTTCCGGAAAAAATTCAACTTGAAAACAGGCAAAAAAATCGAACAATTGTCCGCCAAGGCCCTTCAGATCCTCATGCATTACGATTACCCGGGCAACATCCGGGAGCTGGAAAACATCATCGAACACGCCTTCGTCCTTTGCCACGGACCGACCATCCAGCCCGCCCACCTCCCTAAAGAATTACAACAGGAGGATGTAAGGACAGGGAGATTTTCCCTTTCCACCGGACGGTTACAGAACCGGGAACGGGAACTCATCCTGGAAACTTTGGAAAAATTCCACGGCAACCGGACCTTGGCCGCCCGGGAATTGGGCATCCATCCCACGACCCTCTGGCGCAAACTGAAAGGGATGACCTGATTATTGCAAATTGCAAAAGCGCAATAAAATTATTGCAAATTGCAATAGTTTCCTCATTGCAAAATCCCTTACGGATTCCCTTCGAAACAACGAAAAATCCCCCTCCTTCCCGGGCCGAAAAAAGACCTTCTAATACAACTTCCTTGATTTATTGGTTTTTTTATACTCGGCCTTTCGAAACAGGCCTTCCCACCGAACCGCCTTTTCCATTTCCATCTTTTCCTTTTCATCTGGCACGATTCTTGATCTACATTTCCCAAGAAGAGAGTGATCTGCGATGAAAGTGGCCATACCGATTTTCCTTAACCGGGTTTCTCCAAGATTGGATTGCGCCAGGCGGTTGTTGATCTTGGACATCGAGAACGACCGACTGCTCGAAAAACACGAAATAGACATCAGCCACTGGCCGCCCGATGAAAAAATCATCTACTTAAAACGGTTGGGAGTGGATCAGGTGATCTGCGGCGGGCTTCGCCTTAAGGACCGAAACGGGCTGCACCGTTTCGGTATCCAGGTGACCTCGCCCTTGTTCGGCGAGGTCCAGACCGTCATCCGGGAATACTTGGAGGGAAAATTGCCGCAGTCCTGCTGCCGGAGACCAAACAGAAGGGGGCGAAAAGGAAAATGTACCGAGTGGAAGTAGACGAAGCCAAATGTATCGGCGATGGCAATTGCGTGGATGTCTGCCCGGTCAATGTCTATGAATTAAGAAACGACAAGGCCGTGCCAGTCAACGCCGATGAATGTCTGGGATGCGAAAGCTTAATTGAGGTCTGTGAAACAGGTGCGATTACCATTACGGAAGTCTGATTCTTGAACAGGGGGAAGCCCATGAAAATAGCCGTCAGCGCCAAAGGAAACAGCCTGGACGCCGAAGTGGACCCCCGCTTCGGGCGGGCCGGTTTTTTTCTCCTGGTGGATCCGGAGACCATGCAAGTTGAGGTGGTAGCCAACAAACAAAACCTGCAATTACCGCAGGGGGCCGGTATCCAAGCCGCCCAAACGGTGGCGGAACGGGGGGCTTCGGTCCTGTTGACCGGGAATTGCGGTCCCAAGGCCTTCCGGGTCCTGGAGGCCGCGGGGGTCAAGGTGGGCATCGGGGTCAGCGGGACCGTCCGCGAAGCGGTGGAACAATATAAGGCCGGAAAGATCCGCTTTGCCGACGGACCCAATGTGGAAGGACACTGGTAATAACAGGCGACCGTGAAGCGTATTGCGTGAAGCGTATCTCGTGAAGCGTATCTCGCATGGTACGGGCCCAAGAGCCGAACAGATCAACGGAATAAAATACTAAACAGCATAAATAATCGACAAGGAGGCTATATGCCAAGGAGAGACGGTACCGGTCCGGCGGGAAAAGGCGCCGGCGGAGGTCTTGGAATGGGACGGGGAAAGGGCCCGGGAGCCGGTTTGGGAGTGGGCGGTAATTGCGTCTGCCCCAAATGCGGCAGCAAAAAAGCCCATACCCGGGGAGTCCCTTGCAACACCCTCAAGTGTCCCAACTGCGGGACCACGATGGTCAGGGAATAACCATAAAATCGGCCCGGCGTCGGCCGGGGGAGCCTCGCCTTAAAAAGGGGCCACCTCTCACTCCTTTCGAGGCGGGGCTCCGCTTAATAAAAACAGACCATTTTGAAAATATTAAGGGTCTCAATCTAATATAAACCTCAACCGAAGCAGGTGGGGTTGTATTTTTTGGAGTCATTGACTTTAGGGCGCCGTCTTTTCCGGGCTTATCCATGGGGGAACCCGCAGCCCGCCCGCTGTTTTTTAGCGGGTGGGAATGCGGAGGGGGAAAAGATCCCCCTTGGATAAGTCCGAAGAAAAGACCAGCACTGAAGTCACAGACGGAAGAAAATGCAACCCCACCGTGTCGATACTACAATGAGACGGTTAATATATGGAGAAAGGAGTTTCGAAAATGAGCAACGGTTGCGCCCATGGATCTCAGACGGGAGAGGATGCCCGAAAGGCGGAAGATGCCGCCATTCAACAATCCTTGTCCCGCATTAAACACAAAATTTTGGTGATGAGCGGTAAAGGCGGGGTGGGAAAAAGCAGCCTGGCCGTCCATCTGGCGGCAGGCCTGTCTATGAAGGGATTTAAAGTCGGCTTGATGGATGTGGACCTGCACGGCCCCAGCATCCCTCGGCTGCTTGGGCTGGTTCAGCAAACGCCCCTGCACAACCAGGACGGGGTTTTTCCCTTAACCGTCACCGAGAACTTGAAGGCGATCTCCATTGAGATGCTCATGGCGGACAAGGACACGCCCACGATCTGGCGCGGCCCTCTGAAAATCGGGGTCATCCGTCAATTCATCGCCGATGTAATCTGGGGAAGTCTGGACTTCCTCGTCATCGATTCCCCCCCGGGGACGGGGGATGAACCCCTGACCGTGGCCCAGACGATTCCGGACGCTTGGGCGATAATCGTCACCACCCCTCAGGAGATCTCCTTATCCGATGTGCGCAAATCCATCAACTTCTGCCGACAGGTCCAAATGCCCATCTTGGGTTTGGTGGAAAACATGAGCGGGTACATCTGCCCCCATTGCGGCCAGGAATCGGCCATCTTCAAAAAAGGCGGGGGGAGGAAAACAGCCCTGGCCATGAACGTCCCCTTCCTGGGAAGCCTACCTTTCGACACCCGGGTTATGGAAAAAGGTGATGAAGGGCGGGTCTACCTCTTCGATGATCCTTCTCCGTCGTTCCGGTCGGCCATGGAAGGGATCCTGGAAAACCTGACGGCCGCCCTTGAAAAAGGACAGGCCCCGGAACCGATTCCGACAGGGGAGGCAAAGAGCGACAGGAAACCGAAGGCGGATGCCGACACCCTCAAAATCGCCATCCCCCTGGCCGAAGGGAGGCTCTGCAACCATTTCGGCCATTGCGAGCAGTTCGCCCTGATTGACCTCCAGGGGAAAAACATCATCCAGAAAGTCATGGTTACCCCCCCTCCCCACGAACCGGGGCTTTTGCCCCGCTGGCTGGGGGAAAAAGGGGTCGATTTGATCATCGCCGGGGGTATGGGTCAAAGGGCGATCAGCCTTTTTAATGAACGGGGCATCAAGGTCCTGACCGGTGCGCCCCAACTCCCCCCCGAAGAGCTGGTGGCCCAATATGTCCATCAGGCCTTGATTACAGGAGAAAACGTCTGTGATCATTAGCATCGCCAGCGGGAAAGGGGGGACGGGGAAGACCAGCGTGGCCGTCGCCCTGGCCTTATCCCTTACGGAGCCGGTGCAGCTTTTGGACTGTGATGTCGAGGCCCCCAACGCCCATATTTTCCTGAAGCCCGAATGGGAGAAACAGGAGACCGTCTATGGGGAGATCCCCCGGGTTGAGGAATCCCGATGTACCTATTGCCGGGACTGCTCCGACCTCTGTCAATTCAAGGCCATCCTGGTCTTGGGGAAGACCATCTTGACCTTCCCGGAGATGTGTCACTCCTGCGGAGGATGCTTTCTGGTCTGTAAACCCAAGGCCTTGGTGACGGACAAAAAGGAATTGGGGGTGATCGAAGAAGGCCGTTCCGGCTCCATTCACTTTATCCACGGCCGATTGAAAGTGGGAGAGCCCCTGTCCCCTCCCTTGATCCGGGAAGTCAAGAAACGAATGAACAAGGAAAGGTGGGTTATCTTGGACGCACCTCCCGGCACCTCCTGCCCGGTCATCCAGACCGTCAAGGGATCGGACTACACCATCCTGGTCACCGAACCGACCCCCTTCGGTCTTTTTGACCTGAAACTGGCCGTCAGCGCCTTGGAGGAGCTGCGCATTCCCCATGGGGTCATTTTGAACCGGGCCGATGTGGGAACCCGGGAGACCCGGGACTACCTAACATCCAAAGGCATTCCCCTTCTTATGGAGATTCCCTTTGACCGGCGGATCGCCGAGGGGTATGCCAGGGGACAATCGCTCATTGCCGTCCTTCCGGAATGGAAGGCGGCCTTTCAGCGATTGGCCGACACCCTTCGGGCCCGACCCAACGGATAACCGGAAGAAAGGCCGATGAAACCGATCAAGCAGTTATGTGTACTGAGCGGAAAAGGGGGGACCGGAAAAACCAGTCTGGTCGGGGCCCTGGCCGCCGTCGTCCCCGACAAAGTCCTGGTCGATTGCGACGTGGACGCCCCGGATCTGCACCTGTTGTTCAAGCCGACGATTAAGACCCGGCAGGCCTTTCTCGGGGGCAAAAAGGCCGCGATCCTTCCTGAATTGTGCACGGAATGCGGCCGCTGTCGGGAAGTCTGCCGATTCGATGCCATCAGTGAAGATTACCGGGTGGATATCACCGCTTGTGAAGGATGCGGCGTCTGCGTCCGTTTCTGCCCTTTCGGCGCCGTGGCGTTCTCCCCGACCGTCTGCGGAGAATGGTTCATCTCGGAAACCCGTTTCGGACCTCTGGTCCACGCCCAATTGGGTGCAGGGCAGGAAAATTCCGGCCTACTGGTCTCCCTGATCAGGGGCAAGGCCTTGGAGCTGGCCGAAGCCAAAGGGCATCCGTTGATTCTCGTGGACGGTCCGCCGGGGATCGGCTGCCCGGTCATTTCTTCCCTGACCGGCTCCGACGGGGCCTTGATCGTCACCGAACCCACCCTTTCCGGTCTTCACGATCTTAAACGGATTCTCGACCTGACCGGGCATTTCCGGATCCCGGCGGTCGTTTTGGTCAACAAGGCCGATCTCAACCCGGAAACCGCCGACGCCATTGAAGGTTTTTGTCTGGAAAAGGAGATCGGATGGGCCGGTCGCCTCCCCTACGATCCGGTGGTCACCGAGGCCATGGTTCAGGGCCGAACCGTTCCGGAACTGAGCCCGGAGGGTTTGGGGGCCGAAATCCCAAAAATCTGGAAGATCGTCGAGGAAAAACTGTTCAACCGTTGAAACGAAAAACGATTCCCTTAGGCTTATGGAAAGGAAGACTTCTCAACCCCGAACGGAACAACAAAGCCATCCACAGATCGAGGTGGCTCCCACCTCGGCCATCCAATTTTGGCTGGGACCCTTGAATGAAGGAAGGCTGGAAAACGCGGACGGCCTGGCCGTCGTCACCGGTCCCTGCGGAGACACCATGGAGATCTCCTTGCGGATCGAAAACGATCGAATCATAGACAGCCGTTTTCAGGTGAAAGGATGCTCGGTCAGCCGGGCCTGCGCTTCCATAGCCGCCTCCCTGGCCAAGGGCCAGGAACTGGAAGAGGCCTATGATATTGACGAAACAACGATCGCCGGTCAACTGAAGGATATACCGACCGACCACAGGCATTGCCCCCTTTTGGCCAGAGATACTTTACGAAAGGCCATTGAAAATTATTTAAAGCAGGCGAGAGGCCAAGGACAAAGGGCCTAACCTTTGGACGGAAAACGATTTCATCCAGGCATGGGTAAATGACCCATAGGTTTTGAAAGGAGGGATGAACGATGCCAGGCTTTGATCGAACAGGTCCTTTGGGTATGGGACCGAGGACCGGTTGGGGAAGAGGCTTGTGCGGCTCCGGAATCTCCCGGGCGGCCGGGACCGGCTGGTTCGGGAGAGGACGGGGCATGGGCCGAGGCCTTTGGTGCCTGGGCCCGGGCCGGGGCGGATCTTTTCTGCGCCCGCGCTTTTGGAGACGGGGTTTTTCCCCTTTCTTCAACGCGTCAGCAGATGAAGAAGCCTCCTGGCTTAAGGAAGAAGCCGCTTCCTTGAAGGAGATGCTCGGTTCCGTAGAGCAAAGACTGACTGAATTGGAAAAACGAAATTCAAAGGAATAACTTAACAATCAAAGCGAAGAACCTCGTCCCTTTACGGCGAGGTTCTTCTTGTTTAATGCCATGAAAATAACCGTTGTTTTTGATGGGACCGCCTCCCATTCCGGCTGCCGGACGGGCTGGGGATTTTCTTGCTTTCTCCATGAAGCTCACCTCTTGTTTGATACCGGGGAAGATCCCCAAAAACTTGCCCATAATCTCGATGTCTTGGGCATATCCCCTCAACAGATTAAACGCATCTTTCTCTCCCATGGGCATTTTGATCATACCCGAGGGATCGGGGCCTTCAAAGAAAACCTTCCGGAAATCATTGTCCAGCCGGACCTGCTGGGACCGGTACTCCATCAACAACTCCTGAAGAAAGGGTTTTGTTTGATTTCCCCTCCTAATCCCACTTCTGAGATCTTTCCGGGGATACGCACCCTGGTCAATGGTGAGGAAGGTTTGGTGGAACAGGCTTTGATGATTGAAGGACAGCGAGGTTGGACCCTGCTGTTCGGATGCGCTCATGGAGGAGTCGATCATTGGGCACTCCAAGCCCGGTCCCTCATCTCCGGTCCCATTGATCTGATTATGGGGGGATTCCACCTTTATGGCGCCCATTCCCAACAAATTCAAAGCATCATTAATCAGTTTCGTCTGTTGGGTGTGCAACGCCTGGCCCCTTGTCATTGTACCGGCCCGGAGGCCCAACAGGCATTACACCAAGCCTTTGGGGAAAAGTGCCTTTCTTTGAGGGTAGGAGACCAAGTGGAGCTATAAAAAAACCGGAACAGGGTGATGCAAGGAAGGAGCCCATTTCCTTTGAGGGATATTCGAAAAAAGATTATCCAAGCCTTGTTGGAAAAAGGGAAGGAAGAACGGATCCGGGATGTCCGCATCGGTTTGGGGTATACGGCGGTACAGCTGGAATCCGGCGGAACGGGAGTGGCATTTACCTTCCGCCAGGACTTGCCCGGGGGATGCTCGGTATTTCGAGGTCTTCGCCCCCTGTCCGGCAGGCCGGCGGCGGATCTTCTTTTCTTGCTGGATTCCGACGAGAAAGTGGAGGTCTCGGTGGGATTAGCCACCGTTAATGCCCTCGCCAACCCCGATCTTTCCGAAGTACAGGAACAAGATATCCTGAGTGTTCTACCTCTCTTTCCGGAAGACACCATAGGGATGGTGGGCTATTTCGGCCCTTTGATCCCTGAAATAAAAAAGAGGAGACACCGTTTATATATCTTCGAGCAGGTTAATCTTCCGGGAGAAATCCTTCCTCCGGAAGCCGCTTTCGAACTTCTTCCGCATTGTCAAGTGGCCCTGATCACTTCAACGACTATTTTGAATAACACCTTGGATCCTCTGTTAACGGCCTCCCGTTTTTGCCGTCAGGTAGTTCTGTTAGGGGCCTCGACGCCTTTTTTGCCGGAAGTCTTTCAGGACACCCCGGTCACCCTCCTTTCCGGCATCAAGGTTATGGACAGTGAAGGCCTTCTGCGGATCGTCAGCGAAGGAGGAGGTAGGCAACAATTCAAGGATAAAGTCAAAAAAATCAATCTCCCCCTTTCCTCCGAGGCGTTCTCTTTGCCGCTCGCGGGGAGATAAAATTTATGGTAGAAAAGGAACCACTATGCCCTTTATCTTCAGAAGGAGAGGCGGGAAGAAACGAGGGGGTCCCGGTGGTGGATTGGGCGGCGGAAGAGGCCGGGGCGGGTTTTTTGCGGGAGGACCTCCGACCAACTGCATTTGCCCTCGATGTCATCAGATCGTTCCCCATCAACCCGGTTTTCCCTGTTTCCGACAAACGTGCCCTCGTTGCGGATCCCCCCTGACCCGTCAGTTCAAAGTATGAAAATCGGGGATTAAAGGCGGCCAATGGAAAACCCATCCAGCCCTCAACACCGACTGCAACAAGGTCGTAAGGTCGCCTTGGCAGCGACTCTGGCGACTTTGCTTTTGGCTATAGGAAAGTTTGTTGTCGGTTACCTATTCGACTCCAGAATTCTGATCGCTGATGCCTATCACAGCGCTGTGGATGTTGTGGCCGTCTTTGCTTCCTGGCTGGGTCTATGGCTGGCCTCCAGGGGAAAAAGTAAAAAATTCCCTTATGGGTTATACCGGGCCGAAACGTTTTTAACCCTGATCATCGGGGTGTTGATTTCCCTGGCCGGTCTGGAAAACCTGATCGAAGGTTATAAAAAATGTACCACGGTTTCAGCCCCATCCGTTTTCCCGGTATTGCCGGTGGCCGTCACCGTCATTTCGGTGATCCTTGCCTATGTCATCGCCAGAAAAGAAAAAACAATCGGCACCGCCATCCAATCCGGGTCCCTATTGGCCAATGCCTCCGAATCCTTTCTGGATATAGGCATCTCCCTGGTGGTTTTAATCGGATTGCTTTTGACCTATGCCGGGGTCCCATATATAGAGGGAGGGGTCGTTATGCTCATCTCCCTTCTCATTCTCCGTCTCGGCCTGATGAATATCTGGACGCCCATCCTGATCCTCCTTGACGCCAATTTGGATCCCCAATTGCAAAAAGAAATTGAAGAACTCTTATTGGAAACAGAGGGCGTCAGGGGGGTTCACAGCGTTAAAGTCAGGCAATTCGGTCCCTTTCGTATGGTGGACTGTGTCATCGCCACCAACCCTTCCCTGCCGGTTTTCCAAGCCCATGAACTGGCCGATCGGGTGGAAGAGCAAGTGATTAAAACTTTTGAAGGAGTGGAATCGCTTTTCGTGCATATCGAACCTTCCCAGGAAAATGAAATGGGAATCATCATTCCGGTAGGGGATATTAATGGTCTGGATTCCGAGGTTTACGGTCATTTCGGCCGGGCCCCCTATTTTATTATTGTAAAGCTTTCCGATCAGGGACCGGAAATTGAAGATTTTTATTACAACGAATTCCTTCAAGAGAAAGATCGCATTCATGTGGCGGTCAAAGTCATCCATGCCGTCTTAAGACATCAACTGGATGTTGTTTTCACCCCCAAGATCGGAGAAATCGCGTTTCATATGCTCAAAGACCACTTTGTGGACATCTACCGGGCCGAGGAAGGTTCTACCGTACGTGAAACCATAGAAAAATTCCTAAACCACCAAAGTGAACCGATTACCGCCCCGCACCCGGTAGAGGAATCCGAGATAGGAAGGCAAACCACGGATCATTAAGGAGACGACGGGTCCCGGCCCGGCCGGGATAAAAAGAAAAGGTGTCCATTTGATCAGGAGAAAAAAATGGTGGTACCGGAAAATGATCGAAGCCGGCAACAATTTCTAAAAGCGTCTCGGTTGTCGGACCCAACAATTTACGAAGCCATTGTGAAAAATCTCCCGGTTGGATTTTCCCTGGTTGACCGTAACGGCCTCATCGTCGATTTCAATCCCGCGGCGGAAAAACTCACCGGTTACTTAAAAAAGGATATCCTCGGTAAACCCCATCTCGAAATACTCCATGGCTCATCCGACCCCAAGTCTTGTCCTCTATTTACCTACGCCTTTGAACAGCGTACCGCCTCCATCGCCACGGAAGCGGCCCTGAAGAAAAAAAACGGCGAAGCCATTATGTTGTCCTTTGTGGTATTCCCCGTCTTTGCCGATTCGGGAAATTTCATCGGCGGGGTCGAAATTTTCAGGGACATCACGGAAATCAAGAGGTTGGAAAGGGAGCGGAATAATTTTTTATCGATGTTTGTCCATGACATGAAAAACCCGGTGGTAATCGTAGGCGGCTATTTGTCCAGGCTGCTCGCCGAAAAGGCGGGTTCCTTGAACGAAAAACAAAGGGATTATCTTACGATCATAAAAGTAGAAACGCAAAAACTACAGCGGCTCATATCAGACTTCCTGGATTTTTCAAAATTTGAAAAAAAAGAATATATACCTGTTTTTGGTTCTTATAACCTCGAAGAATCCCTTAGTAACAATTGGAAGTGATGAAGGTGGCGGCCGAGAAAAAAAATATACGCCTCGTTTTCGATTATGCGCAGGAAAGCCTGCCGGTTATCAATGCCGACGCTGCTCTAATAGACAGGCTCTTTACGAACCTGCTGGACAATGCCATAAAATATACCCCTCCCGGAGGAACAGTGACGGTCCGCCTTCACAATAGAGAACAAGATATCCTGGTCGAAGTGACGGATACCGGTATTGGAATTGATGAAAAAGATTTGCCCTGTGTTTTTGATGCATTTTGTCAGATAGACAAGAAAAGAGAAGGGTCAGGCCTTGGTTTGGCTATCGCCAGGGACATAGTCTCGGCCCATGATGGAACGATTTCAGTTGAAAGCACACCCGGAAAGGGCAGTACCTTCCGGTTTACGCTTCCGAAAAAGGACATCCCACATGGATAACCTATATAACGAAGGAAAAGGTTTACCCGCCCCTTCCAAACCGAAGCAAACAAGGGGATCAGGCAAACTCGATAAAGTCTGTCTGGTTCCTCAAAAAGTCTTTTTCACCAAAGGGATCGGACGTCATAAGGCCCAATTGCATTCTTTTGAACTCGCGCTGAGGGATGCGGGTATCGAAAAATGCAATCTGGTCCATGTCTCCTCCATCTTTCCCCCTAATTGCAAAATCATCCCTTTTGAGGAGGGCGTCCGAGAACTTCTGCCCGGACAAGTGACCTTTTGTTTCATGGCCGAAATGAGTTCCCATGAATCCGAAAGGCTGATGGGAGCCTCCATCGGTCTGGCTGTTCCGGCCGATGAATGTCATTACGGGTACTTATCCGAGCATTCCGCCTTTGGAAAGAACGAGAAAGTCATGAGTGATTTTGCCGAAGACCTGGCTTCCACCATGCTGCCGACCGCCTTGGGTATTGATTTTGATCCTCAAAAAGATTACGATGAACGGCGTAAAATCTGCCGCATGAGCGGGAAAATCGTCGACACCTTTTCCACCACCTGTGTCACTCGGGGGAACGGCATGTGGACTACGGTGGTTGCGGCAGCGGTTTTTTTATTATAATCCTCTTGTGGCTCTTCATTCAACGGAGGATCCATGGCTGACGATCATGAATCAAAAGAACGCTTTTCATCTCAAAGAGAACATCAATCCGTTTCTTATTCACTCTTCCATCAATACCTTCATCAAAATCATGGTCATTCTCGGGGGCGTCGCCGCCGGTTTCATCGCCCTGGTCATGATCTCCCGGCGGATATCCAGGAAAAACGTCTTTGCCCGCATTCTGCCCCATCTATTGGTCCTTTTGGTCTTTTTCTTCGGCTGTCTCTATCTCTTCACCGCGCCGACGGGCAAGCCCAAACCTCCGCCGCAACCGTCGGCCCGGGAGGAGAGGCCGCCGCAATCGGATCCCACCCTTGCCGCCGGGGCGGGGAGGGTAACCCTCACCCCAGCCACAAAGGCGGAATCTTCAACCACCAACGGACTTTCAGGCGCTTAAGGAAGGAGGGACAAATTATGGCTGAAGCAATCAAGGTCGGCTGTGCCCGACCCACCGGCGGCCCCGTCGGTGAAAAGATGGACGCCCAAAACCAAACCCCTCAACCATCTTTGGGAAAGGAGGAAAAAGCCATGGTCACGGTAGGGAAAAAGGCGCCGGATTTTACCGCCCCGGCTTTTCTGAAAGGCAAGTTCGTCTCCGTGCAGCTGTCGGAATTCTTGGGAAAGTGGGTGGTCCTTTGCTTCTACCCCGGTGATTTCACCTTCGTCTGAGCCACAGAGATATCGGCGGTCGCCGAAAAATACCCCGAATTTCAGAAACTGGGCGTCGAGGTCCTTTCCATGAGCGTGGACAGCGTCTTTGTCCATAAGATGTGGAACGACCATGAACTTTCCAAAATGGTCAAGGGCGGGGTTCCCTTTCCCATGCTTTCCGACGGAGGAGGCAAAGTGGGCAGCGTTTACGGCGTTTATCTGGAAGATCAAGGGGTCGAAGCCAGGGGACGGTTCATAATCGATCCCGACGGAATCATCCAGGGTTTCGAAGTCCTGACACCACCGGTCGGTCGCAACGTGAGCGAAACCTTGCGCCAAATTCAGGCCTTCCAATATGTGCGTGACAGTAAAGGAACGGAAGCCACCCCATCGGGCTGGAAACCGGGCAAACCCACGCTGAAACCCGGTCCGGACCTGGTGGGTAAGGTTTGGGAAGTATGGAAAACGGAAATGGCCTTCGACTGAAAAATCCTTAATCCATCTCTTTCGCCGGGTTTCTGTGAGTAATAACCTTAAGGGGACGGTCCTTGGAGTTTGTCGAAGTCTTGAAAGGACAATCCCCAAAAAAAATGTCGGGTATGGCCTGCTCCGTGCCGGATGGGGGCTGGTAGGGGATTCCCATGCCGGCACGGAAAAGGAGATCAGCCTTTTGGCTGAAGAGGATGTCCGAGCCGTTTGCGGGGAAGCGGCTACGGAAATGACGCCCGGGAGTTTCGCCGAAAACATCCGGACCGAAGGATTGGATCTCCTTCGGCTGAAGCCGGGGACTTTGCTCAAAATCGGCCGGGCCCAGGTCAGGGTGATTCAAATCGGAAAAGACCTTTCCGCCCCTCACACCTATCAATACCGCGGATACTCCCTTTTGCCGACCCACGGCCTCTTTGGCCGGGTCGTCGAGGATGGTGAAGTAAAGATCGGAGACCCGATCTATTTGGTGAAACCTTGAGCCGCTTTTACAGGAGGTGCTTATGGCCAAATTTCTGTTTGTCTTGAGTCAGGACCAGGTCGAGAAGGCCACCCGATGCTTTCAGTTCAGCAAGATCGCCCATTCCAAAGGGCACCAGGTCCATCTCTTCTTTATCGATGACGGCGTCAAGTGGGCCGATTCCACGAGAGATATGACCGTAAAGACAGCGACCGGAGACTGTCCCAACGACTACCTGCCCTATCTGGTGGAAAAGGAGATCCCCATCGGGGTCTGAATCCCCTGCGCCAAGGCCCGTCAGGTGGACGAGGCCAAATTCTTTCCCAATATGGTCCTGGACGGCGGTCCTCATTTGATTGATTTGGCCGCCGAATCCCAGGTCTTCAATTTTTAATTTTTGGTTGCCTTGAAAGAAAGAATCGAGTAAGCCATTAGCTGAGGATATCCACGGAAGCAAGAAGAGGATGGAAAAGGCCTTCCCCCCGTTTTCGGTCCACAGTGATCGGAGACCATGGAGGGCCATAACCATCACCTAAAACCCTAAGGATGACCATAAGGAGCGAACGGTGCATACAAGTCGAGACTGGGAAAAACCGATCCGTCGGCTGGAACTGCTCATGCGTCTCAAATCTTTTCCGGTGGCCTTCAAGCTCTTGGAGCACAAGGAAGACCTGGATAAAATACCCTTTCTGCGCCGCCTAAAACACAAAGCCACCCTGTGTCAGATGACCAACCTGGTCCGCAATTTCGATTGGACGGTCGGGGCCGTTGCCGAAGACTTCATGAGCCTCATGTGCCCGTCCATCATCGGCTTGGCCGAGATCGCCGATTACATGAAGGACGGGACCTTCCGCAGCATTGTCTGGACCAAAAACCGGGCCGACGGCAGAAAATACGAAAACGGCATCCCCCGTATCCCTATCGGCAAATACGAAGCGGTCGCCATGGCCCCATTGGTCTATAACCCCTTTGATCCGGATATGGTCCTGATTTACGCCAATCCGGCCCAAATGATGCTCTTGATCAATTCCTTACAGTTCGAGGATTATGAAGTGATGGAGTTTTATTGCGTAGGGGAATCCTCCTGCGCCGACGCCATCGCCCGCTGCTATTTGACCGGAAAGCCCTCCCTGACCATCCCCTGTTACGGAGAAAGGCGCTACGGTCACGCTCAGGACGACGAACTGGTCATGGCCCTTAGGCCTGAATCGGTGGACAAAGCCCTGCGGGGCATGGAGGCCTTATACCGCCGGGGGATCCGCTATCCCATCAGTTTCGCCGGAGCCGAGGCGGACATTTCCGGCCAATTCCCGGCCGCTTACCAGTCCGAGGCCCAATCCGGAAAAGGCCGCCGCCACCCCAACCGGCTCCTTTTGGGGGTCACCGGCAGTATCGGAACAGGCAAGACCACCGTGGCCCGTATGTTGGAGGAACTGGGGGCGCCCATTATCGATTTCGATGTCTTGAGCCGAGAGGTCATGCAGCCGGGTCAACCGGCCTATAACGACATCGTCGCTTATTTCGGGGAGCAGGTCCTGAACGAAGATAAAACCCTCAACCGGGAAAAACTGCGGGAGATCGTCTTCGCCGATCTGGAAAAACGAAAGAAGCTGGAAAGCTTCACCCACCCCCGCATCGGCGAGCTCTATCAGCAAAAAGTGGAAGAACTCTCCCGGGGAGGCCGACCGGTGATCATCCAAGTGGTCGTCCCCCTGCTGATCGAGACCCACATGCAGGCCATGTTCGATCACTTGCTTATGGTCTACGCCCCGGAAGAGGTGCAGTTGAAACGAATCATGGCCCGGGACGGCATCAGCCGGGAGCTGGCCATGAAAATCATCCGGTCCCAAATGTCGCCGGAAGAAAAAAAGGGGTACTGCGACTTGATCGTGGACAACTCCGGGACATTGGAAGAAACCCGGAAACAAGTGAAAGAGGTGTGGGAAAAGTTGCAAGGATTTCTTGAAAAACGAATCGCCAAAAACGAGAAGGAGTCCATATGACCTTACAATTTCTACGCAACAAAGTGATCGAAGTGGAACCCCAAAAGGACGGCAACCTGCGGGTTTCCTGGAGATTGACCGATGACTTGTTAAAGGCTGAAATTAATCTGGTTTTCCAACCGCCTGATTTGGAGATTATCGAGGCTGAGGCCCAGTTGGACCGCTTCCCGCCCATTTCTTCGTCGGAGGCGAACCGTCTGATCAAAAAAGTGGAGGGAATCAGCATCGGCTCCGGGCTTCGAAAAATCGTCGCCGGAGTCCTGGGGGGTCCAAAAGGCTGTTCCCTGTTGAGCGATGCCGTTTTGGAAAGCGCCAACGCCGTCATCCTACACTTCACCCGCCCGGGGATAGAGGCCGGTGAAGCGGTCACCGATCCCGACCAAAAATTGGCCGGACTCCGGGAACGTCTGAAAGCCAATCCCCGACTGGTCCGTAGCTGTATCGCTTTTCAGGACGACAGTCCCATCATGCAGGGGCTCAACTTGTAAGCATAAAAAGTTGGGAGTTCGGAGTTCATAGTTCGGAGAATAAATAATTTTAAATGGATCATCTGATGCCTTCTGCCTGTCACCAGGGCTGAAGGGAGGATTAGAGGAGAAATCTATGGTAACCTTTCAAAGGACACAGGTAATCGGAGCGGAGTTTCCGGATGAACAGACCATCCGTTTCAACGGAATCCAGGAAGATCATATCTACGGCATGGAGATTTCCATGTCGGTCAACATAGAAGACGGCAAGATACTGGAAATATCCGGCAATATGAAGCGTTATACCAATTTCGTCTGCCCCCAGGCCATAACGGTTTTACCCAAGGCCGTCGGTTTATCCCTGCGGAAACCGGAATGGGACAAGAAAGTGATGCGCGAGATCGGTCGAAAAGGCTGTGAACATTTGGCTGAAATCATCATTGAATGCGGCCGATGCCTCGACTCGGCCGTTAAGTCCCGCAACCTGGCCCGGGCCCTCAAAGAAAATCCGGGATTGAACCAGGAGGAATTTCTTTCAAACGCTGTTTAATAGGCAATTCTGATCCTTGTATTTTTTGCCTGGAAGTTCGGACTCAAAACGTCCGTGGAACAGAAAAAGAAATGGGGTCAGGTCTTGCAATAGCACATTACATAATTTCATCCTTATCCCGATATTTTCCCAAGCGGTGTTATGAAAACCTTCCCCTGGTCCTCTATCTCAAGCAGATCTGACTCGGAAATCTTATTCAACCATTTTTGTTGCATTGCAAGACCTTACCCCAATGTTTATCAAGGCCTGGATCATGTTTACCCGGGTTTCAAAATCATCAGCCAACGGCTTTTCGCCGGGTCTCTATTTAGGCTTTCCTTTTTCCCTAACTCGTAGTACTTTTTTATGGTGGCGACTCCTTTCTTCACTTAAGAGTTTGTTTTTTATTAAAATCTCCCTTAAAGGTGCCGCCTTTTATATTTCGGCAACTTCAAACTGATCGCTTGAGTTATTAAGGGTCTCATAAGATGGTCTCGCAAAAAGTCTAAAAAGCGCCGCTTGATTAAAATTGGCATCAATGATTTCAATAAGTTGGGAACAACAAAGTTTGGGTTTTAGACTTTTTGCGAGACCATCTTATGAAACTGTTAATATTTTAGGGGAACCTTAATTTTTTAAAAGCCATTTTAGCCTTTTCTTGGAAAGGAGAAACTCGGCATGAGTATAGAGGAGGATGTAAAGGAACTGGAGGCCCGGCGGGAGAAGGCCAAACAGATGGGCGGAGCCCAAAGGATTGCCCGCCAACATGAGCGAGGGAGAATGACGGCCCGGGAAAGGGTGGAAAAGTTGCTCGATCCCGGCAGTTTTATGGAATTCGGGATCCTCGCCCACGCCAGGATTCCCGCACTGGAAAAACTCAGCCCCGCCGACGGCCGCATCTGCGGCATCGGGACCCTCCAAGGAAGAAAAGTGGCGGTAATCGCCCAGGACCGGACCGTCTTGGGGGGCAGCGGCGGCACAGTCGGACACCGCAAGACGGACATGCTAAGGGAACTGGCCCTAGAGGGCGGCTACCCGGTCATCGAACTGGCCGATGAGTCCGGTGGGGTGCGGATCCAAGAGGTGATGGGCTCCAGGGAATGGCTGGGGGAATGGCTGGCCCATGCCATCCCGCATCCGGGGAAGACCTTTACCCGCAGGATCCCCATGGTTTCGGCGATCATGGGCGAATGCTTCGGAGAACCTTCCTGGAATGCAGCCAAGGCAGATTTTGTGGTGATGGTCAAGGGGACGGCTATGGGCGCCGCCGGGCCGAAGATGCTCGGGCGCTCCATCGGTCAAACCATCAGCGCCCAAGAACTGGCCGGTTGGGAGCTTCAGGCCAAAGGGACCGGCCAGGTGGACGCCGTGGCCGAGAACGAAGAGGAATGCTTGGAGAAAGTGAAAGAGTTCTTAAGCTACCTGCCGTCCAATTGTAATGAAGAACCCCCTTTTATTCCCGGCAAGGACGATCCTTGCCGCCGGTTGGAGGATGTGGAAAAGATCGTCCCGGCGCAGTTGAACCGGGGATACGACATGTACCGGCTGGTAAAACGAATCGTCGACGACGGGAAATATCTCCCGATAAAGAAAGACTTTGCTCCCTCCCTGATCACCTGTCTGGCTCGGATCGGCGGCCGGGTGGTAGGGATCTACGGCAATAATCCCATGTATAATGCCGGCGCCCCGGATGTTCCGGCCAGCGAAAAAGCCGTGTCTTTTCTCTGCCTCTGTGATTCGTTCAACATCCCCCTCATTTCCTTGATGGATATTCCGGGCATGTTTCCCGGGAAAGAGGCCGAAAAAATGAAGCTGCCCACCAAGATCATGGTCTGGGTCCAAGCCCAAAATTTGGTCACGGTCCCCCGGATCCATGTTATTGTCCGCAAGTATTACGCCATGGGGGTCATGTGTATGCAGGGCAATCTCAAACCGACGGATATTATCGTGGCTTGGCCCTCGGCCCGCTTGAGTTTCGTGGATCCCGAGATCGGTTTGGAATTGGCCATGGAAAGTCGGATCCAAGAGGCGCCGGATCCCGACGCCGAAAGGCGGCGGGTGCGGGAAGAATGGAATGCCGCCAGTTCCCCCTGGGGAGCGGCCGGTGTGTATGGACTCCATGATGTCATAGACCCCAGGGATACTCGGAAATTCCTGCACCGGACCTTGGAGATCCTGCGGGGGAACCGGGGAAAAGTCATCGGGGAACACCGCCTGCAGGACTGGCCCACGGGTTTTTGAACCGGCAGCCGAAGGTTTTTGAATTTCCTGATCGGAAATGTTATGAATAGGTTCAAAATTATATAGCCATCACTCCAACCCGGTGGGGTTGTATTTTATGGAGTCGTTGACTTTAGGGCGCTGTCTTTTCCGGGCTTATCCATAGGGGAAACCGCAGCTCGTCCGCTATTTTCCAGCGGATGAGAATGCTTAAGGGGGCAAAAGTCCCCCTTGGATAAGTCCAAAGAAAAGACCAGCACTGAAGTCACAGACGGAAGAAAAGGCAACCCCACCGGTTCAATACTATAATGAGCTGATTATTAATGAGGGATTGATAATTTAACCTTTTCAGGAGGCTTTTTCTGAAGCCTCAGGCGCTCGAAAGCCGCTTTTATCCGAAACGGCCACCTTCCCCCCGATGGGGGCGCAAGCGGACGGGTGTAAAGGAGATCTTTATGAAACTATTCGAACCGATTACCATCCGTAATATGGTCCTGCCGAACCGGATCGTCTATCCGGCCATCCAATTAAATATGGGCTTAAACGGGCGGAGGGCCCGCGCTTTTTACAGCCGTCGGGCCAAAGGGGGAGCCGGTCTCATTATCACCGCCAATACCTCCATTGACAACTTCGCCTGCGAAGACCTCTGGGGCGGCAGCGCCGGCCTGAATGATTTTATAAAAAGACTGCGCACCTTAACCAATGACGTGCACGCCGCCGGAGGCAAAATCGGGGTCCAATTATGGCAGGGGAACCGTTTTCCTCAAGGCAGAGGGGTGCAGGTGGCCGGGAAAGAAATGGATCCGGCAAGCGGAGAACGGGTGGCCCCCTCCCCGACGGAAGATATGCGGGCCTTGACCATCCCTGAAATCGAGGCCATTATCTATCGGTTTGCCAAAGGGGCCCGCCATGTGCGCGACGCCGGTTTTGACTGCGTGGAAATCCACGGCGCCCATTCCTATCTTTTGGCCCAGTTTTCCAATCCGGCGACCAACCGGCGTACCGATTCTTTCGGGGGCGATGTGGAAGGCAGGATGAAATTGGGAGTGGATATCGTCAAGGCCGTGCGGGCCTTTGTGGGGCCGGATTTCCCTATCTTGTTCCGGTTAGGGGCCTTGGAAGAAAACGGACAAATCCACCCGGAAAGTCTGATCTATGCCCGGGAATTGGAAAGGGCCGGGGTCGATTGCCTGGACATTTCCACCGGAGGTTGGGGGCCCAACCCGGTCATCCCCACCAAAAAACAGCCCATGGGAACCTTTGTCTATCTGGCGGAGCCTATAAAAAAAGCCGTAAAGATACCGGTCATTGCCGTGGGTAGAATCCAGCACCCGGAGATCGCGGAATCCATCCTCGAAAAAGGGCAAGCGGACCTGGTGGCCATCGGCCGACAATTGATCGCCGACCCCGACTGGCCGTTAAAAGTCCGGGAGAACCGGTTTGATGAGGTGGTGAAGTGCGACGCCTGCAATATCAACTGTTCCGCTCCGGCCTTCGAACGCAATCTTCCGCCGGACGCCCCTCTCTGTAAAAACAACCCCCTGGCCGGTAGAGAGTGGGAATTTGCTTAAGTGAAGGTCGTTCGGCGGCTTTCGGGGATCACTCCCAACTTGCTTGCGTTGAGGTTCGAAGGGAGGCAAGTCCGATTAGAGGTTCTTCTTCTACGTTGGGAAAAGTAGGAATGGAGCAACAGACCTTGAAAATAGAAACCTTTGAGGAATCCCTTTATCGCTTTGAGGTGGAGCTTACGGGCGGGCGGTATCGGTCGGCCTTTTATCTCATCCCGGAAGGGGGTGGTGTTTTAATCGAGCCCGGGCCTACGGCTAATCTTCCCTCCATTCTAAAAGGAATGAAACACTTGGGCCTGGAAGGGCTTTCCTATATCATTCCGACCCATATCCACATGGATCACGGTGGAGGGGCCGGAAAACTGGCGGGTTTATTCCCCCAAGCCCGGGTGGTCGTTCACCCCCGCGGCCTGCAACATATGCTGGACCCCACCCGGCTCATCGCCGGGACCAAGGCCGCCTATGGTGAAGATTTTGAAGCCCTCTACGGACCCATCCTGCCGGTCCCGGAAGGGCAGCTTACGGTCCCGAACGAGGGGGAATCGCTGGACATCCCCGGACGGAAGCTGCAAGTCGTCTACACCCCCGGTCACGCCCCGCATCAAATCGCCCTTTTTGATACGAAGACGGGCGGCCTTTTTTGCGGAGAGGCCCTGGGGGCCCTCTTACCAGGGGAGGAAGAGGTCATCCTCCCCTCCGTATCGGTCCAGGATTTCAATCCGGACCTCTATCTGGAGACCATTGGAAAATTGAAAAGACTCGAACCGCGGGTGCTCTATTATTCCCACGAAGGGGCGATTAGGGAGCCGGAGAGGGTTTTCCGTCGCTTGGAAGAGACCATGCGGCTGCTCCGCCGCATTACCTTTGAAGGGTTGAAAAATGGAGAAACGATAGAAACCATAGTCAAACGGATCAATGAGAACCTCCCCGGCCTGCATAATACCCAAGCCCATTCGGCTTATCTAAAGGAAACGATCCTCGGATGTTTTCACTACTATACCCGTCAGGGATTGCTGTAACCGGAGAAAGTAAGTGCTTTTAACAAGGCCGCCCATCAGGCAAATAGGCCTTGAGAAAACAACAATAAGTCTTTTCTGACAATCAAAGGGTCTCTCAATTCAGTTCAGCCGGTCGTCCTTTGTTTTCCCTTAGGTTCCGGCATGTTAATGAGAAACGGCCATTTTGCTGAAGGCATCCAAACCGTTACGGTTATACACCCTTCACCCACCCTTTTTTCTTTATGAACTCTCCTTCTCTCGGTTAAGTGGAAATTGGGGTCAGGGGAAATTGGGGTCAGGTCTTGCAATATCACATTAGGTGATTTCATCCTTCCTTATTGAAAAGGAATAGGGTTGCCGTCAATAGATGAAAATGACGCCTTATCAGGTAGGCCGCATTAAGTTTTGCCTTAACCCGTTCTACTTCAAGATAGAAGAACCTCGGGGCAATAATTGACGAGCAATATCTTTGTTTTTGTATCTCCCACGGAAGTCAAAAAAATTGGCTCCTCATAAGAATTTGTGTTTAACGAACGACCATTGAAGCTTGAAAGCATGAGCCAAATCCGTTATTTAGGAAATTTCAATCAATACCCTAAACGGAGGTTGGCTCATGCTTT
>Ga0078972_1000304_pt1 | contig 204916 bp, 154 predicted proteins | sample YelNatPaOPGAMG01_FD_67568 | JGI IMG/M metagenome (GOLD analysis project Ga0078972, IMG submission 67568) | Hot spring thermophilic microbial communities from Obsidian Pool, Yellowstone National Park, USA - OP-RAMG-01 (SPADES assembly) (version 2) | ecosystem: Environmental > Aquatic > Thermal...
AAACATAAATAACTTTTATAAAAAGTTTAAATTTAATTTTCAGGATGGTAATTAAATGCAACAGCAATTTTTTTCTCCACCTTCTAATAAGACTGTAGAAATTAATGAAACTTTAGAAATACTAGAAAAGGAAAAAAAAGCCTTCCAAGCAGTGTTAGATTATGTTCAGAATCCTTCTTTAGAAAATTTTGAATCTATTATGTAATATTAAAATTGTAATTTTGATAGTATTTCTTTTAAAAATTTTCATTGGAGGGGCAATGAAGAAAAATTGTTGTCTGGTTGTTCTTTTATTCTACCTATTTCTTCCATTAGAAATTTTTTCTCAGGAAAGGCAGATTCCGATAGACCCCGCTAATAACATTAAGGTCATTGACAAAGAGCTTGAGAAATCATTGAATCTTTTTCCCGAGTATACAAATTTCGAAGAAGCAAAATTGTATCAAAAAGGCGACACATCCTACATTTTGGAGATTTATTATTTCGATAAAGGCGATTTGGTTAAAGATAGGAAGGACATTACATACCATCAGGTGAATGAATTAAGAGAGAAAATTCGGGAGCTGATTCTCAGCAAGTCTATGAAGTTGAATATTAATCAAGATGGAAGGCCTTTTTTTATTGGTGGAACCACAGCTTTGTCAATTTATTATGCTATCGGACTTGGGGAGTATATCAATGCATCGAGTAATGTGAGGGCTGCTATTGTTCCCTTGACAATGGGCGCCGGTTTTTTCGCACCTTTCTATTTAACTATGAACAAGGAAGTTACGAATGGAATGTCAAATTTGGCTATTTGGTCTGGAGTACTTGGGATTTTTTATGGATATGCCTTAAATCATTTAGTGGGTATTGAAAGCTCGAAATCCGAAGCATTTATTTTACCGACAATTACAAGTATATCGGGGCTTGTTGGTGGCTATTTTTATGCAAAATCCAACAAAGTTAGCGAAGGCAAGGCAAAATCAATTGTGAATTTGTCCGGTCTTGGAGCACCCTATCTGTTAGGTTTGACTTATGTAATTATCGGCGAGAAAGTTACTCCCAAGCAGCTTGCTGGCGGTTTTATTCTTGGCGGAGTTGGTGGAGCATTTTTAGGGAATTTTCTGAGTAATAAATTCAATTTTGCTCCAGGTGATGCCAGTGTTTTCTCAACAACTGCATTGCTGGCTACTGCCGAGACAGGAGCAATACTTATGGCTGCAAAAGTCGATGACTCTCGTCTGGATGTTGGCGCATTGCTTCTTGGAGCGACTTTAGGTGGTTTGCGTGGGGGAATTTTGGTAAATAAATATGATTTTTCGAATGCGCAAGCGAATTACCTAATCCTTGGCACCGCTGGGGGAACTTTGATTGGCTCTGGCATTTGTTTACTACTTTTCAAAGATTATAATGATGCGATACCGATAATCACAATGTTGTTTGGGGAATTAGGCTTTGATATAACATTTTTTGCAATAACAAAGAAACAAAAGAAAGATGAAGAAAACACGGGGAAATTAAATTTGAATTTGAACCCATTTGCTTTGATTTATAAACCCAATGAATTTACCAAAACTACTTTTAATCAAATTCCATTTTTGACCATCTCCTACCGGTGGTAAACAAATTCTTTTTAACAATTTTTAAAGTAAAAATTCTTAATTTTATGCTTATCTAAAAAATTAATTTTAATAATTTTAAATATGTTAGAGAATTTTTTAAGAGATATTTTTGTTGGGATTGCAGGAACAAATCCAATTTGGCAAGGTTTCCTCGGGGGTATAGTAATAACGCTTTTAAATACTTTTGGTGCATTGTTTGTCTTGTTTTGGCGTAAACCTTCGGAAAAATTTTTAGATGCGGCGTTGGGTTTCTCCGCTGGTGTTATGCTAACAGCGAGTTTCACAAGTCTCATAATTCCGGGGATTGAGAAAGGTGGGGTCATTCCTGTAATTGTTGGAATGGGTTTGGGAGTCGCTCTACTCGATTTGTCCGACCACATAATTCCCCATACACATTCGGTGATGGGAGCGGAAGGCTTGAAAACCAAGAGAATACGGGCTGTTTGGCTTTTTATCATAGCAATTACATTGCACAATATGCCCGAAGGTTTGGCTGTTGGGGTTGGTTTTGGCTCGGGAGATTTATCGAATGCTTTTAAACTTATGATTGCAATTGGAGTGCAAAATATTCCCGAAGGCTTGGCAGTCTCGGTTTCTGCTTTGAGTGCGGGGATGGGAACTTATTTCTATGCAAGTTTTGTCGGGATCAGAGCAGGGCTGGTCGAAATTCCTTTGGCAATCATAGGTGCTTGGGCTGTGCAAATTGCCACTCCAATTCTGCCATATGCAATGGGATTTGCTGCTGGGGCAATGCTTTATGTGATTAGCGACGAAATTGTTCCCGAGACCCACAGGAAAGGACACGAGCGAGCGGCAACTCTGGGTTTAATGCTTGGTGCTGCTGTTATGCTTTATTTGGATGTTTCTCTGGGGTGATGCAAGAAATTTCGGAATATTTAATTCCAAAAGTTAAATCATAAGTATTTTGATTTATGAATTGTATGTAATTTTACCTTTTAAGTTTGATTACTTTGTTTTCGTAAAATTACTATGAATAACATCGAATTTTAAGACATTTTAATTTTTGAAAATTACCCAATACAATCAACCCTAATTTTAAACTTAAAATTTATCATAATTTACTCAATTGTTGGGGCAATCTATGAGTTTCCTTTAAAAAAAGCACATCATCATAACCCAAAATTTATTCTCATAGAATGTAGTGCAAGGGGCGAAAACAAAGGAACATTAAGCGAACACAGAGGTTCGCCCTTATGAGAATTTCCCAGACATCGGATGTTTCAAAAACATCCGATGTCTTTTTGTAATGAATTTCTTTAGGGTCAAGAACAAAGGTTTTCGGTCAAGCCACCAAATGATTTAATATCTTGTAGGGGCGAATAATTATTCGCCCCAAAACAAAACACAATTCCAAACCATTTCATTATCAAAATAGAAGGGGTGAACCTATGTATCTGCCCCGAAAATGCTTTGTTGGATTAAATGTAGAAATAACCTAATTTTTTTGATTTTAAGATAATTCCATTAGTTAAAATTTAGGAAGCCCAAAAAAATTTTTTTGTTTAAAAAATTTTTTATAATTTTGTATTTGTTAGGAGTCCTAATGACTCCAGTATGTTTAACAATAGGGAGGTTTACTATGTTTCGCAAGATTTTTTTTGCAGTTGCACTTTTAAGTGCATTGGTATTTCTCGCGACAAGTGCAAAGGACAATTCGAGCAAAGTTCCATATCCAGAGAATTATCGAGCGTGGACACATATCAAGACACTAATTTTGCTGCCAGGACACCCACTTTACAATGATTTTGGAGGAATTCACCACGTTTATGCGAACGAAAAAGCTTTAAAGACATTACGTTCGGGAGGGAATGTCTTTCCTGATGGCTCTGTTTTGGTTTTCGATTTGATGGAAGCGCCACAGAAAGACAATGCCATTAGCGAAGGGCAACGGAAAGTTCTCGCAGTTATGTGGAAAGATTCTAAAAAGTATCAAACAACAGGTGGATGGGGTTTCGAAGCATTTAAAGGCGATACTCGCGAAAGAATTGTTAAAGACCCTGTGAAGGAGTGTTACACCTGTCATACGGGTCAAAAACACCACGATTTTGTCTTTTCGCAGTATCGCAAGTAAGAATGCAGCAAACTCCAAATCCAGAACCAAAGGTGGAGCCTGTCCAGGGGATAGGCTCCATCACTTAATGTTTCTTTTTTAATTTTTTTCAAATTATTGGTTGAATTAACTAATTTAAATAGTGAAATCTTGAATATTTATAAGGTTTATCGTTTTTTTTAATTTTGAATTATGGATAACTATGAGCAATTAATTGCTGGTTTTGAACGAATAGGAACTTTGATTAGAAAGCTCCTTTGGGAAAATTCTTTTAATGTCGGTTTGAATCCTATACAGCTCCAAATTCTATTTTTTTGTAAGCAGCAGAATAAAAGGAAGGTGTATCCTACTAAATTATCTGAATTTTTTGGAGTTTCTCTTCCCTCGTTGAGCGATTCACTTAACTCTTTAATTAAGAAAGGGTTAATTAAAAAAACAAAAGATAAATCGGATAAGAGGATTTCATATATTTCTCTAACAAGGAAAGGACAAAAGTTATTAAAAGAACTAAGCAATTGGGATGCTCCTTTAAAGAGTGTTCTTAATAAAATTGATAATGAAGAAATAAAGAATTCTTATTATTTTCTTTTAACATTTCTTAGAGAATTATTAGACATTGGAATGATGCAGCATCTAAACATGTGTTTTACCTGCCAGTATTTATCAATAAACGAAAATGGTGAACCTGAATATTTTTGTAACTTCTTAAAATCCACATTAAAAAAAGAACAGCTTCGAATAGATTGTCCCGACCATCTTCGAAAAGAGTAGTATCTTTATTTTTATGAATTTTTTTAAAGTTTTTTCCTACCTATCGCTAAAATTTCGGCACCTGTAACATATTCATAATGTAATTTTATTATTTCTTTTAACTTTTTGGAAAATTTTTCCTCTTTAAAGTGGATTTTAAGTGATAGAAGTCCAGCAAGTAAAGTAATAAAATTGTTCGCCTTTCGTTGTTTTATAAGCAAAACCTCGTATTCTGCAATACTTAGGAGATTTTTTAGCGATTTTTTTGTGAAGTGAAAGAGGTGGTTTTCGGGCTGAAACCAAATCCATTTGCTTTTGAGTAAACGACGCCAGAAGGAACCGAAATTTGGAACACGAATAAAAAGAAAGCCTTCGTTATTAAGTCTTTTTTGCAAATCTTTAAGGAATCTTAATGGCTCGGGCAGATGTTCTAATGTGTGCCACATAGTAACGATGTCGAAAGTTTCGTCAATTTCATTAATAGTTTTATAAGTTTTTAGGTCAATTTTAGAACAATAACTCCGAGCCTTTTCGGAAAGTTCGACGCCTGTAACATCGTATCCGAAACGGCGTGCCTCGTCTATAAAATACCCACGGTCGCATCCAAAGTCCAAAAGTTTAGCAGGCGGTGGTTTGTAGGTCTTAATTAACTTGTGGAGCCAAAGTTGTTCGGGATGAAGTAGAAAACGCCGATGTTCAATCATTTGTAAATCATCGGCTGTTGGGCTAAATTCCGAAGTGTAGTAATTATTGATAATTTCATTTGACGGGAATTCACTATTGAAAAAAATTTGGCATTTAGAACAAAACAAAAGTTCTGCTTTTCCAATCTTAAATCTTTTTAAATCCTCGCTTTCACAAATCTTACAGTTCAAGTATATTATAAAATTTTAGTTAACAAACTTACAAAATAAAGAAATTTGAGAAATTTAATTCAAGCTTTAGAAAATTTTTGGAAAGAACCGATAAGAAACAATTTGTTCGTGAGTTGTAAGCCTTAAATCAAGATAAGATTTAGATGATTTAGTGAAGAAAAGAGAAGAAGAGGAAAAACAGAACGAAATTGATAATGTGTGAAACAGCTAACGAAAGAAGTTCTTTGTTGGGAAAGTATTTTTTTAGTATTAGGAACACCAAAGATGAAACAAAAAGTAATCCTAAATAGGCGAGATGTTCTGTTCCCAAGAAATCAGGTGAATTGTTAATGTAAAGCGATTGAAGCCATTGCGGGTTTAAGGAAATAATAGGCAAGGGGAAAATCCAGACTGTCATTGCTTGTGCTATTGTACCGAAGCCCAGAGAAAGAAAGTCGAGATATTCAATTTGCTTTTTGTTAATTATCTTGAATAAAATAGTACTCAACAAAAAACCTAAGGGAATAGTGATTTGGAATTTATTGGGCAGAATTCCAATAGGGAATATAGAGATAAAGTATCCGATGAAAAAGTTTCTGAAAATAAATTTCTCGTCCACATCCCATCCAGTAGTCAAACGAAGAAGAAGGATTGGAAGACCAACTACCAAACCACCAAGAATTTGGATGTAGTTCCCAACTTTTGCAACCGAATCGATATCCCATACTAAATTAATCATCACAAGCGTTCCAGAAAGAAGAAGAAGATAGGAGAAGAGCATCGACATATTCAATTCATTTGTTTTAAGGATGCCGGCAACTTTTAATGGTTCCCAGAAAAAGCCTAAAATCAAGAGGATAAATGGAAATCCCGAGAGTGAAGCTTTATAATTCTCATCAAAAGTATTATATGCGTAAAAGACTTGGAAGCTGAAAATTATCAATGCAAATATTGCCTGATTATATCTAAATTTCAACTTATCGAATGGAGTTTTAGAAAATTGAACGAAGCCAATAATTCCAGCAACAATTAAGAGGGGGGCAATGATTCTTGTTGTGATAATAATGATGTCGATATTTTCTTTAACCCAAACTGGGATATTTTTCCCTATTAAATCGGCAGGGTCTAAATTTATGAACCAAGAAATCAGAAGCCCAGCGGAGATTAAAGTGAAGGAAAGGATTTCAATACCAAGAGCAGTTTTGTTGCGAACTATTGGTGCTATTAAAATTTTAAAAGCAACTTTTCCAAATCGACCTACTTCGTCAACCAAATCCCCTGCCAAAAGAATCCAAAGGGGTATAGTTAAAATTTGCCATAGCGAGTTCGAAAGCAGTTGTAGCGATTCATAGAAGTCTTTAAAATTAAGTTTCCAAGAGACAAAATAGTTAACGAAAAATCCCAAAAAAGTGATTAGAAAAAGAAGGTTCTTGTTGTTAATTAGATTTTTGCCACTCGCCTTTGTGACAAGGAGAAACAATAATGCTAAGATAAGAAATTTAATTAGGATGTTAAAAATTTCTGGCATTTTCAGGTTAGTAAAGAATGAAGTGAAAAACGGTGGGAATTGGGCAATCGACAGAGCAAGTAAAGCAAGTTTTAACGAAGATTTCTTTTGATTTTTAATTTCCGAAACAATAGGAAATGCTAATGCTATTTCAGTAAGAAAGATTAAATAATTTGGAGATGCTCTTAAAGTTGGGAAAATACCGAAATAAATAAGATAAATTAAAATTATTAATCGAAAAAGAAAAGGAATACCTTCGGAAAAGGTTAAGAAAATTGTAAAAATAAATGAAAATATAAAAGTGATTCCAAGTATCGTAAAAGGATTTGTGAGCAGATAAATTTTGAAGTCATTCGAAAGAAGCCCTGCCCAAATGAGTGCCAATGGAACAAGTAAAATGATTAAAACAAAAGTAAGCTTACTTAGTAGATTTCCTCGAATTAGAGTAACATAAAGCGACCATTCTTCCAGTATTTTTTCGAATTTTTTATTTAAATTTTCTTTAAGCTTCTTAAGCATTTTAAAAACTTAATGTTTTTTTATCAATGAAATTATAAATAATAGCAAAGAGAGTAGAATACTAATAATCAACATTGAGGTAATGGGGATATAGATTTTGAAGTTTTCCCGTTCGATTAAAATGTCGCCCGGTAGCTTACCAAAAGGTATTTTGGAAAATACGGGAAGTAAGATTCCGATAAGGATAAGAATTGCACCAATTACTATAAGTAGAATTCTTATTTCTGTCTTAAACATTTAGGAACAGAGTGAATTTAAAAAACAAAAATAAAAAATTGGAATGATTTTAAAAAAACCGCCTGTTTTGGCAGGCGGTCTGTCTCGATAACTATTGTTCTGAAATGGCTATGGAATATAATGAACCGGCCTCGAAAAAGTTTTCCCGTCGAATTTCAGGACAATGAAATACCTTCCAGCTTGTAAATTAGTTCCTTCGAGTTTGAAGTTATGAGTTCCTTTGGTTAGATTTCCCTTGTAAATTTCTCGGATGATTTTGCCATTTAAATCTGTTAGTACAATCGAAGCGTTACCATCTTTTGGTAAGTTCACATCGAAGTTCGTTGTCGAAGAAAATGGATTCGGATACGGCTTAGAAATAAAAATCCCATCGGTTCTGTTTAAACCTTGTCCAGTGCCATTGCCACGATGTCTGCCTTGCGAAATGTTGTTTTGCCAATTGTCGCAAATGCCATCGCCATTTTCGTCGACAAAACTGCGAAGACGTACGCGTTGTCCATTTCCATTGCCTTGTTGTCCACCTTGGAAAAAGTTGTTTTGCCGGTTATCGCAAATGCCGTCGCCATTTGCATCGACGAAGTTATAACCATAGCCTCTTCCTTTTTGATTGTTGCGAGAGCCTCGACCCTGAGCATAAGCTTGGAAAGTTCCAACCAGGAGTGCTAAGAGCATTAATAAAACTGCAATTCGATTCGATTTCATTTTAAACTCCTTAAATTGTTAATAAATCCAACAACCATTTATTTGACAAAGGAAATTATAAAAGGTTTAAAAAAATATTGATATTGTTATATCGTTTCAAAATTTTTTATTAAATTGGAATTTCTATGCTCAACAAAGTAGATGTTTTAAACGCAATTTTGAATATTAAAGACCCCGATTTAGACAAAACTCTTGCCGAGTTGAATGCAGTCAAAGATGTAAATATCGATGGAAATACAATTAAAGTCTATGTTGAACTTGTCCAACCGATATTTACTGTTTACAATCAAATAAGCAACGAAATCAATTCGGCTATTACGAATCTTTATCCCTCGGTGGAGGTTGAAGTAAATTTTACCGAGAGGATGTATGACTTGTCGAAACGCAAAGTCTTGAAGCAGGTTAAAAATATCATTGCGGTGGCATCGGGTAAAGGTGGCGTGGGCAAATCTTCGATAGCTGCAAATCTTGCAGGAGCATTATCGTTAACTGGTGCCAAAGTCGGCGTTTTGGATGGAGATGTTTACGGTCCAAGTCAACCTACAATGTTTGGGTTGAGCGAACAACCCTTCGAAGTTGTTGAAATGCCCGATGGCACTACGATGGCTTTTCCACTTGAAAAGTATGGAATCAAAGTTGCGTCGATGGGAATGATTTTGCAAAAGAACGAGGCGGCGATTGTTCGAGGTCCCTTGCTCGCAGGCTATTTCTCTATGCTTTTTGAGCAGTTGGAATGGGGCGAGTTAGATTATTTGATTTTTGACCTACCGCCGGGAACAGGCGATGTGCAATTAACATTGACACAGAAAATTCCTTTGACGGGTGCTATTATTGTAACAACCCCGCAAGAAATTGCTGTTGCGGACGTTCGCCGAAGTATTGCAATGTTTCGAAAGGTTAATGTGGAAATTCTGGGTGTAATCGAAAATATGAGTTACTTTATTCCTCCCGATGCACCAGATAAGAAGTATTATATTTTTGGGGAAGGTGGAGGAAGAAGAGTTTCCGAAGAGCTGGGCGTTGATTTTCTTGGCGAAGTTCCTTTTGAAATTTTAACCCGCGAATCGAACGATTCGGGTATGCCAGTGGTACTTCGTGAAGATGCGCATAATCAAAGAAAAGTTTTTAATGATTTAGTTGAAAAAATAAATAAAAAAATACGCCTTCGCAACTTCAAGATTTTGCAGTTGCCAGTGATGAAAATTTCAATTTAGTTTGTCAAATATATAAATTCTTTCGCGAAAGCCTTTCTTTCTTTTTGGAAAGAAGGGTTTTTCTTTTGGTAATTGCTTATTACAATCCATCCTATATTTGAATTTTGAAATTTATTATAATTTGTTCAATTGTTGGGTTAATTTATGAATTGGACCAAAGAAAAAACATACAATCATACCCTACAAAACAAATCGTAATGGGAGTTAGCACTATTGGAAAATACATAGGAACAAGGGGTGAGCACACAGGTTCGCCTCATACAACAACTTGAATTTTTTTCAGACATCGGATGTTTCGCAAACATCCGATATCTTTCCTCAAAGGCGAGTGGTAGTTGTTCATAGATGCATTTTGAACATAGGTTTTCCAGACATCGGATGTCTGGCAGACATCCGATGTATAACCGCGAGGAATCCCATTTGGAAACGAACGAGTGATTTTCGATTATAATATCTTGTAGGGGCGAATAATTATTCGCCCTGACAAAACTTAAATGGGATAAATTGAGTAATTACCCTACTTTTATAGAATTTTTAGATAAAATTAATCAATAATTAATTTTTTTTAGCAAATTTGCATTTTTTAATTTTATTGTTAAACAAAATGGTATTACTATGAAGCAATATTTAACAATCGCCTTGTTCAGTTTATTGTTGCCATTCTTTTTGTTTGCCCAAGGCATAACAACTTCGTCGATTACCGGAACCGTTCGCGACGCAGACGGCAAGCCTCTCGCAGGTGCAACTATCAAAGCTATTCATATTCCTTCGGGAACTGTTGCAGGTGGATTCGTAAACTCAAAGGGAAATTTTACAATTCCAGGCTTAAGACCGGGAGGACCCTACAAACTCGAAGTTTCTATGGTTGGTTTCAAGACCGAGACAAAAGAAGATATTTATTTAGCTTTGGGACAGGAATTTAATATTAAATTTATCTTGCAACCCAAGGATATTCAAACACGTGAAATCGAGGTTGTGAGTGATAGGAACGATATAATCAGTAGTAGTCGAACTGGGGCTTCTCAATCGGTTACGGAAGTAGAAATTGTTTCGCTTCCTACTATAGCTCGTTCGATTCACGATTATTCAAGGCTTTCGCCCCTCGTGATATCCTCCACGAGCGAAGGTTCGAACATTGGTGCTCGAAATAGCAAGTATAACAATATCCAAGTCGATGGGGCAGTCTTGAGCGATGCTTTCGGATTGGCTTCATCGGGGACTCCCGGAGGACAAGCTGGCGCCGAGCCGATTTCCCTCGATGCTATCGAGGAGTTCCAAGTTTCCATTGCCCCATTTGATGTCCGACAAGGTATGTTCACAGGGGGATTGATAAATGCAATTACCCGTGGGGGAACAAATAATTTAAGTGGTAGTATTTATTTTTATGGGCGAAATCAAAACTTTGTTGGAAAAAGTCCTGTTCCAGATGCAAACGGTGTAAGACAAAGTTATCCCGATTTTAGCGATTATTTCATTGGTGGACGAGTTGGAGGACCCATTCTCAAAAACAAGTTATTTTACTTTGTTAATGTTGAAACCAAAAATAGAAAGGACCCGCAAAGAATTGGGCTTGCAGGCGACCAAGGATATACTTTTAATTTTAATGTGTCCAGAGACACTTTGGAATTAATAAGGCAAATTGCTATTAATAAGTATGGCTATGACCCGGGCTCCTATGACCTTTACACTCGCAAGACCGAAGACATTAAGTTGTTCTTGCGTGCAGATTATAACCTTGACCAAAATAATAGGTTAACACTTCGACATAATTTTGTTAAAGCCAACCAAGGCAATGCTGTAACCCGCTCCCAGTTTGCATTTTCGTTTTCGGGACAAGAATACATTTTCAATTCTATGCAAAACCAAACTGTTTTGCAGTTAAATAGCATTTTTGGCAAAAATATGGCAAATGAACTTCGACTTGTTTATACAGCAATTCGAGATAAACGCGACCCGGTTTCGAAACCTTTTCCATCGGTTACTATTTACGATATTGGTCCGAAAGGTGAGGATGTTTATTTAGGTGTTGAAAGATTTTCGCAAGCAAATGCTTTAGACCAAGATATTTTTGAGCTTACAAACAATTTTACATATTTCTATGGTGACCATACTTTTACGATTGGAACAAGTAATCAATATGTTGCTTTCGACAACTTGTTTTTGCAAGATTACTATGGAAATTACGGATTCAATTCAATTGCTGATTTCGAAGCAGGTAAGCCTTCGCAATTTCAATTGAGTTATTCACTGCTTCCGAACGAACCTAAACCCCGTGCAAAGTTTAAGTATTTCCAACTTGGACTTTATGCCCAAGATGAATGGAAGGTTTTATCAAACTTAAAACTTTCGCTCGGGTTGAGATTCGATATGTTTGCATTTCCAGAAAAGCCTGCGAGAAATGATTCGTTGCCGAAATATTTCCCGGGCTTGAGTACGGACGAATTGCCCACCCCAGTATCCATTTCCCCAAGGTTAGGATTTAACTGGGATATTTTCGGAGACAAAACAAACCAGCTTCGTGGCGGTGTGGGAGTTTTTTCTGGTAAAACTCCCGGAGTTTGGATTTCGAACCAATTTTCTAACACTGGAACAGACATTGGTAGAATTGATGTAAGAAATCCCAAGATTACTTTTGAACCGGATGTAACAAAGCAAATTCTTAAAGTTGATTCATTAACCCCTATTAAAACAACAGAAATCAACATAACAGACAAGAATTTAAAAATGCCTCAGGTTCTAAGATTCAATATTGCTTACGATAGAGAGCTTCCTTACGGATTTATTGGTACAATTGAATTCCTTTATGGAAAAACCTTGTATGATATGACATATAAGAATCTCAACCGGCAAATTCTTAAAACCTACGATGGAACAAGGGATTCGACATTGCCCGATGGCAGACCAGTTTATAGCCGATACGACGTAAGTCCTTTGTTTACTAATGTATTGTTGATGACGAATACAACCAAGGGATATCAAACAAGTATTACATTTCAAATTCAAAAGCCATTTGGAAAAGGCTTCCTGCCAAATTTGAATTTAAATTTGGCATACACTTGGAGCCGAGCCAAAGATGTTAATAGTCTAACTTCGAGCCGTGCTATCTCGAACTGGCAATATAACAGAGCAATTGACCCAAACAATGCTGAGCTTGGAACCTCGCTTTTCGAAATACCTCACAGGATTCTTGCTGATTTGTCATACAAGTTTAACTATGGCAATGGATTTTCGACAACTTTTGGAATATTCTACGAAGGACGCTCTGGTGCACCATTCTCGCTTGCATATTCCAACGATGCTAATGGCGACAGAACTCCCGACCGTAGAGCAACAAACGATTTGGTTTATATTCCAAAAGCCTCGAACGACCCAGTGATGGTCCTGAAAAACGGTAACTGGAACGAGTTGAATGAATTCATTTCTTGGTTCCCATCTTTAGAAGACCAACGTGGCAAAATAATGGAGCGCAATTCATTGCGTCAGCCCTGGTATAATCAGCTCGATATGAGAATTGTCCAAGAGTTTCCAACATTCCGTGGCCAGTCCTTGCAGATTTATGTCGACATCTTAAATGTTTTGAATTTAATCAACTCCGATTGGGGACATCTTAAATATGTAAGCAATCAAGTTTACGATAGAGCCTTTACTTACAATGGGATTGTTACGCAAGAATTGATAGATGACCCAAAGAATGGATTTACACAGGCAGATTTGGGGAAAATGATAGTTACCTTCTCTATTCCAAAGGACTCGAAAGGTAATCCCTCGAAGGATGCAATATTCAATACAGCCGATTTGACTTCTCGCTGGCAAATTCAATTTGGTATAAGGTATTCGTTCTAAAAGGTTTGTACGAAGTTGAAATTGGGGGGCAAATTGCCCCCTTTTTATTGTGTAATAAAATCAACTCCCTATGGATTAATTTTATCAAATCAAAATGTAATTATAGTTTTGCAACGGAAAATTATACAGATATTTTTCTTTTAAAATTGGGATAAGTTCTCCAAGAAGATAGAAAGAACCGATAATTAAAATTGGCTTTTCAAGTGAATCTGCATAATTTAAAGCTTCCAAAGTTGTATCAAAATTTATGCTTGTTGGAAAGAACTTGGAACCTTCATTCGTGGTTTCAAGCTCTTTTAATGTATTGACTAATTCCACGTTGGAATTTGCTCGTTCATATTGAAGATTGGGGAAAACGAAGGTGTCGGCAATTGGTACGAGAATTGAAAGCATTTTCTTGTAGTTCTTATCTTTCATTGCATTGAAAATGATAATCCATTTTGTGTTTGGATAAATTTCACCGAGAAGTTCAACGGTTGAATCCACAGCATCAGGATTATGGGCACCATCGATGATTATCGGTGGATTATCTCTGATAGCCTCGAAGCGACCAAAAAGACCTGTATTGGTTCGAACTTTTTTGATGCCTTCGATGATTGTTTCTTTTGTGATTTTAGTAAAACTTTTAAGAATTTCGGATGTTACTATTGCTGTCGAAATATTATCAATTTGGTGCTTACCAATTAGAGGGCTTTCGATGTAGTATTCACCAACCTCGAAAGTTGAAATTGTTCCTTTCATAATTCGAGGGGAAATGTCGATTATTTGGCTGGACGTTAATTTATCAACGAAAAAGATGTCGGTTCGGAATCGATTCAATTTAAGAATTGTATCATATACCAATTTTGGATTTTTGGCGATAACAGCGGGACGGTTTGGCTTGATTATTCCTGCTTTTTGGGTTGTAATTTCCTCGATTGTTCTACCAATATATTCCTCGTGGTCGAAGTCAATTTTGGTGATGACCGAGACGAGCGGAGTGATAACATTGGTTGCGTCGTGTAATCCGCCGAGCCCTGTTTCGAGGACGCAAATGTCTGTTCCTTGATTTGCAAAGTACTCGAAAGCAACAGCAGTAGTTATTTCGAAAAAGGTTGCTTCAATTTCTTTTCCGATATCCAAATATTTTGCAACCAAATGCTCTAAATCGGAGTCGGGAATGGGCTTGCCATTAATTTTAATTCTTTCGTTGAAAGAGTAGATGTGAGGCGAGGTGTATAAGCCTGTTGTGTAACTTGACTCTTGAAGTATTGACGCAAGCAACGAGGAAACACTTCCTTTGCCGTTTGTGCCTGCAATATGTATTGCTCTTAACTTCTCGTGAGGATTTCCTACTTTTTTCAAAAGAGCAGAAATTCTCTCCAAGCCGGGTTTTATCCCGAAACGACGTAAACTGTATAATTTTTCTAATAGTATTCTATCCATAAACGATTTACAGAACTTCTCTTCTTATTGGATAATTTTTTCTTAAATAATCAAAATATTGAGATTTCTCTTCGGGATTTCTAAACTGAAGAATTTTTTTAAATTTTTCGAAATCCTCGAGTAGTTGTCGTGATTGATTTATCTTGTTGTAAACTTCTGCGAGTGATTTAATGTTTTGCAAATCTATTGGTTTGTATTGTTTGAGTTCATTATCAAGCAAAGCAGTGTCGAAATTGATACCAAAGAATTTGGAGAATTCCTCAATCATTTTCTTTGTTCCTCTTAGTTTTCCCTCATAAGAATAGCCTGCAATGTGTGGTGTTGCAATTAAACAGTGTTCAATCAGATTAGTATTAATTCTTGGTTCATTTTCCCACACATCGATTACCAATGCGAGTTTTTTCTTTTCTTTTTGTTTGAGTAATTCCTTTTCATCTACAACTCCACCACGCGAAGTGTGAATAAACAAGGCATTTTCCGACAGCAAGTGCAGGTTCCGATTATTCGCCAAATAATGTGTTGGATATTTCCCCGTGAAAGTCAATGGGACGTGGTTTGTTAGGATTTTTACATTGCTAATGACTTCCGAAAGTTCACAATATTCGCAATAATCAGGGAAGTTCTCTGCTTTTCCTTCTTCAATCATCTCCTTTAATGGCGGGTCATTGATTAGTATTTTTAGCCCTAAAAGATTTGAATATTTAGCAACGAGCCTTCCAATGTTTCCATAGCCAATGATTCCAATTGTTAAACCTTGAATTTCTATTCCATAAGTTAAATGCCAATGAAGGATTGAAAAGATAACATATTCGGCAACGGAATTTGCATTGCATCCTTTTGCGTCTGTAAAATAGATTCCTTTTGCTTCGAGGTAGTCAAGGTCGATGTGGTCTATTCCAGATGTAGCACTTCCAACAAATCTAACGCGTGTTCCTTCGAGGAGTTCTTTATTTACTTTTGTGGTAGAACGAGTGAATAATGCTTCACAATTCGATGATATTAAGTCATTTCTTTTCAGGTTTCTTCCAGAATAAACTATTACTTCGGCTTTTTGCCGAAGCAAATCTGGAAGAACTGGTATTTGACTATCGCAGAAAACAACCATAAACAAAAAAACAAAATTAATCAAAATTGGCTTGCTGTTGAGTAAGTAAAGATGTTTGATAGAAAAGTATTAGATTTTTTTTAATTTAATATTTGTTAATCTTGGGTTAATGATGGATTGGTTCGAAAGATTAATAGATGCCTTTATTTGGATATCATTGCTGATGAGCGTGGTTCAGGTTTATCTACAGACGAACAAAATCTGGAAAAGAAAGCACGAAAGGGTAGTTGCCGAAAGCCAATCAATTGCTGGATTATCATTGTTAATATTGAATTGCCTTATTTGGCTGATTTCTTATATAATGAAAAATGATATCGAAAGTATCATTGATACTTCTTTGATAATTGCTCAGGCTATGGTTTTCCTTTTGGTTGGTACTGGACTTTGGGTGCGGGGTCAAAGAAAGATGGGTTTTTGGCGACTTGTTAAACAAGCGCTAAGAATAGAAAAGAAAGAAGCAAATTACTTGTTGAAAAGATTTTTTAAGCCACAAAATGCTGAAATCATAATCGATATTCTTCACAATCTGGCAATGATTGATGAAGAATTTGACGAGCGAGAGAAAAAGTTGATTGAATTTTTCGCTATGGAATGGAATATTCCCTATTCTGCTGAAACAAAGAACAAAGAAAGAAAACAAAGAGTCGTTCAAAATAAATTTGTTGATTTAAGAAATAAACTTTTAGATTATTTAAGTCGTGACCCGCCAGTTGAACAAGTTGCTCAGCTAAAGGACTTAATTAACGAAATGATTTTGGCAGATGAAAAAATTACCTCGGAGGAGAAGCTTGTTTCAGGTGAGTTGCTCGGCATAATCGATTCACATCTGCAAGAGGAAGAGAGAAAGGATGTTTATCAGGTAATAATAGTTCCCCAAAATCCCAATCAGGAGCAGAAAATTAAGGAACTACTTCCCGACAGCGAGAGCATCGAAACATTTGGCGGAATTGTTTATTCTGTGGGGTCTTTCTATTCAAAGGAATTCGCGGAAATGGTTTGCCAACGCTTCCGAAAGATGAATTTCTTTGCAATCGTTTATAACCTCGAAAATATAATGAAAACTCAAAACGATATGAGTTCTTAATTTTTACTTTTCAAAGTTATTTAATGAATCAAATATTTTCGCGTGCAAATCGATTATTTATCTGATTTTGGAAATTATTATGAAAACGTTTTCTTTCGTTGGCATATTTCTTCTGTTTTGTGTGAGCATTTCCTCCTCTCAATGGGAAAAGGTCAAGAATATTCCACCGCCATACGATAACTCATATTGGTTAGAGATATATTTTCTTCCTAATAATCCAAATTATGGTTGGGTGTGTGGCTACGATGGAAGAGTTCTACGGACGACTGATGGAGGCAAAACTTGGCAAGGGACAACAATCAGAGGTGCTTATCAGTTGGAGCATATTCACTTTGCCGACGAAAAATATGGGTATACATCTGGAATTGGAACAGATGGTTTAGGCAAAATATACAAAACAACTGATGGTGGAATGACTTGGTTTAATATTACTCCAAATAGAGCCGAAGACTTGTGGGGAAATTGGTTTGTCGACCGTGATTATGGGATTGTGGTTGGTGGAGGATGTATTACTCCGCAGAGGTTTTTTGTTACAACTAATGGCGGAATGTCGTGGGATTATATGTACGAGGTAGACTGGTTCCCCAATTCTGGTCTAACCGATGTGATTTTGTATTCTCGGAATGGTTTAGGATATGCTACGAGTAGTGGGTATATCTGGAAAACCACAGATGGAGGTAAAAGTTGGACTTTATTCAGTCGCTCTGGTGACAACGATTGGCAGGAAGATTTATGGATTAATGGGAACACTATAATTGTTCCGTACTCAACTGGATGCGGTGGCGAAGGTGGTACTGGTGGAGTTCGTTCCTCGAAAGACCTTGGCAAGACCTGGAAGCAATTCCCAACAGGAACATCAATGTTTGGAGCTTTCCTTCACGATTCTTTACGGGGCTGGGTTTGTGGATGGAATAGAGCTGTCTATTATACCTCTGATGGAGGTGATACTTGGACTTTAATGAATTGTGGAATCGACGCTGATGTTTCGCTCGACGATTTCTGGTTCGTAAACGATACATTAGGTTGGGTTGTTGGAAAGGGAATATACAAGTTTGTGGGTATAAAAAAAGTTGTTTCTAAAATTCAAGTTTTGCCCGATTCTATTGCTTGCGAAGGCGATACAATAATACTTCGTGCTGCAAATGACGCTAAATTTTATTCTTGGTCGAACAATTCTGTAAGCCGTGAAATCAAGGTAACGAAAAGCGGTGTATATGAATTAATTTCTTGGGATAGCGATTGTGATTCCATTGTTCCAGCGTCGGTTAGGATAACTTTCCATCCCAAGCCAGTTGTCAAGTTGTCTTTGCAGGGTCGAATTCCGTTGTGCGAAGGCGATACCATTCCTTTGTGGGTTGTTAATCCGAACGGTTCAATTCTTTGGTCAAACGGTTCAAGCAACGATACGATATTTGTTTCCGAACCAAAACGTTTTGTGGCTTATGTCACAAATCAATTTGGGTGTAAAGACAGTGCTTTTGTCGAATTTTATCTTGTTCCTCGACCAAAGATACAAGTTACAGGTCGACTCGACATTTGCGATGGCGATTCTGTGATTTTGAATATTCCGGGTAATAATTTACAAGTGGAGTGGTTTAGAGATTCTGATGCAAATGTGATTTATCGTGGAAATAGGTTTGTTGTCTACAAAACGGGTAGATATTTTGCAAAAATTCGAACACAGGAAGGATGTTCTTTTGTCTCCGATACAATAACAGTAAATGTTCGACAAGAAACAAATGCTTTCGAGGTGTTGCTTTCGGGAACTTCACAAATTATAGAATTTGATAGTACAAAAGTCAGAAATTTAAATTGTCGGAATATTCTTATTAAGAATAAATTGAATGAAAGAGTTGTCATAGATTACATTTTTCTAAGCCAAAATTTGTCATTTTCGATTTTACCATCGCAGTTCCCAATTATTTTTGAGCCATTGGAGACAAAACAGTTCACTATTTGTTATTATCCAAATAAGTTAGGGAAAGAAATTGATACAATGACCATTTTCGATAGATGCTGGGACCAAATTATTATTTTGATTGGCTTTGGGATTCCCGAAAATTACTATTCGGAAAGTCTTTGCGACGTAAAGGTTTTTGGTCAAACATTTCAGTTTTCGAATAGTAGCCATCATTTCAATGAATTGCCTTTCCCTAATCCATCGAGTGGAGTGGTTTTTGTGCCACTACTAATGAATGCAAATAACATTTCATTAAAAGTTTTCAATGTGCTTGGAGAACAACAAAATTTCCAAATTGAAAAACTTAATATAGATGGAGTTAATTATTTCGTTTTAAATTTGAGTTCACTTTATACAGGAATGTATTTTATACAAATTTATTCGGACGAGGGTTTATTGCAAACATACACGGTGTATTTGCAAAGATGAAATTGCTCGATGCTGAGTTGATTGGAAGTGCGTTTAAGCCAGAAGAATTTCCAAAAACCGATTTACCTGAATTCGCTTTTTGCGGTCGTTCTAATGTTGGAAAATCCTCATTGTTGAACACTCTTGTTTTGCGGAAAAATCTTGCCTATGTTAGTTCCAAACCGGGAAAAACACGACAAATAAATTTTTACAAAGTTGCTGGCAAATATATATTTGTTGATATGCCCGGATTCGGCTTTGCTAATGTTTCAAAAGATGAGCGTCTTCGGTGGGCTGAACTGAATTATGAATACTTCAAGCGGCGAGAAAATCTTGTCTTGGTTGCTCTGCTTGTCGATTCCCGACTCGAACCACAGAAGATTGATTTAGCCCAAGTGGAATTGTTCGAGGAACTTCGCAGAAATTATTTGATTGTTTTTACCAAAACCGATAAAATAAGCGAAGATTTGTTGAAGAAAAGAATCAAAGAATTTGAGTTTTTGTTGCAGTATTGCAATTTTTTGATTGAATTTTTGCCCTTTTCTGCTGTTACGAAGCGTGGAAGGGAAGAACTACTGGCTCTAATTAGAAAATTTGCTGAAAAAGAAAAAATGCTCAAATGAATGCACAACAGAAGACGGAACGAAAAAGAAGGTGGCTCGCTTGGCTTTGGAAAATTCCAATTTTGGTTGTTTCCCTCTTCTTGTTTTTGCTTTTGTTACTTGCTTTAACTTTGACTTTCGACTTTTCCAAAACTCTTTTGCTAAATGGTTTGGTTTCGATAGCAAACGATGAACTTGAAGCCAAAGTTTCTTTTGACAATGCCAGACTGAATATTTTTAAAGGGATTGTCATAGATAATCTACTGCTTAAATCGAATCGGAACGACACAATTCTTTTTGTTCCAAAGGCACGAATCGATTGGGATTTAAGTCCTTTGAATCGAAGAATCATTTTCGTCAAATTCGTTGAATTGCAGAATCCAAAAATAAATTTGGTCAAAGAATTTGGCGATTCACTTTGGAATTTTGAAAGAATTGCAAAGAAGAAACCCAAAGATACTTCGACCACCAAGACAGATTTGTCCATTTTCTTGCAAAAAGTTAAAATTATTGATGGCAAAGTAAACATAATGGATAAGAATCATCGACCAAAGGCAAATACTTTCGACCCACTTTTTGCAAAAGTGCAAAAATTTAATTTCGATGGTAGCGGAAGAATTTTTTTGAAACAAAGCCAATATCTTTTTGAGGTCGATAGGTTGTCGTTCGATGAAAATCATTCAGATTTTCATTTAACAAATTTAAGTGCTTCTGTTATTGTCGACTCATCTGCGGTAAAAGTTACCAAATTCGATTTACACACGCAGGAGACAAGTGTAAATGGGAATCTTTCGGTTTTGAACGATGGGCTATATTTCGACATTCAAAATTCCTCAATTAACACAAGCGATATTTTGAAGTTTGTTGATATCCCAGTGAATAATAATTTCCAAGTGAAGTTTCGAGGAAATGCTAAAATTGGTGACACGATTTTAGTTAAGAATGCTTCGCTGGAATTCGGTTCTCGTTCAAATTTGCAACTCAATATTGTTGTTTTTTTGGAAAATGAAACACCCCTAATTGACATCTCACAAGTTAATGGGAATATTTATGAGCAAGAGATTCGAGATTTAATGCCACGCATTTTCAATGACATTCCTGTAAAATTTGATTTTTTTGTTCCCAACGATTTAGAGATTAAAATAAGACAAGATGGGTATTTTTTCAGTGGAAAAGCAAACTCGGGGCTTGGAAAGTTGGATTTTGATTTGTCTATCGATACAAACGAAACTTTTGGATTCGACCTTCGTTTCCAAAATTTGAATTTGGGCAAAGTGCAAAAGGGCTTGCCCTCGACCAATCTCGATGGGAATGCAATTGGAAACCTGTCCTTAAAGAATGGCATAAAAAGTATATCTGGGGACATAAATCTAAATATTCAAAAGGGATGGGCAGAAATAAAAGGGTTTGAAAATTTTCAATTGATACTTAATGCAAATGCCTTGAATGGAATTGTCAATTTAGACCAATTAAGGTTTAATTCTTTTTCAGCTCATTCTCTTGATTCAAACCGAATCGGCGAATCAAAACTTGAAGTTGCAGGTCAGGCGAATATTCAAAATTTGGATAAAATCATTTACGAAGGGAAAGTAAAGTTCGATAATTTCAATTTGAAGAACTTTTCTCAATCCGATGGAAATTTGCCTGTCAATGTTACTGGCTCGATTGACTTATATGGCGAGGGTACAAATCCAAATACAATGCTTTTGAAATTGAATGCAGATGTTCAGGAATTTGCATTTGCCGACCGTCAGCTTTTCCCATTCGCTGTTTCTTTTGATATTCAACATCAAAATCCCGAGAAGAAATCTATTCGTATCGATTCGGATATTCTGAAACTGTCGATTGAAGGGAATTATGAAATTTCATCACTTGTTGATGACATTTTGGTACAAATCGAAGCAATTGCGAGTGGCGTGGGGAACAGATTAACATCTTTCTCGCAGAACAATATGACTTCTTCGGAATCTAAGGAGTTCCCTACTGTAACAAAAAAGCAGAAGGGAAAACAGAGCACTTTTGCTTTCAAGCCAGCAAATATTAATGCTCAATTCGAAATTAGCGACTTTTCGCTTCTTGGAGTATTACTCAACACCGATGTTGCTTTTTCGGGCTTTGGTAAATTTAATTTAAACATTTTGCCCGATTCAAGTTCCTTCGAAGTCGATACATTTCAGATTAATTTTCTAAATCTTGGTCAAGGTGGGCAAAGATATGGTTTTACCAACTCCTCAATCAAAGGTAAATTTTCGACAATTGTGAAAGATTTCAAACCCGAAGTAAGGGAAGTGAAATTTTTGAGCAAGAGCGAAAGCCGTTCGTATATTGGCAACTTGTTTTTGGATTATTTCGATTGCCTTTTAGTGTTGGATGGCGAAAAAATTAATTATAGTCTTTCAACTTTTTTGAATTCTACTTTTGGTTTCGACTTAAATGGGAATGCAAATTTCCTTGATGAAGGTTTAGAAATTAATTTAAATAAATTCTTGTTCAGTTATTCGAACATATTTCAATGGAGTTTAGCCAACCCAACCAAAATTCAATTGAATCCCACAGGAGTTGCTACCAATGAAATTAAATTTATCAGGGAAAATGCAGAAAATATAACCATTTCTGGTCAATACTTTTTCAATGATAGTTTACAGGCAAAGTTACGCATCGAGGATGTCCCGTTGACCGATTTCCAGAAATTGTTACCGAACGATAATTCGTTAACCAAGATGCAAAAGTTCGAAGGTTTTGTTTCAAAACTGGAAGTTGAACTTTCGAATTCTCTTTCCCATCCGAACATAAATGTTTTGGTCGATGCTCGTGGTTTGAACTTCGATAATATTGATGTTGGAAGATTGAAGGTTGCCACCCATTATGAAAATCGTAATATAACAGGTAAAATCACAATAAATAGCCAAAACAATCAGCAAGTTGACATTGATATTTCGAAGTTCCCAATTGCTATCGACTTGAAAGAAGGCGATTTTAAATTTATCGAGAACGAAGAATTTCGCTCCCATATTTTTTGCAATGAGTTTAATTTATCTGTTTTTGAACCTTTGGTGGCAAGTTCGATTGAAAATATTAATGGCAAAAGCAAAATCGATGTCGATGTTTATGGTTATTTGCCCGAAGACCTTAAATTTGCTGGGGATATAGATATTTCCTACTCTTCATTTACTTTGCTTGCAAATAACCTGAAGTATTATTTGAAAGGGCATATACTTTTTGATGAAAATATTATTAAATTGGACAATATATCCCTTTTTAATACCAACGAGGATTTAAAAAATGGCAGTGCATTGGTAAATGGTAAAATCCTATTCCGCAGGAACCGATTGGAGGATTTGGAGTTGAATTTGCAGAGTAAAGGGATTAAGGTTTTGAGCCAAGCATCTGCTAAATCTTTACCCGATATTTATGGCGACCTTGTGATTTCTACTTTTCCGGATGATTTGAAATTTTCAATCAAAGGGAGTGAATTAAAACTCGAGGGAAATGTAAATATTGTTCGTGGAAAATTATTTATGCCCGGAACTTTTGGAAGCGAAAGTGTCAAAGAATCCTTTGTGAAATATGAATTTTCTGGTAGCAAAAAGGAAAATTCAAAAGATTCGGTTAAATCTGCTTCAAAAGAGGAAACAAAACCTTCGAACTTAAAGATTGATATTACTGCAAGGTTCTTTAATCCTGTTGAATTGACCCTCGATATTACATCACTTGGTCAGGTTTATGCTTTGATTTCTTTGGAAGATAATTCTTCATCGATACGATATTATTCCGACCCGAAAAATAATGTTACAATGCTGGTTGGAAGTGATTTGGTCTTGCACGAAGGTTCAACCCTGAAACTTGTTAAGCTTTTCAGAACGGAAGGGAAAATTAATTTTCCAACGGGAAGAATAGATAACCCCGGTTTGGATTTCAAAGCCGAATATACTGGTCAAAGCATTTACAACGATGCAGTTAGAAATTTCAAAGTAATAGTTTATATCACTGGTACAAGGGAAAAGCCCTATTTGCGTTTTGATTATGAAATTGACGGCGAACGAGCCACGGGCGACTCGGTTAAAGTGGCACAGGATGCGATATTTCTGCTTGCCTTTGGCAGAACGAAAAGTGAATTTGAGCGAGGCGGTGGCTCGAATTTCAGCATTAGCGAAGTTTCGAGCTCCGGAAGTTCAGCTTTGCTCTCGAAATTAGCCACTCAAGCACTTTCGGGGACGGGCTTTATTTCGAGCGCCGATATACTGTTGCCCTCTTCCACGGTCTCATCTTTGGATAAAGCCACTTTGCAAATGAGTGGGAGATTTTTGGGGATGACTTGGAAATTTGGGGGTACAATGGCAGACCTTTTGAACAATAATGAGTTGAGCATCGAAGTTCCAATTGGTTCAATTTTACCTTTTTATTTCCCGAATATTATTCTACAATTGAGCCGCTCTTCAAGTTTGAGCCAAAGCATTCAAAGAAATCAAAAAGACTGGGAAATTAAACTAAAATACGGCTCTAACTGGTAGATTTACAACAAAAAGAATACATTCAACTTTAAGCATTTCCAAAGCATAATTCCTAATTTTAATTTACATTTTCGATTTGACTGTTTTTTACATAAAAGGTGCAAAATGGAAACACACAACAATGGTTTTCAACGCATAGAAACCGATTTGGTAGTTGTTGGAGCGGGCATTGCTGGTATTTCAGCAGCATTGGAGGCTGCCGAAACGGGATTCAGTGTTTTGCTCATCGAAAAGAATCCGTTCATTGGTGGTCGTGTTGCTCAACTTTTTGAATATTTCCCAAAACTTTGTCCTCCAACTTGCGGTTTGGAAATAAATATTCGCAGGCTTCGAGAAAATGAAAAAATAAAGCTGTTAACTTTAGCCAATGTGAAGAAAATCGAAAAGACAGAGAAAGGCTTGGTGTTGGAAGTTACGCAAAATCCTCGGTTTGTAAATAATCGGTGTACAATCTGTGGTGAATGTGCAAAGGTTTGTCCAGTCGAGCGACCGAACGATTTCAATTTTGGTCTGGATAAAACGAAGGCAATTTATATTCCCTACGAGAATGCTTATCCCTCGAAATATGTTATCGACCCGCAGTATTGCAAATTCGACGAGTGCAAGATGTGCCTCGATGTATGTAAATATAATGCAATTGATTTTAACGAGCACAAGCAAAAGTATCGCGTCGAAGCTCGGGCTCTGATATGGGCAACTGGATGGGACCCCTACGATGCGACTCGGCTCGAAAATCTTGGCTTTGGGAAATATCCTAATGTAATTACAAATATGATGATGGAACGTTTGGCTTCCCCTTTCGGTCCAACAAAAGGCGAAATAAGAATTCCCAATTTCGATATGGAGTTGAAAGAAGTAGCATTTGTGCAATGTGCAGGCTCGCGTGATGAAAATCATCTTGAATTTTGCTCAACTGTGTGTTGTCTGGCATCGATGAAACAAGCCCATTACATCAGGACCCAGTATCCCGATACAAAGATACATATTTTTTACATAGACCTACGTGCAAACGGGATTTTAGAGGACTTTTACAATCGCACCAAAGCTGACCCATTGATTGAGTTTCATCGTGGAAAAGTTGCAAAAGTTTGGCAAAATCCCCAAAATAAGAGGCTTGTAGTCGAAGCCGAAGACACACTTTCGGGAGTTCTTACCAAAAAAGAGGTTGACCTTGTCGTGCTTGCCACTGGTATGCAGCCAACCACATCGAAGAAAATTATTCCACTGGATAATATTATTGACGATAATGGCTTTGTTCGCAACGAACTCGACGGAGCTATCATTGGATGTGGAACTTGTGTTAGTCCAAAAGATGTTGCATCTGTTGTTCAAGAAGCAACAGGTGCTGCAATGAAAGCAATTGTGAAAATTAAGGAGGCACAATAATGGCGACAGGAGAAAAATTAGGAGTGTATATTTGTAGCGGTTGTGATATTGGCGGAGCGGTTGATTGCGAAAAGATTGTTGCTGATGTTGAAAAAGAGTTTAAGCCCGCTGTTTGCAAGATTAACAATTGGGTATGTAACGAAAAATTTGTTGAGCAAATCAAGAACGACATCAAAGAGAAGGATTTGGACCGTGTGGTCATTGCTGCTTGTTCTCCTCGTTTTTTAAGCGATTTATTCAATTTTGGGAAAGTTGTTGTTGAAAGAGTGAATTTGCGTGAGCAAGTTGCTTGGACCCATAAACCTATGGATGAGAATACCCAAGAACTTGCTCTGGATTATGTCAAGATGGGAATTTTGAAGGCGTTGAATTCGCAATATCCTGAGCCGCTTGTGTTGGATATAAATTCCACCATTCTTGTTGTTGGCGGCGGAATTACTGGCTTGACCTCTGCTCTTGCCTGTGCAAATTCAGGATATAAAGTCATCCTTGTGGAAAAAGAAAGTGAATTGGGTGGATTTTACAAAAAACTACATAAGGTTGCACCTCAAAAATATCCATATTTGCTATTAGAGCCCAATACAATAGATGAGACAATTTCTAAAGTCGAAACTCATCCGAATATCCAAGTTTTGAAGAATTGTGTGATTCAGAAGATTTCGGGTCAACCCGGAATGTTCGATGTTGATGCTTCGGTTAATGGCAATTTGATACAATTCCAAGTCGGTGCAATTATTCAAGCTACCGGTTGGAAGCCCTATGACGCAACAAGACTTTCCCATCTTGGTTATGGGAAGTTCTCCAATGTTTTGACAAATATTGAATTCGAAGAACTTGTTCGAGACAACAAAGTTGCAGAAAAAGTCAACGGAAAACCTGTACAAAGTATCGTATTTGTGCAATGTGCAGGTTCAAGGGATAAGGACCACTTGCCCTACTGCTCATCGTATTGCTGTTCAGCTTCGTTGAAGCAGGCACTTTATGTTCGTGAATTGTATCCAAATGCAAAAATCTACATAATTTACAAAGATATACGAACTCCTGGCAATTATGAAATTTTCTACAAGCGAGTTCAGAGCGAGGATAACATATTTTTGACGAAAGGAGAGATAACCAATCTTTCGGGCAATGGAAATGGCAAAATTGATTTAGAAATAGAAAATACTTTGCTTGCTCCGAAAATCAAAATTCAAGCAGATTTGGTTGTGCTTGCCACAGGTATGGTTCCCTCGACATTTGTAAATGTTGAGGATTTGGAAGAACAAGCCTCTACAACAGCCGATGGGAAGAAAGTTGCTGCTGGGGCAGAAGTCGGAGCAAAAATACTGAACTTGACATACAGGCAAGGGACCGACTTACCCACGCTCAAATATGGCTTTCCCGATTCACATTACATCTGCTTCCCATACGAAACGCGAAGAACTGGAATATACGCTGCTGGAACAGTTCGGGCACCAATGGATGGTGTAAGTTGCAAGAACGACGCTTATGGCGCAGCATTGAAGGCAATTCAGGTTATCGAAAACGTTAAATTGGGCAGGGCTGTTCATCCCCGAAGCGGCGACACTTCGTATCCCGATTTCTTCTTGCAAAGATGTACGCAATGCAAGCGCTGTACAGAGGAATGTCCTTTTGGAACTTTGGACGAAGACGATAAGGGAACTCCCAAGCCAAATCCCAACCGATGCCGTAGGTGTGGAATTTGTATGGGTGCCTGTCCCGAGAGAATCATAAGTTTCAAGAATTATTCACCGCAAATAATTTCTTCGATGATTAAGTCGCTGGAAATTCCCGAAAGCGAAGAAGAAAAGCCCCGTATTCTTGCTTTCCTTTGCGAAAACGATGCATATCCTTCTCTCGATGTTGTTGCAAGGAAAAAGATACAGTATTCACCATACATTAGAATCATCCCTGTTCGTTGTCTTGGTTCAGTAAATATTATTTGGATTGCCGATGCTTTATCGATGGGATACGATGGGATAATTTTAATAGGCTGTAAATATGGTGAAGATTATCAATGCCATTTCATTCGTGGTAGCGAACTTGCAAATAAGCGAATGGAAAATGTTCAGGAAAAATTGAAACAATTGGTCCTCGAACCAGAAAGAGTCGAGTTCCATACACTTTCAATCGATGAATTCGAGCGTATCCCCGAAATCTTTAATCAATTTGCTGAAACTATCGAAAAGCTCGGTCCGAACCCCTACAAAGATATGTGATTTAGAGCGAAAAAAGCAAAAGACTTTGCTACTTTAAAGGAACGAGAAACTGTTGCTACTTGGTGAAGACATCGGATGTTTCAAAAACATCCGATGTCTGATAAAATCAACGAAGGTCTACAATCAATCCCTTGTTCAGGAGTGGCAAGCAGAAGCAGAAAAGGGCAAACAAGGAGTTGTTTAACCACTGCACAGAAGACATCAGATGTTTTACAAACATCCGATGTGTTGCAATTCATTATATTTTTTCCCAAGATGCTGTCCCGAGAAAGTTATCCTGGCTTTTTGCAATGAATCTTCAGATTGAAATGTAATTGTCGTATGGGCAGATTCGCCCTACATACTTTGGAAGGGTGATGAAAAGAAAAATTATTTTTTATTCAAAAATTTCTTGACCGTTTTTGCAAAATTTTCAATATCGAACGGCTTAGAGATGTAGTAATCGAAACCTTTTGCGAGGCAATCTTCTCGGGTAAATATCCCAATGTATGCTGTAATAGCAATTACAGGAACACTTTTGTATTCATCGAGTGAACGCAGTCGCGAAAGAAATTCGAAACCATTTTTCCCAAATGGCAAATTTAAATCGACAACGAACAGGTCGTAGCGGTTTGTTTTTAGTTTTTCCCAAGCCGAAATTGCATCACTTACAACGTCGACCTTGATATCCTCATCCATAAGTATTTTTCGCATAAGAAGACTGTTGGCAAGGTCGTCTTCGATTACGAGTACATTTTTTGGCATACCGCCTCCTTTTATTTATTTGAATTAAATCTAACTGGCAATTCCACCACAAAAGTGCTTCCCCGATTTAGTTCGCTTGCGACGGAGATGTTTCCACCAAGAATTTCGGTAAATTTTTTTGCTATGGTTAATCCAAGCCCTTGTCCCTCGAATTCTCGGGACACTCCTTGGCTAACTTGGTAAAATTCCTTCCAAATTAAATCTATTTTATCTGATGGTATTCCTATTCCTGTGTCCGAAACAATAATTTTTGCATATTCTTCTTTCTCTTTTTGTTCAATTTTTACTTTAACGTCAATTTTCCCTTCTCTTGTAAACTTAAATGCATTGCTAATAAGACTGGAAACAATCGAACGAACCATATATTCATCGAGATAAACAATGTATGTTTCGAAATCACTATTGAAATTAACTTCTACTGGTTTATCTGGGTTAAATTTTTTGTGTAGTTCTACGAACTCGCGAACTGTATCGACAATGTCGAATTCTCGTGGTAGGGGTTTCAAAAAGCCCGTCTCTATCTTGGAATAATCGATAATTGAACTAACAGTATAAAGCAAGCGTGAGCCACTTTGATAAATAATTCCGCCTATTTCACGAATTTCGGGGTCATATTTTTCATCCATAAGAACATAGGACCAACCTAAAATACCATTCAATGGTGTTCGGAATTCGTGGCTAAAGTTCATCAGCAAGTAATTTTTTAAAGCGTTTAACTCTTCCGATTTTTCTTTTGCTTCTTTTAATTGTTGTATATATATTTTTCCCTCGGTAATATCCTCTTTGAGACCAATAAAGCTAATTATTTTTTCATTTTCAATAAGTGGATAGACTATTACTCTTAACCATTTTTCCAAGCCATCTTTGGTTTTGAAATTGATTTCGTTGGTCCAACATTCACCAGCTTTTAGTTTTTCCCACATAGCATCGTAATTTTTAAAATACATTTCACCAAGCAGTTTTTTATGGATATCAACAATATGCTTTCCTAAACAATCAGATTTATTGCAGTTAAGGAATATTTCCATTGCAGGGTTAATAAACATTATTTTTCCATTTAAATCGGCAATAAAAACGCCGACGGGCACTTGTTCAATTACCATCAAAAATTTTTTCAAATCGAGTTCAAGTTTCTTCAAACTTGTAATATCGCGTCCTATCCCGACAATACCAACAATATTCCCACTCTCATCCCTTAATGGTGAGATACGGGTTTGGAAATAATATGTTTCGCCGCCCAAAGTTCTTGACCATTCGTAGAGCACGCTTTCGCCTTTAAGGCATTTCTCCTGCATCTCGATGTGGATTTTACCTTCTTCGGCGCCAAGTATTTCCAAAGCTGTTTTACCCAAGAAGTCTTCCTCTTTTAAGCCCCAATTTTGAACCCATCTGCCGTAAAGTCCAATGTGCCGATGATTTGTGTCGAGAGTGTAAATAATATCGTCCATCGAGTTTACTAATGTTCTAAATTTCTCTTCGCTTTCTTTTAGGGATTTTTCCCAATTGTGTCGTTCAGTAAGGTCTACGGCAACGCCAACAGCTGCGACGACATTCCCGTCGGGTCCTAAAATCGGGCTGGCAGTTAAGCTAACCCAGAAGTTCCTTCCGTCTTTGCTACGGTTTTGGAGTTCACCGCGCCATATTGTTTTGTTAGCGATATTTGAAAGAATCTCCTCGTCAATTTTGTTGTTTAAATAATCCTTTGTTCTAATGATTGAAATATGTTTGCCTTGAACCTCTTCGAGTGCATAACCATAAAGATTTTCGAAAGCTTTATTGACATAGATTATATTGTTGTTCAAATCGGTAATTGTAACTGCTTCGCCAATAGAGTTAAGCGCCTGTGCAAGCTTCAGAATTTCATTATATTGTCGTTTGCGTTCGCTAATATCCCTGACAATAGCCAAAAGATTGACTTTCTTTCCAATTTGAATCTTGTTTAAAGTAACTTCACATTCAAATTCTCTGCCGTTCAGAGTTTTGTGTACCCATTCAAAGCGTAGTTCTTCTCCGCGATATGCTCGTTCAATGTAATTAATTGCTTTTTTACGGGAAAGTTGTCCATCAGGTTGATATTGTGGGGAAAATTCATAAGGTGCTCTGCCGATAATATCTTTCCTTTCGCATTCGAACATCTTCAATGTAGCGAAGTTGCAATCAATAAAAGAGTCGGCAGCCATAAGGAAAATTGCATCCGAAGATGCTTCGAATAGTGTTCTGTATTTTCTTTCGCTCTCTTTAAGTTGCTCTTCAATTTTTTTCCTGTCCGTAATGTCGACGATGTATCCTTCCAAGGCAATTACTTTTCCTTTTTCATCGTAAATGCCACAACCCTGTTCGAAAACCCAACGAATCTCACCACTTTTGGTTATAATTGGGTATTCATCTTGGAAAACTTCGTGTTTACTTAAAATAATTTGCCATTTAACCCACAGGCGTTCTTGATGGTCTCTATGAATTAAGTCATTGAACGAAAGGACCTTGTTCCCAATTACTTCTTCGGGTTTGTATCCAGTGATTTTGTAGAAATTGTCGCTTAGATATTCCATAGTCCAATAGCGGTCGTTCTTGCAGCGATAGACAAAGCCGGGGAGGTTGCTCAAAAGGGTAAAATAGAATCGTTCCTTTTCGCGAATTTCTTTCTCGATTTGTTCTTTCTCGCGTTCAGTTTTGATTGTGTAAAGCGAAAGCGAAATATCGTCGGCTAATTCACGGAGCAGATTAATCTCTTCGGTAGAAAATTGTTCAGACCACTTAGAAAATATAAGAAGATAGCCAAAATTTTCTTTACGATAAGCGATTGGTAATATTACTCCAAAATATTTCACGCCATCAAATACTTCGAAAAACTGAGAGAATTTTTGTTTTATTTTTTGAAATGCTTGAAAACGAACGAGGTGTTTTTTCCCTTCTTGTTCCAAAAAAATTTTTAAAGAATCCTCATTTGTCTCAAACTCTAAATTAACCTTATCTTGCGAGGCGTAGAAGATTTTCTTAGAAGTTATTTCGGGCGAAGTAATAAGGATAGCAGCGAAAAGGTAATCCATCGTTTCGGTTAGTATTTTGCAAGATTGGTCGAGCATCTTTTCGGCGTCTCGCTCAAGATATAAGAATTGATTTAGGTTCCTAATTGATTTCAGCAATTGATTAAAATGAATAAGTTTTTTTTCTTTCAAAACATTTTCTGTAACATCTTTGGCCAAGTGAAGTATGTATTTAAGTTTGTTTGAACCATTGTATATTGGAGTACAATTCAAAATGAAATACTTTTCGCCAATTTTTGTGTTCATCTGGTAAATATTCGAATGGGGCTTTGGTTCTTTTAGGATTTGATTAGCAGGACAAAATTTAGGAATACTTTCCAGATGTGTGCAATTGAAATAATTATAACAGAAATGCTCCCCTTCGCTAAGTTCGTTAACTGAAAATTCATTCCGTGCTTTTTCATTTAGAAAAATTACCTTACCGCTTGGGTCGGAAATACCAAAAAGGTCATCCACGAAATCCAAGATTTTGGCTTTTTCAAGCAGTTCCCCAAAATTTTTGTCCTTTTCCATAAAATGCCTTTTTGTTATGTTTCAAATATAGTAAAAAATATCAAACAAATTTTGTAAAAGTTAAATTTATAAAAGATGTTATTTTAAACTGCAAGAGATGTTGTTTTCGCCCTGCACAAAAGACATCGGATGTTTCGCAAACATCCGATGTCTGGGAAAATCAACAAAGTTTTTACAATCAATCCTTTGTTCAGCAGTGGATTGTAGAAGCAGAAAAGGGTGAACAAGGGGCTGTTTAACCTCTGCACAAAAGACATCGGATGTTTCACAAACATCCGATGTCTGGGAAAATCAACAAAGTTTTTACAATCAATCCTTTGTTCCGAACGCTCGAAAAAACCCCTTGTAAGAGTGAGGAAGAAAATCAACAAAGTTTTTACAATCAATCCTTTGTTCAGCAGTGGATTGTAGAAGCAGAAAAGGGTGAACAAGGGGCTGTTTAACCTCTGCACAAAAGACATCGGATGTTTCGCAAACATCCGATGTCTGGAAATCTTTCAGGAAACCGATTTAAAATGTGTATTAAAAAAAGGAGCCCAACATTGCGTTGGGCTCCAGCGGATTGACATAGTTCTTCACTTTTGGGATAGCCCAAATTTTCGTTTATTTTATTCCGAACGGTTCGAATAAAAATCTTACATTTTGATTAATTGCATTCCTTCTTGGATAACCTTTCGAACGTGTTCAACGGATTTATGGAGTAATTCTTTTTCTTCTTCGTTTAGTTTCAGTTCAATAACTTTTTCGCAGCCGTTTTTGCCAAGAACAACAGGAACGCCAACGACTACATCGGAATAACCGTATTCTCCTTCGAGCATAACCGAGCAGGGCAAAATTCTCTTCTGGTCTTTAACAATTGATTCGACCATTTGGACAACTGCTGCTGCAGGAGCGTAATAGGCACTTCCCGTCTTCAAGTAGGAAACAATTTCGCCACCACCGCCAGCAGTTCTTTTAACAATTGCCTCCAACCTGTCGGGTGGAATAAGGTCGGTAACTGGAATTCCTGCAACAGTCGTAAATCTTGGCAATGGAACCATCGTATCGCCGTGCCCACCGAGTATAAGCCCCTGTATGTCTTGCATCGAAACGCCAAGTTCCATCGAGATGAAAGCACGATAACGAGCAGTATCCAAAATACCCGCCATTCCAAACATACGGCTACGCGGCAAACCTGTAATCTTCATCGACATATAAGTCATAACATCAAGCGGATTCGAAACGATTATGTAATAAGCATTTGGAGAATATTGGAAGGCTTGTTTGATACAAGATGAAACAATTTCGGCATTTGCAACTAATAGGTCGTCGCGAGACATTCCGGGTTTACGAGCCATTCCAGCTGTCTGAATAACAATATCAGAATCTTTTGTTTGTTCATAAGAATTTACGCCATAGATTTTAGTATCTGAGCCAAAAATAGGCATCGACTCATACATATCGAGAGCCTTGCCTTGCGGGATGCCTTCGAGAATGTCGACGAGGTAAATTTCGTTGGCTAACTCTGCATTTGCAAGGAGCTGGGCAGTAGTTGCCCCAACATTTCCAGCACCAATTACTGTGATTTTCATAACATCATCCTTTCAAAAGTTTAACAAAATAAACAAAAAGCCCACGAGTTTGGCTCGTGGGCGGGAAATTATTGAGCAGCTTCAACAATCTTGCGATAACTTGCAGTTGTAAGCGATTTCGGTCGGGTGATTGGATAGCCCATAGCCCGAGCAACAACGGCTTGTGAGCAAATACCTAATGCACGGGAAATGCTAAATAGCACAGTGTAGTAACTAAATTCAGTAAGTCCATAGTGATATAGTAATGCGCCAGAAGCAGCATCGACATTGGGCCATGGGTCTTTAATCTTTTGAACTTGTTTCAAGACATTAGGCACAACTTCGTAAACAAGAGCAACTGTCTTGAACACTGGGTCTTCGGGGAAGTATTGCTTGCCAAATGCCAAGAATGCATCAAAGCGTGGGTCGGTTATACGCAAAACAGCGTGTCCATAGCCCGGAATAACACGACCAGCGCTTAATGTATCCCACGCATATTTTTCGAGTTGTTCGTGGGTAGGAACACCACCGAATTTTTCAAGAACACCAAGAATCCAGGCAAGGCACTCTTGGTTTGCAAGCCCGTGGAGAGGACCAGCCAATCCGTTTAATCCACCAGAAAGAGCATAATATAAGTCCGAAAGAGCAGAGTTGATAGTTGCTGCCGAGAAGGCACTAACGTTACCACCTTCGTGGTCGCAGTGGAGGGTAAAGTACAAACGCATCAATTTCGAAAGCTCTTCATTTGGGTCGGGCAAGCCAATCATATGAACAAAGTTTTTCGCCCAGTCGGCATTTTTGTCGCTTTCAATCCGTGGACCTTTGTTGAAACGTTTCCTATACACATAGGCGCCAATAGCCGGGAGTTTAGCAATTATGTTGATAAGGTCGTCGTAGGTGGCTTCCCAATATTCGTCCTTCTTCATACCTTCGGCATAGCGTTTGGCGAAAATCGATTCTCTTTGCATTACAAGGATGGCGGTATTGAACATTGCCATTGGGTGGGAGTCGGCGGGCATTGCGTTCAAAACATCCCAAACATATTGAGGAACTTCTTCGTGGGCTTTTAGTTCGGCTTGTAAATCTTTCAATTCATCAGCCGTTGGAAGCTCACCTGTCAGAAGTAGCCATAGGATTTCTTCAGGTAGCTTGTCGACCAGATATTTTAGCTCAATGCCGCGAATAATCAAACCTTTGTCGGGGGGAACTTCGCTTGTGTCGCAAACCAAACATTTAACGCCTCGCATTCCACCGTATGCTTGAGCAAGGGTAACTTGTGAGACAACTTTGTCGCCATATTGCTTCACAAAGGCTTGAATTTCTTGGCGCAATGGTGGGAAAATTGTTGCTAACTTTTCTTTGAGTAGAGACATAACACACCTCAATTTGTTGTTAATAATTTTTCTTTTTTATTGCTCTTTTGCGCAAAGAGCAAATAGCAATTTATAAATTTTGTCCTTTTTGTGGATTGCCTTTTGTTTAGAAATTTTAAATAATCAAGAAAAATCGAAAATTTGTATCAAATTTGTTTTAAAATAAAAAATTTTAGATTTCGTTAAATATATTTTTAACAAGGTTGAAAATATGGCAAACAAAAAAATTTTTAGAATTAGCATTTTCGCATTGATTGGGTTTCTCTTTGTGAGTGGTTTTGGGTACCTTTTTGCCCAGAACAATTATCGTTTGTTAACCGAGCAAAGTAAGATTAAGTGGATAGGTAAGAAGTTTCTTGGGGCTCATTGGGGTTGGGTTAAATTCCGTTCCGGTTCTATTGAATTCGATGGCAATAAAATTATCTCGGGTAATTTCGAAGTAGATATGAACACAATAGAAAATGAGGATTTGAAGGAAAAGGAATATAGAGATAAATTAATTAGACATTTGAAAAGCGACGATTTCTTCTCTGTGGCTAAATTCCCGACAGCAAAATTTGTTATTACCCACTCTACACCAATCAAGAATGCAAAAACAGGTGAGCCAAATTACGCAATAACTGGAAAGATGACTATAAAGGGAATAACTCAAACTATCTCCTTCCCGGCAACAATCAATGTTCAAGGAAACAAGATTCAGGGTAAAGCTACATTAGAAATAGACCGAACCAAATTCGATGTTCGCTACGGCTCTGGGAGCTTTTTCGACAATCTCGGCGACAATGTCATCTACGACAATTTCACTTTGGAATTAGATTTGTATTTTGAAAAGTAAATAATTAGCAGTTCATAACCCTTTTCCAAAAGCTTGAATTGAATTTATTGTCTTTGAATCTTAGGAAATCGTTTATCATTGGGAATGAAGCCCTAAAAGTTTCGGGCTTCATTCGTGAATCCTTTGCAGGGTAGATTCTTCCCCCCGCTCCTATTACGATTTCATCTAAATAATCTAATTTTTTCAATAAGTCTCGGTCGAAAGCAAAGTCTATGGCAAGAGTAAATCCAGGCTGTGGAAAGGAAAGTAAACCGGGACTTGGGAAATCGCCAAAACTTTTAAGCACTGTCAGAAATGAACTCAAGCCCAATCTTTTTATTGTGTTCGTGATGAGCTTCAAATTTTGTAGCGATTCTTCAAAAGGAATTACAAATTGATACTGAACAAAACCCTTTTTGCCGTAAAGCAAATTCCAATTGCTTACGAAGTCAAGAGGATAGAAAAAGGGTTCATAATGTGTGATTTGTTCTTTTCTCTTCTCAAATTGCTTTGAATAGTAAAGAGCATTAAAAAAGAAGATTGTCGTATCATTGATAAAAGAAAAAGACGGGGCGAAAGGAATAGAAAGAGGCTTTTTGGGTTGTAGGGGCTTGGAATCCATAGCAATGTGATTTGCCCTTTGAAAAATTCCGCAAACATTGTTTAAACCACCGTTTGTCAAATCGACCCACGCAACTGTATATTCAAATTCTTTTTCGGAAATTGTGTTTATTTCAAAAAATTCTTCAAGAGAGTTGAATTTGATGAGTTCGAGATGTAGATATTCGCTTGGAATTCTTTTGAGTTTTATTTCTGCCCAAAGGATTAATCCAGTTAATCCTAATCCACCAATTGTTGCCCGATAAAGCTCAGGATTTTCTTTGTCGGAGCAGATATAGATTTTTCCGTCTGACCTTAGCAGAGCAAGTTTAGAAACGAATTTTCCGAAACTACCGCTTTTGTGGTGATTTTTCCCATGAACATCGTTTGCAATTGCTCCGCCAATTGTGATATGTTTAGTTCCGGGCGTGACTGGAAGGAAAAAGCCCTGTGGAACAATTAGACGAAGAATTTGTTCAAGAGTTACACCGCTTTCGCATACGAGTATTCCATTTTCCCTGTCGAAATTAAGGAAATGATTAAGTGCAGTTGTGTCCAGAAGACAACCTTCGTTGTTTAAGCAAAGGTCGCCATAGCTTCTTCCCTTTCCATAAGGAAGCACGGAAAAGGGTAATTTGCTGAAATCAATGTCATCAGCCCAATAAATTTTTTGGACACATTTTGGTTGCGATTTTGGGTAAAGTCCCCAAGAAGTATATTGTTTCATAAAAGTGTTGCCATTAACCATATTGCAATAATCAACAGGATTAGGAACAAGGAAAAAGGATTTTTAACGGATGTTAAAATTGGGTCGAATTCGGCTTTGCCTTTGCTTGCTAAGAACCAGAGATTAATATTCCAAAGCAACAGCAAAAAAGCATCGAACCAAAGTAGTTCTGGTGATTTGTATAATTGTAAAACTTTTTCGCTATTAATGTAAAGAATAAAGATGATAATCGAGGCAAAACTGCTATTTAGCCCAATGTTTTGAATGATGGAAATAGAATCGGATTTGTATGGTCTGCCAAGAGTTTCTATATCTTTATCGGAGATTAGCGAGAGTTCTGTAAATCTTTTCAAGCCAGCCAACGACAGGAAAAAGAACAAAGAGAATGCCAAAAGCCAATTCGAAATTGTAATTCCAGTCGAAACGCTTCCAGCATAAAGTCGAATCACATATAAAGTCGACAAAATAAAAATATCCAAAATGGGAACTTGCTTAAGATAGAGGCTATACAAGAGATTAGCGAAAATGTAGACAAGCAATACTGCAACAAAGATTAAGCCTAAATTTAAACCAATTATAAAACTTAAAAGAAAGAGTAAAGTGGAAATAAATAAGCCAGTGTATGCGGAAATCATCCCGTTTGTTATTGGTCGTTTGGACTTTTCGGGGTGGTTACGGTCACTTTTTATGTCTAAAATATCATTAACGATGTATAGCGATGAGGCTCCAAAGGAAAAGGAAAGGAAAGCAACGGTTGCAGAAATCCAAATAGACGTAAGGTCGAATTTATGTGCAAGTAGAAGTGGAATGAAAACAAGTAAGTTTTTCAGCCATTGGTGAACACGAATTAATTTCAAAAAATCGTAGAAAGATGTAGCTCTTGCGGCAAAATTCGTAACAAAGGAGGATAAATGTTTAAGCCTGAAAAGTACTGTTCTGGAGTTAGTAATTGCATAGGCTTTGTTTGCAATTTTCCAAATAGATACATCAGCGAAGGAGTCCCCAATATAATCAAAGTTTTTAACTCCAAATTTTTCGGCAAGAAATTTTGCCTTGTTCTTGCCCTTTAGATTGAATTTTTGGTTAGAACCATATACGTCATCGAAAAGATTCAGATGATGGTTGATTTTTTCGGCGACATCTTGCAATGTTGCAGTAACAAGGATAAGCGGTCTTCCCTTTTCTTTTTCAGTTTTTAGAAACCTGATGACCTCATTACGATAAGGCAGAAGTTTGACATCGAGATTTACCTTTTCGCTTAATTTCTTTTTGAGATGCGTTTTGCCAAATAGGTACCAAAGTAAAATTTGAAAAATGTAGATAGGACTTTGTTTAATTAAAGTTACGATTTGCTCGATTATGATGTCAGACGAAATCAGTGTATAATCTAAATCGACGCACAATGGAAGATTTTTGGTATTCTCGCCCATAAAAGTGTTTCAATAAATTACAAAAATAAGTAATTGTTTGGCAACAAGACTTGATTTGTTAATTTTGCCTTTTTCATTTGGAGGTAAAATGGTTAGGAATATTTGGGTAATTTTAATTGCAATTTTTATCATTTTTTCCAGCAACACTTTCAGCGAGCAACCAAAAAACAAAGGTAAGTTCGTTGAATACAAAAACGAGTTCTGGGATGAAATCCACAAGGCAACAGAACAATACTGGAAAAAGCCCGAGAAAAAGAAACTTCGTTTTATAGTCGATTTCGATACAACTGCCTTGCCGAAATCCAAGGATGAATTTAAGTATTTCTGGCACAACGAACCACGGTCGCAAGGGGCAACGGGTACTTGTTGGAGCTTTTCGACAACATCTTTTTATGAATCGGAAATTTACAGACTCACGGGGAAAAAAGTGAAGCTTTCTGAAATGTTCACCGTGTATTGGGAATATGTCGAAAAAGCAAGGTATTTTGTGGAAACTCGTGGTGAATCGTTCTTTGGTGAAGGAAGTGAGTCGAATGCAGTTCGAAGAATTTGGAATAAGTATGGAATTGTGCCTTTGGATGTTTACCAAGGGAAATTGCCCGACCAGAAATTTTACGACCACACCAAAATGTTTTATGAAATGGATGAATTTTTGAAAAGCGTTAAGAAAAATAACTATTGGAACGAGGAATTTGTGGTAAGCACAATAAAAAGCATTTTGAATAAATATATGGGCGAGCCTCCGCAGAGCTTTGTCTACGAAAATAAAAATTTTACACCAAAAAGTTTTCTTTCTGAATATTTGAAGTTGAATTTGAACGATTATATAGATTTTATGTCCCTTATGGAAAAGCCATATTATACGAAAGCAGAACTGGAAGTTCAAGATAATTGGTGGCACGACTCAACTTATTATAATGTTCCTTTGGATGTTTTTATGGGTATAATTAAAAATTCAATTCAAAAAGGCTATACAATGATTATTGGAGGGGATGTTTCGGAGCCCGGAATTGAATCGCATTATGAAGTTGCTATTGTGCCTACATTCGACATACCTTCGGATTATATTGATGAAAATGCTCGTCAGATGAGATTTTCGAACAACACAACTGGCGATGACCACGGAATACATTTAGTTGGCTACAAAGTCGACCCATCGGGGAAAATGTGGTTCTTGATTAAAGATTCTGGGAGTGGCTCTTTTAATGGTAAAAACAAGGGATATTATTTCTATCACGAAGATTTTGTCAAGCTAAAAATGCTAAGTTTCACTATTCACAAAGACGCTGTTAAAGACATTCTCAAGGAATTCAAATAGATAACTTAGGCGGCTCCCTTCTTGTATTCATAAATTGGTGGTGCGCCATTCTCGATAACATCTTGGGTGATGATACATTTTCGCAAGTTCTGTAAGTCGGGAACTTGGAATTGAATTGGTAGCATAATTTCTTCGACAATTGCGCGAAGGCTTCGGGCGCCAGTCTTGAGTTCTCTTGCTTTTGCTACGATAGCATCGAGCGCGTCTTCGGTGAATTCGAGCTCGATGCCATCCATTTGGAAAAGTTTCTTGAATTGCTTGATGATTGCGTTCTTCGGTTCAATCAGAATCCGTTTCAAAGCTTCGTCGGTTAAATCTTCCAATGGAGCAATCACAGGGAGACGCCCAACAAGTTCTGGAATAAATCCATATTTTATTAAATCGTCGGGTTCAACTTTTCGCAGAAGTGCAGAAGTTTCCTCTACTGAAGGATGGACCTCGGCTGTAAAGCCAATAGTTGTTTTTCGGAGACGCTTGGCAACGATTTGTTCGAGTCCAACAAAGGCACCTCCACAAATGAACAAAATATTCTTTGTGTTAACATAAAGTAGCTTTTGTTCGGGGTGTTTGCGACCACCTTGTGGTGGAACACCAGCAATTGTTCCTTCGAGAATCTTTAAGAGAGCTTGTTGAACACCTTCGCCAGAAACATCCCGAGTAATCGAAGGCGAATCGCTTTTCCTCGAAATTTTATCTATTTCGTCGATGTATACAATCCCGATTTCAGCAAGCCCAATGTTATAATTGGCATTTTGAAGTAGTCGGACAATTACTGTTTCAACGTCGTCGCCAACGTATCCAGCTTCGGTTATTGTGGTAGCGTCGGCAATAGCAAAGGGGACTCGCAGGATTTTTGCCAATGTTTGTGCCAAAAGCGTTTTCCCTGTTCCCGTTGGACCAATTAGCAGTATGTTGCTTTTGTCTACATCAACATCAGTATCGTTTGTAAAATTCAACAGGATTCTTTTGTAATGGTTGTAAACAGCAACAGAAAGGACTTGCTTGGCGTAATCTTGACCAATGACATACTCGTCGAGCTTTTGCTTGATTTGGCTCGGTGTTGGAATTTTTTCCAGTTGATTTTCTTTCAGAAATCTTTCGAATCGCTTGTTTTTTATAATTTCGTATGTGCTTTCGATACAAAAATTACAGATTAGGACTTTGTTTTGTCCTTCGACAAAGCCTTCGACTTCGAATTGACTTCTACCGCAGAAAGAACAATAATGTATTTCTTGGGTAGAGTACTTTTTGTATGCCATTACTTCTTCTCTTCTTCTTTTGTTGCAGGTTTTGGTGCTTTGGTCAAAATTTTATCGATTATTCCGTAATCCAAAGCCTCTTGGGCAGACATATAGTAATCGCGGTCTGCGTCTTTTCTGATTTTTTCAATATCTTTGTTTGTGTGTTTAGCAATAATTTCGTAAAGCATATCCCTGATGCGAAGCATTTCGCGAGTGTAAATTTCGATATCGGTCGACTGACCTTGTGTCCCGCCTGTAGGTTGGTGCATTAAAATTCTGGAATGGGGCAGGGCATAGCGTTTTCCGGGGGCTCCTGCACAAAGAAGAACTTGTGCCATCGATGCAGCCATTCCCATACAAATTGTAACAACATCGGGTGCAACATATTGCATCGTATCGTATATAGCCAATCCTGCAGTAACACTTCCACCCGGTGAGTTAATATAAAGGTGAATGTCTTTGTTTGGGTCTTCGCTTTGAAGAAACAGCATCTGGGCAATAACAAGGCTTGCAACATTATCGTCGATTGGGGTTCCGATGAAGATAATTCTTTCTTTCAGAAGGCGAGAATAAATATCGTAGGCTCGCTCTCCGCGTGGAGTTTGTTCTATAACAATTGGCACTAACTGGTCATACATATTAAATTCCCTTTTTTAAAAAAAGAAAAAGACGGAAAAATTAAAGAAAAAGTATTTATTCCTTGTTTATTCCAGAAACTTCGCTGCTTACCTTTGCTTCATCAGATTCGTTTTCGATTTCTTCGGGTTCGGTGTTCGACCTCATTTGCTCGTCTTCTTGCGAAGGTTCAATTTCCAAAGTTGTTTGCGCGGAACTTTCCAATGGCTTTTCCTCTGCGTTTAAGTCGCTTTCATTTTCGGCTTCTTCCTGTTCTGTTTCTTCTTGGAGCTTTTCGTATTCATCGAAGTCAATCTCAATTGTTTCGGCAAAACCAATAAGGAAGTCCAAAACCTTTTTCTCGAGCAAAGTATCGGTAATGTGTTTATTGTTGAGAATGTAAGATTTGATTTCTTCTTCGGAAAGATTAGGATTCTGCATTTTGTATTCTTGAACCAAAGAATCAATGTCGTAATCTTCCAATTGAATGTTTTCTTTTTCGATAATTTTCTTTTTAATGATAGCCCATTTAACTTGGCTAATCGCTATTGGAACAAAATCTTCGAGAACATCGCTGGGCTTTTTGCCTTTCAATGCTGGATATCTATCGGAATATTTCTTAATAAAATCTTCGCTTAGCTTCATTGCCGTTTCGTAAACAACACTTGTGGGAAGGTCGAATTCGTGTGATTCAACCAATTGTTTGATTACTTGTTTAACCATTTCGTCGTTGCTGCGAAGGTCCCATTTTTCTTGTAGAGAATACCCAATTTCTTCTTTAAATTCATCAGTGGTCGAAAGTCGTCCATTTGTGTATCTTTTTACAAATTCGTCGTCGAAATCTTCCAGAACCAGCTGATGTACTTCTTTTATTTTGATAAGAACTTCTTCGTTTTCGGCAGAACTATCCATTTCGTGAGGATTATAAAGGAAACTGTCTCCTGTTTTGCGACCAATAAACAGATTCCGCAAATCTGTCGGTACAGTTTCGGAATGAAGAAGAATTGTAGTTGTTTGTGGGGGGACCTCGGGGATAGGTTCCTTTGTTGTTTGGTCAATTTTGAAAATGTCGACCGAAACAATGAAAAATTCATTGGCTATTTCATCGGCTTTAAGAACTTGAGCAGAATGTAACCTACGATGTAAAATTTCGTGTTCAATTTCTTCATCGGTTACTCTATGGATTGGTTCATAAATTTTCAATCCTTTATATTCTTGCAGTGTAAAGTCTGGAATGATATCGTATTGAAAAGTGAAAGTAACTTTTTCGTCTTCTTTTTGAAATTGTTTTAATGTTGGTTTGCCAACGAATTGAATTTCTTTTGAATCGACAGCCTTTTGAAATACTTCTGTTGCATAATCACCAATAAAATCTTGTTCAATTTCTTTCCCATATAAACTTTTTATAAGTTTAATGGGAGCCTTACCGGGACGGAAGCCTTTTAAATTGATATACTTTTGAGCTTCAAGGAATTGCTCGTTCAATTTTTCTTCGAACTCGCTTTTTGGGATGGAAATAATTAGTTCACGAGTTGCGCCATCAAGCTGATTAATTGTAATATCCACGATTTTTACTCCAAATAAAAAAACAAAACGTGCGGATGGGGAGACTCGAACTCCCACGGGTTGCCCCACTAGATCCTAAGTCTAGCGCGTCTGCCAATTCCGCCACATCCGCAGGCACGCAAAATTAAGAAAATTTTATGAATTATACCCTTTGGTTTATTCTAAAACCTTTAAATTTGTATTTTTACATTAATTTGGGTTTGTTATGAAAAGTTGGTTGCTTTTGGTTTTTTTATTTGCATTTGCATTAAGCACAGATTTGTTAAATTGCAAGGGAAAAAATCAAATGGATGATTGGACTTACATTATTTCTTTGAAGCAAGGCGATAAAGAGCTTGGGGATATTAAGATTCGCCTTTTTCCCGATGTTGCTCCTCGGCACTGTCGAAATTTCGATAGCCTGGTTTCGATGGGTTTCTACGATGGAACAGCCTTCCATCGCGTTGTTAAAGGCTTTATGATGCAAGGAGGTGACCCAAATTCTAAATCGAAGCCGAAAGATACCTGGGGATATGGCGACCCATCTCAAAAGACAGTCCCAGCGGAATTCAGCGATTTGAAACATAAAAGGGGAACGATTTCTGCTGCAAGGACCCAAGACCCAAATAGTGCGACTTCTCAATTTTTCATTTGTTTTAAAGATGCTCCTTGGCTCGATGGAAAATATACCATCTTTGGCGAAGTTATCGATGGTTTTGATGTGCTCGACAAAGTGGAAAACACAAAAGTAGAGAAACAACCAAAAAGCTCCGAAGTGAGCAGTCCCGTCGAAAAAATTGAAATGAAAATTAGAAAAGTCAGAAAATAAAACCTAATTGATGGTAGAAATTAAAGATTTGAACGACCCAAGAGTCGAGTTTTACAGGAGTTTACGATACACACCACCGTTACATATTCAATCGCGTGTGTTTATAGCCGAAGGCGAAAAGGTTGTACTTCGGCTCTTGTCCAGTCCTTTGAAAGTCCACTCTGTGTTTGCTACTTTGGATTTTTACGAAAAGCATAATTCATTGATTCAAGCGAAAGATGTTCCCGATGATAAGCAATTTTTTGCTTCGAAAAGTTTAATGGAAACCATTGTTGGTTTTCATCTTCATTCGGGGATAATGGCAATTGGTTTCCAGCCCGAAGATGCTTCGTTGGAAGACTTTTCGGAAAAGGTTGTGGTTTTGAATCAAATCAACAATTCCGAAAACGTTGGCTTGATGATGAGGAATTGCAGAGCTTTTGGGTTCGATTCAGTAATTGTCGATAAATATTCAACAAGTCCCTATCTTCGTCGGGCTGTTAGAGTTTCTATGGGGAATGTTTTCTACCTAAAAGTTCGTCATTCCGAGGATTTAAACCAAGACTTGACGCACCTTCGTAACAAAGGTTACCAAATTATAGCCTGCGAGGTTACCGATTTTTCAATCGACTTGTTTAAATTTGAATTTTCTGAAAAATTTGCTTTAATCTTTGGGAACGAAGGAAAAGGAATTTCCGATGAATTGATTAAATTTTCTGATGTTGTTGTGCAAATTCCAATATTACGTGATGTGGATTCCTTAAATGTTGCTGTTACTTGTGGAATCTTTCTATGTGAGATAAAAAGACAAGGATTGATTAAAAATGTGGTCAACTGATGAAATACTTGCATTGACAATTTCCAAAATTGCTCCACAACCAAAGTTGAAATCAATAATCGAAAATTTTCAAAACTTTGACCATTTCTTGGCTTTCATAGTCGAAAACGAGCGTTCCCAACATCTGCCTGAATTTGTTGGAACATACGAAAAGTTGATTTTCGCGAGGCACGAAGCAGAAAGCCAGATGTTTAAAGCCGAAAGTTTTGGGGCAAGAGTAATTACATTTTGGGACTATGATTATCCCCGAATGCTGAAAGAAATTCAATATCCACCTTTGGTGCTCTTTGTCAAAGGGAATTTAGTTCCCGATGGAACTTCGATTTCTATGGTTGGGACTCGAAAATCTACAACTTATGGGAAATTAACTGCTGAAAGTTTTGCCCGAACATTTGCAGAGAATGGTGTTATTGTTACAAGTGGTCTTGCTTATGGTATTGATACCTTTTCACATCTATCGGCAATCGAAGGCAAAGGGATTACCTACGGAGTTCTTGCAAACGGTCTTGATTGTGTTACATCGAGCATAACCAGACAATTGATTGATAAGATAATTGAAAACAATGGGGCAGTTATTTCGGAATATAAATTTGGAACACGAGCACTTCCTGCTTATTTTCCACAAAGGAATAGGATTATCAGTGGAATATCTATTGCTACGGTAGTTGTGGAAAGTGATGTAAAAGGTGGAGCGATGATTACTGCACGCTTTGCCTTCGACCAAAATAGAGAGGTGTTCGCTGTTCCCGGAAATATTAATTCTCCAAAAAGTCGTGGAACAAATTATATGATTAAAAACAATATTGCAAAACTGGCTCTTTCGGCCGAGGATGTTCTGTATGAACTTGGAATTATTAAAGATAAATTGGATTTTGATGCTGCTAAGGAGGAAAATACTTTCGAAGACGAAGTAGATAGTTTGATTTACAACAACATAACTTCTGAACCTAAGCATATAGACGTTCTTGCAGAAGAATTAGAAATGGATATCTCTGAACTTTTGTACCGTCTTTTGAATTTTGAATTTAAAGGACTGATTAAACAATTACCGGGAAAGTATTATATAAGGGCATAAGATGGAAGATTATGAATCTATTCTTGAACATTACATAAGCCTAATCAACGAAAGACTAACGGAAGTTGTCAAAGCCAGAGAGCCCGAAAATCTCTATGCACCAATAGAATATATTCTCTCTGATGGTGGTAAAAGGATTAGACCACTTTTGTGTATGTTTGCTTGTGAAACAGCTGGCGGAGACCCATACGAAGCAATTGATGCAGGACTCGCCATTGAAATAATGCACAATTTTACTCTTGTCCACGATGATATTATGGATAATTCGCCTTTACGCAGAGGCAAAACCACAATCCATCTAAAATGGGACTTGCCAACTGCTATCCTTTCGGGAGATGCAATGATTGGATTGGCGTTGAAAACCTTGTCGAACTATTCAAACTACGTAAATTTCGGTAAGATGATTGAGTATTTCACCTACGGATATATTGAAGTGTGCGAAGGACAAGCTTTGGATATGCTTTTTAACAACAAAAAGGATGTTTCCGAAGAAGATTATTTTTTGATGGTTCGTAAGAAAACGGCTGCTGTTCTTCAAACAAGCCTTGTTCTTGGTGGTTTATGCGGCGGAGCTATAGAAAGGGACATTGAATACCTCAAGGAACTCGGCTTGAATCTTGGAATAGCATTCCAGTTGCAAGATGATTTGTTGGATTTGACTGCCGATAAGTCTAAATTGGGTAAAAGAATTGGTAATGACATTATAGAGAAGAAAAAAACTCTTATCGTAATACTTGCCCGTGAGCGTGCAAAAATTGATGGGGATTGCAAACTAATTGACAAAATATTTTCGAATGAGACAATACCAGTGGATTTAATTCCCGAATATATAGAAATGTTCGATAGATTAGAAGTTTTTGAAGATATCAAGAACATTATTCGGAAATACAATAAAAAGTCCTTCGAAACATTACAGGAACTTCCACAAAATAATGGTTCAAAATTGTTGGAATATCTATTGACCAAACTCAATGAGCGTTCGTTTTAGTCTTTTCCTTGTTTTGTTTACCTTAGTTCATTTCTATTCCTTCGCCGAATTTAGGGTAAATAAAATTTTTATAAACAGGTTGGATGTTTTCGATACAACCAGTGGAGATTGGTTTTTCGCTGCTAAACTTGCCAACTCTTTACATTTTTTAACAAGGGAGTATGTAATCAAGGACGAACTCCTCTTTGAAGAGGGTGGGTGGACTGATTTCGACGCTTTGATAGAGACCGAGAAAAACCTCCGTTCGATGAATCTTTTTTCGAAAGTGGAAATTTCGATTGATTCATTGGAACCTCTGGTCTACGATGTTTATGTTTTGACCAAAGATAGATGGTCAACCAATCCTGCTTTGCTTTTTGGAACTGGTGGGGAGTCGTACAGAATTGGTTTTCGGCTCGAAGAACTAAATTTTTTAGGGACTGCGACAACTCTTACCCCTGAAATATTGTATCGAAGTGAGAACGACACCCGAATGCAAGTTCGATTAAAACTCTTTCAGCGAAGGCTTTTCCGTTCAAATTTTTCATTAAACTACAATTTTTTTATTAATCGTTTTCGAACTTTGCACAATTTTGAATTTTACCGCCCTTTCTTTTCCCGTAATTCAGAAAATTCCTATGGTGTGCAAATTGTCAACAATTTCGGGAATGACCTTTTCTTTCTTGGAAGCAATGGTTATAGGAAGATGGAATTTTACGAAAAGGGTGGTAAAGTGTGGTATTCCCATAGCTGGTCAAAAGGGGATAGACTCTTTATCACGGGTTTGCTCGACATTCGCAAAGTTATTCGCGGAAGTCCAGATTACGCTCGTGCGTTTGATAATTCAGGTAGGTTGTTTGTGGCATTTTCTTCTATTTCCGAGAATTTTGTTAAATCTTCTCGGTTGAATACTTTTTTGACTGAGGACTTAACAGTCGGGGGGTGGGGAAGTGCAATCTTGGGAAAAACTTTTAGAATTGATTCTTCTGGAACGGATGCATTCTATCTCGCTGGGGTAGGGGAAAAGTCTTACCTAAGCGATGATTCCAAGCTTTACCTTTTTGGTCGTCTTGCTGGTGGAAGTGCCTTTGCCCATTCAATTGGCTTCAACACTTACGAGGAATTTTGGGGGCTAATGTTTTATCGATTTAACAACAATTTCCTTTTTGCTTCACAAATTAAACAGCAAACTGTTTGGAATTGGCGTGGTATCAGACAATTGCTTTTGGATGATAAACATTACCTTCGTGGCTACACTTTAAATCAACTCAATGGAGACAATAGATTGGTTGCAAATTTAGAATTTCGCTATTTCCCTGACTTTCGTTTTTGGATTTTTTATTTTTCTGGTGCGATTTTTTACGATGGCGGAATGGTCTGGAATCAAAAGCAGGAAATTTTTAAAGCACGATGGCATAATTCTGCTGGTTTTGGTGTAAGAATTCATAATGATAAAACAAGTGGGAAACTTGGAATTGTTCGAATAGACTTTGCATTCAATTTCGATAAGAAAAAATTTGCTGAAATTATTATTACATCCGACCAACTTTTCTCTATTTTCAAGAATCACCAATTTGAATTGCCATCAATTTTAGGGGAGGAGTATGAATATGAATAAGTCAATCGATTTGGGTAAGTATTTTGATTACACTAATCTTCGGAATAATTTAACATTCGAAGAAGTAAAGAAACTATGCGATGAAGCAATCGAGTTTGGCTTTTATGGACTTTGCGTCCATCCTTACTATGTCCAAGAAGTTGTTTCTATTTTAAAATCGAGCAATGTCAAAGTTGTATCTGTTGCAGATTTTCCCTATGGTGCAAGTCTTTTGAATTCGCGATGGCAACAAATGGAGGAGTTAGTAAAATCTGCCGTCGACGAAATCGATTTGGTAATGAGTATTCCTTTGTTCATTGGGAAAAAGTTCGATTTGTTTGAAAAAGATATTGAAATGGCTGTTCAGATTTGCCACAGCCATAACGTGAAATTAAAAGTGATCATCGAAACGGGATTGCTTTTGCCCGAAGAAATTTCTTTGGCAACAAGAATCCTTTGCAATTACAATGTTGACTTTGTTAAAACCTCAACAGGAGTGATTTCGCGTGGGGCCTCATTCGAAGATATTTCGATAATAAAGGAAAATATTAGCGGTGCAACCAAAATTAAGGCTTCGGGCGGGATAAAGACATTGGAACAAGTGCAAAAGTTTATCGAACTAGGGGTAGCAAGAATTGGTGCCAGCGGTGCTGTTTCAATTGTTAGGGAATATGAAGAACTAATTAAATAGCAAGTACAAGAATGTACCAATGCTTTCTATTAACTCAATAAGCCCCTTCCGCAGAAATAATTTTAGCAACAGTTTTGAAACAAATTACAAGGTCAAGAAAAATTGACCAGTTTAGAACATACCATGCGTCGATTTCCAAACGCCTTGCAAATGTGGTTTGGTTCCTGCCCGAAACTTGCCATAATCCGGTAATTCCAGGTTTGAATTTAAAAACTGTGTCTTTGTATTTAAGCACTTCATTGATTGATTGTATAAGCACTGGTCTTGGCCCAACAACATTCATATTCCCTATGAGGACATTGATAAATTGAGGGACTTCGTCCAAAGAAGTTTTCCTCAGGAACTTTCCGATTGGAGTTATTCTGGGGTCATTTTTGAGTTTATTGTATTTTTGGAATTCTAATTTGATGGAAAAATTTTCTTGTAAGAGTTGGGTTAATAAACTTGATGATTTGTTTTTCATCGTTCGGAATTTATACATTTTAAAAGGTTTGAAATCCTTTCCAATACGAAAGTTGGCAAAAATTATAGGTTTCCCCGAAAAGATAAGAATAGCAAGCCCGGTTATTGAAAACAAAAACAAAATAAAAGGTGAAAAAATCAATAAGAAGCCAAAATCGAATATCCTTTTTATTGCCAAATAATATTGCTCTTTCGACAGTTTTTGTGAAGCATAGCTAAAGCTCTTTTGAAGAATCTGCTTAGCATTCTTTTCCCGAATTGGAAAGAGAACGCCGTATTCGTCGGAAATGAAAATTTTTTTGTTTGTGTTAAGATAACTTGCCAAAACAATTTCTATGTTATTTGATGTGTTTGATAGAATTATCACATCAGCTGTTTCGGGGTCGGCTGTCTCCCGAAGATTCAAATAAGAATCCTTCAAAATAAATTCACGTATAAAATTTTTCAACTGGTCGTGAACATCCAGAAATACTTTTTCTTGTAGATTGATGTATTTAAATGTCTTACGTGCAAAAATTCTCGAAATAGGTGGTATTATAAGCAACAGAATAGTTAATATTGAAACAAAACCTGCAGAAAAGTTATCAAAATAATTGGTAAAAGCGAGTGTAACTATACCAAAAAATATTCCTGCAACAAAAAAATACTTTAAATTTTGATGAAGAAATCTTAATTTATCATAAAATCCAAAGGTAAAAAGGATTAGAAGATAAATCACTAATATAACAACAAATTGGAAGTATAGATATTCGGACGATAGGGAACTGAAGTGATAGAGAGTGCTATGACTCAGATTTGCTAAAAGAAAAGCGACAGAAAATGAAATAGAGTCGAATAATAGCAAAATAATGGTTTTGATGTACTTTTCTTTTTTCACCAATCAAAATGGTTTTCTTCCAAAAGTAAAATTAATCAAATTCGACGAAAAAAAGTTTAAATCAAAACAACTATTTAATTAAGTTTAAAGAATACATACCAATTGGCAAGTTTTTAATTCTTAATTTTGCTTTTTTTACTGGTGAAATATGGCTATAATTCTTGATGGTAAAAGTTTAACAATCGAAAAACTTGTTAGAATTGCCCGTTATGGGGAAAAAGTCGAATTAGCCCCAGAAGCACTCGAAAGGATTAAAGCTTGTCGTCAGATGCTCGAAAGGAAGCTTGCCAGTCGGGAAATAATGTACGGCACGAATACTGGGATTGGCGAGTTTTCGGAGATTGTGCTGTCCGACGAGGAAGTTCGAGAATTCCAGAAGTATCTTGTTTATAACCATTCAGCAGGGATTGGCGAGCCGATGCCGATTGAGTATGTTCGAGGGGCAATTGCCAGCCGAATTAATGTTCATGCAAAGGGTTATTCTGCTTGTCGCCCCGAAATAACTTTGACACTTGTTGAGATGTTGAACAAGAATGTTATTCCAGTTGTATGTCGCAAGGGGTCTGTTGGTGCTTGTGGCGATTTAGCCCCTATGTCGCAGATTGCTTTGCTGATGATGGGCGAAGGGGAAGCTTTCTACAATGGTGAGCGATTGCCTGGGCATAAGGCTTTCGAAAAGGCGGGGATAAAAATACCGGGGCTGCAAGCTCGCGATGGTCTTGCAATCATTAATGGCTCCAATTTTATTACTGCAATAAGTGCTCTGCAATTATGGGATATTGCTCGATGGATTAAGCAAGCCGAAATTGCTGCTGCTATGACTTTGGAAGCCCTTTTAGCGAATTTGAAACCATACGACGAGCGTGTCCATAAGTTGCGCGGCTTCGAAGGTGCCATCAAATCTGCTCGTTCAATTATGAAATGTATCGAAGGTAGCGATTTGCTTACAGGAAAAGTTAAAACGAAAGTCCAGGATGCATATTCAATGCGTTCGACTCCACAAGTTATTGGGGCTGCTCGCGATGCTGTTAAATATGCTTGGCAACAAGTAGAGATTGAACTAAATGGCGTCGGCGATAATCCTATTTTTGTAGTCGAGGATAATCTAACTCTTACGGGTGCAAATTTCCAAGGTACTCCAATTTCTTTGCCGATGGATTTTGTTGGCGCAAGTGTTACAATGGTCAGTGTACTTTCGGAACGGAGATTGAACCGACTGTTGAATCCTGCTTTGAGCCAAGGTTTGCCTGCTTTTTTGACCAAAAATCCCGGTTTCTATTCGGGGTTAATGTTAAGTCAATATACAGCAGATATGCTGATAGTTGAGCAAAGGATATTGTCTGTTCCGGCATCAATTCAATCTATTCCTGCTGCCGCCGACCAGGAAGATTTCGTTTCGATGGGGATGAATACAGCCATTAAGAATGAACAAATTTTAGATAATGCGTATGGTGTGCTTGGAATTGAATTTATGGCGGCTGCGCAGGCTCTCGATTTAAGAGGATTCAAGGTTGGCAAAGGTGTCGAGGTGGCTCGACAAGTTATTCGCAAGTATGTTGAGTTCCTCGATAAAGATAGACCTTTGTTTATTGAACATAACAAGATGAAAGAGCTTGTGAAAAGTTGTGAAATTTTAAATGAAGTAGAAAAAGCAATAGGTCCATTAGATTAAGGAGGATGTATGATTCTCGATAAGTTGGATAATTTAATTGAGGTTTCACTAAAAAAGCCAAAGAAAAAAATAGTTGTTGCTGCTGCCGAGGATGACCAAGTGCTTCTTGCATTGAAACAAGCACACGAATTGGGCATTGTTGAACCAATACTTGTTGGTAATAAAGAAAAAACCAAAATTATTGCAGAAAAGATTGAATTTGATATTTCCCGTTTTGAATTTCACGAGGAGAGCGAACCAGCGAAATCGGCGAAAATTGCTGTTCGGTTGGTGCGCGAAGGCTATGCTCAAATCATTATGAAAGGTTTGGTTGGCACTGCCGACTATTTGCGTGCGATTCTTGACAAAGAGATTGGATTGAGGACAGGGAATTTGCTCAGCCATATTGGGCTTTTCGAAATTCCAACGTATCATAAGCTCATTGCTTTGACCGATGCGGCTCAAAATATCGCTCCCAATCTCGAAGAGAAGATTTCTATTATTCAAAATAGCATCGATTTACTGCATCGTCTTGGGATAGAAAATCCAAAGGTAGCTTTGCTTGCAGCTGTCGAAACTGTGAACCCGAAGATGCAAGCGACCGTTGATGCTTCTTTGATTACAATGATGAACAGGCGGAAGCAGATAAAGGGTTGCACTATCGATGGTCCACTTGCTTTCGATGTAGCCGTTTCCCGTGAAGCAGCTGAACATAAGGGTTTGGAAAGCCCTGTCGCTGGCGATGCCGACCTGCTTGTTGCTCCTGAAATCGAGACAGGTAATGCACTTTACAAGAGTTTTACATATTTTGCAAAAGGTGTCGTTGCTGCTATTATCCTTGGTGCACTTGTGCCGATAGTTCTAACCTCCCGCGCCGACACAGAACGCAGTAAACTTATGTCCATCGCTCTTGCAAGTTCGTATTAGAAAGAGATTTAGTTATAATTAGGATTGTAAAAAATTAAATAATAAAATTTAGATTTCAGAATTTTGAAATCTGCTTGTTGTTTTTTCAAAAATAATTATTATTTTTGTTACTTACAATATTAATTGATTTAGACTTAGGTAACCTACCCTAAATCAATTAATTATTGTAAAAAGGTTTATTTTTTGGAGGATTTATGTTAAACAAAACCTTTTTATTGTTGTTCCTTTTATGTATTTCTTTTTCTTTGTTTGCACAATCGCCTTATGGCAGAATACTTACCCTCGACAACAGCGGGACCCAGCAGTGGATTGACATTATTGATGTAATTACTAACTATTTTGAATATCATTCTAACTCTGGGTTTCCTGCTTGGCTGACAAGTGGTAATACTCTGTCTGGAAGCGAAAAGCTTGGTTCAAAAAATGAATTTCCTCTCATCTTTATCACCAACGACCTTGAGCGAATGAGAATCACGGAAACTGGCAACGTTGGAATTGGAAAAACAAATCCAGCGGAAAAGCTGGATGTCGCAGGCAATGTTCGGTTCAGTGGGGCTTTGATGCCCAACGGAAGCGCTGGAACTATAGGCCAATTGTTGATGTCCCAAGGTGCAAGTAGTCCACCCGTTTGGTCGACAGTTAATTTTACAGAAACCGACCCTGTTTTTTCAAATTGGATTGATGCTTCAGGCTCATCCAATAACCAGATTTTGCGTTTTAACGGAAACAAATATACTCCTGTGTCGACTGGTGACCTGACGACAACTACCAATGGGGTTGCAATAACCGGTGGAAGCAATGCTGTCATTGGTAACGGTGTCAATATCGTTATCGCTACTGCGAGCAGTACATCGAATGGGTTACTTAGTTCGAGCGATTGGACAACGTTTAACAGCAAGGAAAATGTACTAACATTCAATTCACCATTGTCAAGAGAAGGGAATACCATTTCAATTCCACAGGCGAATAATACCACAAGTGGATATTTAAGTTCGAGCGATTGGACAACGTTTAACAGCAAGGAAAATGTACTAACATTCAGTTCACCATTGTCAAGAGAAGGGAATACCATTTCAATTCCACAGGCGAATAATACCACGAGTGGATATTTAAGTTCGAGCGATTGGACAACGTTTAACAGCAAGGAAAATGTACTAACATTCAATTCACCATTGTCAAGAGAAGGCGATTGGACAAGTTTTAACAACCGCTGGTCGTTGTCCGGTAATTCACTTTCGGGAACCGAAAAGCTTGGTTCAACAAATAATAATCCTGTTGTGATGGTCACTAACGGCACCGACCGCTTCCGCTTTACAACAAAAGGGCAGATTGAGGTGCTAAACTCTGCTCAAAGTGTCTTTCTTGGCGAAGGAGCTGGAGCGAACCAAAATAACTCTTCAAACCGATACAACGTTTTTGTTGGTTATCAGGCTGGTTATTCCAACACAACGGGAAATTACAACACCGCAAGTGGATATCAGGCGCTATATTCCAACCCATACGGAGGTGCCAACACCGCAAGTGGGTCTTGGGCGCTATATTACAACACAGTGGGAGGTTACAACACCGCAAGTGGGTTTGAGGCGCTCCGTTCCAACACAATGGGAAATTACAACACCGCAAGTGGGTCTGCGGCGCTACGTTCCAACACAACCGGGTCTAATAACACCGCTATTGGTTTTAATGCCCTCCGCGACCTCAACATCACTGACGCTTCCGATGGAAATAACACCGCTATAGGCTACAATACAGGAAGAGGAATTACAACTGGCAAGAACAACACTATTGTTGGGGCGAATGTAACCAATCTGCCTACAAATCTTTCAAACAACATTATCATTGCTGATGGTTCAGGCAACCGAAGAATTAATGTAGATGCTAATGGCAACGTCGGCATCGGGACGACGAGTCCAGAACAAAAACTTGAAGTAGCTGGTAATATTAAAGCTTCTGGTGTGACCCCATTAATGTGGGTTGGTTCTGGTGGCAGAAATTATCAAATTGAGAATTATGATAATAGATTAATATTAGCCGATGCTGGAGCACTAAGGGTATTTGAATATGACCCAAGCGGTTGGCTAAGACTTTACGCGGGAACATTTATTTACATTTCTTCAACAGGCAACGTCGGCATCGGGACGACGAGTCCATCGGAAAAGTTGGATATAAGCAATGGTAACGTTGGGATAACGAACACGGACAACACCGCACGGCAGTTGCGGCTGTATGAGCCTTCGGGTTCTGGGACTAACTACACAGCATTTAAGGCACAGGCGCAGGCAAGCAACATTACCTACACCCTGCCGTCGAGTTTGACGTCGACTAGCACAGTAAACACGGGCGTTTTACAAACCGATGGCAGTGGCAATCTTTCCTGGCTCAATCCATCGGCTTTGGTTTCGAGTAGCGGATGGTCGTTGTCCGGTAATTCACTTTCGGGAAGCGAAAAGCTTGGTTCAACAAACAATAATCCTGTTGTGATTGTAACTGACGGCACCAACCGCTTCCGCTTTACAACAAAAGGGCAGATTGAGGTGCTAAACTCTGCTCAAAGTGTCTTTCTTGGCGAAGGAGCCGGAGCGAACCAAGATAACTCGTCATACCGATACAACGTTTTTGTTGGTTATCAGGCTGGTTATTCCAACACAACGGGAGACAACAACACCGCAATAGGCTACCAGGCTGGGTCAACTCTTACCACTGGCTCGAATAATATTTTGATTGGATATAATGCGCAACCCAGTGCTGTGGATGTAAGCAATGAAGTAACAATTGGAAATAGTAGTAACAACTATTACCGAATGTATGCGGATTCGTGGACAAATGCTTCCGATTCTCGCTACAAACACGACATAGCTGATTTGCCTTATGGATTGGATTTTATTTTGAAACTTCGTCCCCGTCAATTTATCTATAATAACTCTAACGACAATAAATTGTCAATGGGATTTATTGCTCAGGAGGTGCAAGAAGTGATGAAGCAATATGATATGCAAGGCAAATTCAATTTAGTTCGAATAATGGAACAAGACTATCTTGGGCTGAATACGACACAAATAATTCCGATTTTGGTGAAGGCAGTGCAGGAACTGTCTGCCGAAAATGAAGAATTAAAAAATGGGTTTGAACAACTTAAAAAGGAGAATGAAGAATTAAAGTTGCGATTGGAGCGACTCGAGAAAGTTGTTCAAGGCGGTGGTCAAGAAAACACAAATTTGGGTTCATCAAAGTAGATTAAAATGATTTTCTTATTGAATTACCTTCCGATGGCTTAAATCCTTCGGAAGAATTAAAAGCGTGATTTAACTTAATACCTCTTTTATTTTAGAGAAAAAATCTTTCGATTTTGAGTCTGAAGCCTTTGGCTTGATGTTTGGACTTTGAGAGAGTTCTTTGAGCAAAGCCTTTTCTTTTGAGTTGAGATTGGTTGGAACGTATACATTTACGATAACAATTTGGTCGCCTTTGCCATATTGATTCAGATGGGGAATACCTTTGCCTGATAATTTGATTCGGGTACCCGGCTGTGTCCCCGGTTCGATTTTAATAGTTTCCTTGCCGTAAAGTGTTGGAATTTCGATTTTTGTCCCAAATACAGCCTCGGGGAAACTGATGAGTAGTTCGTAGTAAACATCATCTTTGTTTCGGTAGAAGTATTCGTGTTTCTTTTCCTCGATAACGACGATTAGGTCGCCAGCTGGTCCGCCTCGTTTCCCTGCATTGCCTTTACCAGTCAAAGGAATGTAGTTGCCATCTTCAACACCAGCAGGGATTTTTATTGTAATGGTTTCTTCTCCTTGTGTTCTCCCTTCGCCATTACATTTGGGACATTTTTCGGCAACTACTTTACCGCTACCACCACAAGTTGAGCAGGTTGTGATGTTAATAAATTGACCAAAAAAGGAACGGGAAACGTGCCGAATTTCGCCAGTTCCGTTGCAGGTTGGACAGGTTCGATAACCCGAACCAGCTTTTGCACCGCTACCATTGCAAACATCGCAAACAATGTATTTTTTTAGCTTAATTACTTTTTCAGTTCCAGTTGCAATCTCTTCGAGAGTTAATGGCAGTCGAATCTTTAAATCGGAGCCTCGTTCTCCGATATTTACCTGACGGGTTTTTCGACTGCGTGTGCCAGTTCCAAAGAATTCATCAAATATGCTTCCACCGAACCCACCGAATATATCGCTGAAAGCAGAGAAAATATCGTCGATTGAAGTATATGTATGGTAATCGTATCCGCTGCGGAGACCTTCGTGTCCATATTGGTCATAACGCTGGCGTTTTTCAGGGTCGCTAAGAACTTCGTAGGCTTCGGTGGCTTCTTTGAATTTCTCTTCTGCTTCTTTGTTGCCGGGGTTCCTGTCGGGATGATATTTCATAGCCAGCTTTCTGTATGCCGACTTAATTTCTTCAATCGAAGCATTTCTTGGAACACCTAAAATTTCGTAGTAATCTCGTTTGTTCATATTGTTAGACCTTAATTAAACATTTTTTTGTTCACCGTCCCCACCAGTTTGACCAGATGAGGTAATAACTTTTGTGTGCCGTAAGACTCTATCATAAAATTTATAGCCTTTTTGAAGTTCTTGAACCACATATCCTTCGGGCAATTCCGAAGGCATAGTCATCAGTGCTTCGTGGAAATCGACGTTGAAAGGTTTTCCAACTGGGCTTTCAATTTCGGTAACACCAGCCTGCTCGAAAAGTTTTTTGGCTTTGTTTAAGATTAATTCGACACCGGAGGCGAGTGCATTAAAATCGGCATTCGATTTTGCAGAATTTACAGCATTGCTAAGGTCGTCGAGCAAGGAAAGAAATTCAAAAAGGAGCTTTTCGTTCCCGTATTTTATAAGTTCTTCTTTCTCTTTTTGAGAACGACGGCGGAAGTTTTCGAACTCTGCTGCTTTTCGCAGAATTTGTTCGTAAAGTTCAGCTTTTTCCTTTTCCAGTTGTTCCACCCTGCTTTGCAATTGCTTAACCTCCTCGCGGAGCTTCTCGATTTCGTTAATTAGTTCATCATTTTGAACTTGCTGTTCCGTAGGTTTAACTCCGGTCTCTTCAGTAGCGGCTGTATTTTCCAAAACATTGTCGGAAGTTTCCTCTGCCGAAGAAATTGGAATTTGTTTGCCACTTTCGTGGCGTATATATGTGTTGAAAATGTCACGAGCCCTATTTGTAGTTGGTCTCACAGGTTTTCTTGGATTTCCGTCGTCCATCTCTTCCCTCGATTATCGATTTTTAATAAACGAAAATTCAATGAATTTGTTTTTTGTTATTAATTATCGAGATTTGAAATAGTTGTATTCATTCCTTTGATTGGTAAGTTAATGCTAAATTTATAGATGATATTTCTTAATTTTGCTTTTTTATTTGTCGATGCAATCAATCTGGGAAACAAAATTTGTTGTTGTTGATGTTGAAACAACAGGTTCCAAACCCGAATACAACAATGTTATCGAAATTTCTTGCATTTTAGTAAAGAATGGGGAGATTTTAGAAGAATTCTCTACCCTTGTAAATCCGCATCAAAATATTCCCAGGTTTATAACCCAAATGACTGGGATTACAAATGAAATGACATACAGCGCACCAGATTTTCGTGTTATTATTCCAGAATTGAAAAGATTTTTTACAAAAGATAGTGTTTTTGTTGCACACAATGTCAATTTCGATTACTCTTTTGTGCAAAAGTCTTTCGAGAAAAATGGCTTTGAATTTCCCGAAATCCCCAAACTTTGTACTCTACGCCTTGCCCGAAGATTGATTGGAGGAATAAACAAGAAGAATGTTGGGGCACTTTCGGAATATCTCGGAATAAGAATAAAGAATCGACACCGAGCCTTTGGTGATGCTCGGGCAACTGCCCAAATTTTAATAGAACTTCTCGAAATTGCCGAAAATGAACACAATATCACCGAAACCGAAGACTTATTGCAGTTTCAATATAAGCCTTATTTTTCATACAATGTTGCCCAAAAGATACTTGGCAAGCCATACTTTGAAAGCGAAGAGTTGCCAGATTCTCCCGGAGTCTATTATTTTATCGATGACAATGAGAATGTGCTTTACATTGGCAAGGCTAAGTCATTGAGAAAGCGGATCCAAAGTTATTTTACCACGACAACTTCCCGAAAAATTATTCGATTGCTGCGGTCCACAAAAAAGATTAGATGGCAGACAACTTCGACCGAGCTCCGTGCGTTAATTGAGGAAAGTCGACAAATTAAATTGTATAAGCCAGAGTTTAATGTGGTGAGCAAAAGGTTAAGAAGTTTTCCTTTTATTCAAGTTTCCAACGAAAAACGATATCCTGTTTTCAATATTACCTACGAACCTAACCCAAACGAAGGAATTTGCTTTGGACCGTTCAAGAATCGGGAAACTGCCGAACTTGTTTTGGACATTATTTACAAAAAGTTCAGATTGAAAAAGTGCAAAAGTGAGTTCGATAGAAAACATCCCGAAACAACTTGTTTGTATTTTCAAACAAAAAAATGTTTGGCGCCTTGTTTGGAAGATTTTCAGGATGAGGAGTATTACGACGAATTAAACAGGGTTCGTGATTTTTTGACAAATGTGGACAATGGTTTGATACAAACACTTGAGTCTTTGATGTTTTCCTATGCCGATAATTTCGATTTTGAGCAAGCAAATGAAATCAAAAATCAAATTTACGAGGTTAGAAAGGTTTTTGGAAACGACTTGGAAAATTTTGCCCAAATAAGCGAAAGAAATTTCCTTGCAATATATCCGAGAAATGGTAATTACAGCGGTGTAGAGGTTCTTTTGATTCATAATGGCAAACTTGTTTGGGATGCATATTTGAACGAATACCCCAGCTTCGAGTTCCTTCTTGAAAAGATTTCAAAATTTTTAGAGAAAAATTGGAATATTGATGGTAAGTTGAGCAAAGAAGAGATGGACGAGATTAGAATTGTGATGAATTGGATAAACCAGCACCGCTACGACTTGAAAATACTTGATGTTGGAAAGTTGCTCGAAAGCAAATCTTAAACTTCCAAATTGTTCATTTTAGTTATTAACGAGGTCAGATGGGATTCGATAGCCCGCAAATCGGCTTTATTCCAACAAAATTCGAAAGTCCATTCGGTGTCGTTTATGTCGGGTCGTGCAAGTTTTGTAAAAAGCAGTTTAGCACGGAAAGTTTGTTGTTCAGGATAAAGATACGACAGAGCCAAAGCGTAAGTTTCCATTTGTTGGCGATAGTATTCTGCATAATCGGGCATTTCCGTAGCCGATTTTATATTGTTCGATTTCCAATCCCAAATTTCAAATTCACCCGATGGATTTTTGAAAAGTAAATCAATCTTTGCAGTTAAAAAGTCGTTGCCAAGAGGCAATAGAATTTCAAATTCTTTCGGTGAGTGTAGAATTATGTCTTTGTATTGTTTGAAAAGTTTTGTTTGAACAATGTTTGAGCATTGTTCGAGAATAAGGTTTTGAATGTCTCGCGAAAGTAATCTTTCCTGCTGGAACATCGAGTTTTCTATTGTTTCGATTAATTTATCTATGTAAAAATTATCCTGACTGAACCAGTAGGACACGTTTTCCATACAAAAGTGAATAGTGTTTCCAATTATCGAGCTAATTATAAGATTGTCTTTGGTCTCGAATTCCTCGTCGAACGAGGTTTTCATTATTTCGGAAAGGGAACTATGGATACCGAGAAAGTAGCTTTTGATATAGTTCTTTGGTTCAACTGAATAAATATTGAATTTAGTGGAAGAGAAAATATTTCTGCTGATTTCAGGTTGTATTTTTTCGATGAGCTTAATTATTTCCTTTTGTCCTACCGAAGTTTCAGATTCGGCTTTTGCCACTTTTGCTTTCTCTTGGTTGAAAGAGTCGATATAATAATCGATTGGAACATTTATCTTGGCTTTTTCGAGAATATCGTTTTCTTTCAGAATTTTAATTTCAAAATCGCAAGAAATTCTTTCGCTACTTTTATTTGCAACTTTTAGCTCTATTGCTTCCAAAATTTTTTGTAAATGGTATTTGGTTTTGCATTCATTTTTATCGTTGAAAGCGACACTCCCAGTGATAATCAGATAATCACTGGCACGAGTTGTTGCAACATAAAGTAAGCGGAGTTCTTCGGCTTCTTGTTCAATTTCGAGTTGTGTCGAGGCAAGCAAGTTTTGGAGTGTTGGAGCTTTGTGAACTTCGTTATCAAGGTAAACAACCATAGGAAAGATTAATCCAATTTGCCTCGAAACGTCGATGTTTTCTTTTGTTCGTGGCTCGGAATCGATTCTATATAAATAAACCACTGGGAACTCCAATCCTTTTGCGGAATGAATTGTCAAAAGACGCACTGCATTGCTCGAAACGAAGCCGAAACGGTCGGCGTCCAAAATTCCAGACTTCGAGATGAAATCGATATCGTCAATAAAGTCGAGTATCGTTCGAAAGCCAAGCGATACATATTCCCTTGCGTAGTCGAGCAATTCATCAACATTGGCAAGGATTTGCTCGAAATTTTTAAAGCCACGAACTTTTTTATGCCATTCAGTTTCGACCAGTATTCTGTGGATTAATTCGTTTATCGGGAGGATAGAAACTAATTGACGAAGCCTCTCGATTACATTTATTGCATAATTTATTTTTGTTAAAAGTTCAGAGTCTGGATTTCCAATGGTGTTTTCTTCGGTTTTCAGAATATTAAAGTAATTTGTTAACTTATTCCAGAATGGAAGAACATCATTTGTCGATGTAGAAATATTTAGAAGGTCTTCGTCAGTAAATCCAAAAAACACAGAGCGAAGGATGGAAACCAAAGCAACATCATTTTTGGGATTTACAAGGAATCGCAGAAATGATATAATGTCCTGTATTTCGCGTGCCGAAAAGAAGTTTTTGCCACCTTGGAAGATAAATGGAATATTTTGTGAAGCAAAAACCGAAGCAATTTTGGCTAAGTCTTTTATTTTACGACTTAAAATTGCAATATCAGAATAATTAACCGTTCGGAAGCTTTCGATATCTTTGTCATAGATTTGAACTTCATCATTTTCAACAATAAAATTTATGTGTCGAGCAATGAGTAGGTCGAGTTTGTTGTATTCGCTTTGTTTTGGAGTCTCTTCGTTATTAGATTGGTTTTCCTGTTCGTTTTCGGTGGCATTGCTATTTTCGGTTTGTATTGATTCATCTTTTGTTTTCTCGAATAGAAAAGTGATTGGAGCGACTTTCTGTGCATTGAGGTTTTGATATTGTTGGAGTTTGATTTCGGGAATTACGAATGGTTCATAGTCGATGTTGAATTCCGAGAATGGCTCGGCGTCGGAAAGTAACATTATATTGCCAATTGTCCTGTCGACGAATCCAGCGATTTCGGGTTTGAGCCTGAATGTTTGAGTAAGTTTAAGCTTCCCAAAATCAAGTTTCCAAGCATCTTCGTTGTTATCGTTAAGTTCAACAATATAAAACTTTGCATCTTGAAAGACTCGGACATCGGCGTTCCTAAATGAATAGATGCTTTGCTTTTCGTCTCCAACTATGAATAAGTTGGGAATTTTACCGATGTTCTTTTCGTTTGGAACAAGTTGTCGGATAATATCGAATTGAAGTTGGTCGGTGTCTTGAAACTCATCGACAAGAAGAAATTTAATTCCATTTCGCACCTCTTCAAGTATATTTTTATGTCTTTCGAAAAGTTCATTTGTTTTTATAAGCATATCCGAAAAATCGATAAATCCTTCGTCATACTTTAACTTTCTGAAATTGTTGTTAACATCTTGGATAAATGAAAAGATTGCTTTGGAAGTTTCGAAATACCGTTGTTCGACGTTGAATTCGGGGCTTTTCTCTTTGACTTTTTGTTTGAATGAGTTTAGATTAATAATCTTATCGAAAAAGGCGAACATCTTTGCAAATTCTCGCGATTTAGATGCTAATTCTTCGTATACTTCTTCGTTGAAATATCTTTTTCGTGGCTTTTTGTCCTTTGTCAAAATTGCATTGATGAAGTTGATGTAGTTATTCCAAGCTTCGAAATCAAACAGAGCATTCGAAAAATTTACCTTGTCTTGGAGAACTTCCTTTGAATATCTTAAAAAGGTAGCGATTTGAGTAGTGATTTCTTGGATTTTTTCATTCCCGTCGTAGGTTTCGAAAAAGGTATCGAAGAATTGGATAAATAGGGTGTAGCATTTGTGATAAGTTTCGCCAAAAAATTCGGCGAGCACTTGAAGATATTCTTCAAAACTTTTGCTGTAAAGTTTCTGTAAATCGTTCCAAAGGTCAATATTTGAGATGACTTTTTGTGTAAGATTTCGCAGGTCTGCAAGAGATATGTTCGCAAGGATTTTACCAAGCGTGGTCTTTTTTTCTGGGGAATCGAGCCATTCCATCAAAGTTGTGTTGAACGCATCGTCAAGGAGTTGTAGTCTTTCGGATTCCGAAATTTCACGGAAATTCACTGGAATATCTGCTTCAATTGGATAATTTGAAAGTATTTGAAGGCAAAAGCTATGTATAGTTGAAATTCTTGCATTCGTCAGCTTATTTCGAATAGTTCTAACTTTTTCAATATAATCTAAGCCTACTTCCTGATTGAGATTAATGGGTTTAGTGGTTTCGAAAGCCGAGTTGAAGCGTTTTATGATTCTTGAAAGCATTTCGGCAGAAGCTTTGCGGGTAAAAGTTATCGCAACAATCTCATCGGGCGAAACATCTAATTCGCCCCTTATGGCTTTTTCGAGAATACTAAAATATCGTTCGACCAAGACGCTTGTCTTGCCCGAGCCAGCATTTGCATTTAGTGAAATGTGTAGATTAAGATTTAGAGCGTCTCTTTGTTCTTTTGTCAGGCTTTTCTTTTGTTTCATTCTTTATCGAAATGATGATAATCCTTGTAGCTTTTGAAATCACCGCCCCAACGCCATCCAAGTTTTTTTAATTCTAAAACAATAGGATGAGTTGGATGGAAAGTTCCAAGCTTTTTTGGGTCATATTTGCCATTTTTGGGGACGATTTTGCCATCTTCGTAAACAACAGGGTTCAAGCGTGGGTTAATGTCGATTGCTCTGCCACGAGCATGGAGCGAAAGGCGATTCGTTCCTGCGATTGTGCGATAGTTGAACGAAGAAGTGTTGTTGGCTTCCATCGAAGCTTCATCCGACCAGTTGTATGCAGATATTGGAATTACTTTTTCAATCGGGAATTTAATTACCTTCATCATTTTAAATATTTCCGTCACCTCGCTTGCCAGCTCTTTGTTTATCACCAATTGTCCTTTGTGTAATTTATTATCAAAAGAGTAGTAGAAAACGTCAATCAGTGTCAAAGAGTCAATGATTTCTTTTGGGGCTTTTGTCCCTTTTATTGCATCTTCGAATGTCATATCGCTGTCGATAACTGCTTCCATTTCATTTTGCTCCTCGGAAGTAAGATTAGCAAAAAACAACACCAGAAACAGCGAAATTGTAATGATTTTTTTCATTGAAACTTTTTGTAATTTAAAATTTAAAATTATAAAGAATTTATTTTATTTTAATTATGAAAAAGGCATTAATTACAGGAATTACTGGACAGGATGGCTCCTATCTTTCCGAGTTTCTCTTGGAAATGGGCTACGAAGTGCACGGAATAATTCGGCGGGCAAGCACTTTTAACACCCAAAGAATTGACCATATTTACAAAGACCCAACCGAAAACCCCGACGCTCGTTTACGACTGCATTATGGCGACCTTTCCGATTCTGGGATTTTGACAGAGATAATTTATAATATTCAGCCCGATGAAATTTATCATCTTGGTGCACAAAGCCACGTTCGTGTTTCTTTCGATTTGCCTGAATATACTGGTAATGTTACGGGCTTGGGAACTACAAGGATTTTGGAAGCTATACGCCGTAGTGGCATTAAAACTCGCTTCTACCAAGCTTCTTCATCCGAACTTTTTGGTGCTACTCCGCCACCGCAGAACGAGAGTTCACCTTTTGCTCCACAAAGTCCTTATGCCATAGCCAAGCTTTATTCATACTGGATGGTGGTTAACTATCGAAATGCCTACAAGATTTTTGCTTCGAATGGTATTTTGTTCAATCACGAAAGCCCGCGAAGGGGCGAAATCTTCGTAACCCGCAAAATTACACGCGGGATTGCTGGAATCCTTTCGGGTAAACAGAAGAAAATCTTTCTTGGGAATCTGGATGCAAAGCGGGATTGGGGATATGCTCCTGAATATGTTCGCTTGATGTGGAAGATATTGCAATATGACCATCCTGACGATTTTGTTATTGGGACTGGCGAAAGCCATTCCGTTCGGGATTTTGTCGATAAGGCATTTGAATATTGCGACATTGAAATTGAATGGAAAGGCTCGGGGTTAGAGGAAAAAGGTGTTGTTAAAAGCTTCGACAATCGGTGGGCTAACCAGATTTCCGCTGGGCAGGTTTTAATCGAGATTAAGCAGAGATATTTTCGTCCAACCGAAGTTGATTATTTACTTGCGGACCCTTCGAAAGCCCGAAAGCTGCTTGGATGGGAACCTCAAATTCGCTTCTCCGATTTGGTTCGCATTATGATTGATTACGACTTGCTTCTTGTTGGCTTAAAACCCAAGCTCGAAGGTTACAGAATTGCTCGGCAAAAAGGATTGGGTTGGACAGAACATAAGTTTGCTGAATTAGCGGAGATACAAAATGAAGTTTGATAAGAACAGCAAAATATTTGTTGCTGGGGGAAGGGGTTTGGTTGGTTCTGCAATAGTAAAACGATTGAAAGATTTAGGAATTAAGAACATTTTAACCCCTACCCGAACGGAACTTGATTTGAGAAGGCAAGCAGAAACCGAAAAGTTTTTTGCCCAAGAACGCCCCGATTATGTTTTCTTGGCTGCTGCAAAAGTTGGAGGGATTCTTGCGAACAATACCTATCGAGCAGAGTTCATCTACGATAATCTCGCAATCGCATTGAATACAATAGATTGTTCTTTTAAGTTTAGAGTGAAGAAGTTATTGAATCTTGGTTCGTCGTGTATCTATCCAAAGTTTTCGCCCCAGCCAATGAAAGAGGATTTTCTACTTTCTGGAAAACTTGAGCCGACAAACGAGCCGTATGCAATTGCAAAAATTAGTGCAATTAAACTTTGTGAGGCTTATAATTTTCAGTATGGGACTAATTTCATTTCTTTGATGCCAACAAATCTTTATGGGGAAAACGATAATTTTAATCTTGAAACTTCCCATGTGCTTCCCGCAATGATTCGCAAATTTATTTTGGCAAAGGCTTTGAGCGAAGGAAACTTTGCTTTAATTCGCGAAGATTTTAGGCTTCATAAAATTGGATTTAATCTTGATAACGAGGTTGACCTTAATTCCCAAAACTCGATGATTGAGACATTAGCAAAAATTGGGATAACGAAGGATAGAGTTACACTTTGGGGCTCTGGCAAAGCATTGCGTGAATTTTTATATGTCGACGACCTTGCTGATGCTTGTATTTATTTTATGGAAAACTTTTCGGCAAAAGAAACTGAGCCTTTCGTGAATATTGGCTATGGCGAAGACATTTCAATTTTTGAGCTTGCCGAATTGGTCAAATCCATCGTTGGCTTTACTGGTGAAATCTATTGGGATACTACAAAACCCGAAGGAACCCCTCGCAAGCTTCTTGATATTACCAAAGCCCTCTCGTTGGGTTGGAAACCGAAAACCAGCCTACGCGAGGGCATAACAAAAGTTGTTGCTCATTATTATAGTAATTTACAAAGCTCTATGGTGTAAATATTCAATTCCTTTCTCAATTCATTAATTGCTCAAATTCATTAACCATAGTAGAAATTTATTTGTGCTAATTAATCCAAATTATATATGGCATTAAAGCAAGGATATATTCCTTTTCGGCAATGCTTTGAAATCTTATCATCTGCAAAATTTGTGAATGAATTTCCTTTGGAAATACTTGAATAACATTGAAAATATCAGCAAGACCTTCGACTGCTGTTGCTTCGTCTCTTTTCTTCGAAAAGATTTTCATCAATACTTCTATGTCCTCCATAGGCTTAGGATATCTTTTTATTGTTGGATTTGGGACACCAATCCTTTTGCTAACGAGTTTGATTGCGTCGTTTAATCCGCCAAGTGCATCCACAAGCCCAAGTTCTTTTGCTTTTTCGCCCGTCCAAACTCGTCCTTTTGCAACGGCTCGTGTTTCCTCGAACGATTTTTTCCTGCTTTTTGCTACTTTGTCAACGAATCTGTAATAAATTGGGCGGGCTAAATCTTCGAGTTTATCTTTTTGCTTTTGAGAGAAGGGAATAAATAAATTTAAATCTTGAGAAGATTTATTAGTCGATAATGTATCGACGGTAACACCAATTTTGTTAATCATTTTGCTGAAATTTGGCACCATTGAAATTACCCCGATAGAGCCAGTAAGTGTCAATGGGTGAGCGATAATTGTATCGCATGCCATAGCTATGTAGTAGCCACCCGAAGCTGCTACATCACTCATCGAAGCATAGACTGGCTTGATCTTTTTTGTCCTTTGGATTTCTTCCCAAATCTCATCGGAAGCTATGACCGACCCACCCGGACTATCGATGCGAATGATAATTGCTTTAACCTTTTTGTCTTCGCGGGCTTTTTTGAGATTTTTGATAAAGTTGTCCGGGTCAATTTCCAAATCCATACTGAATGGAGATTTCGCTGTTCTTTGAACAATTGGTCCCGAAGCATAAACTATTGCAATGGCATTTTCTTTATCGGTCTTTTCAAATTCTGTGAGTTCTTCGCTGTTTAAATAATCTTTAATGCTAATAAAGTTCACTTTGTCTTTTGTTGTGTCGCCTTTGTATTTATTGCCAAGTACAACACTTCTAATGTATTCTTTTGCCTGATTATCGTTCAAAAGTGTGTCGACAAATTTGAATTTAACCAAAGAGTCTGGGGAATAAATTCCTTTGTCCAAAAGTTCTTGGGCAACTTTTTGGGGAATGTTTCTGTATTTCTCGAGAGCAGAGAGAAAAACTTTATACCTTTGGTTTAATATTTCGCGGTAAGCAAGGCGAGCACTATCGCTAAACTTTGTTCTACTAAACTGTTCACCAGCCGATTTGAAATCTTCGAATTGTTGGACGTAATATTCAATACCAATTTTGTCGAATAAGCCTTTCAAGAACAAAGCAGAAATCGAAAATCCATTCATTTCCATAACACCTTCGCGTGCAAGGAAAATTTTGTCGGCTGGAAGAGCAGTAAAGTAATCGTTTTCGTTCCCTACTTCGATAAATGCATAAATAAACTTCCCCGAGGATTTAAATTTTTCCAAAGCCTCGATAAACTCTGCTCTTTTTGCCCATCCAAGCATTGAATAAGAACATCGGAGATAAATCCCACGAACTTTTTTGTCAACGCTTGCGTATTCTATGCCTTTTAGCAAGTCATAAAAAGATATACTGCCATCGGGCGAAAAAACCGACGAGAGTGATTCTCCTACATATTCATTGACTGGATTGTTCAAGTTAATAACAAGCACAGAATTTGATTTGACAACAACAGGCTCCTTTTGGAAAATCGAACCAATGGAGGATAAGATAGCGAAAAAAACAACAAAAATGAACAAGATTATTACACCAATTATAACGAGGGGAACCCACCAGCGGGAACGCTTTCGGGGATAATATCCCGGTGGAACTGGTGCAGAGGGTATTTGTGAACCATTCATTTTAACCTCATTTTTTGAAAAAATAAATTACGAAATTATAATGTTTTAGTTTCAATACAAATAAACAACAAATTTTTACAATTTTATTTTCCTTTTAAAAAATATGTTCTTAGAGAAATATAGCATATAATTTTTTAGTAATTTTGATTTTCATTAATTAATTAGGAGGTCTTATTATGGCGTTTTTTGACTGGAATGATACCTACTCAGTTGGTGTCGTAAAAATTGATAATCAACATAAGCGACTTGTTCAAATCATTAATGAACTGAGCGACGCAATGGGTGCTGGCAAAGGCAGAGAGGTTCTGGGAAATGTATTGAAAGAACTTATAGCCTATGTTAATACCCATTTTAAAACAGAAGAAGAAATGATGGTGCAGTATGGCTACGAGGAGTATGAAAATCATCGTTACGAACACGAAAAACTTACGGATGAAGTTAAGCGGTTTTTTGACGACTATCAAGCTGGAAAAGCTCTTCTTTCGGTTCAAATAATGAATTTTTTAAGAAGCTGGCTGATGGACCATATTGTTGTTAAAGACAAAAAATTTGGAAAGTTTTTAAATTCAAAGGGTGTTAATTGAAAAAGTTTTTGTTCTTTTTTATACTTCTTTGGTTTGGCAAATATTTATTTGCCCAGAATTCAGACTATGCAAGTATTATTTCGTTTTCGTATTTTCAGAACCGGGGATATGAGGTTTTGCGACGGATTTGCGACGAAGCAGGCGGAAGGCTTGCTGGAACAGTTGCAAACGAAAAGGCTCTTAAAATTTTGCAAGAGGAAGGGAAAAAAGATAATCTACAAATTTCCCTTGAGAAGTTTACTTTCCCGGGTTGGTTCCGTTCAAACGATTCAGTTGTTTTGCTTTTTCCTTTCGTTAAGCAATTGAGAAGTGTTGGTTTAGGGTTTAATCCGACGACTCGGGTTTTGGAAAGCGAGGTGGTGTTTGCAAATTATGGATATTTGGATGATTATGCAAATATTGATGCAAGTGGCAAGATTGTGTTAGTTTCGCAGGATCGTCCCAAGAATCGGGAGGAATTACTTCGTTACGAGGCTATTGAAATTGCAAGCCAGAAAGGTGCGATAGCAATTCTCTTTATGAACGATAAACCCGGTGGTCTTGTCTTGGCTGGTGTTGGCAATTTTCATGGGAATCCAAATCTAATCCCAGCATTTAGCATTACTTACGAAGATGGTCAGATGTTGAAGAGGCTATTATCCGACGGGAAAGTTCCGCGTGTTAGAATCAAAAGCAATTCATTCTGCACAACAGTTGAATCTGCCAACGCTGTTATTACAATCCCTGGAAAATCCAAAAAGAAGATTGTTGTTGGAGCACATTTCGATTCTTGGGACATAAGCCAAGGGGCTGTGGATAACGGTGTTGGGATTGCTGTGTTGTACGAAATTGCTCGCAATTTGTCCAGATTTAAAGAATATGAATATACGATTGAGTTGGTTTGGTTCAATGCAGAGGAACTTGGCTTATGGGGGTCGAAAAGATATGTTGAAAAGCATAAGGACGAAGTCGCTCTTGCAATAAATCTCGATATGCCGGGCGACCCGACCGGCTTTAACATTATGGGGTTCAATTTCCTTGACTCTATTGTGAATGCTGTGGTCAATCAATTAGATGGCTACTGGCTAAAAGGCGGAGTCGTAAGTCAACCTTGGACAAATAGCGACCATATGTATTTTATGTTCGAAGGTATTCCAGTTATAACTCCTTTGGGATGGATGGATGAATCAATGTACCATCATTATCACGATTTTGGGGATACCTTCGACAAAGTGAACAAAAAGTACATTTCAAATGCCTCGGCTGTATTATCCTATCTGATTTATACTTTGGCTAAATCAAAGATTGAATTTCCACATTTAACTAAAGAAGAAATTGCTAAAATCCTCAAAGCAAAAGGATTGGAAACAAGGTTGCGAAAGCAAAAAGAGTGGAAATTCGATTAATTAAGTTCATTAACTATTTAGACTTTCAATCCAATTCCTTTAACCAAAAATTCAGTTAAAACACTTATTTGTTTTATTTGATTAATAAGATTAATTTACATTTTCTAAAAAATGAATTTTATTCATAATGTTTGAAAATGTTTATAAAGTTAATTATGAGTTAGAGGATAAATATTGGTGGTTTGTCGCTCGCAACAATATTGTTTTTCATTTAACATTGAAATATGCTGATATAAATAAAGAAGATATTGTGCTCGATTTTGGTTGTGGTACAGGTGGTTTTGCCAATTTGATTAGCAAACATTTCAATGTTATTGGGCTCGATACCTCGCCAATTGCAATAGATTTTTGTCGTAAGCGGGGGCTGAATAATCTTTTTCTTGGTTCTATAGATGATTTTATTGCTAATAGAACACCTGTAAAGGCAATCTTTGCCCTCGATGTAATCGAGCATATAGAAGACGACAAGGAAGTTGTTCAAAAACTTCGTGCTTTGCTGACCGACAGTGGTTTTTTGATTGTGACCGTTCCTGCTTTTTCTTGGCTTTGGAGCAATCACGACATCCTGCATATGCATTGGCGTAGGTATACAAAAAAACAATTGAAGAACCTGCTCGAATTTGCAGGCTTTAAGGTGGTTTTTATTTCCTACTTTAATTTTTTTCTGTTTTTACCTGCTGTATTAAAAAGAATATTTGGAAAGAAGAAGAAATTAGAAGAAACACCGCCTGTTGAACCTGTGTCAGATTTTTTGAATAAAGTGTTTCGAAAGATATTTGAATTCGAGAAGTATATCTTGCCCATTTTTCGCTTTCCTTTTGGATTATCTATTGTAGTAATTGCACAGAAATGTAAAAATTAATAGATGGGAAATATGGCAAAAACTTCAAGAAAAAGGGAAAAGGTGGTTGTTGTAGTTAAGGAAACCAAACCAATTCCATTTTGGCTTGTGTTTTTTATTTTTCTTGCCACAACTTTTATTTTCTTTTACGACCAAATCCTTATGAACTCATTTTTTTGGGAAGATTTTGTTGAATATGTTTTCCCTGTCCAATCCTACGCAGCAAAGGCTTTTTCCCGTGGGCAAATACCTTTCTGGAATCCTTATACTTTTGCTGGTATGCCCTTCCTTGCCGATATTCAGGTTGGGTTTTTCTATGTGTTCAACAGGCTATTGTCATTATTTACTTTGACTGGAAATAACCTTCCAGTGCTCGCTTTGGAATTGATTATCATACTTCATTTTCTTATCGCACAGTTGAATATGTATGTTTTGGCAAGGTATTTCAAGATTTCTTCCTATGGGGCATTAATTTCCGCTATTTCTTATTCTTTCTCGATGTTTCTTGTGGTGCATATTATTCATCCAATGATTGTTTATCATTTGGCGTGGTTGCCTTTAGTTTTGTATCTGTTTTTAAGGTCCTTCGATGAGGATAAGATTTACTTTTCGATTTTGTCTGGTTTGGTTTTGGGAATGGCTTTGCTTTCGGGGCATCCCCAGACTACTCTCTATGTTGTAACTTTGTTGGGAATTGCGGGAGTTTTCCAATTAGTTTTCTATTTGAAGGGGAAATTCAAACTCACTCAAATTTTGAGAGCAGTTATATTATTCTTTTTACCATTTCTAATTGCGGTTGGAATTTTTTCGGTGCAATATTTCCCCTCAAAAGAGATGTCCAAATATGCCCAAAGGAATGAAGTTTCGTACGAAAAGGCAACCGAAGGAGCTTTGCAGTTCAAGCAGATATATACAGCGATAGTGCCAAAATTGTTTGGTTGGGTCGAAGGCTCGAAACTGGAAAATGCCTCCTTCTACCTTCGTTTTAAAGGGGAATTGCAAACTCATTTCTTTTGGGAAACAGTTTATTATTTTGGTGTTACTTCTGCAATTCTTGGATTATTTGCTGCTTTGGTTGGATATCGCCTGCGTTATGTTTGGTTGATGATAATTTTCGTTGTTTTCGGATTTCTTTTTTCTCTTGGCGGTGGTAGTCCATTATTCGACTTGTTATTTAATCTTCCATACTTTGGAATTTTCCGAAATCCAGCCAGAATGATGTTCTTTGTAGTTCTGGGTATGTCTGTTCTTGGTGGCTTGGGCTTCGACTTTTTATGGAAGAATGCACTGAAGAAAGAAGCATTGGTTAAGTTTCTAATACCTTCGTTTATTGCTTTTGTTTTGGCTGTGCTTGCATCCTCGGGTTGGTTTGCCGATACGTTTAATGCACCATTAGTTGCAAATGATGTAATTAAGGATTCAGGAAGTTTTGCCCTTGTGTTAATTCTTATTGTTGTCACCCTTGGAATATTGCTCAATCGGGCGGTTTTGCCTCCTGCTGTTGCTGGTGCCATTATTTCGATATTATGTTTTATTGATTTATACCTTGTAGGAGCTGAATTCAATCGAAATCCAAATAATCCAGAAAAGGCTTATGAATTGAAACCAGAACTTAAGGCAATGCTTACGCCTAAACCACCGAACGAAATCTTTCGTGTAAGTTCTCGCCTGTATGAGCCCATTCGTTTTATGGCTATGCAAAGGAATCAAGGTCTAATTGACGGCATAATGTTGATAGATGGCTACAATCCCTTGATTTTGGAAAGAGTGCTTCCGCCATTGAATAGCACAGCCCAAGTGAATGATTTATACAATGTCCGATACGAGGTTAAAGTGGATTTGGAAAAGGGAACTTGGGGATTTTTCGAACGTTCTTCTTATTTGCCACGTGCCTGGTTTGTCGATAGTTTTATTGTTGTTAGCGAAAAGAACATTCAAGATTTTATGCGAAAAAACCCGATTGACTATCGAAAAACTGTTGTATTGGAAAAGCAGCCAAACTTTGTGAAAAATAATATAGATACTTTAAATCAAAATTCTGTGGCTTGTTTATATTACAGCGAAAATTACTTTAAGTATTTGGTAAAAACATCGAACTCTGCTTTGTTGGTTTTCAGTGAAATCTGGTATCCAGAATGGAAAGCCTATGTCGATGGTATGCCTTTTGAAATATTTAGAGCCAACTATTGTTTCAGAGCCATTGAAGTTCCTAAGGGAGAACATATTGTCGAAATGAAGTTTGTTTCGGACTCTTTCTTAGTTGGTTCGTATATTAGCATTTTTACTATTGTGCTTTCACTGGTTGGATTAGTTGTATTTTACAGAATAGAAATTGGCAAACATATACATATTATTTCAAAAAAGAGTTAAATTCAGAAACTAAAGGGAGTGTATGAATTCAAACAAAGTTTTGAAGGAGCCACCTGTTTGGATTAGGTGGATGGTGCTTGTTGTAGTTTCCGTTGCAATGTTTGGAAATTACTATGTCTACGACTCGATATCCCCCTTAGCCGACCTTTTGGCAAAGCAGTTAAATTTCACAGACGATAACATTGGCTTGCTACAAGGAATTTATAGTTTCCCAAATATTATAATGGTTGCTATTGGTGGAATTATTATCGATAGAATTGGAACACGGCGGGCAAATTTGCTTTTTTCGGCTTTGTGTATGATTGGTGCATTTACAACATTTATCCGCGGCGATATTGTTACAATGGCAGCTGGAAGATTGATTTTCGGTTTGGGTGCCGAATCGCTCATAGTTTCTATTACAACTACTTTGGCTAAATGGTTCAAAGGGAAAGAGTTGTCTTTTGCTTTCGGGTTGAATTTGACCATTGCCCGTTTGGGTTCCTTTGCTGCTTTGAATTCACCAACGTGGGCAAAAAGCTTTTACGAAAATTGGCAGGGACCTTTGTTAATTTCCTTTATGGCTTCGCTTATTTCTGTAATTGCAGTTATCATATACTATGTTTTGGATGTTTGGTCGAGAAATAGATTCCTGCTGGGCGAAGAGCAAAAGCAAGGAAAAATCGAACTGAAAGAAATATTTCGCTTCGGACCAGCATTTTGGTTTATCACTTTGCTCTGTGTAACTTTTTATTCTGCTATGTTTCCATTCCAAACATTTGCAATTAAGTTCTTTCAGGAAGTCCATAATGTTTCGCGTCAAACCGCTGGTTTTCTTTCCAGCATTTTGACCTTGTCTGCTATGATAATGACACCAATATTCGGAATAATTGTCGATAAAGTTGGTCACAGAGCAAAATTTATGATTTTGGGCTCGTTCCTAATTATTCCAGTATATTTAATAATGGCTTATACAAGAATCTCTTTGTTTGTTCCAATGTCCATAATGGGAATTGCCTTTTCCTTGATACCAGCTGTGATGTGGCCCTCTGTTGCTTATGTTGTTGATGAATCCAAACTTGGGACCGCCTATGGAGTGATGACGATGATACAAAATATCGGGTTGTTTGCGACCAATATTTTGATTGGGTTCGTAAATACAAAGACAGGTGGTTATACTACGGGGATGTGGATTTTCTCATTTTTTGGTATATTTGGAGTTTTATTTGGATACCTTTTGCTAAAATCAAATCGGAAAGCAACCAGATTCGATTTAGAAAAACCAAAAGTTTAATTAGAAAGGAAGGATTTTATGCCAAGAAAGAAAAGGACTGAAAAAGAAAAGGAATTGACCTTGGTTGATGCAGCAAGAATTGCTCTTTCGGACTATTTAGGTGTTTCTTCGGTTGAAACACTGCTCGTTTTGTCCGATGAGCCATTAAGAGAAATTGGGTTGACGTTTTTTCAAGTAGGGAAGGAACTTGCTCACGAAGTATTTTATTGCGAGATAAAACCTCGGAAGGTCAATGGCGAAGAACCACCTGAACAGATAGCTTTACTTATGCAAGAAGTGGATGTAGTTGTCGCTCCAATGAGCAAATCAATAACTCATACAAATGCACGGCGCGAGGCAACGAAACTCGGGGTTAGAATTGCAACAATGCCCGGAATAACGCAGGATACAATGATTCGCTGTTTGAGTGCAGACGCCGATAAAATTTTAAAAATAACTGAAAATGTGGCAAAGCAACTTCAGAATGTTTCGACGATTCGAGTAACAACTGAACTTGGAACCGACATAACATTGCCCGTGAAAGGAAGGAATATAATTAAAAGCACAGGAATACTGCGAAACATTGGTGAATATGGCAATTTGCCGTCGGGTGAAGTCTATCTTGCTCCTTGGGAAAAACAAAGCAATGGTGTTATAATTTTCGATGGTTCTATTGCGGGCATTGGGAAGTTGAAGCATCCTGTTAAAGTTACTGTCGAAGATGGTTATGGTGTAGATTTCGAAGGAGATGAAGAAGCTAAAATGTTATACGATATATTAAAAGATATTGGTCACGAAGCTTTTGCCATTGGTGAATTTGGCATTGGAACAAACTACAAAGCCACAATTACAGGAAGTATCCTCGAGGATGAAAAAGTGCTTGGGACGATTCACATTGCCTTTGGAAATAATCAGACTATGGGGGGGAAAATCAAAGCCAAAGGACACATTGATGGAATTGTAACCAAACCAAATGTTTATTTTGATGATAAATTAATTATGAAAGAAGGCAAGTTGTTGATTTAATCCGAAATTTTATGTTAATTTTCTTCTTTATCATCATTTTAGGTTTTAGTGCGTCCTTTTCACAAACACAGCCATCCTTCCCTATAATCAAATACAAAGTGGTAAAATTTGACAATTACGCAAAATTAAACTCATTCTTGCGAGAATTTAATCCTAATGTCAACAAAACCAAGTATCGGGTTTTGGCCACTTTAAATAGAAAGGAGCTTCGCTTTTTCCGTCCAAAGCAACCAATAATTCTTCCCGATACTTTTTTGGATGATTTGAGGGCGTATTCTGTTTTTCCACTTGAATACCCCGGAGCCAAGTTAATTCCAAAATTGATTGTTGTATCCAATGTATATCAGGCTTATGCTTGTTATGAATTTGGTAATTTGGTAAGATTTGCAGCCGCAATTACTGGCAAGAAATCGACCCCAACCTATCCGGGGCGTTATTCTTTGCAGTGGAGGGAAAGGCTCCGCATATCTTCATTCAACGAAAGTTGGATAATGCCATTCACTTGGAATTTTCATCGTTTAACGGGTTCGGCGTTTCATCAATTTGAGATGCCCGGTTTTCCTGCTTCGCATATGTGTATCCGACAATTTCGTGAAGACGCTGAGTGGCTTTATAATTGGGGCGAGGGACCCAAAAGAGACTCAACAGGAAAAATTATTCCGATGTCCGGTACTCCGGTAATTATAATTGATTTCTACGATTTTGTCAACTTTCCAAAGAAATGGCTCGAATTAGAGTCCAACCAGCAAAAAATCGACTACCTGCCTCCAGACCCTATGAAGGTGGAGGAGGCTTTGATACCAATAGAACATATTCCCCCTGAACTTCGTTCGATGATACCGAAGAAAGAGAGGATTAGGTATGAAACTGCATTTGATACGCTCGTGGCTCGTGGGGTTATACCTCGCGGCTTACGGCTAAGACCTTCAAATTCCTTGAAGAAAAAGGATTAACGAAAAGGGGACGTTGTTAAAGATTCTTTGCAAATTAAGAAGTGAATTTCATTTTCTGATTCGCTAACGAGATATCTAAATCCATTTTAAATTTTTCGAAGGCTCTTTTAGGTAGAATGGTCGGAATTTCTTTCAAGAACCTTTCGTAAAATACATTGTCTATTTCGATACTTTTAACGAAAGAATTGAGTGCCTTGAGGAAGTTTTTAGTTTTCAAATATAATTTCCCTAATTCAAAAGATAACAAGGGAGAATTTTTTGATAAGGTTTGGTAATTTTCGAGTGCAGCTACTCCTTTTTCATATTTTCTATGTTCCCAAATAAAATCAATGAATTCAATCAGAAGTGAATCATCGTCTGGATTGTTTAGAAGGGCTTTTTCGAAAAACGAGAAAGCAGTGCTGATTCTACCAAGACTTACGAAGTAATCAATTGGTATCATCCACAGGGAAATATTATTGGGGTCTCGTGCAAGCCCTTCCCAAAAATACTTTTCGGCTTTGGCATATTTATCCAGATACCAATAGCAAAGACCAGCACCAATGTATGATATTGCTGAATTTTCGTCGTATTTTATCGCACTTAAAAAATATTCCAATGCCCATTCATAGAACCTAAATTTCCCTTCAATTAAACCAGCAATTGTATGGGCATTAGGGTCGTTAGAATTTAATTTTTTATTGTCTACCAAAAAATCAAGTGCCTCACTTAATTTTCCTGCATTAATATAGGCAATTACAAGATAATATTTGGAGGGTTCATATTTATCGTTCAAAGCTAATGAGTTTAAGAAAGCGTCGATAGCTTTGAAGGGGCGACCTAAACGAAGGTAAGTTATTCCAAGATTGCACCAGTGCCATTCGGATGTTGGGTCTAAGTTGATAGCTTTCATATGATATTCGAGGCTTTCCTTCACTTTGCCCAAACTCATATAAATCGATGCAATTTCATAGTAGGCATCGATACCATAAATTGGTGAGTCAGTAAGTGTATTGAATACTTTTAAAGCATCGTCGTATCTTTGATGAGCCTTTAAAAAGATGCCTTTGTTGAAAAGAACATCTTCATCATATTCAATTTCCAAAGCCTTGTCGATTGCTTTCAACGAGTTATCTATATCGCCACTGCTAAATAGAGTCAAACTTAAATTGAACAACGCATCAACATCTGTTGGGTTGATTTCCAAAGCTCGGTTCAATGTTTCTTTTGCTTCTTCAAATTCATCGAGATTCATTAGAATGAAGCCTTTTTGCGAAAGGAGTTCGGTCGAAAAAGGGTCAACAGAAAGGAGAGCATTACAAAATTTTAAAGCAACGTCGAAATATTCCTCTTCGATACAGGCTTCCAAAATTCCTTCGAAAAACTCAAACTCTTCTTCGGAAAATTCTTCGCCTGAGTTGATTTTTTCACGAATATATGATTCATAAATCACTGCAAGGTCTTGGATGGATGGCAGGAAGTCTGTTCCATACCACCAGAGATTTTCGGAATTTGTAAAATTGTCGCTGTCAGCCCAATCGTTCATTTATTTTTTAGTTTTCCTATATCCAACAAAACAAAATTACACAAAAATTATCACTTTAAATTGCGAAATAAATTTTGAAGAAAATCACTTTTTGAGTAGAGAGTCCCTAAGTGCTTCCAAATTGAAACGTGATGGTTGAAAACGGAAAGAATTTAATGCTTTTTGTATTCTTTCTTTTGCAGTTTTGGGATTGTTTGCTTTTGTCAGTGGAGAGGAGATAAAAACAATAAACTTGTTCGTATTTGTTGTGGCAAAAATATGCCTAACTACAGTTTCGCTTGATGTATCTGTATCCAACCTCGAAGGGGAGAGCTCCCAGAATAGGGCTTTTCGTGCTTTTGGAAGCGAAAGAGTCTGGGGTTCAAACTCGGGAATATCAGCTCGAAGCTCTTGTTTAAGATATTTGAGTTCGAAGTTGAAATGTTGCATTAAAGTATCCAATTTAGATTTGGGATTCAGGAAAAGGCTAAGTGGAACAATTGTGAATTGGATAATCTGATTGTCAACCGAAAAAATGAGTTCTTCGGGTTCAATGTCCAAAAATTTTTTTCCTTCGAATTCTATCATAAAACTTTCGGTAGAATCGTTAAAAACGAAAAGAAACCCTTTTTTTGATTTTACAATGTTAAGTCCATCTTCTTGAATTTGAAAGGGAAAAATTGAAAATGTCGAAACAAAAACCAAAACAATTTTGAAGATAAAGTTATTCATTCGTGTTTGCTTTCTGGTTCTTGATGAATGTGAATTTGGCAATTTGAATAAGCTTTTTTGATTTCATTTTCTACTCGGTGAGCAATCTGATGAGCTTCTTCGATTGTAAGATTTGGGTCGAGATGAATATTTAAATCGATGAATGTTGTCGAGCCGGATGTCCTTATCTTTATATCGTGAACATACTTAACTTCGGAAATTCCAGTGATGATTCCTTCAACATCTTTTTTTAGTTCTACGGGTGCTCTGTCCAAAAGTTCATCTATCGCACGAAGTGAAAGCTTGACGGACATATATAAAACAATCATAGAAACGAACAAAGCGGCTATCGAATCGGCTGTATGGATATTGAAATAAGTTAAGATTAAGCCTAAAAGAACTACACCAGAAGAGAGAATATCGGAAGAGAAATGGAGGGCATCGGCTTCTAATGCTTGGCTTTTGTGTTTTTTTGCCATTTTTGATAGAATTTTAGCCCTGTTCATGTCGACGATAATTGCGAAAATCACAACGAAGAAGCTCCAAAAGTTTACAACAATATGAGTTTCTTTGCCCGTTAGTCTTTCGACTGCCTCCCAAACAATCCAAACACAAGTTGCGACTAAAATCAAACCTTCGATTAATGCCGAGATATTCTCGATTTTCCCGTGACCAAAATTATGCTTCTCGTCTGGGGGTTTCGATGAAAGCCGAACAGAGAAAGCAGTCAATCCCGCAGCAAACACATCCATTGCTGAATGCATTGCCTCGGAAATAATACCTAAACTTCCCGTTGCAAAACCAACAACAGCTTTGAAGAAAGTAAGGAAAATTGCAACAAGAAGGGAAGCCACTGCTACTCTATTTTTTTCTTTGTCCGTATTTGATTCGTTTTTCATTTTTAAAGTTTAGAACAAAACAAATTTAGCAAAAAAGGAACTGTTGTTCGAAACCAACAGTTCCTTTCACGAATGATATTATTTTTTTATTTAGCAAAAGCAAAGCTTCTTTTCTCTCGAATGACGGTGACTTTTATTTGTCCGGGATATTCCATTTCCTGTTCGATTTTCTTTGCGATGTCGTGAGCCAGCTGGTCTGCAGTCAAATCATCGATTTTATCGGGTTCGACAATAACGCGAACTTCCCTTCCAGCTTGGATAGCAAATGTTTTTTGGACGCCTTCGAAGCTTTGGGCAAGAGTTTCAAGTTTTTCGAGCCTTTTGATGTAATTCTCGAGGGATTCTCTTCGGGCGCCGGGTCGAGCTCCGCTAATGCTATCGGCAGCTTGGACAAGGACTGCGTATGGTGTTTCCATATCAATATCCTCGTGGTGGGCTCCAATAGCATTGGCTACTGCTGGATGTTCCTTATATTTTTTAGCCAGTTCATATCCTATCAAAGCGTGGGGACCTTCGGTGTTTTGGTCGACACATTTGCCAATATCGTGCAAAAGTCCTGCCCTTTTAGCAATTTGAGGGTCTAACCCCAATTCGCTAGCCATTATTCCACAAAGATAAGCAACTTCGATTGAATGGTTCAAAAGATTTTGACCATAACTTGAACGGTATTTCATCTTACCCACTAAGCGGATTAGGTCAGGATGCAAATTGTGTATTCCAAGTTCAAGGGTTGTTTGTTCGCCAACTTTGTAGATCTCCTCTTCTAATTCGGCACGAACTTTTTCGACTACTTCTTCGATTCGAGCGGGATGAATCCTACCATCTTGCATAAGTCGTTCGAGTGCAATTTTAGCAACCTCGCGTCGGAATGGGTCAAATCCCGAAATAACAACAGCTTCGGGAGTATCGTCGATTATCAAATCCACACCTGTTGCCGACTCGAAGGAGCGAATATTTCTACCTTCGCGTCCGATAATTCTACCTTTCATTTCATCGGATTCGAGAGTAACTACCGAAACGGTGCTCTCGATGCTATGGTCTGATGCGGTTCTTTGAATTGCTTCGAGAATTATGTTGCGTGCTTCCTTTTGGGCGTTTAGCTTGGCTTCGTCGCGAATTTGTTTAATGTACTGGGCAGCTTCGGCTTTTGCTTCGTTGATGAAATTGTCAATTAATATTTTCTTGGCATCTTCTTTCGAAAGTCCACTTATTTCTTCGAGCTTCTTTATTTGTTCTGCACGGAGCTTTTCGATTTCTTCTAATTTTTTCGATATGTTTGCTTCTTTTTGTCGAAGTTCGTTTTCGGCAAGTTCAATCTGGCGTTCCTTTTTTGTCAGCAAGTCAAGCTTGGATTCTAAAGCCTCTTCCCGTGTCTTTAATAATTTTTCGGAAGCTTGTATCTTAGTTTTTCTTTGCTGATATTCGTTTTCAAATTCTTGTTTACGTCGGTGCCACTCTTCTTTAACTTCGAGCAATTTTTCCTTTTTAAGATTATTTGCTTCCTTTTCGGCTTCTTTTAATATGTTTTTTGCCTTTTCTTCTGCTTCCCTTATCTTAGAAGAATAAGCCCTATTAGTTATAAAATATGCAACAACGAAACCAAGCAAAAGCCCAACAAGTGTTCCAATTAAAATCATCATCTCGTTCATCTTTACTTCCCTTTACTAAAACAACAACCAATAATAAAAACGATTAAAATAGTTTAAACAATAAAAAAATATAAAATTAAAACCGCATTATCGCCTTGCCGTCTATGTCGATTGAGTCGGAAAGAACCCAAACCGACACAGTGGGTATCATCCTGACTATATTTTGCTTCCACCGGGTACCCGAAGGTACCACCACCCGAAGGTGGTTGAGGCCTGCAATTTATAGCCAGAGCCTGATTCCCTTTTTTTTCAACTAACGGTTCTTTCGCTCATTATCGGGCAAGGCTCTAATGCGGCTAAAGTTTTTCAAAGAACTATGCTAACTATGTATGTTTTCAATAAGATACAATGTAATTTTTTTCAATTCATCAATAATAAATTCTGTATCTGCTTTCGATTGCAATTCGCACTCTTTGAGTTTTTCGGCTAAATTTATTGCTGTCAGTGTAAATATTGTTTGCAACGATTCATCTTTATACTTTTCCATAATCTTTGTCAGTTGATTTTCGACCTCTAACGAAGCCTGACGCATCAAAGCTTCGTTATCTCCTTTTAAAGTATACTCGTTACCTAAAATTTTTACTTTAACTTTTCCCATCCTTTGAATTTAAAATAGCAAATTAATCAAAACTTTAAAATTGACAAAATATTGACTTTGGATTGCAAGATAGTGTAGTTTGTTTATTTCGTTGCCATTGGCAAGATTACAATTGTGTGATAACCTAAATGTTTTCTGTAATAATTGAGAACAAAAAATGCAAAGGAAAAATTCATCCAAAGAACGAAGTAAATTAGTATGTTTGCTGTAAAAGTACATCTTATAATTTCAAACAGCGTGATGTATGGGGCAATGCCAATAAGTTTTCTCTCGTCGAGTGGGATAGTTTGGTCATCTCGAAGTTTTTTGTAAAGTTTCAATGAAGAGAAGAATAATGAATAAAGCAAGGCATTAAAAATTAAAAAATTAAATATTCCCCCTTCTGCAAGAATCGAAAGGACGGCAGAATCGCTGAACAAGGCTACGAATTCTTTTTGGTAGCCAGTCAGCCCCAGACCAACGCCAATAAATGGGTTTGTTTGCCAGACTTTAATCGTTGCAATAGCGTTTGCTAACCTACCGGAAAAACTCTCGCCCGCCATCTCGTCCCTGCCGAGCGTTAGCACATTTTCTACGCGAAAGGAGAATAATTTCAGCAAGTCGATATTTAAAGTTTCGGCAAGCAAAAGATTTGTTAAAAAGATGGTAATTATTGCAATAATTGCAATACTAAATAGAAACTTGTAAGATTGGTATCGTTCGATTAATGTAATGAAGATTAATATTGCGACGAAACCGGCCAAACCAGTGAGTGAGTAAGTAAGAAACAATGTTATAAGATTAATTATTACCAAAAAGAGCAGAAGCCTATTGCTTTTGACAAAGCCCTGCCTGTATTGAATCCAAGGAATGGCAAGGAAAAGGAAAAGGTAAACGTTCCAGCTTGCCAGTGCACTCGGTTCAGTGAAAATCGAAGTGGCGCGATAGAAAGCTCCGTATGCGGTCGAAGCTTGATAAACTTCGCCAACTACTTCGAACCGGGAAAGAAGCCCTCGGTTTGTATATGTTACCCAAGCCAATGGCAAGTCGAAAGCTCGAGCAAAAAGTTGATAAATTCCGTATAAATTAAGAATGATTACAATCAAAATAAGAATATTGACAATTTTGTAGTATGTCTTTGGTGTGATGAAGTCCAAAAAAATCAAAAGAAGAAAAGAAGAAACAAAATAATAATGAGTTAGGGATTTTAAATTTTGAACAATCTCCTGCTCTTTACCGTTAAAAAGTGGGTTGATAATTGAAATCAAGATGAAAATGTTAAAAGCAAGATATATAACATTTGGATAGTTAACTGCTATTTCGAGGTGTTTCCTTAAAAAAATGATTGAAATCCAAAAAAGTATGAAACAAAAAATAACATTTACATCGAGAAGAGTAACCCCATAATTAGAAATGTAGAAAAGGGCATAGCCAAAAAGGAATTGGGTTATAAAAGTTAAAATAAAAGCCGTATTATAAGTTTTAGCCATAAAGTTAAAATATTAAGGAAGCAAAATTAATTAAACTTGGTGAGAAAAACCAAAACTTTGGATAATGGTAATGTAGAATTAGCACACCCGGAGGGACTCGAACCCCCAACCCTCTGATCCGAAGTCAGATGCTCTATCCAATTGAGCTACGGGTGCACACATTTATGCCTCGACAGGTTTAAGCCTATTTACAAGTCGAGCAAGTTTAGATTTTTTATTCGCAGCATTGTTCTTGTGAATTACGCCGCGTGCAGCAATTCTGTCGAGAACCTTATATGCTTTTTGCAAAAGTTCTTTCGCTTCCTCGTACGAGGTAGCTCGGCGGATTGCCTTAATTATTTCCTTTGCAGCCCGCTTGTTCCTTCGATTATACAATCGACGCTTTCGGTTTTGCCTAATTCTTTTTAGTGCTGACTTATGGTGCGCCATAAAAATTACTTTTTCAATTAGTTAAACTTAAGAAATACAAAATTAACATTTTCATTTTTAAGAAAAAAGATAATTTTGAAAAAATATTTTATTAATTTTGCAATGCTAAAAGCTCGGATGGCGGAATAGGTAGACGCACAGGACTTAAAATCCTGTGGGCATTCGTGCCCGTGCGGGTTCGAGTCCCGCTCCGAGCACTTTTTTTATGCTTTCCTCGTCCCTTTCTTAATTTTGATTGAATTTTTATGAACCCTTTTTTTGTTGCTTTTTTTGTTGTTTACGCAGCGGTTAATTCATATATATTTGTTCGTTGCTGGCAAGGGCTGGAGATAATTCAAAGCTGGCGGTATTTGTTTGCCTTTGCTATTGTTTTCGCTTCCGTTGCGTATATTGTGGCTAAAATCTTTTCTGCAAAACTTCACGGTTCATTATATTTTATTTTAACTTGGGTTGGTTCGTTTTGGTTTTTTGTTTTACTTTATGCTTTTCTGTTTCTTTTACTAATCGATGCGGTTAGGATTTTAAATGCAGTATTTCATTTCCTTCCCGAGATATTATTTAAGAATTATGCGTTGACAAAAATTTTACTCTTCGCTTTTGTTCTTTTATCTATCCTTGTTTTGGGAATATTTGGCTACATATATCGCTCTTCGATAAAAGTTAAAGAAATAAATATTGAGGTTAACAATCAAAATAAGGAATACAGGATACTTTTCTTTTCTGATTTGCATATTTCCGTTATCAATAACCATAAGTTTTTAGAAGCGCTTGTAGATAAAGTAAACCGTTTGGAGCCTGATGTTGTTCTTATTGGTGGGGACATTGTCGACGAAAAGCCCGAAAAACTCGAAGAATATGGCTTGACCGAAAAGTTCAAGGACCTCCGTGCGAAATTCGGAATTTTTGCAATTACTGGCAATCACGAATACATCAACGGTGCCGAAAATATAATCGGTTTTTTAGAGGAAAATTACAATATCAAGTTTTTGCGGGATACTTCTGTCTTGATTGATAATTCCTTCTACATTGTTGGTCGCGAAGATAGAAGCAGTAAAGTATTTTCTCGAAAAGATAGGAAAAATCTTGCAGAGATTTTGAAAGACATTCCACAAAATGCACCCAAAATTTTGCTTGACCATCAGCCTTTTAACCTTGATGAGGCTACTATTTTTGATTTTGACTTGCAACTTTCGGGGCATACTCATAATGGACAAATTTTTCCGCTTAACTTGATAACGAATTTACTTTACAAGGTAAGCTGGGGATATAAAAGGAAAGGGAAAACGCACATCTACGTTTCCTCGGGGGTCGGAACGTGGGGACCCCCGGTAAAAATTGGTAGTGGTGCCGAAATCGTTTTGATTAGATTTAAAATCTAAAGAAAGATATTAATTAGCTTTCTTTCTTCTTGGCGTCGAAGCTTATTTCACCCGGTCCAAATACATAAATGTAAAGCAAACCACCAAGTAATCCAAGATTTTTAAGGAACATAATCATTTGGACCTGGTCGGAAAAATGTGTATGGAAAATAAGAGTGGTAGGAATCAAAAAGATAATTAATGCTAATGCACCCCATTTTGCTTTCCAACCAAGCAAAATGGAAAGCGAGCCTAAAATTTCAATTAAAAAAGCAACTATTAAGAAGAAACTTGTTAATGGAATACCATAAGCGGACATATATTGTTGAGTACCTGCGAAGTCCATTACTTTTCCAAGCCCAGCCATAATGAAAATAAGCGTAAGAAAAATTCTGCCGATGAGAAGTAGATATTTTTGCATTGTTAACTCCAAAATGTTAAACAAATAAAAATTTTAGAAAATACTAAATTAAATAAAAAATTAACAAAACCAAATTTTTTTCATAAATTTTAATAATCTAAAATTTTATTAATTGCGTTGTAGATTTTATCTTCTGTAACAAGTACAAAATTTTCATAGTTTGGATGATAGGGGATATGAGAATCGTAAGATGCAAGACGCATAACAGGAGCATCGAGATAGTGGAACGCTTCCTGTGCAATTGTCGAAGCAATTTCGGCACCGAAGCCATTTGTTATCGTATCTTCGTGGACAACTAAAACCCGATTGGTTTTCTTCACTGAGGACAATACCAAATCTACATCCCAAGGAATAATTGTCCGTAAGTCAATTATTTCGATGCTAATATTTGGTCTCTCTTTGGCAATTCGTTTTGCAGCTTGGACGGAATCTTTAACACTCATACCCCAAGTAACGATGGTTAAATTGTTGCCTTCCTGAACAAACTTACCTTTTCCGAATGGCAATAGGAAATCTTTGTCGGGTTCTAATGAAGTCGAAAATGGATGTCGATACAAGCCTTTATGTTCACAAAATATTACTGGGTCTTGCAATCGGCAGGCTGTTTTCAAAAGGCCCTTTGCATCGGCAGCAGTCGAAGGATATGCAATAAGAAGTCCTGGAATGTGAGCGAAAATTGATTCAATGTTTTGAGAGTGATATAGGCCCCCGTGTATGTAACCACCCACGGCAACGCGAATAACCACTGGGGCAGAGAAATTGCCATTCGAGCGATAACGCATTGTTGCAATTTCGTTCTTAATTTGCATAAATGCAGGCCAGATGTAATCGCCGAATTGCATTTCAACAACAGGTTTGAAACCGCGAACGGCAAGTCCTAATGCAACACCTGCAATCGAAGCTTCCGCCAATGGCGAATTAAAGACTCTGTCGGAACCAAAGCGAGTCGAAAGTCCTTTGGTTGCAGTAAAAACCCCGCCTTTTGGGTCGGCAATATCTTCCCCGAAGATTAGCATTTTAGGGTTATATTCCATTTCCTCGTGTAAAGCGTGATTGATTGCATCGACCATTACAATTTTCTCTCCTGTTTCGGGAAGTTTTTCGGCGTAGGGCAGATTTCGTGTTTCGATAGGTGCAAAAACGTGTTTAATCGCATCTTCGGGGATAGGGTCTGGTTCCAACCAAGCTTGGTCTGCTGCTTGTTCAATTTCAGAGTTAACTTTTTCGAGTATTTCGTTAAGTTCTTGATGGGAAGCGATATTATGTTGAATCAAATAATTTTGAAATTTTTTGATTGGGTCTTTCTCTTTTGCTTTTTCCAATTCCTCTTGGGAACGATATTTTCTATGGTCATCACTGGAAGAATGCGGAAGAAGTCTTTCCACCAAAGCATGAAGCAAAACAGGACCACACCCTGAACTTGCATAATCCAAAGCTTCCCGTACAGCAAGGATTGATTCGAAAAAGTCAGTTCCATCGAATGTTTTGATTTTTAAGTTTGAATAACAGCAAAATGTGTGTCCAACAGTTTCGCCCATAGATTGGTGTTCGCGAGGGACTGATATGGCATACTTATTGTCCTGAACACAAAATATAACAGGAAGTTTTTCCCGAGAAGCCCAATTTACGGCTTCGTAGAATTCACCTTGGCTGGTGGCTCCCTCGCCAGAATCAACATAGGTTACTTCGTCCCCTTTTTCGAATTTTGTGGCGAGTGCAGTTCCAACAGCATTTAAATATTGTGTTCCAGTTGGAGAAGAAGAAGTTGGCATATTGAATTTTTTATGTCCATAATGACCGGGCATTTGCCTTCCACCACTTGCTGGGTCAGTGGGTTTTCCATATGCCATTAAGAAGTATTCGTATGGAGTTAAGCCAATGGTATATGCCAGTGCAACATCACGATAATACAACCAGAACCAATCTTTACCGGGTCGCAATGTCAACCCGATTGCAACTTGAACTGCTTCGTGTCCACTTCCACCAATGTGGAAAAAGGATTTTCCCTGCTTGAGTAGTTTTAAATGTTTTTCGTCTGTTAATCTTGCTTGAAGCATTAAACGATATGCATTTAATAGGAATTCTTTGTTCAATTCTAATTGAATATGGGGTGGAATATCTTTTTTCAGGAACACTGGTTCGCGGGAGCAGGCTGGTCCCCGATTGTGCACGCAGAAATCTGTTTCAAATGAATCGGCAAGTGCTTGATTAATTAGCTGGTCGGTAAGGTCGATATACGAATTTTTTGCCATTTTTGTATTCCATTAAGTTTAACTTTTCAAAATTTATACAAACAAAATTATAAATTTTGTTAAAATTAAAAAGTTTTAGACGAAAAGGAAAATAAAATATGGGATGGGAAAAGTTAATTAACCAGAACAAAATCAAAGAATATTTTCAAAGGATTTTGCAGGAAAAATCTATTGCAAATGCTTATTGTTTCTATGGGGAGGAAGGAGTTGGGAAATTTGCTTTTGCAATCGAATTTATTAGAACTTTAAGTTGTTCGAAGCCTTTTTGGAAAGATGGCTTTTATAGTTCGTGTGGAACTTGCTCGAACTGCCAAAATATTGCGAATTTGAAATTTATGAACATAGAATATGTGTTTTCTTTACCCGCGGGGAAATCTGGGGAAACCGAAAGCAAGGGAACGCTTGTAAGTTTGACCGAATCTCAAATTCAGGAGATAAACGAAAAGTTGAAAAATAAGATTAATAATCCATATACGAAATTTGCAATCGAAGGGGCTACGCAAATAAAGATTTCGCAGATTCGGGAACTGCGGAAAACCTTGGCACTTTCGAATTCCCTTCCGGGGCGAAAATTTGTGGTAATTTTCAATGCCGAAGAGATGAGGGTAGAAGCACAAAATGCTTTTCTTAAAACGCTCGAAGAACCTCGCAAGGATGTAACATTTATTCTTTTGACCACGCACAAGGAAGCTCTTTTGCCGACAATACTTTCGCGATGTCAGATGTTGTTTTTCCCTCCATTGCCAAAGGAAGAAATAAAGCAAGTTCTAATAAATGAATTTGGCAAAAACCCAGAAGAAAGCGAAATCATTGCCCAATTTGCCAATGGTTCGATGACAAGAGCATTAGATTTATTGGATTCAGACATAAAGCAAATTCGTGATGAAATGATTGATTTGCTTAGTATAACTTTAAAGAAAAATTTTCCGGGGAAAGAGGTAACAGAAAAGATTAATAAGCTTGTTGAAAAATTTGATAAAAAGAAGTCTTTCATTGCATTAGACTTACTGGAGCAGTGGCTTCGTGATGCGTTATTAGTCTCGAAAAATGGTCCTAATGATTTAATTATCAACTCCGATACCCTTACGAGGTTAGAAAAATTCAAAGAAAAATTTGGACAAAAGCCCATAGAAAAAACAATTGAAGTTGTTGAACAAAGCCATTATCTTGTTTCTGCAAATGTCCAAATTCCAAATGTCTTTTTGAAATTGTTTTTGGAATTGAGGGACATTTTCTTTTAATCGCTTTAAATTTTTTTTATAATTTGCTTCCCCAAATTTGAGGTAAGTATGGCAAAAAGAGTCCGAAGTTCTGAAAATGGTAATGATACTTTAATAACAACCTTAATCGGGAATCGCATACCCCCATATTCCGCCGAATCGGAAATGGCTGTTCTTGGCTCAATGTTGCTCGACAATTCGGCAATTACGAAGGCTGCGGAATGGCTGACGAAAGAAAGTTTTTATGTCGAACGAAACAAAATGATTTACGAAACGATTATGTCGATGTTTGAAAAAGGGATACAGGTTGATTTGCTGACACTTTCAGAGGAATTGAAACGGCAGGGTAGGTTCGATAAAGTTGGGGGAAACGAGTATTTGGCAAATTTGATTGCTTCGGTTCCAACTGCCGAAAATGTTGAGTATTATTGCAGAATAGTTCAGGAAAAGTTTTTTAAAAGGGAGCTTCTTTTTACTTCTGGAAAAATACTTTTGGATTGCTTCGATGAAAATGTCGATGCGTTGGAAGAAATCGATTTGGCTGAGCGAATGATTTTTCAGGTTGCAGAAAAAAGGTTTGTCCGTAGTTTTGTTCCAATAAACAAATTGCTTCATGAGTCAATCGACATTATTTCGCAGTTTGTTGAGTCCGCAAAAAAAGGAATAACTGGGGTTCCTACTGGTTTTATCGAGTTGGACCGTTATCTCGGAGGATTCCAGAAGTCCGATTTGATTATTATAGCTGCAAGGCCTTCGGTAGGGAAGACTGCCTTTGCCCTTTCGATTGCAAGAAATGTTGCGGTTGATTACAAGATTCCCGTGGCATTTTTCTCGCTCGAAATGTCGGCTCAGCAGTTGACTTTTCGACTTATTTCATCACAGACAGGGGTTAATAGCCATAAAATTCGCACTGGAAATATTAACCAAAATGATTTAAAGATTATAATTAACAAATCCGACCCGCTTTTGAAGGCACCGCTTTTTATTGATGATACTCCAAACTTAAATTTGCTCGAACTTCGTGCCAAAGCCCGGCGATTGAAAACGGAACACAAGGTTGGCTTGATTTTTATAGATTATTTACAATTAATTGACCCGCCGAAAGCCGAAAGCCGTGAACGCGAAATTTCGATAATTTCCAGAACTTTGAAACAAATTGCTAAAGAGCTCGACATTCCAATTGTGGCACTTTCGCAATTGAACAGAGTTGTGGAAACTCGAAAGGATAAAAAGCCACAGCTTGCCGATTTGCGTGAGTCGGGTAGCATTGAACAAGATGCCGATGTCGTTTTGTTTATTTATCGTCCCGAAATCTATGATATCAAAGTTTGGCCCGATACGAAAGAGCCAACCGATGGCACCGCTGAAATCATTATAGGCAAACAAAGGAACGGACCAACAGGCTCCTTCAAAGTTGTGTATCTTAAAGATACTTTACGGTTCGACAATGCTGAGCTCCGTTATGTCGACGAAGATGTAGTTCCAAAGCAAGATATTGAGGAACCTTATATTGCAGACTTGGAAGAGGATGCCTCCGATGATGATTTGTCCGACGACGATAATTTGCCTGCATTTTAGATTGTAATTCCATTTACTTTTGTTAATGAAAAGGCAGTTTGCTTAAATCAACATTGCCACCAGAAAGAATAATACCGACTTTCTTTTTTTCGAAAATTGAGTTATGCTGTAAAACCCCAGCGAAGGGGACAGCTCCCGAAGGTTCCACAACAATTTTCAGCCTCTCGAATATTAGGAACATTGCTTTCAAAATCATTCCCTCGCTCACGGTTATGATATCATCGACGTTTTGTTTTATTATCTTGAAAGTTCGCTCCGAAAGAGAAGTTAAAAGACCGTCGGCAATGGTTTGTGGATTTACTGATGGGTGAATCTTGTTGTTACGGAAGGATTTATACGCGTCGTTGGCTCCTTCGGGTTCAACACCAAAGATTTTTGTATTTTTTGAAAGAAATTTTGTGCTTATCGAAGTTCCGCTTAGCAAGCCACCTCCACCGACGGGAGCGAGGATAAAATCGAGTTCGTAGCCATCCTCGAAAAGTTCTTTGGCACAGGTTCCCTGTCCGGCGATGACAAAAGGATTATCATAAGGATGAATAACTACAGCACCAGTTTTTTCGACAACTTCGCTAAGAGTTTCTTCTCGCGATTTCAATGTGGGCTCACAGAAGATGATCTCGGCATTTAGCGATGCAACAGAATTAATTTTTGGCTTCGGTGCTGTGCGTGGCATCACGATTGTGGCTTTAGTTCCGACGATTTTGGCTGCGAAAGCAAGGGCTTGTGCGTGATTCCCCGAAGAATGCGTTGCCACCCCGTTGGTTAATTTATCTTTTGGAAGGGAAAGAACAGCATTCATTGCTCCCCGAGCTTTAAAGGAACCTGTCTTCTGAAAATTTTCGCACTTAAAAAACAAACTACACTTAGCTATTTCGTTAAGATTTTTTGAAGTCAAAATAGGAGTTCGATGTACATAGTTCCCAATTCTTTTGTGAGACTCAATTATATTTTCGTACGATGGTATAACAATTTCTTTGCTGGTTTTGTTTTCCATAATTATAATTTCTTTTTCTATAAAGAATGCAATTTATTAACTTTTAAATTTTACTGGTAGATATTTTAAAATCTTTAATTTACTATTAGCATATTTGTTTTTTGTAATTTGGTATTTAATTTACAATCGAGTATGTTTTCATTTATAAAAGGCAAAGTAGTCAGGAAAACTGGTAATTCCATCGAAATTGAGACAAGTGGGTTGGGTTTTGAAGTTCAATTGTCGCTGAATTCTTTGGCAAAAGTTGGGGATGTTGGGGATGAAGTTTCTCTGCACACATTTGTAATGTTGCGTGACGAGATTTTCCAGATTTATGGTTTTTCGTCTTTGGATGAAAAAGAAATATTCAAGGAATTGATAAGTATTCCGGGAATTGGAACGAGGATTGCCTTGGGTATTCTTTCGTATTTCGAGGTTGATGAGTTTATAGATTGCGTTAAGAGGAACGATTTAAACAAATTAATCAAGCTTCCGGGCATTGGAAGGAAAACTGCCGAAAGAATTCTACTTGAATTTCGGGAAAAAGTGAACAAAATTAGCTTGGGACGAGCAGAACATATCGAAACAAAAGATGAAAATGTCTTTATTGAGACTGTTACCGCATTGAATGTTTTAGGCTTTCCTGAAAATAAGACCAGAACGATTGTCCGAGATTTAATAAGAACTATACCTGCCGACTCTCTAACAGTAGAGAACCTTGTTCGCCAAGCACTTCAAATTTTAAATAAGTAGTTAGAACCAGTAATAAGCGAACCTTACAAAAATCCCTCGACGAAAATTATATCCAATCCCGACGAAATATTGGTCGAGGAAATAGTAATCCAAGCCCAAGCCGAAATTTACGCCAACTTTGTTTTCCGTTTTGCCAAGGTAGTAAAGTTGACCAAGGTCAGGTTGCCCCAAAGGAGTGTACATCCTCAACGAGCGGGCAAGGATGGAGTCCTGTTGGACATAAAAACCAAGACTTGGAGTTATGATGAAATCATCGAAAATTTCGAAAAAGTAGTAAAAATCGGTTGTTACTAATACGTATGTAAATTTACTTTCCTCATATTCTCCGTGCTTTGGGGCAGGGTATTGAGTTGATGGATAAATGTATTTAGGCTTGGACGAGGCAAAACCTGCAAGCCCCATAGAAATTCCAACGTTCCAAAATCGAAAGCCTAACCCGGCAGTAAGTTTTAAATCGCTCCATCCAAGCTCTCCAAAAACGCCTTTTAAATTGTCTTTCCAGATGTTATTTTCCCCTTTCGCAATTGCGATATTCACTATCATTAGCAATAAGATTAGAAATCTTTTCATATTTCATCTTTATTTAATAAAGAACAAAAGGAGCGGGAATTTATCCCGCTCCAAGTTTTCTTCATCTTATTGTAAAAATTGTTTTGCGTAGTATTTTGGTGTAAGCTTTTCGCCTGTGGCTTTTTCTATCATTTCGTTCCATTGATACTTAGCGCCCACCGAGAAGACTTTGTCGATTAGGTATTTCCCAACTTCTTTATTGTTAACAAAGCTGTAATCTTGTCCGAGCTTACCTTTGATGATATTGGTTATAATGTAATTCTGGAGTTGTGAGGCAAGGAGTTCGCCTAACAAATAGTTGTGGTAATAGCAAGGGCTTGTTGCAATATGAATTTTTGTTGCCCAGTCGGGTTCATTTCGTCCTGCTGGTTTCTTTAACATCTGGTATTTTTCGACTAAATCCCACCAGAGCTTGTTTAAATCTTGGTCAGGATTTTCGTAAAGGCTTTTCTCGAAGCGGAACATAACTTGTGACCATCGGCTGAATACGATTTGCTGCAGTCTAAGGGTGTTTCGGGCAGGTTCTTGGATTTTTTTAGCCTCTTCGGTTGAAATTTTCAACATATCCACCATCCATTGTGGATTAGTAGCAAATCTTCCGAACAACATTGCAATTGCTTCGGTTGTGAAGATATGGGCTGGTGTTTTTAAATCCCAAGGAAGTTTATCGTCGAGATATTTTTCGTAAAGAGCGTGCCCATTCTCGTGGAGCATAGTTTCCATCCAACGGGCATTTGGTTTAATATTGCATAGAACACGAATATCCTTTGCGTCGCGGTCAATATTTATGCAAAATGCATGTTGGTTTTTGTTCTCTCTTTCGAACAAATCACTTCGGGCAACAATATCGTCGATAGGCAATCCAATTGATGAGTAATAGTCTTTTGCCAATTGCACTATATCTTTGTTTTTGTAATATTGGTCTAAATCGACATCGTAGATTTTGGGTGCTTCTTGGAAGAATCGATTCTGATAGTGCCAAGGCATCAATTCTTCTTTTTTGATGTTGTATCTTTTAGCAAGTATCTCGTCCATTTTGGATTTTTCGGTGGCAAATGCATTTCGAGTTAGATTGTCGAGTTCATCGAAAAGCTTTTCGATTTCGGCTGGGTCTTGTTCGCTAAGTTTTAGGCTCATCTCGTGGTAATTCTTGAAACCTAACTCACGAGCGATTTCGTTGCGCATCTTCACTAATTTAATGATATCGGATGCTACAACTCTTCCGATTTTCTTCTGTGCTTCCCAGACCTCTTGGAGCTCTTTGTTGTTGGTGGAAGTTTTCAAAATTTCTTCGACATCATTATCGGAAAGTTTTTTGCCGCGATATTCTGCACGAAATGTGGAATACTTGTTTTCGATTTCGCTTTGTAGCTTGGTAATTTGATTTAGCTTTGCAGTATCGACTTGTTTGCCAAGGAAGGTGAGATAAAGGACCTCGATTCTTCTTCTTTTAATTGGGTCTTGGATTAAATTCGATTCTTTAATTTTTTTGATTCGCTCGAACAGCTGTTTGTCCGATAGGATTTTGTTGACGAGCATTTCCTTTTGGGCATAGAGTTCCCAATTTTCAGGGGTGCTATTGGTTGCAGCGATGAAATATTGCAGAGACATATCCTTGTAGGCAGGTTTCATCAGTGCTTCGTAATCGGCGATTAGTTTTTCATATTCTTGTTCCATTTTGCGTGCCTCCTCACTATTAAATTTTTCTTTTGAACAAGCAACAAGGAGCAAAATTCCTAATGCAAGTACTACCGAGAAAAATGACTTAAACATTTTCAATTAAATATTGTTAAACAAAAAACAAAATTAAGAAAAACAAGTTTTATAAATTTTTTTGAAAAAGTATTTGGAAATTGAAAATTTTTGACTTAAATTTGAATTGCAGCATAATGGGGTAATTCAACTAACCTTTTTGGGGTTAGGTATATTTATGATGGCTGGGGAAAGAAGCAAGGTATTGGAATTTAAAGAACTTAACAATCGTTCGATTGTTTATCTTTTTATTATTTTAATAATTATTTCCTCTTTAATTATCTTCTCGTTAAGTTGGTTCAAACAAAAGCCTATAAAATCTTATGAAATTGTTGGGCTAAAATATTTCAAAAAAGAGTTTATCGATAGCATCCTAAAGAACCAGAGACCTGAAAATATTAATGAGAGCAACCTTTCCAAAGCCTTGTCAAATCTGGATTTCGTTCAAAATGTAAAAATTTATCGTACTGACCCCGAAAAAATAGTCATTGAAGTAAAGGAAAAAGAGCCAATAATAGAAATTGCAGAAAAAGATGGAATAGTATGGCTTCTTGATTCAAATTTGAACAAGATTGAGAATAAGTATGCATTCGCAAGTTTCCCGCGATTTTATTGCTCGAGCCAATTTGAGCAAAAGAATTTTCCTGCAGAAATAAAAGACATAGTAAAAATTATGGCTCAAATAAAGCGAAATTTTCCGAAATTTTATCGTAACATTTCCGAAGTTCGAATTAATGGGGAAGAAATAACTTTTTTTACGAACTCTTCGAGAACAGAAGTAAAAATGATGAAAAGAAATTTTCCAGAAAATGCACTGTATGTCGAAAGGCTTTTGGCAAGGAAAGATTTTTTGCCTTTTCTGAAAAAGGAACTCGATTTTCGTTTTGATGGCTTTTTGGTGGTTAGATAGATAAATGGAAAAGAAAAGCAAAACAAGTGAACTTGGCAAAGACATAGAAAAAATCAGCGTTGGGCTGGACATAGGAAGCTGGAAAGTTTGTGCTGTTGTACTTGCTCAAAGTCAAAAAGACCATGCTCCAACAATTTTGGGAGTTGGAATAAAGGAAAGAAGAAGCAAGCCTCGGTATGGCAAAATCGATAATATTGATTATACTGTTAAAGACATCGAGGAGGCTATACAAACTGCTATGCTTCAATCCAACGTATCAATTTCCAAAGTGAATGTTGGGATTATAAATCAAAATGTGAAATTTACCGACAGCCGTGGAATTGTTTCTATTAGTTCATCTCACCGTGTTATTGACGAGGAAGATGTTCAAAGAGTGCTTTCCGAGGCAAAGCCTTCGGATTTACCACTGGATTATAAAATCATCCATATTTTGCCACAGGAATACATTATTAACAATACATTTGGGAAGATAATTAATCCCATTGGGATGAGCGGAAGCAAGCTCGAAGTTCTTGCGAAAGTTGTTTCGGTGCCGTCTTTGGATGTCGAAAATATCAGTCTTTGTTTGAAAAGAAATAATTTGGAGCTTGGGGAAATTGTTCTTGAACCAATTGCAACTGGACTTGCAGTTCTCGATGAACAGGAGTTGGAATCTGGTGTAGCATTAGTCGATGTTGGTGAACTTTCGACCGAGGTTGCAATTTTCATTGATGGTGTTTTAAGATACTTTGCCAGTGTGCCTTTGGGCGGTCGCCATATTACCGACGATATGCGAACACTTATGAAAGTCGTTTATGCCCAAGCCGAGGAAGTTAAAAGAAATTACGGGCATTGCTATTTGCCAATGTTAAGAGAAGATAAGCAAATAATAGTGCCCGGAATTAAAGGTCGAAAGCCGATGACATTTACAAGGAGTCAGATTTGCCGATACATTCAACCACGGATGGAGGAAATTTTTACCCTTGCTTTGGAGAGTTTGCGAAGTTCCGGACTAATTAACAAACTTGAACTTGGTGTGGTTTTAACAGGCGGAAGTATGCTCATCGAAGGCGTTGAAGATTTGGCGAGCCAGGTGTTTGGAATGCCAGTTCGTTTAGGAACTCCCTCGGATTTGAATTATCAAGGGCTTTCGCAAGAGGTCAACAAGCCCTATTTCTCGACCGCAGTGGGGCTTGCAATTTATGGTTTGAAAAATTCCACTACGAAAGAGAAAGTTGAATTTGTTCAAACCGAAGATGGTAATGCTAAAAAAGGAAAATTTTGGGATATGGTAATAAATTTTTTCAAAAAATTATAGGGGGGAACTATGATAGAACTTGACAACACAAATGAAGAAATAACCAGAATAGCCGTCGTTGGGGTCGGCGGCGCTGGTTGCAATGCGATTAAAAATCTCATCAATTTTGGAATCGACGATGTCGACCTAATCGCAATCAACACGGATGCAAAGCAACTGCGGGAAAATCCCGCTCCTGTAAAACTGCCTATCGGGAAATCGAAGACACGCGGGCAAGGCGCTGGTTCAAATCCAGAAATTGGGAAGCAAGCCGCCGAAGAAGATTACCAGGCAATAATCGATGCTTTGAAAAACAAAGATATGGTGTTTATCACTGCTGGGATGGGCGGTGGAACTGGCACAGGAGCTGCTCCAATCGTTGCAAAAGCTGCAAAGGAAAACGGTTCTCTTGTGGTTGCAATTGTTGTAACTCCTTTGGCAAACGAGGGCTCGGAGCGCTGGGAAAATGCTTACAAAGGGCTCGAAAATCTCCGAAAAAATGTTGATGGCTTAATTATTGTGTCGAATGATAAGCTTTCCAAAATATCCCGTGAACAGAACCTTTCTGTTCGTAAGGCTTTTGAACAGGCAGATAAAGTTGTTTACGATGCAACCAAGGGAATCATAGACTTAATAAATAGCGTTGGGATTATCAATGTGGATTTTGCAGATGTAAAAACTGTGATTCTCGGCAAGGGTGATGCATTGATTGGAAAGGGTATTGGCGAAGGAGACCAGAGAGCAATAATGGCTGTCGAGTCTGCTTTGAATTCACCATTGCTCGAAGGGATTGATTTGAGAAATGCTCAAAGTGCCCTTGTCAATATTACTTTTGGAGACGATTTCTATCATTACGAAGTTGACCAAATTCTGAATAAGATTCGCGAGGCAACAAATCCCAATTTGAATATTATACACGGTTTGGTCGAAGATAGCTCAATGGGTTCCACGGTTTCTGTAACTGTGGTTGTAACAGGCTTTACCAATTCTTTTTTGCAAGAATATTTTGAAAGCAAGAAAGGCAAGGATGGAAAGAATGGAAGATTCAAAAATGAAGTTGAAGAATTTGTCTCGCTTCCAACATCGACAAAGAAAAGAGAACCACAAGAAACTTTAATGAACTATAAAGCAACTCCAACAGTGGTTCCAGAAATAAATAGAAACGATTTAACAATTCCTGCTTATCTTCGCAGAAATTTTTCAAATGGTAAAGAAGAAGAAATAATAACAGAGGAAAGAGATGCTCTTAAAAAGCCATATTATATAGATATAAATACAAAGATCGAAGAAGAGGATAATTTTAGAGAAACAAGATTCATCTCTAAAGATGATAATCCAACAGCAATTAGGAAGTTGCTCGATTAATTTATTCTCCAAAGATGGTTATCACAATTTCACGGCGGGACCTTGGTCCGTCGAATTCGCAAAAGAAAATATTTTGCCAAGTCGATAGACCAAGGTTCCCGTTCATTATTGGGATTGTTTCGCTTGGACCGATAAGACCCGATTTTAAATGAGCATCACCATTGTTATCTTGAAGGTCGTGTTGCCAAACACCGCTTGGGATTAATTTCTTTAAGAGGTTAATAACATCGGTTTGGACGGATTCGTCCCAGTTTTCCTGAATCATAATGGCACAGGTGGAACCCCGAGCGTAAACATTGACCATCCCTGTTTTGTAACCTGACTGATTGACAATTCTTCTCACTTCTTCGGTGATATCATAAAGTCCATTATGCTTGTCAGTTTTCAAGGTTATGATTTTTTGAATCATATTTTACCTTGCCGATAAAGGGAAACAAAGAACTCAAAACTTCTATCGTAAGTTCTTTCTGCTTCTTTGGGGAAGAAGCAGGCGGGAAGTTCCCGATTACGCAGATGATAACGGAGGCAATCACAACACATTCCTTTGCGCGGACAAGGCTCATAAGTGCAGTTACATTTGGATAAATTTGTTTCTTTTTTGCATTCCACTTTTCCTACTCTGGTGGAAGTTTAACATACATCGACTTCGAAATTAATATCTCTTTGTTTTTTTGTTTGTAAAGATACTCAATCCAAAACTTATTTTCTCGTTCCCAAGTAATTTTCAGAACGGTATTGATACTTTCCTTTGTTTTGGGGTCATCGGTTTTTCCTTCGAAGACAAATTGATTTTGCTTTTCAAAATATGTTCCATTCAGGATTACAACAGCATTTGTTAAACTATTAAATGTTACTAAGAAGTATTTTTTTCTAATACCATCGTAACCAATGTAAGTGCGAGATTCATAGGGTAACCCGGCAGAAGAGAAAATAGAGTCTTTTAATTCGAGTATACGGTAGTTTAATATTAGGTTGCAAGTGGAAAAGCCTTGGGCATATTCGGTGCCTTCTTTGGTATGGAATTCAATAGCGACTTTCCACTTGCCTTGAAATTGTGTTAACTTTTCGTGTTTGGGATTTAATGTATAATACTCTTGGAAAAATTCTTCATTTGGTTGAGCCAAAAGAAATGTAACTCCAATACAAATGGACAGAAATGTTACAAGCACACCTCTTGTAATCATTTTTTAGTCCCAAACACCATTCCTTTTAATGACGTCACGAGCAATAACTAATTTTTGAATTTCAGAAGTTCCTTCGAAAATTCTGTTAATTCGTGAGTCGCGATAAAATCTTTCTATTGGGAGTTCACGGGAATAACCCATACCACCGTGTATTTGCATTGCGTGGTCGACGCAAACATCCAAAGCATTTGAACTGACCAATTTCACGATGGCAGAAAGTCGGGGCGTGCATTCTCCACGGTCATAAAGCCAAGCAGTTCGGTAAACAATACTTTCGGTTTCGTATATCAACGCTGCCATTTCGGCAAGCATAAACTGGACCGCCTCGAAATTGGCAATTGGTTCTCCAAATTGCTTACGTTCTTTTGCATATCGAGTACTCATTTCCAGAAGCTCTTTGCAGGCTCCCAAGCAAGCAGCACCTAAACCTAATCGTCCTGCATCGAGCGTTTTCATTGCAGTTATGAAGGCTTTGCCCTCGCGTCCAATCAGGTTTTCTTTCGGAACACGAACATTATCGAATGTTAGGGCAGAAGTTTTGCTTCCTCTTAGTCCCATCTTTTTTTCGGGAGGACCAGGAGTGAAGCCGGGAGTTCCTTTTTCAACAACGAAAAGGGAGATTCCAAGATTGGTTCGAGCAAAAACAGAGAAAACATCGGCAAATGGTCCATTAGTAATCCATAACTTCTGACCATTTATTACCCATTCGTTTCCATCAAGATGAGCTTTTGTTTGCAAATTGAATGCATCGGAGCCAGCATTTGGTTCGGTTAAAGCAAAAGCAGCAATCTTTTCGCCGGAAGTTAATTGCGGCAACCACTTTTGCTTTTGTTCTTCCGTACCACCAATGTAAATTGCATTAGTTCCAATAGAGACATGGGCTCCAATAAATGTAGCAGTAGAAAGGCAAGCCCTTGCTATTTCTTCTTGGATAATGCAATATCCAATTTCACCAACACCAGAACCACCATATTCTGGTGGATATGGTGCACCAAGAATGCCCAATTCGGCAACTTTACGAATAATGTGGTCTGGAATTTCTTCTTCCTCATCAATTTTGCTTGCAATTGGCTTAAGTTCGTTGTTTGCAAAGTCGCGAACCATTTCGCGAAGCATATTTTGTTCTTCTGTAAAAGTAAATTCAATCATAAAAACTCCTTTTATGTTTTAACTTGCTTTAACTTGGATGCTCGATAAAATTAAGGATGCTTTCGCCACCATCGACAGCAATAGTTTGACCATTAATCCAGTAAAAGTTTTCGTCGGCAAGTTTTGCAATAACTTTTGCAACATCTTCGGGAACCGTGTTACGATTGAAAGGATTGTGTTCGCGTGCATATTCAAGCATACGCTTGAAACCGGGAATTTTTTGCGCCGCAGGGGTATCGGTTAAGCCTGCCATTATCGCATTTGCCGTAACACGATAAGGGGCAAGTTCGACAGCAATTTGACGGATATATGCTTCGAGCGCAGCTTTTGCGGCTGAAATTGCTCCGTAGTTCATCATTGCACGCTGCGAACCTATGCTTGTCATTGCAAATATTCGAGCGTTCCGTCCAAGCAATTTTTCTTTGAACAAATCTTGAACCCAATATATCAAACTGTTTGCCATCACGTCCATAGTCATTTCAATTTGCTTTTTGGTTGCCATTTCTTCGGGATTTTCCGAAAAGAACTTCTTTATTGCACCGAATGCAAGCGAATGAAGGAACACTCGAAGCTGTGGGTCTTCGTAATTCTTAAAGTCTTCTTTAATGGCTTGGATAATTTCGGCGCGTTTTTGGTCGTCGGCAGCGTTTGCATTGAAAAATCGGGCTCTTACTCCTGTGTTTTGCAAGTATCTACAAAATTCTTCGGCTTTCTCTTTATTAGAGCCAAAATCTAAATGTACACCGTAAATATTATAGCCTAATTTGGCAAGTTCAATAGCTGTGGCTTTACCGAAGCCACTCGAAACACCTAAAATCAGAGCATATTGATTTGTTGCATATTCCATAGGATTAACAAATTAATTGAAACAAATTTTCAAACTTCTTTGCCATTTTTGATGCTCAAAAACAGAATATTTTGTTCACTTTTAAATATGCTTACAAATTCCCTTTTAGTTTCGTTATTTTTCATTATCAAAAGTTTCATAAACAAAGTTAAAAGTCGCGATAGAATTTATATCGGTAGTCTTTTATTTCTGCGTTTTCTTTGACTTTGTTGAACCATAACATATAGGCGCTTTGTCGCCAGTTCGAGACGATATTGTTGTATGACTTTCTCCATTCGTTTTTAACAGTAACTTCGTCGGGAACAACTCTACGGTAAACTTCGAAGATGTAATATCCACGTTCACCACGGAATGGCGGAACAATTGAGTTCATAGGAACGAGGAAAATCTTTTCGGTAAAAGCATAATCTTGACCAAATCCGGTTATGAAGCCATTGTTGCGGATATCGTGCCAATCGTGGAAATTCAATGTTGAGTCGATTTGTTGAACAACTTGGAGCGTTCCTAAGTTTTTGATTCGATTATAAACTTCGTTTGCTTTCTTTTCCAAAAGGTCGAGCTTTTTTCTCTTCATCAATGTAAATTTGATTTTTTCTCGAAGGTCTTCGAGCGGAGTGAAACCACCTTTGCGTTCGTCGACAACCTGAGCCACAATTATGCCTTGATTTTTAAGTTCGAATGGCTCAAGGACTTCTCCAACTTTGGCTTCGAATGCCAACGAAGTAAGATAGTTTGAACCAAGGACTGGTCGAGTTCGCTCGAAAAAGTCGGTGGTTCGTGCAACAACATTAAATTCTTTTGCAGCGGACTCGAAGGGGGTTCCTTTCTCGACCTTTTCTTTTAACATTTTGGCATTTCTTGCCAAGATTCGTTCAGTTGTTCTCGAAACCGTCGGTGCAAATTTAATGAAGCTATATTTGTATTCATCAGATTTTTTATCATAAATTTTGATTATATGATATCCAAACTGAGTTTCGATGGGTCCAATAATCTCGCCAGGTTTTGCTGCGAAGCAGGCATCTTCAAATGGTTTGACCATCATTCCTTTGCCAAAATAGCCAAGGTCGCCTCCGTTCATTGCCGAGCCTTTGTCTTGGGAATATTTGCGGGCAAGCGTTTCAAATTCTTCACCTTTCTTGGCTTTCGCCAAGATTTCTTTTGCAAAAGCCAAGGCACTATCTTTATTGTTCCCAAATTCAATGAGTATATGACTGGCTCGAACGACCTCATTTTCTCCTTTTCGAATATCTTCTAAGCGAATGAAATAAACACCATCGGAAGTTTGGATAGGACCGACGACTTGCCCAATTGGTGTTGTTGTAATGTATGCAGCAAGTTGCGAAGGTAAGTCTTTGGCAAGTTTGAAGTCCGAAATTTCTCCATTATACTCTTTAAATTTCTTTTCAAAGAGCTTGCTTCTTTCGGAAATATCTGTAAGCTTCGAAAGTTCCTCGGCAAATTTGTTTATGCTTTTCTGAACAAGGTTTGTATCCTGTTGCGAAGGAACAATCTTGAATATTGCATATTTGATTTTACGTCGAGGCTTTTCTGGATAAAATTGTTTGTTTTCCTCGTAGTATTGTTTGATTTCTTCTTCGGTAACCGAGACACTTTTGTCGGGAATATCTTTGACATCGAAAAAGATAGCTCGAACATCCGCAATAGAATTATCTTTTATATATTTCAATTTGGCATAAGTAGGCGAGGCAAAAGAACTTGCAATTGCGACTAATGTCCGAATCGAATTAAGCATATGTTCTTTTCGCAAATATTTTTCGATATTGATTAAATCTTTTTTAAATTGTTCAACAATTCTTCTTTTTTCTTCTTGTGGAACTGTATTGGGTAATCTTTTATAGATAACATCGGGGTTGGTAATAATTTCCAAATAGGCTTGCCTTTGAAAATTACCAGCCGAGTCGGTAAATGGTTTGCGAAGGTAATCGGGGGGATTATCCAGCAGGACATCGAGGATTTCTTCGTCGGTTATTCTTATGCCCATTTTTTTAGCTTCCTGGTTGAGCAGAATTTCTTCGACCTTTTCAGCCCAAAGTGATTTACGAACTTGACTTTCGTCGATATCCATATTCTCGGTAGTCGATTGCTTTCGCTGTTGTTCGATTTGTTCGCGCACCTCTTCCTCGAAGTTCTTGTAGAGAATCTTTTCCCCATTAATTTTGCCAATGACCGCAGTACGGTAGTCTTGACCTTGACGAATGAGGTTGGAAATATCGGCGTCGGAGGCAACCATAAATCCGACAAAGATAATTGCAAACGCAACAAGGGCGTATGGCGATATTTTTCGTATGCGTTCGAATGTTCCCATTACAACGAATTCCCTCGATTTTTAAAAATAAGATTTCAAAATTATTAAATTATTAGTATTTAACCAAAAGCAGGGAAAGTTTCGGATGATGTTTGAAAATTATTGGATTTAAAAAACTATTTAAAACACTTCAAAAACATTATTTGATAGATATTTAATGGCTTAAAGATGGTTTTAAATAGGAATGATAGACGAATCAAAAATGGCGAACTTCTTTCCAAGTCGTCCTTAGGGAATAACCTTTAGTTCGCCTTAATTGTTAGTCAAAATTTATTGGGATTACGAACGTAAATGTTGTTCCTTTGCCTTCCTCGCTTTCGACCCAAATTCTTCCATTATGTAGTTTGATAAGTTCGTAGCAAAGTATTAATCCAAGCCCAGTCCCGTGTTCCTTTTCGGTTCCCTTTGTTGTGATGCTATATTCAATTTTGAAAAGTTTTTCCTGTATGTCTTTGGGAATTCCAATTCCTTCGTCGCGAACCGAGACTTTTAACGATGGAATATTCCCTTCGTAGAAATTTTGTATGTCGATGTAAACATTTGAATTTCTGTAAGAAAATTTAATCGCATTGGAAAGGAGATTGCGAAGCACTGTGGTAATCATATTCCTATCGAGGTAGACCATAAAGTCGATGTCTTTGTTGTAAACAATCGAAATTTCCTTGTTCTTTGCAGTTGGCTCAATGTATCGAACAATGTCATTAATCAGGAGGTTGATATTAATCCATTCAGGGCGATAAGAAATTCTGCCTGTTTGGGTTTTAGCCCAAGTGAGCAGATTTTCCAGCAAATTTTTTAGTAGTGTCGAGGTTTTGTAAATATGGTGAACATATTCACGAACCTTTTCGGGCGAAAATGTATCGAAAAAGCGGTCGAGAATTTCGGAATCTGTTAGTATCGATTGCAAAGGATTTCTTAAATCGTGAGCAATAATTGAAAAGAATTTATCTTTTGCGGAATTAGCTTCGCGAAGTTCCTTTTCCGAATTTGTAAGTTTTTCGTTAAGAACAATAAGTTTTCGGCTTTCCTCGGCTAATGTTTCGTTTAGGATTTTCAGTTCATAATTGGCTTGCTCAAGAATCTCTTGTACTCTGCGGTGTTCATCGACTTCGAATTTGTATTCGTCCAAAGCGGTTTGGAGGTCTCGGGTTCGCTCTTCAATTTTCTTTTCCAGTTCAATGTTGATATTTCTGAGTTGCTCTTCGGCAGTTTTACGGTCGGTAATGTCGATTAAGATGTTTATAATGCCAGCCAGTTCGCCGTCGAAATCTTTGTATCCTGCCTTGAAAATTGCAAAATCTCGAACTGAGCCATCGGGCAATGTAATTTTTTCGTCGTAACTTTCGACCTTTTCTTTCTGGATAATCTTTTGGTTCGTCTCTTGATGTTTTGTTCTAAAACTTTCTCCAAATATATTTGGGAAATCGTTAACGGTTTTACCCAAAAATTCCTTTTTGCTGATTTGTAATATTTGTTCTTGGAAGTATTTATTGCATCCAATAAATTTTCCTTCGATATTTTCATAAAATATTGGCATTGGGATGGTGTCCAAAAGGACGTGGAGAAAAGTGTTGTAATCGGAAACCTTTTGTTCAAGGTCTTTTTGATTTGTGATGTCGCTGATAATTCCAACAATCGAAATTATTCTACCTTCGTCCGAAAGGAAAAATCCACTTTCCTTCACATAACGTTGCTCACCATTAGCATTTTTTATTCGATAGATTAGGTTATAGGGTGATAAGTTTTCGCAATGCTTCTGAAAAGTCGCTAAATAGTTATCCAAATCGGCAGGGACAATTTTTTCGAGCCATCTTTCCCTCTTGTTCAATTCCTTTTTAGAATAGCCAAAAAGGTCTTTGATATTGTCTGTCCAAATAACTTCGCCTGTTTCCCAGTCTCGTTCGAAAACTGCTTGACCAGTTGCAGTTGTTGTAAAATCGAATCGTTTTTTCCATCGGCGGAGTTCAATTTCTGTCTTCTTTTTTTCTGTTATGTCGAAGGCAAAAACCAAAATTCCTGAAACTTGATTTTCGTAGAACAGGGGAAGTCTTTCAACAATAAAAAAGTTTTCAATTTTGCCATTAATCGAAAATTTTTCCTCACTTCCAGTAATTGGTTTCCCCGTTTTAATGATTAGAAGGTCTTTTTCTCTGCAATTTTTTACTACCTCTTCCGAAAAGATTGATTCAATGAATAAACCTTCGATTTCATCTTTATTTTTATGGAATTTTTCGCAGAAAAACTTATTCACACGAAGGATTCTGTTATACTTATCTTTAACATAAATGACATAGGGGATGTGCTCAAGAATTAATTTGAGTTCTTCAAATGTTTTGACGTTTTGGTAGAATAAGTCCTCATCATTGTTTTTGAAAAGAATGACCCAAAGCAAATAGGATTCGCCTTTAATGTTGTATAAGTGAATGAATATTTTTTGTTCAATGTTTTTAGGAAAGTTTAAGGAAGAGAATTTTGCTTTTGTAAGCAAGTATTTTCTTTCAAAGAACTCGAAATTTTCTAGATCGAAAGGAAATCCAAACTCTGTGATTTTCTTTGAAATGATACTTTCTTTTGATTTAATTTGGAAGAATGAAAGTGCTTCTTTGTTTGCTTGGTGAATATCCCCGTCAAGATTTGTTATCAAAGCGGGGAAAGGGAAGTTTGCAATCAAATCTTCTTCGGATTTGTATTTGTCAATCAAAACATTGTATTGTTCAATGATTTCAGGGAAATAATCTTTTATTATTTCAAGACTTAAAAGATTTTCAATGAATTCATCCCAATTCGAATTCACAAGTTCTACCATATTTTACCAACTCCTACCTACTACCTCGAAATAAAAAGTTCTAATAGTAAAAATCATACCAAATTTTATATTTCAGATGATACGCATTGGTAGTTTGTTTGCAGGTTTTAATTTGAGAATGTTTAAAAGAATAAGATAGAATGAATAAAAGAGTGGGCTAATAAACTATTAGAGTGCGTTGTATATTTAAAATTTGAGTTTTATTATTAGAATTGAATTCCGATGCCTATTGTATAGAAAATCTTCTTTTCGGCGAGAAAGTCGTTTCCTAAAGAAAGGTCGATACAAAAAAGATTGTAAAAGTCTTTGAGGTTAGGTTTTATCGAGACACCTGCACCCCAAGTTGTAAATGGAAGAAGTTTGAATTTTCCTTCGTCGTTGCCTGCCAAAGTTATGCCACCACGAAAGGCTAAAAGTTCGAAAGGTGCGAATTCGCAGGCAAGAATGAAATTTGGATACTTTTCATATTGAATGTAATTGGATTCGATTGAAAATAGAAGATATTTGGGTGGAGGTTGAATGATTGTATCTTCCATACCAAGTTCGTTGCGGAAGGTTATGATTTTTTCTGCCGACAAGGGGAATTCCATAGCAATACCACTTCGAATGGTAAATGGAATGTTGCTTTTTTCTGACCTTGTATTATACTTGATAATTCCACCAATGTTTTGCACAACGATTCCGAAAGTAAATAAGTCCATAACATTAAATTTCGAGCCGAAATCGAAAGCAACGCCTGAACCACTTACATCGGAGCCTTGAAGAGTATTGTTGAGATATTTAACTACCAAGCCAAAACTGGCAAAATTTGTGGCGAAAGAACCACCGAGAGCAAGATTAAAGAAATAGTCGGATAACTTGCCAATTTCGTTCCCTGTTCTGTTTCGGGCAATAATACTTCCAGCATAATGAGAAGAAATGGATGCCCCGATTCCGAAATCACCAATTGATTGGGCGTAGGTTAGATTTGCATAATTTCGGCTAAACTCCATTAAAGAGAGCGAGGAGTAAACCATTGGAACTGGTGCACAGGATGACAACCCTGCGGGATTGTAAAATATCGTGTAAGGGTCGTTCGAAATAGCAGTATACGCTCCCGCCAGCGAGATGGGACGGGTTCCGTTTTCCCTAAATAAATAAGCACCCGAAAACCCACCGCCTTGCCTTTGTGCAATTAATGGTAACGAGATTTGGTTCAAAAAGATAAATAAGAGGAGCGAAACCAAAAACTTAAAATTCGTTTTTATCATTTTGTTACCACAAGTTTTTCTCTTAATCTGAAATTGTCTCCAACAACTACGAGGAGGAAAATTCCTTTTGGAAGTTCGGCAACGCTAAATTCATAGGGTTGGGAAGGGTCTTTGGGTTTCCCTTCGTAAATATCCAAAACCTTTTTGCCCAGTAAGTTGTAAACGATTATCTTAATTTTCTGCTCGGGGTTTTCAATTTCTAAATATACAGCCATTTTGTCGCCTCGTTCAGTTTCTTGTATCGAAACAATTCGGTTCCCTTTCGTCGATGTTGTATCATTTTCGTAAAGTCTTTCGAGTTTTTTTCCGTTGTTAATTTTCTTGTCTTGTTTTTTTATCTCTATTTGGGCATATCGTTTCGAAGGTTGGACTCCGCCGACTGTAAAAATCAATTCGGGAAAATACAAACAAGTATCATCGTAGATATTTTCAAAGTTAGGATAGAAAAAGGGGCTCAAATATGGATAATTCACCGAAGATTGCCCATAAAGTGCAAAGGTAAGAAGGAAGTTTAGGAAAATTAAAAGCAAATATTTAGTAAAAAAATATCGATAATTCATTTTACCAAATTGTAACACACAATAAATATAGACAAAACAAGAAGCCTTTTAGTTTATTCACTGCTTTTTTTGAAAAATTTTTTGAATAACTTCTCATATAAATCTTTGTTTTTGCTCATCGCTTCGATGTTCTTTTTTGCCAAGAGTGAACTTTTGTTGATGCCAAGATTTTTGGCAAGTTCTTCGAGCTTCTCTTTGCTTGTGGGGATATCGCTTGTTTCGAGTTTCCCGAATTTTTGTTTAATCAATTCCATTTGCTCTTTTTGGAGTTGCATTGCTTTTTCCACTCTCAACGGAATTTTCGGTTTTAGCGAAGAAGACGATTTTTCGGGTATCGTTGGTTGTTCGGTTGGGCTTTCTTGTTGTTCTTGCCGTTTGGCACTAATGATTTTTTTTGCAAGTTCTTTGACTTCGGGATTAAAAGTGCTAGGGGATTGAGTTTTGTCTGCTTCCTGTTCCGAAATTTCCTTTGCCTCTGCTTCGCTCTTTTTGTAGAGTCTTGCTGCAAGGGCACTCGATGCAGTGTGTTTTTGCTTCAGCAGTTCGTTTTCGAATTTTTTCTTTATCTCACGCAATTTCTTTTCCCTTTTCCATTTGAAATAGAGCGATGTTAGTAACAAAGAAAGCAGAATGATTGAAACACCAAGGAAAATCAGAACTTTTTCGAAAATTGAAAATCGCTCCTGTTTCGGAGTTACCTCTTGTTCGGAAATGACGATTGGCTTTTGTTGATTGGAAGTATCTTGGCTTAGTTTTTTCTCGGTAGTTTGTTCATTTCTTTCCAAAGGCAAAAGTTCTGTAATTTCTTTGAAAATCGAATCTTTTAGGGTAGGGTCGATTTCGATTGGATTGTATTTTGCAGTTCCTTGGTTTTTGTAATATTTTGTTCGGTAAGCATCTGCTTTGGCTTTGTCTTTCATTATGTCGAAAATTTGAGCCAGAGCAAAGAATAAATCGGGAATGTTGCAACCCAAGGTCTCTGCTTTTTCGAGAACTTCCTTTGCCTTTTCGATTTCGTTTGCTTTTAAGTAGAGGTATCCAAGGAAAAAGCCAGCGTTGGCGATATTCCCGTTAAACGCGGATTCAAAGTATTTTCTTGCTACCGCAAGGTTACCCGTCAGAGAAAGCAATCCCATACGATAGTTTTCTTCTTCGGGACTAAGAGAATTCCAATCAAAAACTTCAATCATAAGAGATTTAGTGAATTCAAGGGGTGCGATTGTGTATCCTCTGGGTGATTTTAAGTATACGTTTATTTCAATGTGATTAGAAAATTTTTTAAGTGTTGCTTTCGAGATAATGCCATCGGAAACAACAGAATCCTCTTTGGTATTGGTTTCAATGTCATAAATAACAACAGATATTAAAGTCTTTGTCGAATTTAAATAGGATTGAAAATCTTTTGGGAACCTGTCGAAGAAGATAGTAAGCCTATTAAGAGGATTTATGGTCATCACAGGGAATTTAGAATACGAAAGGATGTCTTTTTGATTTAGCAAAATCAAAAGAAGCAAAACGAAAAATTTTCGACTTAAACCGAACATTTTATAATTTTAAAAATAAACAATCGAAATTTAATAAAAATTTGGCTTCAAATTAGGCAAAATGTATTAAATTTTCTTTGGTAAAAGTTTAAAAAGTTAAGAAAATGAAAAATATTATTGCTTTGTTGACCGATTTTGGATTGGTTGATAATTATGTTGGGATAATGAGAGGAACGATTCTGTCAATCAATCCAAATGTGGAGATTATAGATATTACTCATTCGATTGAACCTCGAAATATCAGACAGGCTGCTTTTGTATTGATGACCTCAGTTAAATATTTCCCCGAGGGAACAATATTCGTTGCTGTTGTAGACCCCGGTGTGGGCTCAAATCGCAATGCCATTTGTGTTCGGGCAGGGAAGTATTTCTTTGTTGCCCCCGATAATGGAATTTTGACCTATACACTAAATAATTTTAAGCAACCCAAAGTTCATTTGTTTACAAACGAAAAGTATCAACTTGAAAATCCCAGCAAAACTTTTCACGGGCGTGATATTTTTGCTCCAATGGCTGCCTATCTTGCAATGGGCATTGATTTAGCAGAATTTGGCGAGGAGTATCCCCTTTCGAAACTTGTTAAACTTTCCCCATTGAAAAGCTATTACGATAGTTTTGGGAATCTTATTGGTGAAGTGGTTCATATCGACAGGTTCGGAAATATTATTACCTCGTTGAGTTATATTTCTTTGGGGATTAATATGCATAATATTTTGAAGCAAGATTTGAAATGGAAGTTTGAAATTGGGCATACGAAAATAAAGAACATAAGCACAACCTATTCTGATGTCGAAGAAGGTGAGTTCCTTGCTTATATTGGTAGTAGTGGTTTCCTTGAGTTTGGAATTAGAAATGGGAACGCAGCAGAAAAGATTGGGGCTTTTGTTGGTCAACTTGTTTGTGCAAGAAAAGTTGGAATTTTTGAACAATTTGCATAGATGGACTATGAGAAAGTTTTTTTACTTCTTGGTGTTTTTTTCTTTCTTGTTTTCGAACAAATTGTTTCCTCTCGATGTTGTTGTAAAGAATGACAACAACGTTCCAAAAACCTCTGGTTATGTTGAGCGTTATTTCTGGGAAGAAAGTAAAATTTTAAAACCAGACGGTCCTTGCATTTTGAAAAAAATCCAGATTTACTTTGTTGGAGATTATCAGAACCGAGATACCATTTACATAATGGGGGACCCTTCCGAAGGTTACCTTCCTCCAACGCTTTGGGTTGCCAATTATAATTTAAAAACGGACCCAATCATTTTCGATTATCCAGGAAAACCGGGATGGTATGAATTTCCAGCTGGGAATATTTATCTGGCTGGGTTAGATAGGGTTGTTATTCTTCACCGTTTGAACCAAAAGGGACCCTTTTTTGCAATTGATAATGATGGATTATCAACCCCTTATTCTTCTTTCTTGATGAATCCTTTTGAAAATAATTCTTTGGGTGGACCGGGCAATTACTACATTGCTAATGGTGATTTTCTTGTTCGACTTGTGGTGGAATATGTTTATCCTCTCGATAGCACTTCTGCAAAGCCACCTGTTCCACAGTTCTTTGATGTTACAACGGAAGTAGGATTGACTTTGCCCGATGGGAAATACATCGGAAGCAATGATGTTAGTGTTGTCGATTGGAACAACGATGGTTGGGACGACATTGCCATAGGGAGTTATTTCTTCCAGAACAACGGAGACGGCACCTTTACTGATGTGAGCAAAAAATTTAATATCACAGCTTCGATGACTTCTTGGGGCGATTTCAATAATGATGGGTTTATCGATTGTTATGCATTGAGAAATGGAAATTACGATGAAAATTTGAAGATGGTCTTTTCGCTTGACAGAGTTTATAAAAATAATGGCAATGGAACATTTACAATGTTAAATCCGAAGGACATTTTTAGCTTGCCATATCCCAGTCCATCGGAAGATTTTAATCTTTCTACTCCCAATCAACAGGATTCGATACCAAATCCATACAATTGTATAACGCCATTGTGGGCAGATTTTAATGGCGATGGCCAGCTGGATTTATTCCTTGCAAACAATCGCGTTGGCGTAACGGTTGCAGGGAATTATGTTGAAAGATACTTCCCAGACCAATTGTGGATTCAAGATAAGAATGGGAAATTCAAAAATGTGACAAAGACCGCTGGCTTACCTCAATTTGAACTTTTTAGTCCAAGTAGTGGCGCGTTGGGATATTACGATTGTTACGGTGCAAATGCTTGTGATTATAATAACGATGGTAAAGTTGATATTTTTGTTGCAAATTATCGATTAGTGAGAGATTTGCTTTATAAAAACAACGGGGATGGAACATTTACAAATGTTGGCGATGTTACGGGTGTTCAAGGTGTTCCAACCGCTGCGCCTAATTATTTTGGACATGGAATGGGAGCCGAGTGGGGCGATTTCAATAATGATGGAAATCCAGATTTGGCTGTTGGGAATCTGGGACATCCTGATTGGCGCGGAATGTATTCAAATCCTTCTTTGATCTTCGAAAATCAAGGACCACCGGATTATAAGTTTAGGGAAGTACATCAGAAAATGGGTTTGAAATTTTTCGAAATGAACGCAGGTATGACTTGGGGAGATTTCGATTTGGATGGCTATCTTGACCTTTGGCATGGCCAAATCTCTTATCGTGCCGAAGGAGACGGGGGCGAACCAAAACGACCCGGAAGAATATATTTTAATACAGGCGCCCCCGATTTTAAATTAATTGATAAAACTTGGGAAGTTGGAGCGATTATTCACGGACCTTGGAATGCTGTTAGAATTGATTATGACAACGATGGGGATTTGGATTTGCTCGTTGCAAGCCCATTCGAAGGTGTCCGTCTATTGCAAAATGATTTAGAACGAAAAGGGAACTGGGTAGAGTTTAGATTAATTGGAAGTCCCGAAAATTCTGTGAATATGGATTGCTACGGAACTAAAATTTACCTTTATGCAGGTGGAAGAAAATTTTATCGAGAACTGATGGGCAGTATATCGGGGAATCGTTGCTCGCAAAATTCAAACTCTTTGCATTTTGGTTTAGGCAACACGAGAATTATCGATAGTGTTGTTGTTGTGTATTTAAATGGTTTTAGAAAAAAATACACTAATGTTAAAGCGAATAATATTTACTTGATTAAGTATAATGATGAACTGAAAAAGTTGCTAACATCTACTCCCGTGTTGATTTATCCCAAAAACTTCCAGCAAAACTTACCCGATTCTTTATGTTTAGCTTGGAATTTTGTTGATGGAGCAACTTCGTATGAAATAATAATTTCAGAAGATAAAGATTTTAAAAATCATCAAAAATACTTTTCGAACGATAGCACACTTTGTTGGAACAAAGGTAGCAAGTCGAAGCAATACTTTTGGAAAGTTAGGGCGATAACAACCAAAGATACATCGTCGTGGTCGAGTGTTTACACATTTTTTGTTGGCAATCCAATCCCGCCAGCAATTCAGCTAATTGCCCCGATTAATGATTCGAAAAAGATGAACCTAACGCCAACATTCAAATGGAGCCGACCGAAGTTCCAAAAATATCTCGATGTTGAGGTTGCCTTTGAATTTCAAATTGCCGAAGAGAATAGTTTCCAAAATCCGCATTTATATCTAAAAGGGCTTAAGGACACAATTTTGACATTGGATTCTAACTATTTATATCCTGCGAAAAAATACTATTGGAGAGTTCGAGCAGTTAATAAAGATGGAGATGGGGTGTGGTCCGAAGTATTTTCTTTCGAAACAAACACATTGCCATCGGTCGTTGTTTTAACATCTCCCGAAGATAATGCCAGTGGAGTACCATTGAAACCAACTTTTAAATGGACACAGATTGAAAATGTCGATGATTACATTTTCCAATTGAGTAAATCCCCTACATTTGATTCACTTGTAACGGAAAAATTTGTACAATCAGCTATTTATAAACATTTGACATCTCTTGAGCCCGATGTAGAGTATTTTTGGAGAGTGGCAGGGCGAAATAATGTTGGAGCTGGTCCTTGGTCAACTGTTTGGCAATTTAGAACTATTAGTGCATCCGTAGTTGAAATTGATGAAAATGGTTTCTCTGTTTTTCCAAATCCGACGGATGGTTTGGTCTTCATTAAATTACCTTTCAAGGGCAATTATAAAGTTCGAATTTTCGATTTTCTTGGTAAGGAAATTTGTAAAGCAACATTGGGAGAGGGAGTTAAACTAATTGATTTAAGTTCATATTCTGAATCGATGTTTTATTTGATAATTGAAAATGGCAAATTTTTAAGTAAAATTGTAATTTTGAAAAAATGATAATTATTTATTTGGATTTTTAGATGTTTTTTTGTAATTTTGTGTGTAACCTTTTTTGGAGGATTTTTATGATTAAAAAGCATTGGAAACTTCTATTTGCAACCGCTTCGATTGCGTTCGGAGTGTTTTTTGCAGGCTGTTCAAATAAAATCACTCAGGAACAGCTTATGCAATTGCGAGAGTTAAGAAAACAAGAACGAAGCCTTAGCGAACTTATTGATAAGAAAAAAGCAGACAAATCGAAACTCGAGCGCGAACTTAATGCTCGTAAAGCAGAACTGAAGGATTGCGAAGAGCGAACACAGTTCGTAAAAGATAAGCTTGCCAAATGGCCCGATGTTTGGCCCGATTGGAAGTATGTCGAGCCTAAACAGGAACCTGAACCAGCCCCCGCCGAAGCTCCCAAAACAAAAACTCGTAAAAAGTAGTATTAGAAAGTATGAGGTGGAAGATGAAAAGTATAGTTAAAATTATAAGTTTGATTGCAATTTTGACAATTTTTGTTCGATTTGATTTGCTTTCGCAAAAACCCGATGAAGAATTGACCAAAGAAGAAGCAATACAGCGAATTGCTGAATTCCAAAATATTGTTAATGATTTGCAATCCAAGTTGAATGCTTTGGATGCAGACATTCAGAAACTTCAAGATGATTTGAATCAAACAAATAAGCGTTTAAACGATTGTCTTGACAATTATCTTGGGCTTCTTGGAATTAATCCCGAAACGAATAAGCCCTTTACAAAAGAGGATATGGAGAAATTTAAACAGAAACTTGGCCAAATCGAAGGAAAAATTCGAGAGATGCAACGACTTTCGAACGACGAACTTGCCGATAGACGCAAGGAAGTTGAAGAACTTGAGAATTCGTTAAATCAGCTCCGAATGATTAAACTTGCTATTTTGCCTGAATTTTATAACAAAGTTATTTCTCTTGCGTCCGAAATAAAGGGCTTATACAGGGAAAAGAAAATCAAGACATATACGGTTGGAACTTGGGCTGAAAATCGTGATTGCTTGTGGAATATCGCAGCGAAAACGGAATTTTTTGGTGACCCATTTATGTGGCCCAAAATTTGGCAAGCAAATACTAATTTGATTAAAAATCCTGATATTATTCATCCGGGACAACAGTTGACAATTCCACCACCGGGTCCGAAGACTCCCGATGAAATTAAAGCAGAACGAAAGTACTGGAGAATGAAAAAAGCTGCAATGGAAAAAGAACAAAACGAAGGTGGGACTAAATCAACCGAGACTAAAAAATAATGTTATGGTTATTTCTTCTTTTAAAAAAGCCCCATTGCTTTTAAGTGGGGCTTTTGTGTTTTGATATGTTTCACTATTTTGAAAGGTATGGAAGTTACTGAAAAAACAATCCACCTTGAAGATAAGGATTTTCTGTACTTTATTGGGTACAATGACCAATTACTTCAGGTCATAGAAAATAAGTTTAATACTTTAATTACTTTGAGAGGGAGCAATCTTGTTCTAAAAGGTTCACCCGAAGAGGTAAAATCTATCGAAGCAATCTTTAAAGAGCTTGGATATATTCATCGACGGAGCGGAACAATTTCGGATAACGACCTCTCAACTGTTTTGGAGCTAATGACCGAGGAGGATACTTCAGTTCGGGCTCGAAGCAAGAGTTCAAATCCCGACGAAATCGTAGTTTACCATAGTGCAAAAGGTCCAATCAAAACCAAGAATCTAAAACAAGTCGAATATGTTAAGAAAGTTGCCGAGAACGATATTGTTTTTGCAATTGGACCAGCGGGAACTGGCAAAACGTTCCTTGCTGTTGCTATGGCTCTTGCCGAATTGAAGAAGAACCGAATAGAGAAAATTATACTTTCCAGGCCTGCAGTCGAAACAGGGGAATCTTTAGGCTTTTTGCCGGGCGATTTGAAAGAGAAGTTGGACCCATATTTAAAGCCATTAACCGATGCTTTGTATTATATGCTTTCGAGCGAGAAATTAAAAACATATTCCGAAAAAAACATAATTGAAATTATACCTCTTGCATATATGCGAGGTAGAACTTTGAGCAATGCTTTCATTATTCTCGATGAAGCTCAAAATGCTACTATTACCCAAATGAAGATGTTCCTTACACGAATGGGTAATAATTCGAAGGTAATTGTAACTGGCGATATCACCCAAATTGACTTGCAAAATCCCGAAGATTGCGGATTGATAAATGCAAATAAATTGCTCCAAAACATCGAAGGTATTGCTTTTGTTTATTTTGATGAAAAGGATGTAGTTCGCCATAAACTGGTTGCTCGCATTATAAAGGCTTATCAGGATGAGGCTGAAAGCAAGCAATTACAAAAGCAACAGAAAGAGAAAAATTCGGATAAAACCTAATGTTTGAAATTTTCAAGATTGGATTTCTTCAAATTACATTTCTCGACCTTCTCGATTTGGTTCTTCTTTTTGTGATTTTTTATTGGATGTATAATCTTTTGAAAGATACCGTTGCGGTTCAAATTCTTTTTGGATTGGTTCTTTTGATTTTTATGACTTTTATTAGCGAAATGATTAACTTGCGTGCAATAAATTGGCTACTGAAAGCTGTGATGGGGGTTTGGCTGCTGGCTTTTATAATTCTTTTCCAGCCTGAATTGCGGCGAGTTTTGCTTAGGCTTTCTAATTTGCCATTCCTAAGATTTTTCCTTCGTACGAATCTAACCCAAACCATTGACGAAGTTATTTCTGCCGTGAAGGAAATGTCGGAAAATCACATAGGCGGATTGATTGTTTTTGTTCGCTCTCAAAATGTCGAGATGAATGTTGACACAGGTGTACCAATAGGTGCCCGAGTTTCGAAGGAGCTGTTGCTTTCGATTTTTAACCCGAAGTCGCCTTTGCACGATGGTGCGGTTTTGATAGAGGGCTCGAACCTTTTATTTGCAAAGTGCATTTTGCCTTTGTCAACAGTTACCAAATTAGAAGGGCGACTGCTTGGAACTCGCCATCGAGCTGCACTTGGATTGTCGGAACAAACCGATGCGCTTGTGCTTGTGGTTTCGGAAGAAACTGGTTGGATTTCCATCGCCGAATCGGGAACATTTATTTTCAATATTCCCAAAAATAAAATCGAGTCTATTTTGAGTGAAAAGCTATCTTGATATATGGAACCCAAACTCAATTATCAGAACAATTATCAGTTCAAAGAAGCCCGTTTTCAACTGGTCGATAGACTTCGACAAAGGGGGATAAAGGATGAGAGAATACTTTCGGCTATGAACAAAATCCCTCGTGAGCTATTTGTCGACCCTGCCTTTGTTTCCCAAGCCTACGAGGATATTGCGTTGCCAATAGATTGCAATCAAACTATTTCGCAACCGTACACAGTTGCTTTTATGACCCAAGCTTTAAATCTTAAAGAAGGTAGTAAAGTTTTAGAGATTGGGACTGGAAGCGGGTACCAAGCGACCTTGCTTTATTTAATGGGAATGAGGGTTTATACTATCGAACGAATTTACGAACTATATTTAAAAGCCAATAGGATTTTTCAACAATTAGGAGTGAATGTTTTAACCCGATGGGGTGATGGTTCGCTGGGTTGGAAAGAATATGCACCATATGATGGAATAATTGTTACTGCTGCAGCTCCAAAGGTTCCCGAGCCGCTTCTTGAACAACTTGCCATTAATGGCAGGCTTGTTATTCCTGTCGGCGACCGTTCTTATCAGGCAATGTATATCATTACAAAAGTTGGGGATAATCAATTCCAAGAAGAGCAAGAACACTTTTTCAAATTTGTGCCATTAATTGGTGAATATGGCTGGCAAAATGGTGGATAACCTCATCGGTGAATTTTTGGAGAGGAAAATTGCTATTGCTCTTGTTGGTCCAACTGCTATTGGAAAGACTAATCTCTCTTTGTCCCTTTCTGATGTTTTACCAGTAGAAATTGTTTCTGCCGATTCGAGACAGATTTATAAGTATCTCGACATCGGAACAGCTAAGCCAACTTTAGAGGAACGTTCCCGTGTCCCACACCACTTTATCGATATTTGTTATCCCGATGAATATTACAGTGCAGGGCAATATGGGAAAGATGCGAACGCTGTTGTAAATGAAATTTTTAATCGTGGAAAAATTCCTTTGATTGTTGGTGGTTCGGGACTTTATGTTAAAGCACTTTGCGAAGGTTTCTTCGAAGAAGGTTACACGAGTAGCGAAAAAAATAAAGCCTTAAAAATTCGCCGAGAACTTTCGTGTTGGAGTCGAGATGCTTTGTATTCTCGTTTAATGGAAGTTGACCCAGAAACAGCAAAATTGTATCCCGATAAAAATTATGTTCGTTTGTTACGTGCATTGGAGTTTTACGAGGTTAAAGGAGTCCCAATTTCTGTGTATCGCAAAACATTTCACCGAAAGCCCGATTTCACCACTATTTACATTGGTTTAATCGCCGAGAGAAAACAAATTTATAGCCTTATCGAGAACAGGGTCGAGAAAATGTGGAACGATGGTTTGGTTGTGGAAGTTAAAAACATTTTGGATATGGGCTATTCCCCTGAATTGAACTCTTTGAACACTGTTGGGTATAAAGAAACAATTGATTTTCTGCAAGGTCGAATTGATGCAAACACAGCCATTGAGCTTATTAAACAAAACACACGTCGTTATGCAAAACGGCAGATTACTTGGTTCAAGAAAAACAATCAAATTCGATGGTTCGACGCATTCAAGGATAATCTTTTGAAAAATATCTTGGACTTTTTAAATCAAAAAATCGAGTCTTTTGTAACAAATTAATTAGGTAAATCAAGCTATGATAAGAAGAAGTTTAGTTAGAATTGCATTTTTAGTAAACCTTTTAGCTCTCTTTTCCTATTTTGCTCCTATTGAAAGCTATGCCCAAAGGGTAACATTTTCGTCTGAGGATTCGCTTAAATCAATCAATTTTTTGCGTCGTCAAATTTATGATGTCCTCAAACAGTCTGGTGAAGATAAGTTGAAGTATGGTATCGCTATTTATTCGCTCGACAGGAAGGAATATTATTATAAGCATAATATCGAAACATACTTCATTCCTGCATCTTTGACCAAGTTGTTTACTACTTTCGGGGCTTTAAATAAGTTTGGAGAGGAGTTTAAAGTCAAAACCTTTCTTTATTATACGGGTGAAATTTTGAACGGCGTTTTGTATGGAAATTTATACATTTATGGAACTGGTGACCCAATGCTTTCCATTTCGGATATCGATAAGCTTGTCGAAGGGGTAAGTAAGTTTGGAATTAAGGAAATTCGGGGAAATGTGAATGCCGACCCATCATTTTTCGATTCGCAAACCGATAGATTTGTTTACAGTGGCGATTTTGATGTTGTTCAAAAGACTCAACCAATAACATCAATAGCAATTGAAAGGAATATTTTAACTGTTATTGTTACAGCAGGTTCAATTTATGGAAAACCTGTTAGTGTTCAGGTTATTCCTGCTTCCGATGGAATTAAAGTTTATAACACAGCGAAAGTAAGCAGAAGTTTGGGCGGTCGATTGAAAAATAATTACGACTTGGAGCCATTATACGGAGGCGGTGATTTGATTGCACAAGCAAGAACACATCCTCAAAGGCAATCCCGAAGCGAGAAAGCATTTAAAGTTACCAGCGAAGTCGATAATGATGGCTTTCAGACGATTATTGTAACTGGGAATCTTCCTGCTGGGGCAACAAAGACTTATACATTCTTCATCGAAAAGCCACCGATTGTGGTTGCAGGTGCACTTAAACGGCGACTGGAATCATCAGGAATTGTAGTGAAAGGTACAATAGGAATTGAAAGCGTTAATACAGAAAAATCCCGATTAATTGCTGTTGTAGACCGTCCATTGGTTGAAATTCTGCGAGAGATGAACAAAAATAGCGATAATTATTTGGCAGAAACGGTATTCAAAATGATAGGTGCATACGATAAGAAAATGACGAGTAATAGCAAGGAAGCTGTTCGATATATTTTAACATCATTGGATAGCGCCAAGATTCCTTGCCTCGATTGTAAAATTTTCGATGGCTCGGGCTTATCCCGTCGAAATCGAATTAGCCCGGAATCCATTGTTCATTTGCTGGCTTTTGTGGCAAATCGAAGACCAAATTGGCATTTCGATTCGTTGCTTTCGGTTTCGGGTTACGATGGTACTTTGAAAAGTAGAATGATTGGGACTTGTGCCGAAGGTCGGGTTTTTGCCAAAACTGGAACTCATTCTAATGCAAGTGGGTTAGCGGGATATACTAGAACCCGCGACAACGAACGCTTGGTCTTTGCTTTTATGTTCAATGGCGAAAGAGTAGTACAATTTAAGAAAATAGAGGACGAGCTTTGCAGAATCCTTACCGAATTTTTTTATTCTCATACCACAGAGTGAAAATTGATGAAAAGAGCCAAGCAAATTGTGGTTTATGTTATTCTTACTGTTGCTTCTTTGGTGATGCTTTTTCCATTGTTTTGGATGATTTTGTTATCACTGAAGGATTTTCCTGAACAATATTCTGGATTTGTGCAATTGCTTTTTGCTCCATTTACATTGAAAAATTACATAGAAGCATTGAATAGCGATTCCTTTCTGGTTTACTTTTTAAATTCATTGATTGTAGCTTTTTTTGTTACAACTGGAAACATTTTCTTTTGCTTTTTGACTGCCTATGCTCTTGAAAGAAAGAAGTTCAAAATTAATAAGATTGTTTTCCTGACAATTCTTGGGGTATTGATAATTCCTCAGCATATTGTAATGATACCGCTGTATCGGTTGATTGTTAGTTTTGGCTGGATAAACACATATTTTGCACTAATTGTTCCGTGGGTTGTTACGCCTTTTGGTATCTTTATGGTCAAGCAATTTATTCAGCAATTACCGGTGGAAATAGAGGAAGCAGCAAGGATAGATGGTTGTTCAGATTGGAAAATTATCTTCAAAATTGTAATGCCTTTGTGTAAGCCAATACTTGTAGTTTTAGGAATTTATACTTTCTTAACAAATTGGAACTCTTTTCTTTTCCCATTTATTTTGACAAATGAAGAAGGTATGAGAACTTTGCCAGTTGGATTAGCTTTTTATCTTGGGAAGCAATCAATAGATTGGGGACACTTAATGGCTGGAGCTAGTTTTTCGGCTTTACCTGTAATCCTGATATTTCTGTTTTTCCAGAAATATGTCATCAAAGGTTTGGTTCAAGGGTCACTAAAAGAGTGATTTATTTAAAATTGATTTTTTAAAAATGCGTCTTTCGATTTTTTATTTTGTGGGGAAATTATGGAAAATCATACAGCAGATTTAGTTGTGATTGGTTCAGGTCCCGGTGGCTATGTTGCTGCCGTTAGAGCTTCGCAACTGGGATTGAAAACGATTTGCGTCGAAAAGAGCGAGCTTGGTGGAATTTGCTTAAACTGGGGATGCATTCCAACTAAAGCTCTGTTGAAAAGTGCCGAGTATATGTCGTTTTTGCGCGAAGCAAAAAATTTTGGTTTCGAAATAAAAGATTATAAAGTGAATTTTGATTCAGTAATCAAAAGAAGTCGGGATGTAGCAAACCGAATGTCAAATGGTGTTGCTTTTCTTTTTAAGAAGTACAAGGTCGGCATGGTAAAAGGTTGGGCGCGCTTTCGCGAACCAAACCAAATTGAAGTTCTTGGTGAAAATGGAAATGTTACCGATTTGATTCAAACAAAGTTTACAATTGTTGCCACAGGAGCCCGCCCCAGAATGTTTAAAGGAATTGAAGTGGACAGAGTTAAAATTTTGACGAGCCGAGAGGCTATGGTTTTGAATGAGATACCAGCAGAGTTAATAATAATGGGGGCTGGGGCAATTGGTGTTGAATTTGCCTATTTCTTTAATTCTTTTGGCTCGAAAGTTACAATCATCGAAATGATGGACCGTATTCTTCCCATCGAAGACGAAGAGATTTCCAAGGAGTTAGAAAGGCATTTCAAAAAATCTGGTATCAAGATTTTGACAAATACCAAAGTAATTTCTGCGAAAACTGTGAACTCAAAAGTTGAAGTAGTAGTTGAAAAAGCTGATGGAACGAAAGAAACTTTAAGTAGTGACTATGCTTTGAATGCAATAGGTATTCAGGCAAATTCAGAAAATATTGGGCTTGAAAATGTTGGCATCGAAATAGAAAGAGGCTTTATCAAGGTTAACCAGTATATGCAAACTTCTGTCGATAATATTTATGCGATAGGGGATGTTGCTGGACCCCCTTGGTTAGCCCATAAAGCTTCTGCCGAGGGTATTCTTGCTGTGGAAAAAATTGCTGGACTAAATCCAGCCTCAATAAATTACCGTAACATTCCGGGTTGTACTTATTGTCAACCTCAAGTAGCAAGCGTTGGATTGACCGAAAAAGAAGCCCGCGAAGCTGGCTACGATATTCGAATCGGCAAGTTCCCTTACACAGCAAATGGAAAAGCCCACGGTATGGGGGAAGCTCGTGGTTTTGTTAAATTGGTTATCGATAATAAATATGGTGAAATCCTTGGGGCTCATCTTATCGGTCCTGATGTTACTGAACTTATTGGAGAATTAACTGTTGCTCGCTCTCTTGAAGCAACAGCCCATAGCCTTATTAAAACAATACATCCCCATCCGACTTTGAGCGAAGCAATTATGGAAGCTGCCGCCGCTGCCTATAATGAATCGCCTAACATTTAGTTAAAGTTTTTACTAATTTTGTCGATAATTTTATTAGAGAATATATAAGATTAAAAGGTGGAAATAAAAGGAGTTGCAAATAGTACTCCTTATGAGGTTTCTGCAAAGTCATCTGTGGAAACCGAGCAAAATAATTTTTCTCCGACCAACCAAGTTTCCCCCGTTGGTTTTACGTTGCAAAAATCTGATAAATCTTCGCAAAAGCTGCAAAAGGAAGGGACAAAAGATAAATTTTCGGTTGGCTTTGGTAAAAACTTATCTCCCGAAGAGCAAAAAAGAGTTGAGGAACTGAAACGAACAGATGCCAAAGTTCGAGCCCACGAAATGGCGCACATAGCCGCAGGTGGTGGTTTGGTTCGTGGTGGAGCCAATTATCAATACGAAATTGGTCCCGATGGCAAACAGTATGCAGTGGGTGGCGAGGTTAAAATCGATATGAGTGTCAACCCTGATGACCCCGAAGGGGCAATTCAAAAAATGCAACAGGTGCGTCGAGCAGCTTTGGCTCCCGCAGACCCTTCGCCCCAAGACCGCAGCGTTGCCCAGCAAGCTTCGAACATAGAAGCACAGATGCGAGCCAAACTGCTCGAAGAAAAAACCAAAGGGAATGGTTCAAGTAAATTGTCAAGATTTTATAAGGCTTACCATTTAGACAACGTTGAAAACAACAGTACTTCTGATAAATCTTCAAACAATTCTTTCATCAATGTTTCTCCTGTTGCCGATTTGAAAAAACGAATCAATTTAAAAGTGTAAGTAAATCGGACAAAATTTTCTTAATTTTGCATTTTGTTAATTCGGGATGTTATGTTTCAAGTTTTCTTTTCAAGGATATATCGCGAAAAGGTAACAATTAACAAAATGATTCATATTTACTGTGAAAAGAATCATTCCCAAAATAATGGGAACCTTTGCCCTGATTGTAACAATTTGTTAGAATATGCATTTAAACGGCTTGACTTTTGTCCCTACTCCGAACGAAAGCCTGCTTGCAATAAATGTCCGATACATTGTTACAAAAGTGATATGCGCCAAAAGATTAGGCTTGTGATGAGGTTTTCCGGACCAAAGATGCTTTTCAAACATCCGCTGCTTGCACTGCTCCATTTATACGATAGAAGAAAAGAACCACCGGTGGATTTCCCAAAGAAAAGCAAAATTGAGGAAAATAAAAAAATAGGGCAGATGGAAACGTGCCCTAATGAAAATCAAGTTGAAAGTTGATTAACCAATATCCTGCGAAACAAATGGAAGAAGAGCAAGATGTCGTGCGTATTTGACAGCTTTTGCAATTCTTCTTTGTTGCTTTGGAGTGACTCCGGTTAAACGCCTTGGGAGAATTTTCCCTTGGTCATTGATAAATTTTTCCAAAAATTTGTAATCTAAATAATCGAAAACTTCAACGTTCTTGTATGGGTTAATTTTTTTCTTAGTTGTTTTTTTGTTTTTTTGTGCCGAGGCACTCAAAACTGGATGAATGGCGTTCATTGTTTCCTCCTTTGTTCTTGAAGTTTTTTGCTCTTTTCAAGTCGTTTCTGGAATCGGTCAACGCGTCCAGCAGTATCGACTAACACCTGTTTGCCCGTAAAAAATGGGTGCGATTTGGAATCGATTTCTAAAACCATTCGGTCAGATTTGTAGCACGAACGGGTTTTGAATGTTGTCCCATCTGTCATTACGACTTCAACAGTATGGTAATATGGATGAATTCCTTTTTTCATAGTAAATCCCAATTATTTACTTATATCAACATTTGCAAGTTCGTTTAAATCGTTAACTCGAACAAATTTGGCGAAGAAGCGAAGGTTCCCTTCGGGTGTTCGATACCCTTTGATTACCTTGACATTGTAACCGACTTCGGTTCTTGTCTTTTTCTTAACTTTGTCTGCAAAAGTTTGTTGTTTTGCCATTTTTCAAATTTAAATTTTAAGAGAAAACAAAATTACAAAAAAAATTCTAATTTTAAAAAACCAAATTGTTTTGTAATAAATCTCACTATTTTTAATTTTACATTTTTATTTATTTGAAAATTAATTTTTGTTGGTAAGATATGGCAGAGTATGTTTTTTTAATACCGCTGTTCCCTCTCGTTGGGTTTTTGGTTTTGGCACTTTTTGGCAAATACTTAAAGAAAGAAAGCATCATCGGTTTAATTGGTAATTTAACTGTTTTCTTGTCCTTCGTATTTTCTTTTCTCATTTTTCTTGAATTAGTTCAAAATCCCATCGAGGAACCTCATATCGTTACTTTGTTTCCGTGGATATCTACTGGGGAATTGCATATTGATATTGCGTATCAGGTCGACCAACTTTCGATTCTATTCGCGTTAATCGTTACTGGTGTTGGGTTTTTGATTCATTTGTATTCCGTCGGTTATATGCATAACGACCGAAGCTTTTATCGCTTCTTTGCGTATATGAATTTGTTTATTTTTATGATGCTGAACCTTGTGCTTGCAAGCAGTTTTTTGCTGACTTTCCTAGGATGGGAGGGCGTTGGTTTGTGTTCTTACTTACTTATTGGATTTTGGTATGACAGGAAATTCGAGGGCGTTCGAATTGAATGGACTGGGGAGGCAGGCAACAAGGCTTTCATTGTTAATCGTATCGGCGACTTTGGTTTCTTAATTGCAATGTTTCTATTGTTTGTTAACTTTCAGACTTTAAATTATACTCAGTTAAATCAAATTTTTGCTAACTCCTATTCAAATCTTTATAATAGTGGACTGATTTTGGCAATTACACTTTTGTTGTTCCTTGGCTGCACGGGTAAATCTGCTCAAATTCCTTTGGCTGTTTGGCTTCCCGATGCAATGGCTGGTCCAACTCCCGTGAGTGCATTGATTCACGCCGCAACAATGGTGACCTCGGGAATATTTTTGATTGCAAGGAATGCAACACTTTTTGCCCTTGCCCCAACAACGCTTACAGTGGTTGCCGTCATTGGTACATTCACAGCATTTTTTGCTGCCACAATAGGAATAACTCAAAACGATATCAAAAAAGTTCTGGCTTATTCTACTGTTAGCCAGTTGGGCTTTATGTTTTCTGCTCTCGGGGTTGGTGCCTTTGTTGCGGGAGTTTTCCATGTTATGACTCATGCCTTTTTCAAAGGGCTTTTGTTTCTTGCTGCAGGCTCCGTGATTCACGGTATGCACGAGGAACAGAATATCAAAAGAATGGGTGGCTTGCGGAATTATATGCCAAAAACATATCTGACTTTTTTTGTAGCGACACTTGCAATTGCTGGAATTCCATTTTTCAGTGGTTTCTTTTCGAAAGATGAAATACTTTGGAAGGTTTTCGATAGCGGAAAGATTTGGCTATGGGTAATCCTTGCGGTTTCTGCATTCTTTACTGCTTTTTATATGTTTCGTTTGCTTAACCTTGTATTTTTTGGGAAGGAGCGGTTCGACACGCATCATATCCATCCACACGAATCTCCAAAAATTATGACTATTCCCTTGCAAATACTTGCATTTTTGTCTGCTTTCGGTGGTTTTCTGGGAATACCTTATGCACTTGGAGCCTGGCTCGGTCCCAATTGCAATCTAATTGAACACTGGCTTGAGCCCGTTTTTGCCGATGCTCAAAAGGTTATTGTTCTGAATACTTCCTACGCTGCTGGTTTGGGACACCAAATCCATTTCGAGGAATATCTTTTGATGATTATTTCTATTCTTATTGCTTTGGCTGGTATTTTCCTTGCTAATAAGTTTTATAGTGACCCCGAATGGAGTATTCCCAAAAAACTTGCCACTGGTTTCAACTCGTTGTATCGAACCTTATTTAATAAGTATTATCTGGATGAATTTTATTTCTATGTGATTGTAGACCCATTGCTTTTCCTTTCGAATAAAATTCTATGGAAGTTCTTTGATTCTAAAATTATAGATGGAATTGTGAACGGTTCTGCAACTGTAACTGTTAAAGTTAGCGAGGTTTTAAGGCGAATTCAGACAGGCTTTGTTCAGAATTACGCTTTGTTAATGTTCGGTGGTATTGTTGCAATTTTTATTTGGCTTCTTTTTGTGATTTGATTTGTTGAACCAAGAGATTTTGTTATGGAATTGATATTAACATTATTTATACCGTTAGCAGGGGCAATTATCTTATTGTTTGTCAATCGTGAAAAGCACAATTTTATTAAGTACTTTACTCTGTCGGTCTCGCTTTTGACTTTTATTGTGTCTTTGTTTTTGCTTTCGAAATTCGATTTCAATAATACTAATTTTCAATTTTTAACCGAAGCAATTTGGATTGAAAGACTCAACGCGGGGTTTCGCGTTGGCGTTGATGGAATAAGCATTCTTCTTGTAATGCTAACGACATTCATCACGCCAATTACTATTCTTTCCTCCTTTTCGGCTATCGAAAAGCGGAATAAAGAGTATTACTTCCTCCTGCTTTTGCTACAATTTGCGATAACCGGCGTTTTTGTGGCTTTGGACTTGTTCCTATTTTACATTTTCTGGGAACTTGTTTTGATTCCGATGTACTTCATCATCGGTTTGTGGGGCGGGAAAAACCGAATTTACTCCGCTGTGAAGTTCTTTATTTACACTGTCGTGGGTTCGTTGTTTATGCTTGTTGCAATCATTTGGCTCGGGTTATATGTTGGAGGGAACATCCTTCATTTGCCCGGCGGATTTACTTCGAACTTTATGCAAATACGAGAAGTTCTTAGTCAAAATCCCATTTCATTCGATATTGAGAAATGGCTTTTTCTCGCTTTTGCTTTGTCATTTTGCATCAAGGTGCCACTATTTCCGCTTCATACTTGGCTTCCCGATGCCCACACCGAAGCTCCAACACCGGGTTCTGTGATTTTGGCTGGAATATTGCTTAAATTGGGGACTTATGGATTGATTCGGTTTAATATAGAATTATTCCCGCATTCTGCCTACTTCTATGCCCCGTATATATCTATTCTTGCGGTGATTGGAATTATTTATGGAGCTCTTGTTTCTGCTGTGCAAACAGATGTTAAAAGGCTTGTTGCTTTTTCTTCGGTGAGCCATCTTGGCTTTGTTGTTCTCGGGATTTTTTCGATTACAGTCGAAGGAATGCAGGGGGCAATTATTCAAATGGTGAACCACGGTCTATCGACTGGGATGCTCTTTCTTGCCGTTGGAATTTTATACGAAAGGCGGCATACACGGGAAATTGCGGAGTATGGTGGAATTGCACGCGTGATGCCTGCTTTCTCTGTCTTCTTTGGCATTGCGATGCTTGCTTCGGTTGGATTGCCCGGTTTGAATGGCTTTGTGGGAGAATTTCTTTGCCTGCTCGGTGCATTTAAATCTCCTGTTTTAAATTCTTATCTGTTTACAATATTTGGTGCAACGGGAGTTATTTTCGCCGCTGTTTATTTGCTCACAATGTTCCAAAAAGTTGTTTTTGGTCCGATTACAAATCCTCACAACCATAGTCTGAAAGATTTGAATAATAGGGAATGGGCATATCTTGTTCCGATAGTCATTTTTATTGTTTGGATTGGCGTTTATCCAAAGTTTTTCTTGAATTATTCCGAAAAGACTGTGAAATCGGTTGTTAGCAAAGTGCATACCCAGAGTTTGGGAAATACTTCAACTCTTAATAATCTAAATCTTTTAAAGAATATTGAAAGTAATTTGGGTGCTAAAAAATGATTTACGAGTTTTATGCTTTGTTGCCACTGGCAATTTTATCCTTTTCATCTTTGTTGTGGCTTGTAATTGATGGCATTTGGAAAAACAAAAGCCTAAATTTTTGGGGAACTTTCGCTTCCTTGGTCATTACTTTTGTTTCGATTTTCTTTTCGATTCAATATTTTGATTTAATCACTGGAATTGCAAGAAATCAGCTGGTCACAAAAGGTTTTTTATCTTTTAATGGCTTTTCTTATTATTTTGATTTGGTATTTGTATTTGCTGGAATTTTGACTTTGCTTTCATCGCGGGATTATCAACGCGCAAAGTATATCGAACTGAACGAGTTTTATACTCTGATACTGATTGCTGTTTTTGGAATGATGATAATTTCCCATTCTAATAATTTGCTAACGCTCTTTTTGGGCATCGAAACAATGTCGCTGAGCTTCTATGTTCTTGCGGGGTTTTTCCGAAAATCTAACGAAGGTGTTGAATCTGCCATCAAGTATTTCCTTTTGGGAGCTTTTGCAACTGGCTTTTTGGTTTATGGTATTGCGTTTGTCTATGGGGCGACCAAGAGTTTGTATTTAGACGAGTTGTCGGTTTTGGTCCAAAATGGAAGTTTCCAAAAAGTTTATTTTACAATTGGTTTGGTGCTTGTTCTGATTGGTTTGGCTTTTAAAATTGCTGCTTTTCCATTCCACCAATGGGCAGCCGATGTTTACACTGGCTCGCCAACGACAGTTGCGGGTTTTATGAGTACTGCGGGCAAAGCCTCGGCAATTTTTGGATTATATCTAATTGCCCGCTATTTGATTTTCCCGTTTTCTGGGATAGAGTTCGCCAAGTTCACTTCCTCGCAAGTTCAGTTGGTTGTAGCGATTATTTCTGCTTTGACAATGCTTGTGGGTAATTTTATTGCACTTGTTCAAAAGAATGTTAAAAGAATGCTTGCTTACTCAAGCATTGCTCACGCAGGTTATTTGCTGATGGGCATTGTGGCTAATAATGCAGAAGGATGGAACGCCATTGGGTTCTACTCGTTATCGTATTTGTTTATGCAAATTGGAGCTTTTCTTGTTCTTTCGACCATCGAAACTTCTGAAATGAATTTCGTTACGATGGAAGATTTTTCTGGGTTTTCAAAGAAACATCCATTTGTAGCTGGGACAATGTCCGTTTTTATGTTGTCATTGGCTGGTATTCCACCTTTTGCAGGTTTCTTTGGTAAATACTTGTTATTCGTTTCTGCAATTAAAGCCGGATATCTTTGGCTAACAATTATTGCGGTGATTGCTTCGATAATATCGATGTATTACTACATTGGTTTGATATTGTATATGTATTTCAAAGAGCCTAAGCTCGAAATTTCGCCTCGCTTTGGATTGCCTTTTGTTTCCATAGTACTTTGTTTGGCAGGCACAATAATTTTGGGTATTGTTCCACAATATATTATTGATTTTACATATTATTTGATTCGATGACAAATAGAAAAAAGAATAAATTTCTTTTTGTATTCATATTGGGCATTATCTTTTTATTTGTCGAACCCGAAGTTACTGCCAAAATCCAGTTTCGTTACCATCCAAACGAAGCATTTGGTTTTGGTGAGCGGCTCGATTACAAGGTTCGATATGGTTTTATCGTGGCAGGCGAAGGTTATTTACATATTTTGCCTAAGCCAATTTATCGCAACGGGCGAACTTGTTATGATGTTCGTTTCCAAGTAAATTCATTAAAGTCGCTCGAATGGATATACAAAGTACGGGATTGGTATAGCACAGTGCTCGATGTCGATGGTATTTTCCCTTGGGAATTCGAGCAACACATACGAGAGGGCAACTACAAACGCGATTTCAAAGCAATTTTCGACCAAGAAAATAATTACGCTTATGCAGAAGGGAAAAAATATCGTGTGCCTCCGTATGTTCACGATATTGTTTCTGCTTTTTATTATGTTCGAACATTGCCTTTGGGCAAAATGCCGAAAGATACTGTTTTCTATCTTTATAATTTCTTTAAGGACTCTACATATAAGCTCGGGGTGAAAATTTTGGGGAAACAAGTAGTGGAAGTCGAGGCTGGGAAATTCCGCTGCGTTGTTGTTGAACCGCTTGTGGTCGAAGGTGGATTGTTCAAGAGCGAAGGTTCTATTTACGTTTGGCTTACGGACGACGATAGGAAAATTCCCGTTAAAGTTGCTACAAAAATCTTGATTGGATATGTTTCTGCCGACCTTGTTTCCTACCGTGGAATTCGCGGACCGATTAATGCAAAACTTAATTAATCGAACTTGAAAGACTGGCGTTTACATATATTTTCGGATTTCGACGGTACTATTGCATTAACAGATGTTTGTATTGATATTATCGACAAGTTCTCGAATCGGGAACCTTATTTAACACTTTTAGCCACAGGGAAGTTAACTCTCAAGGACTTTTGGCATCAGGTTCTGAAAACATTTCCTTCGAACCTCTCGATAGAGGAGATGATTCAATTTGTAAAGCAAACTGTTCAAGTTGACCCATATTTTGTGGAATTTGTGAATTTTTGTAAGGAAAATCAAATTCCTTTTGAAATTTTGAGCGATGGATTCGATTTTTATATTCAAGCAACTCTGGACAAGTTTGGAATTACTGATATTCCATATTTCGGAAACCAATTGGTCAAGACTAATGACCACTATGAACCTGTCTTTGTTTATGCCAATGAGTCTTGTCAGTGTGAGAATGTTGGTTCCTGTAAGCGAAATATAGCATTGTCGAGATTAGCAGATGATGAAGTATTGGTTTACATTGGCGATGGGTATTCCGACTTTTGTATGGTTGAATATTCCGATATTATTTTTGCGAAAAGTATTTTGAGCAGATATTGTAATGAGAAACGGATACCACACTACAATTACAAGACTTTTCTTGAAATAATAAATGTTTTAAAGAAATTGTTACGAGAGAAAAAAATTAAGCCGCGTAGGCAAGCACAACTTAATCGGAAAAAGGCATTCGAAATTGAATAGTGTCTTATTCCCACTCGATAGTTCCCGGAGGCTTGCTTGTGATGTCGTAAACAACCCTATTGATACCTTTGACTTCGTTGATTATTCTTGTTGAGGCTTTCTCCAATACTTCATAAGGGAATTTAAACCAGTCGGCGGTCATTCCGTCCTGGCTGACAACAGCGCGCAGAGCACAAACATTTTCGTAGGTTCGCTCGTCGCCCATCACTCCAACAGATTTTACTGGAAGTAGGACTGCAAAGGCTTGCCAAATTTCATTATAAAGATTTGCATTTTGGATTTCTTGAATGAAAATTTCATCTGCTTGCCTTAAAATTTCCAACCTTTCCTTTGTTACTTCGCCAATTATTCTTATTGCGAGACCAGGACCGGGGAACGGATGACGTTGAATAAACCAATCGGGTACGCCTAATTCTTTTCCTACCTGTCGCACTTCGTCTTTGAAAAGTTCTCGAAATGGTTCAAGCACTTTTAGATTCATTCTTTCTGGCAAGCCTCCTACATTGTGATGAGATTTAATTGTTGCCGAAGGACCCCGAACCGATGTGGATTCGATAACATCGGGGTACAAGGTGCCCTGAGCAAGCCACTTTGCAGAGGAAAACTTCTGTGCTTCTTTTTCGAAAAGATCAATGAATGTATTGCCAATGATTTTTCTTTTCTGTTCCGGGTCGGTGATTCCTTTTAATCTTTCCAGAAACAGACTTTCAGCTTCTACCAAGGTGATTGGAATCTTGAAGTGCTTTTTGAAAAGCTCAACAATGTTTTTGCTCTCATTCATCCTCATCAGCCCGGTATCAATATGTATGCAGTGCAGTTGGTTACCGATTGCTCGTTCCAAAAGCACAGCTGCGACAGTTGAATCTACGCCACCGCTGAGAGCAAGAATTACCTCGTCGGAGCCAACTTTTTCGCGAATCTGCTTGATTTGTGTTTCAATAAAAGAAGCAGCATTCCATTGTTCTTTGCATTCGCAAACTTTTCGGAGGAAGTTTTCGAGTATTTTCTTCCCATAGATTGTATGATGAACTTCGGGATGAAATTGCAATCCATAAATTTTTTTGTTTTCTGAACGGATGGCAGAAATTGAGTTTTCGGTTTTGCCCAAAATGATGAAATTAGGCGGGATGTCGTCGATTTTGTCCCCGTGGCTCATCCAAACGATTGACTCAGCAGGAATATCCTCGAAGATAGGGTCAGGGGAAGCGATTTTGAACACAGCACGACCGTATTCACGCTTGTTTGCTTTCGCAACTTTACCGCCAAGATGGTAAGTTATAAGCTGCAAGCCGTAGCAAATGCCAAGAATTGGTATGTCCATCGAAAAAATTTTCTTATCGGGATGCGGGGCGTTTGTGTCGAAAACACTTGCGGGACCTCCCGATAAAATTATGCCTTTTGGGTGATGTCGCTGGATTTCTTCGAGGTTCAAATTGTAGGGATAAATTTCGGCATAAACACCGCATTCACGTACTTTCCGTGCAATAAGTTGTGTATATTGTGAACCAAAATCGAGAATTATTACTTTTTCGTTCATAACCAAAATCAAAAATGCAAATTTAATTTTTAGTATTTTCTTAAATGGTTTATTTTCCTCTAAATTTTTTATATTTGATTTTTGATTTTTATTCTTTTAAATTTTTGTAACATTTTTAGGGGGTTTTATGAGGACTTTTTTAATCCATCTTCTCTTTTTTGGCTTACTTTCTATGTTTCTTGCTTGCGAAAGAAATAATCCAATTGACGAGGCGGGGACAAAACCAAATTTTGCGAATCATTACATTGTTCTTCTAAACGTTCCTGAATCGGATGAAGCGCTAAATCCCGGTTCGATGGAGCTCTATGTTCTGAAATTTTTGGAAACACATAGTATTGCGCGCTCAAAAGTTACCCATATTTATTCTTCTGTTGTGTTAGGTTTTTCGGGGTATTTGACCAAAGAAGAGGTGGAAAAGTTGAAAAACGACCCAATGGTGGGTCTAATTGATTTGGACAAGCCGAAAAGTGTTGGTCCCGAAGAAGTTATTCCCGATAAAGGACAAGGTAACAAGCCATTAGCAAGTACCCAACAAGTTCCGTGGGGAATTTTGGCTGTTGGTGGTTATTATAATTGTGAAAGAAGCACTCGCGTTGGTTGGATTGTTGACACAGGAATACAACTTGACCATCCAGATTTAAATGTTGACCAAACTCTTTCTAAAACATTTGTTAGAACCGGGATTGATTCGTTGACACCGAATGATTATCATGGACACGGCACCCATGTAGCTGGAATTGTTGCTGCAAAAGATAATGATTTTGGTGTTGTTGGAGTTGCTGCGGGGAACAAAGTTGCAGCTGTGAAAGTCCTTTCGAGTAGTGGATGGGGCTGGGATTCCGACATCATTGCTGGTTTGGATTATATTTCCAAGCGGGGTAAACCCGGCGATGTCGTAAATATGAGTTTGGGAGGCGAGGTTGCGCCAGCCTTGGACCAAGCCGTCGTTGCATTGGGCAACAAAGGATTTTTGGTTGTTCTTGCCGCGGGCAATTCTCGCATCGACGCAAAGAATTTTTCACCTGCTCGGGCAAATGGTCGAAACATTTACACAGTTTCTGCCCACGATATTAATGACAACTTCGCTTCTTTTTCGAATTTCGGGAATCCTCCGATTGATTATTGCGCACCCGGCGTTAGCGTTTATTCTACATACAAAAATGGAAGTTATGCAACAATGAGCGGTACCTCTATGGCTGCTCCGCACGTTGCCGGTATTTTGCTTGCAAACAACAAGGTTGTTTTCATTCGTGGGACTGTCAAATCCGACCCCGATTATGTTCCCGACAGGTTAGCCTCGCGAACACCGCGTTAATTTTGTCAATTTTATTCCTAAATTGTGGAGGCTGGTTGTTCTAACCAGCCTTTTTCATTTGAGAATAAAAGAAGATAGATTAATAAAATCAAATACAAGTATTCAAAAGTCGTCTTTTTTAATTAATTGTTTAAATGGGATTGTATAATGTTAAATTTATTAAAAAAAATATTCAAAACAAAGCACGAAAAAGATGTAGAACGGCTTAAACCAATCGTAGCAAAGATTAATGAATATTACGAGAAATTTGATTCTTTGACTGATGAAGAATTAAAGGGAAAAACTACGGAATTTAAAAATCTTATTCAAAGTAAAATTGCAGATTTAGAAAAAAGGAAGGAACAGCTTTCCGAAAGATTGAAGAATGAGCTTTTAACTCCCGACGAGGTTTCGGATATTCGAGCCGAGATAAAAAAGTTAGACCAGCAAATTTTTGAAACTGTCGAAGAGACTTTGAATGAGATTTTGCCAGAGGCTTATGCTGTTGTTAAGCAAGCTTGCAAAAGATTAAAAGATAGGGGATATGCCTATACCTATACAGGCCAGCACTATGTTTGGGATATGGTTCCGTTTGATGTTCAGTTGATGGGGGCAATTGTTTTGCACGAAGGTAAAATAGCCGAGATGGCTACTGGCGAAGGTAAAACGCTTGTTGCTGTAATGCCTTTGTATTTGAACTCGCTTGCGGGCAAAGGTTGTCATTTGGTCACTGTAAATGATTATCTTGCTCGTCGTGATGCCGAGTGGATGAAGCCGGTTTACGATTTCCTTGGGGTAACGGTTGGGATTATTCAATCCAATATGAATACTGAGCAAAGGCAAAAGGAATATGCTTGCGATATTACTTATGGAACAAACAACGAATTTGGTTTCGACTACCTTCGCGACAATATGGTCATTGATGCAAAAGATATTGTGCAACGAGGCCATTGGTATGCAATTGTAGACGAGGTTGATTCAGTTCTAATTGATGAAGCGAGAACACCCTTGATTATTTCCGGACCTGTGGAGCATACAACCGACGAAATTTATCAGGAAATGGAGCCTCGAGTTCGTCGCCTTGTTGAAGCTCAAACAAAACTTGTTAACCAGATTGTTAATGAAGCTCAAAAACTACTTGAAACTGGGAAAAAAGAAGACCGAGAAGCTGCCGGAGTTTTGTTGCTTCGTGCTTACAGGGGATTACCAAAACATAAACGTTTGACTAAACTTTTGCAAGAACCAGAAAATTTGAAATTGATGAAGGACACTGAACTGCTCTACCTTCGGGACCAAGGTCGAAGAATGCACGAAATTGATGATGAACTTTACTATACAATTGACGAGAAAAACCACAACGTTGATATTACCGAAAAAGGGAGACAGTTGCTTTGCAATACTGAGGAAGACCCAAATATGTTTGTTATTCCCGATGTGGCTACGGAATTGAGTTTGATTGAAGGCGACCCCAACTTGTCCCCCGAAGAAAAGCAAAAGAAAAAAGATGAATTATATGTTGTTTATTCCGAAAGAAGCGAGAAAATCCATGCAATTAACCAACTTTTGGTTGCTTTCTCGCTTTACGAAAAAGATGTTGAATATGTTGTTCAGGATGGTAAAGTTCTTATAGTCGACGAGTTCACAGGCAGAATTCTTGAGGGCAGACGGTATTCCGAAGGACTGCATCAAGCAATCGAAGCAAAGGAGCACGTTCGTGTTGAAAGGGATACCCAAACATTAGCAACAATAACTATTCAAAATTATTTCCGAATGTATAAAAAACTTGCGGGAATGACTGGAACCGCCGAGACCGAAGCTTTGGAATTTGAAAAAATCTATGGACTCGAAGTTGTTGTTATTCCAACAAATAAGCCTGTTATCCGTATCGACAAGGACGATTTGATTTTCAGGACAAAACGAGAAAAATACAATGCAATCATACAAGCAATTGAAGATGAATTGAAAAGGGGGCGAGCTGTACTTGTTGGTACCACTAGCGTGGAAGTTTCTGAATTGCTTAGCAAGATGCTTCGACGCAAGGGAATTCCACACAATGTTTTAAATGCAAAACACCACCAACGAGAAGCCGAGATAATTGCCCAAGCAGGTCGCAAAGGCACTGTTACTATTGCAACAAATATGGCTGGTCGTGGAACTGATATCAAAATCGACCACGAAGTTCGAAAAAATGGGGGCCTTGCAATCATTGGTTCCGAACGCCACGAAGCAAGACGTATCGATAGGCAGTTGCGTGGTCGTGCGGGAAGGCAAGGGGACCCTGGAACCTCGCAATTCTTTATTTCTTTGGAAGATGACTTAATGCGTTTATTTGGTGGTGAGAGAATTGCGAATATTATGCAGAAACTTAAAATTCCCGAAGGTGAGCCAATACAGCATTCGATGATTACAAAAAATGTGGAACGAGCCCAACGGAAAGTCGAAGAAAATAACTTTGGAATTCGAAAGCGACTGCTTGAGTATGATAATGTAATGAACCAACAACGCGAAGTGATTTACACTCGCCGGCGAAATGCGCTTACTGGTGAGCGATTGCGACCCGAAATTTTCGAATATATTGAAGATCTTGCCTATGAATGGTATGATGAACTTCATCCGGATTTAAAAGTTGAGGAGTTAAAGAACTTGGTTCGCTCGAATCTCCTTTGTGAATTAAAGTTAACAAAGGAGGAATTTGAAAATCTCAAGAAAGAAGAAGTAATTCAAAGGATACTGGATGCTGCAAAAGAATTTTACGACAGAAAAGAGCAAATGCTTGGAACGGAATTTATGGCTCAGCTTGAACGTATTGCAACTTTGCAGATAATAGACGAGAAATGGCGAGAACATTTGCGCGAAATGGACGACCTTCGCGAGGGGATTCACCTGCGAAGCTATGGCCAAAAAGACCCACTTTTGGAATATAAAGCAGAAGCTTATAAGTTGTTTGTTGATTTAGTAAGGTCTATAAATAGAGATATAGTTCGCTTTGTGTTTAGATATTTTCCACCCATTGTCGAGCGAGAAGTCAAGGTGGCTGGCAGGCAACGACGTGCTTTGCCAACACTTCGCAAAACAGCCCCCGAAACGGCTAATTTGCAATTTTCGCATTCTTCTGAACTGCCCCAGTTCATTGTTGCACCTTTTGCAAAACAACCAACCGAAACTCCTCAGGATTTTCAACCAGTGCAAACATATCGTAAAACTGAAAAAGAAATTGGTCGAAATGACCCATGCCCCTGTGGAAGTGGTAAGAAGTATAAACATTGTCACGGAAGAAAAATTAATGTATCGAATTGATTATTCCCGATAGGAATAGTATTTCAAACATAGAAATTAGTTGGGTAAAAATGAAAAAAGAATCGAAAGAGGAAATGCAGGGAAAGGAATTTCCGTTAGAGGTCTACTCGAAGAGTCGAATACGATTGAATCGGTTGATTGCCCAATCGGGACTGGCTTCGCGAAGAAAAGCCGATGAACTTATTGCTTCGGGTGTTGTCAAAGTTAATGGTAAAGTTGTTACTAAATTAGGCACTGTCGTTTCATTAGATGATTTAGTAACAGTAAATGGTAAACCAATAAAGATTTTACAGCGGTACGATTATATTTTGGTCAACAAGCCAAAGGATGTGATTTGTACTGTCAAAGACGAAAATGGTCGTAAAACCATAGTCGATTTAGTTAATGTTCGAAATAAAGTATACCCTGTTGGCAGGTTAGATAGAAACACAACTGGTGTGATATTGTTAACTAACGATGGCGAGTTGGCTAATCGCCTTATGCATCCAAAGTATCAGATTCTCAGGGTTTACAATGTTGGATTGGACAAACCTTTGAAACCCGAACACGCAAAAGAAATTTCACAGGGCGTTGAGATTGATGGGATTAAATATGGAAAATGTGAGCTGTTGATAGATTTTAAAGACCCAAAGAAAGTGCAAGTTGCACTTACCGAAGGCAAAAATCACGAGATTAAAAACATTTTCGAACACTTTGGTTATGAAGTTAAAAAGCTAAATAGAAAAGTATTTGGTAATTTAACAACACGTGGAATGAAAAGAGGGGAATGGCGTAGATTGACCAAGAAAGAAATTCACGATTTAAAAAGACTTGTAGGCTTGCTTTAATGAAAGATTAAAAATTGCCTTGAAATTGGTTGTGTTGGCGTTTGCAGAATGAGGAAATAAGTTCCGTTTGGATAATTTTTTGCATTCAGTTCAACATAATATTTTCCCGGGTCTGAAATTTTAGAAAATGGAATGTCCACAACCTCTCCAAGTGAATTAATGATTTTGAGAACAGTGAACCCTTTTTCGATTGTGCTGAACAGGATAGGAACTTCTGAACTAACTGGATTTGGCAATTCCGAAAGAAACAGCTGGTTTTCAAAATCTACCAAGCGGTTTCCCCCTTCTCGGCAGATATTGGTAACATTAACCCTTCCATTTAAAGTTTGGACTTTTACCTCGTTGCAATTCCATTGAAAAGAGTTAAGATTAATATCAGAGTAATCGGAATTGCCAAGAGTAACAAAAAATCTCAGGCTATCCAGTATAGTTGTTAAAGTTCTGCCAGAGATGAAAATCTCTTCGGTACCGTTAGTTCTTTGTATTGGTTTATGATTCAATGGGAAGAGCACAGAAGGGTTATAAGTGATATGGACTTTGAAACTATCATAGTTGCAAACGAAATGATTTTGCTGGTCAATCATTTTCAGCGGGAGGGTAATAGTCTCGCCAATTTTTGCATCGATTGTATCGATTTTTAAAGTTGTGGAAATATTATAGAAATCAACACGGATGCTGGATGTGTCCATACAACCGAAATCGGTTTTTACGATTAAGGAATATATTCCTGGCGATTTTACTACAATTGAAGAAGTTGTATCACCAGTTGACCAAAAATATTTTAAACCTTCGGTTGCCGAAAGTTTAACACTGTCGCAAGGGCAAATTGGCATTGGTTTATCGGTGGTGATTGTTGCAAGTGGTTTAGAATGAACGATTACAGTAACTGAATCAAAAGCAACGCATCCTAAACTGTCGGTAACTTCCAAATAGTATGTTGTTGTTTTGGTCGGGAAGGCAAGAGGATTGGGAACAAAAGGAGAATTAAGACCTTCTTCGGGATACCATCGGTAGCGGTATGGTTTGAATCCTTGAATTGCACTTTTGTTGGCTAATTCACCAAGAACAACTGTATCGCCAAAGCAGATTTCCTGATTTTGCCCAGCACAGGCTTGAACACTGCACAAAGATTTAAATGAGATTTCGTCGAGTGCAAAATCGTTGCCGAAATATTTCAATTGCAAATCCTTGAAATTTATAACAACGTGGCGGTTTTCACCAGAATACCAAACGAAGGAGCGAGTTTGCCAAAGGCAAGTTGTTTTGGGAACATAAACTGTATCGAAAAATTGGTCATTGAAGGAAACTTGAATTATAGGGAGATTTTTATTTGTATCAACTTTTGCATCAATGTTGGCATACATAAACTTGAATTCATAATAAGTGTGAGGCTCAATATCAAATTCTTGTTCCCAAACAATTTGGAGACCATCGAAGATGTCGTTTCCGTTTACGATTAGGAACTTCCCGTTTGGGGTCACAGGGTCGGCACAACTATCGAAAGTATAGTATTCGTTATATGGATTTGTGGTTATCTTTATGTTTTTGGGGAACTTAATATACATCGTGTCGTAAGTGGTTCTAAAACCGTAGAGTCCAAGTTCAAAATTACCATTTATAACTAATTCGGGATTGGGTGGTGTGGGCTGACAATCTTTTGAAAACAAATTAAAAGATGAAATTAGAACCAAAACCATTAGGAAATATAATTTCTTTAATTTCGCTTTTTTCATTTTCTTTTATTTTAAAATTCAAAATTACATACTTTGTGAAAAAAATAAAGAGCAAATTGAATGCCAAAAAATTTTCGGAAGGGAACTTTTTAAATATCAATAAGTTACTCACTGTCTTCATTTACCTTTTAATTGTCTCCGCAATTTTCTCTGTTTTTTTTGTTTTCATTTCACGGCTCTTCTTTCCTTATCAATTAGAATGGATGGAAGGTGGCGAGATTGAGCATATTCTTCGCCTTTTGGATGGCAAATGTATTTATTGTCCGCCAAGTTTAGAATTTATTCCTTACATCTACACACCATTGTTCTACTACATTGGCATTCCTTTTATTAAAATATTCGGTGTTAATTTTTTCTCGATTCGTTTAGTTTCCATTCTTGGATTTGTTCTACTTCTTTCAACGACCTATTTAGTGGTTTTAAAAACGACTAAAAATAAGTTTTGGAGTTTTGTTGCAGTCGGTTTGCTTGCTTTTTCTTATTCTACGACAGGATTTTGGTTCGATTTGGCTCGTGTCGATACCATTGCAAATCTTTTTATGTTGCTGTCTTTTTTCTTTCTGCTCGATGAAAACCCCAAACGGAACCTGCTATCGGCTTTCTTTGCGTTTTGTGCCTTTTATACAAAGCAAAGTTTTATTTCGGTTCATTTGTTTTTATTGCTGGGCTTATTAATTCGCAACAAAGGGTTATTTTCAAAACATTTCTTGCTATATTTTTCTTTAATTCTTGTTTCGACAATAATTGAAACCATCAGGAGCGATGGTTGGTATATTTTCTGGAATTTTACTTTGCCCGCTTCCCATTATTGGATTTGGTCGAGAGTTGTAACTTTTTGGAGCATCGACCTTTTGCCTTTTTATTCAATTTCGCTTGCGTTAATTTTGGGCTATTTCTTTGTTCAGAAAGATGAATTACTCAAAAGCAAGGAAATTTATTTTTTGCTCTTCTTGATTGGGACTTTGTTTAACTCCTACTTCCTTCGATTACATTACGGAGGGTACTTGAATGTTCTCATTCCTTTCGTTATTTCAATTTCTATAGTTTTGCCAATAATTGTTTTTCGCTTTCAACAAATGTTCAACTCAAAAAATATTCAAACTATTTTGTTAACATTGGTTTTGGTTCAATTCTGCCTACTGATTTATGATTTTCGAACTCCTATTCCGACACAAAAGGATAAGGGAGAAATTGAGTATTTGTTAAACAATTTTAAAGAAACTCAAGGGGATGTGTATCTGATGGGATATAATTTTGTTCAGCGATATATTGGGAAAAGAGATTTTCCCCATTATGTCCTTGTAAATGATTTGTTGATTGCCAATGTCAAAGAAAAGGAGAGTTTCGAGAGGGAATTTATAGATTCCTTGAAAACCCATAAGTTCAGTGCCATTCTACTTGATGATGATTTGACACTTAAACATCTTGATAAATATTATTACAAGACCGATAAGTTTTTTTATCATCGAGTTTTTAACACGAAAAATGTGTTTCGAAAAGAAGTCGTTTGGCTTCCAAAACAAAAAGATTACAGCAATTAGGTTGTGAGTAAGAGTGGTACTCAAAGCACTTGTCTTTGAACAAAATGTATTAAATTGCAGTTTTTGTAATTACCTTATTAACTTTCTGGAGAAAAATTATGAGCATTCTTGTTAACAAAAAGACAAAAGCGATAGTTCAAGGGATAACTGGGTCGGAAGGGACTTTCCACACTGCCCAGATGCTCGAGTATGGAACAAGAATTGTTGGCGGGGTTACGCCCGGGAAAGGTGGAACTACCTACAAAGGCAACGAGCAGTATCCATTTCCCAAAGAAGTTCCCATTTTCAACACTGTTCGAGAGGCTGTTGAGAACTTAAAACCTGATGCAACGGTAATTTTTGTTCCGCCTGCATTCGCAGCCGATGCAATTCTCGAAGCAATCGAATCGGAGATAAAATTGATTGTAACAATAACCGAAGGAATACCCACGAAAGATATGGTCAAAGTATACTCCGCTCTTAAAAGTTCCAAATCAAGAATGATTGGACCGAATTGTCCGGGAATTATCACTCCGGGCGAATGCAAATTGGGTATTATTCCCGGTTTCATTCACAAGCCCGGTACAGTCGGGGTGGTTTCGCGTAGTGGAACTCTTACCTATGAAGCAGTCAAGCAAATTACCGACGTTGGTTTGGGCCAAAGCACCTGCATTGGTATTGGTGGTGACCCAATAATTGGAACAACTTTTGTCGATGTCATAGAATTGTTCAATAAAGACCCGAAGACCGAAATAATTATGATGATTGGGGAAATTGGGGGTACAGCCGAGGAAGAAGCAGCAGAGTACATCGAAAGGTATGTCCATAAGCCTGTAGTTGCGTTTATTGCAGGAAGAACTGCCCCACCGGGGCGTCGAATGGGACATGCGGGAGCAATTATATCAGGAGGCAAAGGCACCGCAAAGGAAAAAATTCAGGCTCTCGAACAAGCTGGGGTCACTGTGGTTGAATCTCCTGCAGAAATTGGTTCAACTATACTTAAAGTTTATAATAAATTTGTTAAAAAACAAAAGAAGGCTGTTTAATAAATTAATTTGGGGATATGAAACAGAGAACACTTGCAATTATTAAGCCAGATTCAATTGAAAAGCAGGTTATCGGCGATATTATTCAACGGATACAAAATGCGGGGTTTAAAATTTTGGGTATGAAGTATACCAGATTAACCGAGGCTCAAGCAAAGGCATTTTATGAAGTTCACAAAGATAAGCCATTTTTTGAGTCTCTTGTTAAATATATGACCAGTGGACCTGTGGTACCAATTGCACTGGAAAAAGAGAATGCAATAGAAGATTTCCGGAAATTAATTGGAAGCACCGACCCTGCAAAAGCCGAAGAAGGAACCATCAGAAAACTATACGGAACAAATATCGAAAGAAATGCAATTCATGGCTCTGACTCTCCAGAAAACGGGGAGCGGGAAGTCGCTTTCTTCTTTGCACTTAGCGAATTGGTTTGGAATCGTTGAAACTTTTTCATTTTTTATGTGTTTTTACTATATTTAACTTGCATTTTAAGAAATTGTGTACCGAAAGTATCAGAAAGTATCTGAAAAAATAGTCGAAAGTAATCCATATTGGGACTATCGTGTCGATGAGTATATCCTACCAAATTTGAAGCAGGGGAAGTATTATTACGTGCACACGCCTGGTTCAGCAATGGTCATTCCGATTTTGGATGAAAAGTTCGTGATGACAAATCAGTATAGATACTTGAATCGTAAAATGAGTTTGGAATTTCCCGGAGGCGGTTTAAAACCCGATTATTCGCCACGCGAGAATGCACTTCTTGAACTTAAACAAGAAACTGGTTATGTTGCTGGGGAACTTATCGAAATTGGGCAGTTTAACCCTTGTAATGGTTTGACCGATGAAATTTGCTATGTTTTTTTGGCGAAAAATTTAGAACTTTCCAAACAAGACCTCGATGAAAGCGAGGAAATTAGCCCTATTCTTCTTTCTAAAAGTGAAATTGAATCGAAAATAAAAAAAGGTGAAATATGGGATGGAATGACCTTGGCAAGTTGGTCGTTATATCTTGCATTGCAGGAATTTTAAGTGTTTTTGGGCTTTTGGGACAAGAAAAAACTGTAACGGGGGCAAAGGAAGGCAATCTCCCGCCGGCATATACGCTTAAACCTGTTTTCAGAACTCAGATTTACTATAATTATAATCTTTATGACACAGCCTATGTAGTGCGTGTTTATCCCGATAGTTCAATTAAGAAGTTTAAGCGGATAATGACATATTATATGACTTTTGTGCAACCCGATGCCCCCAAAAATGGCTTTTCTTATGTAGAAGTCGCAATTGATTCAATTTATTATAAATTCGAAGATGGACAAAATGTCTATGAATTTTCTAACATTGAAACTGCAAGCACGGGTGTCTTTAAATTCGAGGATTTTCAGACTTACAGTGTGCCAATGGGAGTAGAGTTTACAATTGTTTATTCACCCTACGGCGAGGTTGCTAAAATCGAAGGTGATAGACTTTTGGAAAAAAGGAAATTTGTTGATACATTAAAACCTGCTTTTTCAGACACGATTTGGCTTTATAATTGGACTGATGGACTGAACGATTCCCGATTGAAACACATCGGCGACGTGGTTAAAATTATTTATCCATCAACGCCAGTGTTTAGAGATTCAATTTGGTTTTCCCCAATTGATTTATATCTGGATGGCTTAATTGTTTACGATACAGTTGCTGTTAAATGCACTGGTTTCTCGAACAATAGGTATTCTATCGAGGGCATCTTCTCGAAGCCAATTAGTAAGTGGAAAAAAACTAAATTCTATGGTGTTAAGACTCTTTCGCTTCCTTATTCAATTGAGACTGGGAAAGGGAATTTTCAACAAATTCTAAGTTCTACAGGTATAGTTCAATCTTTGAGTATTAGTTTAGATATTGCTCTTTCAGTTGGAGGAGAAAAAAATAATTTTAAAGAATATCTAACCAAAAAAATGCATTGGGAAATGGTTAAAAGTTATAAATTCAAATAAAAAAATGTTTTTTTGTTTTTTAATGTGAAATTTGTATTTTTGTACTTGCATATCAGGTTTTGTTTGTTAAATAAAAATTGAGGTTTTTATGAAAAAGCACAATTATTTATCAATTGCTATTCTAATAACCATTTTTGCATTGTTTTCTTTTAGTTTGCCTGCGCTTGCCGATACTTACACAGTTAATCCCTCTGATAGTCCGGGACAGTATGATTATTCACTTAATACCTTGGAAGAATTGGGTTGGACCAGTTTCACTATTTCCCAAACTGGTGTTGTGTCCCAAGTTTCGATTTCTTATACTTGGGACACTGATTCCTGGCCTTCTGAAGGTTCTTTTTGGATTCAATCCCCAGCAGGAACTACTGCTCAGATTGCCTCGGGCCAATCAGACGGCACTTATACCGTTAATCTTTCGAATTTCAATAATGAGAATCTTAACGGAACTTGGTATTTGTGGATTGAGGATAGTTTCGGTGATGGTGGACATCAGGCAACGAATATTTCTGTTACATTTACATACACCCCTAGTTCAAATATGACTTACCAGTCAAGCAATTGTTACCAAATTACAGACCCAACCGGGAAAGGCTTAACAAATCAAGTAATTCTTAGAATTGAAATTGTTACTAGCGGAAATCTAAACCCTCTATCTGTTACTTCATTCTCTTTAAGTACAACGGGAACAACTAATACGAATGACATTGCAAATGCAAAAATTTATTATACGGGCTTAAGTAGTACATTTTCGACTGCTACGCAATTTGGTTCCACTGTGAATAATCCTTCGGGGAATTTTACAATTAATGGCAGTCAGCAATTGCAAAATGGTACTAATTATTTCTGGTTAACATACGACATTGCCTCTAATGCTACTGTTGGGAATGTTGTCGATGCCGCGTGCAATAGTATAACTGTTGGGGGCTCCGCTCGAACACCAACAACAACTTCGCCAAGTGGGAATAGGCCAATTACATATTTGAAAATATATTGCGAATCTTTTGATGGTACCACATTTCCCCCAACCGGTTGGACTGCTTCGATTATTTCCGGTTCACAAAATTGGCAAAGATTGACCGCAGGTCGTTATCCATCTGCTACCACTCATTCGGGTGCAGGAATGGCAGGGTATTATTCTTACTCTGCTTCAACTGGTTCAAACGCTATTTTGGTAACACCACTAATCGATTGGTCTCAAAGAGGTTCCTACACTCCCAAAGTGAGTTTCTGGATGTACAGAGACCCTGGTTATTCTTCAAACTCCGATAGTGTTATTGTTTGGGTCAATACATCTCCAAGCTTAACCGGCGCCACCCGATTAGGTGCTGTTCATCGTTATAATTCTACTGCAGGATGGTATCAATTTACCTACAATATTCCATCCTCTTTTAACGGTAGCACGAATTATATAATCTTCCAAGCCTATAGTGGTTTCGGTAATGATATGTACATTGATGACATTTGTTACGATGCTTATCCCGATGTAATGAGGTATTCGAGTTCGACCACTTCCCAAATTACAGGTCCGGTGGGTGTAGGGTTTACAAATCAACCAATAATTCGATTGGAAGTAACTATGCAGGGTGCTGCCGACCCATTAAGCCTAACAAGTATTACATTTAATACAACCGGAACGACAAATGTATCGGATATTGCAAGTGCAAAAGTGTATTACACAGGAACATCGACCACATTTTCAACGACAACGCAATTTGGCTCAACCATCAATAATCCTTCTGGTACGATGACATTTACTGGTTCCCAACAGTTACAGGCTGGAACTAATTACTTCTGGCTCGTTTACGATATTTCATCTTCGGCTACGGAAGGGAACTTTGTCGATGCACAATGCACCGGCTTTTCGATTGGTTCAAATAACTATACTCCTTCGGTAACAAATCCCTCGGGAGCCAGGGAAATTCGTGGTCCGAGAATTGGGACCTATACGGTTGGTACGGGGCAATACTATCCCACACTTACTGATGCATTTGCCGATATTAATACCTTCGGAATGAAGGGAAATGTTACATTGTTGATAATGACTGATATTAATGAGACTGCTACAAATCCTCCTACGCTTGGGCAATGGACTGAATATGGTGGAAGCGGTTATACATTAACAATTAAGCCCAGTGGTGGCAGCCGAACAATTTATGGTTCCTATCCCTCAACCGGTACTGTAATTCTATATGGTGCAGACCGAGTTGTTATTGATGGTAGTATTGGTGGTAGCGGTAGGTATCTTACAATCCGAAATGATGCAACTACTGCAACCTCTGGTGCAGCGTTAATGATTTATTCCACTGGAATTGGTGCCGGTTGTGTAAATGTTAAAGTGCAAAATTGTAATTTCTATGGGATTGGTAATTCATATACATCACCATCTCAAACTGGAAGTTATGGAATTTACATCTATGGGGGCGATAACGACTATGTAACTATCCAGAATAATGTCGTTCGACGTGCTTATTACGGAATTTACGCCTATGGTGTTTCTGGTGGGAATCTTGATAGCTTGAAAATTTTGAATAACATCATTGGTGGCGATGTTTCCTCCGATTATATCGGCTATCGTGGAATTTACATTTCACAATATGCTCAAGGAGTTCAAATCAAAGGAAATACAATTTACAATATCAAAAGAACCGATGGAACAACTTTGGCTGGAATTGAATTGAGCTCTTATTGCCAAGACGCACAAATTGTTGGAAACAAGATTTACGGAATTTATCAAGAATCTTCTGGTGGCTGGGGTGCCTATGGAATTAATATTGCTTCTTCAACAGGCAATTCGAATATTTTGATAGCGAACAATATGATTTCCGACCTTCATACTATGAATTATAGCGTTTCGAGCACGACATATAATCCATTTGGAATTAGAATTGCTGGCGGTACGAATTACAAAATTTATCACAATACTGTAAATATGTATGGAAATCAAGCAAATGTTGGTTCATCTGCAAGTATGAGTGCTTGCCTTTTAATCACCACAACCTCTGTCACGGGTACAGATTTGCGTAACAATATATTTGTTAATAGTCTGGGAAGTAACATTTCTGGAAGCAAGATGTACGCCATCTATGTACCTTCTGGATTTACCTTCTCAACAATCAATTACAACGATTATTATGTTTCTGGAACTTATGGAATTCTTGGTTATTATGGAGCCGATAAAACAACTTTATCAGATTGGAGAAGTTCTTCTGGTGGAGATGGAAACTCCATAAATCTTCAGCCTTACTTCCTTGGAAATGATGATTTGCACCTGACTGGTAGCAATATTGGAGACAATAGATTTCTGGCTCCGGCATTAAGCGGAATTTCAACTGACTTCGACAATGAAACACGAAGAACAAGCAATGTTACCATTGGGTGTGATGAGGTAAGGCCAATTCTTTCTGCTGGAATTACCCTGAATCCCAGTTTGTCGGTTTATTGCAAAGATGGCTCAGTGACATTGACAGCGAATCCGAGTATTACGGGTTATATGGATGGAATTTCAAGAAGCGTAACAAATCCTGCATTTGCGTATCAATGGACAAAGAATTCAAATGACATTCAAAACCAGACAAATCAGACACTTGTTTTCAACTCACTTGTTCAAAGTGATTCGGCGAACTATGGTTGCAAGATTTCCTTCTTTGGGGAGTCGACTACGGCTCCAGATAAACTTCTGAAAGTTGAGTCTCCAATTGTTATTTTGAACCATCCAGCGAATACATCGATTTGTGCAGATTTTAATCCAACAATAAATTTAAGTGTTGTTTCCGATGGAACTATCACTGGATGGCAATGGCAGAAACGAGACGCAAATAATCCAAATGTTTGGGTAGACATTCCGGGAGCCAATGGTCCAAATTTAGTGCAACCAATTGCTAATCCACAGTCAGCAGCGGGTTATTATCGAGTAGTTATTTATGGACCTGGGAACTGCGGACCATCGCAAGTTGCCTCGAATCCTGCTTATGTTGATGTTACAGAAACGGTTAAAAATAATATAGTTTCCTGCGATAAAGACCCAGCAAACATTTGCGAGACCGATAATTTCACTTTAACTACTTCGGCTACGGGAACAATAACCGGATTTAAGTGGCAAAAACTTATCGGAGGAACTTGGACTGACCTTGATTTAAACAAATTCCCAACTGCAAATCAAAGGACATTGGAATTCCATCTTGCCGACCCATCTATGAGTGGCTCGTATCGAGTTCTTGTCTATGGTTCACAAGCTTGTTACCCAACTGGCGAACCTGTTGCTTCAAACCAAATAGACATTACCGTATGGCCTCTGTTCCGAATTGTTGAACAACCGCAACCCCAATCTGTTTGCGCTGGCGAAGATGTTATGGTTTATGTTGTAACAGAGGGCGTCGTTTTGAAACATCAATGGCAAAAGGATGGAGTCGATATTACCGATAATCCAACAGCAACATCTCCAGTGCTTGTTATTTCCAATATTAAATTCGATAATTCAGGAGTTTATCGCTGCAAATTGACAATTCAGGACTGCCGAGGCGTTGTTGATATTTTCACTGATGAAGTGCTTATCTATGCACATTCCAAGACCAAGATTACGCGAGCGAACAAATCTCAAATCGTAACTTTGGGTAGTGTTGCAACCTTCGATTTCGATGCAAATGTTGATGGAATTCCTCCGACTGACGAAGTCAAAATACAGTGGTATCGTGGAAATCAATTGCTTGAAGATAACGATAGAATATCGGGTTCTCACTCTAATTATTTAACGATTCGTGACATTAAAGCCTCTGACCTCGGTTCGGATTATTGGGTGGTTGTCGAAGGTCTCTGTGGTTCCGATACTGCACGAGGATTTACTCTTTCGGCTCCCGAGATAACAATCCTCCGAGAGCCCTCATCAGTTGATGCTTGCGAAGGAACCACGGTCGAGTTTAATGTTCAGGCTAACTTTACTGGTGGAACTCAATTGACTTATCAGTGGCGCAAAGATGGTGTGGAGTTACAGGATAATAGCAGAATTTCCGGCGCTCAAACCTCGAAGTTAACCATATCTAATATTAACACATCCGATATTGGTAATTACGATGTGGTATTAACCCTTTTGCCAACGGGTTATACAAAGAATTCTGCCCCAGCACAATTAGTTGTCAAAGTTAAGCCAACAATTACTCAACAGCCACCTGCATCGATTAACCTTAACGCTGGCGAAACCTTAACCATTAGTGTCGAAGCCGAAGGTACTCAGCCGTTGAGTTATACTTGGTACAAGGATAATCAACAGGTTGCTGGAGCTTATCAATCGACTTTAGTTATTGATAATGTTACAACCGATAATGCTGGAACTTACTATTGCGTTGTTTCGAATGATTGTGGTCAGGTTCGTTCCAATAACACTGTTGTGACCGTTACATTCAAACAAATTGCCGGTGTTACAGATGCTGTTGATGGAGTCATTCTTGGCGATGCAGTTCCAAACCCGATGACAAACTCTGCTATTATTACCTTTACAATTCCCGACGATGGAAAAGTTGAGCTTTTGTTGACAGATATTTTGGGCGGTTCACTTGTTAAGCTTTACGATGGCTTTGCATCGAAGGGCACCACTCAAGTTGTTGTTAACACCGAGGATTTGAATTTAACAAATGGTGTTTACGTTTACAAGTTGCGATTTAACGGTGTTGAATTGAGCAAGAAACTTATCATTATTCGATGATTGGAATAGGTTCTGAAAAAAATCAGGGGCTTCGAAAGAAGCCCCTTTTGATTTTTGTCGGCGCGGCCAGATTCGAACTGGCGACCCCTACTACCCCAAAGTAGTGCGCTAACCAGGCTGCGCTACGCGCCGTATACTCGAATGCAAAATTAATAAAAATCAATGATATGACAAACGATTTGGTATTTTTCTACTCGAAACTATTTCCTAAGAAATCATAAATTTAGTAATTTTGCATATTTAAAAGTTTAAAACAAAGGGAATTTGTTATGTCTGGGCATAGCAAGTGGGCAAATATTAAGCACAAAAAAGCAGCAAAGGACGCAAAACGTGGGAAATTGTTTACCCGTTTAGCAAAAGAAATAACCATTGCCGCTCGCGAGGGCGGAGGCGACCCCGAGGCTAATCCTCGTTTGAGGCTTGCTATACAAAATGCCAGAGCCGAAAATATGCCTATGGAGAATATAAAAAGGGCTATTCAAAGAGGTACAGGGGAAATCCAAGGTGAAAACTACGAGGAAGTTATCTACGAAGGCTATGCACCTTTGGGAGTTGCTGTTATTCTGGAAGCAATTACAGATAATCGAAATAGAACTTATCCATTGATTCGTTCAGAGGTCAACAAACTTGGGGGGAGTATTGGCGAGCCCGGCTCCGTTATGTGGAACTTTACTCGAAAGGGAGTGATTTATATCGACCCACAAGGTTTGACCGAAGAGCAAATGCTCGAACATATTTTGGAAGCAGGTTGCGAAGATATGGAATACGATGAAGAACGAACTCGCGTTATTTGTGCATTCGAAGATATGGTTGCTTGCCAAAAGTATTTCGAGGATAAGAAATTCAAGATTTTGGAATCTAAATTTGAATATATCCCGAAAACTACTGTTAAAATAGATAACATTGAAGCTGCGCGTAAAGTTTTGAAATTCTTCGATACATTGGAAGAACTCGACGATGTGCAGAATGTGTATGGGAATTATGAATTTACTGATGAGGTTCTCTCTCAACTGGAAAAAGAACAAAACTGATGTTAATTCTTGGAATTGACCCCGGTTCGGTTAAATGTGGTTTTGGAATAGTTGATTTCGAAGGCTTTCCCCCTAAGATAATTAAAGTAGGATTAATAAGACCAAAGTTCAAAGATAAATTCCATTTCCTCGATAAACTTAAATTTATTTATGATGAGGTAAATTCTTTGCTGGATTATTTCGATATAGTCGAAACGGCAGTGGAGTCCCAATTCTATTCCAAGAACCCTCAATCGTTGATGAAATTGACCCAAGCAAAAACCGTTGTTGAACTTGCGATGCTAAATCGAAACATTCCTGTTTTTGAGTATTCACCACGGGAAATTAAACTTGCAATAACAGGCAGAGGTGGTGCCACGAAAAAAAGCGTTCAATATATGGTTGAAAGCATTTTTGATGTTAATTTGAAAAATAAAACGACAGATATTTCAGATGCACTTGCTGTTGCTCTTTGCCATATCTCTCGAAAAGTTAATCTAAATACAAAAAGGAACTCCCCCCGAAATTGGAGGGAGTTCGTTCTAATGAATCCAGAAAGGGTAATTTCTTAGTAGGTTATTTTCCGCCGCCCAATTGTTCCCAAGATTCAACAGGAGTTTTGATTATCACTTGAACAGTTCGATTGTAGAATCGACCTTCGGGCAATGAGTTATCGTAGAGCGGCTCATCTTCACCAACACCACGTTTGTTAATATATCCAACTTTGCCCTTTGTTTGTTGCATTATACCATTGTAAACTGTAGTCGCTCTTCGTTCGGAAAGTGCTTGATTGTGCTCATATAAGCCAACAACATCGGTGTGTCCTACAACTTCAACATAGGAGGTTGGAAGAACTCTGTTGTAAACATATTCTCGCATAATTCTTTCGTTGATTGGACCTGCATCGGAACGGTCGAATGGGAATAGAATCAAACTGTATCGTTCGATTGTACTATCTTTCGCTCCCTTTTGAATATCGACTTTTTTCTGTTCAGTTGTTACTTGCATAACGGGAATCATAATTGGGTCGCTGGAGCATTCTTTATCGTTAATCGTTGTGACAATTAATTGAGCCGTGAATGGAACTTCATCTTTTGGATATTCGCCTTCGGAACTCTTCCAGTCCCAAGTATATTTATTTTCGACAACACCAATGTCTTTTAGAGTATTCCATTCTCGACCGCCTCGTTTCACTTCGATTCTACGAGCCTTGACAAGAGCATCTTCGATGCCATTTTTCAGAGTGAAATTCATAGTTTCTGGTTGCGGGAAAGTCTTTGGGTCTTTATCGAAGACTGGTTTCATAATGTTCCAGTCGTTGCAAAGTATTTCTACTCTACGATTTTCGACGATACCCAGCGAATCATTAAGGTTGGAAACAACAGCGGGCTGGTTCCGAACGGTGATTTTCATTCGTTTTTCGTCAATGCCCCAAACATCACGCAAATATTTGAAAACTGCTTCGGCTCGTTCTTTCGAAAGATTGGGTCGCTTTTCTTCGGGGGTTTTACCATCGTTGCAGCCAACAATCTCGATTTTGGCTTCAGGGTATTTGTTGAGGCGGTAGCCGTAAATGTTGAGAATATGATAGTATTTTTCTAAAGTTCCGCCACGGATAGTAGTGTCTGTAAATGCCTTTTTGAATTTGTCGTCAGGAGATTTGAATAGAATGTAACGGTCTGGAATTTTAGAGGAACCAGCATCGAAGAAAACATAATTAAGCAGTGGATAAAGGTCCCAAGTTTGGAATTGTTCCATTACCAAACCACGGAAATTCGCTATTTCCGGCTTGATTTTTTTGTTTTCAGCAACATATTTTGCTTCTTCAATTTCTGCACCAATAACTGGGCGTTGACCAAGCGGAATGACAACATTTATAACATCTGCATACTTTTTGGCTTCTTCTGGGTCCGTCGTTGGTTTTGGCTTGTCTACGCGAACAATCTTAGTTGTTTTGCCATACTTGGGATTTTCTGCGGTTATTTCAAGATTTACAAATTTAATTGAATCTCGTGGGTCTCCGTAATCAGTATTGGACACAACGAAATCAATTTCCGTTCTGGTTGCTTTCAAAGTATCGACAACGACACGGTTAATGATTGGACTCTTGATAGTAACAATTGCTGGAATATTTTCGCCACTACATTCATCAATTACTGTGGTTTTTACGACTACCGCACGGAAATAAGATGGCACAAAAGCCATAAATATGTCGAAGTCGCCCTGATAACCGGGAATGTCTTTTCTACGAGAAGAGAAATACAACACATCGCCCGATGCTGGTAGCGTTATGAATTGGTCATCTTGAGGTGTGTTTAATGGAATTCCAAGGTTTTCAGGTTTTGACCATTTTTTAGCGACAGGGTCGTAACGAGTTACGTAAAAATCAAGACCACCATAATTAGGTTGGTGTCCTTTAGACGAAAAGAACAGAGTTTGGTTATCGGCAGCAATAAAAGGACCGCAATCTTGGACAGGTGTATTAATTTCAGTTAGATTTTTTGCCGGGAGCCATTCTTCGGTTTCGGGGTCGAAATCAGAATACCAAATGTCCATATTGTCCCATTTTTCGTTGTTTCCATCGGAATTTGGTCCCGGGCGTGTGGAAACGAAATACAGCCTGCTTTGGTCTGGGGCAATAGATGGTTGGGCATCGAAGTATTTGGAATTTACATTTGGACCAAGATTGTAAGGACGGCTCCATTTATCTCCTTCAATTGTTGTTTTGTAAATATCGCAATCACCAAGTCCGTCGGGACGACTGCAAGCAGTGAAATAAAGTGTTTGCCCATCGGCGGCAATTGAAGCAACGCCTTCGTTTTCGGGTGTATTTACACCTTGATATCCCCAGATGGTTGTGGTATCAATATTGAAGGGCTTGAAGAAAATTGTGTCGAGCCGGTCATTCTTTTTCGTTGCCCAAAAATCGTGGCTGGGCTTATCGGTCTTGGGATTAATTTTACTACCTGGCCTGTTGGAGACAAAGTAAAGGGTCTTGCCATCGGCGCTAATAGTAGGTGCATAATCCAAACCTTTCCAATTAACAACAGGTCCAAGATTGATGATTCGGATTTTCGACTTGTCGAAAATTTGGGGTTGGTCCTGAGTTGGAGTATTTGGAGTGTTGGGAGAATTTGCATCTTCAATTACAGCGCCCCAAAGAAAGTATTGTTCCGAAGCATTTTCCGTCTTGGAAGATTTGCCATTGGGTTTTGCAGAAAGTAAAGAAACGCTTAGAAAAATCACAGCAAAAATGATTGTGAAGTAGTTTCGATAAATCATTTTGACCTTCCTTTTATAACTAACATAAAAAATGTCATTTTCAAAATTGAAAATTAATTAATATTTTTTTAACAAAAAAATTTTAAATAAATCTCAAAATATAGAGACAATCTCATTTCCCTTGTAAATTTATTTTGGAAATGTTTGTCAATATTTTTACTACAAAAATTTTTGTTATATTTTTCGGAGATTTTGAATGAATTGAAATGGAATAATCAAATTATGATGTTTAATATCTTGTTTGGTACAAAAATGACTTTTCGAATTTCTTTTCCGGCAAGGTACTTTTGAACATTTGGTTCCGATTTGGCAATGTCCAAAACTTCATTTTCAGGTGTGTCGATAGGAACGTTTATCCTTGCACGAATTTTACTATTAATTTGTACGACAATTTCGACTTCTTTTTTAATGGCTTTGTGTTCGTCGAACTCTGGGAAGGAGTAAGTGAAGATGGACTCTGAATACCCCAACTTATGCCAAAGTTCTTCGGAAATGTGAGGTGCAAACGGTGCTAAGATTAAAAGGAACTTTTCCAATGCCTCTTTTGGTTTTTTCTCAAATTTGTAGAACTCGTTAACGAAAATCATCATCTGGGCAATTGCAGTGTTGAAGCGTAAATTCTCGATATCTTCGGTAACCTTTTTGATAGTGGAATGTAGTATGTATTGCTGCTCAGGTGTTAAAGGCAAGTCTTCTATATTTGGATTGAGATTGCCATTTTCGTCAATAAATAAACGCCAAATTCTGTTAAGGAAACGGTTAATTCCTTCGATTCCTGTTGTCGACCAGGGTTTTGTGTCTTGTAGCGGACCAAGGAACATTTCAAACATTCTCAATGAATCTGCGCCATATTTTTGTACTACTTCATCGGGGTTAACAACATTACCTAATGACTTTGACATTTTCCGTCCATCTTCGCCGAGAATTAAACCTTGATGGAAAAGTTTGTAAAAAGGTTCAGGCGTGGAAACATAGCCATAGTCGTAGAGGACTTTGTGCCAGAAGCGAGCATAGAGCAGATGAAGGACGGCGTGTTCAGCTCCCCCGACATAAAGGTCGACACCATTGGGTTGCATCCAGTATCGTTCTTTTTCGGAGTCGCAGAAGAATTGGTCGTTGTGAGGGTCAATAAATCGAAGGTAGTACCAGCAGGAGCCAGCCCATTGAGGCATCGTATTCGTCTCGAAACGACCACGTTTACCGGTCTTTTTGTCGATGAAATTAACCCAACCTTCAACGGTTGCAAGTGGAGATTCTCCTGTTCCAGCTGGCTTGAACTCCTTGACTTCTGGAAGCAAAAGAGGTAGTTCATCCAAATCCAAAGCTCTTTTGGTGCCATCTTCAAAGAAGATAATTGGTATAGGTTCCCCCCAATAGCGTTGACGGGAAAACAACCAGTCCCGAAGTTTGTATTGGATTCTCCTCTTGCCAATTTTTTTACTTTCCAGCCAGTTGATGATTTTACTTTTTGCCTCTTTTGTCGGCAAGTCGTCGAGAGAAACTTCATCATTAGCAGAGTTGATATTAACTCCGTCATCAACAAAAGCACTTTGATTTATATCCCAATCACCATCAACAGGTTTAACCACTTGAACAATAGGAAGGCCAAAGGTTTGTGCAAATTCAAAATCTCGTTCGTCGTGACCCGGAACAGCCATTATCGCACCAGTTCCGTAATGAACGAGGACATAATCGGCAATCCAGATGGGGATTTTTTGTTTGGTTGCAGGATTGATTCCAAAAGCTCCCGTTGGGACACCGGTTTTGACTTTGCTAAGTTCAGTTCTTTCGAGGTCTGTTTTTAATGCTGCTTGTTGGATATATTCTTCAACCAAAGCTTTCTGTTCGGGTGTGGTGATTTTGGGAACGAGAGGATGTTCAGGGGCCAAAACAAGATATGTAGCACCAAATAAAGTGTCGGGTCGGGTTGTAAAAACAGTAATTTTTTCATCATAACCAACAATTGGGAATTCGATTTCTGCACCTTCGCTTTTCCCAATCCAATTCTTTTGCATTTCCTTTGTCGAATAGGGCCAGTCGACAAGCTCGAGGTCGTTGAGGAGTCTTTCGGCGTATTTAGTAATACGAATCATCCATTGTCTCATTGGTTTTCGTTGGACTGAGTATCCTTTTTCGCGCCATTCCTCGATTTCTTCGTTTGCGAGAACAGTTCCAAGTTCTTCGCACCAGTTTACTGGGATCATTGCAATATAAGCAAGGCGATGTTGGTCTTTGTAATTCTCTATTTCCAGTGGGTCTTTTAGATTGTCAGGTATGGGTAGTTCATCTATTGGTCGAGCCTTTTGTTGTTCTTCATCAAACCAAGAATTGTAAATATTAATAAACATCCATTGTGTCCATTTGAAATATTTGGGGTCAGTGGTGTTAATTTCTCTACTCCAGTCGTATGCAAAACCAAGCATTTTCAATTGATTACGGAAAACATTTATATTTCGTTCTGTAGCAATGCGTGGATGTATCCCCGTAACCATTGAATATCTTTCGGTTGGTAAGCCAAAAGCGTCGAAGCCCATTGGGTGTAGGACATTATAGCCTTTCATCTTTTTATAACGTGCAACAATATCGGTTGCTGTATATCCTTCGGGGTGACCAATATGCAATCCTGCTCCGCTGGGATAGGGGAACATATCTAAAACATAAAACTTTGGCTTCGAGAAATCTTCCGTTGCTTTAAAAATGCCTTTTTCTTCCCAATACTTTTGCCACTTCTTTTCGATTTCCAAAAATTGGTAACTTGACATAAATTTTTACGATTTTAAAAACTACAAAATTACTAATTTGCAGAGGATTTTTGGGAAAACTTTTAGAAAAACTTGAAAAGGGAAAATAATTTTTACAATAAAAAAATTGAATTCTTGTCTCTATCAATGGTATGGTTAACAATTGCGAGGTTGAATCGAGCAGAGTTCTTACTATTTGGTTTGGTAATTAATTTGTGGTGTTTTGGTGAACTACAAAGTTAAATTTTGTCTATTAGTTTTCTTCATCTCGATTTTCAACTTTTCTTACATAGCTTTCTCTCAGTTTCAAACAAATCCTAAAGTTTTAATAGAAAGTTCGGATTTACTTCAAATTCAACTGCGTTCACCTTTTGTCAATTTCGATTCCATATCAAATAGTGAAGGAAATATTTATTTTACACCACGATTTAATCTTCCAACGAAAGTTTTGTCCGATGTGAATGGCAATCTTCTATTCATTGTTAGTGAATTAATCGCACTTCCAGATTCTTTCAATTTCCAGCTCGAAAGTCCAAAGATTTCCTCTTTTCAGGTTTACAATGGCAAAATTTCTCCTTCTTTTTACGATAAAGAATCCCTTGAGTTTGCGTTGTCAAAAGATTTTAACAAATGGACGGGAGATGAATGGGTCAAAATGAATTATCTCGGAATAGGAAGGAATCTGCATTTGGGTTTGTTGCAATTTGTGGTTGCCAAATACTATAGCACAACAAATACTTTTTCTATTCCTGAACAAATCGAATCAACAATAAAATTTACCCGACCAACAAAAAATTTCAGTTCGGATTATCAAATTTCTGAAAAGGAAATCTTATCCGATGTTTTGAATACACTTCAAGCCAAGCAATGGGTAATCCCAACTACTTCTAATTCGCAATTTTCCAAAGGTGAGCCCAAGCCTTTATCTACCAATAACACATTTGTTAAGATTAAAGTAGATAAAGAAGGAATCTATAAAATCGATGCTTCGATGTTATCGAGTTTAGGAATTACGATAACATCCGATTTGGTTCCAACTTTAAAATTGTTCGGTGGCGATGGAAAACCATTAAGCGAAAAAGTTTCGGACGCATTAGCAAATGGTTTTAACGAAATCCCGATTATTGTTCGAACCAAAAGTGACGGAAGTTTAGATTATATTCTTTTCTATGGAGTCGGTACTAATGGATTTGAATTCAAAAATGATACTTTTAAAAGCTACCAAAATCCATATTCTAATTCGAACTATTATCTTCTTGGATGGGGTGGAGCCGTTGGGAAAAGAATTGGGAATATTCCCGATACGTTAAATTGTTCAGATGTTGAAGTTGCTGAATATTACACGGAAAGGATTCTTTTCCGCGAAGAACTTACTAATCCATTCAACAGTGGCTCGGGGAGAATTTGGTTTGGTGGAAGTATTTTCCCCAGAAACTTTGTTAATTATCTTCCCGATCTTTACAGAAACGGAGAGATATTCTACCGCTTCTATGTTGCACAAAATTATATTGATACTGGCAGAATCGTTTATTATGGAAAATTTACTTTTTACGAAGGGCAGAATAAACTTAATGAAGCTTCTATTGGTATGTGTGGAACATATGAAGAAGCTATTGCAAGGGAGATTACTGCTAAACTTCCAGCAAGCAAAATTTCCAATGATAATAGAAGTTACTTGAAAATCGAATACAATTATCCAAAGCCAAATGTGAGTGCAACCCCGTATTTTAATTACTACGAAATACATTATCCTCGTCGTTTCGTTGCTATTGACAATTCAATTTCTATCTTTTCAACCTTTGACTCTTCATCTTGTTATGAAATTCAGATTACTGGTTTCACGGGCGGAGAGATTTTGGGTTTGGATGTAACTAATCCTGTAAATCCTGTTCAGATTTCTAATCAGTCGATTGTTAAGAATACTTTCGTTTTTAAATTTTTCAACTTCCCTTCAAACCCAAGAAAGTTTTTCGTTTCCTCAAACTTTTTGAAACCTGCCGAAATTTCAAAGATTTCGCTTGCTGATTTGCGAAATAATATGTTTGATGCAGATGTCATTATAATTACTCATAAGAATTTGCTGAATAGTGCAACGAAATACAAGGAATATCGTGAAAAAACGAGCAAACTCAAAATTGCCCTTGTTACAACTGATGACATTTATAATGAATTCGCTTATGGTGTTCCCGACCCAACAGCCATAAGGGATTTTGTTGCATTTGCTATGGCAAAATGGAACGTAAAACCAAAGTTTCTTGTCCTTTGGGGAGATGGTCATTACGATTTCCGCAATATTTCAACTAAACAAATCAATTATATCCCTGCTTTTCAGATGGATGATGATTATTATTCATTTAGGTCAACTTACAGTTTTTCAAGCGATGACTATTACGGGTGTGTTGTCGGGAATGATTCTGTGATAGATATTTCCGTTGCTCGGGTTCCTGTTTACGACGATGCAACTGGTTTGGTTTATTTAGATAAAGTTCAGCGTTACGAAAATTCATCGGAAAAGACCAGTTGGAGGAACACTCTTCTCTTTTGTGCAGATGATAGTCGCCAATCCGGTGAAGCCAGTGATGGAAATCAACACACAAAGGATTCCGAATATATAGCTAATAACTTTGTTCCAAAGGAATTTTTTGTGAAGAAGATTTATTTGCCTGAATATCCAACAGAGAACGTACCAAGTGGTCGTAGGAAACCATTGGCAACTGCCGATTTAGTTCGAACTATTAATGATGGTGTGCTTTTAGTCAATTGGCTTGGTCATGGCAATCCAAGAGTTTGGGCACACGAAGAGCTTTTCGACCGAGATAAAACAATTAATCTTTTAACAAACATCGACAAATTGTTTTTTGGAATAGCTGCAACTTGCGATTTCGGTCGATTTGATATGGTGGAATTACGAAGCGGAACCGAGGAATTACTATTCTATCCAAAGGGTGGGGCTATTGGTTATCTCTCTGCGACAAGAGCTGTTTTCGTAAGTAATAATGCAACTCTAAATAAACAATTCGTTGATGAACTGTTCAATAAGAAAATTGGTGGGAAATATAGGTCGCTCGGTGAAGTTTATTTTGCAGTCAAACAGGTGCTTTCAGAGCTTAATGATATGAAATATATGTTATTTGGTGACCCATTGCTCGTACTTTTGATTCCAGATTTGACAGCGAAAATCGATAAGATAAATTCTATTGAATTGAATAAACTCCCGAAAGATTCTGTAATGAAAATAAAAGCATTTTCTGTTCTGAAAGTAGAGGGTTCAATTCGTTCTAATATTGATTCTTCGATTGTAGATGTTTTTAATGGCAATGTTGAAGTAATTATCAATGATGTTGGTTATTTTAAGAAAGTTGTTGATATTGACGGTACAATACATTCGATTTACAAAGATGGCGGGATTATTGCCAAAGGTGTTCTTCCTGTTGTAAACGGAAGATTCAACGGAGAGTTTTACATTACCGACGAAGTTAGCTTTCTTAATGGCAACATTTCCATCAGGCTATTTGCCAGAGATACAACGAGGAATCTGTTCGCAAAGGGTATCGAAAATCGACTAAAAATTTCTGGTATCGATACCATACTTTCTGTTGACAACCAGCCACCCAAAATTCAAATTTTCTTGGATGATACAACGTTTGTCGAAGGTGATATTGTCAGCAATCCACCTTTGTTGATTGTTAAACTTTATGACAATACGGCAATTAATACAACTGGTGTTGGAATCGGGCATTTAATTGAAGCTTGGCTCGACGACAAGCCAGAGTCAATTGATTTGACCGATAAATACCAAAGTTCCCCGAATAACCCCAAAGAGGGATTCGTAAAAGCTTATCTCAACAGATTGGAACCTGGCGAACACAAGATTAGGGTCAGGGCTTGGGACATCTTTAACAATTTTTCTGTTGCAGAAACAAGATTTAAGGTTTCCTCGCCCGATGACGGAATCTTACTACTTAACCCAAATTCCTACCCACAGCCTGCCGAAAGCTATGTCGTTTTTCGTGTCCAGCATAACTTAAGCCAGAATTATAGTGTTGTGTTAAGAGTTTATAATATTTTTGGTGAGGAAATTTTTGAGCATTTGTATGATTTAAATAGATTGCGTAATTTCGAAATTCATTATAATTGTGTTGACAATAATGGGAATTCCATTCCAAGTGGAATTTATCTGTATCAAATTCAGGTTAAAAGTTTAAACCAAAGTGCAATTATTAACGGGAAATTTGCAATTGTTAAATAAAATTTTCGTTTAAAAAAATGTATTATAGGTGAAATATGAAAAGAAAAATTAATTTGAAAGGAATTGCTCTACTGCTCCTATTCTTTGCAGGGAGCAGCGGTTTATTTGCACAAGCGGGTGGAGCTTCTGTTTTGTTTATTTCAATTCCACCTGATGCTCGAGCAAGCGGTATGGGAGAAGTTGGAACTGCGATTGCAGACGACATCAATGCAATTTACTGGAACCCCGCAGGACTTGGCTTCCAACGCTATGTTCAAAAGGGTTTTGACCCCGAGGATGTTGTTCCTTACAGGCAAATCTCCCTTTCGTTCTCAAAGTGGCTTCCGCAATTTAATGCAGACCTTTATTATAGCTATGGAACTGTTGGGCAATTTTTTGAAGCTTTGGATGGGACTCTTGCTTTCAACTTTATTTTTATGCACTTGGGTGAATTTACGCGAACAGATATGAACGGGAATCCGTTGGGAAAATTCCGTTCCAACGAATTTGCGGTTGGCTTGTCCTATGGAACCGAAGTCGCTCGCGATTTGGCTATTGGTGTTCAGTTACGATATATTCAGTCCAATCTAGCACCTGCAAGTGCTCTTGCCGGTGGTGATGCGGGTATTGGCCGTACCGCCTCCTTTGACCTTGGAGTTCTTTGGAAACCTAAAAAGCTTGAAGTATTCGGTTATGATATTGGAGACATTTTCTCTATTGGGTTGAATTTGCAAAATGTTGGTCCAAAAATAACTTATCGCAAAGAGTCTGACCCAATACCTACAACTCTTCGAATTGGGACTGCTTTTAACATTTTGAAAGATGAGTACAATGATTTGAAATTTGCCCTCGACATTGCAAAGCTCTTGGTTTATCGAACGCAACTTTCAAGCGACCCCGTTCCCAAATCTTTCATTACTGCTTGGCGAAATCCCGGCGTTGAGCTTTCTTTTGGTGCAGAGTATTGGTATGAGAAACTAATTGCTTTGCGTGCTGGTTATTTCACCGAACCTTCGGCTTTGGGAAATCGAAAATATTGGAACTTTGGTGCCGGGCTTCGATATGATATCTTCCGCTTGGACTTTAGCTTTATCAACACCATCGAGGAAAACCATCCGCTTGCCAATACAATGAGATTTACATTGCTAATCGATTGGAAATAATATAATTGAAAATAAAAAAAACGGGGGCTCTTTCGAGAGCCCCTTTTTGTTTTAAAATTGTGTGAAAATTGTTTAGAAAATATACATAAAAGCTAATTGACCTCGAATATTTGTTACTCCTTTGGTATCCGAAACTTTCCCCTTGTCGTTTCTGTCCACTTTTCCAAACTTTGCGAACATCGTTTCTATTTCGCCTGCAATTTTGACTTTGCCAAAAGTAAATTGTATTCTTGGTGAAACTCTAATCAAATCGTCAATGTCTTCTGCACGACCATAAAACACTTGGTAATTGTCTTTGGTTCCCAAATTCTTTGAGTAGCCGCCGAAAAGCCCTACTTCGATATCCTTTCCGTATGAAATATCGCACCAAAGGCTAAGATTTTTGTTTGGAGTATATTCCCATTTCTTTTGTGTAGTATCTTTTACAGCATAGCCTCCAAGCATAATCATTTCTGCAAGATTTTCGCCATAAACACCTTCAGCTTTAAAGGAAAAGTCGGAGAATGCCAGTTTCAAAAACCCAATGAAAGATAGACCATCTACCGTCTCGTCGGTTTTACTGTTGTCTTTTGTAACAATTCGGGGAGCTAAACGCTTGAAATCAACACCACCGCCAATCAGTGAGTTTTTTAGGAAGGAGATTTGTATTTGTGCATTGAGGTTTGGAATAACGGCATTGCGTAAATAAATACTTGAATTTCCCGCGGGTCCGGGACTTTGGAAATCTCTTTGCGATAAAGCAGTTAAGATTAACTTAAACGGTTCAAATTTTGTTGTCAAACGAAGTTGAGGACTTCGGATAAATGGCTGGAACGGGGCGCCAGTGTTGAACCCAATAGTTCCGGGATAGCAATCAACAACAAACATCGGGTGCCAAAATTGTCCTGCAAGAAACTCAAAATGGTCCCAAGTGAATTTCAAGAAGGCATGCCTTAAACGAAGGGTGTTAATTGTTGCATCGGTAGACCCAAAGAATTCTGTTTCGAAATAGCCCATTGTTTTTGCACCTAAAACATCGGGTCCGGTAATTGTTCCAGCAAGTCGCGTTTGAATGGATAAGATGTTGAAGTTTGGCTTTGCGTTGATATCCTCGTTGTTTGCGTCCAAGACTTCCTTCTTGGGTAGGATGGAGAAATGGCCCTCGCGGAGTTGGTCGATTTGGCGCGAGTCGAATAGAACATCTGTCTTCACATAACCCGATAGTTTTAGAGTTACCGCGTCGCTGTTTTGTTGTGCACGCAGGCAAGGTGAAACAGCAAGTACTAAAACGAACAGAGAAAGCCAAAAGCGTTTCATAGAACCTCCTTAATTTGTTGTGAAAAATGATTGATTGATGAAATAATACTAATAATTGGAATAGAATGAATGCCAAAGTCTCCGGGTTGAGCACGGACGACAATGGCATTCGAGTTGTTTGGATGAAACTTCTTGAAAAAATTATCCAACCCACTATAAAAAGCGAGTGTAGGTTTGTTGTATGCCGTCGCAATATGAACAATTGATGTGTCGGGGGTGATTACTGCCCGAGAATGTTCCACAAGAGCAAAGACATCAAGAATATCACGCGAAAAAAATAATTTAATTGTGGGAAATAGTTTTTGCAGCTTTTTTGCAAGGTTTTTATCTTTATTATCGAAACAAAGAACGACTTGAATCGGAAAGTTACATTTTGTGAATATTTCCTTTAATGTATCTTGGGTGAATGTTTTTCTTGGATGGCTTGCAGAAATATTGAACACAAGGTATTGGTTTGCTGATAAGTTATTTTTCCCCAAAAAATCAAGCAAATAGTGTTTTGAAGTATCGGAATAATATAAATCAGGTTTTGGTATTTCCTCGTCTGCTGGAACATTTATTTGCAACTCTTTAAATGCTCGGAATACTCGTTGAGTAAAATGGAGGTTGGTATTTTGGCTTTCATCTGGTATTGTAATGTGGAAATTTTTTCTGTGTGAAGAATTTAACCCGATTTTAACTTTTGCATTAACAATTTTGGAAAGGAATAAACTTTCCCGAGAGAAATGGTCTTTGGGGTCAATGTAGTAATCGAAATGTTTGAATTTTAAACTCACTAAGACTTGTGTTAATTTTATAGGGTTTTTATCCCAAATATAGATTTTGTTAACTAACGGATGGTATTTTATGACTATGTGATTTCTTTTTCCAGCAATAAAATGGATTTTGGATTGAGGATATAAGTTTTTCAAGGCTTTGATTATAGGAGTTGCCAAAATCATATCGCCAAAAGTCCCCAATTGAGTGATGCATATATCCATCAACTTTCAAGCAGTTTGATTAAACCATTTAATACATCTTCGGGAGAAATGTCGGAATAAAAATTGTGCTTCGAAATTAATGTAATGGATTTGGTTTTGTAAGGAAACCAAGGCATACCAAATTTAGGGTCTTGATAAGTATAAAGAGCAACGACGGGAATCTGAAAAGCTGAAGCAATGTGCACTGTCGATGTATCGGGCGTAATCAAAACATCACAACTTTTCACCATCGAAGCAAATTTAATAAAGTCGTTTTGAAAAGGTGCAAAATAAACATTATTGAAATTATTTAATTCTTTTGATATTTCTTTGTATTTGCCTGTTGCAAAGATGACTATTTCGAAATCGAATTTGTCGTTAATATATTCTATTAGCTTTTTGAAATTTTGAATACCCCAGAACTTCTCGGGCGATGAACCCGAAAGATTTATTCCTATTCGTTTCTTTTTCTTTAAAGGTAAAAGCTCATCATCAGGAGCTTGGAAGAATAAAGATTTGGAATTCTCCTCTGCCACAATACCAAAGGGGTTGAGCAGATGGCAAATTCGTTCTACGATGTGAACCTTCGATTTATCGGGCAATGGTACAATGTGTGTATAAACATTTCGATTTTCCTTATCGAATCCGAGGGAATATCTTGGTTTTATGGCTTTGATAATTAAACTCGAAGTAAACGAAGGATTGTCAAGTAAGTCAATGATTAAATCATACTTTTTTAGCTTTAGCTTTTTAATTAGTCGAACAATCGAAAGTAAATTTCTGGGGAGGCAATAAATTTCATTGAAATATTCCTGTATTGCTGGTTTGGTTACAATGTTTTTGGAACTTAGCAGAATATCAATTTTAACATTCTTGTCTTTTAGATGTTCCGAAAGATTCCGAAAAAATGGAATAGAAACCAGAACATCGCCAATTCTGTCAGGTCGCAAAAGTAGAATTTTATTGCAATTAAGAATGTTGGGCGAAGGTTCAGCAACGACTTGGGGGGAAACTCGGCTTTCCTTGTTGAAAATAATTGATTTTAGTGAATTTTTGATAAAAAGCTCAATGCTTTTTAATGTTTTTCGGGACAATTTAGAATTTCTATCCGAGTTTCTCCCCGTTTTGTATCAAGAATATAATTTATTTAGTCTTATTTTGGGGGTCGGAGTTTGACTTTTTGTCAGGGCAATCGTGCTTTTTGGTTTTGTCTTTGCAGTCACTGTCTTTATGTTCGGGCAAATTAATGTTTTCCTTTTCGGAATAAACAGCCGCTTCGTAGCCAGCCTTTTTAATTGCTGCAATAAGAGCATCGATGTTGGTTTTTTCGGAATTGAATTTCACAGCAACGACTTTGCTTGGAAGGTCGAGACTTGCCGATTCGACGCCATCAATTTTCTTCAGCGCCTTTTCGATTTTTGTTTTACATCCACTGCAGTGGGCGTTTGTCAATAGTCGAACTTCATCTGTTTTTGCAAAACTGCTGGCAGTTGCAAACAACAATAGTGCAAAAATTCCCGCAATTAAAGATACATATTTCATAGCTTTTTAAAGAATAGTTGAACAAAATAAAAACAAATTTACAAAATTTCAATAAAATATCATCGCTGATTTATTAAGTACAATGCTTTTTCTAAGATTTGGTCTTGGGTTAAGTATTCTTTGCCCGTTTTTTCTTTAACTGGAATATTTGGAGAAATTCCTTTTGAAGAGATTTGCTTTCCCGAAGAATCAAACACCACGAACGTCCCAAAATAAAAAGTGAAACCACCGGGAAGTGGATACGAAACCATCTCCATTGGGTTTCCACCTGTTTGCTCGCCAATGAGCTTTCCAATTTTGTTTGTTTTGACAATCTCTGCGATTACTTCCGAAATTCCGATTGTTCTTTTATCGACTAAGAAGAAAACTTCTTTTGGGGAGAAATGTGATTTTCCGTTTATCTTCGTGTTTATGACTTGCCAAGAAAGTTGCTTTTGGTCTGGAATTGTGAAAACTGGTAGCTTCCAAGTTTTAATTTCGATGGTTTGGTCGGAAAATAGTGAAAGGAACTGTTCGCTAACAAGGGAAATCCCTCTCAAATCGAAAATAAAATAATTTGCCAGAGTCAGAGTATCGAGAATATCTTTTAATTCTTTTTCCGAAAGTCTTGTTAAATCCAGATAGACAACATTGTTCCGAAAAATTTGAAATTTTTCGGGTCTTTTTTCAACAAGTTCCAATGAAGTAATGCTTTTGGTAAAAGTTTCGTCAAAAACTTCGCCATTAGGCTTTTTAAGTGTTAGAATAATTGTATCTGTTGGTAAATTGTTTCGGATGTAAGCCAGCGTTTTCAAGAATTTCCAAGATTTTGATGTGTAACTTAAACAGGAAGCGATTGAATCGATAAAGAAATTAACAGGATATGAATTGATTTTTATCACCTCATCCCCAATTTCGGCTTTTGTATTTTGTAGTGCCAAATCTGTGAGGAATATTTTCCCATCGATTTCCTTCCATAAAAATGGGAAGGATTTTTCGCTTGTGAAATCTTTGTGTAAAATCCTTGAAAAGTTGTCTTCGATATGGTTTGTTAAACTGGAAAGCAAGGTGTAAAATTCGTAAGGTGTTTCGATTTGATTGAGTTTTAACAAAGATTCTTTGAGCCATTTTTCGAGCTCAGCCTCATTTTTTAAGTAAATATCAAAATGTTTAACAAAATTCCAGAATGAAATAAGGATTGAAACTTGCGACATTTTATCGTTAAGTGAAAAATGGCAATCCTCGATTGTTGGAGTTTCCTTCGAAAGCCTTTCAACCATCGAGTTTGGCAGGACAAGGGGTAATCGAATTAGGCTGTCGTTGTGCAATTTTATGGTGTAAATATTTCCAATATCAGGGGTTGCAATTCTTGTTTCTGGGTCGGAATAAAGATGAAGCGATTTGGCACCAGATTTAGCAATGCTTTTGGTCACGAAAGCCAAATAACCACTTTGTGTAGAAATCTCCAAGGGTCTCCAACTATAAACAAGCAAGGAATCTTTCGACATTTCGAAACCGTCGTTTTGGAGCAAGTTTTCTTCATCATTATCGATTTTGAATGTTGCATCGTCGAAAAAGCAATCGCCTTCTCCGATTAAAATTATAGCTGGTTTAGCGAAACTTGCATTTTGGGGAATTTGTGTTGTTAATTCTATTTTTTGCCACTGCTTTGTTGAATTCAAAAATTGTTTTACCTCGAAACTAATTTGTTTGTTGTTGTCGTCGTCGTACCGAACAGCAAGTAAAATTTTTGCAGATTTGTCGTATAGTTCACCAAGATAATATACGCTAAATTTTGCTTTCCTGCCACGATATTTTTCGATGTTTATAACTTGTTGCACAATTCCCGGGGATTTACGCAAAGGATTAAGCAGATTGGCTTTGCGGGAACCCAGAAAAGGATGTGGCTTTTCCGATGGTAGTCCATTGTGAATCCAAAAGAGGTATCCTGTCGAATCATATTCGTTTTGAGAATCGGTGATTAAATAATGTTCAAATAACTTGTGAATTTTTTTGTGAATGGGTATGTCTGGATTTTTTAAAATGAAGGTGACGGAGTTCAATGCAAAACAATCCCAATTATAGCTAAAATCCGAGAGCGGATGAAAATAACGAACAACTCCATAAACTTTTGCAAAGTCGAGCAAGTCTTGGATTTGTTCAGTGCTAATCTGTATCTTTTCAGCGGGCTGATTCGTCTCCTGAACAATTTCGAAAGAGGCACTATCTATCCAAGCTTTACCATTGCCAAAAAGAAGTAAGCCAAAATTAATTGTAGTGGCGTTTTTGGAAATCTTACCTTGTATTTCTCTTACTTCCCATTGCCGTAGGACTGCGGGTTGGTTTGGCAAATATTCGAAAAAGCCCGATTCTTCATCATTGCCAGATCTTTCCCTAACCCAAATATGGGCGCTTCCTTTTGGGCTATGGATTTCGGCGCGTATGTATGCTCGGAATCGTATTGTTTTGCCTCGGTAGGGGGTTGCGTCGATACTCTGCATAACCGAGCCATAAATGTCCTCTTGGTATTTGCCTTCGCGAAAAAGCTCCAAGCAGTATTTACCGCTAAATGGTTCTTCTGTGGTTAAATATGCTTGGTAGCCTAATTTTTCGGCATAGGAAGGAACCGTCCAACCTTTTGGCAGTTTCCCGGGCTCCCCAATTTCAAAATCGAGATTGTATGGCAAAGGTAAAGTTTGGTTTAAAAGAGGTGTTGCGACAAAGATTAAAAAGAACAAAAGGTACTTTCTCATTTTATGCACACTGTTTTGATGTTTACAAATTCCCTTATTCCAAAAACCGAAAGTTCTCTTCCATATCCCGATTCTTTAATCCCACCAAAGGGTAGTCTGGGGTCGGATTTCACAAAATCGTTAACGAAACAGCATCCTGCTTCGAGCTTAGTTTTGGCAATCCAGTTTCCTTTTTCAATGTCCGAAGTAAAGAGAGCAGCACCCAACCCAAAATTTGTACGATTTGCTAATTCGATTGCATCTTCTTCATTATTTGCTTGAATCAAAGCTGCAACGGGTCCGAATGTTTCTTCAACAAAAACAGGTGAATTTGGGTTTTGAACCAAAACGATTGTAGGGGGATAGAAATATCCTTTACCAGTGGGAATTTCTCCTCCAAGATGGAGTATGTCTTGGTTTGCTTTGCTTCGTTCCACTTGGCCGTGAAGGTCTAATTGCAAGTCTTTGCGGGCAAGTGGTCCAACATCTATTTCGGGATTAAGGGGATGTCCAATCTTTTTCTGTTTAAATGAATTTGTAAAAATATCAAGGAAATCGTCGAAAATTTGTTTTTCGATAATAAATCTTTTTGCAGCGATACAGCTTTGTCCATTGTTGATTAAACGAGCAGTAACACAGGTTTCAACGGTTTTATCCAAGGGAGCATCTTTGAGAACAACGTAAGGGTCACTTCCACCAAGCTCAAGAACAGTCTTTTTAAGCGTTGCTCCTGCAAGTTTAGCAACTTCCTTGCCAACAGGGGTACTTCCTGTTAAAGTTACCCCTTTGATTCTTGGGTCTTCGATAACTTTTGCAGATTTGCTTGAACCAATTACTAAATTTTGGAATACAAATTCGGGAAACCCCGCTTCGATAAATACATTTTCTATTTCAATTGCGCATCCCATAGTATTCCTTGAATGCTTCAACAATGCTGTATTGCCAGCAACAAGATTAGGAGCGGCAAAACGGAAAACCTGCCAGAATGGAAAATTCCACGGCATTATCGCAAGTATTGGACCTAATGGCTGGAAGGTAACATAGCTTCGGCTCATTTCGGTAGGAATTTCAATGTCGGCAAGTTGCTCTATTGCGTTTTCGGAATAATATCGGCAAACCCAAGCACATTTTTCGATTTCTGCTATTGCCTGTTTGATTGGCTTTCCCATTTCGATTGTGATTAATTGAGCTAATGCCTCTTTCTTCCTTAATAAAACATCGGAGGCGTTTTTCATTAGTTCGCATCTCTTTTCGATTGGATATTTTGACCACTGTTTGAATGCCGAAACGGCTTTTTCGATTTTCTGGTCGATTTCGCCGTCGCTTAATTCCTGATACTCTTTGATTACTTCTTCTGTTGTCGGATTAATTGTAAAAAAACTTCCCATTTTAATTCTCCAATTATATGGCATTTCAAAATTAGTATTTAATTTAGATTTTTTATTTATTGTTTATTTCGATTGAATGAAAACTTATTCGTTTTTTGTTTTTGTTGTTGCCGTTATTCTTTTGGGGTGTGCAAACCCGAAACCACCCAGCGGGGGTCCACCCGATAAAACTCCCCCGAAGGTTATTGACTTTTATCCTCAAAATATGACAACAAAGTTTGCCGATAAAAAAATTTACATTGTTTTTAGCAAATGGGTGGATAGAAATAGTGTCCTAAACAATATCTTCTTGAATCCTCCTTTGAAATACGAAGCTAAATGGAGCGGAAAGAAACTATATATAAGCTTTTTAGAAGATTTGCCTAAAAATATTACAATTTCTTTTTTCCTCGGCACTAATTATGCAGATTTAGACGGGAATAAACCGAATGAACCTTTTTCTTTGTTTTTTTCAACAGGTGAATTTATCGATAGTGGGGTTGTCGTTGGAAAAGTTCTCGCAAAGGATTTAACAAAAACGTTCATTTATGCCATTCCAACAGAACTTGTTTCGGATTCTTTGAAGGATATAAACAGAATCTTTCATTATCGTACGCAACCAAATCTGAACGGAATATTCAAGTTCGAGGCTCTCAAGCCCGGCTCTTACATTTTGGTTGCCTTTAGCGATTATAATGGAAACAAGGAGTTTGACAAGGGAATAGATGGGCTTGGTATTTGTTCGGATTCAATATTGATTAGTCCAGTTTTGAAAGATACGGTTGCAATTTTTGTTGCAAATCCGAAGGACGTTACACCGCCACAATTGTTCGATATCGTTTGTGTTTCGAAAAATGTGGTAAAATTGAAGTTCAGCGAGCCAATTCGCTTGGATTCCAACTTTGCCTTACAAGATTTTATCATTTCCGATACTTCTGGAAGAAAGGAAAGTTCTCCCGAATTTGTTTCGCTCAATCCCGATGAACCTTCCGCTTTATTTGCTTATTTTAAAGATAAGCTTGTGCAAGGGGATTATTATTTCAAACTCAAAAAGCACAGTGTCATCAGTGATACATCTGGAAACAAATTAGATTTCGAAAGTCCGATTCGGTTCCGTGTGCCTGCCGAAATTCCGCTATTTGAACCTGATTTGCAAGCAAAAAAGATGATTTTATCCACTCCTTTGCAAGAAATATATGTTGCTTTTAACATACCACTGGATACAGCCAAGACAAATCTTAAGTTGAATTTGGTTAATCTTGCGAAAAAGGATACTATTCCACTAAAATTTCGATGGAAAAGTAATTTTGAGATTGCATTCAATTATGCTAACATAAGATGGCGGAGCAATTTCATATTGATTATTTCTTCGGATAGTATTGTCGATTATTTTGGCAATAAGTTTATTTCACGAAAGTTTACGCAAAGTATTTCTGTTGCCGATGAACCTTCGGTTGGTACAATCAAAGGCAAACTTCTTGCAGGAATCGATACCACACAAGGGAAAGCAATGATTATGGCACTTGGAAAGGAAAGAACCTATTTTGTGCATTTGAGAGGGCTGGATTGGAGTTTCGTTAATTTGCCCGAAGGGGAATACACTCTTGTTGCCTTCTACGACAGAAATGGCGATGGTTTTTATGATTTCGGGGATTTATTTCCAATAAAATTCTCGGAAAAAATTATCAGGATTCTCGATAAAATACAAGTCCGAAAAAGTTGGACTGTCGAAGAAATTAAATTTTAGACCTATGGAAACGATAGAAATTCAAAGAAATTTGTTGAATAGACTGGCTTCGCTTCAGAAAGCTTACGAAACGAATTTAACAAAAGTCTATGAACTTTTTGATGACGAGGCAATCCACGATTTCAGAGTTGCAATTCGGAGAATCCTTGCTTTTATAAGGTTTGTTGACATTTTCTGTCCAGTTGAAATCAACGCAAATTTGCGTACACTTTTGAAAAGCAATATTAAGCAATTTAATAAGCTCAGAGACATTCAGGTTCAAATTCAATACTTGATAAATTTTTTAAAAAAATTTCCTGAAACAATTGACTTCCTTGTTTTTTTAAAAAAGAACGAAAAGAAGCAAATCCAAAAGCTAAAGAAAGTAATCAATACAGCCAATTTTGATAATTCAGGGGAAATTTTCTATTATCGAATGCACCTAATGTCTTTAGAATGCTTCCAGAAAATAGATTTTGATGGTATCATTATAGTTTTAAAGGATGCCTTCCGAGAAGTAGAAAAGGCAATTTCGAATATAATTGAAAATGATTTTGCAACTTTTCATAAAACACGTTTGGCTTTCAAAAGATTTCGTTATACGGTCGAGACCATCGAAAGTATTTTATCAATACCCAAAGCTAAAGTCAAGGAATTGCAAAACATTCAAACAGTTCTTGGAGAGATACAAGATTATACCGTGACACTTGCGTTATTAGAGAAATTTTCGAAGGGAGACCTGTTTAAATTTTCTAACTTTGTGGAATTTATTAAACAAAAAAGAGAAGGAAAAGTTAAAGAATTTTGGGAAATGCTTGCGATTTTGGAATTTTGGAGAGATTATATTATGAAAAATTAGTAATTTAAAAATTTGCAAGTTGGTTAAACTGGTTTGGATATGAGTTTGATTGATTTACCAACTAGTTATGGCTCCGATTTAAAGAACAAATTGAATAATATTATAGGTAACGAAAAGAATTTTATAGCAAATGCAAGCAATTTTGCTTCGCTTATATTCCACCAACTCGATGGGGTTACTTGGGCTGGCTTTTATTTCCTTGCGAATGAACATCTTATCTTGGGACCTTATGTTGGTAAGGTTGCCTGTGTTAGAATTTCAATAACCGAGGGGGTTTGCGGTTCTGCAGCTCGGAATCGTAAACCGGTAATTGTGCCCGATGTCCACAAGTTTCCGGGCTATATACCTTGCGACCCAAGTGCAAATTCCGAACTCGTTGTCCCTTTGTTCTTTAACAATTCTGTGATTGGGGTTTTCGATATTGATAGTTCTATGTATGGCAGATTTACGGAATTTGAAGCAAATTTGATTTCGGATTTGCTTGCAATTCTGGTCAAAAAATCTCTAATCAAGCCGATTTTAGACTATTATGGTGCTGCTTTTTAGCATTGTATTTTTGTTTTCGGTCTTTTCTGCAAATGCACAAGTTTATATAAACGAGATTTTTCCAGCCCCATCCCAATCCAAATCGGAATGGATAGAAATTTACAATCCTAATGAAAACGATATTTCTTTGCCCGGCTTGATTATAACGAATAGAAATTCTTCTTTTAAATTAGAACTGAAAATCAATCTTCTGCCAAATTCTTTTTTTGCCTTGCTTTCCGATACAGTTGGATTCAGTGACTATCTCACTTGCCCTTTTTTAATAATTAACTTGCCCACCTTGCACAATGATTGGGATGCAATTACACTCAGAACATTGGATTCTTTGTTGATTGATAGCATCTACTACGACTTTCGTTGGGGGAAAAAGGATTTTTCGCTTGAAAGATACGATTGGAGCATTCCTGCAGTTTCAAAAGAAAATTGGAATGTCTCGGGTAATGTTTCTGGTCATACTCTTTGTCGTGAAAATAGTAGGACCATAAAAGACATTCAACTCGAAGATGAACTGCAGATTGACAATGGTATTTGCCACTTGCTTTTGAAAAATTTTGGTAGAAAGAATATCGAGAATCTTCAAATTGAAATAACGGTGTCTTTCAGTTTCGGAGAATTTGATACTATTTTTTCTATTGGCTCTTGGAAACAAAATAAGCTCCAGAGAGGTGATTCTTTGCTTTTGCAATTTTCTATTGATACGGTATTGAAAACATTGGAGTATAGTTTTTTAAATAAGATTGATTGTTTAATTGGGTTTGATTCAATGGATACAAGGGTTTCTCGACAAAAAAGCCTTAGCTTGAATCTGCCAAAACCTTTTAAAGGGCTATTGATTAACGAAATTTTGTTCGATGTTTACACTGGTTGTGGTGAATTTCTGGAATTAGTAAATATCTCATCGAGGGATATTAATTTGTCGAAATGGAAGCTTCGGAATAGTTCGGGCAAAATGTTGAGTTTTCCGAGCAACGATTCTTTCAAAATAAAAGCAGGTAAATATTGTGCTATTGTTTGGGATTCATCTTTTTTTAATTGTTTCGAGGGGAAGAAAGGGGATTCAAATGTTATCTATGTCGAAGCACCATTTCTCCTGCGGAATTTGGGCGATAAAATTGTGTTGTCTGACCCAATTGGTATCGTACACGACTCGGTGAATTTTTTGCCCCAATGGCATAAAGGGAAAATGACAAGTTTCAAACAAAAGAGCTTAGAAAAGATGATTGAAAGCAAAAGCTCGAATGATTCGACTAACTGGTATACTTGTGTGGATAAACGTGGTGCCACACCCGGTGAATTAAATAGTGTTTCAATTCAAAAGGAAGAAAGTATTTGGGTGGATATTGAACCTAATCCTTTTGTTCCGGGCAAAATTGAAAATCCAGTATGTAAAATTTCTTATCGTTTGCCCTTTGTTCAATCTCGAATAAATGCAAAGATTTTTAGTCTCGATGGAATTCAGGTTTTGGAATTGGAAAACAACACTATTTCTCCATCTTCGGGAATCATTGAGTGGGATGGAATGATGCAAAGCGGAAAGAAAATCGAACCCGGGGGTTACATCTTTGTGATAGAAGCGATAGATATTCAAACTGGTAAAGTTATCAAAGAAATAAAGTCGTTAGCGGTAGGATGGTAGGTCAGTTTTCGGTGAATTTCTGTGGAGGCTTTTTGTTTTCCTCTTGTTCAGCGAGTGTGGCATTGACTTCCCGCGTAATGTTTGTTATTTCCGCTTGAATTTGGTTTTGTGCCTGCCTCATTTTTTGAATACCTTTACTGATAAGGCGGGAAACCTCCGGTATCTTTTCGGGACCGAAAAGAATAATAACAGCCAAAAGAATTAAAAGAAGTTCTCCGCCACCAACATCGAACATTTTTATTCAGTCTTCTCTTGTTTTGAGTTATTTTGAGTCGGACTATCCTGTTCAATATTCGATGCTTTTTTGAATTCACGAATTCCTTGTCCCAGTCCCCGCATAAGCTCAGGAATTTTCCGTCCACCGAAAATTAGGAGAATTATTACTGCTATTAGTATAAGTTCTTGTGCGCCAATATTAAACATAAAACCTCCAAAATTATTTTAAAAAATTTGCAATAGATTTAAAAATCAAAGAACCATCGATGCCACCAAGAATCGGGTCGCAATAGCGCTCGGGATGTGGCATCATACCAAGCACATTTTTGTCTTTGTTTGTTATTCCAGCAATATTTTTCAAAGAGCCGTTAGGATTTGCTTCCTGTGTAACCTCGCCATCGGGAGTACAATACTGAAAAACAATTTGTCCATTGTCTTCGAGTTCCTTAAGAGTATCGCCATCGGCGAAATAATTACCTTCAAAGTGCGCTATAGGTATCTTCAATATCCTGTCCTTTTCGATTAACGAGGTAAAAGGTGTATTAGTGTTTAGAGTTTTTAAAAAGACGTCACGGCAAATAAATCGTAATGAAGTGTTTTTTAACAAGGCTCCAGGCAAAAGCCCCGATTCAGTTAAAATCTGGAAGCCGTTGCAAATTCCGATGACCAAACCGCCATTGTTTGCAAAGCGAACAACTTCCTTCATAATTGGTGAAAATCTTGCAATTGCTCCTGTGCGGAGATAATCACCATAAGAGAAACCGCCAGGAAGAACTATGCATTTGATGTCGGAGGGTATGTTCGTGTCTTTATGCCAAAGGAATTGCGTTTCGAATCCAAGATTATGTTTTAATGCAAAATATGCATCGTGGTCGCAATTAGAGCCCGGGAAAACAACAATGCCAAATTTCATATTTCCCCTTTCAGGTTAGTTCTGCAACATTAATTTCGTATGTCTCGATATTTGGATTGTAAAGGAGCTTTTCGGTTGCATCGTGTGCAATTTTTTTTGCTTCGTCAAGATTTCCTGCTTCGATAGAAAAGGTTATGTGCTTTCCAATTCTCATTTGGCTTATTTGATTAAATCCAAGTGTTTTAAGGGAATTTTCGACGGTTTTACCTTGAACATCCAGGATCCCTTTTTTCAACATTACTTTTACTGTTGCAATGTAACTTGCCATTTTAAGTTAATTCCTTTTTATGTTTTCGAAATTTTAAAATGTAATGACGAATAAAACTCCCAACTAAATAAAAAATAAAGAATGGAAAAATGAACAGTCCTTTGGTTACGAATGACAAGATGATTGCCAAAATAAATATAATAGTTGGGATTGGGTTTTCTCGGATGTATCTAATACTTGGTCTTGGTGCGTTGTAAAATTTAATAGTGGATATCATTGCAAGCGAGGCAACAATTGTTACTCCAATAATTGAGTAATGCTTTGTTTCATTTGTTAAAAAGCTGCTTTGGTGGTAAAAGATTAAGTAAGACAAAATCATAAATGCAGCAGAAGGGATTGCCATTCCCGTGAAAAACTTCTTATCTTGAAAAGCAGAAGTTTGGATGTTGAATCTTGCCAACCGCAAAACTCCACATATCAACGGCAATGCAGAAAGGAAAATCCCAATATCTTGGAATTGGTAAAAGTAAATTTTGTAGAGCATAAACGAGGGAACAAGACCAAATGAAATGGCGTCGGAAAGGGAATCGAGTTGGACTCCGAATTCGCTTGCAGATTTAATTAATCTTGCAGTTATGCCATCGAGCATATCAAAAATTGCAGCAATTAGGACAAAGAGGGCTGCGATATTGTACATTTCTTTTGCTGTATATGTAAGGGCAATAAAACCCGAAAGAAGGTTTGCAAGTGTTAAGGAATTTGGAACTATTGACCTTGTAATCCGAATCATAATTGTGTTGTTCCCGGAATGTTAATATCTTTGCGTAAACGGGCAATTATTGTTTCGCCGCCTTTGACTTTTTTCCCTATTTTTGTTAGAATTTGTGTACCGATGGGGACAATCACATCCATTCTTGAACCGAATTTCATCATTCCGATTTTATCCCCCGCGTTCACTGTGTCGCCAGTTTGTAATGTTGAAACAACGCGCCGAGCCAAAATTCCAGCAATTTGTTTGAAAGCGATTTTCCCAAATTCGTTTTCCACTCCTATCAGTGTATGTTCATTTAATTCGGAAGCTTTGGGATGGTAAGCAACGATGTATTTCCCGGGGTAATACTCGGCATAGAAAACTCTTCCGGAAATAGGGGAGCGATTGACGTGAACATCGAGTGGGCTAAGAAAAATGCTGATTTGAACAGCCCTGCAGCGAAGAACCTTGTTCTCGTCAATTTCTTTAATTTCAACCACTTTACCGTCGGCGGGAGCCAAGATGATGGAATGGTCTTCGATTGCAAGTAATGGAATATTTCGTGGTGGGTCGCGGAAAAACCAGAGAGAAAAAGCTACGAAAAAGAACCCAATTATCGCAGAAAATATTTTTAATGGAAGTGGTTTAAATACAAAAAAGGCAAGAAAAATCAGAAGCAAACCAATTCCAATGCCAATGAAAAAGTTATCCAAACCATATTTTGCAATCTTAATCATAATTATAAAAATGAAAAAAATAATTTAACGATGTTTTTAAAGTCAATTTTTATAAATTGTCAAAATTAAAAATTTAAAATAAGAAAATTTGATTTATTCAAAATAATAGGGAGGTTTATAATGAAGTTCAAAGTATCATTGAAGGAATTAAATCAAGCGCTACAAAAAGTTAGCCCCGCTTTGCCAAAAAAATCCCCGTTGCCAATTTTGGAACATTTCTACTTTATTCTTGAGGGCGACATATTAAAAATTATCGCAAGTGACCAGAAAATTACGATTATGAATCAAATTGTGGTTGAACCTAACGAGGATGGCAAAGTTCTTGTTCCCGGGAAAAGAATTATGGACATCATTCGAGCTTTGGAAGATAGCGAGGAGTTTACTTTTTCTTCCGATGAAGATACTTTCAACATTTCAATTAAGACTGCATACGGGAAATATTCAATGAAAGGGTTGGACCCAGTCGAGTTTCTCGATTTGCCCGAGCTTTTTCAATCCGAAAAGCCCGACATCACAAAGTTGTTGGATAATTTGAACGAGGAAGCCCGAAAAAATGCAGCTCTGATTTCGATGAAAGACATAACTTGGGCTTCTGAAAGAACTTATTTCTGTGCTGCAAAAGATGATTTTAAACTTGCAATGACAGGAGTATTTTTCCAATTTGTTGGCGATAAGCTCAATTTAGTTGCAACCGATGGTTTTCGCTTGACGAAAGCAACTATTTTCGCCGATGGTCATAATGTTTTTCCCAAAGACCTTGGTGTAATTGTTCCAGCCGAAACGGTTGAGTTATTACGAAAAGTTGACGATGACGTGTTGATTTCTTTCATTCGTATCGAAGATGAAATTACTCACATTCGTTTTGATGTTGGAAACACTGTTATTATTTCCCGAAGAATTGCCGAAACCTATCCAAAGTATGAAAATGTAATTCCAACCGACAATCCTTACAAATTGAAATTGAATAAAAAAGATATAATTCCTGCACTAAGACGCGTGGCTTTGTTCGCAAGCTCATTCCATAAGTTAATCAAATTTCAGATTTCTGCCGAGGCAATGATTTTGACTGGACAAGACGAAGACCAAGGAACTCAAGCCCAAGAAACAGTGTCTTGCGAATTCAACAATGAAAACTTCGAGATAGGTTTCAACTACGAACTTTTCCTCGAAGCAATTGAAAATATGGAAGTCTATGGCGATAATGAGATAGCATTCATCGAAATGAGTGGTCCAACTAAACCTGTTGTTTTCCGTCCATCCGAAAATGATGAGCGTTTGCTTATGCTTGTGATGCCAATGCGTATTTAATTAATTTATGTATTTATTGAGGTTGAACTTCGAAAACATACGGAACCACAATATTACTGAACTGTTTCCCTCGAAAAATATAAATGTAATATTTGGGAGGAATGGTTCGGGCAAAACATCAATACTCGAAGCCATTTCGATTGGTGCTTTTTCCAAAAGCTTCGTAACTTCTTTCGACCAGAATATTGTGCAAAATGGAAAAGATTATTATTTGGTTGAAATCGAAGCCCGTAGCGAAAATGGTTTGCCCATTGGTTTGCAAGTTTTGTATCAACTAAATAGAAAAAAAGAAATCAAAACTACAGCTGGCGAGAATTTATCCGTTCAAGAACTGATTGGGAAAGTGCCTGTTGTTGTGCTTTCCCCCGAGATGAGAGAAATCATTTTCGGTGCCCCTTCGATGCGGAGGGAATTCATTGACAGAATTATTTCCCAAACCGATGCAAATTATCTTAAATCTTTGTTGCTTCATCGAAGGATATTGAAGCAAAGGAACAAACTTCTAAATGAATTTCAATTGGGAATAACCAACGACACGGATTTGCTTAAAATTTGGACCTTGAAGTTTATCGAAATTTCGGCGGAAGTTGTTTCTCGTAGGCTTCGCTTTTTCGAGCATTTTCCATTATTTTTTGAAAGGAGTTACCAAATTCTTTCAAACAATCAGGAAAGTATAAATATAACTTATCAGCCGTTTGAATTTCCTTCGAATTTGGCAAGTTTGTCTCATTCCGACATTCTGGAAATCCTTAAATCACAAGCCGATAAATATTTCGACAAAGAAATTCAACGAGGTATTACCCTTTTCGGTCCACAAAAAGATGACTTTTTAATTCTTTTAAATAATCAATTAGCGAGAAATGTTGCCTCGCAAGGGCAAAGCAAAACAATTCTTATTTCGCTAAAATATGCAGAAATGAATTACTTGTATGAAATGCGAAAGACATATCCCATTGTTCTTTTCGATGATATTTTTTCGGAGCTGGACAACGAAAGAATCACTCAGGTCTTGAAAATTTTATCGGACACAAGTGTTCAGTTTTTTTTGACAACAACAGAAGTGGACTGGCTAAAAAAATCCTTGCCAAGCGGTTCTTTGGTAAAATCTTTTTATGTTGAAAGTGGGAAAGTATCGGAAGTTTCTTTGAGTGTTTTATAAATATGAGGTTAAAAAATGACAAAAGAAACAAAGAAAATCCTTGTAACAGGTGCCTGTGGTCAGATTGGTTCTGAATTGGCTTTAAAATTGAGTGAACTTTACGGAAAAAACAATGTTGTGATTTCTGATGTAGCTGAACCGAAGCCTGGTTCGGCTCTTGCCGATTTAACTTTTGAATACTTGGATGTTACCGATTTTGCAACTTTTGAATCGGTTGTTCGAAAGCACAACATCGACACCATCGTACATCTTGCGGCTATTTTATCTTTTGTTGGTGAACAGAATCCCCAGAAGTGCTGGAATATTAATATTTCTGGTACTCTGAATGCATTTAATCTTGGAGTCAAGTATGAACTTTCGAAGGTTTTTGTTCCGAGTTCTATTGCTGTTTGGGGAAAAGGAGTTCCCAAAATTGCGCCTCAGGATGGGATTTTGAAACCAACAACAATGTATGGTGTTACCAAAGTTACGATTGAATTGCTTGGGGATTATTATTTCAGGAAGTTTGGGCTTGACTGCCGTGGCGTTCGTTATCCGGGAATAATTTCTGCCGAGACACTGCCCGGAGGCGGGACAACTGATTATGCTGTTGAAATTTTTTACAGCGCTGTGAAAGGCGAAGATTATGTTTGCTTCGTTCGCGAAGATACCCGCTTGCCAATGATGTATATGCCCGACTGCATCAAAGCAGCTATTGATTTGATTAACGCGCCGAAGGAAAAATTAACACATCATTGCGATTATAATGTTGGTTCGATGAGTTTCGATGTTGCTTCGCTTGCCAAAGAGATTCAAAAATACTATCCAAATTTCAAAGTGATTTACAAACCAGATTTCCGTCAAGAAATTGCCGACTCCTGGCCTGATGATGTCGATGATTCTGCTGCTCGGAACGATTGGGGTTGGAAACCTGAGTTTGACCTTGAACGGATGGTCAAAGATATGATTGAAAAGCTTAAAGCAAAGTTGTTATAAACCGATTTTTGGGGAAAAATTATTATTTTTCTTTTTCATAAAATTTGATTTTATCGATAAGTGGTAAAGTGTATTTATAATTCAATAATTCAGGTGATTTCTTTTATCTTGATTTTGTTTTTAAACACTTTACCCTGTTTTGCGGATTCTTTTTGGGTACAAACCAACGGACCATTAGGTGGGGAAATTCGTTCCCTTTCGGTAAAAGGTGAAACTATTGTTGCTGGGGCTTTTTGGGGCGGAGTTTATCTTTCTTTCAACAAAGGAAATAACTGGTCGAATATTGGTTTGAATGAATACAAAATCAACTCTGTCGTAATCAGTAAAAATAAGATTTATGCTGGCGTTGGCTATTTTTACGAGAATGGTGGGCTTTTTGTGTCTTCCGATTGGGGCAAGAGCTGGGTAAAAATCCTTGATGAACCTATTGGCAGCCTTTATGTATCCGATTCAATTCTTCTTGCAGGGAATTTCAAAAACGAGTTATTCGCTTCTTACGATAATGGCTCAAGTTGGACGAAAATCGAATATGGCGGAGGCAGGGTTTACTCGATTTTTGTTTGGAACCAGAAATTACTTATAGGAACAGAGGAAACAGGCATTTTTGTTTCGAGCGATTGGGGTCAAACTTGGGTGCAAAAAAATTATGGGTTGAATAATCTAAACATTTGGAGTATCGTTGCTAAATCCGATACATTGTTTATAGGTACTGGGGGTGGGGGAATTTTCTTTTCCACTAATTCAGGCGATGAATGGATTGCTCGAAATTCTGGGCTTCTCCATCCTTATGTTTTTTCGATGTTAATTTTGGGCGATAATATTTACGCTGGAACGGTTGGCGGTGGCTTGTATATGACTACCAACAGCGGAATCCTTTGGTTCAGAACAAACTTTACCTTCGAAAGTGTCGAATGTCTTGGTGCCGACGAAAATAACATTTACGCAGGGACCAAAGGTAGTGGAATTCTTATCTCATCGGATATGGGCAATTCTTGGCGAGAAATAAACTCTGGGATTATTCGCACTGAAATTTCCTTTCTGAAAGCAAAAGGGGACACGATTTTTGCTGGAACAAGCGGTAGCGGAATTCACATTTCAACAAACAAAGGCAAAAATTGGATGAGAATAGCTTATTCTATCACAAATCCTTATGTTACTGCTTTGGTATATCGTGATTCAATACTTTTTGCGGGGACTCTTGGTGCTGGCGTATTTGTTTCCTCCAACAACGGGGAAAATTGGCATCAAACGGTGGTCAAATCGAAGGAGGTAAATGCCTTATGTCTTGTTGAAGATAAGCTGTTGGTCGGAACCAATTACGAGGGGATGTTTGTTGTCGACATAAAATCGGATAGTTTAATTGAGAACTATTTTCGCGGACTAAGTGTAACAAAAATTGTTCCATTCAAAGACAAAATTGTAGTTGGAACCAAGAGCAATGGGATATTACTTCTTGATACTTCAGATTATTCCCGATATTGGAACTTTTTGAGCGATAAATTTATCACAGCTTTGAGCTGCAACGATAGCCTGATTTGGGCTGGAACAAGCGATGGCGATTTATGTGTTTCAACGAATGGGGGCTTTGCTTGGAAGCTTGAAATTTCGCATAACAATGGCTATGTTTCCGATATTGCGGCTGATGGGGACAGAATTTTGGCTTCTTGGCTGAGCTTCGAAGAAGGTAATTGGATTATTTCTTCGATGGATAATGGTAATACTTGGGGAGTTAGAACAGAAGGATTAGGTAACATCAAGGTTTCATCACTATTAATCAAAGATACTTTGATTTATTGTGGAACTATCGGTTTCGGTGTTTTTAAATCAAAATTTGATGATATTTTTTCCTTTGTCAACAATTTTAATGTTTCGGATAAGGTAGCAGATATTTATTTTTCCGATAATACATTAGTTGTAAAGAGATTCGAACAAAATTCATTTGAATTAACCCCATCCAAAATTACCATTTATGACCTAATGGGCAGAATATTATTTGAAAAAGAAATAGTCGGCGAAGTCGAAGTGATTGACTTGCGTCATCTACCCGCAGGTGCATACGGGGTTAAATTCCAAGAAATTTTCAAGATGATTTTGAAAGCAAAATAACAACCTACAAAAGGTCGCTGAACTTGAGCAAATATAAAATTGTTGCTCTTAAGTCTGCCTATAATTTTAGGCACTTTGTTCTTGGGCTTCCTTTTCTTTGGCTTTTTTCTTGGCTTCTTCGCGTTTCTTTCGTAATTCTTTTCTACGCCAATAACGGGCAAGAACAATTTCTTTGTGCTTTTGAACCATTTCGGCGATTTCTTCTTCTGTTTTGCCCTTGAATCTTAAATGACGAGCAAGAAGTATGCCTTCGTAGGATAATAAATTACGAACGGTTTCTGTTGGTTGCGCACCTTGGTCGAGCCAAAACAAAGCTCTTTCGCTCTCGATTTTAATTGTCGAAGGCTGAGTGTTCGGGTCGTAGTAGCCTAATCGTTCGATGTATTTACCATCTCTTTTAACGCGAGAGTCTACAACGACTATGTCGTAAACTGGGTAATGCTTCTTTCCTTTTCTTCTTAATCTTATTTTTACCATACATTCCTTTTATTTAAGTTAAACAAATCTTATTGCAATCCAAAACCTTGTGGTAAATTGAAATTTTTTAAGAATCTATTTTTACCACCACGAGCAACTGTTTTCATCAATTTTGTCATATCTTCAAATTGTTTGATTAATCTATTAACATCTTGAATAGTTGTACCGCTTCCCATTGCAATTCTTTTCCGGCGAGAGCCATTCAGGATTTTGGGATTTTGCCGCTCCTCTTTTGTCATCGAAAGTATAATTGCTTCGACCCGTGCGAATTGTTTTTCATCGATGTTTACATTCCGCAGAGCTTTATCCATTCCGGGAAGAAATCCAAGCAAATCGCGAAGGGAGCCCATCTTCTTGATTATCCTGAGCTGTTCCAAAAAGTCCTCGAAAGTAAATTGATTTTTTCGGATTTTCTCTTCGAGTTTTTTTGCTTGCTGTTCATCAAATTCCTGCTCGGCTTTTTCGACAAGTGTGACAATGTCGCCCATCCCAAGAATTCGAGAGGCAATTCGTTCGGGGTGGAAAGGCTCCAAAGCATCGAGTTTTTCGCCAACGCTAATGAATTTAATCGGCTTACCTGTTACTGAAAGTACAGAAAGTGCAGCACCACCGCGGGTATCACCATCAAGTTTTGTCAAAACAACGCCTGTCAAAGGCAATCTCTCGTCGAAAGCTTTTGCAGTGGTAACAGCATCCTGCCCAATCATTGCATCGCAAACAAAGAGGGTTTCGGTGGGTTGTACTTCACGGGCAAGATTTTCTACCTCCGTCATCATATCTTCGTCTATTGTAGTTCTTCCAGCAGTATCGAAAATGAGCACATCTCTCGAAAACTTTCGGGCGTAAGTTAATGCTTCGCGAGCGATTGTAATTGCATTCATTTCGTTTGGGATAGAAAATACAGGAACATTTGCTTGCTGTCCCAATTGCTTCAATTGTTCAATTGCAGCAGGTCGGTGAACATCACAAGCAACAAGTAATGGTTGACGTCCTTTTTTCTTTAAACTTTTAGCTAACTTTGCACAAAATGTAGTTTTGCCTGAACCTTGTAAACCAGCAACAAGAATCTTTGTAGGCGGAGGAGAAGCAAACACCAAATCCGAAAGCTTTTTGCCAAGAACTTCAACAAGCTCGTCGTACACAATCTTAACTATCACCTGTTCGGGAAGCAATTTCCCTTTAACTTGTGTGCCAAGGGCTTTTGTTTTAACATCTTCGACGAATTTTTTGGCGACATTTATGTTAACATCGGCTTCGATTAATGCACGGCGAATTTCCCGAAGAGCATCTTCGATGTTGCTTTCGGTGATTACCGCTTGACCCTTTAGCCTCTTTAACGCAAGTTCGAGCTTTTCCTGTAAACTTTCGAACATTTAAGTTTTTAAAAATAAAGAACTACAAAATTAACCATAATTGATTAAATGACAAAACAATCAAATGAGTAAAATTTTCGAGTTGATTATGAGACTTGCTCCAATATCCGAGAACAATCAGCTTGTCAACATTGCTTAAACTAATTGCTTTTATTGTTATACGACATACTAACAAAAAAACCCCTGTGTCGGGCATAAATATTATTTCGTTTAAAATGGTCTTGAACAGTTCTTTTATCTTTTAACCTTGAATGGAGAAAGAATAAGGTGATTATTCAAGATAACCCACCCAATAGTTTTAATTATTAAAATTTTTCAAGATTTGGTTCTTGTTGTAGCAGTTTATGAATTGCCACTAAAAAACATACACTCATACCCTACAAAACAAATCGTCATAGGTTGTAGTATCAGAAGCAAACACATAGGAACAGGCGGCGAAGATACAGGTTCACCCCTACAAGCATTTTTAGACATCGGATGTTTTTGCAAACATCCGATGTCCTTATCTAATGAATCCCGTTAGGGTCACGAACGAGGGTTTTCGGTCAAGGCAATAAATAATTTAATCCTCTGTAGGGGCGACTGGCCGGTCGCCCCTACAAGACAATCGAAAAAAGATAAATTTAATGATTTACACTTGCTTGAGTGGAATGAATAAAGTAATCACAAAGAATAATATTCAGGAATTTAGACACAAAGCTTACCTTATGGAAATCAAAATTTTTTTTATTGTTTAGACCTAATAAAAAGTATATTTAAAAACCAGTTGCAAGGTAAAAAATAGAAAGGGCGGTTCAAAAAACCAACCGCCCTTTCTATTTTAGAAGCGCAAATTATTCCTTTTCGGGGATGTTTTTGAGCACTTCCAGAAGGAATTGCCAAACATTTTGCACAGAAGAAATTTGGACTCGCTCCGCTGGCGAATGGACATCTTTAAGATTTGGTCCGAAAGAAATCATATCCATTCCGGGATACTTCTCGCCAATCAGTCCACATTCGAGCCCGGCGTGGATAACTTCGATTTTGGGTTCTCGTTGATACATTTTTTGGAAGACTTGCTTGGCGACTTCGAGTATTGGAGAGTTTATATTTGGCTGCCAGCTTGGATAACCATCACCTTGGCGGGGTAGACTTCCGGCAAGTTCAAACACTATTTTCACCTGATTCGCAATGTCAAACTTCTCGCTTTCCAACGAACTTCGTTGACTCGTTAATACGAAAATTTCGTTCGGCTTGGTGTTGATGACCGCCAAGTTGGTTGATGTTTGAACCAAGCCTTTGACATCGGGGCTGTATCGAATGACACCATGAGGCAATGCATAAATTGCGCGGAGAAGCTTTTTCTGTGTTTCTTTGCTTACGATTTGATTTGGAAGCTCAACTTTTTCGAAAATAAACTCAATGTTTGGTTCTTTCGACTTCCATTCCTGAAACAAAGTTTGGCGGAATTTATCGGCGAAGGAATGGAAATGAATTTCGTCTTGGTGATGGAAAGTTATAGTAGCAAAAGCTTCGCGCGGGATTGCATTATGGGCATTTCCACCATCGAAAGAAGCAAGGCGAAAATCAACAGTGGTACCAAGATTCCACAAAAAGCGGTTCAATAGCTTAATTGCATTTCCTCTGCCATCGCCAATCTCCAAACCTGAGTGCCCACCTTGAAAACCTTTGAGGGTGATTTTGTATGCAATATAGCCAGCAGGAATTGGTTCAGCGTCGTAATAAAAGGAACCAGATGTGTTTGTTCCGCCTGCACATCCGATAATGAAAGTGCCTTCTTCTTCCGAGTCGAGATTGATAAGGATTTTGTTGTTTAGCAGGTCGGTTCCAAGTTGCTGGGCGCCTGTGAGCCCAGTTTCTTCGTCGCGAGTGAGCAGGACTTCGACGTCGGGGTGGGCGATGTCGTTCGAAGCAAGAACAGCGAGCCCCATAGCAACGCCAATGCCATTGTCCGCCCCCAAAGTAGTGCCTTGGGCTTTGACCCAATCGCCGTCAACATAGGGTTTGATGGGGTCGTTCAGAAAATCGTGTTCAACATCGGCGTTCTTTTCGCAAACCATATCCAAATGACCTTGCAAAACGACACCCTTGCGGTTTTCCATTCCCGGAGTTGCGGGTTTTTTAATCACGACATTGCCAAGCTTATCCTGTTTGAATTCAAGATTGTGCTTCTTGGCAAAGTCAATCACGTAAGCGATGATTTTCTCTTCGTGCTTCGATGGACGAGGAACTTGGATGATTTCCTCGAAAATGTCCCAAACAATTTTGGGTTCAAGATTGCCTAAGATTTGTCCCATTATTCACCTTTCATTTAGTTCATAAAAATCAATAAAACCAGCTTTATAAAGTTGCGTCAAAAAGAGAAGCACCCGCTCGGTTGCGGGTTCAACTTTTTCAGCAAATTTTTCTTTCATTTTATTAATCAATTCGGAAACTTTGGTTTCGCCGTCGATGTTCAGCCAAAGGAAACTTCCCAATTCATCCAGATTGGCTCGGATATATGGATTAGGCAATTTTGGCAAAATCAATTTTTTAGCAAGTTTGCTTGTAAATCGAGGTACAAGAACATCAACAAGATTCTCTTCGCGAAGAATATGCTCATAAAGTCGAAATGGATGCATTTCGAGATAATTTAAATTCTTTTTATTTAACTTTTTCTTAATCATAAATTACAAAGTTAAGATTTTAAATCAAAATCATTTCACTAAAATCTTTGAACATTAAGTTAAAAGAGGTAGAACTATTTTATTATAGGAACATTTTAGTTCACGATGAAACGAAGAATTTATCAAAATTTTCAGGAAAATTGAATTAATCCCACGGAAGCATAAAAAGTTCTTTTTTATAATCGAACTTTCCTTTTTTTTGAATGATTTTTGGTTGTTCTTGTTTTTGAGCAGATTTTGTTTTTCTTTTGAGCGAAGGGGTTCCGAACTTCAAGCAGTTAAGAAGCCGATAGTAATTTTTTCGACCTTCAAAACAACCCGATTGAATAGTACCAGCTCTAATTTCCTGCCCAATCACATTGCAATTATCATCGAGTATTGGGGTAATAACAATCTGCTCATTTTTAATAGCATCTCCTTTGATTATTTTAGGTATTGTATTATTTGTAACAATGACAATTTGACATTTGTCTTCAAGTAAAATGACTTCTGAATCACTTGGAGAAAGAAGTTTAAGTTTTACATTTTTCTTTTCGAGGTCAGCCCAAGCCAAAAATGCCAAACTATCAGAATCTATATCCTCAATCTCAATTGAAATTGGTTCCCCAAGGTTAAATGATTCAGTCTGTCCAAATTGCGAGAAGATAAGTCTTTTAGGGGGTGGAGGCAAACCAGCTATGGAATGTGATTTAAAATCATTATACTTCGAAGTTGAAATCCAAATAACTTTAATAATTCCATATTTAAAGGATTCAATTAGAAATTTGCGTTTTTGGCTTAAAATTTGAACTTCATTTGAAAGTTTATTGATTTCTGTTTCGATTAAAACTCTTTCGTTAAGGTTTTTGGTACTTTGATAAATTTCATTCAAGTTTTCAATTTTATTTTTATTTAGTTCAATATTTTCATTAACGTATTTAAAAAGATTGGAGATTTCCTGGTCAAAAGCAGAATATTGGGAAACAATTTGGGTTTTAAATTTCTCGATGAATTGGTTGTTGAATGGCTCAAAAAATTCTTGTGGAACAGCAATTTCCCAATACCCATTTGTATCGGTATTATAATCCTCGTTATAGAAGGAATATTTAATAAACCCCATATATTTTTCTACAGCTGAAAGTATTTCTTGGTTAGTTTTATGGAAATCTTGGTTGGTAATAGAATAAGTAGCAAGCTTCTGACCAGGAAACAGTTCATCCACGCTAATAGGCTTCGAAGTTGAACAAGAATAAAAGGCTAACAAACTTATACAAAGCAACAACCACAAATTGAATGTTTTTTCAAACATTTTGATACTAACAAATAAATTACAATTTAATACAAAATATTAAATAATTTATAAAGGTCTAAATTAACATTTGGTGAAGGCTTGTGTAAGTAATTATATCCTCTTTTAGGTGGATAATAGCCATACTTGTTCTTCTGGGATAAAACAGGTGGCTCGGGAGGTGGTGTTTGATAAACATAAGAATTTAGGTGATGTATAGCTTGGTATCTATATAAGAAAACTACTTTTGCACCTAATTCTATAAATTTGGCAATTTCTTGTGGTTGGTAAAAGTCCCCAATAACAACAACTTTGGATGGATTTTTTTGAATAATTTCAGCTACTTCAAAAGCATTGAATCCAATACCTCTTGAGTCCTTTCCGATAAATATGGTAGCGTTTTGTTCCAAAAATCTTTTGTTTTCTTTCAATGAGTATTTATTTCCAAAAACCCAAACTTTTCCTTTTTTAACGTTATTTGAAATTCTACAAAATTCGTATACGTTGAACCCGGGGTACCAGCCTGAAACAAAAATGTTTGCGCCCCGTCTAATAAATTCTTTTACGTGTAAGCTCCCAAAGCCCTCGACATCGACGTCCACTAATGGCTTATTATGGTATTTGTAACCAGCATCAATTAAGTTGACGATATGAAATGGCTCTTGGAGTTTATTAACTTTAACTTTGGCACCACTTTTTACAAATTCTAAAAGGTCTTGCGGTTTACAATAGCGACCAATGACAGCTACATTCATTTTTTGGTCAGGTTGAGCTGCGTCAATAAAAGCTTGAATTTCAAATGGAGTGAAACTTTTGCAGCTTACAACAACTCGGGCTCCCAGCGTAATTATATGTCGAACATTCCAATTATCAAAACCATCAGCCTTCACAATTACCTGGCGGGGGGACTTTGCATAATCGATAAGTTGGATGATGTTGAATGGGTGATTCGAATTGTCGAATACTACTTCAACTCCTCTTTGAAGGTAATCAGCCAAAGAAAAGTTAGAGTAGGTTCGAAATCCTCTAAGCAGTAGCGAGACTGTGTCGGTTTTTTCTTCTTGCTTTGTCTCGGATTTCTGTGCTGGAGTTTGAGCAGGAGGGGATGTTTCTTTTGCTTTTTTTTCTGTTTGCTCTTTTGTTTCTTTTTCAGTGCAAGAGCTTAAAAATAATATCAAAAATAGAATAAGTAAATTTGTTGTTGTAGACATAACGCACCTTTTAAGTTAAACATAAACTAATTTAGGGCATTAAAATTCGCTTCAAAAGTAAATATTAAAGTAGTAATTTCTGTGCAAAAATCTATATTCATATTTGCCTAACTTTGGGATTGCAAATTACAAAAAAAAAATAAAATTCAAAATTTTTTTTTATAACTTTATTTTGTATTAACAAAATTTGGTTTTGCTATTTTTAAGCTTTGTTGATTATAAAGCTGAATATTTTATGCTTGAAATTTAATGTTTTTTTAGAATTTTGGAAACTTCTGGGAATGGAGATAGCACTCGCTCCAAGACGCCTTTGCTACGGGAAATTACAATGCCGTAATTTGTTATAGGGACGCCAGCTTCCTTTGCCTTTGCTATTCGATTCAATTTTTCACGGCGGGTTAACATACAGGAGCCGCAGTGAATGATGAGCTTATACTCCTGTAAATTCGACGGAAAGTCTCTGCCGACCGCAACTTCGAACCGAAGTTGCTTGCCGGTGTAGCTTTGTAGCCAGCGCGGAATCTTTATCCGACCAATGTCGTCCTGCAAGGGATGATGACTGCAAGCTTCGGCAATTAATATTCTATCTCCATCTTGCAAGGAATCTATGTATGTGGAGCCTTTAACTTCCTCCATCAAATCTCCCTTATATCGACAGAAAAGAATGGAAAAGGTTGTACATTTGACATTTGGCGGAGTTTCGGCAACCATTTTGTCAACAACTTGTGAGTCGCAAACCACAAGGTCGGGCGGTCGATTTAAATACCCAAGGAATTGGCTATATTCGGTGTCTTTGACAACGAAAGCTGCTGAGTTGTTGTCCAAAATCTCCCTAATTGCTTGAACCTGGGGAAGTATTAGCCTTCCTTTTGGTGCTTGGCTATCGATTGGAACGATTAGAACAACCAGAGCATTGGGAGGTAAAATGTCGCCCAAAAGATGAATGTTTTGTTGGTCAAGTTGCTCGACAATCTTCAAAAGAATTTTTTTGAAGTTATCCAGAAACTCGTTGTATTTACTTTTATCGATGGAAGAAACTTCGATTATGTTTTGAGTGTACTCTTTAATCTTGTTGTAAAAAGTATCATCTGGCCGTGCCAAGTCGATTTTATTTATTGCAATAATTAAGGGCAAGTTGTATTTTTTTGCTGTCTGAGCAATTTGTTCTTCGAATTCAGTCCAGACATTCGGTTCAACAACGAGAACGACGATGTCGGCTCGGTCGAAAATTTTCTGCGTTCTTTCGATTCGTTTACTTGCAAGAATGCTCTGGTCGTCTATTCCACCTGTATCGATTAAATTCACTGGACCGACTGGAAGAAGTTCTATTGGTTTTTCGACAATGTCGGTTGTGGTTCCGGGCACAGCCGAGACAATCGAAACATCTTGGTTAGCGATAAGATTTAGCAGGCTGGACTTGCCAACATTTGTCCTGCCAAGCAGTGCAATTTGTATCCTCAGCGATTTTGGTGTCCCAATCATTTTTTTTGAACTTTTTAATTTTTTTAAAACGAATTCCGTTCGATTCAATTTGATTTGAAAAAACATACACAAGTGCAATTGTTTTTGGATTTGCAAAAATCGCATATTTATTCTTTTTCTTTTATTGTTTTGAAATTATCAAAAGTGAAAAATGAAAGGTGAGTTTGAAAAGAAGAAAACATTATTCAAATTAATAATCTTTAAGCCCTGAACAAAGGGGATTAGTTGCCAAGCTTGAAGATGTTTCTTTAAAATACATATTATTCCAAATGCCTTCGTAAAAGAAATGTAACTTATTTAAATTTAATTTGTTATTATTTTCGATATTTCAAAGAAGAATGAAATGAGGAAAATTATTTCTTTCGGTTTTTTTCATACTTATTTTAATTCTTTCTTGCAACGACAACAGTCAAAGCATTCAGCTTATCCCCGAAAACGAGTTTGTGCAACCTAACAACATTTTTGCTTTAAAGCTTTTTCGGGAAGTTAATCGTCAAGAGGGCAAGAAGAATATCGTTCTTTAACCATTAAGCGTCTCGTTTGCTCTCGGAATGACAGTTAATGGAGCCGCTGGCGCCACCCGTGATTCTATCTTGCGCGCTTTGGAACTTAATGGCTTTTCGCTTAAACAAATTAACGAATCTTATCAAAAATTGATGAATTACATTTTGCAAGCAGATAGCAAAGTTCAGTTTGAGCTTGCAAATTCGATTTGGTATTATATCAAGTTCCCATTTAAACAAAGTTTTCTCGACCTATGCAAGCTATATTATAATTCATTGGTCTCAGGGCTCGACTTTGAAGACCCCAAGGCACCAGATATTATTAATGATTGGGTTAACAAAAGCACAAAAGGGAAAATAAAAGAAATTATCAAAGAAATATCTGGCTCTACGGTAATGTATTTAATCAATGCAATTTATTTCAAGGGGAACTGGGTTTATATGTTCGATTCATCGAAGACAAAAAAAGATGTCTTTTATCTGTTGGATGGGACGACGAAGATGTGTGATATGATGAATCAAAAGGTGTTTGTTCCTTTCTACTCGAGCCAAAAGTTTCAGGCTGTGGACTTGCCTTATGGTAATAAGAATTTTAGTATGACGATATTTTTGCCTGCCGATATAGACGATTTCATAAACGAATTGACTGACCAAAATTACAGGAACTGGTTGACGGAGTTTCGCGAGGATTCTGTGGGTATTATTATGCCCAAGCTCAAGGTCGAATACGACATAACCCTTGATGCGGCATTGCAAAACCTTGGGAGGAGTTTAGCCTTTGACTGTCTTTTTGCCGATTTTTCTCCTATGTCTTATATTGAGGGTTTATATATTGGGAAAGTAAAACACAAGACATATTTGAGTGTCGACGAACAGGGGACAGAAGCTTCGGCGGCTACAGCAGTGGAAATTGATTGGGATTCCATTGGTCCCGAGCAAAAAATAATTAAACTCAACAGACCCTTTGTTTTTGTCATTCGCGAAAGGAAGACTGGAGAAATCATCTTCATCGGAAAGATTGTAGAACCAGAAATGTAAAAGTTTATTAAATTTTAATCTGCTTCATTTTTTCTTTGCGGATAGAACTTGAAAATTTTTGCCTGAGATAATGGTTCTAAAGCTTACTTAATTCTTTAGTATTAAACCATTTTGATTATCCCAAATTAATTCGATTTTTCTTTCGAGGAAAACCATCTTACCGTATCGTTGACTTATAAAAAATGTTTGTGGCTTTTACACTGGGTAAATCATTTTGCGCGATGTTTACGGTGATTAAGAAAAGTAATTCACAAAGATTGAAATAATGTAAATTTTCATAAATAATTAGTTACAGGATAGAAAGGGAATGGAACTGTATTTGTAACAAAGAAAATCTAAAAAGATTTAAGTTTATTTTATTCAAAATGTAAATAAATTAATTAACCCAAAAGCAAATATTTGGGTTGAAAATGCAATTCAAGTATTTGCAAATGATTGAATGGGAAAGGGTTGTTGTGGTGGCTACTGGATTCGAACCAGTGACCTTTCGCGTGTGAGGCGAACGCTCTCGACCAACTGAGCTAAGCCACCTCGATTTACAAAATTACGAAATCTTTTTGTTTTTATTACTATTTTTCATTTACTAAAATCTTGGAAGTTCCAAATAAGTTCACTTTTTCAGTGTTATTTCCAAATTTTTTATTAAATTACTTTTCATTTATTTTCAAATATGGTAGAAAAATGGAATTCGAGCCTTTTAAGATTAAAGTTGTTGAGCCAATACCTATTACCACGAAGGAGTATCGTCTGAAAAAGTTGGAGGAAGCCCATTATAATCTTTTTCTATTGCGTTCAGATGATATTACCATCGATTTGTTGACAGACAGCGGAACTGGGGCTATGAGCTCCAAACAATGGTCAGCCCTTTTCGATGGCGACGAAGCCTATGCAGGCTCTCGCAGTTATTTTAAGTTCGAAGAGGTCGTGCAAAAAATCACAGGGTTTAAGCACGTCATTCCTACGCATCAAGGGCGCGCAGCAGAAAGAATCGTTTTTTCAATTCTTGGAGGAAAAGGTAAATTAATTCCGAGCAATACGCATTTCGATACTACACGTGCGAATATTGAATTTACTGGAGCCCAAGCGTTCGACTTCCCTTCGCCAATTTCTTTTCGCACCGACGAAATTGCCGATTTCAAAGGTAATATGGACCTTGAACGACTCGAAGGCTTTCTAAGGTCCCACTCTCGCGAGGAGATCCCGCTGGTGATGATGACCGTAACAAATAATAGTGGCGGTGGTCAACCAGTTTCGATGGAAAATATTCGTCGAACGAGCGAATTGGCAAAGAAGTACGGAATTCCGTTCTTCATCGATTGTTGCCGCTTTGCCGAGAATGCTTACTTCATCAAAATGAGGGAACCCGGCTATGCAGACAAAAGCGTAATGGAGATTGCTCGCGAAATGTTTTCTTATGCAGATGGTTGCTTGATGAGCGCAAAGAAGGATGGACTTTCCAATACGGGCGGGTTTATTGCTACGAATTTAGATGAACTTGCTCGAAAAGCGAGGGATTTGCTCATTATCACCGAGGGGTTTGTTACTTATGGTGGCTTGGCTCGAAGGGATTTGGAAACCTTGGCAGTTGGTTTGCTCGAAGCACTCGACGAGAAATACCTTGAATATCGCATTAATCAGGTTAGATTTCTTGGGGATAAACTTGTTGAAAAAGATGTTCCTATTCTTTTGCCCACTGGCGGGCATGCTATTTACCTCGATGCTAAGCGATTTGCTCCCCACATTCCGCCGGAGCAATTCCCCGGGCAGTCAATTGCTTGCGAAATTTATATTCAAGGTGGTGTTCGTACAGTCGAAATTGGTTCATTGATGTTTGGGAAAGATGGTGACGGTCAAAGAGAACTTCGACCACCATTTGAACTTGTTCGTCTTGCCATTCCGCGTCGGGTTTATACAAATAATCATTTGCAATATGTTGCCGATGTCGTTGGTGAAGTTTACAGAAATAGAGATAAACTTCGTGGTATGAAAATAACTTATCAGACTCAGCTCCTCCGCCACTTTACTGCCCATTTGGAATATATTTGATAATACAATTGGGGATGGGATATTCCCTCCCCAAATTGTATTTATTTCCTTTAAGTTATTGGCTTGTTTAGAAAGTCGTTTTAAGATATTTATTCAGTTTCATTATTGTAAAAATAAGGAAAGAACATCGCTGGGATTAATGTTAGCTTGGGCTGGCAAAGCTTCATCTTTAAATTTTGGTTGGCGCGTAGCTTCGATTTCTTGAAGTGCCTCTTCGAGAGTTTGAATTTGCTTGAACCTGCCTTGGCTCAGAGGATGATTATTCTCCATCTGGCTTTTATTGTTCAGATATTTTAATGCTATTTCTACAACGCTTCGTTGCCAGTCGTTTAGTTGAAGTATGTCGATTCCTTTTTGATTTTGTGATGGTTCTGCAGTTTGCTGCGTAACTTTTGCTGTTGGCTCAGCAGAATTAAAATTTTTTTGCAGATTTGAAATTGATTTAATTTCCATTTTTTACCTCTTGTTTTTTTAAAATATTCTTTGTATTTTGTCTTTGTATGTTTAATAAATTTTAAAAAAATGAAAATTTGCAAATATCATACCATAAATAACTCAAATGTCAAACTTATTTGGAGGTTCTATGAAATATTTTTTGACCATTTTTATTTTGTTGGTTCTTTTTGCTTGTTCAACAAACGAAGAGCAGCTCTCGACTGAGGAGGAGGTTAAAGAGAAGGACAAGGTAATCGAGGTTTTGAAAGCTTACAACAAAGCCTACGAAAAGAAGAACTTTTCCGAAATGGTTCGGTACCTTGCCAACGATTTAACTTTCTTTGGGAGCGACTCTGCAGAAACAATTAAATCGCTTTCGGAGTTTAAAGTTGCTATCGAGAAGCAATGGCAAGATATCGATTCGATGCGTTATGGCGATATGGTCGATGTTTACATCCTTATGGACTCAAAAGGGAAACTTGCGTCAGCAATTTATGGCGTTCCACTTGAACTTTGGTCGGGAGGGAAAAATGTACGCCTTTTCCTTCGTGTTGCTCGAACCTTGAAGAAAGAAGGTGGAAATTGGGTGATAGTCAGTGGTATCACTGGAATCACTCGCGCCTCGAAGTCTATTAAGGAAATTATGCAGCAATAATTCGTAGAATTCACTTAATTTGTTAGCCCAACCTTACCATTAGATTTTCTATTGGGGGTTGGGTTTTTATTTTATGAAAAAAATAATTAAAAAGCTTGAATATTGACATTTTGCTTGTCAATTACTTTTTTTGGACAATTATAATGTTTTATAATGGTAGAATATGCATTTATTAACTTTTTGCTTTTAAACGCTTAAAAGGAATAATCATTTGTTCAAACAACTTGCCTCCAGCTTTTCTTTGTTGCAATTTGAGTTTTATTTAATCTTTTAAGCAATTACAAGTATAATTAATTCGTATTTTTGCATTTATGTTTTTTAAAAATGCAGTTGAAGTGAAGAAGATTTGTTTTATTGTCTTTTGGGCTGGCTTATTTTTTAGTTTGTTTCAATCACCTGTTAAAACGCAGATTGTTAGTTCCCAAATTGACTATCCAACGAATTTTTACTTTAATGCCCAAAAAGATTACAATAATGAACTTCTGAAATTAGCAGGAAGGGCTATCACAAGTTTAGTGGAAAGTTACGAAAATTTCCCAACCTATGAAAAATCTCTTTTATTGAAAAGTCAGACTGAATTTTACTCTGGCAGGGCAGAATATGCCAAGAAGCTTTTGGAAGATTATGTTAAAAAAAATCCGAGCTCACTATTTGCTCCGTTCTTTTATGAGAATCTTGGGAATTTCAGCTTTGAACTGAAACAATACGATAAAGCAAGCAAGTATTATAATCTTGCAATAGAGAGCAGTAAAAAAGAATTTTCTTTGCGAAAAGACACTGCATATTCTGAACTTTCTGCAAGATGTCTTTATCGAGATGGTGTTGTTAAGCTTTTGAGTGGCAAAGTGGACGCAAGCAAAGAGCCTTTGGAAACTTGCTATCGCAGCTATTCCAAGACTTCCTCTGCCGACGATGCTCTTTATTTTCTTGGCTTAATTGCCGAGATGAAGGGTGAAGAAGAAAGTGCTATTGGTTATTATAAAACTTTGCAGCGTCAATATCCATATTCCAATTTGCTACTTGCCTCGAAAATACGCGAAGCAAGCAATTATATTGTTCTGCGACAGGATTCACAAGCTCTGTTAGCGTTGGATAATGCCGAAAATACTTTCCGCAAAATTCGGAATAGAGATTCGCTGGGGTTGTTGTTTGCTCCACAGGATTATTGCGAAGATATTGAAGAAAGAATTAAGTTTCTGCGAGCCGAGGCATTGATGGTTGCTGCGCGTTACGAAGATGCAATTGCAACATACAATCAATTTCTCGAGGAATTTCCCACATCTATTTACCAGCTTGATGCAAAATTGAAGATTGGATTGGCTTTGCTCGAAAAGGGCGATTTCCTGCGTAGCATTGAACAATTTGATAAAATTATAAACGAGTGCAAGGATGAAAATCGCTTGCAAAGGCAACTTGCAGAATTATATCGTGCTATGGCTAATCGAAGATTAGGTAGATTGAGCGAAGCTCAGAATGCTTTTTCTGAACTTGCTGTGCGAAGCAATTATCAATTTACCTCTATTGTTCTGCTTGAACTGGGTTTGGTTTATTATGAGAAAAAAGAGTTCGACAAGGCAAACAAAACATTTGAACGAGGTCTTAGGGAGTCTACTGATAATTTAGTTACAGCTAAATTAAATTTGATGCTTGGTGCCACAAATCTTGAATTGAAACAATACCAACGAGCAATACAATACTACAAAAGCGCCGAAGAACTGGCTCGGCGGGCTACAACTGTGCAAATGCCAAATAAAAATTGGTTCATTGCAGAATCACGCTTGAAACAAGCAATAGCCCAAATTCTTTCGTTTCGAAATGCCGAAGCAATACAAAATCTTCTTTATGTCTTAGGGAACTTTCCCAATGACCCTCGCTCCGAAGATGCTCTTTTTTGGTTAGCCGAAGCATATTATCGTTCCGATATGCTACAAAACGCAATTGATAAGTACGAAGCTTTGTTGGCAAAATTCCCGAACAGCAAGTATCGCGAAGAATCGCTTTATGGCTTGGGGTGGTCTTATTTCCGACTAAAGAATTTCAAAAAATCGAGCGAAGTATTCGCAAAACTTGTTTCAGAGTTCCCTTCCTCGAAGTATAATGTTGAGGTTTGGCTTCGACAAGGCGATGGCTATTATGTTTTGAAGGATTTTGCCAATGCAATTACGAGTTATCGAAAAGTTGTTAATCTTGCACCCAATAGCGAAGAAGCCCAGTATGCAAGTTATCAGATATGTCATTCGCTTTACAAAATGGGGAAACTGAACGAAGCATACAACGAAGGACTTGAGTTTATCAAAAGGTACCCGAATTCATCGCTGGCTCCAAATGCGCTTTATTTGACTGCCTGGGTAAAATTCCAACAAAAGGAGTATTCCGAAGCCATCAACAGTTTCAATTTCTTAATCGATGCGTACCCAAATAGTCTTTTGGTTCCGCGAGCTCGCTATGCAATTGCCGATGCCTTGTATAATATGAACAAATTTGAAGAGGCTGCTAAAATTTATCAAGAAATTTTGGACAAATATCCAACAAGTCCCCTTGTTGCTGATGCTCTAAGAAGCCTTCAATATTGTTACATTGCAATGGGGCGCGAGCAAGAAGCAATACAAATTGCCGACGATTATATTAATCGAAATCCTGAATCCCCATTTGCTATGGATTTCATCTTGAAAAAAGGCGAAATGTTTTATTCGGGGAAAAAATTTAAAGATGCCATTGCAGAATATCAGAACTTTATCCAAAAGTTTCCCGAAAGCGAGAAAAAACCCGAAGCCCTCTTTTGGATGGCAAAAAGTTACGAAAGTCTTGGTGAATACGACAATGCAATTAGTTTATTCAATCAAATTTGCGAAAAATACAGTACAAGCGAATATGCGCCACAATCGCTTCTTGAATTGGGTTTGATTAACAAGTTGAATGCAAACCTGCAAAGTGCAGATTCTCTCTTTACGAAGTTGCAAGAACTATATCCCAACGACCCAGCAGCAGCACAGGCTGGGTTTGAACAAGCAAGCATAAAGTTTACGCTTGGCGATACCGCCAATGCAATCAGAATTTGGAAAAGAATTGCACAGAATTTCGAAGGTACTGAATTTGGAGACCAAAGCCTTTATAAAATAGCGATGTATTATAGAATTTCTGGATTTTATGATGATGCGATACGAGAATTTTCCCGATTGGTGAACTCTTCGATTGACCCAAATTTATCGGCAGAAGCCCAATATCGGCTTGGCGAGATTTATTTACGTCTGGGCAATCGGCAGAAAGCAATTGAAGAATTTACCAAAGTTCGCAATAATTATGCAGGTATCGAAGATTGGTTCACTTTGTCTTTGCTCAATCTAGGTGAGCTTTATGAGCAGGCGGGAAATATTGACGAAGCCATTTCTTGTTATCGTGCAATTTTGGCAACTCGTGAAAGCGATGATTACACAAAAACTGCAAAAAGGCGATTACAAATTTTAGAACAAAAATCAAAATGATGGGTTGACAATGAGAAATTTCATTGTAATTGTGTTCTGGACTTTCTGTTTTGTTCAATTGTATGGGCAGACCGCATCTCAACCGCTCGAACTTCCAAATTTTATTATCGAAGGCAAGGAACAGATTGATGTTCAAATTGGAACAAAGCAAACTCCGTTTTTCCCAACTTACCTAAGCAGAGGAACTATTGATTCTTTAATCGTTGTCGAAAAGCCGAGAAATTATATTATTTTTCCTGTTAAATTTCCCGAGACTGTAATCGCAAGGAAGTTCCCTTCGGGGTTTTTGTCTGGCTCGCTGGGAAGTTTCCTCACAGGCAATTTAAACTTTGGATATTCCACCAACTATCACGATTACGACATTTTTACCTTTGGTGATTTCAATGCCAGCAGGGGCCATTTGGAAAATGCTGGATATATGAAGATTAAACTTGGGGCACAATCGGAATACCTTGCCCCCGATAAGTTTTACATTTTTGGTGGGAGCAAAACTACAACCAATTTGGAGCTTGACTATCGAAATTACAAACTTTACGCAATTAATACTGCACCAAAAAGGTCGCAACTTGATTTCGGTGCAAATGTTACATCGGTTGGCAATTTCGAAGGGTTCGATTTTCGAACGGGTGGAAGATTTGACATTTTCCATCAAGGTGGCGGGGGAAAAGATTTAAACGAGAACACTATTGGTGGCTTTCTGGAAGTTCAAAATTCATACATTAAAAACCAATATGGTGGGCGTGTCTCCGTTGATTTTCGTTCTTTCGAAGGAAATTCTGCGAACTTTTTCGAAATTGCGGGGTTCTATAAATTTGATATCAACCAGTTTGACATAAAGCCCGAAATGGGCTTGCAACTTGCCCACTCGTCCAAAGGTAACACTGAGCCAATGTTTTTAGTTGGTTTGCTTATTGAAAAAAATATTAACGAAAATCTTACGGTTTTTGGTGGATTTTCGAATAGGTTGAAAAATAAATCTTTCCACAATTTTGCATTCGAAAATCCTTATCTTTCCGATTCAACATATCTCGATTATACAAATTTCACCGAGATTTCAGGCAATTTGAAGTTCCAGCCGACAAAAGATTTTACAACAACTTTTGGCACAAAATTCATCTATGCAAAAAGGTATCCTGTTTTTTCGAATTCATCGACCGAAACTTTTAAGTTAGATTATCTTGATGCAACATTCTTCGAAATTTATGCTGAGGGTTATCGAATCATTCCTTCGGTTGGAGATTTTTCGGGCAGAATTGATTTGGACATTTCAACTTTGACAAGCAATAAGAATGAAGTGCCATATACCCCGATGTTGAAAGTTCGCTTTGATTATCGGCGGAAGTTCTTCGAAAAAGTCTTTTTAAATGCTTTTGCTGAGTATATTGGGAAAAGGTATGCAGATGCTGAAAATCGTGTTCAACTTGATGCTTACAACAATCTTGGTTTACTGGTGGAATATTCGATTTCAAATTTATGGTTTGCCTCTTTCGAAATTCAAAATTTATTAAATTCGAATGTAATGGTTTGGAATAATTACAAAGAAAGGGGGCTGAACTTTAAATTTAACTTAACATATAAGTTTTAATATGGCTTTACAAATTGACAAAAGGCTTTACGAAGAACAATATTACGGTGGTTTCGAGCCGGGCGACCCCGACGACGAAACATTTTTGCTTGAACGTTTGGAAAAATACCCCGGTGATTTGCCATTCGACCTAAAAGAAACGGAAACAGAAAATTTTGATTTCTTAGAAGAATCTGAAGAAGGTTTGCAAAAGGTTAAATCGGAAAAAGTTGAAGTAGATAAAAGTATTTCTGCCGAAGAGCAAGTTCCAAGGGAAAATATACCCCCAAGTGAAATTTCAGTGGAAGAATTTGCCGTGTCCTCTCTCGTACCCAGCGAAGAATTTGAAAGGGAAGGAAGGATAGAGCGCGAAGTAATTCCATACGAAAAGGCTGGCGTTGAGAAGACGGAACGAGAAGTTCAGCCATACCAAAAGGCTGGATTGATTGAAGATGAAGAAGCAGTACCATTTGAAAGGCAAGGTGTCGAAAAGCAACCTAAAGAATTTACAGAACCGCAGGGAAAGGGAGAAAAAGTTCAGTCGATATGGGATATTTTCGAAGAAGAAAAAGTTGAAGAAGCCCCGAGCGAAACTACCAGTGAGGAAACAACTGAACCACCTCTTCCAGAGTCAGAAATAACTCAAGAGGCTGTTGCCGAAACTGCCCCCGAAGGAGAACAAAACCCAGAGGCTGAGCCATTGCCAGCAATGGAAAGCCAAGAAACAGAATCTGTGCTTCTGGAATCTGATAGCATAGTCGATGTGCCATTGGAAATAAAAGTAGCTAAAGTCGACCCCGAGGAGTTTTCTAAAGTTTTCGATGAAGATTTTCGGAATACCATTCTCGAAGACCTCGCTAAAAGCGAAGAAAGAAAGAAAACAAGAACAAAGCCAACGGAAGACACTGGGATTATTTCTACCCGAGAGAAAGAAGAGTTGCAGCGTGAGATTGACAAGCTGGAAGGGACTCCGAAGAGCGAGGGCGAAGCCGTTGAGTTCGATTTGAGTGCATTTCCTACGGGAAAGCCTTCCGAAATGATTGCCCAAGACATTTTGGAAAGCGGCGAACTCGAAAAGAAGAAAAAGAAAAAGAAGAAAAAAGAAAAAGCTAAGCCCGAAAAGGCTGTGGAAGAAGCAATCCAAGAACCTGCCGAAGAAGAACTGGTTGAGGCACCGACCGAAACTGTTTCCGAGGAAGCCGCTCCCCCTTCGGTGGTTGAAGTTCAAGCCGAACAACCGACAGAACCCGAACCCCAGCCAGAAGAATCCAAACCCGAGGAGAAGGAAAAGAAAAGGCGAAAAGTTCCTGTTTTATGGTTGCTTTCAGGTGCTCTGCTACTTTTGCTCATTCTTTTGATTGGCGGCTATTTTGCTTATCTTTACTTTATTAAGAAACCTCTTCCCGAAAGTAAAAAGCTGATGACGAAAGTCGAAGATGGCAAAAAGGCCGCACAAAAAGTTACTGAACCACAAGTGAAAAAGGAAGTTGAAAAGCCTGTTGAGCCTAAGCCCCAACCGCCACCTGAATTTGTCGAAGAAACGAAAGTTCTACCATCTAAACCTTTGGCTAAAGCAGAAAAGGAAAAACTACCCAAGGCGGTTGAATCGACCGTTCCAAAGGCGAAGCCTACTTTGGAACGGAAACCCGAAACAAGCAAGGAGAAAAGGTTCGCTTCGAAATTCGAAACCTTTGCAAAAACTCAAAAGGTGAAAGTTGTTGAGGTTCCTCCCGAAGATATGGCTTCCCCAAAGCCGCTCGAAGAGTATGCAATCGAAATTTACTCCACGCCCGAAATCGAGGAAGCCAACTATTGGGTTAATCAATTGCAACTCAAGGGAATTAATGCATATATCAAGCCTTTT